>Ga0209026_1000172_pt1 | contig 98917 bp, 85 predicted proteins | sample AraplaCL_Col_mCL_FD_184262 | JGI IMG/M metagenome (GOLD analysis project Ga0209026, IMG submission 184262) | Arabidopsis root microbial communities from the University of North Carolina, USA - plate scrape CL_Col_mCL (SPAdes) (version 2) | ecosystem: Host-associated > Plants > Roots >...
CATCGGCGGCGATCCGATCAACGGCCTCAACTTCATCGACTGCCTGAAGCTGTTCCAGGACGATCCGCAGACCGAAGGCATCATCATGGTCGGCGAAATCGGCGGCAGCGCCGAAGAAGAAGCCGCTGAGTTCATCGGCGAATACGTCAAGAAGCCGGTGGTGTCGTTCATCGCCGGCGCCTCGGCACCGGCCGGCAAGCGCATGGGCCATGCCGGCGCGATCATCTCCGGCGGCAAGGGCACGGCGGCCGCCAAGTTCGCCGCGCTGGAGAAGGCGGGCGTCACCACGGTGAAGTCGCCGGCCGATCTGGGCAAGACGCTGGCTGGTTTGCTGAAGAAGTAATCGACAGCTTCGGTTGTCATCAAAGAGGCCGCGGTGACGCGGCCTCTTTATTCGTAGATTGGGGTGCAAACCCCAACATCGTGATGTGTGGCGCAGCGTCGGGGTTTGCACCCCCAACCTACGTTTCGCACTGCTTCGAGCCCTTGTCGAGCAGCTCATCCACTACCATGTAGCGCCAGTTCAACCTGGATAAGCAACACATGGCCGTTCTCCGCCTGGCCCTGGCCCAATACGATTTTCCCGTTGGCGCCGTCGCCGCCAATACCGCCAAAGTCCGCGAACTGATGACGCGCGCCCGCGACGGCGGCGCCGCGCTGGCGGTGTTCCCCGAGCTGACCATCAGCGGCTATCCGCCGGAAGACCTGCTGCTGCGCCCGAGCTTCCTCGCCGCCTGCCAGGACGCCATCCAGGACATTGCGGCCGACACCAACGGCCTCGCCGCCATCGTCGGTTTTCCGCACAGCCTGGGCGAGGTCTACAACGCGGCGGCGTTCCTGCGTGGCGGCCAGATCGTGCAGATCACGCACAAGCAGGCGCTGCCCAATTACGGCGTGTTCGACGACAAGCGTTATTTTCGTCCCGGCCGCACCAGCGCGGTCGAGGTGGTCGATGGCGTGCGGGTGGGTTACCTGATCTGCGAGGACGTCTGGCAGGCCGAGCCGGCTGCAATGGCAGCGGCCGCCGGCGCGGAGCTGATCGTGGTGATCAACGCCTCGCCGTGGGACGACGCCAAGCAGGCCGCGCGCGAAGAGGTCCTGGTGGCGCGCGCGAAGGAAACCGGTTGTGCACTCATTTATCTCAATCTGGTCGGTGGCCAGGATGAGGTCGTCTACGACGGCGGTACGGTGCTGGTGAACGGCGACGGCAGCATCGCGGCGCGCGCGCCATCGTTCGTGGATGCACTGCTCTGGGCGGAGTTCGACACGGCCACGCGCAGGCTGCGTGCGCTGGATTGGCCAAGCGTGCCGGATACCTCGCACGAGGCGACGCTGTACGCCGCGTTGGTGCGCGGTATTCGCGACTACATCAACAAGAATGGCTTCAACGGCGTGCTGCTGGGGCTTTCCGGCGGCATCGATTCGGCGCTGACGCTCGCGCTGGCGGTGGATGCGCTCGGCCCGGATCGCGTCACCGCGGTGATGATGCCGATGCGCTACACCTCGCAGCTGTCGCTCGATGGCGCGCGCGGACAGGCCGAGCGGCTTGGCGTGGAATACCACGTGATCGGCATCGAACCGGTGTACGACGCTTTCATCACCGCGCTTACGCCCGCCTTCGCCGGCAAGCCGGCGGACATCACCGAGGAAAACCTGCAATCGCGCAGCCGCGGCGTGATGCTGATGGCGCTATCGAACAAGCACAGCCGCCTGCTGCTGGCCACCGGCAACAAGAGCGAGATGGCGGTGGGCTACGCCACACTGTATGGCGACATGTGCGGCGCCTACGCGCCGCTCAAGGACGTCTACAAAACCGAGGTGTACCGTCTCTCCCGTTGGCGCAACCTGTCCGAACAGCGCACGCATGGCGCCGATGCCTGGGTGATCCCATGGACGGTGATCGAGCGCCCACCCTCGGCGGAGCTGCGTGAAAACCAGACCGACCAGGATTCGCTGCCGCCCTACGATGAGCTCGATGCGATCCTTGCCCGCTTTATCGAAGAGGAACAATCGCAGGCGGAAATTATCGCCGCCGGTTTCGATGCCCAGGTCGTGCATCGCGTGGTGCGCCTGGTGCTCGCCAACGAATTCAAACGGCGCCAGTCCGCACCAGGCCCCCGCGCAACCACGCGCGCGTTCGGCCGCGAGCGGCGTTATCCGATCACCTCAGGCTGGAAATAACGCGTAGGTTGGGGTGCAAACCCCAACGTTCGCCATCCTCATATATCGCGATGTACAAAAAAGCCGGTGGCTCAACGCGCACCGGCTTTTTTGCATCAGCGGTCCGCGCTCAATAATGGCCCGAGAACGGAATCATCTTGCGCAGCAACGACGGCGAATGCGGCCAGTGCGCATCCTTCAGGTACGGATGATTCGGATAGTTGAGCGACAGCACCTGGCGCACCTGGTCGGCCTGCTGCTTCTGGCCCAGCGCCAGGTAGCTGCGGCACATGATCGCCAGCGCGTCGCCCGCCTGCGGGGATTCCTGATAATGCTCGATCACGTACTGGGCGCGATCGGCCGAGGCCACATAGGCCTTGTTGCGCAGGTAGAACTTGGCGACGTTGATTTCGTACTGGGCCAGCACGTTGCGCAGGTAGATCATGCGCTGGCGGGCGTCCGCGGCGTAGGCGCTATCGGGGAAGCGGCGGCTCAGTTCGGCGAAATCGTCGAACGACTTCAGGTTGTAACCCTGGTCGCGGCGCGTCTGCTTGCCGATTTCCTGGCTGGTGAAGGTGCGCTCGACGATGCCGGTGGTGCGATCGAAGTTGATCAGGCCGCGCAAGTAATAGGCATAATCCACATGTGGATTGAGCGGGTTCGACTTGATGAAGCGGTTGACCGTGGAATAGGCGTCATCCGGCTTGTTGTTCTTGTACTGCGCGTAAGCCAGTTCCAGCTGGGCCTGCTCGTTGAACGGACCGGACGGGAAGCGGGCGATCAGACGCTGGTAGGCTTTCTCGGCTGCCGAGTAGTCGGCATGGACCAGATCGTTGTGGGCCTTGGCGTAAAGCTGCGGCAGCGGCAAGGTATCGAGCGGGTCGCCGCTGTGGCGGAACCACGAGCAGGCGCTCATCGTCAATGCCAGGACGAGCACGATCAGTACTTTAAGGGCAGATGTCGGGGCGGCCGGCAGCTTGGTTACGCGCATGAGTAAGGGGTTCAGATGTTTGAGCGAAAAGGGATGATAGCTGATAGAGGCGGGACTCGGGACTCGGGACGCGGGACTCGGTTGGCTAGCATCGGCGAAGTGGCTTTTTTGGGGAACGTCGGCATGTGGAGGGCGGAATGGGGGCGTAGAGGCTTCAGCTTGCGAGCTTTTTTCCGAGTCCCGGGTCCCGGGTCCCGAGTCCCGAACCCATGACTACGACCATCCGTCACGAAGCCGTCGTGCCCCTGTCAGCCGCGGGTCGAAGGTTCGACCAGGCCTTGGCTGAGATGTTCCCGGACTACTCCCGTTCCCGCCTGACCAGCTGGATCAAGGCCGGCGCGATCACCCTCGACGGCGCGCCGGCCGTGCCGCGCCAGCTGTTGAAGGGCGGCGAGCAGGTCCGGCTGGAAGCGGAACTGGAAAACGAGGTATCCAGCGAACCGGAAGCGATCGCCCTGGACATCGTCCACGAGGACGAACACCTCCTGGTGTTGAACAAGCCCGCCGGCCTGGTCGTGCATCCCGGCGCGGGCAACCCCGCGGGCACGCTGCTCAACGCGCTGTTGCATCACGATCCCAAGCTGGCCGAGCTGCCGCGCGGCGGCATCGTGCACCGTCTGGACAAGGACACCTCCGGCCTGATGGTGGTCGCCAAGACCCTGGCCGCCCACACCGCCCTGGTCGACATGCTTTCCCGCCACGACGTGGATCGCCAATACGAAGCGGTGGTGCTGGGCGCCCTGATCGCCGGCGGCACCATCGACGCCGCCATCGGCCGCCACCACAGCGACCGCCTGCGCCAGGCCGTGCGCGACGAAGAAGACGGCAAGCACGCCATCACCCATTACCGCCTGCGCGAACGCTTCCGCGCGCACAGCCTGATCCAGTGCAACCTCGAAACCGGCCGCACGCACCAGATCCGCGTGCACATGGCCCACGTAGGCCATCCCCTGGTCGGCGACCCGCTGTACGGCGGCAGCCTGAAACTGCCCAAGCGCGCGACACCGGAACTGGTGACCGCACTGCGCAGTTTCCGCCGGCAGGCATTGCATGCGGAGCGGTTGGCGTTCGAGCATCCGGTGAGGGGCGAGGCGTTGTCGTTCGATGCGACGCGTCCGGATGATATGGGGCAATTGATCTTGGCCCTGAGGGGAGATGCCGAGTGTTGCGATTGAGCACAGAAAAGAATGCATGGCGGCGCTATTTGCGGGCTGGCTGCTTCGTTGTGATCCTTGTGATAGGGCTGATCTTGCGCCTGGGTACTGCTGCGGGTACTGAGGTTGACCATCCCATTCGCAACGATGCAAAGGAATATGTTGCTTACGCCTGGAATCTTAAATACCTGGGAATTTATTCCCCCGATTTCTCGACGCTTTTAGGGACATCTTCAACGGCTGTACCGGATGCCGTCAGGCCTCCTGGTTATCCGCTATGGCTTGATGCTTTCTTGTCCAAATACATAGATGGAACGTTTGCCAATAAGGTTGCTTACGCCCAGGCATGGGTGGCCACCGTCACCCTGCTATGTATCACGCTATTGGCCATGGATGTACTCGGTGCATGGGCAGGCTTGGTGGTGGGGCTGTTTGTCGCGCTTAGCCCACATCAGAGCGTGTTTGTCCCCTATCTTTTATCCGAAACCCTATATGGAGCGGTGCTGGTTCTCGCCTTAGCGGCCGCAGCGCTTTCACTCAAGATGGAGCGACCTCGCTGGCGTTATCTGTTGGCGGCTGCGGGAGGAATACTTTTTGGCATAAGTTGCCTGATACGGCCCACCCTCAATCAATGGGTGCCCGCGTTGCTGCTACTGCTGCTTGTTCCTGCCGCAAAGCCCTTTAGGCACCAGCTCGTTGCGTTGGCGCTGGGCTTCTTCTTGACCATGTCGCCATGGTGGATCCGTAACGAAATCACTGTTCACAAACTTTCCGACGCTACCAAAATGGTGGCGACCATCCAGCAAGGCAGCTATGTGGATCTCATGTACGAGGAACGGCCCGAAACATTTGGCGCCGCGTATAGATTCGATCCGGCGGCGGAAGAGATAGGAACCAGCTGGACGCGACTATTTGCTGATCTGCGCGCCAAATTCGCAGCGCACCCGATCAGCATGATCCGTTGGTACCTGTTCGGAAAAATTGCCTGTTTTTACAGCTGGTCATCGGCGGAAGGCTGGCGGGACATATTCACATACCCTGTGTTCCGTTCGCCATGGCTGACTGAACCTGCCTACATTGCAATAAGCTCGATCATGCAAGCGGTCCACGCACCCCTGATCCTGCTGGGAATGTTGGGTATGGTATTTGCGTACATGCCCGCTACTACGCGCTTGTTTGGTCGCTACCGTGCTGATGCGCTTCGTTTTTTTTCCCTTTTGCAGTTGTTCGCCATAGGCGTACATGTTGTCGGGCTACCTATCGCACGCTACAGCGTGCCATTTATGCCCCTCACCTTCTTACTCGCGATCTTTTTTGTGGTCTGGCTGGGCCGCAGGTGTGGGGAGTACAAACGAAGGGAGCTTTCGCTTGCCGTTGCCCATGACTGACGCCTGGCTCTTCCCCGACTGGCCCGCGCCGCGCGGTGTCCATGCGGCTGTCACCACGCGCGAAGGGCCGGGTGTGTCGCAGGCGCCGTTCGGGCGCTTCAATCTTGGGCTGCGCAGCGGTGAGGATGAGCAGACCGTGCGCAGCAATCGCAGCGCGCTGCGCCAGTCGCTGGCGTTGCCGGCCGAGCCGCGCTGGTTGCGGCAGGTGCACGGCACCACGGTGGCGGAGCTGGGTCCGTTACCGGGCCCGCACGAGCCGGAGGCCGATGCGGCGGTGTCGCATTTGCCCGGCACGGTGCTGGCGATTCTTACCGCCGATTGCCTGCCGGTGCTGTTGTGCGCGGAAGATGGCAGCACGATCGGTGCGGCGCATGCCGGCTGGCGAGGGCTGGTGGCCGGCGTGCTGGAACACACGGTCGAGCAGATGCAGGTGCATCCCGAGCGTCTGCTGGCATGGCTGGGCCCGTGCATCGGGGCGCCCTCCTATGAAGTGGGCGAGGAGGTGCACAAGGCGTTTCTTCATCACGATGCCGCGGCGGCTTGCGCGTTCGTAGCGGCCCGCCCGGGACACTGGCTGTGCGATCTGGCCGTCTTGGCCCGGCAACGGCTTGCAGCTGCGGGTGTCACGCGCATCCATGGTGGCGGCTTCGACACTCGTACCGATGGGCGGTTTTACTCCTACCGGCGCGAAGGGGCCCGCAGCGGCCGGTTCGCCAGCCTGATCTGGCTCGATCCGTGAATCGGGAACCGGGAATCGGTAGAGCGGGCAGTATCGGGCTATCAGCTCCCGCTCTTAACGATTTCCGATTGACGATTTCCGATTGACGATCCTCAACTTGAATCGCAAACCGCCGTCCGCATTTCTCAGGACAGTGGCGGCACGTCCGCCAAGACCTTTTTGGGGATACCTCCGATGCGAATGGACAAACTTACCTCGCGTTTCCAGCAGGCGCTTGCCGATGCGCAATCGCTGGCGGTGGGGCGCGACCACAACATGCTCGAGCCGGTGCACATCATGGCGGCGCTGCTCGACCAGCAAGGCGGTTCCACGGCACCGTTGCTGACCCAGGCGCACGTCAACGTGCCCGCTTTCCGCCAGCGCGTGTTCGAACTGCTCGATCGCCTGCCGAAAGTGAGCGGGCAGGAAGGCAATATCCACGCCGGCAATGAACTGACACGCCTGCTTAATCTCACCGACAAACTCGCGCAACAGCGTGGCGATCAGTTCATCGCCAGCGAGCTGTTCGTGCTGGCGGCGCTGGAAGACAAGGGCGAGCTGGGCGCTGCCCTGAAAGCGGCCGGCGCGACCAAGGCCAATCTGGAAGCGGCCATCGACAAGCTGCGCGGCGGCGAAAAAGTGCAGAGCGAAAACGCCGAAGACCAGCGCCAGGCGCTGGAAAAATACTGCATCGATCTCACCGCGCGCGCCGAAAGCGGCAAGCTCGATCCGGTGATCGGCCGCGACGAGGAAATCCGTCGCGTGATCCAGGTGCTGCAGCGGCGCACCAAGAACAACCCGGTGCTGATCGGCGAACCGGGCGTGGGCAAGACGGCGATCGTCGAAGGTCTCGCGCAACGCATCATCAAGAACGAAGTGCCCGAGGGCCTGCGCGACAAACGTGTGCTGTCGCTGGACATGGGCGCCTTGATCGCCGGCGCGAAATTCCGGGGTGAGTTCGAGGAACGCCTCAAAGCCGTGCTCAACGACCTGGCCAAGAACGAAGGCCAGATCATCCTGTTCATCGATGAGCTGCACACCATGGTCGGCGCCGGCAAGGCCGAAGGCGCGATGGATGCCGGCAACATGCTCAAGCCTGCGCTCGCGCGCGGCGAACTGCATTGCATCGGCGCCACCACGCTGGACGAATACCGCAAATACATCGAGAAGGACGCCGCGCTGGAGCGCCGCTTCCAGAAGGTGTACGTGGGCGAGCCGAACGTGGAGGACACCATCGCCATCCTGCGTGGCCTGAAGGAACGCTACGCCATGCACCACGGCGTGGAGATCACCGATCCGGCGATCGTCGCCGCGGCCACGCTGTCGAACCGCTACATCACCGACCGCCAGCTGCCGGACAAGGCGATCGACCTGATCGACGAGGCCGCCTCGCGCATCCGCATGGAAATCGATTCCAAGCCGGAAGAGCTCGATCGCCTGGAGCGTCGCCTGATCCAGCTGAAGATCCAGCGCGAGATGCTGAAGAAGGAAACCGACGAAGCTTCCAAGAAGCGCCTGGCCGATCTCGACAGCGACATCGCCAAGCTGGAGCGCGAATTCTCCGACCTCAACGAAGTGTGGAAGTCGGAAAAGGCCGCGTTGCAAGGCGCGACCAAGGTGAAGGAGCAGATCGAGCAGGCGCGCGTGGAACTGGAAGCGGCGCAGCGCCGGCAGGACTACGCCAAGATGAGCGAGCTCCAGTACGGCCTGCTGCCGGAACTGGAAAAGCAGCTCGCCGCCGCGCAGGCCGCCGAAAAGCAGGACTTCAAGCTGGTGCAGGATCGCGTCACTGAAGAAGAAGTGGCCGAAGTCGTCTCGCGCTGGACCGGCATTCCGGTCAGCAAGATGCTGGAAGGCGAGCGCGACAAGCTGCTGCACATGGAAGAGTCGCTGCACAAGCGCGTGGTCGGCCAGGATGAAGCGGTGCGTGCGGTGTCCGATGCGATCCGTCGCGCGCGTGCGGGCCTGTCCGATCCGAATCGTCCCTACGGTTCGTTCCTGTTCCTCGGCCCTACCGGCGTGGGCAAGACCGAGCTGTGCAAGGCGCTGGCCGAATTCCTGTTCGACACACAGGAGGCCATGGTGCGCATCGACATGAGCGAGTTCATGGAGAAGCACTCCGTGGCGCGTCTGATCGGCGCGCCTCCAGGCTATGTTGGCTATGAGGAAGGCGGCTATCTCACCGAGGCGGTGCGTCGCCGTCCGTACAGCGTGATCCTGCTGGACGAAGTGGAGAAGGCGCATCCGGACGTGTTCAACGTGCTGCTGCAGGTGCTCGACGATGGTCGTCTCACTGACGGCCAGGGCCGCACGGTGGATTTCCGCAACACGGTGATCGTGATGACCTCCAACCTCGGCTCGCAGTTGATCCAGGAAAGCGCCGGCGACAGCGAAGCCGACTATCTGCAGATGAAGGCCGCGGTGCTCGGCGTGGTGCAGGCGCACTTCCGGCCGGAATTCATCAACCGTCTGGACGAGCTGGTGGTGTTCCGTCCGCTGGAAAAGACGCAGATCCGCAAGATCGCGCTGATCCAGCTCACCTACCTGGAAAAGCGCCTGGCCGAACGCCAGCTCAAGCTGGAGATCGACGACAAGGCGCTGGATCTGCTCGGCAACGTCGGCTTCGATCCGGTGTACGGTGCGCGACCGCTCAAGCGCGCCATCCAGCAGCAGCTGGAAAATCCGCTGGCGAAGGAAATTCTGGAAGGGCGCTTCGTGTCGGGCGATACGATTGCGGTGAATGCCGAAGGCGGGCATCTCATATTCCGCAAGGGTTGAACGGCACTTCCGCATCCGCCCCGACTGCGCGCCAGCCGGGGCGGATGCGGCATCAGGAATGCAGCGGGAGGGCGGAATCGTTGTGTTCGCGCCCCTGCAGGCGCAAGGGATGCGCTGCCGCATTCTGGGCCTGGGGAAGCGTCGGAATCGTACAGCCGGCTGCCTCCAATTGTGGTTTGATCGTGCGCAACAGGTCGGCGCGAACCGGATAGAAATCGGCGTGGCTGACCCAGGCGCCGAGGCCGAGCCTGGTGCCCAGATCGGTGTAATCGGTCGCCGCCACCCAGGAGGTGGCAGCGGGGTCTTTGAGGATGCGTGGATCGGCGTCGATGATTCGCTTCAGCACGGCCAGCCCGGTTTCGATGTCATCCTGCCGCGCGATCAAAACCTGGAGGGTGATCATGCGATGGGGCAGCGCGCTGAGGTTGGTCACCGGGTTGCTCCACAAATGGCCGTTCGGGACGAACATCACGCTGCCGTCGAGCTTGATCACGTGGGTGGTGAACAAAGTGATTTCCGCCACGGTACCGCTGATGGCGCCGGAACTCTCGATGAGATCGCCTACCCGAAACGGCCGCCACAACAGCAGCATCAGTCCCGCGGCGACATTCTGCAGCGTGCCTTGCAAAGCCAGCCCGACAGCGAGGCCGGCTGTGCCCAGCAAGGTCAGCACACTCGCCGTCGCCACGCCCAATTGCCCGAGCGCAAAAATGAAGGCCACGGCACGGATGCCCCATTTGACGACATGAGAGATCACCGATAGGAAGGTGGCATCGCCGTGCATCTTGTGCAGCGACTTGTGCAACACCGAGGCCAGCCGGTTGGAGGCCCAAACGCCTGCCAGCAGGATCGCCGCGGCCATCACGAAGTCCAGGCCGAATTTGGCGACCATCGCAGCCAACGTGTCTATCTGTGCCTGCAAGGGTGTGAACGTTGAGGTGAATGCAAGCATGGCCGTGACCTCCTGTGCGAGCTGATTGCGGCGTGGGGTAGCGGTAGAAACCCGTTTCCACAAACGATGCCATCGCGCACGCAGCCGATCACGGCCCTGTTCGTGGCGCGCAGTTTGCGCAGGGCAACGCTTCCCATGCCAGGTAGGGATGAGCGCCATCGCCTTGAATGGCTTGCAGCGTCTGCGTCGCTTTCGCCGCGGTAGCTTCGTCTCCTGAGCGATGGGCGGCTGCCTGCAGTCCCGCCAGGGATGCCGCGCGATTTGGATAGCGCAGCAATGCAAGCTGAAACAGCCGCATGGCGTTTTGCGGATCGCCTTCGCGTAGATAGACCTCGCCCAGTAGTTCCGCCGAGGGCTTTACCGGGACCGGTGGGCCGTAACCTACCGGCAGCTTGTCTTCTTCGGCTACGGCCTGTTGCAACCGATCGAGCGCGTCCTGGTCTTTGCCGTCAGCCAGCAGTCGCAAGGCCTCGAGCTGGCTCTCCATGATGTGGGCCGGTGCAATGCTTGACGCATAGGTACTGCTGAAAAACGAGCTGTGCTGATGCCCGCCATGACCTTGGATGAGGTGTTGGGCATGCTGGATATAGGCATCGATTTTTTCGCGCGCTTGCAGCGCCTCCTGTGGCTGCTTTTGCCGATCCGCGATCAAGCCATCGGCGAACGCGTCGCTTGCCGGTGCGGTCAGTTCGATCTCATGCAGATCGAGCGTATTGATAGCCTTCAGCTCGGGAGCGCGCATCATCTCGTGCGCATCGGGCGCATCGACGATATAGGCGGCGCGCATCATTGCGGCGTACCACTCGACCATCGGGCTGGAACTCAAGGCCTCGATCCTGGCCATGGTTTTCAGGCAATCCATCGCCTTGGCGAATTCCCCTTGCTGCAGATAGCCGTATTCCAGCCACAGCAGCGTATGCAGCGCGTGGATGTCATGCTGGCCCGGAGTGAGATGTTCGCGCCGGAGCCTGTCCAGGCTGGCGGCCCAGGAGGCTTCGTTCGCGTGCACGAAAGCCTTCCACATGCCCAGGTCCAGATAGATGTGCGCCGGCATATGCAGCGCGTGCGCCGAATCGGCGGCCACCTGTTCGTAACGATCGGCCGCCTGCAGGCCCAGCGAGGCGTACCTCGGGTCGTCGTAGCAATGCACCAGGTAGTGCAGCACGCCAGGATGATTGGGGTTGTGTGCGTAGACTTTTTCCAGCGCGTCGGATGCTTCGATCGTATAGAGAAAATCGGACGTATCCGCGCGCAAGCCCAACAAGGCCAGCCCATAGAAACTGGCGGCTTCGTCGTCATCGGGAAATTGCACATGGAGCCGATGCATGGCTTCTGCGTAGGCTTTGTCGCGTGCGAGCTTGTCGCCTGGGCCGTAGAGTTTTTTCACCGCATCCAGAAAACCCCGTTCGCGTGGTGTCAGGCCCGACACGGAAATCTTGTCCAGGTCGGCCAGGATGTGGCCGGCAGCGTCCAGATCTTGTTCGCCCCACAGCGGGTGGTTATAGGACATGGCCAGTCCCCAGTAGGCCATCGCAAAGTCGGGTTGGGTCTTGATGGCATCGCGAAACGCACTGATCGCATCGTCATATTCAAAGTTATGCAGCAATTCCACGCCTGCCACGAATGAGCGTTGCGCGTCCGCGGCACCCGACGTCGGAAAGCGAATCGGATCAGCTGTTACGCGCTGCCCCCACGCCCATCCCGGCCAGACCAAAAGCGCACCCAACAAGATCCATGCAACGCGTTGCCGTCCGCTGATCATGCTTGCCTCCGCAAGAACGTGTTCAGGATTGCCAGGACACAAATGCCGTGCCGCTGCGCTACTTCAACGTGGGATAGCCCTTGTCGCGGGCCATGTCCTCCAGTTGCGTGATGCGCTGCTCATATGTCTTCGCGTCTATCACCACGAAATCCTTGAGCTTCATTTCTGCCAATGCGCCGCGTAACGCATCGTCGTCAGGGTGCGTCACCATGTCCTTGATGGCGGTGCGGATTTTTTTGATGGTCGCGTCGTCCGTCTGTGCACTGGTGATCATGGGCAGCCCGGGGGACGCGGGCGTGTTCATGAGGATGCGTGTTTTTGCGGCGAGCTCCGGGTGATCGCGCCGGATAAGATCGTAGCTCACACTGTCGATGGCGGTGACGTCGATCTGGTTGTTGGCGATCATGCGGACACTGTTCAAATGTCCGCCGGTGACGGTCACGGAGGCGAAGATGCCCTGTTTGAGCTCATCCTCCGGAAAACTCGCCGTGATGGCCGCGCGGAACGCGTTCATGCCGCTGTTCGAGCCCATGTCGTTGACGCCGGCTTTCTTGCCTTTGAGGTCAGCGAGACTTCGGTAAGGTGTGCCGGCTTTCACGATGATGACGCTGCGGTATTGGCCGGGTGGCAGATCGCTATTGGTGCTGTAGACCGGCGTGCCGATGATCTTTACACCGCGCTCCATCAGGATGTGCACGTAGGGATAGCCGCAAGTCTGCGATAGCAGAAGATGCTCACCTTTCCATTGATCGAGCAGTTCACCGTTCGTCCGTGTCAGCACGCCAGGCGCGCTGATGCCTCCGGTTTCCAGCTTGCGCTGCAAATGGCTCCAGAAGATATCGTCCGCCTTCTTCATGGCGTCCGACTCCTCGTACATCGGTAGGGAAACGGTCGACACGGCTGTCCCCGCTCCTACGGCAGGCCGTCCTTGCGCCTCGATGTTCGCTGCAGCCGATGCCATGCACGCGATGGCCGTGCAGGCGATCCAGGCTGCAACGTGGCGTTTACGATGAAATCCCCGAATCGCACGCGTCCCCATGGCACCTCCGGCCAATGCAGAGCAGTGATTGCGATGCTGTCTTCAAGAACCGATTTGCGGAACCCACGCAGATCGAGATGCGTTGCTTCGTCGCGTACTGGCGCTGGGCGCGCCCCTGTCCGTGCCTCTGTTCAATGCTGATCAAAGGCGCCGAAAGATGGCGTGAGGGCATCGTTTAGGCTGGGTGAAAATAGTTGCGTGCGGTATGGCAGCCAGCCAGAACCTACGAAGCTCAGCTGTGCGAATAATGGCTCCCTCCGCAGCGAAGCAGGGGAGGGCTGGGGGCAAGCAACCTCGCGATGAATCCATGTTGCGCGGCAAGCTCGTGCAACCACACCCTAACCCTCCCCTGTACGCAGGGGAGGGGAAACACATTCCGGCAAGCTGAAATTCGACGCTAATAGGCCCGCAAGAGAGGTAGGGAGAGCCTGCTCGCAAGCACTGAGCTACGCCCTAGTTGGCGCCGCTACCCTTGCATGCCACGCGCAAAAAAAATCCCGGCTCATAGGCCGGGATTTTTCATGCATGCATCGCATGGAGTGCTTGGCAGTGGGCTTGTTGGATCACCAGTGATAGATCACTTTGGTGTAATAGTAGCGCCCATTGAAGCCGGCGGGTGAAAAATTTGAATACGGGATGGTGCCGTTGACGTTGTTCGCGGCGATGGTCTTGTCCGGATAGCTGTTGGTGGCATTGTCCACGCCCAGCGTAAAGGTCCAGTCGTCCAGGTTGTAACTGCCGGCCAGGTCCAGCACCCACTGCGGGCTGTAGGTCTGGTTCAACAGGTACGAGCTGTTGCTGTACGCAGTGAAGCTGCCGTAGCGGGTGAGGTTGCCGTTGAACGCCCAATGGCCCAGCGTGTAGTTCTCGTTGAGAATCAATTTGCTGCGCGGCGTGGAATTGGCCAGCAGGCCTTTGACGTCGCGATAGGTCACGCGCTGCAGCTGCAGGCCCAGCGCATTGAGCTGTGATGGGTTGGGCGCGATGTGCGTCACCTGCGTGCGGTTGTAGTTGTAGCTCAGCGTGCTGTCGAGCACGCCCGCATGGCCGAAGTCGGAGCGGAAGCTCGCCACCAGATCGCCGCCCTGGGTGCGGGTATCCACCGCATTGGTGAAGTACTGCGCCGAACTGAACGCCACGTTGGTGACGCCGTTGGCGGCCAGATACGCCACCACTGCCGGCCGGTTGAGACCGCTCAGCGTGTTGGAAAGCACCACGCGGTTGTAGATGTTGATCTGGTACAGATCGAAGGTCAGCGTGAGCGGATCGATCGGGTTGAATACCGCGCCGATGGTGTAGTTGTGCGAGCGTTCCGGCTTCAACGCCTGCGCGCCGAGCAACTGCGCTACGGGATTGCTCACCGGCAGCAGGCCGGTCTGGTAGATGCCCGGCGCCACGCCTGGACCGGCGCTGCTCGGCGTGAGGTAGAGCGAGCCGATCTGCGAATAGTCTTCCTGGGCCAGCGAGGGTGCGCGGAAGCCGCTGGAGACGCTGCCACGCAACGCAAAGCGGCTGGTGAAGTCGTAGCGCGCCGCCAACGCGCCGGAAACGGTGTTGCCGAAATCGTTGTAGTGCTCGTGACGCACGGAGAACGAAGTGCCCAGCTTGTCGGTGAGATTGGTTTCCAGGCTCACGTACTGCGCGACGTCGCTGCGGCTCCACGACCCGGTGTTCACCGGGCTGTAGCCGCTGAAGCCTTGCGAACCACCGCTGGTGCCGGAGCTGCCGACGTAATACGAACTGGGATCGCCCGCGCTGATCTGGTACGTGTCGCGCCGGTATTCGGCGCCGAAGGCGAGCGTCACCGCATTGGGCAGCCAGCTCAGGTTGAAGTCCTTCGCCACGTCGACATCCGCCACCTGTTGCTTGGAAGAAACCACGCCATCGAAGAAGCGCGTCGGCGTGTAGCCGAAGTCGTGCAGGAAGGCATAGTTGGCGGTGTGGATGGTGTCGAGCGAGACGCGGTTGCCGCCGTAGTTGGCGCTTACGTCCCAGCGCCAGCCACCCTGGGTGGTGCCGCGCAGGCCGGCGACCAGCGCCTGGTCGGTGCTGCGCGCCTGCAGTAGCGGCTGGTAGCCGCCGGGATAAAGCCGGGTGAGCGCCGCCCTGACCGATGAGGGATAGCCGAATGGATTGCGATACAGCTCATCGGAAATCGCGTTGCGTCCGTGATAGCTGCCGAACGCGTAGAACTGCACGTTGTTCGCAATGTCGTATTGCGTGTTGAGAAACAGATTGTGCTGGCTGACCGTCGGATCGCCGAACACCTGCTTGCGGCCCAGTTGCGGATAACGGACGTCCGCGCCGCCATGATTGGTCGGATCCTGATGGCCATCGTCCAGGCTGATGCGCAGCCAGCCCTTGTCGCCGTTGAGCGGAATGCCGACATTGGCCGAACCCTGCCACTGCTTGCCGCCGCCGCGCTGGAAGCGGCCGCCGTCCAGCTCGATCGAGCCGCCTTGCGCGCCATGCTTGAGGATGATGTTGATCACGCCGGCGAGCGCGTCGGAACCGTATTGCGCCGAGGCGCCATCGCGCAGCACTTCGATGTGGTCGATCGCGGACAGCGGAATCGTGTTCAGATCCACCGGCGCCGAGCCGCGGCCGATGGTGCCATCCACGTTCACCATCGCGCTGGTGTGCCAGCGCTTGCCATCGACCAGCACCAGCACCTGATCCGGCGCCAGACCGCGCAGCATCGCGGGCCGCTGCGAATCGGTGGTGTCGGTGGCGGCCGGGCGCGGGAAATTCAGCGACGGGATCAAGCGCGCCAGCGCGGTGGAAAGTTCGTTGGTGCCGGTGCTTTGCAGCGCGGAGGCGGGCACCACGTCGATCGGCGACAGCGAGGTGCTGTCGGTGCGGTTCTGCGCGCGCGTGCCGGTGACGATCACGGCTTGCAGGTTCTTGGCGTTGCCGGGTTTGTTCGATGCCGCGTCCTGTGCGGCTGCGCTGGAAGCCAACGCGAGCAGCAACGAAGCGCTAAGCGCGGTGAGGGCATAGCTGTTCTTGGCGAAAGACCGGTCGTTCATTGCGAATGTTTTCCCCTAACGTATGGCGTGTTGCGTCGCAGCAAGTCAGATTAATGACAACGCCGCGGTTCATCCAACAAATGATTGGGACGAGACAAAGTCCAAATCAGAATATCCATATCGGACGCGTGTTTACCCACGCACGCGCCAACTCTCCCGTCACAAGCATCGTTAGCCCAGCATGCAAATGATGTGTAGCGGTTTGCACGCCAGACCTGTTGCGACCGAATGCAGGCGCGCTGCCCATCCCTAGGCGGCCCGGAACGCACGCTCTAAGATGCAGCAGCTTGAGGTGATCGCCGGCGTGTTGGCCGGCGGTTGAAACGGGAATCCGGTGCGCCATGGTGATGGCCATGCCGGAGCTGCCCCCGCAACGGTAAGCGCGCAAAGCGATCCACACAGGCCACTGTGCCGCACGCATGGGAAGGCGTGGATCGGAAGGCCAAGGCCTTCGCGCGCAAGCCCGGAGACCGGCCTCGAGCCATACCTACCGACAGGCGGAGGGCCGTGTCGCGGGGCCGCTGCCAGCATCGGTGCCGTTGCCGTCTTCCTCCTGCAATAAGCGATGCATGTTTTTTCCGAAGGCATGCGAAGGAGTCTCGACGCCATGACGTACCTGTCCCCGATCCGCACCGGCGTGCGTGCATGAGTGATTCTTCCTCACGCGATGCCATGACGCCCGAAGAGCGCCACCGCGAACGCATGCAGCGCAAGAAGGAGCTGGTGGATCGCAAGATCGCGCGCGCCACCATCGACCGCGGCGTGCTGGTGGTGAACACCGGCAACGGCAAGGGCAAGAGTTCCTCCGGCTTCGGCATGCTGGCGCGCGCGCTGGGGCATGGCTTCCGCTGCGGCGTGGTGCAGTTCATCAAGGGCACGTTCTCGACCGGGGAGGAAGCTTTCTTTCGCCGCTTTGCCGGCGATCAGCTCGACTATCACGTGATGGGCGAAGGCTTTACCTGGGAGACGCAGGACAAGGTGCGCGACATCGCCGCTGCGCAGGCCGCATGGAACATTGCGGCAGGCATGCTGGCCGATCCCACCTACGACTTCGTGTTGCTGGACGAACTCAATATCGCGCTGGTCAAGCAGTACGTGCAGCTCGGACAGGTGCTTGCCGCCTTCGCCGCACGGCCGCCGCGCCAGCACGTGGTGATCACCGGACGCGGCGCGCCGGATGGACTGGTCGCGGTTGCCGATACGGTGACCGAAATGCGCGTGATCAAGCACGCCTTCGATGCCGGCATCAAGGCGCAGAAGGGCATCGAGCTGTGAGCGTTCGCCATGCTCCCGCCTTGCTGGTTTCCGCGCCGGCTTCCGGGCAGGGCAAGACCTCGGTCACGGCGGCGCTGGCGCGCTGGCACACGCAGCAAGGGCGGCGGGTGCGCGTGTTCAAGACCGGGCCGGATTTTCTCGATCCGATGGTGCACGCGCGCGCTTCCGGGCATGCCGTCTACCAGCTCGATTTGTGGATGTGCGGCGAAGCGGATGTGCGCAGGCGCCTGTACGACGCAGCCGGCGATGCCGACCTGATCCTGGTCGAGGGCGTGATGGGCTTGTTCGATGGCGCGCCTTCCAGTGCCGATCTCGCGCAAAAACTCGGGTTACCCGTGCTGGCTGTGATCGATGGCTCGGCAATGGCGCAAACCTTCGGCGCATTGGCTTGTGGCCTGGCGAGCTACCGCGAAGGCTTGTCGATGTATGGCGTGGCGGCCAATCGCATCGGCAGCGCCTATCACGCGCAACTGCTGCAGGAAAGCCTGCCGGTCTCGCTGCACTGGCTGGGCGCCTTGCCGCGCGAGGATCGCCTGGCCTTGCCGGAACGGCATCTTGGCCTGGTTCCCGCGGACGAGCTGCATGATCTGGATGCGCGGCTCGATGCGCTGGCGCAGGCCTGGTCGCAGCATGCGGCGGTCGAGTTGCCGCCATCGGTGGCGTTCGAGGCGCCGGCCTCCGAAATCGTTCCGCCACTGCTGCAGGGCCGTCGCGTCGCGATCGCGCGTGACGAGGCATTCTGCTTTCTCTATCCGGCGAACCTGGACCTGCTGCGCGAAGCGGGCGCGGAACTGCGTTTCTTCTCGCCGCTGGCGGGCGATGCATTGCCCGAGTGCGATGCGGTGTGGCTGCCGGGCGGTTATCCGGAACTGCATCTGCAGGCCTTGGCGCAGCGGCGCGATCTGCATGCGGCACTGCGCGCACATCTCGATGCCGGCAAGCCGATGCTGGCCGAATGCGGCGGCTTGCTGTTTGCGCTCGATTCGCTGGCGGACCGTGATGGACACAAAGCACAGATGGCGGGTCTGCTTACCGGACATGCGGCGATGCAACCGCGTCTTGCCGCGCTGGGTTTGCAAGGTGCGAGCTTGCCCGAAGGCGAATTGCGTGGGCATACGTTTCATTATGCGCAGGCAAGCATCGATACGCCGCCGCTTGCGCATGCGTTCAATCCGAACCATGGGCCATGCAAAGAAGCGGTCTATCGCGATCGGCGCATGACGGCCAGCTTTATCCATTTCTATTTTCCGTCGAATCCGCGCGCGGCGCTGCAGTTGTTTCTGCCATGAGCATTGCGCTGGCCATGCTCGCTGCGCTGCTGCTCGACCGCTTGCTCGGCGAGCCGCGGCGCGCGCACCCATTGGTTGCATTCGGCCGCCTGGCGCACTGGATCGAACAGCGCATGCATGCGGACCTGCGTGCACGAGGCGTATTGGCATGGATGTTCGCCGTGCTGCCGTGCGTGGTGCTGATCCAGCTTGTGCATCAGTGCTTGCCGGCATGGCTTAGCTGGTGCGTTGCCGTCATCGTGTTGTATGCCGCGATCGGCTTGCGCAGCCTCGGCGAACATGCGCGACCTGTCGCCAATGCTTTGCAGCAGAATGATCTCTACGCCGCACGCACTGAAGTCGGACGCATGGTCAGCCGCGATACTGCTTCATTGAATGCGCAGCAGGTCGCCGCGGCGGCAACCGAATCGGTCCTGGAAAACGGCAACGATGCCGTCTTCGGCGCCTTGTTCTGGTTCGCTGTACTGGGCGCGCCCGGTGCGGTGTTGTACCGCCTGGCCAATACGCTGGACGCCATGTGGGGCTATCGCACGCCGCGCTATGAACGCTTCGGCTGGGCCGCGGCGCGCATCGACGACGTGCTGAATTTTCTGCCGGCGCGCCTTACGGCGTTCACGTATGCGTTGAGCGGCCACTTCGAAAGCGCGATTCGCTGCTGGCGCGCGCAGGCGCCGCAATGGGACAGTCCCAATGCGGGTCCGGTGATGGCGGCCGGTGCCGGCGCATTGCGCGTAAAGCTTGGCGGCGCGGCGCCTTATCACGGCGTATGGGAGGCACGGCCCGAACTGGGCGAAGGCGATCCGCCGGATGCCGCTGCCATCGATCGGGCGTTGAAGCTGTTGCAGCATGGCGCTGTCATCTGGCTCGCGGTGGCCTTATTGCTGGGTTTGGCGATGCAGGGAGGTGCGCATGCTTGAGCATGGCGGTCGCCTGCGGCGTGCAGCGCAGGAATACGGCATTGCGCTGGAGCACTGGCTGGATCTTTCCACCGGTATCAGCCCGTTCGGCTGGCCGGTACCGGATATCCCCGCTTCGGCGTGGCGACGCCTGCCTGAAGAAGACGATGGCTTGATCGAGGCGGCGTGCGCTTATTACGAAGCTCCCAGCGTTCTGCCGGTGGCCGGTTCGCAAGCCGCCATTCAGGCGTTGCCTGCGCTCCGGCCAGCATCGCGCGTGGGCGTGATTGCGCCCGGCTACGCGGAACATGCGCACGCGTGGCAACGCGCGGGCCATCGGGTAACGAGCCAGGCGGCCGACGCGCTGCTAGCCGATCTTTCGGCGTGGGATGTGCTGGTGCTGATCCATCCCAACAATCCCGGCGGCGAACGATTCGATCCGGACGCGCTGCTGCAAACGCACGCCGAACTCGCCAGGCGTGGCGGTTGGCTGGTGGTGGATGAGGCCTTCATGGACATCACGCCGCAGTACAGCATGTGCCGTTATACCGATCGCGAAGGACTGATCGTGCTGCGCTCGGTCGGCAAATTTTTCGGGCTGGCGGGTGCGCGCGCCGGTTTCGTTTGCGCATCGCCCAGGCTGTTGCACGCTTTGCGCGAGCAGCTCGGTCCATGGACGTTGAGCGGGCCATCGCGCTACGTATTGCAGCATGCGCTGGCCGATCGCGCGTGGCAGGCGCAGGCGCGCACGCGTCTGTTGCAGACCAGTGCGCGCCTGGCGGAGCTGCTTTCCGCACTTGGCTGGCAAGCCACCGCGGGCTGCGGATTGTTCCAATGGTGCCGGCGCGAGGATGCGCTGCACGCTCATCGGGCGCTGGCGCAGCGCGGCATACTTACGCGCCTGTTCGAGATGCCGGCAAGCCTGCGCTTCGGCCTGCCGCCGGACGATGCGGCCTTTGCGCGGCTGGAGCAGGCCTTGCGCGAGATCGCGTCATGAATGCGCGCGTGCTGATGGTGCAAGGCTGCACCTCCGATGCCGGCAAGAGCACGCTGGTGACGGCGTTGTGCCGGTGGGCGTATCGACGCGGCCTGCGCGTGGCGCCGTTCAAGCCGCAAAACATGGCGCTGAATTCTGCGGTGACCGTGGACGGCGGCGAGATCGGCCGGGCGCAGGCGGTGCAGGCGCAGGCGTGCGGGCTGGAACCGCAGATCGATTTCAATCCGATCCTGCTCAAGCCGAACAGCGATGTAGGCGCGCAGGTGATCGTGCACGGTCATCCGGTGGCCAACATGGATGCGCGCGATTATCACGACTACAAGCGCCGTGCATTCGAGGCGGTGATGGCCTCGCATCGGCGACTGGTGCATCGCTACGACGCGCTCATCGCCGAAGGCGCGGGCAGCCCGGCCGAGATCAATCTGCGCGATCGCGATATCGCCAACATGGGTTATGCCGAGGCAGTGGATTGCCCGGTGCTTCTGGTGGCGGATATCGACCGCGGTGGCGTGTTCGCGCATCTGATCGGGACATTGGCCTTGCTGTCGCCAAGCGAACGCGCGCGCGTCGCCGGTTTCGTGATCAATCGCTTCCGTGGCGATATCGCATTGCTGCAACCGGGGCTGGATTGGCTGGAACGCGAAACCGGCAAGCCGGTGCTGGGCGTGTTGCCTTATCTGCATGGCCTGCATCTGGAAGCCGAGGATGCGCTGCCGCGCGAGCGCGCAGATGCTTCACGCGCAGCGTTGCGCGTGGCCGTGCCGGCCCTGCCACGCATCAGCAACCACACCGATTTCGACGCGCTGCGCGCGCATCCGGAGGTGGACGTGCATATCGTCGGTCCTGGTGAGCCGCCACCGGCCTGCGACCTGATCATCCTGCCCGGCTCCAAATCCACCCGGGCCGATCTCGCCTGGTTGCGCGCGCAAGGTTGGGATCGCGCGATCGAACGGCATCTGCGCTACGGCGGAAAGGTGCTAGGCATCTGTGGCGGTTTGCAGATGCTTGGGCGCGCCGTGCATGACCCGCAAGGTATTGAAGGCGCGCCGGGCTCCAGCGAAGGACTGGGCTGGCTGGATATGCAAACCACCTTGGAACCGCGCAAGCAATTGCACCGTGCGACAGGCCGCCTGGCATTCGCCGATGCCGGCGTGCAGGGATATGAAATCCATTGCGGCGTCAGTCGCGGCGCGGCGTTGGAGAATGCATTCGCCCGGCTCGACGATGGGCGCAGCGATGGCGCCATTTCGGTGGACGGTCAGGTGATGGGCAGCTATCTGCATGGCTTGTTCGACGATCCGCAGGCGCTTGTCGCCATGCTGCGATGGGCAGGTTTGCAAGATGCCGCCACCGTCGACGTACGCCTATTGCGGGAAAGCAGCATCGAGCGCTTGGCGGACGCTGTGGAAACGCATTTGAACACGCAGTGGTTGGAGCGATGGTTACCCAAGAGGGCAATCGTGTGAAGCCGTTCAATCGAAGCACGGACGTGGGTTGGGGTTTGCACTCTGATATATCCTCACAATTTTCTGAGGAAACGGAGCCGCGCGTGGGAGTGGACCATTGCCTGCGGCGCTTTCGGTCCCTAAAGGGCCCGAGTCACTTTTCTTTGCTGGCCCAAAGAAAAGTAACCCAAAGAAACGGCCTAAAAGGCTCGCGGCATGAGAGGGATACAAGCCTGAACCTTTCCATTGATGCGGAAAGTTTGTCGCCTAGGGTTACACGTCTCGGCTGTCCCGCGAGGCGCCGTAGCGCTGAGGACTTAAAGCGAGCTTGCCTACCTTTGAGGGCTGCTTTAAGCCCTCAGCGCTACGGCGCTTCGCGGTATCGCGGCAGGATGGAAGCGGGCGAGCCAACGCTCATCGCAGTGCCTCAAACCTTCAGGCTTGTAACCTGCATAGCGCCACGAGCTCTTCAGGCCATTTCTTTGGGTTACTTTTCTTTGGGCCAGCAAAGAAAAGTGACTCGGTCGCCTACGGCGATCGAAAGCGCCGCAGGCAATGGTCCACGTCCACGCGCACCTAACTTCCTTCGCGGGACTATCTTCTCAAACTACAAAAACGTGGGGATACGTCAGGGTGCGAACCCCATCAATGGGGCTCTGATCGACACAGCCATGTTGGAGTTTGCGCCCCAACCTACGGAAGCCGGTGCATGCGTAGTCTGATTCTCGGCGGTGCCCGCTCGGGCAAAAGCGCATTGGCGGAGCGGCTGGCCATCGACAGCGGCCGGGAGGTCGTCTATATCGCCACCGCGCAAGCCGGTGACGCGGAAATGGCGGCGCGCATCGCCCATCATCGTTTGCGCCGGCCGCAGCAGTGGTTATGTGTGGAAGAGCCGCTGCATCTGGCCGACGTGCTGCGCGAACACGCGCGCGCCGACCGCTGCATCCTGGTCGATTGCCTTACGCTATGGCTCAGCAATCTGCTCGGCGATGCCGACATGCAGGGTTTCGAGCGTGAGCGCGATCGGTTGTTGGACGTGCTGCCGGGTCTTCCCGGCGACGTGCTGCTGGTCAGCAACGAAGTCGGGCTTGGCATCGTGCCGATGGGCGAATTGACGCGCCGCTTCGTGGATGAAGCCGGGCGTTTGCATCAAGCTATCGCGGCACTCAGCGAGCGCGTCGTATTCGTCGCCGCTGGCCTACCTCTTGTCCTCAAAGGAACGCCCCCATGAGTCTGAACTGGCTTTGTGCCCCCTGTGCGCAGCCGGATGCCGAGCAAGCCGAATCGGCGCGCGCGCATCAATTGCAATTGACCAAGCCACCGGGTTCGCTCGGCACCTTGGAAGCGGTGGCGATCCAGCTCGCTTCCTTGCAGCGCACGCCGCGGCCTTCAGTGGATCGCGTGTGGATCAGCGTGTTCGCCGCCGATCATGGCGTGGCGGAAGAGGGCGTATCGGCCTTTCCGCAAGTCGTCACCGGCGAAATGGTGCGCAACTTCGCCACCGGCGGCGCGGCGATCAGCGTGCTGGCGCGCAGCCTGGATGCGAAGCTGGATGTGGTGAACCTGGGCACGGTGAACGATCCGGGCGATATCCCCGGCGTGCGCCGCGCGATCATCGCGCCGTCCACCGCCAACTTCTGCCGTGGCCCGGCGATGACCGAAGCGCAACTGAACGCGGCGCTCACGGTCGGTGCGGACAGCGTACGCGCGGCGCTCAAGTCAGAAGCGCAATTGTTTATCGGCGGCGAAATGGGCATTGCCAACACCACCGCCGCCGCGGCGCTGGCAAGCGCCCTGCTCGACGAGCCGCCATCGAGCCTCGCCGGCGCCGGTACCGGGCTCAACGCCGCCGGCATCCAGCACAAGGTGAGCGTGCTGGAGCGCGCCTTGGCGCAGCACGTCACGGCAAAAACGGCGATCGAGCAACTGCGTTGCCTGGGCGGCTTCGAACTCGCTGCACTGGTCGGTGCGTATATCGCGGCGGCGCAGGCAGGGTTGCCGGTGTTGGTCGATGGTTTTATTTCGACTGCCGCAGCGCTGGCGGCGGTATCGATCCAGCCGGACGTGCGTCCGTGGCTGCTGTTCTCGCATCGCTCGAAGGAACACGGCCACGCACGCTTGCTGATGGCATTGAATGCGGAGCCGCTGGTCGATCTGGGCTTGCGCCTGGGCGAAGCGAGCGGCGCCGCCACCGTAGTGCCTTTGCTGCGTCTGGCCTGCGCCTTGCACAACGGCATGGCGACGTTCGAACAAGCCGGCGTATCCACCGCATGAGCATCGAACTGTTGCGCCATGGCGACACCGGGCAGCGCAGCTATCGCGGGCAGCTCGACGATGCGCTGAGCGAACTGGGCTGGTCGCAACTACGTGCGGCGGTGGAGGGGCGAACCTGGGACGCCATCGTGTCGTCCTCGCTGCAGCGCTGCGCAGCGTTTGCGCGCGAGTTGTCGCAAGCGCGCGGCGTGCCGCTGCGCATCGATGCGCGGCTGGCCGAATACCACTTCGGTGCGTGGCAGGGCGTGCCGATCGAGCGCATCGCCGACGAACAGGGCGATGCGCTGGCGCGCTTCTGGGCCGATCCGGTAAGTCATCCGCCGCCCGGCGCCGAAACCTTCGAAGCATTCCGCGATCGTTTGTGCGCGGCGCTCGATGACATCGCCGCGCAGGCGGCAGGGCAGCGCGTGCTGGTGGTCACGCACGGCGGCGCGATTCGCCTGCTGCGTTGCCGGGCGGAGCATCGCAGTTATGGCGACATGGCCGGCATCGAGGTGCCGCATGCGTCGCTGCATCCCTTGCCGTGGCCGGCGGCGGTCAGCGCGTGATGCGCGCGCTGCTGGTGGCGATCGGTTTTCTTACGCGCCTGCCGGTGCCGGGCTACGCATACGACGATGCGCGCGCCAAGGCGGCGTCGCTGGCCTGGTATCCGCTGGTCGGTGCGCTGATCGGCCTGCTGCTCGGCGTGCTGGCGTGGGGGCTGCGCGACACCTCGGCATTGCTGTCCGCCGGCCTGCTGGTGTCGGCGTGGGTGGCCGTGACCGGCGCGCTGCATCTGGATGGACTGGCCGACAGCGCCGATGCCTGGATCGGCGGCATGGGCGATCGCGAGAAAACGCTGGCTATCATGAAGGATCCGCGCAGCGGCCCCGCCGGCGTGGTGGCGCTGGTGCTGCTGTTGTTGCTGAAGTTTTCCGCACTGGCCAGCCTGGGGCCTGCGCCGTGGGCGGCGTTATTGCTGGCGCCCCTGTTGGCGCGCGCCAGTCTCGTGGCCCTGTTTCTCACCACGCCTTATGTGCGCAGCGGCGGATTGGGTACGTTCTTAGTGGATGCGCCGCGCGGGGCGTGCGTGATCGCCGTACTGGTCAGCGCGGCGGTGTGCCTGCTGTTCGGCGGACGGGGCCTGTCGGCGCTGGTGCTGGCGGCGGCGGTGTTCGGCCTGTGGCGGCGGGCGTGCATGACCCGCTTGGGCGGTTGCACCGGCGATACGGCCGGCGCGCTGGCCGAGATGGTGGAGGTAGCGGTGCTTGTGGGTTTGGCCTTACGCTGAGGCCGGCCGTTGAATTTAGCCCGTTCGCCCCGATAATCAGCCGCGGCCATCGGCCCCGATGGAGTCTGCGGAGCCTATTCCCATGCCTATCTACGAATTCCAATGCAACGCCTGCGGCCACCGTTTCGACCGCCTGCAGAAACTTTCCGACCCGGATCCGTCCAGCTGTCCCCAGTGCAATGCCGCGCAGGTGCAGCGGCAGATCAGCGCGCCGCAATTTCGCCTGGCGGGCGGCGGCTGGTATGAAACCGACTTCAAGAAGGACGGCGACAAGAAGCGCAACATCGCCGGCGACGGCGCTGCCAGCGCACCGGCGGAAAAGAGCGCCAGCCCATCGCCCGCACCGGCGCCAGCCCCTGCGCCTGCATCGACCACCGGATAAGGCCGCGCAGGTTGGGGTGCAAACCCCAGCTTCGATACGCATGGCGATGCTGGGATTTGCATCCCAACCTGCCTGCCGCACGGCGCAATGGCGTGGGGAATGCTAAGATTCCCGGCCTTTTCCACGCTGATTCGCCGCCCCGGCGGCCCGGAGCATCAAGCGCATGCGCACGCATTACTGCGGCCTCATCAATGAGTCGCTGATCGGCCAGACCGTCACGCTGTGTGGCTGGGTCAACACCCTTCGCCTGCAGAGCCACGTCGCCTTTGTCGATCTGCGCGACCACGAGGGCATCGCCCAGGTGGTGATCGAGCGCGAGAATGCCGACGCCTTCGCCGTGGCCGGCGAGCTGGGTTACGAGTACTGCGTGCGCGTCACCGGCAGCCTGCGCAAGCGCCTGTCGGCCAACGACAAGCTCAAGACCGGCACGGTGGAGCTGCTGGCGGAGCAGGTGGAAATTCTCAACGCCGCGAAGGATCTGCCGTTCGCGCTGCACGAGAACCCCAACGAGGACATGCGGATGACCTACCGCTACCTCGACCTGCGCCGCCCCGAGATGCAGGCCATGATGCGCACCCGCATCAAGCTGGTGCAGGCGTTGCGCCGCTATCTGGATGCGCGCGGCTTCCAGGACATCGAAACGCCGATCCTCACCAAGGCCACGCCCGAGGGCGCGCGCGATTACCTGGTGCCCAGCCGCGTGCATGCCGGCCAGTTCTACGCGCTGCCGCAGTCGCCGCAGTTGTTCAAGCAGATCCTGATGATGGCCGGTTTCGACCGCTACTATCAGATCGCCCGCTGCTTCCGCGACGAAGACCTGCGCGCCGACCGCCAGCCGGAATTCACCCAGCTCGATATGGAATTCGCCTTCGTGCAGGAGCGCGACGTGCAGGATTTCGTCGAGGCGATGATCCGCCACGTGTTCAAGGAAGTGGTCGACGTGGAACTGGCTGCCTCGTTCCCGCGCATGACCTGGATTGATGCCATGCGCCGCTACGGCTCGGACAAGCCGGACCTGCGCATCGCGCTGGAACTGGTCGACGTGGCCGATGCGCTCAAGCAGGTGGAATTCAAGGTATTCGCCGAACCGGCCAACGATCCGGCCGGCCGCGTCGCCGCGCTGCGCCTGCCGGGCGGCGCCACGCTCAGCCGCAAGGAGATCGACCAGCTCACCGAATACGTCGCCAAATACGGCGCGAAAGGTTTGGCCTGGATCAAGGTGGAGGACCTCGCCAAGGGTCGCGAAGGCGTGAACTCGCCGGTGGCGAAATTCCTCGACGATACCGCGCTCGATACCGTGCTCAAGGCCACCGGCGCGCAGTCCGGCGACATGGTGTTCATCGGCGCCGGCAAGTGGAAAACGGTCACCGATTTCATGGGCGCGCTGCGCCTGAAGGCCGCCAAGGATCGCGGCCTGGTGGAAAACAGCTGGAAGCCGCTGTGGGTCACCGACTTCCCGATGTTCGAATACGACGAGGAAGAAAAGCGCTTCGTCGCGCTGCATCACCCGTTCACCGCGCCGAAGGTGGACGACATCGCCGAGCTGCGCGCCAACGCCGCCAACGCGGTGAGCCGTGGCTACGACATGGTGCTCAATGGCAACGAGATCGGCGGCGGTTCGATCCGCATCCATCGTCCGGACATGCAGAGCGCGGTGTTCGAGCTGCTCGGCATCGGCGCGGAAGAAGCCGAGATGAAGTTCGGCTTCCTGCTCAAGGCGCTGAAGTTCGGCGCGCCGCCGCACGGCGGTATCGCCTTCGGCATCGATCGCGTGGCGGCGCTGATGGCGGGCACCGAATCGATCCGCGACGTGATCGCCTTCCCCAAGACCACCAGCGCACAGGATCTGATGACGGATGCGCCGTCGGTGGTGAGCGAGCCGCAGTTGAAGGAATTGCATGTATTGGTGCGGGAATCGTAAATCGGAAATCGTGAATCGTAAGAGCGATATGTCCCAGACTTGCCCGCAATCGCTCTTACCTATTTACGATTTACGATTCCCGATTTACGGCCATGACTGAACACGTCATCCTCCTGCACGGCCTATGGATGCGCGGCTTCGCGCTGGGCATGCTGCATCGCCGCCTGATGGAAGAGGGTTTCCGCGTCCATCGCTTCGACTACATGAGTGTGGCGGCGAAGCAGGAGCACGTGCTGGCGCGGCTGCACGCGAGCATGCTCGATTACGCGCCCGGTCCGGTGCACCTGGTAGGACACAGCCTGGGTGGCCTGCTGGCCTTGCGCGCCTGCCTGGCTGCGGATGATCTGCCGCCCGGCCGCATCGTCTGCCTCGGCTCACCCTTGAAGGGCAGCGCCGCCGCGCGCGCCTTCGCCCGCCTGTGGAGCGGCGGCGAAGCGTTGCTGGGGCACAACCGCGAGCTGCTGGAACTGGGGTTGGAAGCCTGGAAAGGTCCGCGCGAAGTCGGCGTGATCGCCGGCTGCATGCCGATCGGCCTGGGCGCCATGCTCAGCCCGATCAGCGGCGAGCACGACGGCACGGTGGCGGTGGAGGAAACCGTCGTGCCCGGCCTGGCCGGCCACTGCGTGGTGGAAACCAGCCATACCGGGCTGCTGTTTTCGGCCGAAGTGGCGCGGTTGACGGCCAATTTTTTGCGCACGGGCAGCTTCGGCTCCCTCTCCCCTCCGGGGAGAGGGCTGGGGTGAGGGGCCATTCTTGCGTGGGATCGGCCAAGAAATCCGCTTAAGAAAGCGAGTTCCAAGCAAGATTGGCCCCCCATCCGACCCTGCGGGCCACCTTCTCCCCGCAGGGGAGAAGGAAGGTCGGCAGGAAGTGCGATGGCGCAATGCAGTAAAATCCCCCGCTTTCCACTTTCAGACCCAAGCCAGGTATCCCCATGGGTAGAGGCCCGTCCATCGAAGGTCGCAAGAACGCCGAAGACGCCAAGCGCGCCAAGGTGTTCACCAAGCTGATCCGAGAAATCACCGTTGCCACGCGAGCCGGCGTGCCCGATCCCGCGCTCAACCCACGCCTGCGTACGGCGGTGGACAAGGCGCTGACCGCCAACATGTCCAAGGACACCATCGAGCGCGCGATCAAGCGCGGCTCCGGCGCCGACGGCGGCGCCAAGATGGAAGAGCTGCGCTACGAAGGCTACGGCCCGGGCGGCATCGCACTGATCATCGAATGCTTCACCGACAACCCCACCCGCACCGTCGCCGACGTGCGTCACGCGCTCACCAAGCACGGCGGCAACCTGGGCACCAGCGGTTCGGTGTCGTTCCAGTTCACGCGCTGCGGCGAGCTGGTGTTCCCCACCGGCGGTGATGAGGCGAAGGAAGAAAAGATCCTGGAGGCCGCGCTCGACGCCGGCGCCGACGACGTGGTCAACGAGCACGGCGAGAGCACGGTGGTCTGCGCGCCGGAAAACTTCGAAGCGGTGCAGCAGAAGCTCCTCGAAGCGGGCCTGGACGCCCAGCACGCCGGCGTGGTGATGCGCCCCAACAACCGCACCGCGGTGTCCGGCGAGGTGCTGGAAACGCTGACCGACCTGCTCGAAAAACTCGATGGCCTCGACGACGTCAGCGAGGTCTATCACAACGCGCTGCTGCCGGCCGAATAAGACCCTGCACAGGCTCTAGGCGTTTCAATGATCCGCATCATCGGCATCGACCCAGGCAGCCAGCGCACCGGCATCGGCATCGTGGATGTCGATGCGGCGGGCAAGCTGTCGCATGTGTTCCATGCCGCTCTGGTGGTGGCCGGCGAAGAGGATTTCCCGCTGCGCCTCAAGCGCATCTTCGAAGGCGTGAACGAGATCATCGCCATCCATCGCCCGGTCGAATGCAGCATCGAGCGCGTGTTCATGGCGCGCAATCCCGATTCGGCGCTCAAGCTCGGCCAGGCGCGCGGCGCCGCGATCTGCGCGGTGGTCAACCGCGGCATCGCGGTGCACGAATACGCCGCCACCGAAGTGAAGAAGGCGGTGGTCGGCGGCGGGCGCAGCGACAAGACCCAGGTGCAGCACATGATCGGTGTATTGCTTGGGCTGAAAGGCCCGATCCAGGCGGACGCGGCCGACGCGCTGGCGATTGCCGTCGCGCACGCGCATACCCGTTCCAGTCTCGAACGCGTGGGCATCCCGCGCACGGCATGGAGACGTCGCCGATGATCGGCCGACTCAGAGGCATCCTCGTTTCCAAGCAGCCGCCGTGGCTGCTGGTGGAAGTGGGCGGCGTGGGCTACGAACTGGAAGCGCCGATGTCCACCATCTACGACCTGCCGCAGACCGGCAAGGAAGTGACGCTGCTCACCCATTACGCGGTGAAGGAAGACAGCGTGGCGCTGTACGGTTTTCTGCACGAATCGGAGCGCGCGTCGTTCCGCAACCTGCTGAAAGTCAGCGGTATCGGCGCGAAGACGGCGCTGGCGGTGCTGTCGGGCGTCTCCACCCAGGATTTCGCGCGGCTGGTGCAGGCCGGCGACGTGGTGGCGCTCACCAAGATTCCCGGCATCGGCAAGAAGACGGCCGAACGCATCGTGGTGGAGCTGCGCGATCGCGTGGACGGCCTGGGCGCCAGCATGCCCGGCCTGTCCGCCGCGCCGGGCACGCCGGCCGATCCGGCGGCCGAGGCGACCGTGGCCTTGCAGCAACTCGGCTACAAGCCGGCGGAAGTGACGCGGTTGGTGCAGAAGGTCGCCGAAGCCGGCGACAGCGCCGAAACCATCATTCGCAAGGCGCTGCGCGCCGCATTAGGGAGTTGAATCGTGGGCCACAACATCCACCAAGGTGCGACCGAGGCCGATAGCAAGAAGCGCCTGGCTGCGCTGGCGCTGGGCGCCATCGGCGTGGTCTACGGCGACATCGGCACCAGCCCGCTGTACACCTTGCAGACCGCGCTCAGCCACGACGGCATGCATCCCTCGCCGGAAAGCATCTACGGCGTGCTGTCGCTGATCTTCTGGGCGCTGATCATCGTGGTGTCGCTGAAGTACGTGATGTTCATCATGCGCGCCGACAACAAGGGCGAGGGCGGCATCATGGCGCTGATGGCGCTGGCGCTGCGCGGCGTGGGCGGGCAGCCCAAATTGCGCTGGCTGCTGGCGATCGTCGGCATCTTCGGCGCCTCGCTGTTCTACGGCGACGGCGTGATCACGCCGGCCATTTCGGTGCTGTCCGCGGTGGAAGGCGTGAAGGTGGCCGCGCCCGGCCTGGCGCACTGGGTGGTGCCGGTGACGGCGGTGATCCTGTTCTTCCTGTTCGCGCTGCAGCGCCATGGCACCGAACGCGTGGGTCGCTTGTTCGGTCCGGTGATGGTGGTCTGGTTCATCGTGATCGGCCTGCTGGGCGTACACATGATCCTGACCGAGCCGCACGTGCTGTACGCGCTCAACCCGTATTACGGCGTGCGTTTCTTCATCACGCACGGCCTGCAGGCCTATATCGCGCTGGGCAGCGTGGTGCTGGCGGTGACCGGTACCGAGGCGCTGTACGCGGACATGGGGCATTTCGGCAAGCGGCCGATCCGCATGGCCTGGTTCAACTTCGTGCTGCCTGCGCTGGTGCTCAATTATTTCGGCCAGGGCGCGTTGCTGCTCAAGCATCCGGAAGCGATCGACAACCCGTTCTTCAAGACGGTGCCGTCGATGCTGCTGTATCCGATGATCGCGCTGGCCACGGTGGCCACCGTGATCGCCTCGCAGGCGGTGATCTCCGGCGCGTTCTCGATGACACGCGAGGCGATGTCGCTGGGTTACTCGATGCGCATGCCGGTGGTGCATACCTCGCGCGAGATGTCCGGCCAGATCTTCGTGCCGTGGATCAATTCGTTCCTGCTGGTGATGGTGCTGCTGGCGGTGTTCGGCTTCCGCAGTTCGGAGAACCTGAGCGCTGCCTACGGCATCGCCGTGACTGGCACCATGGCGATCACCACCGTGCTGGCGCTGTTCGTGGCGCGCCATCAGTGGGGCTGGCGCGTGCCGACCTTGCTGGTGGTGGGCACGGTGCTGTTGACCATCGACATTTCTTTCTTCACCGCCAACCTGATCAAGGTGGAATACGGTGGCTGGTTCCCACTGGTGCTGGGCCTGGCTGTCTTCATCGTGATGACCACCTGGCGACGCGGACGCGAACTGGTGGTGCGCGAGATCAAGCAGGGCGGCCTGGCGCTGTCGCCCTTCATCGAAAACATCACCGAACATCCGCCGCTGCGCGTGCCCGGCACCGCGGTGTTTCTCACTGCCAACCAGAACGCCGTGCCACACGCATTGCTGCACAACCTCAAGCACAACAAGGTGCTGCACGATCGCAACGTGATGTTGACGGTGGACGTGCTGGAGACACCTTTCGCCGACCGCGAGGAACGCATCCACCTCACCCCGCTGGGCAGCGACTTCTACGGCCTGGAGGTGCGTTTCGGCTTTGCCGAGGATCCGAACATCCCGCTCGCCCTGTCCAAATGCGCCAAGGCGGGTTTGCCGTTCGACCTGATGGATACCACCTTCTTCCTGTCGCGCGAGAACATCGTCGCCGACAAGCGCCGCCCTGGCATGGCGCTATGGCGCGATCGCCTGTTCGCCTTCATGTCGCGCAACGCGCTGCCGGCGACGGCGTTTTTCCAGATTCCGGGCAATCGCTTGATCGAGCTGGGGACGCAGGTGGAAATCTAGCGGGAGTCGTCAATCGTGAATCGGAAATCGTTAAAAGCCGAGGCTGCGGCGTATTTTCGAATGCGTTGCCAAGGCCAGCTTTTGCTCCCACTATTCCCGATTGACGATTCCCGATTCCCGGCCCCATGACCGACCACCGCATCATCACCGCCGCCGCCCAGCTCGACGACGAAGCGCTCGAGGCGTCGATCCGCCCGAAGCGGCTCAACGAGTACCTCGGCCAGCAGGCGGTGCGCGAGCAGCTGTCGATCTATATCGAGGCGGCGAAGAAACGCGGCGGTGCGCTCGACCACGTGCTGATCTTCGGCCCGCCCGGCCTGGGCAAGACCACGCTGAGCCACGTGATCGCCAACGAGCTGGGCGTGAACATCCGCTCCACTTCCGGCCCGGTGCTGGAGCGCGCGGGCGATCTGGCGGCGCTGCTCACCAATCTCGAAAAGAACGACGTGCTGTTCGTGGACGAGATCCATCGCCTTTCGCCGGTGGTGGAGGAGGTGCTCTATCCGGCGATGGAGGATTTCCAGATCGACATCATGATCGGCGAAGGCCCCGCCGCACGCTCGATCAAGCTGGATCTGCCGCCGTTTACGCTGATCGGCGCGACCACGCGCGCGGGTCTGTTGACGGCGCCCTTGCGCGATCGTTTCGGCATCGTGCAGCGGCTGGAGTTCTATTCGCCGGACGAGCTCACCGCGATCGTGCGCCGCTCGGCGCGCATCCTGGGCATCGGTTGCGAGCTCGACGGCGCGCAGGAAATCGCGCGCCGTGCGCGCGGCACGCCGCGTATCGCCAACCGCCTGCTGCGCCGGGTGCGCGATTACGCCGAGGTGCGCGCCAACGGGCACATCACGCGCGAAGCGGCGAACGCGGCGATGGACATGCTCAAGGTCGACGCCGAGGGTTTCGACGAGCTCGACCGCCGCCTGCTCACCACCATCATCGAGAACTTCGACGGCGGCCCGGTCGGGGTCGAATCGCTGGCCGCGGCGCTCAGCGAAGACCGCGGCACGCTCGAAGACGTGGTCGAGCCGTATCTGATCCAGCAGGGTTTTCTTGTTCGCACTGCGCGCGGGCGCATGGCCAGCGCCAAGGCCTGGCGTCACCTGGGCCTCACGCCGCCGCCGCGACAACCGCAGCCGAGCGATCTGTTTGGTGGTGACCAAGATGTTTGAGCCGCCTAGATCTGCTCCCCCCCTCCAGGGAGTGGGCAGGGGTGAGGGGCCGGGCTTTGCCAATAACGCCATGACGATCGCCATGCAGCACTTCGATATTTCAGACGGAAAAAAAGACTTCGCCGCGAGGTTGACCCCTCACCCCGGCCCTCTCCCCGGGGAGAGGGGGGTGGATCGCGTATCGCTGAGGCAGGGCACCCATGGCTAATGCAACGACTTTCAGCTGGCCCGTACGCATCTACTGGGAAGACACCGACGCCGGCGGCGTGGTCTATCACGCCAGCTACCTGCGCTTCCTCGAACGCGCCCGCACCGAATGGCTGCGCGCCCTGGGCGTGGACCAGATGGCGTTCAAGCAGGCGACCGGGCTGGCCTTCATGGTGCACCGGATGGAGCTGGATTTCCTCAAGCCCGCCCTGCTGGACGATGAACTGACGGTTACGGTGGAAGTCAAAGAGCGGCGTTCAGCCAGTATTCTTTTCGCCCAAACGATCAGCCGTGCGGACGGCGCCTTGCTGGTGCAGGCGCAGGTTCGTGCGGCATGCGTGGACCTGACACGGATGCAGCCCGCGCGGATTCCGGATGACATCATCGGCCGGATCGATCGCGTCCCGGCCTGATCCTCAGCAATTACGACATACCCATGTGGTGGAGAACCCCCAAGCCATGAACGGTGGATTGAACGTTTTCGAGATCGTTTCGGACGCAAGCTGGCCAGTGAAGCTGGTGATGCTGGCGTTGCTGGTGTTCTCCTTCCTGTCCTGGGTGATCATCATCCGCAAATACGCGCAGCTCAAAGCCGCGATGGCCAATGCCGAATCCTTCGAGGAACGCTTCTGGTCCGGCGCCGACCTGGCGCAGCTGTTCCGCGAGGTGAGCAACAACGGCGGCAACAACGGCGGCATGGAAAACATCTTCGAGTCGGGCTTTCGCGAATTCGTGCGCCAGCGCCAGCGCCGCAGCACCGACGTGCGCACGGTGATCGAAGGCTCCGAGCGCGCGATGCGCGTGGCCGGCACCAAGGAGATCGGTTTGCTGGAACGCAATCTGGAGTTCCTCGCCAATGTCGGCTCCATCAGTCCGTACGTGGGCCTGTTCGGCACGGTGTGGGGCATCATGGGTGCGTTCCAGGGCCTGGGTGAAATGAAGGACGTCACCATCGCCGTGGTCGCGCCGCACATTTCCGAGGCGCTGATCGCCACCGCCATGGGCCTGTTCGCCGCCATTCCCGCGGTGTGGGCCTACAACCGATACGCCAACAGGGTCGAACGCGTCGCCTCGCGCTACGAAGTGTTCCAGGAAGAGTTCTCCTCCGTACTGCAGCGCCAGATCCAGATCGACGAAAATCACTAAGAGGCCCGCGACCATGCTCAGCTCCGCGCGCCACAAGCGTCTGAAACTCAAATCCGAAATCAACGTCGTGCCCTACATCGACGTGATGCTGGTGCTGCTGATCATCTTCATGGTCACCGCGCCCATGCTCAACGCGAACGTCGACGTCAACCTGCCGCAGGCCAACGCCAAGTCGCTGCAGGACAAGAAGGAGCCGGTGATCGTCTCGGTCGACACGCAGGGCCAGATGTATCTCACCCTGGGGAACAGCAAGAAGGAACCCATCGACGCCGATGCGCTGAAGGTGAAGGTCGGTGCGTTCGTCAAGCAGAACCCGGACGTGAGCGTGCTGGTCGCCGGCGATCGCGACGGCAAGTACGACGGCGTGTACAAGGTGCTGGCCCTGCTGCAGCAGGCGGGGGTGGCCAAGGTCGGTCTGATGAGCGCGCCGGAGTCGGGCAAGCCGAATGGACGATCGTAACCAGAGTCTGCGTTCATGCGCCAAGCGCCCCGCGTTGCGCTTGAGCGGTCGCCAAGTGGTAGTGCGTGGCGCAGCGCCTGACTGGCCGTCAGGTCAAGCCGCGCGCTGCCGCATGGCGTCCGCTCAGGCGCAACCCGAAGGGCCGGGTCTGTTTGCCCGCAATCCTGCGTCCTCGCTCGGTTGCGTATCGACAAGCGCGCCCTCGCTCCTCCTTGTCTTGCGCGCAAACAGCTCCCGGCGCGGGGTGCTTGGCGCATGAAAGAAGACTCCAAGGGCACTCCGCTCGCGGTCGTGTTATCGGCCGTGCTCCATCTGGGTATCGTCGCCTTCCTGTTCCTGGCGATGCTGCCCTGCACATCGTACGAAAAATTCCTTACCGAACTGCACCTGCCCAACCCCATCACCTGCACGCCGCCGCCGCTGCAGCTCAGCGGTCCGGTGATCGAGGCCACGCTGCTGGGCAATACCGCCGCACCGCCGCCGAAGTCGGAGAAGGTCAAGCCGGTGCCCAATACCGTGCCGCCGCCGCCCTCGGTACCGCCGCCTCCGCCCCCGCCGATCGAGCAACCCAAGGTCAGCCAGTTGCCGCCGCCGCCGGAGCATCCGGATGTGGTCGACCAGGAGCGCGTGGTGCAGGAAGGCCTGCAGAAGGCCGAGAACGCCAAGAAGGAACAGGAAGAAAAGCAGCGTCAGCGCCAGGCTGAGTTGGACGCCCAGGCGGCCAAGAAGAAAGCCGAGCAGGAAAAAGTGGATCAGCTGTTCAAGCAGCTCGACGCCGCTTCGGCGCAGACGCAGAAGGCGGACAGCAAGGCCAAGCAGGCCAAGCAGCAGCTGGCGGATATGAAGAACGCGCAGGCCAATGGCCTGGAAAACCTGCCCAACGCGGACCAGCGCCAGACCGGCAACAATTCCAACAGCACCCTGCTTTCGCAATATCTGGCGGCAGTTCAGAACGCCGTCACGCAGAATTGGATCAGGCCGGATAACATGCCCAACGCTCCATGCGTGGTCCACATCGTGCAGATTCCCGGTGGCAATGTGCTGAGCGCGAAGGCCTCGCCCAATTGTCCTTACGACGCGGCCGGCAAGAAATCCGTCGAGGATGCCGTGCTGCGCGCGCAGCCGCTGCCCTACAAGGGCTTCGAAAGCGTGTTCCACCGCGACATCGATTTCACTTTCATTCCGCAGTGAGCAAGCCCATGCGCAGATCATCCCGATCGCTATTTACCCTCATCCTGCTGCTTGTAGCAGGCCTGGTCGCGGGCCCCGCCGCGGCACAGCAGTCGTTGAACGTGCAGATCGTCGGCGGCGTGAAATCGGCCACGCCGGTGGCGGTGGTGCCGTTCGCCCAGCAGGGCGCGCCGCTGCCCACCGATGTGGCCGACGTGATCCGCAACGACCTCAACCGCTGCGGCAAATTCCGCTCGCTGGCGGTGAGCGAGATCGTCGAGCAGCCCAGCCAGGGCTCGGACATCAAGTTCGCCACCTGGCGCCTGCTCAAGCAGGACTACATCGTGATCGGCCGCATCAAGGATGCCGGCAACGGCATGGTCACGGTCGAATACGAGCTGTGGGACGTGAACCGCCAGCAGCGCCTGCTGGGCGAAGCCATGTCGCCGGCTTCCACCAGCGACCTGCGCAGCGTGGCGCATCAGATCGCCGACAAGATCTACGAGAAGATCACCGGCGTGCGTGGCGCGTTCTGGACGCGCATCGCCTACATCACCATGGTCGGCAGCGGCAACAACGCCAACTACTCGCTGATCGTGGCCGATTCGGACGGCTACAACCCGCAGGTGGTGGCGCGCTCGCATGAGGCACTGCTGTCGCCCAAGTGGTCGCCCGATGGCACGCGCATTGCCTACGTATCGTTCGAAAGCGGCAACTCGGCGGTGTACATCCAGAACATCACCACCGGCTCGCGCCAGCTGATTTCCGGCCGCGCCAAGGGCATCAACAGCGCCCCGGCCTGGTCGCCGGACGGCACCAAGCTGGCCCTGTCGCTCTCCTATACCGGCAATCCGGAAATCTACGTGATGGATCTGGGCAGCCGCCAGGAAACCCGCCTGACCCGCAGCCTGGCGATCAATACCGAGCCGGTCTGGTCGCCGGATGGGCAGAGCATCTACTTCACCTCCGACCGCTCCGGCCGCCCGCAGATCTACCGCATTGCCGCCAGCGGCGGCACGCCCGAGCGCATCAGCTTCCAGGGCCAGCAGAACCTGGATGCGGCGATCAGCTACGACAGCAAGCAGATTGCCATGGTGCAGGCCAACGGGAACGTGTATCGTATCGCCATCGTGGACCAGAGCCTCGGTGGGCAGGTGCGCTTCATCTCGCCCGGTCCGATTGACGAATCGCCTAGCTTCGCGCCGAACGCCAGCATGCTGATTTACGCCGCCGCCGATGGAGCCCGAGACGTGCTTTACGCCGTTTCGAACGATGGCCTGGTAAGGCAGCGCCTGGCGCTGGCCGATGGCAACGTTCGCGAGCCGGCCTGGGGACCCTATCGCAAGCAGTAAATCCATCCGTTCGCGAACCTTACGGCGCGAGCGGATAACCCGAGGAGGGGCCCGGAGCATGACGAGTGTTCCGGCCACAACGGGCATGGCGTTTTGCCATGCCTGTTTTACTGGCCTCTGCAGTACAATGCGTGGCCGTAGTTTGTAGAAGCAAGAAAAAACAAAACAACAGCCGGCCCACCGGCGATGACTGTCCCGTAACCGCAATCGTCATTGACTGTCGGAAACCAAACCCGTTTGAAGGAACGTCACCATGAATAAGACCGTTCGTATTGCCCTGGTCGCCCTGCTCTGCGTCGGTGCGGCCGCTTGCTCGAAGAAGCAGGAAGTCAAGCCCCAGCCGCAGCAGCAGGAAACCCAGCAGACTGCTCCGGCCCAGACCGGCGCCGGCAAGTACACCGCTGCCGACCTCGACACCGACGCCTGCCTGAAGCAGCGAGTGGTGTACTTCGACTTCGACAAGGACGAAGTGAAGCCGGAGTTCCAGCAGATCATGCAGTGCCACGCCAAGTTCCTGCAGGACGTGCCGACCTCGCGCATGCGCCTGGAAGGCAACGCCGACGAGCGCGGCACGCGTGAATACAACCTGGGCCTGGGCGAGCGTCGTGCCAACGCCGTGTCCAGCGCGCTGCAGGCCAATGGCGGTTCCGCCAGCCAGATCAGCGTGATCAGCTACGGCAAGGAAAAGCCCGTGTGCCGCGAGCACAATGAGGATTGCTGGAGCAAGAACCGCCGCGTCGAGATCGTCTACACGGCGACATAATGGTGTTTCGATTGGCTCATCGTTTTACGGCCAATCTCAGCATGGCGGGCGCCTTGGCGTCCGCCATGCTGTTTGTGGCGCCCGTGCATGCCCAGAGCTCGCCGATGAGCCTGGCCGATCGTGTTGCACGGCTGGAACAGCAACAGCAGGGCCAGAGCGAGAACAAGCTCGACCAGCTCAATCAGTTGCAGCAGATGCAATCGACGATGCGCCAGATGCAGGGCCAGATCGAAGAGCTGCAGCACCAGGTCCAGCAACTGCAGGACCAGAACAAGGCGCAGTACACCGACCTGGATAGCCGCGTCGGCCGCCTGGAAAAACAAGGCAGCGCCGCACCGGCAGCATCGGCAAGTACGGCCCAGGCTCCGGCCGCCAGTGCCTCCGCGCCTGCCAGCGCAGCGCCCGCAGCCGCCTCGGCGCCGCCATCGGCACCGGCCGAATCGCCCGCGCAGAAGAGTGCCGCGCTCAGCGCCTACAACGCTGCATTCAAGTCCTTGCGTGCTGGTGACTACGTCGCCTCCTCGCGCGGCTTTCGCGAATTCATCCAGAAATACCCCAACGATGCGCTCACGCCGAATGCGTTCTACTGGCTGGGCGAGTCGTATTACGCCACCACCAACTATCAAGTTGCCGTGGAAGCCTTCAAGCATCTGCTGAGCCAATACCCGCAGAGCGACAAGGCGGCGGACGCCACGCTCAAGCTCGGCTACAGCCAGTTGGAAATGAAACAGACCGACGCAGGCGTCGCCACGCTGAAGTCGGTGGTAAGCAAATACCCCAATTCCAACGCGGCCAAGCTGGCCCAGGAACGCCTGCGCCGGCTCTCGCAATCGGCGCGTTGAGGAAACCAAGGTGAGCGGCCCATCGGCAAACGTGGAAACGGCCACGTCGACGCCATCGACGGTCGAGCGCCTGCGCATCACCGAGATCTTCCATTCCATCCAGGGCGAAGCCGACGCGATCGGCTGGCGCACCGTGTTCGTGCGCCTCACCGGTTGCCCGTTGCGCTGCGTGTGGTGCGACACCGAGTATTCCTTCTACGGCGGCAACTGGCGCGACATCGACGACATCCTTGCCGAAGTCGCCACGCATGGCGCCCACCATGTGTGCGTCACCGGCGGCGAGCCGCTGGCGCAAAAACGCTGCCTGATCCTGCTGCGCAAGCTGTGCGACGCCGGCTACGAAGTGTCGCTGGAAACCTCCGGCGCGCTGGACGTGGCCGAGGTCGATCCGCGCGTGCGCAAGGTGATGGATCTGAAAGCGCCCGATTCCGGCGAAAGCGCGCGCAATCTCTGGTCCAACCTCGAGCATCTGTTGCCGCACGACCAAGTGAAGATCGTGATCGCCAGCCGCGCCGACTACGAATGGGCGCGTGGCGTGGTGGCCGAACATGGCATCGACCGCCGCTGCATGGTGCTGTTCTCGCCCGTGCATGGCGCGGTCGAGCCGCGCGCGCTGGCCGAATGGATCATCGAAGACAAACTGCCGGTGCGCTTTCAACTGCAGCTGCACAAACTGCTGTGGAATGATGCCCCCGGCCATTGATATAGGTTGGGGTGCAAACCCCAACATCACCATGCGACATGCACCTCGATGTTGGGGTTTGCACCCCAACCTACGCACGAAGAAAACACGCCCCGGCCTGTGTTGCCGGCAAGCGCTCCCGGCCGGTGACCGGCCGCACACCTGCAGGAAATGCACCCATGTCATCCACACCCCGCAAGGCCGTCATCCTCGTTTCCGGCGGCATGGACTCGGCCGTCACCATCGCCATCGCCCGTGAACAAGGCTATGACGTGCACGCATTGAGCGTCGCCTACGGCCAGCGCCACAGCTCAGAACTGGACGCCGCGGCGCGTGTCGCGCACACGCTAGGCGCCGTCGAACACAAGACCGTGCACGTGGACCTGCGCAGCATCGGCGGCTCCGCGCTCACCGCGGACATCGACGTGCCGGAGCAGGGCAGTGAAGGCATTCCCGTCACCTACGTGCCGGCGCGCAACACCATCATGTTGTCCGTGGCGCTGGGCTGGGCCGAGGTGCTCGGTTCCACCGATATCTGGTGCGGCGTCAACGCGGTGGACTACTCGGGCTATCCCGACTGCCGCCCGGCCTTCATCGAAGCCTTCGAGCGTCTCGCCAACGTGGCCACCAAGGCCGGCGTGGAAGGCGCAGGCATCCGCATCCACGCGCCCTTGATGGCCATGAGCAAAGCCGACATCGCCCGCGAGGGCCATCGTCTCGGCGTGGATTTCTCCGCCACCGTCAGCTGCTACCAGGCCGACGCCGAAGGCCGCGCCTGCGGCCGTTGCGACGCCTGTCGCCTGCGCGCGCAGGGCTTCCGCGAAGCGGGCCTGCCGGATCCCACCCGCTACGCCTGAGCGCGCCCGATGCCGGCGTCGGCTTGTGCCGCCGGCGCGCAGACCCTAAAATTGTCTGCTTACTTTCCGGGCCGTTAGCTCAGTCGGTAGAGCAGCGGACTTTTAATCCGTTGGTCGACAGTTCGAATCTGTCACGGCCCACCATTTGGAAACCCGCATGGCGTGCAGCGCTTTGCGGGTTTTTTCTTGGCCGCCGTCCGCCGCTTCCAAGGCAGCGCAATGCAGTGCCTGCCTTTACCAATACACCATCACGCCAAGATTGGCGCCGACCTCGCGGCGACCTGCGTTTCCGCCGGCGTCGTAGCTAAGGGTGCCGTAGAGATTGACGTGTCGCGTGAGCGCGCCTTGCGTGCCGAACTTTACTTCCCACCACGTGCCTTGCAGGTTGGAGCGGAACGATACGTCGCCGTCGTCGGTGGGGTAGCTGGTGCGCGGCGCGGCGTGAAATTCGTGCCATGCGTTCACATCGAACCACCAGTTCAACCCTGCCAGCATGCCAGCACCGCTGGGTGTATTGGCAAGTTGCACGCCGATACGCGCGGCGAGCGAGCCGACGTCGCCGAATTGCACGGTTTCGAAATCGTTGCTGGCGTTGTCGATGCGTAGATGCTGGTACAGCAGCTGCGCTTGCGGTTGCAGGGTGAACGCGGATGACAGCGCGAATCGCCGCCATCCGCCTTCGAGCGAGGCGCCGAAGCCGTTGGCGCGGGTGGAAAGGCTTTCGACGTTTTCGCTGGAGCGGCTGCGCGCCGAATCGAACCGGACGCCTTGCAGCACGCCGTCCAGATAGCTGCCGCGATCGCCATAGTGCGTCCAATACACAGCCGAGGAGGCGGCGTCGACGCGGTTCGTGCCGGCGCTGATGCGACCGGTCACCAGGCCATCGTGTATGACCGCTGACGATACGTGACCGAAGGAAGCGTAGATCCCTGCGTCGTCATGCGGCGTACCGAACGCGCCATTGCTGTAGAGATGCGCACCGACCTGCACCGCGGCCAGGTCGTAGTTGAACGCAGGCCCGGTGCCGCCAAGACCATTGCCTGACTGTTTGCCGCTTTCGCCGAGCACGCGCGCCCATAAGGCAGGATCAGGCGCACGCGTCGGCGAAGGGGACATGTCATCGCCATTCTGGCTGCCGACGCGCTCGTGCAATGCACCCAGGAAGGCGCGGCCCAATTGCAGCATCGCGGCGGGCAGTGCGGTGTTTAGGGACACTTCGCGGTTGTAGATCGGCTTTTCCGGTATCGGTATCGGTGCTGGCGTCGGAGCAGGCGTTGGTGTCGGGGTTGGAGTTGGCGTAGGAGTAGGTGTAGGAGTGGGAGTAGGCGTAGGAGTAGGAGTAGGCGTAGGCGTAGGCGTAGGCGTAGGAGTAGGGCTGGGTGTAGGAGTAGGTGTAGGAGCCGGTGAAGGCGTCGGACTCGGCAACTGCGTCGGCAGCGCATCGCGCAGATACCAGTTGTGTGGCGCGCTGCCATCCACCGCGCCGCGGAACAGGTCGTATTCATAAGGGCCGCGCACCACCGGCGCGGCCAGTGCGAATGAACGCGGAAAGGTGATCGCGCCACCCGTGGCCTGCACGACCAGAATGCCGTTGCCCAAGGTCAGATCGGCGGCGCCCGATGCATTGATGACCAGCGCATGCGTGCCGATCGTTGCGTGCGCATTCGGGCCTTCGAGCAGAATCTTGTCCGAACTGGTCTCGCTATCACCCAGCATGGTGTTGAGCGTGATGCTGCCGTTGCCGACGCTGAGCAACGAACCGGTGACGGTCAGTGTCTTGTAGGCGCCGCCAGGACGGATGATGATGCGGCCGTCGTTGGAAAGATCGCCGTTGATGCGCGAGTCCGCCGTCATCTGCCATTGGCTGATCGCGTCGATGGTGAGCGTATTGACGTTGTAGACCCAGCCCGTCAGCACCGTGCCGGTGTTCAACGAAACGCCGACGAAGCTCGATCCGCCGGCCTCATAGAGATTGTTCTGGACGTTGATGTTGCCCAACAGGCGGGAGTTGTTGGCATCGAGCGTCGCGTGGCCAGGGGAGCCGACGACATCCGCCACGTCCATGACGGTGCCGGTGGCGCCGATGACATCGCTATTTGTCAACGTGATGGCGGTGGTGCCGCCGTGGATATCGATGGCGTTGCCTTGCTGCGCAGATTCCAGCGTACTGTTGGCGATGGTGGCCGTGTTGACCACGCCCATGCCTTGTGAATACGACGATAATGCGGTGGAGTACAAGCCCGTGCCCGTAGCCACCACGCTGGCTGCCTCGATGGTGCCGCCGTTGCGCATTGCCATCGCGTTGCCGGTTACGCCATTGGCGACAATGGCACCGCCTTGAATGGTGGCCACCGTGCCCACGCCATCCGAATCGACCCCCGATGCCGCGTTCACAGCGATGTCGGAATTGCTGATGTCCACCTGCGCACCGCCGACTGCATCGAAGCCACGCGAGCTGAGGCTGGAGGTTCTGAAAACGACGCCGTCGGCCGTCACGAGCGTGCCCACGCCCCGCGCCACGATGCCGGATGCATTGTTGCCGCTGGTGCTGATCGTAAACGGCCCGTTGGATGTACTGCTGTTGAGCGTGACGTGCGCGCCGTTTTCCGCATCCACACCATAGGCTTGGTCGCCGATCGTAAAAATGTTGACGGAAGTGGCGTTGATCGTGCTGGGGGCGCCGGTGGAAGGATTCGTGCCCTCGGCATACAAGATCGTTCCCGCGGGACCGGGATCGGTAGTGGAGAAGGTCTGCGGCGCTACCGTCACCATGTCGCCGTGGGTCGCCACCACTTGCTGTGCACGTGCGCCGTGCAAGGCATCCACGATCAGCACGGCGAGCAGGCAGGGAATCGCGACCATCCGCCGCGTTCTGGTCTGGCAGGCGCGCGGCGCGTACGACCGCGCAGGCGGTGCCGGGTGAACAACGGCGTGCGTGGCGCAGCCGTACCGTAACGGTTTCCGTGTCATGGCCCCTCGTTTCCCCTGGGGGTGGGCGCTGCGGGCGTGATCCTTTCAATACATTCGTGAAGGAGGTGTCTAGGCCGCGAGGACCGGTGCGACTATTGGGGGCGATCCGGCCGTGCAGGCCAAGCGGCCGGGAGCGTCCGGCCTGAGGGCAAGGCTCACGCCTCGTGCGAAGGGGGCCGCGGAAGGCGCCGTTGCCGCACCCGTTCCACCACCAGCGGTACCAGCGAGAGCAGCGCCAGCACGCATAGAGGCGCCACCACGCTGGGATCGAAGATCAGCCCGGGCCCAAGCTGCCGGCCATGGCTGAGCGCCACGCCCAGTCCCGCGCCGACCGAGGTTTCGAAAGTCAGCATCACTGTGCCGCCCAGGAACGTGGCGCCGAGGAACAGCCACAAGGAACAGCGGAACCAGGCCAGCGCCACGGTGACCAGGCCGAACGGTGCCACCGGCACCAGCCGCAGGAAAAACGTATAGACCACCGGATGGCGTTCGAAACCGTGGTGCAGCTTGGCCGAAATGGCCGGCGGATGCTTGCTGCCGGTGCCGAACGCGTAGCGGCTGGCCAGGAACAGGATGAGCGAGCCGAGCGTGAGGCCGATCGACGAATAAAGGGTCCCCTCCACCACGCCGAAGGCGAAGCCGGCCGCGAGAATCAGCAGGATCGTGACCGGAACCCCGGTGCAGGTCGCCAGCACCAGTAGGCCGACGTAACCTAGGCGGATCAGCCAGGGATGTTCGGCGATGTGCTCACGCAATTGATGCTGGTGCGCCACCAGTTGCTCGGGATGGATGCGGTCGAACACGCCCGAGGCCAGCAGCACGATGCCCGCCACGATCAGCAGCAGCAGCGGCAGCGCGGCGCGCAGGCGCTTCAATAGCTTTCTCCACGCGCGCCATAGGCGGCAAGCACGGCGCGCGCCTCCTCGCGCAGGATGTCGCGCCGTACGGCAATGCCGCGACGTTCCAGCTCGCCGATCCAATCGGCGGGCAAGGGGCCTTCGTCAAATTCCGTCAGCGTTTCCACATCTTCACCGCGCGCGCCGATCAACAGCGTGTCGATGCCGGCCCAGAAGGTGGCGCCGTAGCATTGGCAGCAGGGCTGCGCGCTGGTGGCCAGGGTGTAATGGCCGCCGTGTTCGTTGAGTCGATAACTGGCCAGGCGCTGCTGCGCGGCCATGTAGGCGAGCATCTCGGCGTGCGCTGCCGAGCAGGTTTGCGGAATCACCCGGTTGGCGGCGGCGGCGATCAGGCGGCCGTGCTCGTTGAATACCGCGGCGCCGAACGGGCCGCCCTGGCCGTGCTCGATATTGCGCCGCGACAGCGCGATCGCCAGCCCCACGCGATCTTCATCGGTGAGGTAGCGCCGGCTGGCGTCGGCGACTTCTTCGATCCAGGGCGGCAGGGTGAGGTGGATTTGCAGCGGCAGCATCATGCTGGGCGGGCTCTCAGGCCGTCGCCTGCTTGGCCCAGGTGTCGCGCAGCGTCACGGCGCGGTTGAACACCGGCGCCTGCGGGCGGTGGTCCAGGCGATCGGCCACGAAGTAGCCCAGGCGCTCGAACTGATAGTGCTGCTCCGGCGTGGCCTGTGCGGCGGACGGCTCCAGCCAGCCGCGCACGATGCGCTTGGCGTCCGGATTGATGTGCTCGATCCAGCTTTTGCCGTCGCTTTCATCGTCCGGCGTGGGCACGTTGAACAGGCGGTCGTACAGACGGATTTCCGCTGGCACGCCATGCTTGGCGCTGACCCAGTGAATGGTGCCTTTCACCTTGCGATCCGCGCCGGGCAGGCCGGAGCGCGATTCGGGATCGAGCGTGCAATGCACTTCGCTGACGGTGCCGTCGGCGGCCTTGATCACGTCCACGCATTTGACGATGCCGACGCCGCGCAGGCGCACTTCACCTTCGGGCTTCAAGCGATGGAAGCCCTTCGGCGGCACCTCGGCGAAATCCTCGCGCTCGATCCACAGCTCGCGCGCGAACGGCACCTGGCGCGTGCCGAAGCTTTCGTCCTTGGGATGATTGGCGAAGCTCAGCGATTCTTCGTGGTTTTCCGGCAGGTTGGTGATCACCAGCTTGAGCGGATCGATCACCGCCATGCGGCGCGGCGCGGTGGCGTCGAGGTCCTCGCGCACGCAGTTTTCGAGGATGGCGTAGTCGATCACGCTGTTCTGCTTGCTCACACCCAGGCGCTCGATCAGCAGGCGGATGCCGCCGGCGGTGAAGCCTCGGCGGCGCAGGCCGCGCAGGGTGTTCATGCGCGGATCGTCCCAGCCGTCGACCAGGCCTTCGTTCACCAGCTGGGCCAGCTTGCGCTTGCTGGTGATCATGTAGCTGAGGTTGAGGCGCGAGAATTCGATCTGGCGCGGCTTGGCCGGCTCGGTGCGGAAGCCGGCATCGCGCATGTGCTGCCACAGCTCCGGATGGTTGGGCAGGTCGACGTTGTCGACGAACCAGTCGTAGAGCGGGCGGTGGTCCTCGAACTCCAGCGTGCAGAGCGAATGGGTGATGCCTTCCAGCGCATCTGACAGGCAGTGCGCGTAGTCGTACATCGGGTAGATCGGCCAGGCGTCGCCGGTGTTCTGGTGGGTGACCTTGCGGATGCGGTAGATGGCCGGGTCGCGCAGGTTCATGTTGCCGGCGGCCATGTCGATCTTGGCGCGCAGCGTCTTGCTGCCGTCGGCGAATTCGCCGGCGCGCATGCGGCGAAACAGATCGAGGTTCTCCTCCACGCTGCGGTCGCGGTAGGGCGAATTGCGGCCCGGTTCGGTGAGGGTGCCGCGGTATTCGCGCATCTCCTCGGCGGTGAGGTCGTCCACGTAGGCGTGGCCGTCCTGGATCAGCTTGAGGGCGGCGCGGTACAGCACCTCGAAATAGTCGGAGGCATGGCGCAGGTCGTGCCAGTCGTAGCCCAGCCAGCGCACGTCGTCCTTGATGCCTTCGACGAACTCGGGGTCTTCCTTGCCGGGGTTGGTATCGTCCAGGCGCAGGTTGCACCAGCCGGCGAACTCGCGGGCGATACCGAAATCCAGGCAGATCGCCTTGGCATGACCGATATGCAGGTAGCCGTTGGGCTCCGGCGGGAAGCGCGTGCGGATGGCCGTGTGCTTGCCGGTGCCCAGATCCTCGCGAATGATCTGCCGGATGAAATCGCGCGGTGCGTCGGTTTCAGGGGTGGCGGCGGGCTTGGCGGCAGCGGACGAGGTGGACATCGGATCGAAGGTTCACGGCGAGAGCGGGAATTTCCAAGTTTAACCGGTTGAAGGGATTACGGAACTGCGCCGATGATTGCTCCCTCCCCTACGTGTAGTAGGGGAGGGTTGGAGTGGGGTGAAGCAATCTTTCGATGAGCTGAGGCGATGCGGCATACCAGAAGGCTCCGCTATCGCTCCCGCGCGGCAGCCATCGCCAAGTAACGTTGATGCAGGGCAGCCACCTGCGGCTCAAGTTCCGCTTCCGCCCCGCTGTTGTCGATCACGTCATCCGCCAACGCTAGGCGAGCGGTGCGGGGGGCTTGCGTGGCGAGAATGCGCATGGCCAGGTCTTCGTCCATGCCGTCCCGCCGCATCAGCCGCTGCAGTTGGGTCGGCTCGGGCGCATCCACCACCAGGATCCGATCCACCCAGCGGTAATGCCCGATGTTTTCGGTCAGCAAGGGAATGGCCAGCATCACATACGGGCTCTTGTCGGCCTGCACCTGTTCCAGCATCCATTGGCGGATGCGTGGATGCACGATCGCTTCCAGGGTCTTGCGCGCGGTAGGGTCGCTGAACACGCGCTCGCGCATGCGGGGACGATCGAGCCGATCATGGGCATCGAGCACCTCGCGGCCGAACGCTTCCACGATCGCCGCCAGCCCCTCGCTGCCGGGCTCCACCACGAAACGGGAGGCCTGGTCGGCATCGTAGACGTGCACGCCCAGCGCGCGGAAACGCTGCTCCACCGCGCTCTTGCCGGATGCGATGCCGCCGGTGAGGGCTACCGTAAACGGCATCGCCCGCTTACCGCAGCCCGGTGAAACTCATATAGGCCTGCGCAAGCTGATCGCCCGCGACAAACCACACCCACCCCGCCATGGCGAGGAACGGCCCGAACGGCATCGGCACCTCCCGCCCGTGCTTGCGCAAGGCGATCAGTGCACCGCCCACCAGGGCGCCGATCAGCGAGGAAAGCAGCACCACCGGCAGCAGCGCCATCGGCCCCATCCATGCGCCCAGCGCGGCGAGCAGCTTGAAATCCCCAAAGCCCATGCCTTCCTTGCCGGTCAGCAACTTGAACAGCCAGTACACGCTCCACAGGCTGAGGTAGCCGATGGCGGCGGCCAGGATCGATGCCGACGGCTGCACGAATAGATGCATCAGGCTGAGCAGCAGGCCGGCCCAAAGCAGCGGCAAGGTGAGCTGGTCCGGCAGCAATTGCGTGCGAAAGTCGATGCCCGAGGCCGCCACCAGTACCCACGTAAAAAACAGGCCGGCTAGGCCGGCGAGAGTCGGGCCGAATTTCCAGATGACGACGGCGCTGAGCACGCCGGTCAGCAGCTCGATCAGCGGGTATTGGATGGAAATGGGCGTTTTGCAATATCGGCACCGCCCGCGCAGCAGCAGCCAGCCGAGCAATGGAATGTTGTCGTGTGCGGCCAGCGGATGCTTGCAGTGCGGACAATGCGAGCCTTCATGCACGATGCCCGGCGGCAGCGGTTCGTCCGGCTGTTCCAGGCCCAGGATGTCACGCGCCTCACGTTGCCAGAACGCTTCCAGACGCATCGGTAAGCGCAGGATCACGACGTTGAGAAAGCTGCCGACGATCAGGCCCAGCACGCCGGCGATAACGATCCAGACTGTCAGCGGGAAATCGGGCATGCGTGAACCGTAGGTATGAAAACGCGCCACATTATCGCCGCTTGGCGGCAATGGTGTGGCGCGTGGGGTGTGGCGAGATTAGAACGTGCCGGCGAGTTTGAAGATAGGCAGGTAGAGCGCAACTACAATGCCGCCCACCACCGTACCCAGAATCACCATCATCAACGGTTCAAGCAGGGAGGCCAGCGAATCGACCGCGTTGCTGACCTCTTCTTCGTAGAACTCGGCGCATTTGAACAGCATGGAATCCAGCGCACCGGATTCCTCACCAATGGCGACCATTTGCACGACCATGTTCGGGAACAGCCCAGTCTGCCGCATGGCGAGCTGCAACTGGTGACCCACGGCAATGTCATCGCGCATCTGGTGCACGGCATCGGAGTAGACGACGCTGCCGGTGGCGCCCGCAACAGCGTCCATCGCTTCCACCAGCGGCACGCCGGCGCGGAACGTCACGCCCAGGGTGCGTGCGAACCGAGCGATGGCCGATTGGCGAAGAATGTTGCCCATCACAGGGAGCTTGAGCGACACACGGTCCAGGAAGTGGGCGAATTTCACCGAGCGCTTCTTGGCCATGATCAGCGCGACGATACCGCCGACCAGGCCGCCGATCACGATGTACCAGTAGTCCTGCATGAAAGCCGACATCGTCACGAGCAATTGCGTGGGTGCAGGCAGTTCGGCGCCGGCATCCTTGAAGGTCTTGGCAAACACGGGCACCACGAACAGCAGCATGATCATGATCACGGCCACCGCCACCACCATCACCATGATGGGGTAGAACAGCGCCTTCTTGATCTTGCCCTTGATGGCCTCGGTTTTTTCCTTGTAGGTGGCCACCGTGTCGAGAATGGTATCGAGCACACCGGCCGACTCGCCGGCGCGTACCAGGTTGCGATACAGCTCGTCGAATTGCACCGGATATTGACCCAGCGCCTCGTGCAGCGTGGAGCCGCCCTCGATGCTTTGCTTCACCTCGACCAGCATGTTCTTGAAGCGTGGGTTCTTCTGGCCATCGGCAATGATGTCGAAGGACTGCACCATCGGCACGCCCGAGGCCATCATGGTGGCGATCTGGCGGCTGAAAATCGCCACGTCGCGCGGCTTTACCGCGCTGCCGGAGCCGCCGAACAACGGCTTGGCGCGCTCCTTCACGGTCTGCGGGTTCATGCCCTGCCGACGCAGCTCGGCCTTCACCAACGAGGCATTCTTGGCAGGCATGGAGCCGGTCATGCGCTTGCCACGCTTATCCAGCGCTACCCACTCGTAAGTGGGCATCTGTGAAATCTGGGCGCGTTGAGCCCCTTGCTGTCGGGTGTTTTTGGTGGCGGCGGTAACCGTGGCCATGTCTCTAATCCCCCAATAATCGGACCCGGCGCAGGGATGCCAGCGCTACGGGCAAGACAATCACCAGCTTACGGTACTTTGGCGACCCATTTCGTGGCCGCCCGCGCAAGTCTGGTATGAAAACGGTCGCGATATGGCGTCAGTCTTTGGTGACGCGATCGATTTCGGCAAGACTGGTGACCCCTGCCTTGACCTTCAACAGGGCCGAGGCGCGCAGGTCGTTCACCCCGATCTTGCGGGCCACCTCGGCAATCTGCAGGGCGTTGCCGCCTTCCAGCACGATCTTCTGTATCTCCTCCACCATAGGCATCACCTGGTAGATGCCCACACGACCTTTGTAACCCTCGTTGCAATCGGGACAACCCACGGCGTCGTAGATCGTCATGCCCTCGTCGATCTCCTCCTGGGTAAAGCCCGCGGCCAGCAAGGCTTGCGGCGGCAGGGTGATCGGCTTCTTACAGCTATGCAGGCGTCGTGCCAAACGCTGGGCGATGACCAGCGTGACCGACGAGGTAATGCTGTAGGGCGGAATGCCCATGTTCATCAGGCGGGAAATGGTCTGCGGTGCATCGTTCGTATGCAGCGTGGAGAGCACCATGTGACCGGTCTGGGCGGCCTTGATGGCGATCTCCGCCGTCTCCAGGTCGCGAATTTCGCCCACCATGATCACATCCGGGTCCTGACGCAGGAAGGAGCGCAAGGCCGCCGCAAAGGTCATGCCGCGCTTGACGTTCTGCTGTACCTGGTTGATGCCTTCCACGCGGATTTCGACCGGATCTTCCACCGTGGAGATATTGCGTTCCGCCGTGTTGAGAATGTTCAACGCCGTATACAGCGAAACGGTCTTGCCCGAACCGGTGGGGCCGGTGACCAGCACCATGCCGTAGGGCTTGTGGATGGCGTCCAGGTAGAGCTTCTTCTGGACGTCCTCGTAGCCGAGCTTGTCAATGCCCAGCTTGGCCGATGAGCTATCCAGGATACGCAGCACGATCTTCTCGCCGAACAGCGTCGGCAAGGTGCTTACGCGGAAGTCCATCGCGTGGCTTTTGGACAGATTGAGTTTGATGCGTCCGTCCTGTGGCACGCGCCGTTCGGCGATGTCCAGGCCGGCCATCACCTTCAGACGCGAGGAAATGCGGTTGGCCAGCTTGGTGGGCGGGCTGGCGACGGCGCGCAGCATACCGTCCATACGGAGGCGTACGCGGTATTGCGTTTCAAAGGGCTCGAAATGGATGTCGGAAGCGCCGCGGCGAATGGCGTCCACCAGGATCTTGTTGACGAACTTCACGACAGGGGCGTCGTCCCCACCGGTGGCGTCAATGCCGCTCCCGGTGGAATCGCCGTCCTCGTCTACCGATTCCAGCGCCAGGTCTTCGAGGTCGCCGCCGCCCAGATCAGGGGCGACGTTGTTGAGCGTGCTGACTGCAGTGTCGATGGCGCGGCTGAGCTGCGCCCGCTCGACCAGGACGGGCTCCACCATGCAATTGGAATGAAACTTGATCTCATCCAGCGCATGCAACTGCATGGGGTCTGCGATGCCCACGAACAGCCGCTTGCCACGCTTCATCAGCGGCAGGGCCTGGTGCTTGGTCATCAGATCCTGGCTGATCAGATTCGTCGGCATGCTGGCCGGAGCCAGTGCTGACACGTCTACGATTGGCATGCCGAACTCGGCCGAGGCGATCTGCGTCAGGCGGCTGTTGTCCACCAGGTTCTGGTCCAACAGCCAGCCAGTCAGCGTTTTCTTCTGCTGGCTCGATTCGGTGACGGCCTTGCGAACGTCGGCTTCCGGCAGCAAACCCTCGGAAACCAGCCGGCGGGCCAGTCCGGACAGGCCAAGTGCGCTGGGCTGCGGCTGCGATGACATGATAAAACCTACCTAAGTCCCCTGATCGGACTTGAATTTAGCGCACATTGGGGGCGGCATGCTATCGACTGTTGCTGGTTTTGTTATCAGCCTCTGGTCCCGTCGATTGCCGACTCTGAGCGCATAGGTGATCAGCAAGCGCTCGGCTATTCTGAACGGCGAAAATGCTCGGTGTGGGAAGAGTTTGGCAATGTTACCTAACGCGCCACACTATGATTAACCAATTCATGGGGAAGCTAACAGTTTGAACACGCTCAGCATCATCCTTCCTGCAAAAAATGAGGCACCTGCGCTCGCTGAATTGCTGCCGCGCCTTCGCGTTGCACAGCCTTCCGCGGAAGTTATCGTGGTGGACGATGGATCCACGGACGACACTCGCATCATTTGCGAAAAGCACAATGTTCAATGTCTGAGTTCACCTTATTCCATGGGAAATGGAGCCGCCATAAAGCGCGGGGCTCGAATCGCAACAGGTGAAGTGCTGGTTTTTATGGACGCAGATGGTCAACATGACCCCGCCGACATAGCGCGTTTGCTAGAGAAATTGGAGCAGGGATACGACATGGTGGTTGGAGCGCGGGACTGGGGAAGTCAAGCCGGCGTAGGGCGTGGAGTGGCCAATACGCTCTACAACTGGTTAGCAACCCGCATGACTGGACATCTTGTTGCAGATCTCACTTCCGGTTTTCGTGCGGCGCGTGCAAATCGCTTTCGCGAATTTCTCCATCTTCTGCCCAACGGATTTTCTTACCCTACAACGAGCACCATGGCTTTTTTTCGCAGCGCGTATCCTGTGTCTTATATACCCATCAGGGCGGCGCAGCGTATCGGCAAGAGTCATATCAAACCCTTGCGAGATGGAATGCGCTTCCTATTGATTATTTTCAGAATCGCGTCCTTATATTCCCCTCTAAAGTTGTTTGCGCCTTGCAGTGTTCTTTTCTTCGCCTTGGGATGCATTAACTATGCTTGGACCTATGTGCATGCGCATAGGTTGACGAATATGAGCACACTTATGTGGAGTGCAGCAGTCATCGTATTTCTCATCGGTCTGGTTTCGGAGCAGATCTGCATGCTCACCTATCAACGTGCGTCGCAGGCACCTGGTGACAATGCAAAGACCGATTGAGATTTAAACGGCATGCTTTCGGGGGTAAACACACACGTCACGAATGCCATCGCACCCCCGGGCCTGTGGTTGCCCAGTGTGCTTATGAGTTCATGTGTTTATGAGTGCTTGATGGATTCGAATGACGAAGGATTCATTTAATGAAACTACTTTTTTCGCTACTGCAAGCAGTTGAGCGATCGCTTGCATGGAAAGGCGCTAAAGCCTATATCGTGCTTGGCCTCCCTTCTATTGGCCCATGTTTTGACAGGACGGACGCATGACGCGCCGGCTTGTGGCATTAACCACTTCGTACCCACTACGACCAAGTAGTTGTGCTGGCGTTTTCGTTAGGAACCTATATCAAAATCTGCCTTCCGACTGGACAGTGGAGGTGGTCTGCCCTGACGACGATGGGTCCATTCAAAACGTGTGCGTCGACAATCCTCCCATTCGACATGCTCGGTATGCACCTCGTTCCTGGCAAAGACTGGCGCAGCAATCTGGTGGTTTGGTTTCGGGGATGCGGCAAGCCCCGCTGCGCATAGTTTTGATCCCGGCGCTGTTGATAGCGTTGACTTGGCAATGTGCTCGCTATGCAAAGCGCGCGGACCTGATTCATGCGAATTGGGCGCTGTGCGGAGCGATAGCTGTCGCGGTCGGGCGCTTGATTGGAGTTCCAGTGGTTACGACATTACGGGGCGATGATGTGACAAGAGCAAGTCGGTCTGTTTTGGAGCGCCTGATTTTGAGCATTGCAGTGCGAGGCAGTCGGCGTATTGTCTGCGTCTCTGCGGCGATGACGGAACAGGTTAAAATGCGCTATGAAAAATTTGCAGCAAAAGTATGCACTTGTCTGAATGGTGTGGATGATGTTTTTTTTCACGTTTCCAGGAAGGAAAATTCATCAGGGAATATCCGTGTCCTTTCAATCGGTAGCCTCATTCCGCGTAAAGGTTATGATATTTTAATCGATGCCATCGCATTGATGCGACATCGTGATCGGATCTGCGTAAAAATTGCAGGCGATGGGCCATACAGGAGTGCGCTTCTGGAAAGAGCGGTCCAGAGACAGGTCGTAGATCGAGTTGATCTGGTCGGAGAGGTGCCACCGGCATATGTGCCGGAATTAATGTCGAACGCGGATGTTTTCGTCTTGGCAAGTCGGTCCGAAGGGCGTCCGAATGTTGTCATCGAAGCGTTGGCTTCTGGGTTGCCGGTGATAAGTTCCAGATTACCTGGCGTTAACGGTCTGGTTGTAGAAGACCTAAATGGTTGGCTGGTTGACATAGGTGACAGTGCTGAACTTGCTGCCGCACTGGATCAGTCCGTTGAAGACGAAGACGAGCGGCTGCGACGAGGCTCTGCTGCCAGGGAGGGAATGAAAAAATCGGGGCAGACGTGGTTAGCAACGGGCGCACGTTATAGCGAAATTTTTTCGCAAGCGTTACTCGATGTGAATGAGGAAAATGGCTGATGTGCGGCGTGGCTTATCTCTATGGGTCAGAAATGTCCGCTGCAGAGCGGGGAAATAGAATTCAGTGTGCTTTAAAAAAAATGAATCACCGGGGTCCTGACGGGTCCGGTATTCATCAGGGAGCGAATTTCGCCGTGGGACACTTGCGGCTAGCTATCGTGGATCTTGTGGGCGGGAAACAGCCAGTTTCTGATCCATCCGGACGCTACACATTAATTTTCAATGGCGAAATATACAATTTCAAAGCCTTGAGAGAAGCGCTTGCAGGGCGATGGGATTTTCGTGACGCAAGCGATACCGAGGTACTGTTGGCCGGTCTGGTTGTCGAAGGGGAATCGTTTGTCGCAAAGCTCGATGGAATGTGGGCGTTCGTCTTGCATGATGCTGCAGCCGAAACTTGGCTGCTGTCGCGTGACCGTTTCGGCAAGAAGCCGCTTTACTACGTAGCGCGTGGCGAAAGTTTTGCATGCGCTTCGGAGTTGCCCGCGTTACAAATTTTGCTTCCAGAGGCGGGCTGGAGTGAGTCGGTGGACGACATAACCGATTATTTTTGCTACGGCTACCCCATGCCGGGTCGAACTTGCATTCAAGGTGTTCAAGAGGTCCTGCCAGGACATTTCATGCGTTGCACACCAAGAGCACGTTCTGAGCATCGTTATTGGGTTCCCGACACAACTCCCTGGCAAGGGACCTTTCAAGAGGCTGCCGATATCGTGCGTCAGTTGCTTACGGCGGCGGTCATAAAGCGCCAACTGGCAGCAGACGTCGAAGTGGGCGCATTTCTCTCAGGGGGCGTGGATTCGACAGTGGTCTGTGCGTTGGCCCAAAGCTCCGGATTTGGACAGCTCAAGACATTCACAGCAGGCTTCGCTGAACCCACTTACGATGAGCGCTCATACGCGGCGCAGGCAGCTCGCGAAATCGGTACGCAGCATTACTCGGAAGAGTTGTTGCCCAGTACTGCGAGTAAATTAGCTGAAAAGATTCCGATGTTGATAGGTCAGCCTTTCGGCGACGCATCCCTGGTGCCGACGGCGATGGTATCCGCGGTGGCGTCACGTCATGTCAAAGTGGTCCTGACTGGTGATGGCGGAGATGAGGTATTTGGTGGCTACGCGCGATACTCGGGACGTCTCGTGCATCGGCGGTACCGGCGCGTTCCGAGCATTCTCAGAACTACATTAGAACGTATGGTTCTGGCGACGCCAGAACCTGCTGCCCATCATAGCGGAAGTCTGCTGAAAAAGGCTCATCTGTTCGTTGGTCTGGCGCGCGAACCTAATCGAACTTACATAGCTCCTCCCGCTATCCGCGCCGATATATTGGAACAACTCGCGCCAGGTTTACCTCCTTCGCTTTTTGTTCCTCAATTGCACTGGGGCACAGACCTGGAAGAGCTCAAGCACATGATGTTGATGGATTGGTTGGTTTGGTTGCCGCAGGATATTCTCGTTAAAGTGGACCGCGCGACCATGGCTTCATCCGTCGAAGCACGTAGTCCATTTCTGGATAAGGATTTGGTTGAGTTCGTCATGCGCTTGCCATGGCAATGGCATTTTTCAGGTTTTCGCGGCAAGCGCTTGCTTCGCGCAGCAATGAGGGACCTTGCTCCGAAATTTGTCTGGTCGCGCCGAAAACAGGGTTTTGCTTCTCCCCTATCTTATTGGATGCGCGGGCGGCTAGGCGATGAGCTTGCCGCCATGGTCAGCGATGCGAGTGAAAGCATGATTGATCATTCAGTAGTGCGCCGGTTGTTGGTCGAGCATAAGCAGGGGGGGGCGGATCATGCCCAGCCTCTATGGTTGGTATACGCGTACTTGCGTTGGCGTGAATCGATGCGTCGAGAACGTTATGCCTAGCCGTATCGCAATTGTCTTGCCGGATTTGCGCGTAGGTGGAGGACAACGTGTTTTATTGGGGCTTGCGCGCCAGTTCGTCGAGTATGGCCAAGTCGTAGACATTGTTGCGGTCTTCGACGACGGCGAATTCGTTACCGATTTGCCTTTTGCAGCTAACTATCGACGACTTTTGTCAAGGCGCGGTGATGTCAGTATCTGGCGGAGCTTGATAGCGCTTTTCGCCTTGGTTCGTTATCTCCGTCAGGTGAAACCAGATGTCATACTGAGTAGTATGACAGGTACCAATCTCTTGACGGTGACTGCGTATCGATTCGCTCGATGTCGTTCGCGCCTCCTATTGCGAGAGGCCGCTAGTTTCGTCAATTTACGCAGTCGGATTTTTCCATTTTTAATGCGTGTTTTGTATCGTCGAGCTGATACGTTAATCGCTGTGTCTACGGGCGTTGCAGAAGACCTTGCTAGTGTTGGCCTCGACAAAAACAAGATACATGTCATTCACAATCCGATGGATGCTGAGCGATTGCGCACCATGGCATTTGAGGGGGCAGCGTCGGTAAAAGAACTGGAAATCCCCTATATCATTTCTATTGGAAGGCTCGTCCCTCAAAAGGATCATGAGACCTTGCTGCGAGCGTATGCCGTAAGTCAGGCGATGCGCCGTTATCGACTCGTTATCGTGGGCGATGGTGAGCTACGGCATCACCTGGACAGCATCTCAAAGGAGCTCGGCGTAGACCATCGTATCGCCTGGATCGGTGCGTTAAGTAATCCTTATGGATTGCTTTCGAAAGCTTCCTTGCTTGTTTTGTCTTCGCGTTGGGAAGGTTACCCTAACGTACTTCTAGAGGCTGCTGCTTTGGGCGTGCCGGTCGTATCTACGGACTGTCCTGCCGGTCCTCGAGAAATGCTCAAGGACGGGCGCTTTGGACGCCTTGCGTCGGTCGGGGATCCCCTAAGTCTGGCGCGAGCGATGGATGAGGAATTGAACGAGCCCTCCGCAGATCGTGAAGATCTTCTACGGGCTCATCAGATGGAAATTGTTGCGAAAAAATATCTCGCGTCGATGAGCGTGGAGAGCATGAGTTCAACGTTATGAACGGGCGACGTTTCGGGTGGCGTGGCGCAACATATCTCGCGCTCATCGTAGTCACGACAATACTGGTAATGCGATGGTGGGAGGCTCTGTTGACTATCTGGCGTCAGCAAGGGGGCACGTTGGTGGGGGCCGTCATGCTGATGATCTTGGCTTTGATCGTTCAAGCCAGGAACTTCACGTCATTCTTGGGGAATATTCCAGGGATTAACATCTGGCCCCTCTCCAGAGTATGGGCGTTTACGGCATTACTTAATTATCTTGGGCCGCTTCAGCCAGGCGTTGCAGCGCGTGTGGCTTATCTCGCCAGGCGAGGTATACGAATCGGCGATAGTTTGCTTGCCACATGGCGCCAGATTTGCGTAAGCGTCTGGGTGTCTACGGGGGGCTTGGCGCTCGGGCTTTGCCTGACAGGAGATTCCAGAGGGCGCTTTCCTGCTCTGGTGTTGTGTATCGTTTTTGTCGGCATAGCGTTACTTCGCAATGGCATAAGATCAGTGCTGGATCATGTTGAACGACCAATCTGGCTGGTGCGGCATAAACAGCTTCTACAAAGCGCAATCGGCGGAATCACTCTGTCGGGGATAATCGGCGTCGTGGTCCAGTACGTGATCGGTACGTTGCTACTGCTGTGGGTTTACCGCAGATTTGGGGCTCACATTCTAGTGGGGCATGCCATTGTGCTCTCGTGTATGGTGTACGTATCCTCTTTGGTTGCGATCATGCCGGGAAATTTGGGCATAATGGATGGCATATATATGCTAGGTGGCCATGGAATGGGATTGTCAGTCCCTCAATCTGCCGCACTGGCGCTGCTACTTCGTGGTGCTCATATCTTGGGCTGTGGACTGTTGGTGCTTGCTGGTCGAATTTCCCTGTCAAATGGTTCTAACAGCATCAAACGGAAAGACGAGTAATAACACCTTGGCCGGTGGGCAGATGGAGGATTTTTACTCCTGCGGCCTCCGCATATTCGTCTGCGGCAAGTTTGGCGCCTGGGCAGGTGAGTAATCCGTAATCGTCCATGACAATAAAGCCACCAGGAACCAAGCGGGGGAAGAAAAATTCCAGGCTATCACGCGTAGGCTGATACAAATCGACATCAATGTGGACAACACGGAAACGCCGATCGGCGATTTCGTTGAAACGCTCGGGTATCCATCCTTTCATGATGCGAAATTGATCGAATGCCGCCAAGTTGCGACGTAATGTTTCCTCATTCGAGCGTAGATCACCTTTAGACCAAGGCATAACATCGGCCTGGTTACTTTTATCCGTTGCTTCAGGTGTCGAAATACCCTGGAAGGAATCGAACAAATAGAGCATTCCACTGGTAGAGGCCTCCAGCATGAAAAAGGCGGTTGCTCCCTGATAGCACCCACATTCTGCCATGTCCCCGGGTAAGCCATTGCTCATGCGTACGAATTCCCTGAGAGTCCATTTTCGATCTTCAGAATAAGGATTTTGGGGAGAAAGCATTTTGTAATTTGCCAAGAAGACTTTGTCTTCCCGCCACGTTTTGAAGTCGTCGCTAAGAGGGAAGTCGCCGAACAGTGCGGCTGACATGCGAGCCATTTCCTGTCGCACCCGACGTCGTTGAGCTGGGGTTCCGGTAAGAAGCCAGTGTAAGGCACGCGCTATGCGTTGAATGGACGGGCGATTCACAGTTTGCAATCCATAGAGTGTGGCGGCCTAAGGACAAAAATGAAGGTGCTGCTTCCAAATATCGCGGCGAGGTGTCGGCGAGTGGTACCGCTCAGCCGAAGCCCAAATAGTTCGTTGCCTGTGTAGAAAATTTTACAAGGAGCAACTGAGGTGACATGCCACCCGCTAGCTTTGATGCGCCTTTCCCAGCCACTATGGCTGAATAGCCAATGCTCAGTGACTAAGCCTCCGTGTTCGCCGTGCCGAGGAGAGATCAATGCAGTACGGAGCCGCGCCAGCGGACTGAGTTGACTAAGTGCCGTCCGTTGCTTGTCCAGTGAGGGTGAAGAATGAGCGGCATTCTTGCGCGTGGTCAATATGCGCCACGCAATCTGTAGCGCATATATTGGATGCCCAAAAGTCGTCCAGAACCGCCACACGGCTGATGGGACGCAATGGACAGCTATTCCGCCTGGGCGGAGTATACGAGTAAGTTCTCGTTGTATTTGATTGAACTCGGTGACGTGCTCAAGGACATTCGACGAATAGACTGCATCAAAACTATGATCGGCGAATGGCAGGTTTACACCGTCATAGATCGTTATTGGAAAATACTGTATTGCACTTTGGGGAGGCGCTTGAATATCCACCGCACTTACATTGAAGCCCCGCTCCTGCAATTGTCGCGCTTGCCATCCATCTCCTGCGCCAAGCTCAAGCAACTCCGCCCCTTTTGGAAGTAGAGGCAGGGCAAGCTCAAGCTCCATTTGCCGAATAGCATGCGCGAATTCAGATGCCATGAGTGTCGCGACGACGGGCCAGGACAAATTCATTGCAGCCCCAACCACGCGTCAACGACTCGCGCTCAAGGCTGAAACCAGCTTTATTCAGTCGTGCTATGACATCGCCCGGTTTGGCGACCTCGAAAGGAAACCCCCCCAGCCAATCGCGCCAGTCATGTACGACGGACATGCCGCGCCGATGTATATATTTCTTGGCATAAGTACCAGGAAGCTGCCAGCGTCTTACATCCATAGCGAGCATATATAGTGCGAACAGCGGATAAAATATGGTCGTCACCAACGCCGGTCCAAGCCTGCCGCTACAGTAGAGGCGTTTGATCTGCCACCAGAACTTGGATATCCAGCCTTGATCGTTATAAAGGGCGATCAGCAGCTGTCCACCCGTGGCGACGCGTTCCTGCGCCAGGTTCAGGGCAGGCCACATTGAGCCGGTGTGATGCAGGACGCCCCAGGCGTAGACAATATCGAACTGGCCAAGCGACGCCATGAAATCCGCGTCGAGCACCGAGCCCTGCAGCACCTGCCACAGCTCATTGTCCTCATCGAAGCGACGGCGGAGTTCCTTTGTGCAGGCTACGGAATCCATATCATAGTCAAATGACACTACCTGCGCGCCTAGGCGGCGCATGGCCAAGCTGGATAATCCACTGCCAGAGCCGATATCTAGTGCCCGCAACCCGCTTAAGTCGCTCTTAGCAAGCGAAGCACAAATTGCGCGCTCAGCTTCAGCAATTCTGACGTCGTTGATAACGGATATAAAGGAGCGCCAATTTTTACCAAAAGCAAAGCGCATGGATGTTTTTCCTGGAAAGTCGATGTGATGCTATGGCAAGGCAAGAATTATATTTGTGCACGTGCTCCTATCTATTGCGCCATCTTGGCATGATCCAGCGAGGTGCGAAGTTCTTCCAGGGAAGACTCCAGGCGACCACCATAGTTTAGCCGTTCCAATTGTACCAAGCCTTCGTTTGCCTCTCGAAGGCGACCCTGCGCAATCTGCATTCTTACCAGGGTAATCCGGTAGGCAGGTTCACCAGGGCTGGCCATGGATGCTTCTTGAGTCATTCGCTCACCCAGTGAATGATCCTGAAGTATGTTCCAGGCGTAATCCCCATACATGGCAAGTAGTCGTGCCGATGGTGCTGGGTGTGAAAGCGCAGCCAGATATAAGGAAGTCATCCGATTTACGGGAAGATCACATCGATGGTCGCGCATACATTGCGTCAACGCACCCAGAGAACTCTCGTCTTGTACACCTGGTTTGCGAGATTTCAGTTTGGCAGTTGCCATATCCCACCAGTAATCTTTCAGTGGAAGATGCATGCGCGAGTTCATAAAGATGAGCGCCTGCTCGGGAAGGATCGACGAGTTGACGAGCGAGGCGGCCTTCTCCAGTGGAGTGTATGCGAGTTTTGTGAAAAGTGAGGTAGGGTCGTAGTGCGAGTAGATGATATAGGTGCGGCCCAATTCGTATTGGGCTCGAGGTGAATCGGGAGCGCGAGCTGCCAGTGTTTCCGCAAGCATTATTGGGTTACCCCACGCTATGGCCGTCATGGCGGTTTGGCCAGCCCACAGAAAAATAAAGCCAGCCAATAACGTGTAAAGTGCAAGGCGCAGGGCGCGAAAATAGTTTTCGATTAGGGGAAGGAGCGCAAGAAGCACCCCAAAGCTGGCGAAATAATTGCGGTGTTCGTACACCAATTCCAGCGGAAGAACTGTCGCAGTAAGCAATTGGCAGCTCAAAAATAAAGCAATGCCGAGTGTGCACAGGGGGTGGCGGTTACGCAGCAGGACGGCAAGTACAGTCAAGCCGATTAGTATGAGAATGCAGGCAAACGTCGTCCAGGGCGCAAAGAGACCAGCGGATATTTGGAAATTGTCGTGATAGAACGAAAGATTTCCAGGTGTGGGCACTAGTGTCCACAGTAAGTAATCGACAACGATGCGCGCTTCGCTTAGCAGGCGTGTTCCTAGCGTAAAGTCACGAGTAGTCCAGAGGCTTGGATTCAAGATTTGCGGAGCCAGCCAAACCGAGCCAGCAAGCAGGGGTAGCCAGAGTGTTGCGATAAACAAGATGATCAGACGAGTGTCACGCGAGCCTTTGTTGCCTTTGAAGCGAAACAGTATCCACTCTGTCAAGAAGGCGTAGAGCGGCAGCATAACGGCCGTTTCTTTGGCAAGTAATCCAAAAACTGTCGACCCGACGATGCTTAGCGCGCAAATGCCGATTTCGAGCCACTTTTTCGGTGGCCTGCGTTGGGAAATGTAGGTTTGCGATATACCCAACATACGTTTTCGTACAGCGACATAGCAGAGTAAGCCAAGCAGTACGAACAAATTGGCCATGCTCTCCATGCGTTGTACGACATAAAGCACGGCAGTTAGGTTGATTGGCAATATCATCCAGCTCAGCGCGATCAGCGCGGCGGTGATTTCGGCGCCCTGGCGACTGCTTGACGGCCCTGCCAGCGAAAGGAGGGTGCTTGCAAGCAGGAAGACAAATAGACCGTTAAGCAGGTGAATAACCAGGTTGGTCAGCTTCATCCAATAAGGGTTCAGGCCTGTAAACAAATAATTGATTGCGAAGCTTAGCGATGCCAGGGGACGCTTGAATTCGCTGGACGGAGACGACAATGCAGCGTTGACCAGATTGCCTAGGTTTGCGGTAGGTGGCTGTACTGACGAATTGTCAACAATGTTTGGATAGTCATCGAAGAGAAAATCGCCTTTCAGGCCAGGCCAATATAATGCCATCGTAATGGAGAGTGATGCGATAATTGTCCATAACACTGGTTGGCGAAGTAGTTTGTTCATGGTGTAGCGCTGAGGTCGCACCAGTTTGACGGAGATCTAACAGAGTACTTGGTGGACGCATCTTCCGTAAGTGACGATCGAAGATGTGTGATTTCGTTCGGCCAGTAATGTTGCTGGCGAAGAACCCAGGCATGGATCATGGGCATTCCAAAAGCTGGCGGCGTGGAATTCGCTTCAATTGCCCGATAGTGGTCAAGCAGACACAAGCCATGCGCTGGGTATCCTGCGCTCCCCAGCTGGGCCGCCTCTTCAAGCGCCATGCCTGGCCTGATTTCGAGATCGAGAGCTTTGATGAAATCCGCTAGTGCCGCATCAGGATTTCGTCGAGCAAGTTCGATACGTCCTTCTAAGTATAAAAAATCTTGTTGCTGTCCATTTTTATCAAGCAAGGGATTTTGCGCGGCCGCAACGACCAGCGTCTGCAAGGTGTCCAAAGTGAATCCTGGACAGCTGTCGCGTACTGCAATTGGTAATACACGATCGAACCAATGGGTTAATAAAGTTCCCAGGGTTGTCGCATTTCGTAAGGAATGCTGAGCAATCTCAATGTCCCGACTGCTGATGCCTCCGAGCATGCATCGGGCACCTATCATATTGATTGCGAGTTGTGGCTCGTTAGGAAGCACTGGCAGCGCTTTTTCTAGCCGTGCGACGGCTTTTTTTGGTTCCCCCAGCTGCATTTCGGTCTGGGCGGCGCCCGCCTGGGCTCGTGGAGATTCCGGGTTAAGGTAAGCCCACATCAATGCTTGCTGCGATTCATTTCCCCATACCTGAGCGTTTTGATAAGTCATCCATGCCAGAACGAGTGGCAGGATGAACCTAAGTATGTATTTTAATTCCGACAGACTCTCATTGCTGCTTAGCCAAAACGCAAGCGGCCAGAACATCAGCATCGCAGGAATATAGTTGCGGTGCTCGTAATAGAGTTCCAGTGATATGGACGTTGATTCGATCAAATGTCCTGCAAAATAAAACAAGATAGCGAGAGCTAGCACCGAGAATCGGTGCCGCAACATCCAAGCGCCAACGACCAAGCTGAGAATGGCTACTATGGACGGCAATGTAGTAGCCGGGGACCATAGCGAAGCGGATGCAAGCACCTGATCGTTGAATAATCCGCTCGAAAATGGTCGCGGCATCCAAAGTAGGGCCAAATAGTCCAGAAGCACTCGGGGTTCGGTGAGCAGCCTTTGTGCGTAGGTCCAGGGGCGGGTGGGGGCATTGCCTCCATGTACGATGCCATGAATACCTACATAGAATAGATAAGTCAGTATGGCTGCACCCGGCACGATCGCGAGCCATAGCATTGTTTTACGATAGACCTGCCGGCTGGCCTCATCTGCCAGTGGCTCATGCTTGCTAAGCAAGAGGCGCTCGATAAGCAGGGCATATATCGGCAACAGCACGCCGTTAGCTTTCGCCATGACGGCAAAAACGCTGCAGATCCCCAGGCCTAAGAAGCAATAAAGTGCCCCTCTGTGCCGACGGGCAGCCAGAAGAGTACGGCCGTGCAGCCAGCTCAGCAGGCCTATAAGCACGAATGTGGCCGGCAGGATGGCTTCTCTTTGAACGACATACAGTGTGGTCGATACCAGCAACGGATGAAGTATCCATAGTGCGGTGCCAACTAGCGCAGCAGTGCGGTTCTTTTCTTTATTGGTGGTAACGCAGGTGCCAAGCCTGAGGAGTAGCACATAAAGTAATACGCCGTTGCTCAGGTGTAGAGCGAGATTGGTGCATTTGAACGAGAATGGATTGGCCGGCCAGTCGCGCGCATTGATCAGAAACGTCAATACCGTCAAGGGGCGGCCTGTTGGGTCAGCTGTGCCAGAGGTTATATAGCGCCAGAACGCAGGCCAGTTATCGACGGGGCCGCTCTGGCCTAGCGCTGGCAGATTGGCAAAGTCATCAAAAAGAAAACCGCCGTGCAGGCCGGGCCAGTAGGCAGCAGCAGCCAAGACCAGCGCAGTCAGGAAGAGTAGGAGCGCTTGGAGGCGTGAGATACGGTCGGGCATATCTGTAAGGATCGCAAAAACAAAGAAGGGCCGCATGGTGCGGCCCTTCTCGATTTAGGACAGTACGCTGGCCTACATCAGCCGCCGTTGCGGCAGCTGGAAGGCAGGTACTTGGGATCAACCGTGCTCGAATGGCAGTGCCAAGCGATGCTGCCGCCACTAGTACTGGGCGAGAGTACGAACGTCTTGCCGCTGATTGCGGTGTTAACCTGGCTGCCGCCGAATGTTGCCGTGATAAGGCCGGTATTGGCAGCAGTCACCTGGGTCACGTACTTGCCGTTAATGCTGACGGCGCTGGCCAAGCCGGCCGAGGCGTTGGTGCTCGGGAATTTGCCAGTGTTGCTGTAATACTCGGCGACAGCAGTCTTGGCGCCATCAGTAAGCACTGCGCCTTCCGACACCTGGGTACGAATGAGGTAGTTCTGGTAGGCGGGAATGGCGATGGCCGCCAGGATCGCGATGATCGCAACCACGATCATCAGTTCGATCAGGGTGAAGCCTTTCTGGAAGTTTTTCATGGAAGTTCCTCTGACATTGGTTAGCTAACCGTTTTGATGCCCCCTGAGTCCCAGTCCCGTATCCCCCTAGGCGGGATCAGACTCCATCATGTGGTCAGGAACGACCAGGAAGCTTCGACCATCTTGCAGCATGCATGCCACTCCTTCCAGTGTTTTAGCCAAGGCGTGTTGAAATTTTCTCCAGCGTGTTGGCCGTCACGAAATGGTGTGGTGTCCGGGCGGGCTGTTGAATCGACTACGGTCCGATACGGATAGCGCGCAAACGATCTCGAGCAGCCTAGGGCACTAAGTGACATTTTTTGTCATTTTGCTGGACGGTAATGGTCGATCTCGGGCAAAAGTGATCGAGCTGGGTCGCCATAAGATCCCGGTTGCATCAATTTCTGTATATAGGAGCTGGGTTACTTGCGACAAACCGAGGGAAGATACATGCCTGGTAAGGTCGTGTTGTTAGCGCAGTTCCAGGTGATGCTTCCAGCGGCGGTAGCTGGCGAAAGCACGAGTACATCAGCGTGGATGGCGGCATTGGCGTTGCTGGTCCCAAAGTTAACCGTCACCAGTCCGCCAGTAACGTCAACCGAAGACACGTATTTCCCACTAATGGAGGTGTTGGAGGCCAAGCCGGCAGACTGGTTATTACTAGGAAAGTGGCCCGTGCTCGCCGTAAATTCCCACACCGCGGCCTTGGCCCCAGTCGCAAGGCTCACACCTTCGGAAACCTGGGCGCGGATCAGATAATTTTGGTAGGCCGGAATGGCTATGGCGGCAAGAATGGCAATGATCGCCACGACGATCATCAATTCGATCAAGGTAAAGCCTGCGAGTTGCCGGCGTTTCATGGTCGTAAGTTCCCCTGGTTGACCTCTCGGGACAGGCAGGTTCTGTACCAAGCCATAGCCATAACCGTGATCGACATCGCGATTCCCGCGAGCTTGCCTCATGCCGCTTCTGCACTTACCGTTCCGTTTTCATGCAAACCAGGAAAACCCCATGAAACCACTGACTATGGCTTTGGCGCTGACGTTGGCGATCGTAGCCACGCCCGCCCTGGCGACGAATGCTCAGCCGGGGACTTTGATGGAGAGCCACGCTCCCCATCCCTTTGATATCAGCGACCTGGTCATGATGGACCGTGTTAGTGATCCACAACTTTCTGTAGATGGCCGCATGGCTGCATTCAATGTCCGCAGCACCGATTACGCAGCCAACAAGGGCGTCAATGCCATCTACGTCCAGGATCTGGCCGGCACAGGGAGCAAACCGGTCAAGGTGATAGCAAAAGGATCTTCCCCGCGCTGGTCGTCAAATGGTCATAGCCTGTATTACATCGCCCAGGCAGACGGCGTGGCGCAACTGTGGCGTTTGGATTTCCCGACAAGCAAGCATGGTATTGACCTGGTCGCAGCTGTGTCCCCGATACAGGTCAGCCATGGGCCGCTGGATGTCGATGCCTACAAGCTCTCGCCGGATGGAAAGAGCGTTTTACTTTCCTATGCAGTGTTTACCGATTGCAGCGACTTGGCATGTACCAAGGAGCGCCTGGATAGCCGGGCCAAGGACAAATCCACCGGCACGGTTTATCAAAAGCTGTTCGTGCGCCACTGGGATACGTGGTCGGATGGTCGTCGCAGTCAACTCTATGTCGCTCATTTCGGCGCGGATGGCAGTTTGCCGGCAGAGCCGACTCTGCTGACGCGTGGTATCGACGGCGACGTGCCAAGCAAACCATTTGGCGATGATAGTGAATTTGCCTTTTCGTCCGATGGCAACACGGTTTACTTCAATGTGCGCATTGCCGGTAGCAGTGAGCCGTGGTCGACCAACTTCGACATCTATAAGGTGGCAGCGGATGGCAGTGCCACTCCGCAAAACCTTACAGAAGCCAACAAGGCCTGGGATGCCTATCCCGTACCCTCGCCAGATGGCAAAACACTCTATTACCTCGCCATGAAAACGCCCGGTTTCGAGGCCGACCGTTTCGCCATCATGGCTTTGGATCTGGCGACAGGCGGAGCGCACGAAATCGATCCCTCCTGGGATCGTTCAGCTGGCAGCATGCAGGTGAGTGCCGATGGTAAAACCCTGTTCGTCACCGCGGACGACGAAGGGCAGCATCCGCTTTTTGCGATAGATGTAGCCAGCGGCAAAGTGGAGGAGCTGGTAGGCAATGGCGCCGTGAGCGCCTATTCCATTGCCGGCCAACGCGTTCTGCTTGCGCGTGATGATCTCAAGCACCCATCCGATCTCTACACCGCCAACCTCGAAGGCAAGGACCTGAAGCAGGTCACGCACTTCAATGCGGAGCGCCTGAAGAACACCAAGATGGGCAACGCGGAGTTCTTCACTTTCAAAGGTTGGAACAACGAAACGGTTCAGGGCTACGTGGTGAAGCCGGTGGACTACAAAGCCGGTCACAAGTATCCGGTCGCCTTCATCATCCATGGTGGCCCGCAGGGCGCCATGAACAACGATTGGAGCTATCGCTGGAATCCGCAGACATATGCGGGTCAAGGTTTTGCCGTCGTCACCATCAACTTCCACGGCTCCACCGGTTATGGCCAGGCCTTCACCGATTCCATTTCGGGGGACTGGGGTGGCAAGCCGCTGGAAGACCTCAAGTTGGGTTGGCAAGCCGCGCTGGATAAATATCATTTCCTGGATGGTGACCGTGCTTGCGCCCTGGGCGCAAGCTACGGTGGCTACATGACCTACTGGATTGCCGGCGTATGGAACAAACCCTGGAAGTGCCTGGTTGACCACGACGGCGTGTTCGACGCACGGATGATGTACTACGCCACCGAAGAACTGTGGTTCGAAGAGCGCGAAAACGGCGGTGCGCAATTCGACGCGCCAGAGAACTATGAGAAGTTCAATCCCATCAATCACGTCAAGGATTGGCGCGTGCCGATGCTGGTCATCCACTCCGGCAACGATTTCCGCATTCCGATTACGCAAGGCCTGGGTGCGTTCACTGCGCTGCAGCGTCAAGGCATACCCAGCGAATTGCTGACTTTCCCTGATGAAAACCATTGGGTGTTGAAGCCGCAGAACAGTGTGCAGTGGCATGAGACTGTCAATGCATGGTTGAAGAAGTGGACGGCGCAAGACGCATCATCCGGCACACCAAGCAAGCCGTAACCTCGTCGGCTCTTCCCCTCCCCCTTTCGGGGAGAGGGGAAGGTAAGATGCGCTCTCACAACAAACCCTCACCTCCCTGCCTGTCTCGCGGCCTTTCGCTCATGCGTGAATCCGACGTCGCTTGAGCGAGCTGAAGAAACTCTCTATCACAGCGTTGTCGTAAGGCATACCTTTGCGACCCATGCTGGCTTGGAATAATCCCGATTTCATGGACACCTAAAAAGCGAGGACAATGCCCGCTGTAAATGTTGATCCACTTCATTTTGAGCGCCCATCGTTGCCGTCCTGATGGCCGTTGAGAAGCCGATTGAGCGTTTCTTGCGTTTGATCGCGCTGGTCTGGAGGCAGTAACGTAATAGCCGATGCGCCTATGGCAGCGGCTTCGGTTTTCTTGTTTTGCATGGCCAGTACAGCGGCAAGGGACAGCTGTGGCTGTGGGTCGAGGGGATTCTGTTGCATGGCGGCGCGGAAGAGTCCAGCGGCTTCTTCGAGTTGTCCTTGTTCGACTAGCATTTGCCCAGTGGCCCTTAGGTACCGTCGAAACAAGGTTTCGTCGGCGGCAGTTTCGCTAGAGTTTTTGACCTGGTCCAATGCAACGGCAGCCTTTGCTGGATCGTTCTCGGCAATGGCCAGACTGGCCACATTAAGCATGCAGTTGGCGCAGGGGACGTGGTCTATCATCAGCTTGTCTGCTAGCTTGTTGGCGTTGGCGTAGTCTCCACTTTGCAGATAGACCCCAAGGAGGCTGCTCTTTGCGTCCAATGAATTGGGATTGGTGGCAAGCGCCCAGCGCCATAGGCTTACACCGTTAGACCATAACGGCACGGTGAGCCGAATATCAGTGACGGCCAGTATGAGCCATAGGCTCGCGGCAATTCCGATTGCCGAACGGGCGATGATTGTTTTCTGCACAGGGATATGAAAGCGTACTAGCGGCAACATTGCGCAAACGGCCGCTAGTGCGGGCATCACATATCTTTCGTGGTAGAGCCCTTGGACGAACGTAACAGGAGCGAGGTGCAGCACCGGAAGTAGCGCTACCGTCACCATGACGGCCATGCATCCGATTGGCGACACTCGCTTGATTGCCAGGTAAGCACTGGTGCCGATGATGCTTATAGCGGTGATGTCGATCAGAAGCGACGAAGCAGATATGGCGTGAAATTTCTGGTCATCGAATTCGTGCAAGGGGTCAATCCCTATCATTGGCCAGATCAACATCTTCCAATAGTGCAGATAGATAAAGGATACTTCCTGAAGTCGCGCCAATGGCGCAAAGGACTGGACGTTGGTTGGATGGACAAGTTCGCCCAGAGCCCAGAAGCGGAAGGCAAGGTAGATGCTACCTGCGAGTAGGATGGCTAGGTAAGTTTTCCAGTTCTGAAGTATCAAGCGATGCAGTCTGGAACCTATCCCCTCATGTTCCTCCCGGGGCAGGAGGGCCCAATTCAGAACGATAAGCATCAGGGGAAACGATGCTGCCGATTCCTTCGCGCAAGCGGCCAGGAAGAATAGGGTGGCGACGACCGTTGCCCGGGTAAGGGCATGCCGTATACGCAGGTTGGCGAGCAGCCCGCCCACCATGAACATGGTGGCAACGAGATCAAATTGGCAGCCTATCCAGGCCACGGATTCGATCAATGCCGGATGCAATCCATAGACCAGCATGGAGCTAGCAACGAGTACGGTGCTACGTTTGAGGGAGTCACGCCTCGTTGTGCTGAAATGCCAGCAGAGCAGGCCGACTAGAATCGTGTTAGCGAGATGCAGGGCCAGCGACACAGCATGCATAGGACCTGGTGTGTCATGGAATAACCGGACCTGGATCGTAAAAAGCCCTACGACCAGGGGCCTGAAATAAGTTGTCCAGTCGTTGAAGTCTTTGAAGATGTAGTGCTTCCAGTAGTCTCCATGAGTCAGCCACGGCATTTCTACAAAGTCATGCACATCATCCCAGACGAACTGTCCGTGAAGCGCCGGCCAGTAAACGATCGCAATAACAATGATGATGGTTGTTGCAATGGCAAAGACGGATCTGCGATGCATAGGATGGTCGGTTCCCCTTGAATGGGTCATATGCTCGCACAAGTGAACCGGATGTGGCCCCACGAGGTGTCTTCGACGACCTGGGAGTGGGCCGCAGTCGTCAAAGCCACTTGGCTCGCTTCAGCCACAGATAGATAGTGCCCACCACGCATACCACAATCCCCATGATCACCGGGTACGCCCACGGCTGACTAAGCTCCGGCATATGCGTGAAGTTCATGCCATACCAACTGGTGATCAACGTCGGTGCAGCGAGCATGGCGGCCCAACCGGCGAGTTTTTTCATCACCTCATTCTGCCCAAAGGTGACCAGTGCCAGATTGACATTGATGGCCGCCGTGAGCATTTCGCGCATGGCGCTGACCGATTCGTTGACGCGGAAGACGTGGTCGTAGACGTCGCGGAAGTAGACGCGCAGTTCGTCGGGGATGAGTTCGGGGTGGAGGCGGACGAGTTGGTTGATGACATCCTGCATGGGGGCGGCGGCCAGGCGTAGGGTCATCAGGTCGCGTTGCATGTCGTAGAGGCGGCGGACGGTGTCGCGGTTGAGGGTGTCGGCGAAGATGTCTTGTTCCAGTTCCTGCAGTTCTTCGCGGAATTCCCGCACGATCGGCAGCAGGTTGTCGACGATGAAGTCGAGGACGCCGTAGAGGCCATAGCTGGGGCCTAGTGCCAGCAGCTCGGGCGTTTTCTCGCAGGAGCGGCGAGCGGGCTTGTAGGAAAGCGAGGCGCCGTGGCGGACGGTGATGAGGTAGCGTTTGCCCAGGAAGATGTGGGTTTCGCCGAAGGCGATGTGGCCGCTGATCAGTTGTGCGGTTTGCACCACGATGAAAAGCGAGTCGCCGTAGGTTTCCACCTTGGTGCGCTGGTGGGCTTGCTGGGCGTCTTCGACGGCCAGGTCGTGCAGGCAGAATTCTTCCTGCAGTTTTACCAGCAGCGAATCATCGGGTTCGTGCAGGCCGACCCAGACGAAGGTGTCGGGTTCTTTCAGTATCTCGCTGATGTCGTCGATGGTGATGTCGCGCAGGCGCGTGCCATTGGTGCGGTAGGCCACGCAGTTGACGACCATGCCTGGGTCTGGCGGGTTTTGAGTGGCGGCAGCGATGTCGGGCATGGGGTGTAATCCTGCACGGTATTCATGCGAGCAGCGTCTCGCAAACGTATCCCCGCTTTCACGGGGAGGACAGCTATCGGTTACGTACGGTTTGGCGTAGCGACCATGCCAGCGCCAGCCAGCATGGCAGGGCAAAAAGTATCCATGGCTGATTCTGTTGCACGACGCCTGGCAGTAGGTGCAAACCTAGCGCAATTAGCAGGCCGATCAGTTGAACGAGCAAAACGGACGAGGCGAGACCTGATACGCCAGCGCTGTGGCGGGCTTGCCATGGTGCGCGCAGCAACACGAACGCGAGCGGGTTGAACAACAACAAGTTGGCATTGGCCCAGGCGGAGTGATGCGTGGTGAGGGTCCAGAGCACTAGCATGACCAGGCCAACGAGGCCGGCGGTCAACAGGAACAGTGCGCTGAGCAGCGCATAGGCGAGGCGTGCGTAGCGCCAGGTGACAACAATAAGTGCGGCGAAGACCAAGCCGGCGATACCAAGCGGAAGGCGCAGGTCGGGTGGCGTGGCGGGCGGAGCGCCGAGGCGGTTGGGTGAGAGCAGGGTTTCGTTTTGCACCAGTGGCTGCGTGCCGCCGTGGCCGTCGGGTACGGCAACGCTGCGCAGGTTTTTTTGCAGTTCTTCCGGCAGGAAGCTTTCCTGCCAGGCGTTGAGCGGTTGGTCGGCGTAGGGGCCCAGGCCGAGATCGAGGATCAGCATCAGCCAGGGTTGTGCGCTCATCAGGCGCACGGTTTGCTGGCGGTAGGTCAGGCCGCCGGGCAGTTGGGTGAGCCGTGCCTTGATGACGCCGCCGAGTGCGCGGTCGAGCGCATCGCGCACGCGCGTGGTGCAGTTGTCGACGTAGTAGTCGTAGTTGTAGGTGGCGTTTTCGGGGCGCAGGTTCCACAGCAGGAAGTCGCGCAGCGCGGCGGCTTGTTGCGGTGAGAGCGCGAGGCGTTGCCGGGTGACGGAGCGGCCGGCCTGGGCGTAGAAGTTCTGTTCGTCGGTGGTGGGTTCGGCGTCGATCAGGTAGTGCATCTGGCCGCGCGCGAAGTTGAAGAAGAAGTTCTTCTCGTCGAAGTTGAAGACGCCGTAGTTGAAGTCGACTTCTTCGCCGCTGGCGCTGTCGCGCAGTTCGATGGCGTCGTGGCCGAAGCGTTCCCAGTAGATGTCGCCGGGGCCGTAGGTGATAAGGGAAATTTCAAGGTGTTCGCCGGGGGCGTCGGCGACGCCGGCGTGGGCGGGGAGGAACGCGCAGCAGAGCAGGGCGAGGGCGATGAGGAAGAGGCGGCCGGCCTTGGGCATGAGTTGGTCGGGCGTTGATGGGGACGCGTTAGGGTAGCGGATGTGTGTGGCGGGGACGGTAGGTTGGGGTGTGAACCCCAACATTGCCATCTATATAGACATGACGATGTTGGGGTTCGCACCCCAACCTACGTTGAAGTGTTTCGCGAGGTTGGCCCCTCACCCCAGCCCTCTCCCCGGAGGGGAGAGGGAGTAAAAGCGGCTATCGGCGCACTACCCGGAACTGCTGCACGCGACGATCGTCGGCCTGGGTCACCTGGAACTCGAAATTGCCGATGGCGATCTTTTCGCCCACTTCCGGCAGGTGCCCGAATTCGGCGGTGGCCATGCCGCCGACGGTGTCGAATTCTTCGTCGGAGAAGGTGGCGTCCACTTCTTCGTTGAAGTCGGCGATGGGGGTCAAGGCGTCGACGATCCATTCGCCTTCGGCCTGGGCGCGTACCAGGTTGGGTTCTTCCTCGTCGTCGTGCTCGTCGTCGATTTCGCCAACGATCACTTCGAGCACGTCTTCGATGGTGACCAGGCCGGCGACGCCGCCGTATTCGTCCACCACCAGCGCCATGTGGTTGCGGCTACGCCGGAATTCCGCCAGCAGCACGTTCAGGCGCATCGATTCGGGAATCAGCACAGCCGGGCGCAGGATGGTGCGCAGGTCGAAATCGTGGCCGTTGCCGAAGTACTTGAGCAGGTCCTTGGCCAGCAGGATGCCGAGGATGTCGTCCTTGTCTTCCCCGTGCACGGGGAAGCGCGAGTGGCCGGATTCGACCACGGCGGCAAGGATGTCGGGTAGCGGCGAGTCCACGTCGATCATCACGATCTGCACGCGGGGCACCATCACGTCGTCGACGTTGAGCTCGGTGACCCGGAGCGCGCCTTCCAGCATGGGAAGGGTGTCGGCGCCAAGCAGGCCGTTGGCCTGGGCGGCCCGCAACTCGTCGATCAGTTCCTCGCGGTTGCGCGGTTCGCCGGAAAACAGATGGCCCAGTCGATCCCACCACTTTCGGTGAGCCGGGCCGCTGGTACTGCCAGGGTCCTCGTTCATTACTCTTGCAAAGACAGCCCAAGCCGGGCGGGAAAATGAGTCTAGCGGAAAAGGCTTTGCTGTTCAGAGACAAAGGGGGTAGCTGGGAAGCCTGAGGCGAGTGTGCCCCCTCACCCCGGCCCTCTCCCCGGAGGGGAGAGGGAGCTGTAAGCCGCCACATCAGTATGGGTCGGGAACGCCCAAACCCTTGAGGATGCGCGTTTCCAGCGCCTCCATGCGCACCGCTTCGGTCTCGACGATATGGTCGTAGCCCAGCAGGTGCAGCACGCCGTGCACGGTCATATGGGCCCAATGGTGGCCAACCGGCTTGCCCTGTTCGGCGGCTTCGCGGCGCACGACCGGGGCGCAGATGGCCAGGTCGCCAAGCAGCGGCAGGCGCACGCCAGGGGGCAGCTCGACCGGGAACGAGAGCACGTTGGTGGCGTAGTCCTTGTCGCGGTAGGTGCGGTTGAGCGTGCGCCCCTCGCGCGTGCCGACGATGCGGATCGACAGCTCCGACGCCTGGCGCCGCCGCGCCCCGGCCAGGGCGGCCTCTACCCAGCGGCGGAAGCTGATGGGCGAGGGCACGCCGGCGCGCGGGACGCCGTAGCTGAGGTGGATGGCTGCGGGAATCGTCAATCGGGAATCGGGAATCGAAGGAGCGGCAGCGCGGCGTTTGGTGGGCATGGGCATCTCTCAGCTCGCGGAACCCGGCTTTTCCCTATTTACGATTCCCGATTCACGATTCTCGGCGTCGTTCTCAAACGCCTCATACGCCCGCACGATCTTCGCCACCAGCGGATGGCGCACCACGTCGCGCGAGGTGAAGAACGTAAAGCTGATGCCATCTACCCCGCGCAGCACTTCCACCGCGTGACGCAGGCCGGAGCGCACGTGGCGGGGCAGGTCGATCTGGCTGACGTCGCCGGTGATCACCGCCACCGAGCCGAAGCCGATGCGGGTGAGGAACATCTTCATCTGCTCGACGGTGGTGTTCTGCGCTTCGTCGAGGATCACGTAGGAATCGTTGAGCGTGCGTCCGCGCATATACGCCAGCGGCGCGATCTCGATCACGTTGCGCTCGATCAGCTTGGCCACCTTTTCGAAGCCGAGCATTTCGTACAGCGCGTCGTAGAGCGGGCGCAGGTAAGGATCGACTTTTTGCGAAAGATCGCCGGGCAGGAAGCCGAGCTTCTCGCCGGCTTCCACCGCCGGACGCACCAGCAGGATGCGCTGCACGCGGTTGGCTTCCAGCGCCTCCACCGCGCTGGCGACGGCCAGATACGTCTTGCCGGTGCCGGCGGGGCCGACGCCGAAGTTGATGTCGTGCGTGGTGATCGCATGCAGGTAGCGCGCCTGGTTCGGGCCGCGGCCTTTGATCACGCCGCGCTTGACCTTGATGATCACTTCCTGCGCGCTTTCGGCGGCTTCCTCCACCATCGAGTCGATGCCGGATTCGGCCAGGTGCAGGTTGATCTTGGCGCCGGTGAGCGCCTCGCTTTCGGTGGCGGCATACAGCGCGCGCAGCACTTTTTCGCCGGCGCGCGCGGCGGCCTCTTCGCCGATCACCTGGAACAGGTTGCCGCGGTGATCGATCTCCACGCCCAGGCGCAGCTCCACCTGGCGCAGGTGTTCGTCGAACGGGCCGCACAGGTTGGCGAGCCGGGCGTTGTCTTCCGGGTCGAGGGCGAAATCGTGTTGGTTCAAGCCGTTGGTCATAGGTAACGATGCATCACGTAAATGTCGGTCGGGCCATGCACGGCATGGCGGAATGCGCCCGGTACCTGCCCGACGATCTGGAAACCGAGGCGCTGCCACAGGCGCACCGCGGACGTATTGGTAGAGACCACGAAGTTGAACTGCATGGCGGTAAAGCCGGCCGCGCGTGCCTGTTGCATGGCGTGCTCGCACATCCGGCCGGCGATGCCTTGTCCTCGCGCTTCCGGCGAAACCATGTAGCCGGCGTTCGCTACGTGATCCCCCAACCCCGGTTGATTGGGGCGCAGCATGTAGCAGCCAAGTGCTGCGCCGTCGCGTTCTGCGACGAAGCAACGGCTGGGTGGCGTGGTCCACCACTCGCGTGCCTGCTCCACGCCGAGGTCGGGCGGATAGCTGTAGGTGTCGCCGGCCGCGATGACCGCGTGAAAGATCGGCCATACACGTGCAAATTCTTCCGCGCCGATTTCGCGGATCTTAAGATCAACCGAAGTGGTCGGAGTATTCATGCGTCAAGATGATGGATCGCGGGCCAGGTCCAATTGATAAAAGCGCGTGTCGACAGGCATGAACGGAAAGCCTGCCGGCAGCCGTGTTTTGTCGATCAGTGCGAAACCGTGCTTTTCATAGAAACGGTGCGCGGCGCGAAATTTATCCGTAGTGCCCAGGAACACGCTCCGCACGGCGTGCTGCCTGGCCCAGTCCAGCGCGCCATGCAGCAGTTTCGTCGCCACGTTCCAGGCCGCGCCGCGATACTCGGCGTCGACGAACATCTTGCGCAGCGCCACGCCGTGTTGGCCGATGTCCTTCAGCGCGATCGTGCCGACCACTTTTTCCTGATCCAGCGCCACCCAGAAATTGCCGGCACCTTGCTGGTAATAGGCGGGAATTGCCAACAAGTCCGGTTGCCGCTCCAGATCGATGTCGAAGCCGAATTCTTCGCGCTGGATCGACACGATCAGCTCGCCCACCTGCGCAGCGTGCCGTGCCTGGAAAGGCAGCAAGCGGATGCGTGCGGCGTCAGCGTTCATGCCGGTGAGTCAGGCAGCTTCGCTATCCGCGCTGGCAATGCGTCCACGTAGCGAGTTGGTCATCGCTTCGGTGATCGTCACGTCCACGAATTGACCGATCAGGCGTGCAGGGCCGGGGAAATTTACGTAGCGCATGTTTTCCGTGCGGCCGGTGAGTTCGTTCGCATTTTTGCGGCTAGGTTTTTCCACCAGTACGCGCTGCACGCTGCCGACCATCGCTTCGTTGATCTTGCGGGCATTCTCGTTGAGCACGGCCTGCAGGCGCGCCAGACGCTCGCTTTTCACCGCCGCCGGTGTGTCATCGGCGAGATTCGCGGCGGGCGTGCCGGGGCGTGCAGAGAAGATGAAGGAGAAGCTCTGGTCGAAACCAATGTCGTCGATCAGCTTCATGGTCTTCTCGAAATCCGCATCCGTTTCACCGGGGAAGCCGACGATGAAATCGGAGGAGATGCAGATGTCCGGGCGAACCGCGCGCAACTTGCGGATCTTCTGCTTGAACTCCAGCGCGGTATAGCCGCGCTTCATCGCGGCGAGGATGCGATCGGAACCAGCTTGCACGGGCAGATGCAGGAAGTTGGCGAGCTTGGGCACGTTCGCATACGCCTCCACCAGCGAGTCGGAAAATTCCAACGGGTGCGAGGTGGTGAAGCGGATGCGGCCGATGCTTTCGATCTCGGCGATGGCGTGGATCAGCACGGCCAGGTCCGCGGTGCCGCCGTCGTGCGTGGGGCCGCGATAGGCGTTGACGTTCTGGCCCAGCAGGATCACTTCGCGCACGCCTTGCTCGGCCAACTGCGCCACTTCCACCAGCACGTCGTCGAACGGGCGGCTGATTTCCTCGCCACGGGTGTAGGGCACCACGCAGTAACTGCAATACTTGGAGCAGCCTTCCATGATCGACACGAACGCGGTGGGGCCTTCGGCGCGCGGCTCGGGCAGGCGGTCGAACTTCTCGATCTCGGGGAAGCTGATGTCCACCTGCGGCTTGCCGGTGGCGCGCTTGGCCTCGATCAGCTCGGGCAGACGGTGCAGGGTCTGCGGGCCGAACACCAGGTCCACGAACGGGGCGCGCTTCAAGATCGCCTCGCCTTCCTGCGAGGCCACGCAGCCGCCCACGCCGATCAGCACGGGTTTGCCGCCCTGCTTGTACTCGCGCCAGCGGCCGAGCTGGCTGAAGACCTTCTCCTGCGCCTTTTCGCGGATCGAGCAGGTGTTGACCAGGATCACGTCCGCTTCCGACTCGTCCTGGGTCAGCTCCAGGCCATGCGACGCCTTCAGCACGTCGGCCATCTTGGCCGAGTCGTACTCGTTCATCTGGCAGCCGTGGGTCTTGATGAAAAGCTTGCCGCTCATGGCGTGGGGTACCGTGGCATTCGGAGGGCGGCGCGGAGTGCGTCGAACCGCGTATTGTACCCGCACCGCGAGGTGGATGTGCGGAGCCCGTAGGTTGGGGTGCAAACCCCAACATCGCCATCGACCCGGCGCCGTCATGTTGGGGTTTGCACCCCAACCTACGGCCATTCGGTTCCTCGCGAGGTTGGCCCCTCACCCCCTCCGTCTCCCCGGAGGGGAGAGGGAGCCAAGCTGTATATCCATGTTCTGGCACACGATTTGGCCAATTCGTGCTTGGCGCGCGCCGCGCTTGGGGGCAAACTGCCGGCCATGTCTGCTGCCGTCTGCCAAAGGGGAGGCCACGGCCCCAGGGCAAGCCGCCTCCCCGCGTTCCTGATGTCCGTCCTGCTGGCCGTGCTGGCCTGCGCGCTGTTTTCGGCAGCACGCCCGGCAAGAGCCGGGGTGCTGTACCGCTGCGCGGGGGCGCAGGGCGAAGCAGTGTTCAGCAGCAGCAAGGCGGGCTATCGGGATTGCCGGCAGGTGGCCGCGTTCACCGCGCCGGTCTCGCACGCCGGGCCGCGCCGGATGGCCTCGAAAGAGATCGCCTCGCTGGCCTGGGTTACCGGGTGGGTGGAGACCAGCGCCAAGCCGATCTCGCCGATCGTCGTCTCGCTGGACCGGGTGGAGGCAGGCGTCGAAACCACCGCGCAGGTGGCGCCGCGCCCCACCGGCAAGCCGGGGCAGTGGACGTACAGCGAATCGCGCGACAGCCAGCTCGCCGGGCTGCCCACCATCGGCGCTTCGAACACGCCGGACAACCGCGTGCTGCGCGGCGCGGTATATCGCGTGGTGCACCGCGACGGCAGCGTGGAATACACCAACATCACGCCGGCCGGCAGCCAGGCCAGCAACGTCACGCGGCTTTTCACCTACATCGCCACCTGCATCGCCTGCAATCTGCATTCGACCATCAACTGGGGCACGGTGGCGCTCAACGTGGATGCGTACAAGGACGTGATCCGCGATGCGAGCGTGGAGTCGGGCGTGGACGAGGCGGTGATCCGCGCGATCATCCATGCCGAGAGCGCGTTCAACCCGCGCGCGATGTCGCTCAAGGGCGCGCAGGGGCTGATGCAGTTGACGCCCGGCACGGCCAACGACATGGGCGTGCTGGATGCGTTCGATCCGGCGCAGAACATCCGCGGCGGCGCGCGCTATCTGGGCCTGCTGATGAAGAACTTCAACGGCGACGTGCGGCTGACGGCCGCCGCCTACAACGCAGGACCCGGCGCCGTGCAGCACTACAACGGCGTGCCGCCGTTCGCCGAAACGCAGGTCTACGTGCAGCGCGTGGGCGAGCTGGTGCAGCGGTATGCGAAGGCGCTGCATCCGCCTCTAGCCAGTCTGTAGGTTGGGGTGCAAACCCCAACTTAAGTGACGGCGATGTTGGGGTTTGCACCCCGACCTACGTTTCAGCCTTCGATATTGCTGCCGGAATTCGCCGCCGAATTGGCCGTAGGCAACTGCGGCGGGCGCTGGATTACGCTCACCTCGACATGGAACGGCACGCCATTGCGCAGGCCGGAGACTTCCACCTTGCTGCCCGGCTTGAGCGCGGCTTCGCGGCGGCTGAGGTCGGCGGGGTCGCGGATATTGTTGTCGCCCAGGCGCAGCAGGATGTCGCGGGGTTGCAGGCCCGCCAGCGCGGCTGGCGTGCCGGGGGTGACGTCGGTGATCTGCGCGCCGCGCGCCGCGGCGGCAGGCAGGCCGCTGTCGGCGGCGACCGGCACGAAGCCGTAGTTGGCGCCGAGCCAGCCGCGGATCACGTGGCCGGTTGCGATTAATTGTCGCAGTACGTTGGTGGCCGTATCGACCGGAATGGCAAAACCGATACCCTCCGCATTGGCTGCCTTGCCGATGAGGAGGGTGTTGATACCGACCAGGTCCCCATTGCTGTTGACCAGCGCGCCGCCGGAGTTGCCGAGGTTGATCGCGGCATCGGTCTGGATGAAATCTTCCGGACTGCTGTTGCTCAACTGACGGCCGATGGCGCTGATGATGCCCATGGTCACGGTCTGATTGAGGTTGAGCGGATTGCCGATGGCGAGCACCACGTCGCCCACGCGCAATTTTTTCGGATCGGCCATCTGGATCACCGGCAGGTTCACCGCGTCGATGATCTTGAGCACCGCCAGATCCGTTTCCTCGTCGGCGCCGATCAGCTTGGCCTTGGCGACGCGGCCGTCGTACAGCAGCACCTGGATGTCGTCGGCGTTGGCGATCACGTGGTTGTTGGTGAGCACGTAGCCGTCGGCGCTCACGATCACGCCGGAGCCCAGGTTCTGCTCGCGCCGCTTCACCGTGCCGATGGGCGTGCCGCCGAACAGCTGCTGCATCAGCGGATCGGTGAACATGCGCACGGCCTGTTCGGTCACGATCTTGTTGGCGTAGATGTTGACCACCGACGGCGCGGCCTTGGCCACGGCATCGGCGTAGGAAGCCGGTGCGGCCGATGGCGCAGCGGACGTGACAGCCGCCGGCGTGCTGTCGTGTTGCAAACCGAAGCGTGCGCGCAGACGATCGCCGACGCCCGGCCAGAACAGGCTGATCACGAACGCGATCGCCAACCCGAGTATGACGAAACGGGCAACAAAGGCGACGATGCCGGCGGCATGCTTCATGTCGTAATGCAGTCTGTGGAAAAGTAAGTGCGCGAGTGTGGCACAGCGACGTGACCGACCCTGTCGTTTTATTGTAGGGTTTAAGACCTGAGGCTAGACTAACGCGATTTTTGTAGGTAACGCGATTTTGCAGGGGCACGATCCTGGGGCGGTCGGCGAAGCGGATCCTTAGCTCGTCCGCAGCGGCAGAATCTGGTTTCTGCAGTGTCAATGGCATGCAAGTACCGGAGAGCCTGATGGCGAACGAAGTCGTCGATCAAGGCCGCCGCCGCTTTCTCACCACGACGACAGCCGTGGTGGGAGGAGTAGGCGTAGTGGCGGCAGCTGTGCCTTTCATCAAGTCGTGGGAACCCAGTGCAAGAGCCAAGGCCGCCGGCGCCCCCGTTACCCAATCGCTGAAAAAGATCGAGCCCGGCCAGCAGTTGATCGTGGCCTGGCGCAGCCTTCCGGTATTCATCGTCAATCGCTCGCCGGCGCAGCTGGCGGCGCTGCCCAAGCAGGATCCCAAGCTGGTCGATCCCAAATCCGACGGTGTTTCCGCCGATCAGCAGCCGAAGTACGCGCAGAACGAAACCCGCTCGATCAAGCCCGAATGGCTGGTGATGATCGGCATCTGCACGCACTTGGGCTGCGTGCCCGACTACGTGGGCGAGATGAAGCCCGAACCGTTCGACCCGAACTGGCAGGGTGGCTACTACTGCCCCTGCCATCACTCGCGCTACGACATGGCCGGCCGCGTCTACCAGGGCGTGCCCGCGCCGAAGAACATGGCGATCCCGCCTTATCACTTTGTCGATGACACCACGGTGCAGATCGGCGTGGATGCGGAAGGGGCAGCGTAATGGCCAAGGTCCTATCGAACATCGGTGAATGGGTCATCGAGCGCGCACCGGGCTTGATGCCGGTGTACCGCAAGCACATGACCGAGTACTACGCGCCGAAGAACTTCAACATCTGGTACTACTTCGGTTCGCTCGCGTTGCTGGTGCTGGTCAACCAGATCGTCACCGGCATCTTCCTCACCATGAACTACGACCCGAGCGCGAGCGGCGCGTTCGACTCGGTGCAGTACATCATGCGCGACGTGGAATGGGGCTGGCTGATCCGCTACATGCACACCACCGGCGCGTCGCTGTTCTTCGTGGTGATTTATCTGCACATGTTCCGCGGCATCATGTACGGCTCGTACCAGAAGCCGCGCGAACTGGTGTGGCTGCTCGGCATGCTGATCTTCCTGGTGCTGATGGCCGAGGCCTTCATGGGCTACGTGCTGCCGTGGGGCAACATGTCGTTCTGGGGCGCGAAGGTGATCGTGTCGCTGTTCGGCACCATTCCGGTGATCGGCAAGGACTTGGTCGAATGGATCATGGGCGACTTCCTGCCGGCCGACGCCACGCTCAACCGCTTCTTCGCACTGCACGTGATCGCGCTGCCGCTGGTGCTGCTGCTGCTGGTGGTGCTGCACCTGGCGGCGCTGCATGAAGTGGGCTCGAACAACCCCGATGGCGTGGATGTGAAGCACGGGCCGAAGGGCAATCGCTGGGATCCGACCAAGCCGGTCGACGGCATTCCGTTCCATCCGTACTACACGGTGAAGGACCTGGTCGGCGTGGGATTGTTCCTGGCCATCGCCGCCTTCATCATCTTCTTCCAGCCCAGCTTCGGCGGCTGGTTCCTCGAGCACGACAATTCCATTCCGGCGAACAACCTGGTGACGCCCGCGCAGATCAAGCCGGTGTGGTACTTCACCGCGTTCTACGCGATCGTGCGCATGATTCCATCGGCCATGGGCACCGCGGTGTGGGGCGTGCTGGGCATGTTCGGCGCGATCGTGCTGTTGTTCCTGATGCCGTGGATCGACGGCGGCAAGGTGCGCTCCATCCGCTATCGCGGCACCGGCTTCAAGGTGGCGTTGACCTTGTTCGTGCTGGCGTTCTTCGGGCTGATGCTGATCGGCACCGACTCCACCGCCGAGCTGATCCCGATGCTGTTCGGCGCCAATGCCGACGTGACCGGCATCGAGAACCTGTTCGGCCGCACGATGGTGCTGATCTACTTCGGGTTCTTCGTATTCCTGTGGCTGTACACGCATCTTGGCTGGGAAAAGACCAAGCCGGTTCCGGAACGGGTGACGACGCATGAGTGAGGGTGATCTGATGAATTCTGCACAGGCGTCACCGGTCCTGTCTGTTCGCAGGCCACAGGATCATCGGCGAAGGCAGACTGGCGGTCTGTTGAGGCGATGGGCCGAAGGCATGCGGACAGACAGGACCGGCCCCAACGTATTGATGACTAGTGATGGGGTGATGCCCAGAAGGCCCGCAGGCTGCGCCGCGCGGCTTGAACAGACGGCCAGTCTGCCCGGCGCCGCGCAACACACCCTGCGAGCCTTCTGGGCATCATGCCGCCTGCGCAGAATCCATCAGAGCACCCTCGTGCGCTACATATCCATCCTCATGCTGGCGTTCGGCCTGCTGCTGGGCAACGCGGCGGCGATGGCGGAGGGCGAGGGCCCGGAGCTGCCAGCCGCCGGGAACAACCTGCGCGATACGGCATCGCTGCAGCGCGGCGCGCACATCTTCTTCAACTACTGCGTGGGCTGCCATTCGCTGAAATACTTGCGCTACGAGCGCATGGCGGACGACCTCGGACTGACCGAGGACGACGTGATGAAGAACCTCAACTTCACCGGCGGCAAGTTCGGCGATACGGTGATCTCGCACATGCCGGCCGACGATGCGCAGAAGTTCTTCGGCAAGGCGCCGCCGGACCTGTCGCTGGAGGTGTCGGCCAAGGGTGCGGACTGGGTGTTCGCCTACCTCAATTCGTTCTATCTGGATCCCAAAAGCCCGATCGGCTGGAACAACACCGTGCTGCCGAATGCGGCCATGCCCTTCCCGCTGTGGGAGCTGCAGGGCGTGCAGGTGCCGGTGATGAAGCAGGCCAAGGCCGGCGACGATCCTGAGATCGAAAAGCTCGCCCTGCAGCATCCGGGCAAGCTTTCGCCCGAGCAGTACCAGCAGGCCGCCCGCGACGTCACCAACTTCCTGGAATACGCCTCCGAGCCGGCCGCCCTGCAGCGGCGGCACTACGGCATCTGGGTGGTGCTGTTCCTGCTGGGCTTCACCTTCCTGGCATACTTGCTCAAGAAAGAATATTGGAAGGACGTCCACTGACGTCCTTATAAAGACAAGGGACTTGTGGCCGCAGGGGGCAAAACGCCATCCTTGCGGCCAAACAAAAGGGGAGACTCGTGCATGGTCCAGAACGCCCGTTCCCGGACAGTACTCGCCCTGTATTCCGCTGCCGATGACATCCAGTGTCATCGCGTGCGGCTGGTGCTGGCCGCAAAGGGAGTGACCTACGATCTGATCGTGGTCGATCCGGCCAAGCCACCACAGGATCTGCTCGACCTGAATCCGTACCACACCCTGCCGACCCTGGTCGACCGCGAACTCACCCTGTACGACACCTCGGTGGTGTGCGAGTACCTGGACGAACGCTATCCGCATCCGCCGCTGATGCCGATCGATCCGCTCTCGCGTGCCCGGTTGCGGCTGGCGGCGGTGCGCATTGAGCGGGACTGGCTGCCGGAAATCGAGCACATCAAGGCCGGTGGCCGCACGGCCGACGCGGCGCGCAAAAAGCTGCGCGAACACCTGCTGGCCGCGCTGCCGCTGTTCAAGGTGTCCAAGTTCTTCCTCAATCCGGAAATGAGCCTGGCCGACTGCCTGGTGACCCCGGTGGTATGGCGCCTGCCCTCGCTGGGCGTGGACCTGGGCCGGGAGGGCAAGCCGATCATGGATTACGGCGAACGCTTGTTCCACAGCCAGGGCTATGCACGCAGCCTGACGCCGGAAGAAAAGGCCTTGCGGACGCTCTAGCGGGTTTGGGTGTACGGTCTCCTGGACATCGCTGCGTCTTTTCCATTCAATACGCGGGGGCCGGCCCTGTCCGTACGCATTTGCTTAGCTCCATCGTCTCGACAGCCATCGGCCTGTCCGTGCCGATGGCCTTGCGAGCTGCAGGACATCCGGCGACGTTCACGCAAAACCGGCTAGAGCACCCCTGGTGACCCAACAGCAACAACCGAAGATGAGCTCCAACCGTCCGTACCTGTTGCGGGCGATCTACGATTGGATCAGCGACAACAACCTCACCCCCTACATGCTGGTCGACGCCACGCGCCAGGGCGTGCGCGTGCCGCCGCATGTGATCAAGAACGGGCAGGTAGTGCTCAACCTGGCCATGCGCGCCGTGGCCAACCTGGACCTGGGCAACGAGTGGATCAGCTTCCAGGCGCGCTTTTCCGGCGTCAGCCATAGCATCCAGATTCCGGTGCCGGCGGTATTGGCCTTGTACGCGCAGGAAAACGGGCAGGGCATGATGTTTCCCGCGGACGAGGAAGAAGGCGGCGAGCCGCCGACCGATACGCCGCCCTCGCCGCCCGAGCCGGAACCGCCGTCGGGGGATGGCGACAAGCCCAAGCGGGGCGGTGGCTCGCATTTGCGGGTGGTGAAGTAGGTTGGGGTGCAAACCCCAACATTGCCATCCATACGGGCACGATGATGTTGGGGTTTGCACCACAACCTACGCCCTGAGGCTTCTGCGCCCACAACGTTTCATCTAAGGTATCTGCTTTCCCTGACAGGCATACTCCGCATGTCCGCAGCCCAGGAACACCCGGATCATCTTCGGCGCAGTCTGTCCAATCGCCATCTGCAATTGATCGCCATCGGCGGTGCGATCGGCACCGGCCTGTTCATGGGTTCGGGCAAGACGATCAGCCTGGCCGGGCCGTCGATCCTGCTGGTGTACCTGATCATCGGCATCATGCTGTTCTTCGTGATGCGGGCGATGGGCGAGCTCTTGCTGTCGAACCTGGAGTACAAGTCGTTCATCGACTTCTCCACCGATCTGCTCGGGCCATGGGCCGGATTCTTCTGCGGCTGGACGTACTGGTTCTGCTGGATCGTCACCGCCATCGCCGACGTGATCGCGATCGCCTCGTATGCGCAGTTCTGGTTCCCGGGCCTGATGCCGTGGGTGCCGGCGGTGCTGTGCGTGTTGTTGCTGCTGGCCTTGAATCTCACCGCGGTGCGCGTGTTCGGCGAGCTGGAATTCTGGTTTGCGCTGATCAAGATCGTGGCGATCATCGCCCTGATCGTAATGGGCCTGGGCATGATCGTGTTCGGCTTCACCTCGCCGTCGGGCCATCACGCCGCGCTGGCGAACCTGTGGAACGACGGCGGCCTGTTTCCCACCGGGGTGGGCGGCTTCTTCGCCGGTTTCCAGATTGCGGTGTTCGCCTTCGTGGGCATCGAACTGGTAGGCACGACCGCGGCGGAAACGGCCGACCCGACGCGCAACCTGCCCAAGGCGATCAACTCCATTCCGATACGCATCATCCTGTTCTACGTGCTGGCGCTGGTGGTGATCATGACGGTGACACCATGGCGCCTGGTGCAGCCGGGCAAGAGTCCGTTCGTGGAATTGTTCATGCTGGCCGGCATTCCCGCGGCGGCGAGCCTGATCAACTTCGTGGTGCTGACCTCGGCCACCTCGTCGGCCAACAGCGGCATTTTCTCCACCAGCCGCATGCTTTACGGCCTGGCCGAAGAGAATCACGCACCGGGCCTGTTCGCGCGCCTGTCGCGTGCGGCGGTGCCGTCGCGCGGCCTGATGTTTTCCTGCGTGTGCCTGCTGGGCGGCGCGATGCTGGTCTATGTGGTGCCGAACCTGGTGACGGCGTTCACCTTGGTCACCACGCTGTCGGCCGTGCTTTTCATGTTCGTGTGGTCGCTGATCCTGATTGCGTACATGGCGTACCGGCGCAAGCGTCCGCACTTGCATGCTGCATCTACGTACAAGATGCCCGGTGGCGTATTCATGTGCTGGGCGTGCCTGGTGTTCTTCGTGTTCGTGCTGTGGCTGTTGACCTTGCAGGCGGATACGCGCGAGGCGCTGCTGGCCAGCCCGATCTGGTTCGCCATCTTGGCGGTGGCGTATGGATGGAAGGGGCGGCGTGCGGCGATGGTGGCAACACCTCGGCCCGAAGACGCGTAGGGGTGAGCCAGCGTAGGTTGGGGTGCAAACCCCAACGTCGTGATCTATGTGCATGACGATGTTGGGGTTTGCACCCCAACCTACATGGAATCGACGTTAATGCCGGAGATCCCGGTCGCGATGTTGCCGGCGGAACGGCACGATGTTGCTGCTTTGGACGCTGGTTGTTTCCTGCGCCGAATGCTCGGGCAGGTACAGCTCGATGGTGGGCAGGATCAATGCCGTAAGCACGTTGCCGACCATCCATAGATGCCCGGCTTCACGATCGTCGCCATCGATGCTGACTTCGAAACTGTAGCGCCGCTCCAGCACCCTGCGCTCGTGAAAGCGACGCAGCCGTACGCCGCTCAAGCCCACCGTTTCGTCCAGCAATTGCAGGCCATGTTGCTGGCAGCGCCAACGCGCTTCCTGCACGGCGCGATCACGCGCGCGGCTCAGTACCAGCCATGCGCCGGCAAGGCCGAACAGCAGGAGCAGCAGCAGTAGTGTTGCGAGATCGCCCATGCCTGCAGTGTGTGGGCGACCGGGGCAGGCCGCAAGTCAGTTAACTTTCAAGCGCAGCGAAAGATCGATCGCCCGCACGTGCTTGGTCAGCGCGCCCACCGAGACGTAATCGACGCCAGTGCGCGCATAGTCGCCGATGGTCTGCAGATCGACGTTGCCGGAGATCTCCAGGGGCACGCGGCCGTCGGTCTGCGTAACGGCTTCACGCATCAGCGGCAGCGTGAAATTGTCGAGCATGATGCGATCGACGCCGGCGTCCAGCGCCTGCTGCAGTTCGTCGAGGTTTTCCACTTCCACTTCCAGCAGCAGCGTCGGATGCAGCTGGCGGGCGGCCTGCACCGCGGCGGCGATGCCGCCGGCGGCGATGATGTGGTTTTCCTTCACCAGGATCGCATCGTAAAGGCCCATGCGATGGTTATGGCCGCCGCCGCAGCGCACCGCATATTTCTGCGCCAGGCGCAGGCCGGGCACGGTCTTGCGGGTATCGAGCACGCGCGTGCGGGTGCCGGCCACGGCGGCGACGTAGGCGGCGGTGACGGTGGCGGTGCCCGACAGCATCTGCAGGAAGTTCAAGGCCGAGCGTTCGGCCGTGACCAGCGAGCGCGCATGGCCGTGCATGTCGCACACGATGCTGCCGGGTACGACGCGATCGCCGTCGGTCACATGCCAATCGATGCGGGCGTGCGGATCGAGCTTATGCACGCAGGCGTCGAACCAGGGGATGCCGGCGATCACCGCCTCTTCGCGGCAAGTCAGTTGCGCGGTCGCGGCCGCGTCGGCCGGCAGCAGGCTGGCGGTGGCGTCGCCATGGCCGATGTCTTCGGCAAAGGCGCGTTCCACATCGGCGTCGATCAGGCGCTGGTCGGGCGGGGCGAAGCGGAAGCTGGTGGACATGCGAGGCTGGGGGCGTGGCGGAGAATGCCGCGCATGCTACTCGGATGCGGGTTGGATGGGGGAGGGGATGGAGGGAATAGGGATGGAGGGAATAGGGATGGAGGGAATAAGGATGGAGGGAATAAGGATGGAGTGAATGGCAAGAACGGAATGCTGCAAGCGTGCGCATTCCCGCTTTTCCAATTCCCTATTCCCTATTCCCTTGTTCCTCAGGAATAGAGATGGAGGAAATGGCAAGACCGGAATGCTGCAAGCGTGCGCATTCCCGCTTTTTCCAATTCCCTATTCCCTGCTCCCTATTCCCTTGTTCCTCAGGAATAGAGATGGAGTGAATGGCAAGAACGGAATGCTGCAAGCGTGCGCATTCCCGCTTTTCCAATTCCCTATTCCCTATTCCCTTGTTCCTCAGGAATAGAGATGGAGGAAATGGCAAGACCGGAATGCTGCAAGCGTGCGCATTCCCGCTTTTCCAATTCCCTATTCCCTATTCCCTGCTCCCCACTCCCTGGATTCTCAGGACGCCTCGCCCGGACGCGCCTCTTCATGGCTAAGGCGATCCACGATCGCGTCCATCGCGCGATCGAACAGCGCGTTCGACGCCAGCACGCGCGCGCGGCCCTCGGCCATCACCGAGGCCAGCTCGTAAGGCGAATAATCGCCGACCTTCAGGCCGCGGCGATTGACGAACAGGTAGCGGCCGCTCATCGGGCTGATCCACGACAGCTTGGCGCGCTCGAAATGCCCTTCCTGTCCGCTGAATTCCAGCCAGGTGCCGGGCTTGAGCGCTTTGACGTGCTCGAGCTGTTCGCGTACTTCCGGCGTGACCGTGTCGGCCGGCGGCTCGGCGCTGGCGGGATCTTCCAGATCCTCGACGCTTTCGGCGATCGGCTGGATGCTTTCCGGAATCGGCAGCGGCGCGGGCACGGCTTCGGCGGCGGGCTGCGCAGGGGGCTGCGCCGATTCGCCAAGCTGGTGGCGGTAGTAGTTGTGCAATTGCGCGAGCAGTTTCTCGATGTCCGCTTCCTGGAACGCCACGTTCGCCAGGCCCTTGCGCAGCGCGCGCTCGATGCCGGGCAGCAGCTGGCGCAGATCGCGCTTGGCTTCCGGCGTGCGCACTGTCTTGGTGCTGGCGATGAAGGCATCGACGAAGCGCAGCGCTTCGCGGAATTCGTTGGATTCCTCGCCCTTGCGCAGGATGGTCAGCACCAGGTAGTTGGCCCACGCGCGCGACAGCACGCCGTGGATCAGCGGCGGCAACACATGGTCGCCGATGCGGTTGAGAATTTCGCGCGCGGCGCGGCGGCGCGCCTGTTCCAGCTTTTCGCGGCCGCGGGTGGATTCGGCCACGCGCTGCTCGGCCAATTCCGCGCGACGGCGGTTGGATTCCTGAAACTGCTGCAATTCGGCGGACAGGCGATCGAAGATCGTCATGTCATCGTCGAATTCCTGCAGCAGGCGTTCGACGATGGCCTTGATGGTGTCGTGCAGGCGGCCATCGCGATCGGATTCTTCGGACCAGCTCTTGGCCGCATCGGCCAGGCCGTCGAGCAGGCGACGGGCCGGATGCTGGCGGTGCGCGAACAGCTTGCGATCGAGAATGGCGGCCTTCAGGTACGGAATCTGCAGGCGCGCCAGCATCACCTGCATCTGCGGCGGCAGGTTGCGGTCTTCGAGGATGAATTCGAACAGCATGCCGACCAGGTCGATGGTGTCTTCATCGATGGTGGCGATCTGGCCCGGACGCTGGCCGCGCAGCGAGCCGAGCTGGCTGAGCAGTTGTTCCTTCAGATGCAGCACCTGTTCGGCGATGTCGACCGCGCTGCCGCCCGGTGCGGCAGCCGTGACCGGCATCTGCACCAGCGCCGCCTGGCTTTGCAGCACGCTGAGCGCGCCGATCAATTCGTTGGCGGTCGGCAGCGGACCTTGCTGCGGCACCGCCGCGCCCATGGATGCAGCCGGGTGGCCGCGGCGCGCGCTGAACAAGGTGCGCAGGGTCTGCAGCAGCTCGGCGGAGGCTTCGCTGTCGTCGGCCGGCAACGGCGCCGGCACTTCGCCCGCCGCCGCCGCGCCGCTTGCGGCAGCGCCGGTGCCGCCGGCGGTGTTGCGCACCACTTCGTGACGCAATTGCGGCAGCACGCCCGCGCGCATCAGTTCGGCGTTGACTTCTTGGTAGAGCTCTTCCAGCGCCGCCATCACGTAGCGGTCGAACAGCTTGTAGATGATCAGCTTCACGCGCATGTCGGCGCTGAGCTCGCGCATCGCCTGGCGGAACGCCTGGGCGAGCAGGGCGGGACCGATCGGATTGCTGGCGTCTTCGATGCGCGTGCCGCCGCAGATCACCGACAGGCGCTGGTTCACCGCGAACAGATCGCGCGACAGGCGCGTCTCGTTCTTGCCGATCATGCTGGTGATGGCCAGCGATTCTTCCAGTTCGTTGTCGGCCACCAGCGAGAGTTCGACCGAGCCTGGCACCGGCCCGGTCGGTGTGCTGATGCTTGGCGCGGACGGCGCACGAGCGCCGCCGGCGAAATCGTTCAACTCGCGCGATACCAGCGCGAGAAAGCCGCGCTCGATCACCGGCCGGCGCTTGCGCACTTCGCGCATGCCGTCGAAGTAGTGCATCTGCGCGGCGTTGTTTTCGGCTTTCTCGGCGAGGTCGAACAGGGCGTCGTCGACATGCTCGAACATGTTGCCGATGAACTGCTGCAGCCGGCGCGAAGAAATGTTCCGAACAGCGTTCAACAAATCGCCTCCGCGTCCGCTGGAGGGGTCCAGCCGCTGGCTGAGATTGACGACGTTGGACGATTCGTTGGCTTCTTTCATCGCCACACCCCTGTGGTTGGCTGGCTAGGCCGGTAACTACTGCCGTAAGTGGCAGCCGATTTACCTTGACGACCGCAAAGGGCCGGAACAGGGATGCCGCCTATGCGTGGAACATAAGCGAAATCGTGTTTCACCGCCATGTCCCAAGTCATCCTTTTGTGTACTGTCCGTACAGGTTACGTGAACCTGACGCAAGTTCTTACGCGGCGGCCGGGAAATCGGTGAACTGGGTGGTGCCGATGCCTTCCTCCGGCAACATCACCGGGATGCCGTCCTCGATCCGGTAGATGACCTTGCGGTCGACCGTGATCAGGCCTTCGCTCAGCCGGCCTTGCACCGTGCCGCCGGCCACGTTCATTACCTGGCCGGCCTCGATGGCGCGGTTCAGGGCGTCCAGTTCATGGGCGGTGAGCGGGCGTACCGGGGTCTTGCTCACCGGGCAGCAGAGGATGTCGAGCAGGCGTTTGTCCATCGTGTCGAAAGGTATCGTTGCAATGCGGCGAAGTCCGTACAATAGCCCCTTTTGGACGACCGGACCATGACGGATACAGCTTCTGCGCCGCGGGTAGGTGTGGTGATGGGATCGCGTTCGGATTGGGAAACCATGACGCACGCGGCCGAGGTGCTGGCTGAGTTGGGCGTGGCGCACGAGGTGCGCGTGGTCTCCGCGCATCGCACGCCGGATCTCTTGTTCCAGTACGCCGAAGAGGCGGTCGGACGCGGTATCCAGGTCATCATCGCCGGGGCCGGCGGCGCGGCGCATCTGCCGGGCATGCTGGCGGCCAAGACCCGCCTGCCGGTGTTCGGCGTGCCGGTGCAATCGAAGGCCTTGAACGGCATGGATTCCCTGCTTTCCATCGCGCAGATGCCGGCCGGCATTCCGGTCGGCACGCTGGCGATCGGCCGTGCCGGGGCGGTCAACGCCGGCCTGCTCGCCGCATCCGTGCTGGCGCTGCACGACCCCGCCGTGGCCAAGGCGCTGGAAAGCTATCGCACGCGCCAGACGCAGACCGTGCTGGACAACCCGGACCCGCGCTCGTGAGCAATACGCTTCGCCAAAAGCAGCCGGTACTGGGCATCCTGGGCGGCGGGCAGCTGGCCCGCATGCTCGCCATCGCCGCCGCCCCGCTCGGGGTGAAGACGCTGGTGGTGGACAGCGCCCCCGACGCCTGCGCCGGCCAAGTGGCGCCGCTGCGGGTGGCCGACTGGACCGACTACGCCGCGCTGGCGAAATTCGCCGCCGAAGTGGACGTGGTCACCTTCGATTTCGAGAACGTACCGGCCGATACGGCGCACTGGCTGGCCGAGCGTGCGGCAGTGTTTCCCAACCCGCGTGCGCTGGCGGTGGCGCAGGATCGCCTGGCCGAGAAAACCCTGTTTCGCGAATGCGGCCTGCACACGCCGGCGTTCGAGCCGGTGGATACGCGCGAAGACCTCGATCGCGCGCTGGCGAAGATCGGCGCGCCCGCCATTTTGAAGACGCGCCGCCTGGGCTACGACGGCAAGGGCCAGTTCCGCATCAAGCAGCTCACGGATGCGGAAGCCGCGTGGGCCGCGCTGGGTTCGAATGCGCATGGCCTGATCCTGGAAGCCTTCGTGCCGTTCGAGCGCGAGCTTTCGGTGCTGGCGGTGCGCACGCGCGACGGCGATTTCCGCGTCTGGCCGCTCACCCAGAACTGGCATACCGACGGCGTGCTCAGCCTGAGCCTGGCGCCCGCGCCGGAAGTGGGCGCGCTGCAATCGCGTGCGGAAGCCTTGGCGCGCACGCTGGCCGAGCGCCTGGATTACGTCGGCGTGTTCGCGCTGGAACTGTTCGTCAAGGATGGCGACCTGCTCGGCAACGAAATGGCGCCGCGCGTGCACAACTCCGGACACTGGACCATCGAAGGGGCGGTTACCAGCCAGTTCGAAAACCACGTGCGCGCGGTGCTCGGCCTGCCGCTGGGCGATACCTCGGCGCGCGGCCTATCGGCCATGTTCAACTGGATCGGCGAATTGCCGGATGCCGCACCCGTGCTGGGCACGGTCGACGGTCATTGGCATGACTACGGCAAGCAATCGCGGCCCGGGCGCAAGGTGGGGCATGCCACGGTGTGCGCGACGGACGCTAAGCTGCTGGCGGCGCGAATCGGCGAGATTGCGCGGGCGTTGAACCGCGAAGAACAAGCGGCGCCTGGCCTGCAAGCGCTTTCGTAGGTTGGGGCTTGCACCCCAACCTACGCAGGTGAGGAGTCCCCTGGCGAGATGCCTGATGCGAAGAGCGCTTCGCAAAGATATTGCCGCGAGTGTGGCCCCTCCCCTCAATCCTCTCCCCGAAGGGGAGAGGAGGCAAACGCGAAAAGCGGTTTATTCGATTAAACCAGATTCTTCGCCGCGAAATCCCAGTTCACCAGATCCCAGAACGACTCCACGTACTTCGGACGCGCATTGCGGTAGTCGATGTAGTACGCGTGTTCCCACACGTCGATGGTGAACAGCGGCTTGTCGCTGCCGGTGATCGGCGTGGCGGCATTGGAGGTATTGACGATGCCCAGCGAACCATCGGGGCGCTGCACCAGCCAGGTCCAGCCCGAACCGAAGTTGCCCACGGCCGACTTGGAGAATTCTTCCTTGAACTTGTCGAACGAACCGAACGCCTTGTTGATCGCGTCGCCCAGCTTGCCGGCGGGGGCGTTGTCCTTCTTGGGCGAGCGCATGGAGTGCCAGTAGAAGGTGTGGTTCCAGATCTGCGCTGCGTTGTTGAACACGCCGCCGGAGGACTTCTTGATGATGTCTTCCAGCGCGGCGCTTTCGAACTCGGTGCCCTTGATCAGATTGTTGAGGTTGGTCACGTAAGCCTGGTGGTGCTTGCCGTGGTGGAACTCCAGCGTCTCGGCCGAGATGTTCGGCTCCAGCGCGTTCTTTTCGTAGGGCAACGGGGGAAGTTCGATCGCCATGGGTAACTCCTGGGCGTTGGCTGAGGACAGAGAACAAAGGCGTGGCCGGCCCGATCGAGCGCCGGGACGGCTGGTACACTACTAAGCTGGCTGCATTGTAGTGATGAATCCCAAGTTATGGACGTCAACGAGCGAATCAAGGCGGTGCTGGCCGAGCACCCGATCGTGCTTTTCATGAAAGGCACGCCGCAATTTCCCATGTGCGGCTTCTCCGCGCGCGCGGCGCAGGCGCTCGATGAAGCGGGTGCGACGTTCCATGCGGTCAACGTGCTGGCCGATCCGGAAATCCGCGCCGCCCTGCCGCACTACGCCAACTGGCCGACCTTCCCGCAGCTTTTCATTCAGGGCGAACTGATCGGCGGCTGCGACATCGTGGAAGACCTCAAAGCCTCCGGCGAGCTGGCGCGCATGGCCAGCGACGTGGCGGGGGAACACCACGCATGAGCCTGAGCCTGCCGCTGCACCGCCTGCCCGAAACCTGGGCACCTGCCGTCGGCGAACTGGCCGGCCGCATAGTGCTGGTCACCGGCGCCTACGGTGGATTGGGCAGTGCCGTGGCGCGTGCGGTGGCGCGCGCCGGCGCCACGGTGGTGATCACCGGCAAGCGCAAGCGTCAGTTGGAACAGCTTTACGATGCGATGACCCGCGACGGCCTGCCGGAACCGATCATCCATCCGCTCGACATGGAAACCGCCACGCCGCGCGACTACGAAATACTGGCCGAAGGCCTGCAGCGTGATCTCGGCCGACTCGACGGCATCGTGCACGCCGCGGCGAGTTTCGCCGGCCTGATGCCGGTGTCCACGCACAAGCCGGACGCGTGGCTGCGCAGCCTGCATGTCAATGTGTCCGCGCCGTTCGCACTGACGCAGGCATGCCTGCCGTTGCTCACCGCCGCGCCCGATAGTGCCGCGGTATTCGTGTTGGACAATCCCGACCTGGTTCGTCGCGCGCATTGGGGCGCGTACGGCGTATCGAAGGCGGCGCTGGAACGCTTCGTCGCGATCCTGCACGAGGAACACGACGAAGACGCGTTGCGCGTGCATGCGCTGTTGCCCGCGCCGATGCGCACCACCTTGCGTCGCACCGCCTACTTCGGCGAAGACACCTTGCAGCATCCGCTGCCCGACAGCACCGCCGAGGCCGTGGTTTATCTGCTGAGCGCGAAAGCCGCCGCCGCGCGCGGTGGTGTGCTCGATCTGCGCACTGCATGATCGCGCCAACCTGACCTAAGGGGATTCGATGGAAACGCAGATGACCACCATGTCGGCGGCGATCCTGCTGTTCCTGATCATGGATCCGCTCGGCAACATCCCGCTTTTTCTGGCCCTGCTCAAAGATGTGCCGCCCAAGCGGCGCCGCGCGGTGATGGTGCGCGAGCTGTTGATTGCGCTGGCCGTGCTGCTGCTGTTCCTGATGGGCGGGCAGCTGATCTTGAAGCTGCTGCAATTGCGGCAGGAGTCGGTCAGCATCGCCGGCGGCATCGTGCTGTTCCTGATCGGCATCCGCATGGTGTTTCCTCCCGCCGAAGGCGGCGTTTTCGGCCAGGCCGGCGAGGGCGAACCGTTTATCGTGCCAATGGCGATTCCCGGCGTGGCGGGCCCTTCGGCGATGGCCGCGTTGCTGCTGCTTACCAATACGCAGCCGGGGCGTACGGCCGATTGGGCGATTGCCCTGCTGTGCGCGTGGCTGGCCACGGCCATCATTCTGCTCAGCTCCACTTATCTGTTCCGCTGGCTCGGTGAGAGCGTGCTGACCGCGCTGGAACGCGTGATGGGCATGCTGCTGATCGCCTTGTCGGTACAGATGTTCATGGGCGGCATTGCGGCGTATCTGCATCTGACGCTTTAAAGCGATACTTGATCCGTGTTGCCTTAAACGCATCCGGCATGACGATTGACCGGGGACAAGACCTGCCGCGGCGAGCAGAATCAAATCAACGGGATAGGCGCAAGACATGATCGGCGTGAACGCGCTTTTAAGCCTTCGCCCCGGACCCTTCGTGTATTCTTGCGTTCCGTATACGTTTGACCCTGTGATTTCTCGCAGTTGTCACACTACACCGGCAACATGGATTAAAACCAAGGGAGGCGGTCATGCTTCACGTTGAACAGGCCCTTACCGAACGTCTGCCATGGCTAGCGCAGCATCCGATGATCCGTAAGCCCGTCGCCGGCATGCTGGGACGGCTGGCCGATGAGGCAGGCTTCAATCGGGTGCTCGATCGGCTTGCCGATACCAAGGGGTTCGATTTCGCCGAACAGGTGCTGGACCTTCTGGGTTGCAGCTACCACGTCGTGCAGCGCGAGCGGGAACACATTCCCGTGGAAGGCGCGGTATTGATCGTCGCCAATCATCCGCTGGGCATGCTCGACGCCATGGCCTTGCTGGACCTGGCCGGTTCGGTCCGCAAGGACGTGCGCATTCTCGGCAACGACTGGCTGGCGGCCGTGCCGCAACTGGGTCCGCTGCTGTTGCCGGTGGACGTCTTCGGTGGTGGCGCGGCTTCGCGCATGCGCAACATCTATCGTGCGCTGGATCGTGGCGAGGCCTTGATCATCTTTCCAGCCGGCGAGGTTTCGCGCATGGGGCCGGCGGGCGTGCGCGATGCGCGCTGGTCCGATGGTTTCGCGCGGCTGGCCATGCGCAGCAAGACACCGGTGCTGCCGATCCACGTGGCGGCGCGCAATTCGGCCATGTTCTACGGGCTTTCCATGCTGGCCAAGCCGCTCAGCACGGCGATGCTGCCGCGTGAAGCGGTGGCCACGCATGTCAGCCGCATCGGCTTCAGCGTGGGTGCGCTGGTCGGTGCGGATGAACTGAGCAAGCGCAGCGGCGACAACGCGCAACGCGCGGCCGACCTGATGCGCCGGCATGTGTATCGCATCGGCCGCCGCCGCGGTTTGATCTTCGGCGGACAAGTAGCGCTGGCGCATCCCGAATCGGTGGATCGCGTCGCGCAGGAACTGGCGCAGAGCGAAAAGCTCGCCGATCTTGCCGACGGCAAGCAGCTGATCGTGTTGCGCGGGCAGACCGATGGCGCGGCTCTGCGCGAAATCGGCCGCTTGCGCGAACTCACCTTCCGCAAGGTGGGCGAGGGCACCAACACGCGGCGCGACCTGGATGCCTACGATGCGCACTACGAACACTTGGTGCTGTGGGATCCGAAAGCCTTGCGCATCGTCGGTTCGTATCGGTTGGGCCACGGCGGCCGCCTGATCGCCGAGCGCGGCATGAATGGCCTGTACACCGCCAGCCTGTTCAACTATTCGCCGGCGCTGGAATCGCGTCTTGCGCAAGGGCTGGAGCTCGGGCGCAGCTTTATTGCCCCGGCGTACTGGCGCTCGCGTGCGCTGGACCAGCTGTGGCAGGGCATCGGCCTGTATCTGCAGCGGCATCCCGAGCTGCGTTACCTGTTTGGCCCGGTCAGCATGTCGGTGAGCCTGCCGCGCCAGGCGCGCGAGTGGATCGCGGCGGCGCATCAGCATTATTTCGGTGCGCCGGGACTCGCTTCCGCGCGCCAGCCCTTCAAGGTGTCCGCGGATGTGCTCGAAGGCGTGCGCCGCGAGCTGGAGGGCCTGGATCCGGTCAGCGGATTGGGCAAGCTGCGCAATCATCTGGATGCCTTGGGCGTAAGCCTGCCGGTGCTCTATCGCCAGTACGTGGACCTGGTCGATCCCGAGGGCGTGCAGTTCCTCGACTTCGGCGAAGACCCCGGTTTCTCCGGTTGTGTAGACGGCCTGGTGATGCTCGATCTTGCCCGCCTGAAGCCGGCCAAGCGCGCCCGCTACCTGGGCAAGGGCGCCTGAAGCCCGGGGCCCTTCGCCCCGTTCCCGCGAGCAAGGGCCTGATTTCGATAAACAAAGACATTCGCGCGCCGGCCTCGGCCGGCGCGCGATGAGCCGTTGCGCCGCGCGCTTCACAATTGAGATGTGACTGTAAAGTTCGTGTAAAGGAAATATGGGATTGTGCTAAGGTATCGCTAAGGATACGTGACCGCCTTCTCCTCAGCTGAGTGTCCGCGAACGACTCAGCACGAAGTACGGATCAGCTTGCACAGGTATCTTCCAAGGTTGCGCCACAGGGCCGGAGACATTCTTCGTCCCGCCGAAAAACCAAAAACCTAGGGGTTCCAAGAAAGGCCGCAAGGCTCATGCAAAACCATGAGCCGGAGCCTTTTTTGTGTCGATGGATCGCCAGCGTTGCGCAAGGCAGGAAGCCTGGCTGATGTCGTGGTTTGCCAGAGAAGTTCGAGCGGTCATCAAAAGCGGTGCCTAAAAAATCTCGAAATCAATAACCGGACTACGGGGCTCTTCATGAAACGAACGCATCTTTCCGCAGCGATTGCTTTGGCTTGTTACCTCACCGTGGGGGCTGCGCTCGCGCAGACGGCAGCCGATCAGGCGCAGGCTACGAACGTGCAGCAGCGCGCGTCGGTGTCGACCACGTCGAACACCACCAACGACACGGCCACCAAGCGCGGCGTGCAGCAGATGAGCGCGGTGCAGGTGCGGGCCCAGTCGCTGGCGCTCGGCGGCGGCCTGATGTCGGTGCAGGAAGCGCCCAAGGCGGTGTCCACCATTTCGCGCGATGCGATCGTCAAGTCGGCGCCCGGCGCCACCTTCGTGCAGGCGATCGACAGCATTCCCGGCGCGGTCACTGCGACCGACGACTACACCGGCCTCAATGACGGCACCGCGTCTATCCGCGGCTTCACGCTCGACGAAATCGGTGTGACCGTAAACGGTGCGCCGATCAACGACAGCGGCAACTACAAGATCTACCCGACCGAGTACGGCGACACCGAGAACATGGGTGACATCACCGTGCAGCAGGGTTATCCGGACAACGACATGCCGATTCCCGGCGCGGCCG
>Ga0209026_1000175_pt1 | contig 98059 bp, 85 predicted proteins | sample AraplaCL_Col_mCL_FD_184262 | JGI IMG/M metagenome (GOLD analysis project Ga0209026, IMG submission 184262) | Arabidopsis root microbial communities from the University of North Carolina, USA - plate scrape CL_Col_mCL (SPAdes) (version 2) | ecosystem: Host-associated > Plants > Roots >...
GACCGGTAGCCAGACGTCCACCTACAACTACGACCCCACCAACAAGCTGGCCAGCATCAGCAGCGGGGGCACCACGCTCACCAGCTATCTGTACGACAGCCGCGGCAACGTCACCGGCAAGAACGCGGCCACACTGGTGTTCGATCAGAAGAACCAGCTGACCCAGATCATCGGCCGCGACACCTACGCCTACGATGCCTCGGGGCGGCGGGTGTCGAAGACAGCCGCTGGTGTCACGACGTATTACTTCTACAGCCAGGCCGGCCAGCTGCTGTACCAGTGGGCACCGGGCAGTGCACTGACCACCAGCTTCGTCTATCTGGGCAGCAAGCTGGTGGGGGACAACGAAACGATCGTGCTGGGCGCACCGGCCACGGTCGGCTTCGACGCGAACCCCAACAACGGCAGCTACACGGTGAGCTGGGGTGCGGTGCCGGGCGCCACCAGCTATCTGCTGCAAGAGAGCGCCAACGGCGGTGGCTGGACCACGGCGTATAGCGGCAGCGCCGCCAGCAGTACCTTAAGCGGCAGAGCAGGCGGCAGCTATGTCTACCGGGTGGAGGGCTGCATCGGTACTACCTGCGGCGCATGGACCACATCGGCCACGCTGGGCGTGCGTCCGGCATTACCCGCGGTCACGGTGCCCAGTGGCACCATCAACGGCACCTACACGGTGAGCTGGACGGCACCGGCCAGCACGACGAGCTATGACGTACAGGAACGCCTCAATGGCGGTGCCTGGACCGCGATCGCCAGCAACACCACGGCGACTTCGATCAGTCGTCCGGGCACCACCAGCGGCAGCTATACCTATCAAGTGGAGGCCAACAACGCCTACGGCACGCGGGGCTGGGCCGGATCCAGTGCGGTGACCGTCGACACCACTTACGGCGTGCTGCCCACGGCGCCCGCCAGTTTGACGGTGCCGGCCAGCAGCAATACCGGCGGCGCCACGTTGAGCTGGGGTACTTCCACGCTCGTCACCCGCTACGTGGTGGAGCAGAGCAGCAACGGCGGTACCAGCTGGACCGGCATCTACAACAGCAGTGGCACCAGCACGACGCTGTCGGGGCTGGCCGATGGCAGCTACGTCTTCCACGTGCAGGCCTGCAACACCTACGGCTGCAGTGCCTGGGTAGCGGGCAGCGCCACTTTGGTGGTGACGCATCCGCCGGGCAGCACGCCGACCCTGACTGTGCCGGGCAGCAGTACCAGCGGCAGCTACACGATCAGTTGGACAGCCGTTCCGGGGGCCACTTGGTACGGTCTCGCCGAGGGCGTCAATGGAACCTGGACGATGGTGCAAGGCGGTATGGCTACCAGTTGGAGCACCAGTGGTCGCGGTAACGGCACGTATGTCTACAGTGTCACCGCATGTAATGCGGGTGGCTGCAGCCCCGGCAGCGCACAGCAAAGCGTCGTGGTACTGCTGCCGCCGCCGGCACCGGCCAGCATCAGCGTGCCGGCCACCAGCAATGGTCCCATCGCCATCAGTTGGGCGGCCAGTGCGACGGCGACCAGCTACGGTCTGGATCAGAGCGTCAACGGTGGCGCGTGGGCGCAGGTGTATGCCAACAGCGCCACCAGCACGACGGTGACGGCGACCTCGTCAGGCAGCTACAGCTATCGGGTTATGGCCTGCAATGCCAGTGGCTGCAATGGCTACGCGACCAGTAGTGCGGTGGCGGTCACGATCCCGCCGGCGAGTGCGCCGAGCTTGAGTGTGCCAGCCAGCAGCAGCACGGGCAGCTATACCGTGAGCTGGAGCGGTATCGCTGGCCAAGTCAGCTACACGCTGCAGGAGCAGGTCAATGGCGGTGGCTGGACTACCGTCCAGACCAACGGCATGACCAGTTGGGGCACCAGCGGCCGCGGCAATGGCACGTATGGCTATCACGTACAGGCATGCAATGCCGGGGGCTGCGGGCCATGGAGCGGCACCGGCAACGTCAGTGTATTGCTGATTCCGGCCACGCCGACGGGTCTCTCGTCGACGCTCTACGCCACCTATTACTCCGATACACGCCCGCCAAAGACCGTCTACACGCTCACCGGCTCCTGGTCGGGCGTGGCCGGTGCCACGAACTACAACTTCCAGTATTGCCAGCCAGGCAGCTCCTGCTCCACAACGAACACTACGGCCACTTCCATCCCCGAGTTCACCGTGCAAGGGGCCACTGTCTCGGTCGCTGTACAGGCATGCAACGCGAATGGGTGCTCGGCATGGAGCGCGTCGGTGACCCCGACGACGGTGAACCAGTGAGGACGAACCCCGTGAAAGGAAACCTCTTCAAGGTAGTGGCCACGGCCATGCTGTGGATGCTTTGCCTCGTGGCGCACGCTGGCACGCACCACTACTATTACACCGATCCGCAAGGCACCGTGCTGGCCAAGGCCGATGCCAGCGGCACCATCGTCGCCACGTACGACTACGCGCCGTATGGCACCGCAGTGGCGAGCCTGAGCCCGGCGCCGAATGGGCCGGGGTATACGGGGCATGTGAGCGATCCGGATACGGGGCTCGTGTATATGCAGGCGCGCTATTACGATCCGGCGGTAGGGCGGTTTATCAGTGTGGATCCGATGGGCGTTGTGAAGAAATTCAGTCGTTACACATACGCCAGCAATAACCCAATAATTAATATTGACCCCGATGGTATGTCAGACATTCCCTTCGGGGATTGTTCGAAGAATCCTAATTGTTCGTATAGTTTTGTTTCTGGATCAGACGATGGAGGTACATCTTCCGCGTCGGCAAAATCGACTTTCAAAGCACCCGCGGGGACGCCTAAAAGTATGGAAAAATATTTTGTTGGGATAACTGCTACGGATAGAATAAAGGCGGCTATGGCCGTGGCGGATTATTACGGCATAGATCGAGTTGGTGTAAATATTTTCTACAGTGCGAAATTGTGGGATAGAGCCGCAACTCTAAAGGACGGCCCCAACGGCGATGGTCAACTTACTATTGGTCCGAATCTATTTAATATTTCGTTTGGGTTTATGGGGGCCGTGTTATCTCATGAATTAGAGGTGCACTGGAAACTTCAATGGATGCCACCTGGTATGCCTGCTCATGATGACCAGTCGAAATTCATGCGAGAGGTGGAGGCTTATCGATTCGAGCTGTCTGGGGCTAATAAGCGCAGATTTGGTCTCTCACACGATGAGGTTGAATCAGAAAAAGGTATGTCGAACCGATATTATGATGCACTAACTCCCGGTAATAAAAGTATGGTTGATCGTGGTATTTATAAGCAGCTATGAGGAGTAATAAGGTGAAAAGAGTATTTTTCATTATATTTGTAACGCTTTTGCTCTTGACGGGAATCTGCTCAGGGCAAGGAGTTGGTTCGTCGGCCATTAAGCTGACCTTAGTGCGATCTGGAGGCGATCTCGCTATCAAAATTGACAACATCTCCGACAGTTACGTGAGAATTAACAAGACACTTTCAATGGATCCACTTATTGGCGTTATTCACTTTGTGATCAAGGAGAAAGGTCGTGAGAAGGAGCTTCAGAGCACAATTAATGCTGAGCCGCTTAACGAAGATTCGTATCTGGATCTGCACCCAAGTAGTTTCTACGGTGGACACTTCGACCTGAAACTTGTCGAGCAGATGTATGGAGTGGTCAGTCCTTGCTACAGCCTACAAGTTTACTACTTGGATCAGAATGCGAAGGAATTCCGGGCTTTTGATCAGAAGGTCTCTTCGCTTCCAATGAAGATTTGCGCTCGGAAAATTCAAAAAAGCGGATCGAATTAGGAAAGTAAACGCGAAAACAGGGTGGGGCTGGAGAACGGTTCCAGGTTCACTTCCGGATAACGGGCCGGAGGTAATTAAGTAGCGTACCAAGTCGCTAGAATTGTTCCTGACTCTATTCTTTAATTCTTTGCATTCTTTGCGCGCGGCGGTTGACACCGCCCACGCGCGATAGCAGACTCGGTTGCGAGGAGCCTCGAAACTCCCCAGACAGCGGTACCCACCTCCGTCAAACCGGTGGGTTTTTTGTGCCTGCATCTGTAGGCGCATCCGACGTGACGCCTGCGTCGGGAGGGCGGCTAATACAACACCCGCAAGGGGAATAAGCCCGCCGGCTGTCTGCGGTTTCGAGCCTCCCGACACCCCGTCCGTCGTCATGCCGTGGACGGGCACTTCTATGGAATTAGGAGGCGACCATGTCGACGTTCGATTCGGATGATCTGGAAACGATGGGCTATTTCCTGCCGGAGGACAGCCAGCTGCGGCTGAAGAAGCTGCGCGAGTATGTGGAGTTTCTGGCCAACCTCGCGCGACCGCGCACGTCGGTCGAGGAAAAGGAGTGCTATGCGGAGATTCGCCCGGGCGAAGTGGCGGTCTGCCTGGAACTGCTGGAGGAGCAGATCGCTCAGGTGCTGAATGAACTCTCCTGGCCGGCTGAGCGTGGCGAAAGGGTGGCAGCAGGCGAGGCCGATGCGCACGCGAACGCGGAGGATTCCATCGAAGCCGCGGAACCGGCTGTCGCCGAGCCGGTCATGGACGAGGCCGGCAATCGCTGCCTCTTTGGCGTCACCCTGACTCAGCTCGACGACATCAACCTGCTGCTGAGCAGCCTCCGGGCCCATGGCAACGTGGTGACCTGCAGCGATCATGCCGAGTTATCCGACGTCACGCTGTCGATCATGGGCGATGCCATCGTCCGCGATGCGCAGAAGCTGCGCGACATCATCGATGACGTGAATGCGCAGCGGCTGGGACCATCGCACGGAGCGAAACCCGGCGTGCGCGAGGAACGTGCCACCTACCACGCACTACCCGCGCGTTTGCTCATGGGCCGCACGTCGCACATCGTGCGGCAGCTTCCGACCTATCAGTAGCGGGAGACAGGGGCAGAGCGCGCTTTCCTGCGGCAAGCGTCGTAGAAAGTCGGCTCTGCCCTTTTTTACCGGCCGAAATACCTCAGCCAGCCGCCACCTTCACCCCCGATACGGGGCGCCATTTGCGGCCCTGGTCAATAGGCACACAAAAACCAGGCTCCGATTCGCGTCGGAGAGAATGATGTCCCGTCTTGCCATTGACCATCTGCCGTTGCGTTTCATGCGGCGCCTAGATCGCGCCAGTCACCGTTCTGGTTAGGGCCGCGGTAGCGGCCCTTGCTTCTGCCCAAACACTCATCGGTCATCGCGGAGTCCGTCCAGGTGCGCGTCGTGCGTGGCACAGACTCTGGAGCTTGAAGCCCTCCTTGAGGGCTCGGTCCGCGTACGGTTCCGCTGTCACACGGGTGCTGATGATCTCGACCTTTCAGAGTGGCTGCTTCGAAGCCAAACCTGTTTCCGGCCCGCGACCATCAACATGATCAGGCAAAGGCGCGCGTCGGATCGAACGGTTTATTTATACGTCCGCCCACATGCGCAGCAGGTTCGCATGCGATTTGCTGACGGCGTCGAAGGTGGCGCTCTTGCCTTCGCGGCTGAAGATCTGCCGCTTGGCGTTGTCCAGGTCCCATAGCAGTTCGCGTTTGCCGGCATCGCGTACTTGGCTCTGCACCCAGATGACGGCGGCATAGCGTGCGCCGCGGGTGACCGGGCTGACGTGATGCAGGGAGTTGGCCGGGTAGGCGATGGCGGATCCCGCATCCAGCTTGAACCCACAGTCCATGCCATTGGCATCCACGACCAGGTCACCGCCGTCATAGGTTTTGGGGTCGGACAGGAACACGGTGATCGCGATATCGCTGCGCACCGCGTTGCCAATGCCGCCCATCACGGGGGCATCGACATGCGGGCCGTAGGTCATGCCGACGTCATAACGGTTGAACAGTGCCTGCGTCGTTGCGGAAGGCAACGTCGCCATCTGCAGCATGGCACTGCGCAGAAAGGCCGTGCGCACGATTTCCTGCAGCTTGGCGTAGCTTTCGGTGCCGATGTCGACCTGCAGGTTCTTCTTGACCTCGCGTGCCGACCAGCCGGCCGTGGTGGCGCCATCGATGAACGGGGCGCCGCGGAGTTCGCTGTGTATCGCGCTGAGTTCCTCGGCGGTCAATACGTTGGGAGCACAGATGATCACGATGATTCCGCCTGGCAGTTCAGTCGTTGGATGAGGAAACCGGTGCGCGGCAAAACCATGGCGATAAGCCGTTCCGGGCGCTCGAATCGTGGAAATCTACCATTGAACGGAGGCTTGGATCACGTTTGTGCGGACGCGAGGAGGAGCCGCACACGCTTGCGTCTGATACGCCCGAGGAACGTTCAGCCGTCTGTGCGAGAATGCTTCATTGGCGGGCTGCAGCCTGCGCGCGAATCGGAAGAGGTTGATGGCGATGTTGAAGAGATTGTTGCTGGCGCTGTGCATCGGCGGGCTTTCCCTGAATGCCGGCGCCGCCGAAAGCGGCGCTGCACCGGTCGTCGACCCCGCGGTCACCCCGGCTGCCGCTCAGATGGTGCAGCAGGCGATCAAGGGACTGTCGGCGAACGTACAGGTCGACTCGATCGAACCGGCGCCGATGGCGGGCTTCTATGAGGTGATCGCCGGCGGTCAGATGATCTACGTCAGCACCGATGGCAAGTACCTGATGCATGGGGAGCTGATCGACCTGGGCAAGCATCAGAACGTCAGCGATGCCGCCTGGAGCCGCTTCCGCAAGGACGCGCTGGCCAAGGTGCCAGCCTCCCAGCGCATCGTGTTTGCCCCGGAGCATCCGAAATACACGGTGACCGTGTTTACCGACGTCAACTGCGGCTTTTGCCGTGCGCTGCATGAGCACGTGGCCGCATTCAACAAGGCCGGCATTGCGGTGGAATACCTGGCGTGGCCGCGCGAAGGCGTGACGACCACGGCGGGGCGGCCCACGCAGACTTATTCCGAGATGGTTTCGGTGTGGTGCGCCAGCGACCGCAAAGCCGCGTTCACCGCGGCGAAACAAGGGCAGGCACCGAAGGCGGCCAGTTGTACCAATCCGGTCAAGGACGAGTTCGAACTGGGCGTGAGACTTGGCGTCAGCGGCACCCCGACGATCATCGGCCCGGACGGCAGCACTCTGGGCGGCTATGTCACCCCGGAGCAGCTGCTGCAGGCGTTGCAGAAGGGCAGCTGAGGCTTTTCGGGGCGTGCCGCCCCGCGCAACAGGACGGGGCGGGCAAGGGCGACGGGCTGGAATGAGCGCCGCGCTTATGCCGTATTGCAGCATCGGCTAGAATAGGCGCTTCCTCCGCATAGCAGCCGTTCCCCGCATGATCGCACTCGACGGGCAGAGCGCCCTCTCGCCGTTTCGTCTCGAACGCCTCAACGCCCGCCTGGATGCCTTGCATCGTGGCGTGCGCGTGCAGGCGTCGTGGTTCGTCTATTTCATCGACGCCGACATCGCACCGGAAGGTGCGTTGCGCCATCGGCTATTGAGCGTGCTGGAAGCGAAAGACGCAGAGCCCGAAGCGGCCACGCTGTGGGTGGTGCCGCGGCTGGGCACGATCTCGCCGTGGTCGAGCAAGGCCACCGACATCCTGCACGGCGCCGGTTTCGACGTGCCCGGCTTCAACCTGCGCAGGGTGGAGCGCGGCCTGGCCTGGCAGGTCGCCGGCCTGCCGCCGGCCGAGGCGCCGGATCACGCGGCCATCATGGCGGTGTTGCATGACGCGATGACGCAGTCGGTGCTGGAACGCATCGAAGACGCCCAAGGCCTGTTCCTGGCCGGCTCGCCCGGCGATCTGGTGCATGTCGCGCTCGGCGCCGATCCGCAGGCGGCGCTGGCCGAGGCGAATGTGCGGCTGGGACTGGCGCTGGCCGACGACGAGATCGAATATCTGGTTGCGCGCTATGCCGAACTGGGCCGCGATCCGACCGATGCCGAACTCTTCATGTTCGCCCAGGCGAACTCGGAGCATTGCCGGCACAAGGTGTTCAACGCCAGCTGGACGGTCGATGGCGCGGAGCAGGACAAGAGCCTGTTCGGCATGATCAAGCACACCCACCAGCATTCGCCGGCGCATACGCTGTCCGCCTATTCGGACAATGCCGCAGTGATCGAGGGCAGTGTCGGCAGGCGTTTCTTCGCCGATCCCGCCGATGGCGTGTGGCGCGGTCACGAGGAACGCATCGACTACGCGATCAAGGTGGAGACGCACAACCATCCCACCGCGATCGCGCCGTGGCCCGGTGCGGCTACCGGCGCCGGCGGCGAGATCCGCGACGAGGGCGCGACCGGCCGCGGCGGCAAGCCGAAGGCCGGCCTCACCGGTTTCTCGGTATCCGATCTGCGCATTCCCGGCCATCCGCAGCCGTGGGAAGTGGAGCGCCCGCTGCCGCCGCGCATGGCCAGCGCGTTCGAGATCATGCGCGATGGCCCGCTCGGCGCCGCCGCGTTCAACAACGAATTCGGCCGGCCATGCCTGGGTGGCTATTTCCGCAGCTACGAGCACGAGACCGGCGAAGCCGGCCTGCGCCGCGGCTACGACAAGCCGATCATGCTCGCCGGCGGCCTGGCCAACCTGCGCGCCGGTCATGTGCTGAAGCGTGCGGTGCAGCCGGGCAACAAGGTGATCGTGCTGGGCGGTCCGGCGATGCTGATCGGGCTCGGCGGCGGCGCCGCCTCGTCGGTGGCCTCGGGTGCGTCGAGCGAAGAACTGGACTTCGCCTCGGTGCAGCGCGACAACGCCGAGATGGAGCGGCGCTGTCAGGAAGTGATCGATGCCTGCTGCGCGCGCGGCGAAAACAACCCTATCGTCAGCGTGCATGACGTCGGTGCCGGCGGCTTGTCCAACGCGATTCCCGAACTGCTCAATGACGCCGGCGTCGGCGGCCGGATCGATCTGGCCAAGCTGCCTTGCGACGATCCCTCCTTGTCACCGATGCAGGTGTGGAGCAACGAATCGCAGGAGCGCTACGTGTTGGCGATCGGTCCGGAGAATCTGGCCGAGTTCGAGGCGATGTGCGTACGCGAGCGCTGCCCGTATGCGGTGGTCGGCGACGCCACGGTCGAGCGCCAGCTGGTGCTTACCGATCCGCGCCGCGGGCTGACCGTGATCGATCTGCCGATGGACGTGCTGTTCGGCAAGCCGCCGCGGATGCATCGCGACGCGAAACGCATCAAGCCGCGCGTCGACCTGCTGCCGGACCTGTCCGGCATCGGCATGAACGAGGCGCTGCTGCGCGTGCTGCGCCTGCCCACCGTGGGCAGCAAGAGTTTCCTGATCACGATCGGCGACCGCACCGTCGGCGGCCTCAACCATCGCGACCCGATGGTCGGTCCGTGGCAGGTGCCGGTGGCGGATTGCGCGGTGACCATCGCCGACTTCGACGGCTATGCCGGCGAAGCGATGGCGATGGCCGAGCGCGCGCCGGTGGCATTGCTCAACAGCGCCGATGCCGCGCGGTTGGCGGTCGGCGAGGCGATCACCAATCTGGCTGCCGCGGCGATCGACAATCTCGGTGAGATTCGCCTGTCGGCGAACTGGATGGCGGCGGTGAATCATCCGGGCGAGGACGCCGCGCTGTTCGATGCGGTGCAGGCGATCGGCATGGAGCTGTGCCCGCAGCTGGACATCTCGATCCCGGTCGGCAAGGACTCGCTGTCGATGCAGACCGTGTGGCAGGACGGCGATACGCCGCAGCGCACGGTATCGCCGGTGTCGCTGGTGATCACCGGCTTTGCCCGCGTCAGCGACGTACGCCGCACGCTCACGCCGCAGCTCAAGCTCGATCGCGGCAATTCCGAACTGTGGCTGGTCGATCTGGGTGCCGGACGCGATCGCCTCGGCGGTTCCGCGCTGGCCCAGGTGTTCAACCGCAGCGGCGGCGTGCCGCCGGATCTGGACGACGCGAAGCGACTGAAGGCGCTGTTCGAACTGGTCCAGGAGGCCAATGCGAACGGCCTGCTGCTGGCCTATCACGACCGCTCCGACGGCGGCGTCATCACCACCTTGCTGGAAATGGCATTCGCCGGTCACTGCGGCCTGGAGATCCAGCTCAACGGCTGGGCCGAGGCGACGCTGCGCGCGCTGTTCAACGAGGAACTCGGTGCGGTGATGCAGGTGGCCGAGGCGAACCGCGAAGCGTTCGAGGCGTTGCTGATCAAATACAACCTGGCCGGCATCAGCTATCGCATCGGTCGGCCGAAGGAGAAGCTCGGCATCAAGCTGTTCCTCGGCGCCGACACCTTGTTCAAGTGGAACTGGCGCACGCTGTTCGAGGCGTGGAATGAAACCAGCCACGCCATGCAGCGCCTGCGCGACAATCCGCAAAGCGCGGATGCCGAACGCGAATGGCGCCTCGACGATGCCGATCCGGGCATCACGCCGAAGCTCAGCTTCAATCCGGCCGAGGACGTGGCGGCGGCGCTCATCGGCAGCGGCGCGCGTCCGCGCATCGCGATCCTGCGCGAGCAGGGCGTCAACGGCCAGGTCGAGATGTCGGCCGCGTTCACCCGGGCCGGTTTCGACGCGGTCGATGTGCATATGTCCGATCTGGCCAGCGGCCGGATCAAGCTGGCCGATTTCCGGGGCTTCGCAGCCTGTGGCGGCTTTTCCTACGGCGACGTGCTCGGTGCCGGTCGCGGCTGGGCCACGTCGATCCTGTACAACGAGATGCTGCGCGCGCAGTTCGCCGAGTTCTTCGCCGACCCGACGAAGTTCGCGCTTGGCGTATGCAACGGCTGCCAGATGCTGGCGCAGTTGAAGGAGATCATTCCTGGCGCGCAGCACTGGCCGAAATTTCTGCGCAACGCATCGGAGCAGTACGAGTCGCGGCTGGTCACGCTGGAGATCCTCGATTCGCCGAGCCTGTTCTTCAAGGGCATGACCGGTTCGCGGATTCCGGTGGCGGTGGCGCACGGCGAAGGCCGGGTCAGCTTTCCGCAGGCGTGCAGCCCGTCGAAATCGAACGGTGCGGCGCGCTTTGTCGACAACCGCGGCAAGCCGACCGAGAACTTCCCGCTCAACACCAACGGCTCGCCCGGTGGCCTGGCCGGCTTCACCGCCGCCGACGGCCGCGTGACCATCATGATGCCGCACCCCGAGCGCGTGTTCCGCAGCGTGCAGCTGAGCTGGCATCCGGAAAAGTGGGGCGAGGATTCACCGTGGATGCGCATGTTCCGCAATGCGCGCGTGTGGTGCGGCTGATCGCGCATCGCGTGAAACGCGCCTGAGCCATGGCCGCCTCGCGCTGGCCTGGCTGGAATGTCGTGCTGCCGGCGCTGGCCTGGACGGTGTTGCTCGGGTTGCTGCCGTGGTGGCTGGGTCTGCCGCTGCTGTTCGCGCTGGCCGCTGCGGTGCTGCTGCTGCAGCATCGACTGGCCGGCGAACATGCCACGTTGATACGGCGCGGACTGCGCTGGGGGCTGCCGGGCGTGCTGTTCGCCGCACAGCGAACCCTGGGTGGCGATGCGTTCGCGTGGGGTGCGGCCTTGCTCGGTGCGTTGACCGGCTATACGTTGCTGGCCGGACTGGAGGCATGGCTGGATCGGAGCCGGCGACATGGGAGCTGGCGTCGCGATCCGACCGCCGCGGCGTCCGCCGAATGGCCCGAGCTGGCGATGGCGCCGATCGGTCCGCCCGCGGAAATCATCGAGCTGCAGTTGCCGGCCTGGCAATCGGTGGAGACGGGGCTGCTCGATCCGCTCGCCCATCGCGTGGAATATCGCGGCGGCGGTTTCGTGTTGTCCGACGGCAGCAGGATCGACGGCGCCGGACCGGAAGCGGCGTTCAGCCCGGCGGGACGCTGGTTCGGGGCGCGCATGCCCAACGGTCGCGGCATCGTGCTGTGGGATCGCGAACGCCATCAACAGCATCGCCTGCGCGGCTGGCAATTGTGCGGCTGGTATCGCGAGCAGCCGTGGCTGAGCCGGCGCGAGGGCGACATGCCGCTGGCGTTGCCTGCCGTGCTGGGTCGGGACGATGAGGACTGAGCACGAATCGTCATCCCTGCACGACCATCGCGATTATTTCGCGGCGAGCGGTTTTCCCGTCGCGCATCTCCGCGCATAATCGCGCGGTGGATACTTCGGCAAAACATCGATCGCCGTTCTCGCTGGCGCTCAGCGTGATCGTGGTGTCCGCCGACAGCGGCCCGGCATTGCGCGAATGCGTGCGCAGCGTGCTGGCCAGCACGTTGTCGCTGGAGCTGATCCTGGTCGACAACGCCTCGAATGACGGCATGCCGCCGGCGATCGAGCGCGCATACGAACACGATCCGCGGCTCAAGGTGATCTACAACCACCGCAACCTTGGGTTTGGCCCGGCGGTGAATCTGGCCGCGAAGCAGGCCCATGGCCATGCGCTGCTGATACTCAACCCGGATTGCATGCTGCGCGACGACGACCTGGGCCGATTGCTGGCCGTGCTGGCCGGCCATCCGAAGGCCGGCTTGGTCGGCGCGGTGGTGTGCCATGCCGACGGCCGTGCCGACCCTGCCTCATGGCGGCGCGATCCGCTGCTGCAGCGCTCGCTCAACAGTTTGCTCGGCCGGTCCGGCGAGAAGGTCAATGTGGAGCAGGAGATCCCCGCCGAGGTAGTGGAAGCGGAAGCGGTGTCCGGCGCGGTGATGTTGTTGCCACGCGCGATGTTCCAGCGCCTCGGCGGTTTCGACGAAGATTATTTCCTGCACTGCGAGGATCTGGATCTGTGCCGCCGCGTGCGCGACCTGGGCTACAAGGTGCTGCTGGCCGGCGATGTCCGCGTGCTGCACGGCAAGGGCAGTTCCAGCCGGCATCGTCCGGTGTTCGTCAGTCGCTACAAGCATCGTGGCATGTGGCGCTGGTTCCGCAAGCACGATCCGGCCGCACGCAACCCGCTGGTGGCTGCCGCGGTGTGGCTGGGCATCTGGGCGCACTTCCTGTTGCAGATTCCCGGGCAGCTGTGGCGGCTGCTGCTGCGTCGATGACCGCTTCGCGACGGATCACCGCGCTGGCGACGCTCGGTCTGCTGGCGATGACCGCGGTATGGGGCTCGACCTTCGTGCTGATCAAGGACGTGGTCGCGCGCATGCCGGTGGCGGATTTCCTGGCCGTGCGTTTCGCCATCGCCGCGCTGGCGATGCTGGCGCTGTTCGCCCGGCCGGCATGGCGCCTTGGCCGCAAGCAAGTCATGCGAGGCCTGCTGCTCGGCGGGGTCTATGGGATAGGGCAGCTGCTGCAGACCTGGGGGCTGTCGTTGATCGCACCCAGCGTTAGCGGCTTCGCTACCGGCATGTATGTGGTATTCACGCCGATCCTGGCGATGCTGCTGTTGCGCCAGCGCATGGCCGGCGTGGTGTGGCTGGCGGTACTGCTGTCCACCGCCGGGCTGGCGCTGCTGTCGCTCAACGGCGTCTCGGTGGATCTCGGCGTCTGGCTGACGCTGGCCTCGGCTGCGTTGTACGCGCTGCACATCGTCGGGCTCGGTCAATGGTCGCGTCAGGGCGAGGCGTTCGGCATGTCGGCGGTGCAGATGGTGGCGATCGCCGTGGTCTGCCTGCTCGCCACCGCGCCGCAGGGGCCGGTGCTGCCGCCCGATCGCAGCGCCTGGTTCGCCGTGTTGTACATGGCGCTGATCGCCGGTGCCGGGGCGATGTTGATGCAGACCTGGGCGCAGTCGCATCTGCCGGCCGCCCGCGCGGCCATCGTGATGACGACCGAGCCGGTCTTCGCCGCTGCGTTCGCGGTGGCGCTGGGCAGCGACGTGCTGAGCTGGCGCATGCTGTTCGGTGGCGGCCTCATCCTGGCCGCGATGTACCTGGTCGAACTGATGCCGCGGCGTGGAGACATCACCGGCGAGCTGCCGACCGAGGCCGTGCACCACGAGGTGTGAGCGCGTTCGCGCATGTCATCAGTTTCTATACCGGTCGATCGGCACTTGCATGGGCGATCAGCACGCGAGGAGCATGCGCCGGCCAGTCCGTTCCGCGAAATCCCATTCCCAAGACTGGCACTCGAGGAGATGAGCATGCTGAAAGCAACGATCGGGCTGGCGCTACTAGTTGCAGCGATGCTTCCGGCGATGCCGGTCGATGCCGCCTGTAGCAAGTCGGGGGATCCAGAGCAGGTGGTTCAGGCACAACTGGCGGCCTACAACGCGCACGACGTGGAGGCCTTTGCCGCCTGCTATGCGGACAACGTCATCGTCACAGACCTCAGCGGCAAGCACCCGGTAGTCAAGGGCATCGCCGCGTTGAAGACGGAGTATGCCTTCCTGACCAAGGTGCCGAAGACGTTTCGCGTGCAGATCGTCAAGCGTATCGTCAACGGTTCGATCGTGGTCGATCATGAGCGCGTTCTTGGCCTCCCGGCGGACAAGGGGAGGCCCGAGAGCGTCGCGGTCTACGAAGTTCGCGCTGGCCGGATTCTCAACGTGTGGTTTCCACCGGCGCCGTAACGGCCTTTGCCTGAGCTGCGCGTGGCTGCAGCGCCACGCGTATCAGATAGACGATGATCGCCACGTTGCCGACCAGGGTGGCCAGCTTGAGCCAGCCGAAGTGGTACAGCGTCTCATACAGCTCCAGCGGGATCAGCGAGCCGGTGGCGATCACCGTGAACCATTCCGCCCAGCGCTTGCCCAGCCACAGGCCGATCCCCTCGATACCGAAGATCACCGCATAGGCCAGCGCCACGATGCCGATCGCGACGAACTTGCTCGGGCCCATCTCCTGCAGAAGATTGACCAGCTTCCAGCGCAGGCCGTTGCTGTCGGCCAGTGAGAGATGCCCCAGCCAGTGCACCAGCTGTTCGAAGTTCTGGGTACGGTCCAGATGAAACGCCGCGATCGCCACCAGGATCAGGCCGACCGTCTTGACCGCCTCATAGATCGCGATGACACGCAGGCCTACGCCGTGGCGTGTTTCGGGTGGAGGGATCAGTTTCATGAGGGGAATGCCGGGGTGGCGAGCATGCTGAGCGATCACGGGGGAGTGCGGCATTGTGGCTGCCGGAGGCTGATTGGTCGAGGGACATCCGGCATCCCCCGATGGCGTCGGCGATCGGTACGCGGATTCCCTGGGAGCGGCTTCAGCCGCGATGGCTTTCCGGGTTGGAGCTATTGGAGCCATCGCGGCTGCAGCCGCTCCTGCAACAACGAAGCCGCCGTTTCAGCAGCAGCGCCCGCCCGTGCCTTTGTAGCGCGCCTCCTGCCGTTCGCGAAAGAACTCCTTGTAGCTGGGCACTTCGCGTTCCGGGTGATGCTCGTGCAAATGTTTCACGTAGGCATCGTAGTCGGGTACGCCGCAGCAGAGGCGGGCGGTTTGCACCGCCCACTTCCAGCTCGATTCAAGCGCCTGCATCGGCTTGTTCATGGCGGCCTCCTCAGCTGGCGACGCTGCTCAGCGCCACGTACGGTTCTTCGTGCGCGGTCGGGTGATTGGTTTGCCATGCGCGGATCAGCGCGCGCAGCGAGAAACCGAGCATCACCACGATCAGCAGCATGAACAGTCCGGTGAGCGCCATATCGACATAGTTGTTGGTGACGATCTGCTGCATCGCGGCCGGTGTCTTGGCTGGCGCCAGCAATTTGCCGTTCTGCATCGCCTGCGCATATTTCTGCGCGGCGGCGGTGAAGCTGATCGGGCCGCTGAGCTTCTCCCAGCCCGCGGTGAGCGTACACACGATCAGCCAGATCGCCGGAACGCCCGGCACCAGCACGTAGCGCTCGCGTTTCAGCTTCACCACCACCACGGTGGCCAGCATCAGGGCGATCGCGGCAAGCATCTGGTTGGCGATGCCGAACAGCGGCCACAACGTGTTGATGCCGCCGAGCGGATCGACCGCGCCCTGATACAGGAAGTAGCCCCATAAGCCCACGCAGATCGCCGTGGCGAGCAGGTTGCCGGTCCACGACTCGGTGGCCTGCAGCGGCTTGTACATCAGTCCGGCAATCTCCTGGATCATGAAGCGGCCCACGCGGGTGCCGGCATCGACCGTGGTGAGGATGAACAGTGCTTCGAACAGGATCGCGTAGTGGTACCAGAACGCCATCATGCCGCCACCGGGGATGATGTTGTGCAGCAGCTGCGCCATGCCCACGGCAAGGGTCGGCGCGCCGCCGGCGCGGCCGAGGATGCTGGATTCGCCGATGTTCTTCGCAGTCTGCAGCAACTCGTCCGGCGTCACCACGAAACCCCACTGGCTGATCGCGGTGGCGGCGTCCTGCACGGTGCTGCCGACGATGGCAGCCGGCGAATTCATCGCGAAGTACACGCCCGGGTGCAGCGAGGCGGCGGCGATCAGCGCCATGATCGCCACGAACGCCTCCATCAGCATGCCGCCGTAGCCAACCAGCCGTGCCTGGCCTTCGTTGGCGAGCAGCTTGGGGGTGGTGCCGGAGGCGATGATCGAATGCCAGCCGGAGACCGCGCCGCAAGCGATGGTGATGAACAGGAACGGGAACAGGTTGCCGGCGAACACCGGCCCGGTGCCGTCGATGAACTTGGTCACGGCAGGCATCTGCAGCGTCGGCGCGGCGAGGAAGATCGCCAGCGCCAGCAGCGCGATGGTGCCGATCTTGAGGAAGGTGGACAGGTAGTCGCGCGGCGCCAGCAGCAACCATACCGGCAGCACCGAAGCGCAGAAGCCATAGGCGATCAGCAACCACGCCAGGGCCTTTGCGTCGAAGTCGAACAGCGGTGCCAGCGAGGCCGAATCGGCCACGGTCTTGCCGAACCAGATCGAGGCCAATAGAAGCACCAGGCCGATCAGCGACACCTCCAGAATCCTGCCCGGGCGGAACACGCGCAGGTACAAGCCCATCAGCAGCGCGATCGGAATCGTGGCGGCTACGGTGAAGGTTCCCCACGGGCTGTGCGTGAGCGCCTTGACCACGACCAGCGCCAGCACCGCCAGCACGATCATCATCAGCACCAGCACGCCGAACATCGCCACCACGCCGGCGACCGGCCCCAGCTCCTCGCGCAGCATGTGGCCGAGCGAGCGGCCGTCGCGGCGCAGCGAAAGCCCGAGAATCATGAAGTCCTGCACCGCGCCGGCGAACACCACGCCGAACAGGATCCACAGCGTGCCTGGCAGATAGCCCATCTGCGCGGCCAGCACCGGGCCGACCAGCGGGCCGGCACCGGCGATCGCGGCGAAATGGTGGCCGAACACTACCCACTTGTCGGTGGGCACGTAGTCGAGGCCGTCGTTGCGCAGCACCGAGGGTGGCGCGCGGGTGGGGTCCAGCTTCAGCACCGAGTGCTCGATGAACTTGCCGTAGAAGCGATAGCCGATCACGAAGATCGAAATCGCGGCGGCGACCAGCCAGATCGCATTGATCGGCTCGCCGCGGCGCAGCGCGACCACGCTCAGGCAGAACGCGCCGACGATGGCGATGGCAACCCACAGGATCTTTGCTGCAGGACTCGGCTTGGGGATGGCGGCTTGCATGAGTGGCTCTCCTCGGCAATAGCGCAAGAGTCGTCCTGTCGGCGGCGGGGGTCAATGCCAAACCGGGTCTGCGGGCATTAGCCTTTGGTCGAATGGCGCGGCACGGGCGGGTGGCTCCGGCGATTTGTGGCGGAGGTACACTGACCGCCCTGCTGACCACCAAGGAGCTTCTCATGCGTATTCCGGTTCGCCACGGCCTGCTCGGTCTTGCTCTCGCTGTGGCCACGCTGCCGGTGATCGCCGGCGGCTCCGGTCAGTTCAAGGACCTGTTGAACAAGGCCAAGTCGTCGATGCACGGTTCGAACTCCTCGCTGGGCAGCAACCTGCCGGACAGCGATATCGCCTCCGGCCTCAAGGAGGCACTGGCCAAGGGCACCACCAACGCCATCAACAGTCTCGGTCGCGACGGCGGTTTCTGGAACAACAGCAAGGTGCGCATTCCGCTGCCCGGAAAACTCGAACAAGCCGGCAAGCTGGCGAAGCAACTGGGGCAGGGCGCCAAGGTCGACGCGTTCGAGCAGAGCATGAATCGTGCGGCGGAGAAGGCGGTGCCGCAGGTCGCGCAGATATTCGGTGACGCGATCCGCAAGATGACGCTCAGCGACGCACGCGGCATTCTTACAGGCGGCGATCACGCGGCCACCGATTTCTTCCGGCGCGTGGCCGGCGACGCGCTGACCGCGCGCATCCATCCGATCGTGGCCAACGCCACCGACAGTGTCGGGGTCACCCAGAAGTACAAGGCATTCACCTCAGGCAGCGGTGGCGGTGCACTGGGTGGCGCGCTGGGTTCGCTGGGTTCGCTGGGTGGCCTCAAATCGAACAAGGGCGGCAGCGCGCTGGATCTGGACGACTACGTGACGGCGAAGACGCTGGACGGCCTGTTCACCGAGATCGGCGATCAGGAACAGTCGATCCGCCACAATCCCGGCGCGCGCACCACCGATCTGCTGAAGAAGGTGTTCGGCGGCTGAACCCGCTCGCGGGTTCGACCCATCGGTACGAGGTTTTGCCCGGTGCCTTGTCGTTGAAGCGTCGACCAGCACGCCTTGCATTGGGATCGCATCGGCCACAATTCGTCAGGTAAAGGCATTCCACCACGAGGCCCACATGATCCGCGAAATCCTGAAGATGGGCGATCCGCGCCTGCTGCGCATCGCCCCCTTGGTGCCCGCCGCGATGTTGGGCAGCGCGGAACTGGACGCGTTGATCGCCGACATGTTCGACACCATGCATGACGCCGGGGGCGTCGGTCTCGCCGCGCCGCAGATCGGCGTCGACCTGCAGCTGGTGATCTTCGGCTTCGACAGCAACGAGCGTTATCCCGACGCGCCGGCAGTGCCGCGCACCGTCCTGCTCAACCCGGTGATCACGCCGCTGTCGCAGGACATGGAAGAAGGCTGGGAGGGCTGCCTGTCGGTGCCCGGCCTGCGCGGTGCGGTGAGCCGTTACTCGCTGATCCGCTATGAAGGCGTCGACCCGCAGGGCGTGCGCATCGAGCGTACTGCCGAAGGCTTCCATGCCCGCGTGGTGCAACACGAATGCGATCACCTGATCGGACGGCTGTATCCCAGCCGCATTACCGATTTCAGCAAGTTCGGCTACACCGACGTGCTGTTTCCGGGGCAGGACATCGGAGACGACTGATGCGCGCGATATGGCAAGGCGTGGTGCTGGCGCAGAGTGACGACACCGTAGTGGTCGAGGGCAATCATTACTTTCCCGCCGAGTCGCTTTGCCGTGAGTACTTCCGTCCCAGCGACCACCACAGCGTTTGTCCTTGGAAAGGCACGGCCAGTTACTACGATGTCATCGTAGGCGGCAACGTCAATGCGCAGGCCGCCTGGTATTACCCGGAACCGAAAGAGGCCGCCGCGCAGATAAAGGGACGCGTGGCGTTCTGGCGAGGCGTCGACGTGCAGGACTGATCGCCGCAGTTGCTGCTCGCTCAACACTCGCGGATGATGCGGCACGCCCGACAGAAGGTCTCCACCGATATGCCGCCAGCGGTATCAACCATCCAGACGGAAATCCGCTCCGGCGCCTCCGCCCGCAATCCCGGCATCGACCTGCTGCGCGGATTGGCGATCGTGCTGGTGGTGCTCAACCATATCGGCCTGCGCATTCCACTGAAAAAAACCGTGCTGGCCGATGTGCTGCCGACGTGGTTGCTGAGCCGGCTGAACTACAACGGCTACGAAGCGGTGTTCGTGTTCTTCGTGATCTCGGGATTCCTGATCGCAGGCAATGCGCTGCGCCGCTGGGGCAGTCTGGATCGGATCGACATGCGCGCGTTCTATGCGCGGCGTTTCGCCCGCATCGTGCCGTGCCTGCTGGCGCTGGTGGCCGTACTCAGCGTGCTGCATCTGCTGGCGGTGCCGGACTACACGATCTCCCGCGCGGGCCAATCGCTGCCGCGCGCGATCATCGCGGCGCTTGGCCTGCATCTGAACTGGTACGAGGGACGGACCGGCTATCTGCCGGGCAATTGGGACGTACTGTGGTCGCTGTCGATCGAGGAGGTGTTCTACCTCGTTTTCCCGCTGGTGTGCCTGCTCACGCGACGGCTCTGGGTATTGGTGCCGCTGCTGCTGTTGCTCGCGCTGTCCATGCCGTGGACCCATGCCGCTTTGAGCGGCAACGAGATATGGCAGGAAAAGGCTTATCTGCCGGGCATGGCGGCGATCGCCGTCGGCGTGCTCGGCGCCTTGTCGGCGTCGCGCTGGACGCCGCCGCGCCGCACGGTCAACCTGCTGAGCTGGCTCGGGGCGCTTGGGCTGGCGGCGGTCATGCTGGACGGTGCCGCGCTGTGGCATTCGCTGCGTGACGGCTACCTGCTGGTGCTGACCGTGTCGACGCTGTGCCTGCTGCTCGCCAGCCGGCAACGGCCGTCACTTGGCCATGGGCAGCCCATGCGCGGACTGGGCTGGCTGCGCTCGTGGGGACGCCTGAGCTACGAGATCTACCTCAGCCACATGTTCGTGGTGTTTGCGGTGGTGCGGCTGTTCCGACTCGGCGGCGCCGATTACCGGTGGGGCTTGCTGTGGTATCTGCTGGCGCTGCCATCGTGCTGGCTGCTGGGCGCCGCGGTGGAGCGGTGGCTGTCGACGCCATGCGAGCGCTGGCTGCGTCGCCAGCTGACAACGCCGGCGCGCGCCGAACCGGCGGCATTGCATCAAACAACCGCTGAACTCCCGGTAGCGTAAGCTGCACGAGGGCGGCTATCCGCCCGGGAGAAGTTCGGTGAAGAAAGAAGATGAAACGCACATGCAGATTGTTTCCGCGGATATCAGTTCGGAATCGCTCACCGGCATGGTGATTTTCCGGCCGCATTGCGTATCGCGTGCGGGTCGCAACCTGTCCGAAACCAAGACGGGAAATTGGTACGCCCTGCGGCCGGCCGAAGTGCGCAGCTTTGCGCGCGCATTGCTGGATGCGGCCGACGCGCTGGACCTGAAGGCGAAGATGCTGCAGGCGGCGAAGATGGCCGCGGGCTGACCAACTGTTCGCGCCCGGCTGGCGCATCATGCGTTCAGCCGTGCCGGTACCGATTGATCGTGTCACGCAGTTCCTGCGTGGCGGTACGTGCGGCCTCGGCAAAATCCTCGCCGTTGCCGGCATACAGAATCGCTCGCGAGGAGCTGATCAGCAGGCCGCTGCCGTTGCTGTTGCGACCGTTGCGCACGACCGCCTCGACATCGCCGCCCTGAGCGCCGATGCCGGGCACCAGCAACGGCATCTCGCCGACCAGCGCGCGCACCTCGCCCAGTTGTTCGGGCCAGGTCGCACCAGTGACCAGCGCACAGTTGCCATGGGTGTTCCAGTCGCGCGCGATGATCTGCGCCACGTGCTGGTACAGCGGCTTGCCACCCACATCAAGATCCTGCAGGTCGGCGGCGCCCGGGTTGGAGGTGTGGCACAGCAGGATCACGCCCTTGTCGGCGCGATCGAGGAACGGTTGCACCGAGTCGCGACCGAGATAGGGGTTCAGCGTCACCGCATCCGCGCCATAGCGATCGAAAGCTTCGGTGACGTAATGCTGCGCTGTGCTGCCGATGTCGCCGCGCTTGGCGTCGAGGATCACCGGTACGCCGGGATGTTGCTGGTGGATGTGCGCGATCAGGCGTTCCAGCGCGTCTTCCGCGCGCAGCGCGGCGAAGTGCGCGATCTGCGGCTTGAACGCGCAAACCAGATCGGCGGTGGCGTCGACGATCGCGCGGCAGAATTCAAACACCGCATCCGGCTTGCCGCGCAGATGAGCGGGGAATTTAGCCGGTTCCGGATCGAGGCCGACGCAGACCAGCGAGTCGTTGCGGGCCCAGGCTTGCTGCAGTGACTGCATGAAATGCATCGGTGTCTCCGTGAGCGGACTCCCTTCTCCCTTTGGGAGAAGGTGCCCCGAAGGGGCGGATGAGGGTACAGGGCTTGCGTGGACGTTTATGCGAAGCCGAACCCTCTCCCCAGCCCCTCTCCCGGAGGGAGAGGGGCTCAAGCGAACTTCAGGCCAGCTTCTTGTACTTCACCCGGTGCGGCTTCGCGCCTTCCTCGCCGAGGCGGCGCTTCTTGTCGGCCTCGTACTCGTTGTAGTTGCCGGGGAAGAACTCGACGTGCGAATCGCCTTCGAACGCGATGATGTGGGTGGCGACGCGGTCGAGGAACCAGCGGTCATGCGAGATCACCATCACGCAGCCGGGGAATTCCAGCATCGCGTCTTCCAGTGCGCGCAGCGTCTCCACGTCGAGATCGTTGGACGGCTCATCGAGCAGCAGCACGTTGCCGCCCTGCATCAAGGTCTTGGCCAGATGCAGACGGCCACGCTCGCCACCGGAGAGGCTGCCCACCAGCTTCTGCTGGTCGGTGCCCTTGAAGTTGAAGCGGCCGATGTACGCGCGCGACTGCAATTCGTAGCGGCCGATGGTGATGATGTCGGCGCCGCCGGAAACTTCCTGCCACACGTTCTTCTTCGGATCGAGGTTGTCGCGCGACTGGTCGACATAGGCCAGCTGCACGGTATGGCCGCGCTTCACTTCGCCCTCGTCCGGCTGCTCGACACCGGTGATCAGCTTCATCAAGGTGGATTTGCCGGCGCCGTTGGGCCCGATCACGCCCACGATCGCACCCGGCGGCATCTTGAACGACAGGTCGTCGATCAGCAGGCGGTCGCCGAACGACTTGCTGACGTTCTTGAACTCGATCACTTCCTGGCCCAGCCGCTCGCCCGGCGGGATATACAGTTCGTTGGTCTCGTTGCGCTTCTGGTACTCGACCGAGTTCAGTTCCTCGAAGCGGTTGATGCGCGCCTTGCCCTTGGACTGGCGGCCTTTGGCGGCCGAGCGCACCCACTCCAGCTCGCGTGCGAGCGCCTTCTGGCGGCCCTTCTCGGCGGCCTCTTCGCGGGCCAGGCGCTCGCCCTTCTGCTCCAGCCACTCGGTGTAGTTGCCCTTCCACGGAATGCCGCGGCCGCGATCGAGTTCGAGAATCCACTCGGCCGCGTTGTCGAGGAAGTAGCGGTCATGGGTGACCGCCACGACGGTGCCCGGATAGTCGTGCAGGAACTGCTCCAGCCAGTCGACGGATTCGGCGTCCAGATGGTTGGTCGGTTCGTCCAGCAGCAGCATGTCCGGCTTGGACAGCAGCAGGCGGCACAGCGCCACGCGGCGCTTCTCGCCACCGGACAATGGACCGATCTTGGCGTCCCACGGCGGCAGGCGCAGCGCGTCGGCGGCCACTTCGAGCTGGCGCTCCAGCGCGTGTGCGTCGTTGGCGGCGAGCAGGTTTTCCAGCTTCTGCTGCTCCGTGGCGAGCTTGTCGAAGTCGGCGCCTTCCTCGGCGTACGCGGCATAGATTTCATCGAGGCGCTTCTGCGCATCGAGGATCTCGGCCACGCCTTCCTCGACCACTTCGCGCACGGTCTTTTCGGGATCGAGATGCGGCTCCTGCGCCAGGTAGCCGATCTTGGTGCCGGGCTGCGCGCGTGCCTCGCCCTGGAAGTCGGTATCCACGCCGGCCATGATCTTCAGCACGGTGGACTTGCCCGCGCCGTTGACGCCGAGCAGGCCGATCTTGGCGCCGGGGAAGAAGGACAGCGAGATGTCCTTGATGATCTGGCGTTTGGGCGGGACGATCTTGCTGACCCCGTTCATGGTGTAGATGTATTGCGAACTCATGGAGCCTCCGAAGGCGTGCGTCGCGCCGCCTGATGAGGCTGGCACTGGAAAGGCAATTCGCCAAACCGCGCATTATAGCGGCTGCGCAAGACGCCCGTGCTGTGGCTTTCAGTCCGGGTGCACGGTCTTGCGGCGCGTTCTGGATGCAGCCGCGGGCGCGTGGCCTGCCGGAGCGGGAGCGGCCGCCAGGCCAGTCAGCAGCAGGTCGAGCAGCTGCGCAAACGCGGCGTCCTCGCCCGGGTCGGCCCACAGATGCGCCATGCCGGGGTAGTGGAAGCGTGAAGTGGCGTCGAAAATCGCCTTTGCGGTGGCGGCAGGGTCGACCTGGCGGAAGTCGCCGCTCTTGATGCCGGCGGCGACGATGGTCGCCAGTTGCTGCAGCAGGTGATCGACGTGCTCGCCGATCACTTCGCGCGCATCGGCGGCCAGCGCGCTATAGGTGGCGAACAGTTCCGGGTCGCCCAGCACCTTGTCGCGCTTTGCTTCGCGCAGCGCACTGAGCCAGTTGCGCAACCGCGTCGGCGGCGAGGAGCGCGCGGCCGTGATGGCCCGCAGCGGCGCCATCATCCGTTCGAGCCAGACCCGCAGCACGGCATCGCGCAGTGCCGCCTTGCTGGCGAAATGGCGATATACGCTGCCATGGCTGACGCCGAGCGCCTGCGCCACGTCGACCACGGTCGCCTTGCCTGGCCCGTAACGGCGAAGCACATCCTCGGCGGCGGCGAGGATGCGTTCGGGAGTGAGTACGGAGTCGTTCATGCCGCCGATTCAACCACGCCATGCCCGGCGCTGACGAGTTCATCGGCCACGTAGCCCAACGGGATGCGGCCCGACACATGCTCCGTGGTGCCGCCCGCGAAGGCGACCCAGCCGCTGTTGATGCCGTCCAGCATGGCGATGCGCGGGCCGGTACGGTCGGCCGGCATGCCTTCGCTGCGGAAGCGGGCCGCCCATTCCTCACGTGGCACCGCCGTCGCCTCGACGTCTTGCTCGAGCACCGCGGCCAGTGCCTGGGCCATGTCCAGCGGGCTGTAGCGCCGGGGGCCTTCCACTTCGATCACGCGGCGGCCGAACCAGGTTTCCATCAGCGTCCAGGCGATGGTGCGGCCGATGTCGTCGGTGGCGACCATCGGTATCGCACGATCGAGCGGGTGCAGGTAGCTGGCGAGGCGGCCCTCGTCCTGGGCCAGCGTCACGTCCCGGCGGATGTTCTCCATGAACCACGCGGCACGGACATGGGCGCGCGGCAGGGACAGGGTATCGAGGGCGTTTTCCAGCAAATGCAGCTGGGTGATCAGGCCCAACCCGTGGCTGTGCTGAGCGCCGATGGACGACAGCGCGACCACGCTTGGCGGCTGCGCCTGCCGCAGTGCGGCGGTCAGTGTCTGCAGCAGTGCGCGTGCTTCGGCGAAATCCGGGCTGGGGGCGAAGTTGGCCGGCAGCATGACGAACACACCGTCGACGCCGCCGAACGCGGCGGCGAGCGCCTCCGCATCGGACCATTCGGCGACGGCGATGTCGGCGCCGCGCGCGGCCCACGCCGCCGCCTTTGCCTTGTCGCGCACGATGGCGCGGACGCGCTGGCCGTTGTCCAGCAGATGCCTGGCCGCAGCGCCGCCGACCTGGCCGGTTATGCCCATGATGGCGTACATGTGGTTTTCCTCGGGTGAGAGTCGGGGAGGGGTGATGGGACTCAACGCGCGCCGCGTTCGCTGTCGAGCATCGCCATCTGTTGCGCGGCGTAGCGATCGCCTGCCGCCGCGCCCGGCGGTACGGCGCGTTCGATGGCGGCGAGGTCGTCGGCGGTCAGCGTGACGTCCAGGGCTGCCAGCGCTTCGCTCAGTCGCTCCGGCGTACGGGCGCCGACCAGCGGCACAATATCGTCGCCGCGAGCGAGCACCCAGGCGATCGCCAGCTGCGCCACGCTGACCCCGCGTGTTTCGGCGAGCTGGCGCAGCAACTCGACCAGGGCCAAGTTGCGTTCGAGGTTGTCGCCCTGGAAGCGCGGGCTGTGCTGGCGGAAGTCGCGTGCATCGCCGCCGCGATCCTTCGCCCAGTGGCCGCTGATCAGCCCGCGCGACAGCACGCCGTAGGCGGTGATGGCGATGCCCAGCTCGCGGCAAGCCGGCAGGATCGCATCCTCGATGCCGCGCGAGATCAGCGAGTATTCGATCTGCAGGTCGGCGACCGGCAGCACGCTGTGCGCGCGGCGGATCGTCTCCACGCCTACTTCGGACAGGCCGAGTTGGCGCACATAGCCGGCCTGGACGAGTTCGGCGATCGCGCCGACGGTGTCTTCGATCGGTACGTTCGGGTCCAGCCGGGCGGGGCGGTAGACGTCGATGTAGTCGGTGCGCAGGCGCTTCAGCGAATAGGCCAGCGCGGTCTTGAGCGCTGCGGGACGTGCGTCGTAGCCCAACCAGGCGCCGTCCGGGCCACGCTGCGCGCCGAACTTCACGCTGAGCTGGTAGCTCTCGCGCGGACGCCCGGCCAGCGCTTCGCCCAGCAGCAGCTCGTTGTCGCCCATGCCGTAGAAGTCGCCGGTGTCGAGCAGGGTCACTCCGGCGTCCAGCGCGGCATGCACGGTGGCGATGCCCGTATTGCGGTCGGCCTTGCCATAGAGATCGGACATGCCCATGCAGCCGAGGCCGAGGGCGGAAACCTGCGGGCCATGCTGGCCGAGGGAGCGTTGTTTCATGGTGGCTGCCTTCATGGATGGGGAGAGCGAGAGTAGGTGATGGATTGACAGATTACAAATATTGTCATCTAGATTATGTGAAGAAATGTCGTCCCGCGCCTCGTCGGGTGGCCGGAAATGCCCGTCGGAGCTACACTTTCGCTCTTGCCCACCCGCCACTTCACGAGGTCAGAATGTTCCCCAAGGACTGCACGATTGCCGGCTACGACGACGAACTGGCCAAGGCCATCGCTGACGAAGGCCAGCGCCAGGAAGATCACGTCGAGCTGATCGCCTCGGAGAACTACGCCAGCCCGCGGGTCATGGAAGCCCAGGGCTCCAAGCTCACCAACAAGTACGCCGAGGGCTATCCGGGCAAGCGCTACTATGGGGGCTGCGAGTACGTGGACATCGCCGAGAAGCTGGCGATCGAGCGGCTGAAGCAGCTGTTCGACGCCGACTACGCGAACGTGCAGCCACACTCCGGTTCGCAGGCGAACCAGGCGGTATACCTGGCGCTGTTGCAGCCGGGCGATACCATCCTCGGCATGTCGCTGGCGCATGGCGGCCATCTGACCCACGGCGCCAAGGTCAATATTTCCGGCAAGCTGTTCAACGCCGTCCAATACGGTGTCGACGGGAACGGCCTGATCGATTACGACGAAGTGCAGCGCCTGGCCACCGAGCACAAGCCGAAGATGCTGGTCGGCGGTTTCAGCGCCTACTCGCAAGTGGTCGACTGGGCGCGCATGCGCCAGATCGCCGATTCGGTCGGGGCGCTGTTCTTCGTCGACATGGCCCATGTCGCCGGCCTGATCGCCGCCGGCGTGTATCCCAGCCCGCTGCCGCACGCGCACGTGGTGACCTCGACCACCCACAAGACTCTGCGCGGCCCGCGCGGCGGCATCATCGTGAGCAAGGGCGCGGGTGAGGAGATCGAGAAGAAGCTGCAGTCGATCGTGTTCCCCGGCATCCAGGGCGGCCCGCTGATGCATGTGATCGCGGCGAAGGCGGTCGCGTTCAAGGAAGCGCTGGAGCCCGCGTTCAAGGCCTACCAGACGCAGGTGGTGAAGAACGCCAGGGCGATGGCGAAGACTTTCATCGAGCGCGGCTACAAGATCGTCTCCGGCGGCACCGACAACCATCTGATGCTGGTCGACATGATAGGCAAGGATGTGACCGGCAAGGACGCGGAAGAGGCGCTGGGCAAGGCGCACATCACCGTCAACAAGAACGCCGTGCCGAACGATCCGCGCAAGCCGTTCGTTACCTCCGGCCTGCGCGTCGGCACGCCGGCCGTCACCACCCGCGGCTATCTGGAGGCGGATTGCATCGAGCTGACGAACTGGATCTGCGACGTGCTGGATGCGCCGGGCGACGAGGCGGTGATCGCCAAGGTACGCGCGAACGTCACGGCGCAGTGCAAGAAGTTCCCGGTGTACGGCTGAGTCTGCCCGCATGCACCTGCTGCAGATCGGACTGATCGGCGACCGCAACGACGATGTGGTCGCCCATCGTGCCATCCCGCTGGCATTGGGCATGGCCGCCGATGCCTGCGGTGTGGCGATCGAACCGGTCTGGGTGCCTACCGATGAAGTGGGCACCGGCGCCGCGCTGGCGGAGTTCGATGGCCTCTGGTGCGTTCCGGCCAGCCCGTATCGCAGCATGGATGGCGCGCTCTCGGCGATCCGTGTGGCGCGCGAGCGGCACATTCCGTTTCTGGGTACTTGCGGCGGTTTCCAGCACGCCATGATCGAATACGCGCGCAACGTGCTGGGATGGGCCGATGCCGAGCATGCCGAGACGGCACCGCAGGCAACGCGTCAGGTGATCGTACCGCTGCTGTGCTCGCTGGTCGAAGTGACCGATGCGGTGCAACTGGTGGCGGATTCGCGGCTGGCGCAGGCCTACGGTGCCACGGCAATCGCCGAGGGCTATCACTGCAACTACGGGCTGAGCCCGGATTTTCGCCAGGTACTCGACAACGGTCCGCTGCGGATCAACGCGGTGGATGACGCCGGCGACGTGCGCGGTGTCGAACTGGACGATCACCCCTTCTTCATCGCCACGCTGTTCCAGCATGAACGCGGCGCACTGCAGGGCCGGTTGCCGCCCGCGGTGCGCGCCTTCGTACAGGCAGCGAACGACGCCGGCTGATCATGCATTGTCCCTTCTGCCAGCACGAAGACACCCGCGTCATCGACTCGCGTCTTACCGAGGATGGCAGCAGCGTGCGTCGCCGGCGTGAATGCGAGCAATGCGGCGAGCGCTTCAACACGTTCGAGACGGCCGAGCTGAAGCTGCCGACGATCGTGAAAAGCGGCGAGCGGCGCGAGGCTTTCGACGAGCGAAAACTGCGGGTAAGTTTCGAGCGCGCGCTGCAGAAGCGGCCGGTGGCCAGCCATGACGTGGACGCGTCCGTGCGCGCCATCATCAACGATCTGCGTCGCAGCGGCGAACGCGAAGTGCCGTCGCGCCAGCTCGGCGAACTGGTGATGCGCGAACTGAAGAATCTCGACCAGGTGGCCTACGTGCGGTTCGCCTCGGTCTATCGCAAATTCGAAGACGTGCAGGCGTTCCGCGAAGAGATCGAGAAGCTGGAGCGCGACCTTCCAGGGTTGGAGACCCTGCAGCTTTCGCTGCTCGGTGAAGTCGACATCAAGCGCGGCAAGAAGAACTGATTCCCGCGGCGTCACCGCCGTTGACGCATCTGCCAGAATGCTACGCATGTCCACGACCATGCCCATGTTCAGCGCGCTCGATCACCAGCACATGGCGCATGCCCTGCGCCTGGCCGAGCGCGGCCTCTATACGACCCAGCCGAATCCACGGGTCGGTTGCGTGATCGCACATGGCGGCGAGATTGTCGGTGCGGGCTTCCATCAGCGTGCCGGCGAGCCACACGCCGAGGTGTACGCGTTGCGTGAAGCCGGCACCCGTGCACGTGGCGCCACCGCCTACGTCACGCTGGAGCCGTGCGCGCATCACGGCCGCACGCCGCCGTGCGCACAGGCGCTGATCGCGGCCGGTGTGAATCGCGTAGTGGTTGCCGCCGAGGATCCGTTTCCGCAGGTCGACGGTCGTGGCATGGCCAGCTTGCGCGCCGCCGGCATCACCGTCGACGCGGGCCTGTTGCGCGAGGCCGCCCGCGAGTTGAACATCGGTTTCTTCAGCCGGATCGAGCGCGGCCGTCCGTTCGTGCGGGTGAAGCTGGCGATGAGTCTGGACGGCCGTACCGCGCTGAGCAACGGCGAATCGAAATGGATCACCGGCGAGGCCGCGCGGGCCGACGTGCAGCGCTGGCGCGCGCGCAGCTCGGCGATCCTCAGCGGCAGCGGCACGGTGCTGGCTGACAATCCGCGCCTCACCGTGCGATTGCCAGACCACGAAGCATTCGCGCCGCCGCTGCGCGTGGTGCTGGACCGCCAGCTGCGCACGCCAGCCGGCAGCCATGTACTGGATGGCTCGGCGCCCACGCTGGTGTTGCACGGCGCAGCGGGATTCTGTGCCGACAACCGTTTCGAGCGGGTCGAACGGATGGAGCTGGCCACGCACAACGATGCGCTCGACCTGCACGCCATGCTTGCCTTGCTGGCCGGGCGAGGCTGCAACGAGGTGCATGTCGAAGCCGGCCCGACCCTTTGCGGGGCGCTGTTTGCCGCCGGCCTCGCCGATGAGCTGTTGCTCTACATCGCACCCTTGCTGCTGGGCGACAATGCGCGCCCGCTGCTGCACTTGCCGTCGCTCAGCGACATGGCAAGGCGCTGGCGGTTGCAAGTGATCGACCAGCGCATGCTGGGCCGGGACATCCGTCTGCGCCTGCGGCCGAGCTGACTGCCTCGCACGCCCGCACCTTAATGCAGATAAGCGGGAAAGTGCGGCAGCAGGGCGATGTCGCGGGGGTCATGCTGGACCACTACTTTTGCATGAGTCCGCGCGGCGATCGCTTCGAACCGGTCCATCGATGCCAGCGTGGCGGCACGGTCGACGTTGACCCTTGGCACGCGCCGCAAACGGCGGGCTTCGCGGCTGTGGTAGAGGTCGCCGCTGAGCAGCACCACGCCGGCGTGCGGCACGTGCAGTTGCAGCGCCTGATGACCGGGTGTGTGGCCGGGCAGCGACAACAGTCGCACGCTACCGTCGCCGAAGACGTCCGCGTCGCCATCGACGAGGCGCGTCTTTGCGTTCTTGTATGCACTGACCGGCGCCAGTGATTCGAACGGCGGCGGCGCGAGGCCGGTCGCGGCTGCCAGCTCGCGGCGCTGCAATATCCATGTAGCGTTGCCGAATAGGTTGGCGTTGCCGGTGTGATCGATGTGCCAGTGCGAGAACGCCAGGTAGTCGATGTCGGACGGCTTCAGGCCCAATGCCTTGAGCTGGTCGACCAGCCTGATCCGCACGCTGCCATGGATACCGGGGGCAAAGTCGATGCCGTTCGGCCGATCGGCAATGGCGTCGCCCAGGCCGGTCTCCCACAGCAGGATGCCCTTCGGATGGCGGATCAGGAAGCACGGTACCGACATCGTGCCTGGCTTGCCGTCCAGCGCGCCGCTGTCGTCGAACAAGCCCATGTCGCGCGCGTCGATGCGGCCGCAGTCGAGCACGTACAGGCGGATGCCGGTCGGCGCGTCGGCCGCGTGAGCCAACACCGCGAGGGAAAGCAGCAGGGCGGAAAGCAGCTTGCGCACGAAGCGCCCCGCGGCGAGGGTGATAGGCATGACGGAAGTTCCTCGAAGTCGAAGCGGGCTCATGCCTGGAAGGCGATCGCCACCTTGCCGAAATGCCGACCGGCGGCCAGGTACTCGAAGGCCTCGCGTAACTGTGCGAAACCGAAGACGCGGTCGATGATCGGTTCCATTGCGCACGCCTCGATGGCCGTGACCATGCGCTCGTGTTCCTCCAGCGATGCCACCGAGATGCCTTGCAGGTGCACGCGCTTGAGGATCGCCTTGCTCAACGGCAAGTTGGCGTCCAACCCGCCCATGAAACCCACCAGCCCGACGAAACCATGCATGCGCACGGCGTCCAGCGACTGTGCGAGCGTGGCGCCGCCCACGGTCTCGATGACCGCATCGACGCCGACTCCGCCGCTGGCTTCGCGAACGACAGAGCCCCACGCGGGATGCCTGGCGTAATTGATGAGCACGTCCGCTCCCAACACCTTGCCGCGCGCAAGCTTGTCGTCACTGGACGAGAGCAGGATCACCCGTGCGCCGCGCAGCTTGGCGAACTGCAGCGCGAACATGGATACGCCGCCCGTGCCCAGCAGCAGCACGGTCTGGCCGGTGGTGACGTGTGCCTGCTCCAGCGCCTGCCACGCGGTGAGCGCGGCGATCGGCAGAGTGGCGGCCTGCAAGCTGGAGAGGTGCGCTGGCGCGTGCGCCAGCGAGTACTGGTCGAAGCAGGCCAGCTCGCGCATCACGCCGTCGAACGGGCCGCCGATTTCCGCGCCCTCCCATTCCGGCCGCATCGAGCCGGCGAGCCAGCGCGACTTGTAGAACGTGGTGACGCGGTCGCCGGGCTTGAAGCGGGTTACCGCGGTACCGACTTCCAGCACCGTGCCGGCGCCGTCGGACACCGGCACGATAGGCAACTGCACGCCGCGGTAGAGATCGCCCTGGACCAGCATCTGGTCGCGGAAATTGAGCGAGGCGGCTTCCATCCGCAGCAGCACTTCGTTCGCGCCGGGGCGCGGAGCTGGCAGGTCGACAAGATCCAGATGGTCCGGACCGAACGCGGTGAGCTGGATGCTGCGCATGACGTACTCCTTGGGAGGAATGGAAGGAATACCGCCATGGTGGACGTCGCATGTTCGAGTGATAATCCATCGCTATGGCATATCTTTTATTCGTTCAATGAACAAATCGTTCGAACTCACGCCAACCCGCCTGCGCGAATTGCGCGGCTTCGCCGCGGCTGCAAGACGGCTGAATTTCTCGCAGGCGGCGCGCGAGGTCGGCTGCACGCCATCGGTGCTGAGCCGTCGCATCGCCGCACTGGAAGATGCCGTGGGCGGCAAATTGTTCCTGCGCACCACTCGCCGGATGACGCTGACCGTACGCGGCGAGCAGCTGCTGGCGCATTGCCAACGACTGGAGGCTGTCGCGGCCGATCTCGCGGCCGACCTGCGCCCGCATCGCGGCGAGCCGACAGGCCGGTTGCGCATGCATCTGCCGGCAGCCTATGGCCGCCACCGCATCGCACCGTTGCTGGCCTCTTTTTTGCGCCGCCATCCGCTGATCCGGCTGGAGACGGTGTATGACGACGCGTACGTCGACATGGTCGAGGCGAAGATCGACCTGGCGCTGCGCGTGGGCAAGCTCGCCGACACGCAACTGGCGGCGCGACGGGTCGGCACGATGCGGCGCTATCTATGCGCAGCGCCGGATTACCTGGCTGCGGCGCCGCCGCTGGTCGACCCGGCCGACCTGAAAAGGCACCGCTGCATCGCTTTCAGCGGCTTGCGCACGGGCACGCTGTGGCAGTTCAGCCAGCAGCGCCGGCGGCGTTCGGTACGGATCGATCCGGTGTTGTCGAGCAACGACGCGCAAGCCGTGCTCGATGCCGCACTGGCCGGCGTTGGCATCGCGATGCAGGGCGATTACATGGCCGATCCGATGGTGGCGGCAGGGCGTCTGGTCGAAGTGCTGTCGGACTGGCCGCTGAGCAGCTCACCGATCCACTTGCTGTGGCTGCCCGGCGCGGATCGGACGCCGGCGCTGCGGCACTTGATCGACGATCTGGTGGCAGCGCTGACCATGGATTGAAACGCCGCCCCATCGTGCGCGGAATGGAACGCTGTTTCCCGGCCGCGGATGGCGGAGGGAGTGCTAGACTGCCGCAGCCGGCTTGCCGGCAGCACACGACGTCTTCAGGGCGGGGCGAAATTCCCCACCGGCGGTAGGTTGAAGGGCTCACGCCCGACAACGAGCCCGCGAGCGCTTCCGGTTACACGGAAGGTCAGCAGATCCGGTCGAATGCCGGAGCCGACGGTTGGAAACGGGCGACCGCTTCCTCACAGTCCGGATAAAGAGAAGACGGCACGGCGGACGCTTCGCGGCGTGCGCCTGGCCTCATGCCTTGAGGCGTTTTTCGCATCGTTCAACGCGGGAAACGTTTCATGAAATCCATTGCCTTCATGCAGTCCATCGCCCTCCGCCCGGAGGTGCACTGATGTTCACCGGCATCATCCAGTCCGTGGGCCGCATCGCGAGGCTCGAACCGCGTGGCGGCGATGTGCGGCTGCAGGTCGATACCGCCGGCCTCGATCTCGCCGATGTGCAGCTGGGCGACTCGATCGCCGTCTCCGGCGTATGCCTGACCGCCATCACGCTGGAACCGCGCGGGTTCAGCGCCGACGTTTCCAATGAGACGCTTTCGCTCACCTCGCTGGGCAAATTGAAGGCGGGCGATCCGGTGAACCTGGAAAAGGCATTGCGCCTCGCCGACCGGCTCGGCGGCCACCTGGTTTCGGGCCACGTCGACGGCCTCGGCAAGGTGGTATCGATCGTGCCGGATGGCCGTTCGCAACGCTGGACGTTCGAAGTGCCCGCCGCCATCTCGCGCTACATCGCCGCGAAGGGCTCGGTATGCATCGACGGCACCAGCCTCACCGTCAACGAAGTCGCAGGACATCGCTTCGGCGTCAACCTGATTCCGCACACGATCGAGCACACCGCGTTCCATGCCCGCCGCGTCGGTGACGTGGTGAATATCGAAGTGGACGTGGTAGCGCGTTACATCGAACGGCTGCTGTCCAGCGGCGAGACGCCCAGGCTGGACGAGGCGTTCCTCAAACAGCACGGCTTCGCCTGATCTTGAACCCCTCTCCCGTCGGGAGAGGGGCAGGGGTGAGGGTTCGGGCGTGCCGCGACGTGCGCTCTACCCGAACCCTCATCCGCCCCTCCGGGGCACCTTCTCACCCACAAGGGGACTCCCAAAGGTCGCCAAGGGGGAAGGAACCCACAGACACGGACATTTCCTATGCCCTTCAACACCATTCCCGAAATCCTCGAAGACATCCGTGCCGGTCGCATGGTGGTGATCCTCGACGACGAGGACCGCGAGAACGAGGGCGACCTGATCATGGCCGCCGAGAAAGTGCGTGCGGAAGACATCAACTTCATGGTGCGCGAGGCGCGCGGGCTGGTCTGCGTGACCTTGACCGAACAGCGTACGCGGCAGCTAGGCCTGAAGCCGATGGTCAGCGACAACACCTCGGCCTATCACACCAACTTCACCGTCTCGATCGAAGCAGCCGAGGGCGTCACCACCGGCATCTCCGCGCACGACCGCGCGCGCACGATCCAGGTGGCGGTGAAGGCCGATGCGAAACCGCAGGACTTGTCGCAGCCCGGCCATATCTTTCCGCTGACCGCGCAACCGGGCGGCGTGCTGACCCGTGCCGGCCATACCGAAGCCGGTTGCGACCTGGCCGCGCTGGCCGGGCTGGAACCGTCGGCGGTGTTGATCGAGGTGCTGCACGAAGACGGCTCGATGGCGCGCCGCCCGGAACTCGAAGTCTTTGCGGCCAAACACGGCCTGAAGATCGGCTCGATCGCCGACCTGATCCGCTATCGCCTGGAAACCGAAAAGACCGTGCAGCGCGTGCACGAGGAAGACGTGCAGACCGAGTTCGGCGGCTTCCGCCTGTATGCGTATCGCGACGTGATCCGGCGCGGCCTGCATTTCGCCCTGGTGCGCGGCGTGGTCGACGACGCCAGGCCGGTGCTCACGCGCGTACATGTACGCAACACGCTGTCCGACGTATTGCATCTGCAGCGCGACGATCTCGGCCTCACCGTGACCTCGGCGCTGCGCCGTATCGCCGACGAGGATCGCGGCGTGCTGCTGGTGCTGTCCGGCGAGGACACGCCCGAGGCGCTGCTGGCCCGCCTCAACCGCCAGCCCAGCACGCAGGCGCCGGAGGAGGTGCAGCAGCAGGAGTGGCGCCAGCTCGGCCTCGGCGCGCAGATACTGGCCGATCTCGGCGTGCACCAACTGCGCGTGCTCGGCACGCCGCGCAAACTGGTCGGTCTGGCCGGTTTCGGACTCGAGGTAGTGGAGTACGTGTAGCCTCGTACCGGACATCGCCCTGCCATGGCGGCGCCATGCCCGGCAAACCATACTCGAGCTTTCCGGACGACGACCCGCCATGCCCGATATCACCATCCGCCTGATCGCCCCCTCCGGCTACCCCTGTGACCTCGCTGCGATGACGCGCGGTGTGACGCGATTGCGTGAAGCGGGCTGTGTCGTGGATGGCCTGGAGGTACTGGAGCGAACGGAGCTGCGCTTCGCCGGCACGGATGCCGAACGCGCAGCGGATATCAACGCGCTGGCGACGATGGAGACATTGCCGGATATCGCGCTGGTGACCCGCGGCGGCTACGGCGCCTCGCGCCTGCTGCCGCACCTGCACTACGACGCCTTGCGCGAACGGCTGGCCGATGCATCCACGCTGCTGGTAGGGCATAGCGATTTCACCGCACTGCAGCTGGCGCTGTATGCAAAGAGCGGCTTGTGCACGTTCAGCGGGCCGCTGCTGGCGGACCTGGGGGAGGAGCCCTGCGGTGAGTTCACCTGGCAGCACTTCTGGCGCACCTTGACCTCGCCGGCATCCACCGCGGCGTGGTCAGGCACCGGGACCGCCGGTATCGACGTGCAAGGCCCGCTGTGGGGCGGCAATCTCGCGGTGCTGTGCAGCCTGCTCGGTACGCCGTATTTTCCGCAGATCGATGGCGGCATCCTGTTCGTCGAGGATGTCGGTGAGCCACCGTTCCGCATCGAGCGATGGCTGTATCAACTGCATCTGTCCGGTGTGCTTGGCCGGCAGCGGGCGCTGGTGCTGGGCGACTTCAGCCATTGCCAGCCCGGCGCCCGCGACAATGGCTATGACCTGGACGCGGCGTTCGCGCAGATCCGCGCCGTGGCTGGGATTCCCGTCGTGGCCGGCATGCCGCACGGCCATGGTATGGACCAACTCACCTTGCCGTTCGGAGCGCCGGCGCGGCTGCGCGTGGCGGACGGCCTTGCGCAGCTGGATTTCGCCGGCTATCCGCACCTCGATCGGCCCGCGCCGGTCAGCGCCGCCGAAAACCCGTAAAATAGCCGACCAGCATGGGCTTATCGCCCACAGGAACAGCAACCCATGAAGATCATCGAAGGCGATTTCGCCGCGCCAAAAGGCCGCTTTGCCATCGTCGCCGGCCGTTTCAACGGCTTTGTCGTCGAGCCGCTGGTGGCCGGGGCGCGTGACGCGCTGGTACGCCATGGCGTGAAGGACGACGCGATCGAGCTGGTTCGCGTGCCGGGCGCGTGGGAGATCGCGCTGGCCGCGCACAAGCTGGCGAACTCCGGCAAGTACGTGGCGGTGATCGCGCTGGGCGCGGTGATTCGCGGCTCCACGCCGCATTTCGATTATGTCGCGGGCGAATGCGCCAAGGGCCTTGCCCAGGCCGCATACAGTTCCGGAGTGCCGGTGGCGTTCGGCGTGCTGACCACCGACAGTATCGAGCAGGCGATCGAGCGCTCGGGCACCAAGGCCGGCAACAAGGGCGCCGATGCGGCGATCGCCGCGCTGGAAATGGTCAACCTGTACGGGAAGCTGGGATGAGCCAGCCGCAGGGACTCGATCTGGCCGCGCGCTCGCGCGCCCGACGCCGCGCCTTGCAGGCGCTGTACGCGTGGCAGATGAGCGGAAGCCACATGAACGCGGTGATCGACCAGTTCCGCCATGAGCAGGACATGGAAGTGGCCGATCTCGAGTACTTCGAGGATCTGCTGCACGGTGTGGAAACGAATGTCGACGTGCTCGACGAATGCCTGCGCCCGCATATCGACCGCGAGGTCGCGCAGATCGACCCGATCGAACGCGCCGCGTTGCGCCTGGCCGCGTACGAACTGAAATATCGCCCCGACGTGCCGTACCGCGTCGTCATCAACGAGGCGATCGAAGTCACCAAGCGGTTCGGTGCCGATCACGGCCACAGCTATGTCAACGGCGTGCTGGACAAGCTTGCCAGCAGCCTGCGTGCGGTCGAGAAGCGGGGCTGATGTCCTCCGTCGTGGCCGATTCGCCGTCCGTCGGACAGGTGCCTGTGATCGAGACCGAGCGGTTGCGGCTGCGCGCCCACCGGGTGGATGACTACACCACCAGTATGGCGATCTGGTCCGATCCCGAGGTGGTCCGCTATATCGGCGGCGGTCGCCCGTTCACGGCCGAGGAAGTCTGGAAGCGCCTGCTGCAGTACGCCGGGCTGTGGAGCCTGCTTGGCTACGGCTGCTGGGCGGTCGAGGAAAAGCACAGCGGCCGCTACATCGGCGATATCGGCTATGCCGATTTCAAGCGCGACATACAACCGTCGCTGCAAGGCATGCTGGAATTCGGCTGGGTGCTGGCGCCGCAGGCGCAAGGCAACGGTTACGCAAGCGAGGCGGTGGCGGCGATCAGTGCGTGGAGCCAGAAACATTTTCCCGAGCTGCGCGTGGTGTGCATCATCTCGCCCGAGAACCTGCCCTCGATCCGGGTTGCCGAGAAAGCCGGCTTCCGCTTGTGGCAGGAAACGGTCTACCACGACAGTCCTGCCCTCGTTTTTACCCGTTAGCCAGCTTCCCCTCGGGCGATCCGTTGATGGAATTCGATCTGATTGAACTGATCCGTCAGCGCACGACGCAGCCGCGCGACGATGTGCGGCTGGGGATCGGCGATGACGCTGCCGTGCTTGCGGTACCGGCCGGACAGGAGCTGGCGGTCGCGATCGACACACTGGTCGAGGGTGTGCATTTCCCGCCCGGCACTGCCGCTGCCGATATCGGCTGGAAGGCGCTGGCGGTGAACCTGTCCGATCTGGCGGCGATGGGCGCGAACCCCGCCTGGGCGCTGCTGGCGCTGACCTTGCCCAGCGCCGATGCCGCCTTCGTCGACGGCTTTGCCGAAGGGTTTGCGAAGCTGGCGCAATCGCACCGGCTTGCGCTGGTCGGCGGCGACACCACCCGTGGACCGTTGACCATCAGCGTGGCTGTGCATGGTTTCGTGCCGCCGGGAAAGGCACTCACCCGTGCCGGTGCGAGAGTCGGCGATGCGGTGCTGGTCACCGGCACGCTGGGCGATGCCGCCGCCGGACTGCATGCGCTGCAGCAATCACTGGACGATGGTGACAGCCGCGCGGGCCTGCGCGAATTCCTGATCGGGCGGCTCAATCTGCCCACGCCACGTCTGTCTGCCGGCGCCGCCTTGCGCGGCCAGGCGAGCGCCTGTGTCGATATTTCCGATGGCTTGCTCGCCGATCTGGGCCATATCTGTGTCGCCAGCGGCGTCGGTGCCGAGATCGACGCTGCGCTGCTGCCGCGATCGCCGGCGCTGATGGCCTTGTACGATGAAGCCAGCGCGCTGCAGTTCGCGCTGAGCGGCGGCGACGATTACGAGCTGTGCTTCAGTGTGCCTGCACAACGGCTCGCCGACGTGCAGGCCGACCTGTCGCGACTGGGCTGTGGCGTGACCAAGATCGGCCGCATCGTCGAAGGCGCTGGCGTGCGCGTGCGCGGCACCGATGGCGAATGGCTGGCAACGGATCGCCCGGGCTGGGAGCATTTCGCGTGAGCGCGAAGAAAACGCTGAGTGGAGAACAACGCCGCGCCTTGCTGGCGACGCCGGCCGGCTGGTTGGCCTGCGGTTTCGGCTCGGGTCTCGCTCCCGTCGCGCAAGGCACATTCGGTTCGCTGGCCGCGCTGCTGCCATGGCTGCTGCTGCGCGAATTGTCGCTGCCGCTGTATCTGGCCGTGTTGCTGGTCGGTTTCGGCGTGGGCGTGTGGGCGTGCAACGTGGCCGGCCGTGCGCTGGGTGTGGACGATCACCGCAGTCTGGTTTGGGACGAATTCATCGGCCTGTGGATCGCGCTGCTGCCGCTGCTGATTCCCGCACTGTTCCCGAACGGCGCCGCCGCGTGGTGGATGCCGGCGATCGGCTTCGCGCTGTTCCGCCTGTTCGACGTATGGAAGCCGTGGCCGATCAGCTGGCTGGACCGGCGCGTGAAAGGCGGCATGGGCGTGATGATCGACGACGTGGTCGCCGGCGTCTTCGCTGCGATCGTGCTGGCCTGCGGACTGCATTTCCTGCCGTAGGAGCGCGCCCTGTGCGCGATGCTCCTGTGTCTTGTGTCTTCAGTCTTTTGCAGGAGCGACTTCAGCCGCGATGCTTTTGCCATCTCGACGCCAAGAGCATCGCGCACTGGTGCGTTCCTACAAGATCGCGCCAAGGGCGCCTGTCTCGCGGTCGATGCAGCGCAGTCCACGCAGAGTCGTTTCGACCGCCTGATCCAATCCGGTGTGCGGCTCGCTGCCGAGGAACGCGACCAGCTTGCGATTGTCCAGCTGCAGCGGTTTCCGCCACAGATAGCGCATCTCGCGCAGTTCGCGGAACAGCGTGACGAACGGCGCCGCCAGCGTCGCCAGCCACCACGGGAAGGCATGCAGCGGCAGCTCCGGATCGCCGACGGCGCGCCTTGCCGCGCTGAGCATGGCGCTGGCATCGACCCAGTGGCCACCGAAGTGGAAGCGTTCGAACACGGCCAATTCGTTCTCGCGTTCCAGCAGGCGAGCCACGGTTTCGCCGACGTCGGGCAGGTAGGCCCAGACGTGGCGCAGCTCGCGCTCGCCCGGATAACTGATCGAGCGCGCCGGCCGGCCCGGCTTCACCATCGCCGCGAACCAGTTGTTGCCGGCATGCGGGCCGAAGAAGTCGCCGCAGCGCAGGATCAGCGAGCGCACACCATCGGCCGACGCCTGTTGCAGACGGCGTTCCAGCTCGACCCGGATCGCACCCTTGCGGGTCAGCGGCTGCTGCGGCGAATCTTCGCGCAGCAGCGGCAGTGCGTCCGGGCCGAAGTTGTAGACAGTGCCGGGCAGCACGATGCGTGCGCCTGCCGCGCGTGCCGCCGCGATGGTGTTGTCCAGCATCGGTAGCACCAGCTTGTGCCAGTCGCGGTAGCCCGGCGGATTGACCGCGTGGACGATGACGTCGACACCCCGTGCCGCCAGCATCACGTCGTCGGCATTCATCGCATCGCCGGCGTGCCATGCGATCTCCGCCGACAATCGCGGCCTGGTGACATCGCGCACCAGGCCGCGCACCAGCCAGCCGCGACGCAACAGGGCGGCGGCGATCTCGCCGCCGGCGCCGCCGGTGGCTCCCAGGATCAAAGCAATACGTGGTTTGTTCATGGACGTTCTCCTTTCGAGGTGCGTCCAGCATGATCCCGACGGGGTCCAATGAAAATTCACCATGATCGAACTTCTGCTATACATAAATGCATGGCAATGAATGAACCCGGCTGGGACCTGTATCGCTCTTTCCTCGCAGTCATGCGCGAGGGCAGCCTGTCCGCCGCCGCGCGGGCGCTGGGCATGACCCAGCCCAGCCTCGGGCGGCATATGCGGCAACTGGAAACGGACCTTGGCGTGGCGCTGTTCGCCCGTTCGCCGCTAGGGCTCACGCCGACCGAGAACGCGCACGAACTGGTGCCGCATGCGCAAGCGATGGCCGCGGCGTCGGCGGCGCTGCGGCGCGCGGCCTCCGCGAGCAATCACGAAATCCGCGGCGCGGTGCGCCTGACCTGCAGCGAAGTGGTGGGCGCCGAAGTGCTGCCGCCGATGCTGGCGGCGTTCCGGCGGCAGCATCCCGGCATCATCATCGAGCTGTCGCTGTCCAACCAGTCCGAAGATCTGCTGCGCAAGGATGCCGACATCGCCGTGCGCATGCTGCGCCCGGCGCAGGCTGCCCTGGTGGCGCGCCGCATCGGCGGCATTCCGCTGGGCCTGCACGCGCACCGCGCCTACCTCAAGACGTACGGCCATCCCCAGACGGTCGCAGATCTGCAGCAGCATGCCTTGATCGGGTTCGACCGCGAAACGCCCGCATTGCGCGCCCTGCGCAGCCGGCTGCCGTTCTCGCGCGAGGACTTCGCCCTGCGTACCGACAACGACCTCGCCCAGCTGGCAGCGATCCGCGCCGGCTTCGGCATCGGCATCTGCCAGTGCCCGATCGCGCGGCGCGATCGCCAGCTGGTGCATCTGCTGCCGGATGCGTTTGCGCTGGAACTCGACACCTGGCTGGTAATGCACGAGGACCTGCGTACGAGTCGACGCGTGCGTTTGCTGTACGACCATCTGGTGCAGGCGCTTGGCGCTTACGTGGGCGGCAAGGCGTGACGGGTGTCGGGAACGGGCTACGGTAGCTGCTTTCACCCTAAGCGGAAAATGCACTCGCATGGGCGGCTTCATCGACGCGCGCCTCGCCACCACGCCTGGAGGCCGCTCTCTTACTGGCCGTACTTAGGCGATTGATAGGGTCCTGCAAGGCGAAGCCCGTGAGAGGATCCAGTACTTCTGACCTTCGCAAGCTCTGAGCAGCGTAGAACGCATGACACAACGTATCGAGTCTCGGAGACTCTTCGATTATCAAGAAGGCCATCTCAAGCTTGAACCGCAGCAGATCCCCAGCATCGAACTTTAATGGGACATGTTGGTTTTCAATGGAGTTGTTCTGTCCGTTCAAGGCGCTTGACCCTATAAATGCCATGTCCTCCTTATGACGTTTGCGGGATCGAGAATTGAAATGGCCAATTTGGCTATTGATTTCTTCTTGGACGTTCCCGGATTCAGCGCGTTGGGACTAGCCGTCCGTTAGAGCAGCGTGTGGCGTACTCAGAAATCGTAGGTGCCGGTCAACAGGAAGGTGCGCCGGTTGTGCAGCGGTACAAACGTCTCGTCAAAATTGTCGCTGAGCAGATTGCGGCCGAACAGGTTCTTCACTCCCAGTGCCGCGCCCCAGTTCTTTGCGCGGTACGACACATTGGCATCTACGCTGGCCTGACCGGGAATATCGAAATACGTGTCGTCCGTGGTCTGTCCCAGGCTGCGGCTACGCGCATGCACGCCACCTGCCACGCCCCAGCCTCGCAGTGCGGCGCTCTGGAATCCATAACTGGCCCACAGGTTGAAATGCTGCCGGGGCGCACCCGTCGGCTGTGTCCCATCGTGATTGCTGATGCGCGCATGGGTATAGCTGGTCGTGATGTCCAGGCCGGGCGCGATCCGGCCGGCGAATTCGACCTCGATCCCCTTGTTCGTCTGGCCCGGGCCCGGGATGAAATAATAGGGAGGCTGCACCGATGACAAATCGTAGCTGCGATCCACCAGGATTCGATACCACGAAACCGTCAGGAGCGCGTGGTCCTGAAACAAATCGAACTTGGTCCCGGCTTCGATCTGGCGCGACAGAGCGGGCGCCAATGGGCGTCCATTTTTCCCCAGGAGGGTATCCGGCTGGAAACCCTTCGCCGTACTGCCATAGAGCGCCATATCGGGTGTGATCTTATAGACCAGGCCGATACTGGGTACCCACTGTGTCTTGTGCAGATTCCACGGATTGCCATCGACGTCGTAGGTCGAAAGCTCGTAAGCGGAGCGGCGCCACGCCAGCAGGACATCCCCATATTCACCCACCGCGATCTGATCCTGTAGAAACAGGCCGCTGTTGGCCGACCAAGGGTTTCCAGGCACATGGTCGTCGTTGGCCGGTTGAACCACCGATCTGGCGGGCGGAAGCGGAGCGCCGGCGAAGATGTTGTACGGCACGCCACCGAAGTCGCTGAAAATATCGTCGCTGCTGCCGATCAATGAACGCGAATAGTCGAATCCGACCACGATCGTGTGCGTCAGTAGCCCGTGCCCAAACGTGGCGGTGATGTCGTTCTGCAAGGTGTAGTACGCATCGGTATATCGATACACGTCCGCAGTGGCATTCACATCCCCGGCCGGAGTGGGATTGCTCAGGATCCACTGCTGCTGGTTGGTCGACTGTCGTACGTATTGACCGCGGCTGCGGACCGTCCAGACATCGCCCAGCTGGTGTTCGAGCATGTAGTAAAAACGGTTCGTCTGGTATGTCGAGTGGTCACTCGGGTTGCCGACCAGGATGCCGGGCGGCGAGGCCGAGGAAAGGGAGCCATTCAGCAGGATAGTGTGATCGGGAATAGGCAATCGGTTGAGGATGCGCTCGACGCCGACGATGAGTTTCGTCGTCGCGTTCTGCCAACCGATCGACGGCGCCAAGTAGCTGCTGCGCTGGCCGCGATAGCCTTGGGCAGTGCGATCGGCATACTCGCCGGAGAGCACCAGTCGGTAAGTCAGCTCTTTGCTGTTGCCCAGCGGACCCGCCAGATCGAGGCCTGCCTGCGTATCGCCGTACTCGCCCACGCTGTAGCTGAGCTCGTGTACAGGGCGGCTCTGCGGCTTTTTCATCACCACATTGATCAGGCCACCAAAATCGGCGTTGCCTATGGAATCGCCCAGGATGGCCTCCGGTCCCTTCAGCACCTCGACCCGCGCGACGCCTATCAGCGGCGGAAAGTCACCCAGGGCCGCGATGCTGTTGGGCATGCCGTCGGTCATGCCGTTACCGGGGTTGAAACCGCGTATCTGGAAACTGGGCAAGCTATCGGCACTGTCGATGTATTGCACGCCCGCGACATTGCGAACCGCGTCGGCCACCGTGCGGTTCTGTTGCGAATCCATCAGGTCACGCGTGACGACACTGATCGCCTGCGGCACATCGATCAGATCGGAATCGGTGCGGGTGGCGCTGCTGGTGATGCCGGACATGTAGCCCGTGTCCTGCTTGATCACGCCTTCGGCGCGTATCGGTGCAAGCAGCTTGGCATGCGCAACGCTCGCCTGGGCGGATGTCGCTCCCGCAGAGGGCGAGCCTGTCGACTCAGGTGGACGCGGCTTCACCACCACGGTTCCCGCATCGATGAACGCGTAGCTCAACCCGGAACCTTGCAACAGCCTGACCAGCGCAGCATCCGGGGTGAATGTGCCGCTCACGCCGCCTGAGCGAAAGGCGGCGGTCGTGTCGCCCGCCGTCAGCACCTGTACGTTGGCCTGTTTGCCGAATGCGATCAACGCGGTGGACAGTGCCTGCGGCGGAATCGCGAAATGAATCTGCGGCGTTGCCAAGGCCGTACGCGCCGGTGTTGCCGCGACAGCGAGTGCGACACACGATACCCACACACAGCCGCAGACGAACAGCAACGCAACCCGGCCCATGACAGTCGCTTTCCCCCAGCGAAAATGGCGAGTCTGACATGCGTCCAGGGGAAATGGCACACGGCATACCTGTCGTCCGGATCAGCATGCCATGGGCCAACCCATGCCTTCGCGAACCTTGCGGGGAATGACTGCCCCTACTTGCGTTCCGGGTTGGCGAGAATCACCTGGCCAGCATTCTCGCTGACACGCAGGGGGAAAACCTGCGGCAAGGCATCCAGCCAGCTGTCGATGGCGCCCGTCTTGATGGTACCGGTGTAGGTAAGGGTTTCGAGATCGGCGTCGGCAATGTGCACCGGGCGCGTGCTGTAGCGATTGACGTTGGCGATCACCACGCCGAGCGGCTCGTTGATGAATTCCAGCCGGTCACTTCGCCAGGCGGTGGCCTGATCTGGCGTGATGCTGCCGATGCTCATGGCGGATGTGGCCGGATCGTAAGACACCAGTTGACCGGCGACGGCTTCGAGGCTGCCCGTGCCCGTCGCATGCGAACCCGGCGCACCGCCGTGGTCGGCAATCTGCACACGGCCCTGGGTCACGGCAATAGTCACGCGTTGCCCGGTGCGACGCACGTCGAAAGCCGTACCGACATCACGGATGGACACCTTGCCCGCCGTGACCACGAAGGGGCGCTGCATGTTGTGCACGACCTGGAAAAACGCCTCGCCACCACCCAGCTCGACATGGCGTTCGCCGCGGCTGAAGCGCATGGTCAGCGTGGAGGCCCCACCCAGTGCGACCGTCGAACCGTCCGGCAGTGTGATGTTCCGATTCTGGGCCACCGCGTTGACATAGACCTGCGGCGACGGATTGGCCACAAATCCACTCCATGCAAAATAGCCCCCGACCAGCGCCAGCACGGCGGAAGCTGCGGCCGCAAGCGGAATCCAGCGCCGCCGCACGGGAGCCGGCCGGGCAAACTCGCGCACGAACTGCTGCCGCGTGGCGTCATCCAGCGTTCCAAGCTGGTTGCCGAGTTCGGTCACACGCTCGAAAGCCTCGAGGTGGCGTTCGTCGGCGCCGGTCCATTCCAGCCATTGTTCCATCGTCGCGCCTGCGCCGTTGGGATCGCGCAGGCGCGTCCACCAATCGGCGGCTGTGTGCAAGATTTTTTCATCCATGCTCTTGTCCATCACGGCATCTCCAGTTCGTCGACCCGCGTGCGGCAGTGCGCCAGCGCGTTGGTGACGTGATAGCGCACCATGCGCTCACTCAGTTTCATGATTTGCGCGACGACGTTGAAGTCGCGCCCTTCGATCACATGCATCACGAAGGCTTGACTGGTCTTCGCGGGCAACTCACGCAACGCCCTGCGCAACTCGCACCACTGTTCGATGGTCGACACATGCCGCTCGGGAATAGGGGCGAGGTGTAGATCTTCAGTCGATTGTTCGATCAGCATATCGTCTCGTACCTTGTCATTTCGCACCTTGCGCATGCGCAATCGGTCGACGGCGAGGTTCGCCGCGATCCGGAACAGGTAGGCGCGCAAAGAGCCCACCTCTTCGGGATGCTCCAGCGTGAGCATGCGCAGGTACGCTTCCTGTGCGAGTTCCTGCGCATCGGATTGGGAATTGAGCCGGCAGTGCAGGAAAGCGATCAAAGCGCGATTGTGCTCGCGGAACAGCTCCGCAACCTGCATGGCATGCGCAGGTGACCCCGCAGCATCGATACCGGCATCGCCGGCCTTGCCTAACCTATCCACGATGGTCCCAGGCTGCCATGTTGAAAGAGCCCTGCCGATTCTAGCTCTTCCTCCACGAGGGCCGTGCTTCGTTTCGGGAGGCCTGTTTCAAGTGCGTCGACAAGCAATCGCTCGGCTTCGATGCGCATGGTCTCGCGCCGCCGGAACGCGGAGCGATGATGGCTGGAAACCTCCGATTCGGATTTCCGACACGGTGTCTCGGGTAGCAGGAACCAGCCATCTCCCACCTCTCGACCTTTCTGCTCCAGCCAGAACGCGTCGTAATCGGCCTGGAATTTGTCGCGGGTCCGGCGCAAGGGGTGCGCGGCATTGCTTACGGCGAGGATACGCTCGATGCCCCAGTGCCGGGCCAGCGCATAGGCCAGTGATAGCATCAACTGCTTCGGTCGCATGCCATGCATATTCCGTGTCAGGTCGCGAACCCTGTCCTTGCCGTTCTGGCCGTCCGGTCCCTGGATGCAGCCGATCGCGATCGTGGGCCGATCATCGATCACACTCAGGATGAGGCGGTAGACCGGATGGTCGTCGGCGTCGCTGAGTTGTATGCACAACTCGCCCTCGCACCCCATGAAGATCGGTGGCCGCAGGCAAAGTTTCAGCTGGGTACCGTCCTTCAGGGTCAAACTGCCCAGCGTCGCGTTTCCATAGATGTAGATCGCCTCGAACAACACACTGGGCAACCGGGCGAGTGCGAATCGGTAATGCTGCCGAATGGTCTGCAGGCGTAGACGCCGATCCCACCGCAAATGGATATAGCGGTGGAAATGGCGCTCCAGCACGCGGGGATCGCGGCGCTGGTAGGCGCACATGCCGGGGTGGCCGTACACCCATGCCAGATATCGGCCATGCAGCCGTGGCATGCCCAGCACGCGGACGATGTATTTGGCGGCCATCTTGCGGCGCGTGACCGGACTGCCGTGCCAATCCATGCGATCGCGCAACGAACGCAGGAAGTTCGCCACCGCCAAAGAACGATCCGGATTGCGCAAGCCGGCAAGCTGCCCGGCGATCAAGGCACGGAGAGCGCCGACGACCGTGCCCAGGCCGCCATCGAATGGGCGCAACACGGCATTCATGTATCCGCTTGCCGCAAAAGTGCCGCTGGCTTCGATGGCCTCGCCCCCGGCTTGGTTGTTCAGTTCGTTCAAGGCGCTCGATCCGCGTGGTTGCTGTGATCTCCTTAAGACGTTTGCGGATTCGAAAATTGAAATGGCCAATGAAACCTTGGGATTCTCCCGATGAAGGGCTCACCGCAAGACTGGGGATGCCTGCGTTGAACAGATGGGGCGTCCTCAGATATTCCAGCATCGCCGCGCTTCGCCAGCCGCGGCAGTACAGCCGTCACGGCGACGCTTCATCGTCGTGCATCGCTGCGTCATCGGAGCGCTGCGTTTTTCGACGCGACCATCGGGACAGGCCGAGGTGCTTGGCAACGACAACCAGTACGGCGGCGACGAGCGCGCCCGCTGTCGTTACGTATGTGCCCAGGCGAAGAAGCAGCGCGGCGTGTACGGCAATCGCCAAGGCGATGCCGAGGACAAGCAGCCAGCCGGGAAGTTTTCGGCGACCATGGCTCATCGATTTCCCTCCCATGCAGCCAGGGTGAAATGCAGATCGCCCACGCCGACGCGACCGCTTTCCCGCACGCGGAAACCGGTGTTGACGAGAAGCTCGCGCACGTCCTCCACCGTGACGGAGCCGTGCCTATGAAGGCGCCCCAGCCACCCTCCACGCTGGCGTGCCGGCGCCTGGAAGTCCGCCATGAGAACGCGCCCGCCGGGCCTGAGTACCCTTGCTATCTCGCTTGCACATGCGCGCCGAAGCGGCCGCGGCAGATGGTGGAGCATCAAGGTGCTGAACACGACGTCGAAGCTGCGGTCCGGAAACGGCAGTGCTTCCACCGTGGCGATCCGGAAATCGATCGGCGTACGGCGCCTCTGCGCCTTGCGGGAGGCCTGCTCGATCATTTCTTTCGAAGCATCGATACCGTGCACAGTGCCGTCCGCTCGAACGCGGGCCTTTGCGGCCAGGGCAAGAGATCCCGTTCCGCAGCCCACATCGAGGACAGTCTCGCCGGGAGCCAGTCTCGCGAGCTCGACGAGCCGTTCGTGCAAGGTGCCGCCATGTCCGAGTGTCAGCAGCCGCACGACGAAGTCGTAGTAGAGCGCGTGAGAATGCAGGACGAGCCCTTTCGTGGCGGGTGTTGATTCGGTCATGATCGAGCTGCCATGCGATCGCCGCTTCTGCGGTGGTGCGCTAATGTGATACTGACGGGGCGACACGAGAAGGACAGCGGCGGCTGGATTGTTCTATTCCGGACAAGAAGCCGCGCGGTGTCCGGAAATGTTCGAACCGGCACAGGCAGACTCCGATGAGCGGCATGCAAAAGACCGATTCCCGAGTAAGCAGGACCAAGCTCCTGCTGCATCGATCACTGGCGACATTGATCCACGAGAAGAGTTATGACGCCATCGTGGTGAAGGAAATTCTTGCGCGCGCGAACGTGGCGCGATCGACCTTCTATGCGCATTTCGACGGCAAGGAAGAACTGCTGCTCAGTAGCATCCGGCATGTGCTTGCCGCTGCTCGCGATCGGCTGCCTGAATTATCAGATACGGTCGACAGACTGCTTTGTTTCAGCCTTCCCATGCTGCAGCACATCGAGGCACACCTCCAGCACGTGCCGGTCGATGCGCCGCGGCCTGGCCTTCGGCAGGTTCATCGGCGTCTCGAGAGGTTGCTGATCGAACAGGTCGAAGCCGATATCCGGCGAGCACCACTCGATCAGGCCATGCCTGCCATGCCGCCCGGACTTTTGGCGAAACACCTCGTCACCACGTTCCTCGTGGTCATCGACTGGTGGCTGCAATGCCGGCCAGCACCGAGTGCGGGCGAAGCGGATCGCGCATATCGGGCGTTGGTGGAGCCCATCTTGCGCACGAACCGTGCTTGAGTCCCGATACGGTCAGGCCGCTTTCGCGTCAGGTGCCAGTTTGAAGAACTCGACGCTGTGCACGAGAGAAAGCGCGCGCTGTTGAACGGCGTCGGCGGCTGCCGCTGCCTCTTCCACGAGCGCGGCGTTATTCTGGGTTACGTGGTCCATCTGGCTCACCGCGCGGTTGACTTGCTGAATCCCCGAGGCTTGTTCGACGCTTCCCCGAGCGATGGCGCCCACGGTACGGGCTACTTCGTCGACGCCTCGCAGCAACTGCCCGACCATCGACTCCGCGTCACCGATGCGCTGGGTTCCGCTCGCGACGATGGCGACCGATTCGTCGATGAGTGAGCGAATCTGCCCGGAAGCCGCGCGCGAATTGCGTGCAAGCGACTGCACTTCGCCCGCGACGATGGCGAAACCGCGACCGGCCTCGCCGGCATGCGCCGCTTCCACCGCTGCATTGATCGCCAGAATATGTGTCTGGGTGGCCAGCCGGTCCATCATTTCGGTGATCTCGGCGATCCGGCTTGAAACGCCGCGAATCTGCGCCATCGCCGCGACGGCCTCGGACATGGCGCCGCTACTCTGGCGAGCGGTTTCCGAGGCCGACTCCGCCAAGACACTTGCCTCCCGCGCGCCTTTGGCATTGAAGCTCACGCTTTCCGTGAATTCCTGCATCGTGGCGGCGGTTTCTTCCAGCGCTGCCGCCTGCTCGCTGGTGCGTGCCGAAAGATCGAGATTTCCCTTGGCGATCTGCTGCGTCGACGAGGATATTTCCGACGATTCTTTTCGAATGGCACCGACTACGCGCTGCAATTGGTCGCTCATTTCGCCGAGGGCGGCCAGAAGCATGCCGGTTTCGTCACGGCTGGACGCCTCTGTTTGCTCCGACAGATTTCCTTGTGCGACGGCTTGCGCCAGCTTGACCGCTCGGCCGATCGGCACGGTGATGCTGTGCGTCAACAGCCAGATGGCGAGCGCGCCGGCGAGCAGCGCGCACACCGAAGCGGAAACGAGAAGGCGAAGCGCACCGCGTGCAGTCTTGCCGCTTTCAATGTCGACAAGAGCGGATGCCGCGGCGGAGCTCCTCTTCATCGCGGCCACGAGATCGTCGATGGCAGCGGTCGGCGGGCGGTCGATGCCTTTGACGAGGCCATCGACCACATGTGCCGTGGCCGGATCCTTGGCGTCGTAGTGTGCGAGTGCCGCCAGATACCTGGTCTGCAGATCGGCATGTGTGGCGATGGCGGTTTCCACTCCAGCCGTGGAGATTCCGAGCTTCGCCATCTGATCTTTGAGGGCGGCAAGATCGGCGCTCACCTTATCGCTGTCGTCGGTGAAGGCGCCACGGTATTTCTGGAAGGACGAAGGGTCACCGCCACGCAGCAAGAGGTCTTTCCACTCCTGCACCTGCTTCTTGAAGCCGACCTGCGCCACTCGCGCGGTATCTACCGCCGTGGCGAAAGCGGCCATTTTCTGCGTCGAGCTGAGCTCGAGTGCGTGGGTCTTGGTCAGGCCCCGCCAACCTCCCACGGCGACGATGATCGTTGCAGCAAGCATGATTGCACCGAGCAGAGCGAGTCTGACGGCGATGCGAAGATCACGAAAACGTAAAATCATGGCAGCGAATTACCGGGCAAGCGCCCATTGGAATCAATGACCGCTTACTCGTATCGGCCCGCCGCGCTCGATCTTTAAGATGGCCGGCTTAAAGAGGCCGGTGCTGCAACCCCGGCGTTGATCAGCGGCCTTCAGCCTCCAGCACGATGCGGTAGCGTGCCTTGCCGTCGGCGAGGTGCTTGAGTGCCTCATTGACCTTGGCCATCGGGAACATCTCCACCTGCGGGCGGATGTCGTGGCGGGCGGCGAAGTCCAGCATGCGGGCGATATCGACCGGCGAGCCGCTGGGCGAGCCGGAGACATCCCGCTGGCCGGCGATCAGCGCGAAGGCGGGCACCGGGATCGGTTCCAGCACCACACCGACCACATGCATGCGCCCCTTCGGTGCCAGCGTCCAGAGCAGCGCGTTCCAGTCCATCGGCACGTTCACCGTGATAAGCAGCAGGTCGAGCGTGCCGGCGATCGCCTTGATCGCATCGGAGTCGCGGCTGGCCACCACGTGATTCGCACCGAAGCCGCGAGCCTCGTCGGCCTTGGCTGCGGTGGAGGTGAACGCGGTGACTTCGCAACCCCATGCTGCAGCGAACTTGATCGCCATGTGGCCGAGACCGCCGATGCCGACCACGCCGACTCGCGCCGTCGGCTTGATGTCATAGGCCAGGAACGGCTTGAGTACGGTGATGCCGCCGCATAGCAGCGGACCGGCGCTGGCCAGGTCGATGCCATCAGGCAGCGGAATCGTCCACGCCCAATGCGCGCGTACCTTGTCGGCGAAACCGCCGTGGTGGCCGCCGATGGTCGCCACCGACGACGCGCACAGGTTCTGGTCGCCGGACAAACATGGGCGGCAGTGCATGCAGGTTTCCGCGGTCCAGCCGATGCCGACACGCTGGCCAACGCTCAGCCCCTTCGCCTGCGCGCCCAGCGCGGTGATCCGGCCGATCACTTCGTGGCCGGGGATGAAGGGATAGCGCGCGTTGCCCCATTCGTTGTGGATCATCGACAGATCCGAATGGCAGATGCCGCAGTAGTCCACGGTCACTTCGACTTCCTCGGCGCCGAGGGCGCCTACGTCGAACGTGGCCGGTTCGAGGGGTTGACCGGCGGCATTGACGGCCCAGCCTTTGATCGTTGACATGACGGACTCCGGCGAGAGGGGAACCTCAAGACTACGCCGTTGCGCGCATGACGGCAGGTGCCCACGGCGCAAGAATTCGACGAGGGGATTGGACGCGGCGGCACGACTGTTGGCATGCTGCCGGTCTTCCCCACCACCGGAGCCTCCCCATGCTTTATCGCCGCCTCGGAAAATCCGGCCTGCAACTGTCCGCGCTGTCGTTCGGCGCCTGGGTCACCTTCGGCAAACAAGTGGGTCGCACACAGGCGCGCGAGCTGCTGGCGCTGGCGCACGATCGCGGGGTCAACTTCTTCGACAACGCCGAGATCTACAACCACGGCGTGGCCGAGCAGGTGATGGGCGATGTGCTGGCCGACCTGCGCTTTCCGCGCGACAGTTATTGCGTCTCCAGCAAGGTGTTTTTTGGCGCGGTCGACAAGCCGCTGCCGACCCAGCGCGGGCTGTCGCGCAAGCATGTGATGGAGGCTTGCACGCAGGCGCTGCAGCGCCTGCGCGTCGACTATCTGGACCTGTATTTCTGCCATCGCGCCGATGCGGACACGCCGATCGAGGAAACCGTGGCGGCGATGGATACGCTGATCCGCCAGGGCAAGGTGCTGTACTGGGGCACCAGCGAATGGCCGGCCGAGGCGATCCACGAGGCGCATCGCATCGCGCGCGAGAACCATCTGTACGCGCCGGTGATGGAACAGCCCGAGTACAACCTGTTGCACCGCGAACGGGTGGAAGTGGAATACGCGCCGTTGTACGAGGCCTACGGCATGGGTACCACGATCTGGTCGCCGCTGGCGTCAGGGCTGCTTAGCGGCAAGTACAACGATGGCGTGCCGGCCGATTCACGGCTGACCCAGCCCGGTTACGAGTGGCTGCGCGAGAGCGCGCTGAGCAAGGAGCGGATCGGCAAGGTGCGCGCTCTGCAGCCGGTCGCCGATGAGCTGGGCACCAGCCTGGCGCAACTGGCGATCGCCTGGTGCCTGCTCAACCCGCACGTCTCCACGGTGATGCTGGGTGCCAGCCGGCGCGAACAATTGGAGCAGAACCTGGATGCCCTGGAGCTGTTGCCCCGGCTGGATGCGTCGGTCGCGCAGCGAATCCAGCAGGTGGTCGAGGCGGGCTGAGCGCGCTCGCCCGACACTTTTGCCGACACCTACTATCTACCGGTCGGATTCAGTTGTAGATTGCGGCGATACCCCGTGAGGAGCTGCTGCCGTCCATGCAACGCGCTGTGTCCCGGTTGTGCCGCACCAGCCTCGATCCATACGGGCAGGGCGCATTGTCACGGCGAGGCCGGCCGTGACGGGGATGTCAGCCAGCGGCACGCTGGAACAGGCTCTGACCCATGCGGCACGCCTGCTGGAGCGGGATCCGGCACTGGCCGTCGAACAGCTCGACGAGATTCTGCAGGTGGCGCCGGGTCATCCGGCCGCGCTGCAGCTGCTGGCCGCCGCGCGCTCGCTGCAGGGAGACATGCAGGGCGCGCTCGACATCCTGATTCCCCTGGCGCAGGCCCAGCCGAACTGGGCCATGATCCATTTCGACCTGGGGCTGGCTCTGGGCCACCGCGGGCGCGGACAGGAAGCGATCCAGGCGCTGCGCCGCGCGGTGGCGCTGAAGCCCGATCTGCCGCAAGCCTGGCGCATGCTCGGCGACCATCTGATGGCGGCCGGCGAACAGGAAGCGGCGGACGCGGCCTATGCCAGCCACGTACGTTACTCCACGCGCGATCCGCGCTTGCTGACAGCCGCCGTCGCCTTGGTCGAGAACCGCATCCCCGAGGCCGAGGCTTTGTTGCGCGAGCACTTGAAGCAGGCGCCGACCGATGTGGCGGCGATCCGCATGTTCGCCGAGGTCGCTGCCCGGCTGGGCCGCAACGAGGACGCGCTGCATCTGCTCGAGCGCTGCCTGGAGCTGGCTCCCAGTTTCCAGGAAGCGCGCCAGAACTACGCACTGGTCCTGCATCGCAGTAATCAGCCGGAACAGGCGCTGGTCCAGATCGAGCAATTGCTGGCGGCCGATCCGGGGCATCTGGGCTGCCGCAATCTCAAGGCGGTGGTGCTGTGCCGGATCGGCGACTATGAGCCCGCCATCCGCATCTATGCCGACTTGCTGGAGCACTACCCGCGCAATGCGAAGGTGTGGGTGAGCTATGGGCATGCGCTGAAAACCGCCGGGCACACCGACCGCGCCATCGCCGCCTATCGCCGCAGCCTGGAGCTCGAGCCGTCATTCGGCGAAGTCTGGTGGAGCCTGGCCAATCTGAAGACCTTCCGCTTCAGCGCCGACGAGCTTGCCGCGATGCGCCGGCAGCTGGCGCGTGCGGATCTTGCTGAGGATGATCTGGCAGAAGATGATCGCCTGCATCTGGAGTTTGCCGTCGGCAAGGCGCTGGAAGACGCCGGCGAGTACGAGCCGTCCTTTCGGCATTACGCCCAGGGCAATGCGATCCGCCATGGGCAATTGCACTACAGCGCCGACGACACCAGCGCGCGGGTGCGCTACATCCGCGCGCACTACACCTCCGACTTTTTTGCCGCCCGTGCGGGCGCCGGCAGCCCGGCGCATGATCCGATCTTCGTGGTCGGGCTGCCGCGTGCCGGCTCCACCTTGATCGAGCAGATCCTGTCCAGCCACAGCCGGGTCGAGGGCACGATGGAGCTGCCCGAGGTCACCTCGATCACGCGTCTGCTGCGCATGCAGGGCGACGCCGACAGCGCCATGCCCTATCACGGCGCACTGGAGGCACTCGATGCCGATGCCCTGCGCGCGCTGGGCGAACGCTACCTCGCGCACACCCGGATCCAGCGCAAGACCTCGGCGCCGCTGTTCATCGACAAGATGCCGAACAACTTCATGCACGTCGGCCTGATCCATCTGATGCTGCCGAACGCGAAGATCATCGATGCGCGCCGCCACCCGCTGGCCTGCTGCTTCTCGGCCTTCAAGCAGCATTTCGCGCGCGGGCAGAGCTTCAGCTACGACTTGCAGGACGTAGGGCGCTACTACCGCGACTACGTGGCGCTGATGGCGCATTTCGACGCCGTGCTGCCCGGGCGCATCCACCGCGTCGTGTATGAGCGCATGGTCGACGACACCGAAGGCGAGGTGCGCCGCCTGCTTGAGTATTGTGGCTTGCCGTTCGAGGAGTCGTGCCTGCGGTTCTTCCAGAATCCGCGGCCGGTACGCACGGCCAGCTCGGAACAGGTGCGCCAGCCGATCTACCGCGAGGGAGTGGATCACTGGCGTCATTACGCACCATGGTTGGGACCTCTGGCATCGGCGTTGGGGCCCGTGCTGGAGAGCTACCCGGAGGTGCCGGTATTGGAGTAATGGCGGAATCCGATGGATAGTCGTGGACTTTAGAGGGGAGGGCTTATGCACACGAATAGATTCAAACAGATCACGGGGGCGCAACGGGTCAGGTTGGCCAGGTTGCCGCTTGCGGCGGCGATCTGTCTGGCCATGGCCGCGCCGGCCTTAGCGCAGGATGCGGGGCAGGCCGGAGCATCGACCGCGACACCGGCGACAAAATCGAAGACCACGACGCTGAGCGTGGTGAACGTGACCGCGCAGAAACGCACCGAGAATCTGCAGAAGGTGCCGATCAGCATCAACGTGCTGGAGACGGACCAGCTCGAGGCGCTTCATGTGCAGAACTTCAACGATTACGTGAAGTATCTGCCCAGCGTCACCTTCCAGCAGGGCGGCGGCGGCATCGCCACCGGCCCCGGCTTCGCCACCATCTACATGCGTGGCGTGGCCAGCGGCGGCAACACCAACCATTCCGGATCCCAGCCGAGCGTCGGCGTGTACCTCGACGACCAGCCGGTCACCACGATCCAGGGCCCGCTCGACATCCATATGTACGACATCGCCCGCATCGAAGTGCTGGCCGGCCCGCAGGGTACGTTGTACGGCGCGAGCGCCGAGGCAGGCGCCCTGCGCATCATCACCAACAAGCCCGATCCCAGCGGCTTTGCGGCGAATTACGCGCTCGGCGTCAACAAGGTGGCGCACGGCGGCATCGGCTTCACCGCCGAAGGCATGCTCAACATCCCGATCAGCAAGAGTGCGGCGGTACGCATCGTGGGCTGGCGCGAGCACGACGCGGGCTACATCGACAACCAGGCCGGCTCGCGCACGTTCCCGGTTTCCGGCATCACCGTCAGCAACGCCGACAACTGCACGCCGGGCCCGATGCTGGAATGTTTCGGACACGCCAGGAAGCACTACAACGACGCCAACACCAACGGTGCCCGCGCCGCGCTGAAAGTCGATCTCAACGATAGCTGGTCGATCACCCCGACCGTGATGGGGCAGCAGACGATCTCGCACGGCAGTTTTGCCAGCGATCCTGCCGTGGGCGATCTGGCGGTGACTCACTTCTACCCCGAGCGCGTCAACGACCGCTGGTGGCAGGGCGCGCTGACCGTGCAGGGCAAGATCGGCAACTTCGACCTGACCTATGCCTATGCGCATCTCAAACGCAACCAGGAAGAGGCGACCGACTACAACGACTATTCGTTCTGGTACGACACGCTGCTTTCCTACGGCGCCTACATCAACGACAACAGCGGCAAGCTGATCAATCCGTCCGAGTTCATCAGCGACCGGGATCGCTATACCAACAGCAGCCACGAGCTGCGCATTGCGTCGCCCAGCGACGATCGCCTGCGATTGGTCGCCGGTGCGTTCTGGCAGAAGCAGAAGCACGACATCTTGCAGGACTATCAGATCAACAACCTGGCCACTTCGCTGTCGGTCGCCGGCTGGCCCAACACGATCTGGCTGACCAGGCAGATGCGCTACGATCGCGACAAATCCGTGTTCGGCGAACTGTCCTACGACATCATCCCGGACGTGCTCACCGGCACGGTCGGCGAGCGTTATTTCCGCACCGACAACAAACTGTACGGCTTCTACGGCTTCAGCAAGGGCTTCTCGCCGAATTCGAGTTACGGCGAGGCCGGCTGCATTTCGCCCGACCCGTTCGCCGGCGCCCCGTGTCTGGACTTCAACAAGCACGTGAAGGAAACCGGCTCGCTCAGCAAGGTCAATCTGACCTGGAACATCACGCCCACCAAGATGGTGTACATCACCCGCTCCGAAGGCTTCCGGCCGGGTGGCGTCAATCGTGCCGGCCAGTTGCCGCCTTACCAGGCGGACTTCCTGACCAATCTCGAGCTCGGTTGGAAGACCTCTTGGTTCGACAACCGGTTGTCGTTCAACGGTGCGGTGTTCCGCGAGAAATGGAACGATTTCCAGTTCAACATCCTCGGTGCGAATGGCCTTACCCAGATCAAGAACGCCAACTCGGCCCGCATCGACGGATTCGAGTCGCAGCTGAACTGGCAGGCCACCTACAACCTGAATCTCAGCACGGGCATCGCGCTGTACGACGCCAAGCTGACCGCGAACTATTGCGGATTCACCGACGCCAACGGCAACGCGGTCACCTATTGCCCCGCCGGTACGATCAACCAGTCCACCGGCGCTGTCGTGAGCGGACCGCTGGCGCCGAAGGGTACCCAGTTGCCGATCACGCCCCGCTTCAAGGGCAACCTGGTGGCGCGCTACACCTTCACCCTGGGTGGCAGCGACGCCTTCGTCCAGGCGGCGTTCGTGCATGTGGGACGGCGTACGACCGACTTGCGGCTGCTTGAACGCGGCCTGCTCGGCGATCTGCCTGCGTACAACTCCGTCGATCTTTCCGCGGGTATCCAGCACGGCAGCTGGTCGGTGGACGCTTACGTCGACAACGTGTTCGACAAGCGGGGAGCCTTGTACAAGTTCACCGAGTGCGGCGTGACGATTTGCGGTGCCCACAATGTCGTGCCGCAGTATCCGAACGGGCAGGTCTACACCGGCTTCAGCCAGCCGCGCACGTTCGGTATCCGCTTCAAGCAGGAGTTCTAGGCGAGAGTGCTTGTCCGTGCGGGATGAAAGGCCCCGGTGCGAACCGGGGCCTTTCTTGTTTCAGGGATAGCGGCAACGGCTGCCCGAAGCGCGTTCGTCCGGCTGTCCGTGCAGTGTCCGCGGACACTGCGGCGATGCCGCTCGCGTCGATAAAATTATTGAAAAACAAGGAATTATCACGCCGTTTCCGAGTGGCACAGGGATTGCAGACACCTCTGTGCAACCGCGCTGTCCGCGGTCAGGAACCGCACCGATGATTCGCGACACTTCCGCACAAGACCGCCTGGTCGAGGTCAAACCCAACCGCAAGCGCCGGCTGATGCTGGTCGGCGCCGGCGTGCTCGTGCTGGCGCTGCTGGCATGGCTGGCGCCGGGCATAGGGCGGCTGTTTTCAGCCTCCGCATCGGTGAGCAGCTCGCGGCTGGCCTTCGCCACGGTCGAGCGCGGACAGTTCGTGCGCGACATCGCCGCCGAGGGCAAGGTGGTCGCGGCGGTCAGCCCCACGTTGTACGCCACCTCCGGCGGCGCCGTAACCTTGCAAGTGCACGCTGGTGACACGGTGAAGATCGGTCAGGTGCTCGCCACCATCGTGAGCCCGGAACTGACCAACAAGCTGGCGCAGGAACAAAGCAACGCCGATGCGATGGAAGTGGAATACCAGCGTGCGCAGATCGACGCGCGCAAGCAGCGTTCCGCGCTGCAGGAAACCTACGACAACGCCGTCATCGATCAGACCACCGCCGACCGCAACCTCGATCGTTATCACAAGGCGTTCGCCAAGGGCGCGGTGTCCAGCATGGACGTGGACAAGGCCAAGGACGCGTTGGACAAGTCGAAAATCGCCACCACACATGCCAAGGCCAACCTCGGTCTCGACAACGACAGCCTCAACTTCGACATCCAGTCGAAAAAGCTCGCGCACGAGCGCCAGTTGCTGCTGGTCAAGGATTTGCAACGCCAGGTCGACGACCTCAATGTGAAATCGCCGGTCGATGGCCAGGTCGGCCAGCTGTTCATCGCCGAACGCGCCACGGTGGCCAAGGACGCGCAACTGCTCAGCGTGATCGACCTGTCCGCGCTGCAGGTGGAGATGCAGGTGCCGGAAAGCTTCGCGCGCGATCTGGGCATCGGCATGGCCGGCGAGATCAGCGGCAACGGCCACGTCTGGAAAGGTCTGGTCAGTGCGATCTCGCCCGAAGTGGTGAATGGCCAGGTGGCCGCGCGCCTGCGCTTCGACGGCGAAACGCCGAAGCAGTTGCGGCAGAACCAGCGCCTGTCGGTGCGTGTGCTGCTGGACAAGCGCGACAACGTGCTGACCGTGCAGCGCGGCTCGTTCGTCGACGAATCCGGCGGCAGCTATGCCTACCTGGTGCGCGACGGCATCGCCACGAAAACCCCGATCCGCGTCGGTACCTCGAGCATCGACAAGGTGGAGATCCTCGATGGCCTGAAGGAAGGCGACCGCATCGTGATCTCCGGCACCGACAGCTTCAAGAGCGCGGCAACCGTCGCGATCAGCAACTGATGTTTTTGCCTTCTCCCTTTGGGAGAAGGTGCCCAAAGGGCGGATGAGGGTGCGGGGCTTGCGCGTAACTTTTCGCAAGGCCGAACCCTCACCCCAACCCCTCTCCTAGTGGGAGAGGGGCTCAAGAAACCACCACCACCGAGGAACAACCATGCTGAAGATGACCCACCTGTCCAAGGTCTACCGCACCGAAGTGGTGGAGACCTATGCGCTGCGCGATTTCAACATCGACGTGAAAGAGGGCGAGTTCGTCGCCGTCACCGGTCCGTCCGGTTCGGGCAAGACCACCTTCCTGACCATTGCCGGCCTGCTGGAAACCTTCAGCGGCGGCGAGTACCACCTTGACGGCATCGAGGTGAGCAACCTCAACGACAACGCCCGCTCGAAGATCCGCAACGAGAAGATCGGCTTCATTTTCCAGGCGTTCAACCTGATCCCCGACCTCAACGTGTTCGACAACATCGAAGTGCCGCTGCGTTACCGCGGCATGAAGGCAGCCGAGCGCAAGCAGCGCATCATGGAATCGCTGGAGCGCGTCGGTCTGGCATCGCGCGCCAAGCACTATCCGGCGGAACTGTCCGGCGGTCAGCAGCAGCGCGTGGCGATCGCACGCGCATTGGCGGGCTCGCCGCGCCTGCTGCTGGCGGATGAGCCGACCGGCAACCTGGATACGCAGATGGCGCGCAGCGTGCTCGAGCTGCTCGAGGACATCCATCGCGAAGGCGCCACCATCGTGATGGTCACCCACGATCCGGAACTGGCGGCGCGTGCTCAGCGCAACGTGCACATCATCGATGGCCAGGTGGTGGATCTGTCTGAGGATCCGCGCTTCCACACGGTTCACGCCGAACACGCCGCCACGTCCGCCTGAGCCGGGCGCCACTCGGCGCCATGAAAAACGCCCTCGCTGCCGTCGAGGGCGCAGCAACCCACTCCGGAGAGTTATCGAAGCAATGTTCGCCTATTACTTTCAACTCGGTCTTCGCAGCCTGCGCCGCAATCCGGTGCTGACGGCGTTGATGGTGATGGCGATCGGCTTCGGCGTGGCGGCTTCGATGATCACGTACTCGGTGTTCCGCGCGGTGTCGGGCAATCCGATTCCGGACAAGTCGGCGCAGCTCTATACGGCGCTGGTCGACAACCGCGGGCCGCAGTACAACGACCGCGGCGAGCCGCCGGAAGCGCTCAGCTATACCGATGCGACGGCACTGATCAAGGCGCACAAGGCCGCGCATCAGACGCTGTTCTACGAGGTGGCGCCATCGGTGTTGCCGGAAGGCAGCCAGAGCGTGCCGTTCACCGCGAACGGCTATGCCACCAACGCGGACTTCTTCGGCATGTTCGAGGTGCCGTTCGAATACGGCGGCGCCTGGCATGCGGGCGACGACGACGGGCGTGCCGCGGTGGCCGTGATCAGCCACGAGCTCAACCAGCAGCTGTTCGGCGGGGCTGACAGCGTGGGCCGCGAGGTGACACTGGACCGGCATGCCTACCGCATCGTCGGCGTCACGGCGCACTGGGACCCACAGCCGCGCTTCTACGATCTTTTCAGCGGCAACGGTTTCGCCGATCCGGTGCAGCTCTACGTGCCGTTCAATCGTGCGATCGACATGCAGATCGATACCGCCGGCCGCAACAACTGCGGTGGTATCCCCAGCTACGGCATCGGCCGCGAAGGCTGGCTGCACGGCGAATGCGTGTGGATTCCGCTCTGGGTGGAACTGCCCACCGCGGCCGATGCCGAGCGCTACCGCGAATTCCTGACCGGTTACGCGGCGGAACAGCAGCGCGCAGGCCGCTTCAACTGGGCGCCGAACGTGCGTCTGCGCGACGTCCCGAACTGGCTGGAGCACGAGCAGGTGGTGCCGCCGGAGAGCCGCATCTCGCTGATGGTCGCCCTGGGTTTCTTCGTGATCTGCCTGGTCAACACGATCGGTCTGCTGCTGGCCAAGTTCATGCGCCGTGCGCCGGAGATCGGCGTGCGCCGCGCACTGGGTGCGCCACGCCGGGAGATCTATCAACAGTTCCTGATCGAGGCCGGCACCGTGGGCCTGGCCGGCGGCGTGCTTGGCCTGCTGCTGACCGCGATCGGCATCCTCGGCGTGGGCCTCATCTTCGATCCGGGCATCGCGCGTCTCGCGCACCTGGACCTGTCCCTGGTGGCGTTGACCTTGCTGGTCGCCATTGTGGCCACTGTGCTGGCCGCGTTTTATCCGACCTGGCGTGCTGCGCAAGTGCAGCCGGCATGGCAGCTGAAGTCGAACTAGGGAGGCCGCCGTGATGCAGATCAAACCCATCCTCGCCGCGATGCGCCACCACAAGGCCGGCACCGTGCTGATCGCGCTGCAGATCGCGCTGACCCTGGCGATCGTGTGCAATGCACTGTTCATCATCCAGCAGCGCACGGCGCGTCTCTCGCGGCCCAGCGGCGTCGAGGAAAGCAACCTGTTCGTGATCCGGAGCGACTGGGCCGACAAGTCCGATCCGCAACACACCGACATACAGATGCAGGCCGACCTGCTCGCACTGCGTCAGCTGGGCAGCGTGCAGGACGCTTCGCCCACAAACAGTTTCCCGCTGCGCGGCGGCGGCTGGGACAACTTCATCAAGCTGGCACCGGATCAGGTCAAGATGACCACCGATGCGGCGATCTACTTTGCCGACGAGCACAGCCTGGCGACGCTGGGCACGAAGCTGATTGCCGGGCGCAACTTCACCGCCAGCGAAATCGGCAGCCAGAAGCCGCGCGACCAGCTCTCCTCGGCCCAGGTGATCATCAGCAAGGACCTCGCGCAGCGGCTGTTCCCGGGCGGATCCGCGCTGGGCAAGACGATTTACGTTTCGGCCGATGCCAACAAACCGTCGACCGTCATCGGCATCACCGACACCTTGCAGGCGCATATGCAAAGCCGGAGGACGCCGGACTATGCGTACAACGCCGTACTGATTCCGGCACGCCTGCTGGACGACGGCACGGTGTACCTGGTGCGCGCCAAGCCCGGCCAACTGGCCGCCGCCATGCATGACGCGACGAAGGCGCTGTATGCGCAGAGCCGCATGCGCATCATCGATCGCAAGGACGGCGTGATGACGTTCGCCCAGGTGCGCCAGCGCTTCTACAAGAGCGACCTCGGCATGGCGATCCTGATGGGCATCATCAGCGTGGTGCTGCTGGCGATCACCGCCGCCGGCATCGTGGGGCTGACCAGTTTCTGGGTCGGCCAGCGGCGCAAGCAGATCGGCGTGCGCCGCGCGCTTGGCGCCACGCGCGGCGACATCCTCAACTACTTCCTCACCGAGAACCTGCTGATCGGCATCGGCGGTGTGCTCGCGGGCGCGGTGCTGGCGATCGGCATCAACCTGTGGATGGTGACCCAGTTCGAAATGGCGCGGCTGTCGCTGGCCTATGTGGCGGTCGGCGTGGTCGCGCTGCTGCTGCTTGGCCAAGGTGCAGTGCTGGCGCCGGCGCTGCGTGCTTCACACGTGTCGCCGGTGGAGGCGACGCGTTCGGTATGACGGCTTGAAACCCTCTCCTCCCGCAGTCGTTGGGGAGAGGGAGCTCAAAACCTCACGGAGAACCACATGTTCAGCTATTACCTCGAATTGGCCCTGCGCAGCCTCAAGCGCAGCCCCGGCCTGACTGCGCTGATGGTGCTGGCGATCGGCTTCGGTGTAGCCGCGTCGATGACCACCTGGTCGGTATTCCGGGCGGTATCGGGTGATCCGATTCCATGGAAATCGTCGAAGCTGTTCGTGCCGCAGATCGATATGTGGGGACCGAAGGGCCGTGGCCCCGACAGCGCCGACAACGAGCCGCCGAATGCGATGGATTACACCGACGCGATGGCACTGATGCATGCGCATCGCGCCAAGCTGCAGTCGGCGATGTACCAGATCTCGCCGTCGGTGGTGCCGGCCGATGCCAGCAAGCATCCGATCAATGTCAGCGGGCATGCGGTGTACAGCGAGTTCTTCCCGATGCTCGATGTGCCGTTTCTCTACGGCAGCGGCTGGAACGCGGACGATGATACCCAGCGCGCCGCCGTCGCCGTGATCAGCGGCAAGCTCAACGACAAGCTGTTCGGCGGCGCCAACAGTGTCGGCCGCACGCTCAGCATCGAAGGCAAGGACTATCGTGTGGTCGGCGTGCTGGGCCACTGGAATCCGCAGCCGCGCTTCTACGATGTGGTGAACACCGGCGGCTTCTCGATCGGCGTGGAGGACGTGTTCGTGCCGTTCGAGCGCGCCATCGCGATGGGCATGCCCAACGACGGCAATACCAACTGCAGCGAGATCCCCTCCGAGTCGGGTTTCGTCGGCTTGCAGCGGTCCAGCTGCATCTGGATTGCCTACATGGCACAGCTGGACGATGCCGCTGCGGTCAGTGGCTATCGTTCCTGGCTGGATGGCTACGCGAAGGATCAGCAGACCGCCGGCCGCTTCGGCTGGGCACCGAACAACCGGCTGCGCGACGTACCGGCCTTCCTCGATCAGCAGAAGGTGGTGCCGAGCGACACCAAGGTATCGCTGCTGGTGGCGCTTGGCCTGCTGATCGTCTGCCTAGTCAACACCGCCGGACTGCTGCTGGCGAAGTTCCTGCGCCGCAGCAGCGAGATCGGCGTGCGCCGCGCGCTGGGGGCGCCGCGCCTGGCGATCTATGCGCAGTTCCTTACCGAGGCCGGCATGATCGGGCTGGCCGGCGGCGTGCTGGGGCTGCTGCTGACCGGCGTGGGCGTGGCCAGCGTGAGCTGGGTGCTGCCCAAGGACATCGCCTCGCTGGCCCGGCTGGACTTCTCGCTGCTCACGCTCACCCTGCTGGTTGCCGTCGTGGCGACCACGCTGGCCGGGCTCTATCCCACCTTCCGTGCCTCGCGCGTGCAACCTGCGTGGCAGCTCAAAAGCAATTAACGCGCTATCCCTGTGCATGAAAGCGGCCATCCATGGCCGCACTCCTCAATAAAAGCCGGTTCCATCAGGCAGTGCAAAAGGAACATCGACATGACTCTGCATCCCATGATCGCGGCATTGCGCCGGCACAAGGCGGGCGTAGTGCTGATCGCACTGCAGATCGCGCTGACTCTGGCGATCGTCTGCAACGCAGTGTTCATCATCGGCCAGCGCATCCAGCGAGTGAACCGCCCGACCGGCTTGGACGAGAGCAATCTGTTTCTTGTCAGCCAGCAATGGGTGGGCGCGCCCAGCGGCGACGACCCGGCCAGCGTGGACAAACTCGACAGCATGCAGCAGGCCGACCTCGCCGCGCTGCGCAGTCTGCCGGACGTGGCCTCGGTAGCACCGATCAACTCGCTGCCGCTGCTCAATTCGTCGTGGAACGGCTCGGTGGCGCTGCAGCCGGGCAAGGATCTGCGCGCCGGCAACGCACGTACGACGTATTACTTCAGCGACGAACAGGTGCTGTCCACGCTTGGCCTGCACCTGGTGGCGGGCCGGGCATTCACCGCAGCCGACGTGCAGCATCAGGCCATGCATGACCAGCGCGGGCCGTCCATCGTGATCATGACCAAGGCGCTCGCCGACAAGCTGTTTCCGAAAGGCGATGCGCTGGGCAAGGTGATCTATCTCAATGGCGACGCCGCGCCGACCACCATCGTCGGCCTGGTCGAGCGCATGCAGGTGCCGGGGGTGGGCAGCTGGACCAACAGCTTCACGTGGAATGCGACGCTGGCTCCGACCCGCCTGAACGCGAATTTCTCGCGCTACGCGATTCGCGCCAAGCCGGGCCGGCTGGCTGCCGCGATGCACGCGGCGACACCGGCGCTGTACGCGACGAATCCGATGCGCGTACTCGACGACGACAGCGTCAAGTCATTCGCCGATATCCGTGCGGAGGCCTATCGCGCCGATGTCGGCATGGCGATCCTGATGGGCGTGGTGTGCCTGATTCTGCTGGCAGTCACCGCCGCCGGCATCGTCGGCCTCACCAGTTTCTGGGTCGGCCAACGACACCGGCAGATCGGCGTGCGGCGTGCGCTGGGTGCGCGCAAGGTCGACATCCTGCATTACTTCCAGATGGAGAACCTGGTGATCGCCAGCGTCGGGGCAGTGATCGGGCTATTGCTGGCGGTCGGTCTCAACCTGCTTTTGATGAAGCACTTCGAGATGGACCGCCTGCCGGTGATCTACGTGCTGACCGGCATCGTGGTGGTGCTGGCGCTGGGGCAGGGCGCGGTGTTCGTGCCGGCCCGGCGCGCGTCCAACGTGCCGCCGGTAACGGCGACGCGGGCGGTGTGATTTTTGTACTCCCTCCCTTGCATGCAAGGGAGGGCTGGGGAAGAGGACTCTTCGCAAAAGGGCACCTTTTTCCCGACCTCCACCTGCAGAGCAGGAGGAATACGCAAACGACGGGGAATGCAATGTTCAGCTACTACCTTGACCTGGCCCTGCGCAGCCTGCGGCGCAACAAGGCGCTCACCGCACTGATGGTGCTGGCGATCGCGCTGGGCATTGGTGCGAGCATGACCACGCTGACGGTGTTGCATGTGCTCTCGGGCGATCCGTTGCCGGGACGCAGCGCACAGCTGTATTACCCGCAGATCGATCCGCAGGACATCAAAGGCATGCAGCCGGACAAGGAGCCGCCGGATCAGGTCACCCTGATCGATGGCATGAACCTGTTGCATGCGAAACGGGCCGACCGCCAGGCGCTGATGAGCGGCGGCTCGGTGCCGATCCAGCCGTTGCAGTCTTCACTCGATCCGTTCTACGTGGAAACGCGTTACACCACGGCGGATTTCTTTCCGATGTTCGGCACGCCCTTCCTTTACGGTCACGGCTGGAATGCGGCCGACGACGAGGCCAAAGCACGCGATGTGGTGATCGCGAAGTCGCTCAACGACAAGCTGTTTGCTGGAGCCGACAGCGTGGGGCGCACACTGCGCATGGCTGGTGCCTCCTTCCGTGTCGTGGGCGTGCTGGACAGCTGGCAGCCCAACCCGCATTTCTACGATCTCAACACCGGCTCCTATGCGTATGCGGAACAGGTATTCCTGCCGTTCCAGACAATGCTCGATCTGCATTTGAGCCGCAACGGCTCCAACGATTGCTGGGGTAATGGCGGTGGTGGCAGCGGCAGCATTCTGCCTTCGGATGACTGCGTGTGGCTGCAATTCTGGGTGCAGCTGGACAGTGCGGCGAAGGCGGCCGCGTATCGGGAATTTCTCGTGCACTATTCGCAGGAGCAGAAGGTGCTGGGCCGCTTCCAGCGCGCGCCGAACGTACGCCTGCGCAACGTGATGCAGTGGCTGCGCTACCAGATGGTGGTGCCCGATGACGTACGCCTGCAGACCGGACTGGCGTTCGGCTTCCTGCTGGTATGCCTGGTCAACACGGTGGGGCTGATGCTGGCCAAGTTCATGCGTCGCGCCGCCGAACTGGGCGTGCGCCGTGCCTTGGGCGCGTCGCGGCGTGCATTGTTCACGCAGTTGCTGGTCGAATCCGGCGTGATCGGGTTGTTCGGCGGCATCGGCGGCCTGCTGCTGGCGCTGTTCGGGCTATGGCTGGTGCGGCAGCGGCCATCCGCCTATGCCGCGCTGGCGCATCTGGATATCAGCATGCTGTTCACCACCTTCGTGCTGGCGCTATGCGCCACGTTGCTCGCCGGTCTGTTGCCCGCCTGGCGGGCATGCCAGATCGCGCCGGCCCTGCAACTGAAGAGCAACTGAAGCGACCATGGACATCCTCCCCATCCTCTCCACGCTGCGCCGGCACAAGCTCACCTCTTGGCTGCTGATCCTGGAAATCGCGCTGACCTGCGCGATCGTCTGCAATGCGGTGTTCCTGATCGGCCAGCGCCTGCAGCGCATGGACATGCCCAGCGGTGTGGCCGAACACGAGCTTCTGCAGATCCAGGTGGCCGACGTGATGACACCATCCAATCCGTATGCCCGCCTCGCGGAGGACATAGCGGTGCTCAGGCAGGTGCCCGGCGTGCAATCGGTGGCTTCCTCCAACCAGGTGCCGTTCGGCAACTCATCGTCGAACGCCAACATCCGGCTCGACCCGGCGCAGCAAGAGCGCACGCTCAACGCCACAACCTACTTCGGCGAAAACCTGTCGCAGACGCTGGGCACGCGGCTAGTGTCCGGGCGCGATCTGCAACCCGATGACTTCGTCGACGTGGAGGCGGCGTTGAAGGCGCTCGGTACGGGCGACAGCAAGAGCCTGCCGCATGTGACGCTGATCACCCAGGCCCTGGCCGAGCGGTTGTGGCCGGGACAGAATCCGCTGGGCCGCATCATCTACCTTACCCCCGTCGTGGGTTTGCGCGTGGTTGGTGTGCTGGACAGCCTGGCACGGCCGAATGCCTACGACACGGCCCAGGCGCAGTACACCACGGTCATGCCGTTGCGCATGGGCGCGGACAAAGACCTCAGCTATTTGATCCGCACCCGGCCGGAAGATCGCGCAAACGTACTGGCCGCCGCGCTGGCCGCACTGAAGAAGGCCGACCCGCAGCGTGTGGTGACTATCAAGCGCAGCTTCGACGACGTGCGCCAGAAGTTTTTCCAGGACGACCGTGCGATGGCGGGCATGCTGGTCGGCGTGATCGTGGCGCTGCTGATTGTCACTGCACTGGGTATCGTGGGCCTGGCCAGCTTCTGGGTGGCTCAGCGGCGCCGGATGATCGGCGTGCGCCGCGCGCTCGGCGCCACCCGCGCGAACATCCTGCACTATTTCCAGACCGAAAATTTTCTGCTGGCCACCATCGGCATCGCGCTCGGCATGGTGCTGGCCTACGGCATCAACCTGTTCCTGATGCTGCATTACGAATTACCCAGACTTCCGGCCGTCTATTTTCCGGTTGGCGCGATCGTACTGTGGCTGATCGGGCAGGTCGCGGTGCTGGGGCCGGCGATGCGCGCGGCGGCGGTGCCGCCGGTCGTGGCGACGAGATCAGTGTGATGCAACCCATGCTTGGAGCGTGACGAATGTTCGCCTACTACCTCGAATTGGCGTTGCGCAGCCTGAAGCGCAACCGGGTGTTGACCGCGTTGATGGTGATGGCGCTCGCACTGGGCATCGGCGCCACGATCACCACGCTGACCGTGCTGCGGCTGCTGTCCGGCGATCCGCTGCCGCAGAAAAGCGCGCAGCTGTTCTATCCGCAGATCGATCCGAATGCGAAGGAGGGCTACATCGAAGGGCAGACCAAGCCTGACCAGCTCATGGCCTATCCCGACGCGATGAATCTGTTGCAGGCCCACCGCGGCACGCATCAGGCGGCGATGGCGCTGACCCAGGCCAAGGTGATGCCGAAACAGGTCAACGCGCGCCCGTTCTTCAGCGATGCGGTGATGACCACGGCGGACTTCTTCGCGATGTTCGATGCACCGTTCCAGTACGGCGGCGGCTGGACCGCGGCGGACGACGACGGCCGCGCGCAGTTGGTGGTGATCGCCGGTTTCCTCAACGACAAACTGTTCGCGGGCGCCAACAGTGTGGGCCGGGTTATCCGTATCAACGACCACGATCTGCGCATCGTCGGTGTGCTGAAGCCGTGGGCGCCGCAGCCGCGGTTCTATGCGCAGGATCTTGGCGGGCGCAGCTACGGCGACGGCGATGCGGTGTTCCTGCCGCTGCAGACGGCGCGCGCGATGGAGATGGGGCCGCAGGACACCGAGTGCTATGCCGCGGTGCCGGACATCCGCCACCTCGAGACGGCGCCGTGCGAGTGGCTGGGCGTCTGGGTCGAGCTCGATAGCGTAGCGGCCGTGGCCGACTACAAGACGTTCCTCGATGGCTACGTGAAGCAGCAGGTGGCACTGGGCCGTTTTCAACGCACCGAGACCTCACTGCTGGACTTGATGGGTTGGCTGCGCCAGGAACAGGTGGTGCCTGACGACGTGCGGCTGCAGGCCGGCCTCGCGTTCGGCTTCCTGCTGATCTGCGTGGTCAATACGGTTGGCCTGTTGCTGGCCAAGTGCCTGCGCCGCTCGGCGGAGATCGGTGTAAGGCGCGCGCTCGGCGCCACGCGACGCGAGATTTTCACGCAGTTCATGGTCGAGGCCGGCATCGTCGGTCTGGCAGGTGGCGTGCTGGGCCTGCTGTTTGCCGAGTTGGGGCTGCTGGGCATCCGTCACCAGCCAGCCGAATACGCCAGCCTCGCGCATCTTGATACATGGATGTTCATGTTCACCTTTGTCGTGGCGCTGGTTGCCAGCCTGGTCGCAGGCATCCTGCCGGCCTGGCGCGCCTGCGTGCTGGCACCGGCCCCCCAACTCAAAGCTGCCTGAGGCCATCATGGAAATCCGTCCGATCGAATTTCGTCCGATCCTCGCCAGCCTTCGCAAGCATCGCATTCCGGCCATGCTGATCGTGCTGGAGATCGCGCTGGCTTGCGCCGTGCTGTGCAACGCCGTGTTCATGATCAGCCAGCGGGTGAATGACATCCATCTGCCCAGCGCGATCGACGAGCAAGGCCTGGTCTCCGCCACCTTGCGCGGCACCGACGACAAGCTGGTCGGCAGCGACATCCCGCGCAATCTTGCCGCGCTGCGCGGCATTGTGGGGGTGCAGCAGGCGGCCATCACCAGCAGCTTGCCGCTCAGTCATAACAACTGGGGCTGGAGTTTCGGGACCAGTCCCGATTCGGCGCTCGCCAACCGGAAGAACATCAACGTGTCGCTGTATTTCATCGGCGAAGGCGGTGACAAGGCGCTGGGCCTGCACATGCTGCAAGGCCGGTTCTTCAATGCGGACGAACTCGCCGACAGCAAGTTCGACACCGCACCGCTGCCCGAGACCCACGTGGTGGTGATGACGCGCTCCGCCGCGGAGAATTTCTGGCCGGGGCAGGCGGCGCTGGGCAAAACGATCTACTCCAAACCGTACTACTACACCGTGGTCGGCGTGGTCGACGATGTGTTGCGACCCCATGTGTATACGCAGAACACGCGCAAGTCGTACGACGCCGTGTACTTCCCGATGAGCGCCGCCGGCAGCAAAGGCGCGTTGAGCTACTACATATTGCGCGGCGCGCCGCAGGACCGCGACCGCATCATGCGCGAGGCCGAGCAGAAGCTGGCCGACCTCAATCCCGGTGCAGTCGCCAAGGGCCAGACCTACGCGGACATCCGCGAGAAGTACTTCGCGGACATGAGCAGCATGGCCTGGATGCTGGTGCTGGTATGCGTGGTGATGCTGGCGGTGACCGCTTTCGGCATCGTCGGCCTGACCAGCTTCTGGGTCGGCCAGCGGCGTCGGCAGATCGGCATTCGTCGTGCGGTGGGCGCCACGCGCGGCCACATCATGCAGTACTTCCAGACCGAGAACCTGATGCTGACCACCGCTGGCGTAGTCGTCGGCATGGGGCTGGCCTTCGGCATCAATATCTATCTGATGCAGCACTACGAAATGTCGCGCATGCCCTGGTACTACCTGCCGGGCGGTGCGCTGGCGCTGTGGCTGCTCGGTCAGGCGTCTGTATTCGGACCGGCCCAGAAAGCGGCCTCCGTGCCACCGGTAGTGGCGACGAGGTCGGTGTGATGCAACTCAAGACTGGAGCATGAAGGATGTTTGCCTACTACCTCGATTTGGCCTTGCGCAGCTTGAAGCGCAACAAGGTGCTCACCGCGCTGATGGTGCTGGCGATTGCCGTGGGCATCGGCGCGTCGATGACCACGCTGACGGTGATGCATCTGCTGTCGGGCGATCCGATGCCGGGCAAGAGTGCGACGCTGTTCTATCCGCAGGTTGATCCGGATCCGAACCCAGCCGTCAACCACCATCCCTACGACATGATGGATTACCGCTCGGCGGTCGATCTGTGGAGTGCGCATCGCGCCGATCGTCAAGCCCTGGTGACCAGCAGCACCATGCGGTTGACCGCTCCAGGTGTGAACCTGCCGCCGTTGATGATGGGTGTGCTGTCGACGACCGCGGACTTCTTCCCGATGTTCGATGTGCCGTTTCAGTACGGCGGCGGCTGGACCGCACAAGACGACGCGCAGCGCGCGCGGGTGGCGGTGATTTCGTCCGATCTCAACAACAAGTTGTTTGCCGGCGCCAACAGTGTGGGCCGCACATTGCGGCTGAAAGATGCCGACGTGCGCATCATCGGTGTGCTGGCGCCGTGGCGGCCGTCGCCACAGTTCTACGAAGTGGCGGGTGGCAACTACGCCGCCGGCCAGACCGCCGGCTTCTATGGCAAGCCCGAAGGTGTGTTCACCCCGTTCAACAGCATGCTCGACATCGACCTTGGCGGGTTCCAGCCCTTCACCTGCTGGCACGTGCCGGGGGCTGACCTGCGGACAGCACCTTGCGTATGGATGGCGTTGTGGGTGCAACTGGACAGCGCGGCCAAGGTCAGTGACTACCGGCGTTTCGTCGCCGACTATGCGGCGCAGCAGAAGGCCCTTGGCCGCTTCGTGCATGCGGACAACACCCAATTGCGCGGCCTGATGGAGTGGCTCGATTACAACAAAGTGGTGCCCAGCGACGTGCGTCTGCAGACATGGCTGGCGTTCGCTTTCCTGCTGATCTGCCTGTTCAACACGGTCGGCTTGCTGCTGGCGAAGTTTTTGCGCCGCAGTGGGGAGATCGGCGTGCGTCGCGCGCTGGGTGCCAGCCGCGCCGCGGTATTTGCGCAATGTCTGGTGGAGGCGGGACTGATCGGTCTGCTCGGCGGCATCGGCGGCTGGATGCTGACCATGATCGGACTGTGGCTGGTCCGCCGTCAGCCTGTGGAATACGCCGACCTGGTGCATCTGGATGGCCCGATGTTTCTGGTCACCTTCGCGTTGGCCATTGTCACCAGTCTGCTGGCTGGTCTGCTGCCCGCGGTGCGCGCCAGCCGCGTGGCGCCGGCTTTGCAATTGAAGACGTTGTAAGGAGATCGAACAACATGCAGATTCAACCTATCTTGGCCGCCTTGCGTCGTCATCGCCTCGCCTCGGTGTTGATCGCGATGGAGATCGCGCTGGCCTGTGCGGTGCTATGCAACGCCTGTTTTCTGATCGCCAGCCGCCTACAGCAGATGCGGGTGAACAGTGGCGTCGACGAAAGCTCGTTGGCGGTGGTCCATCTCACCGGCTACGAACACGCCTCGGAAGTCGATCTCAATGCACGGGTGTTGAACGGTTTGCGCATGATCCCGGGCACGCAGTCGGTCAGCGTGATCAATGCCGTGCCATTCGGCGATCATGCGGGAACCGCTGGCATCACTCTGGACGCCGCAGGTCAAAAGCAGGGTGGCGTGGTGGACTTCTACGTTGCCGGTCCCGGAAACTTCGAGGCACTCGGCTTGCAGCTGGTGGCCGGCCGTGCGCCGCAGGACAGCGACTATCGTCCCGTAACCAGTTTTGTTCCGGATGACGCTTCCGTGCTGGTCACGCGCTCGCTGGCCGAACATCTGTGGCCGGGTGTCGATCCGCTGGGCAAGGAATTCTGGTGCGACAAATTCCATTTCCGGGTGATGGGCGTGGTGGCGCACCTTGCGCGACCGCGTGGTGGTGAAGGTGGGCCGGATACTGTCGACTGGTCGGTGTTCGTCCCCGCACAACCGGGCAGGAACCTTGCGGGCGTGTATCTGTTGCGTGCCGCTCCGGCGGAACTGCCGCGGGTGCTGCGCGATGCCCGCGCGGCGATCGCGACCATCGCACCCGATGTAGTGCTCGACAGCCAATCCAGTCAGACCGTCAGCGACCTGCGGCAACGCTACTTTCAGAACGACCGCGCGATGGCCGGCATGCTGGTGGGTGTGATCGTGGCGCTGCTGCTGGTCACCGCGCTCGGCATCGTCGGTCTTGCCAGCTTCTGGGTGCAGCAACGACGTCGGCAGATCGGCATCCGGCGTGCGATCGGCGCCACTCGCAACGACATCCTGCGCTACTTCCAGATCGAGAATTTCCTGATCGTCAGCGGTGGCATCGCGTTGGGCATGCTGCTGGCGTATGCGTTGAACCTTGTGCTGATGCAGCATTACGAATTGCCGCGACTGCCGCTGTACTACCTGCCGATCGGTGCACTGATTTTGTGGGGACTGGGCCAGCTGGCGGTACTTGGCCCCGCGCTGCGCGCAGCGGCGGTGTCACCGGTGGTGGCGACGCGATCGGTGTGATGGCTTGAAAGGCCCTTTCCCCTCGGCGTCGCCGGGGGAAGGTTAAATGGGGGGAGGGGGCGACCGGCGACAGCGGCCATTCCGATCCCTAACCATGCGGTTCAGCACGGGAAGACGAGCTTCGGGCAGGTCATAATGGGCGTTCATGACCTCGGAGAATGTGTCTGATGAAAATCTTGCCGTTGCTGATCTGCGCGAGTCTGCTGGGCTCGGTGACCCTCGCCTCATCCGTGAACGCAGCCCCGGTCGAGCAGACGGACGTGGCGACGCGGGTGCAGGCGCTGAATTCACTGCTGGCCGAGCAGTGGCAGCACACGCTGCAGAATTCGCCGGAGTTCGCCACGATCCTGGGCGACCTGCGCTACAACGACCGCTGGAGCGACTTCTCGCTGGCGCATGCGGCGGCCGAGAACAAGGTGACGGCCGATTTCCTGAAGCGTTTCGAGGCGATCGATACCCGCGGGTTCTCCGACACTGACAAGCTCAACCAGCAGCTGATGGTGCGCCAGCTCAAGGACAGTTTGAAGAGTTACGACCTGAAGCTGTTCGAGATGCCGCTGGAGCAGATGAGCGGCGTCCATCTGCAGATGGCCGGTTTCGTCAGTTCGATCCCGTTCGACAATACCAAGGAATACGAGGATTACCTCGCACGTCTGAAGGCGGTGCCGAAGAGTTTCGATCAGGTCATCGCGCTGGCACGGCAAGGCATGGCGGACAAGATGATGCCGCCGAAGTACCTGCTTGAAAAAGTGGTGACGCAGATCGACGGCATCGCCAGTCCGGCCGGCCTGGACAGCGTGTTCGCCGAGCCGCTGAAGCACTTCCCGGAGTCGGTATCGCCGGCGGACCAGAAGCGCCTGCATGACGCGATCCTCGCCGCGATCGATCAGGACGTGCGCCCGGCCTACCGCAAGCTGGGCGAATTCGTGGCCAAGGACTACGCGCCGCACGGGCGCGCCGAGCCGGGCATCTGGGCGCTGCCGAACGGCGACGCGATCTACCGTTTCGACGTAGAGCAGATGACCACTACCGACCAGACGCCCGAGCAGATCCACCAACTGGGACTGGCCGAGGTCAAGCGCATCGAAGGCGAGATGACCAAGATCGCCAAGACACAGGGTTATGCCGATCTGGCCAGTTTTCGTGCGGCGCTGAAGAAGGATCCGAAGACCTTCGCCACTTCGCGCGAGGACATCCTCAACCGCTATCGCGGTTATCTGGCGCAGATGCAGCCTGAGCTGCCCAAGCTGTTCGGCCTGCTGCCCAAGACCAGGGTGGTGGTGATGCCGGTGGAGCCATTCCGCGAGAAGGAGGCTCCCGGTGCCGAATACCATCAGGGCACGCCGGACGGTTCGCGGCCGGGACAGATCTTCGTCAACACCGGCGACTTCGCGCATCGCAACGTGCTGGACATCGAATCGACCGCATACCACGAGGGCATCCCCGGCCATCACATGCAGATCTCGATCGCGCAGACGCTGCCCAAGCTGCCGCCGTTCCGCCAGCAGGCCGGCTACACCGCCTACATCGAGGGCTGGGCACTGTATGCCGAGCAGCTGGGCAAGGAGATCGGTTTCTACAAAGATCCGCTGTCCTATTACGGCCATCTCGGCGACGAGCTGCTGCGCGCCGACCGCCTGGTGCTCGATACCGGCGTGCACTACAAACACTGGACGCGTCAGCAGATGGTGGACTTCTTCCACGCGCATTCCAGCCAGGACGAGCCGGGCGTGCAGGCCGAGACCGACCGTTACGTTACCTGGCCAGGCCAGGCGCTGGCCTACAAGACGGGCGAGCTGAAGATCCTCGAACTGCGCGCTCGCGCGCAGAAGGCGCTGGGCGACCGGTTCGACATCCGCGCCTTCCACGACGAGATCCTCAGCGGCGGCGCGCTGCCGCTGGACGTGCTCGACAGCCGCGTCAACGACTGGATCGTCGCGATGAAGGCCGCCAAGGCGCCGGTGCGTCCGGTGGCGAAGTAGTCGACGGCAACCCGCTCCCCCGAGGTCGTTGGGGGAGCGGGATCGCGGCGGCGGTGTACGCCTGCCATCAGTCATGGCAACCTTTGCGTTCGGAGCGGCATCCATTGCCGCATGTGCAGAAGAAAGATGCGAACCGTCCTGATCATCGACGACAACCCGGCCGTGGGCGAGGCGCTCTCGCTGGCGCTGTCGTTGCACGAGATTCGCCCGCTCACCGCGCTGACGCCTGACGAAGGCATGGCGCTGCTGGAGCGCGAGGCGGTCGACGTGGTAATCCAGGACATGAACTTCACCGCCGACACCACCTCGGGCGAGGAGGGCGTGGCGCTGTTTCGCGCGATCCGCGAGCGCCACACGGACTTGCCGGTCATTCTGCTCACCGCGTGGACGCATCTGGAGACCGCGGTGGAACTGGTCAAGGCCGGTGCCTCGGATTACCTGGCCAAGCCGTGGGACGACAACAAGCTGCTGACCACGGTGGAGAACCTGCTGGAGCTGTCCGAATCCACCCGCGAGATGACACGCAGCCGGCGCGAGCGGCGCCAGCGGCGCGAGCAGCTGCAGCGCAAATACGAACTGGACGGCCTGGTGTTCGCTTCCGAGGCGATGGCACGCACGCTGGACCTGGCCTGCCAGATCGCCCGCTCGGATGTGCCGGTACTGATCACCGGCCCGAACGGTACCGGCAAGGAGCGCATCGCGGCGATCGTGCACGCGAACTCTGCGGTGAAACGCGGCGCGTTCGTGGCGGTGAACTGCGGTGCGCTGCCAGGCGAGCTGATCGAGGCCGAACTGTTCGGCGCCGACGCCGGTGCGTACACCGGCGCGAACAAGGCGCGCGAAGGCCGTTTCGAGCTGGCCGACGGAGGTACGCTGTTCCTGGACGAGATCGGCAACCTGCCGCTGCCTGGTCAGATGAAACTGCTGCGCGTGCTGGAAACCGGCCAGTTCGAACGGCTTGGCTCCGGCCGCACGCGCCAGGTCAAGGTACGCGTGCTGAGCGCGACCAATGCCGACCTCAAGGCGATGATACGCGCCGGCACCTTCCGCGAGGATCTGTATTACCGGCTCAACGTGATCGAAGTGAACCTGCCGCCGCTGACCGAGCGCAGCGACGACATCCTGCCGCTGGCCGAATTCTTTTTGGACGGCCGCGCCGAACTCGGCGATGCCGCGCGCGAGGCGTTGCTGGCTTATCCGTGGCCGGGCAACGTGCGCGAATTGAAGAACGCGATCGAACGCGCCGCGCTGCTGACCGGCAGCAACCCGATCACGCCCGAACTGCTCAATCTGCCGCAGCATGCGGCGACCGCCGCGCGCAATCTCGATGAGCCCAGCCGCGAAGCGGTGGAGGCGGCGCTGCACAAGGCCGATGGCGTGGTCAGCCGCGCAGCGCAGCATCTGGGCCTGTCGCGGCAGGCGTTGTATCGCCGGATGGAGCGCTACGGTCTGGCGACTCCGGCTTGATCCGGATCAGGCTGCGATGCTTGCCGATATCCGGATGGCGTAGAAAGATGGCCGCATCCATGGGCACCGATGGACTGCAGGTGCCGTTGAGGCGAGTTTCCCCCGTCGTGGAGTGCGGCCGATGTGGCGTCGTTTGAGTTCCCTGCAGGGGCGGCTGACTGTCTTGCTGACCGTTGCCGCCCTGGCCGGTGCGCTGGTCTATGCCGGGATCACCCAGTGGCCGCTGCCGCAGCTGCTGCTGTGGCTGCGCAAGGATATGGCGCTGACCATTCGTGCGCCGATGCAGCTGGGTGTCTACGGCGGCCTGCTGGCCAGTCTGGTCGTGCTGCTGCCGCTGGCGTTCTGGCTGGCCGGCCGGGCGATGGCGCCGGTGAGCCGCCTGCTGCGCGCACTGGAAGGCGCGGTGGCGAGCTACCGCGACGGCGATTTCAGTTTCTCGATCGCGATCAACCGGCGTGACGAGCTGGGCGAACTGATCCGCATGCACAACGCGCTGGGGCAGACCCTGCGCGAACAGCGTCAGCATCTGGTGCAGCGCGAGCTGCTGCTCGACACGGTGGTGCAGAACACGCCGGTGGCGCTGGTGCTGACCGACTCGGTCGGCCGCGTCGCGTACGCGAACATCGCCTCGCGGCATCTGTTCAACGAGGGGCGCAACCTGATCGGACTGGATTTTGCCGAACTGCTGGCCGATGCGCCCGAAGTGTTGCGCAAGGCGGTGGAAAGCGGCGAGGATGCGCTGCTCAGCGTGGAGATGGATGGCAGCGAGGAAACCTTCCATCTGTCGCAGCGCGCCTTCCGTCTGCAGGGCCGGCCGCATCGGCTGCAGCTGTTCCGGCGCATGACGCGCGAGTTGTCGCGACAGGAAGTAGCGACCTGGAAGCGGGTGATACGGGTGATCAGCCACGAGCTCAACAACTCGCTGGCGCCGATCTCTTCGCTGGCGCATTCCGGTGCCGAACTGGCCCGGCGCGGCCAGCTCGACCGCCTGCCCGGCGTGTTCGCCACCATCAGCGAGCGAGCGCTGCACCTGCATGGTTTCATCGCCGGTTACGCGAGTTTCGCCAAGCTGCCCACGCCGCAGCCGGTGGCAGTCGCATGGCCGCCGTTCCTCGAGGGGTTGGCGCTGCATTGCCGTTACCGGCTGGCGGCACCGCCGCCGGAGCAGCCGGGCGTATTCGACGCGGTGCAGATCGAACAGGTGCTGATCAATTTGATCAAGAACGCGCACGAGGCGGGCGGCGCCGATGATGAGGTCACTTTGTCGATCCTGGAGGTCGGCAACGAGCTGCGCATCGAGGTGGCCGATCGCGGCCCCGGCATGAGCGAGACCGTGCTGGCGCAGGCATTGCTGCCGTTCTATTCGACCAAGCGTTCCGGCACCGGCCTCGGTCTGGCGCTGGCGCGCGAGATCACCGAGGCACACGGCGGTCGCGTGCTGCTGGCCAATCGCGAAGGCGGCGGTTTGCGAGTAAGCCTGCGCTTGCCGCAGGCGGGGATCTCGTAACGCAAGGTCGTACCCACCTTCCGATCATGTGAAGCTTCGTGGCCGCAGTGCCGCGACTATCGATCTTGCTCATCCCGCTCGCTGGAACAGCGCATAGAGGAATTGCTGGCCGGTGCCGAACGGCGTCGCATGAAGTTCCAGCGTGCTGTCGATCAGCGTGAAGCCATCGCCTAACGCGCGCACCAATCCTTCGGCGTCATAGCGCATCGTATCCAGTCCACTGCACTTCATCGGGCCGTCCGGACCGAACGTGGCGAGTACGGCATGGCCACCCGGTTTGAGCGCATGGGTCAGCTGCCGCACGTAGTTTGCGCGCTGTGTGGCCTCGGTCAGAAAATGGAAGACGGCGCGGTCGTGCCACACGTCGTAGCGGGCCTCTTGCAACGGCGCATCGAGAAGATCGACTGCGAGCCAGGTCACCGCATGCGCCGATTCGCCGAGGCGCTTCCGGGCGACACTCAAGGCTTCCGCCGAAATATCGAGGACGCTGAGGTCGCGATAGCCGCGCGCGAGCAGATCATCGACCAGGGTCGACGCACCGCCGCCGACATCGAGCGCCGCGGCGCCACGATCGGGAGCGACACGCTCGATCAAGGCCAGCGATCTATCCAGGTGCGGTCGGTACCAGCTGACCGCATCGGTGGCCTTGGTCGTGTAGACGGTTTCCCAGTGTTGTTGACGATTCATGCCGTGCCGTCCTCAGTGCCCATGGCGGTGATGCATGTCCGGATAGTGCGGATGACTGTGGATCAAGGGCTCGTGTACATGGGGATGCGTGTGCGGCTCCTCGCCGTCCCATGGAAAATCGTGCCTGTGCTGATGATGGGCGTCGTGGCGATGGCGGTGGTTGTGTACCAGCGCCTCGTGCGCGTGCTCATGCTCGTGGCGCTCGCTCACGTGCAGCCACACCCCGATGGCCATCAAGGCGCCAGCCAACCAGAACGCAGGGCCGGCCTGTTCGGCAAACAACATCAGCGAGAGTGCGGCGCCCAGAAAAGGCGCCGTGGAAAAGTAGGCGCCGGTTCGCGCCGTGCCCAGATGGCGCAGGGCCAGCACGAACAGCACCAGGCTCAAGCCGTAACCGAAAAAGCCGAGCACGCCGGTGGCCAGCAAGGGCCCGACGTGGGGAAAACGATAGCCGATGGCGAGCGCGATGGTGATGTTGATCGCCCCGGCCACGCCGCCCTTGATCGCTGCGATCTGCACGGGGTCGCCACCGGCCACCGGGCGGGTCAGATTGTTGTCGATAGCCCAGCACAGGCAGGCCCCCGCCACCGCCAGCGCTCCCCACGGCATGGTGTGCACGCTCTGCCGCTGCCACGACAGCAGCACGGCGCCGGCGACAATCGCCAGCATGCCCAGGAACACGCGCCGATCCACGTTCTCGCGAAATACCACCCAGGCCAGCACGGCGGTGAGTACGCTTTCCAGATTCAGCAACAGGGTCGCTGTCGAGGCCGCGGTGTACACCAGGCCCAGCATCAGCAGGATGGGGCCAAGCACACCGCCGAACAGCACGGCACCGGCCAGCCACGGCGCATCCCGCCGCGTCAATGCCGCCTCGGTGATCGCCTGTCCGCGCAGGCGACGCAGCAGCATCCACACCGACAAGCCGATGCCCGATCCGGCATACAGCAAACCCGCCAGCAGCAGCGGCGGCATGCTGCCCAGCAGCGTTTTGGCAAGCGGCGTGCTGATGCCAAACAGCGCAGCCGCAGCGAGCGCCTGGAGAATGCCGTGCGTGTGGTCGGGATTCGTGAGTTTCATGAGCGCATCTTACGCGGCCCTTAAGTAACTCCGGCCGGCAATGCAATTGTCTAACACTTCGATGTTTGCTTACGATGATGGAATGATTCGCTCCACACCGCCTTTGCTGACCTGTCTGCGCCGCCACCGCGGCCTGTGGGTGCTGGCTGTTGCGGTGTTGCTGATCAAGCTGGCCGCAAGCTCGATCTGCCTGGGCGACAACCCCGCCGCAACGGCGCTGGCCGATGCACAGGCGACCACTGGCGTGCTCGCCACCATGGACTCGGCGACCGCCGCTGCGCCGGACGACAACGCATGCCTGCTGGGTGAAGCCGGTGGCTGCCATTGCGCGTGTGCCCATGCGCTGACCTTGGCGACCAGCGTGACGCTCTCCGTCGCGCTCATCGAGACGAGTACGGAATCTTTCCGACTCTCCCCGGGCATGGTCCCGGCGGCGACCGGCTCGTTGCTGCGCCCCCCTATCGCCTGAAACCGCTCCGTTCCGCGATGAAACCGCCTGTGCGGTTCGTTGCCTCGTGATCGTTTTCAGGAGATGGCTTCATGTCTGTTCCACGTTCGGTGCCGATCGGCGCCGTGTGTCTGTTGTATGCGGCGATGCCCACCGCCGTACCTTTTTCCGATCCATCGCCAACGGCAGTTGCGCTACCGGCATCGTCCCCGTTGCGGGACGCCACGCGCCGCATCCGGGAAGCCAGCCCAGACATGCGGGTCGTCCAGGCGGCTTCCGGCTCTATGCGCACCTCCGTGTCCACGGGGAGCGCTGATGTCGATCGATGCATCACGAAGCTGAGCCTTTTTCCGGGAGCTTTTTCATGAATTTTTCTATCCGGCGCGCGCTCGGCGCGTTTGCCCTGCTTTGTCTTGCCTCAGGTTCAGCCGTATATGCGGCTGATACCTTTCCGGTCACCGCCGCACAGATGAAAGCGCTCGGGATAACCGTGCAGCGCCTGGATCGTCCCGTCGACATCCGCGGGCCGATCTATCCGGCACGCGTGGTGCTGCCGTTGCAGCAGGAGCAGGTCATCAGCGCACCGATGGCCGGTCTGGTCGATCAGCTGCTGGTGGACGAACACCAGGCCATTACCCGCGGCCAGCCGCTGCTGCACCTCAACAGCCCCGAGTATGGGGAACAACAACTCAGTGCACTGGAAGCAGCCAACAAGGGCCGGCTTGCACAGGCGACCCTGGCACGCGAGCGCTCATTGTTTGCCGAGGGCATCATTCCGCGGCGGCGGGTGTTCGAGGCCGAAGCGGCCGCAAGCGATGCGCAAGCAAGGGTACGCCAGGCGAACGGGGCGTTGCGGCTGGCTGGCGTGGACAGTGCCGCCATCGCCGAGCTCATCCGCAGCGGTGCGCTCAAGGATGCGCTGGTCCTGCACGGCAAGAGCGCGGGTGTGGTGGTCGGCATCGATGCCAAACCGGGCCAACGGGTGGCTGCTGGGGATCCACTCATGCGGGTGGCGGACATGAGTCGGCTCTGGCTGGACATCCAGATCCCGGCCGAGCGTGCGAACGCCTGGGCCAGGAATGGGCAGATCGTCGTGGTCGGCCGCAAGGCAACGGCCAAACCGCTGAGCCTGGGTGCGGTAGTCGGCGAAGGCCAGATTCTCACCTTGCGGGCCGAGGTGACTGCCGGCGCCGATCAGTTGCGGCCCGGCGAATTCGTGCAGGCGCAGGTGCCGCTCGCCGGCACCCGGGGCGCATGGACGCTGCCGCTTGCGGCGGTGGTGCGCCAGGGTGAGCAGGCCCACGTGTTCGTTCGCACCGCGCAGGGGTTTGTGGCGCAGCCGGTCGAGGTGGTTGCCAGCTCGGGGCCATCGGTCAGCGTGGCAGGGCCGCTGAAGGTCGGCGACCAGGTCGCGATAAGCAGCGTGATTGCGTTGAAAGCGGCCTGGCTCGGCGAAAGCGGAGGCGAATGAGATGCTTAATCGCCTGATTCAGTTCGCGCTGGCGCAGCGCCTCTTCATCCTTTTGTCGGCCGTGTTGCTCGTTGGCGCAGGTTGGTATGCCTTCCGCCATTTGCCGATCGATGCCTTCCCCGACGTATCCAGCACGCAGGTCAAGATCATCATGAAGGCTCCCGGCATGACCCCGGAAGAGGTCGAGAGCCGGATCGCCCTGCCGATCGAAGTGGAGATGCTCGGCATTCCGCACCAGCGGATCCTGCGCTCCGTCTCCAAGTACGGCCTGGTCGACGTCACTATCGACTTCCTGGATGGCACGGACATCTACTGGGCACGCCAGCAAGTCGCCGAGCGTCTGGGCGGGATTGCCGGCGATCTGCCGCCAGGCATCAGCGGCGGCATGGCACCGGTCACCACGCCGCTCGGCGAAATGTTCATGTTCACCGTGGAGGGCGGCGGGCTTTCGCTGGACGAACGTCGAAGCCTGCTCGACTGGGTGATCCGGCCCGCGCTGCGCGCGGTTCCCGGTGTGGCCGACGTCAATGCGCTCGGCGGCGCGGTGCGCAGTTTCGAAGTCGTTCCCGATGCCACCCGGCTGGCGGCCGTGGGGTTGTCCACGGCGGACATCCAGCGTGCCATCGAGGCGAACAATCGCAACGATGGTGCCGGTCGGCTCGGCGAAGGCGACGAGGTGCTGCTGGTGCGTAGCGAGGGCAACGTGCAAACCATGGATGACTTGCGCGCCATCGTGTTGGGGCGCAAAGGCAGTGCGCCGATTCGCCTGGGCGATGTGGCGCAAGTGCGCATGGGTGCGCTGACGCGCTACGGCGTGGTGACCAAGGACGGGCGCGGCGAAGCGGTCGAAGGGCTGGTGCTTGGCCTGGCCGGCGCGAACGCCCGTGACGTCGTGGAAGGTGTCACCACGAAACTCGATGAGCTCAAGCCCAGCCTTCCTCCCGGCGTCGCGTTGAAGGTCTTCTACAATCGGGCCCAGCTCGTCGACAACGCCGTGGGAACGGTGGCGAAAGCCCTGATCGAAGCCACCGTGCTGGTGCTGATCCTGCTGGGTGCGTTTCTGGGCAATCTTCGTGCGGCCGTCACGGTGGCGGTAGTGTTGCCGCTATCGGCGCTGGCCACCTTCATCCTGATGCGCGTCGAGGGAATGTCGGCCAACCTGATGAGCCTCGGTGGACTCGCCATTGCGATCGGCATGCTGGTGGACGCTGCGATCGTGGTCGTCGAGAACGTGGTGCAGCATCTGGGGCACGATCAGGCCCGCAGCAAACTGCCCCGACTGCACATCGTGTTTCGCGCACTGCGTGAGGTTGCCGTGCCGGTTGCCGCGGGCGTGCTGATCATCATCACGGTCTTTCTGCCGTTGCTGACCCTGGAAGGTCTGGAAGGCAAGCTGTTCGTGCCCGTCGCACTGACCATCGTGTTCGCGCTGGCCAGTTCGCTGGTGCTTTCGCTGACGGTCATTCCGGTCCTCGCATCATTCCTGCTGAAGAAGGTGTCTCACCAGGAGCCGTGGTTGCCGCGTCAGCTGCTGCGTCGATACCAGCCGGCATTGGCATGGGCACTGACCCACCAGCGGATCGTGATCATCGCGGCGATCGTCATGCTGGTGTTTGCCGGTGGCGTGTACGCCATGGTCGGCAAGACCTTCATGCCGACCATGGATGAGGGCGACATTATCGTCGGTATCGAGAAGCTGCCCTCGGTCAGCCTGGAGGAGACCGCCGCGCTGGATCTGAAGATCCAGCAGGCACTGATGGCACAGATTCCGGAGATCACCGGTGTAGTGGCCCGCGCCGGTTCCGATGAGATCGGACTGGATCCGATGGGTCTGAACCAGACGGATACGTTTCTGGTGCTGAAGCCGCGGGCGGACTGGGCCGTAAAGAACAAGGACGCGCTGATCGACAGAATCCGGGGCGTGCTCGATCAGCTGCCCGGCATCAAGTACAGCTTTACCCAGCCGATCGACATGCGTGTGCAGGAGATGATCATCGGGGTGCGCGGGGATCTGGCGATCAAGGTCTTTGGGCCGGATCTGGCGATCCTCAACCAGCTCGCCGGTCAGATCGAGGCGTTGGTGAAAACCGTACCGGGCAACCAGGATGTCTATACCGTCCAGAACGACGGCGTGCAGTACTTGCGGGTGATCGTCGATCGCCTGGCCAGCGGACGCTTCGGCCTGTCGGTAGAAGACGTGCAGGATGCGCTGCGCGCACAGATCGAAGGCCAGCGCGTCGGTACGGTGACCGAAGGGAACAAGCGCGTACCGATCATCGTGCGTGGTCCGGACAGCGTGAAAGTATCCCCCGCCGAGTTCGCCGCGCTGCGCATCACCACCGCCGACGGTGCCAGCGTGCCGCTGGAAACCGTCGCGCATTTGCAGCGCGACAGCGGCCCGGTAAAGATCGATCGCGAGATGGGTAGTCGCTACAGCGTCGTCATCGCCAACGTCTCCGGTCGCGATCTGGTCGGTTTCGTGACCGAGGCGAAGGCGAAGATCGCCCAGGCCGTGAAGCTGCCGACAGGCTATCGGATCAGCTGGGGTGGACAGTTCGAGAATCAGCAACGGGCCGCGGCAAGGCTCTCTCTGGTCGTTCCGCTGGCCCTGGGACTGATCTTCCTGATCCTGTTCTCCACCTTCGGCTCGGTGCGCCAGTCGCTGCTGGTCCTCAGCAATATTCCCTTCGCGCTCGTCGGTGGCATCGTTGCGCTGTGGATCACCGGCGAATACCTCTCGGTACCGGCCTCCGTGGGGTTCATCGCCTTGCTCGGCATCGCGGTACTCAACGGCGTGGTGCTGGTGAGCTATTTCAACAAGCTCCACGCCGAGGGCTTCGATCCGGTCACCTGTGTGGTGCAGGGTGCTCATCGCCGTTTGCGGCCGGTGATGATGACCGCCTCGATCACTGCCTTCGGCCTGGTCCCGCTGCTGTTTGCCAGCGGGCCGGGATCGGAGGTGCAGCGGCCTCTGGCGATCGTGGTCATCGGCGGCCTGGTCACGGCGACTGCGCTGACACTCTTCCTTTTGCCCATTCTCTATCTGCGCTTCGCGCACGCACGCGTGGAGGTGCGCCATGGATAAGTACTGTTTCTCGCTGGTCTGCGTGCCAGACGTGGAAGAAAAACTTCTGGACGCCCTGTTGACCGCTTTCAACGAGGAGATCTTCACCAGTACGCCCACCTGCAGCCATGGCACCGCGATGGGGCGGCTGAGCCCTGCCGAGCAGGTCATGGGGCGCAGCCGTTCGGTTCTGGTGCAGATCCTGGTGAGCGATCCTGAAATGCAGACGCTGCTGACTCTGCTGGCGGATGACTTCGCGGGTACGGGCATACGCTACTGGGCTACACCGCTTGCCCTCGAAGGAGAAGTCGCATGAAGACCATCCTGTTCGTATTGCTGATGGGTCTTTGCACGGTGGGCCATGCCATGGAGGAAGTTCCCGCGCCAGCGGACCTGCCGTCGGCCATGGCGGCGAAAACCTGGATCGCACAGGATCCGGCGGTGGTCGAGGCGCAGAGTGCGCGGACGGGAGCGGGGCATGCGGCGGGGATGCTTGCAGCTTCTCCCAATGAGTGGATCGTGAAAGGCTCCGCACAGCGCAGGAATTACGCCAGCGGTCCAGCCTCGCGGGAATGGACAGCGGGATTCGAGCGCACCGTGCGGCTGCCTGGCAAGAAGAGGCTGGACCGACAGCTGGGCGATACCGGTATCGCGCTGGCTAACGCGCAACTCGGTGAAGCCATTCAAGAGGCCGCGCGTGGGTTGGTCGATCTCTGGATGGGACGCCTGAGTGCACGTCAGGCGCGCGCCTTCATGACGGAGCAGGTGCAACTGGCGAGGAGCAACCTTCAGTCGGTGCAGAAGCGCCACAAGGCAGGCGATGCGGCGGCGCTCGACGTGAATGTGGCTGCGGCCGACCTCGCCGAGGTCGAGCAGGGCATGAGCGAGGCACTGGCCAGCGAAACCAAGGCACAGGCACGACTCAACGTCCGGTTTCCCGGCGCCGCCGATGCCGAGCCGCCCATGCTCGGCCAGCCGGTCAAGCTGGAGGAGTCCGAGGTGGTCTGGAAGGATCGGGTGCTGGCAGCCAGCGATCCGCTTCGGATGGCACAACTGCGCATGGAGCAGGCGGAACTCGCGGCCTCGCGCGCACGCGCGGACCGGTTGCCGGATCCCACGATCGGTCTGTATGCCGCGTCGGAAGCATTCAGCCGCGAGCGTATCGTTGGTGTCAATGTCTCGATGCCTTTGCCGGGCAGCTACCGAACTGAGCGGCTAGGGCAGGCGCTGACGGAAGTGGATGCCGCGCGTGCGGCGCGCGATCGTCGGCAGCGTGAGCTCGAATCGGAAATCGCGGACAGCTATACCGATGCGACGAGCAACTACGACCGCTGGAAACTAGCGGAAGAGGGGGCGTCGAGAACCCGCCGGAATGCCCAGTTGACACAGCGCGCCTATGCCCTTGGCGAGGCCGATCTGCAGACGCTTCTGCTGGCCCGGCGCCAATCGGTGGATGCCATGCAATCGGCCCTGGACGCACGTACCGCTGCACTCCGCTCCTACTACCGGCTGCTCGTCGACGCTCGTCTGATATGGGGCCTTGCGCGCGAATGAAGGCAGGGCGGCGTACGGCGCCGCCCCTGATTTCGGCGCCCTTCCTTCGATGGTTGGGCTCGCTCTCGGCGATCTTTCCCGATGTCAGTACATAACGCTGTGGCGGTTGCATAAGGTGGCCGCCGCAAAGGAGACTCCGATGGGCATTTCAGGGCCACGCAAGCACGGCAGCCCCATCGCGGCGGGACAGGCGCCGGCTCGCCTATACTCGAGGCCTCTTCAGGGATAAAGGGGTAGGCAATGGGACAGATTCTCGCGCTGGTGATCGTGTTCGTCGTCGTGGTCGGTGTGGCCAAGCTGGTGCGCATCGTGCCGCAGGGCTTCGAGTGGACGGTGGAAACATTCGGCAAGTACACCCGCACGCTCAGCCCCGGCCTGCATTTTCTGATCCCGATCTATCAGGCGGTCGGGCGCAAGATCAACATGATGGAGCAGGTGCTGGACGTGCCCTCGCAGGACGTGATCACCAAGGACAACGCGGTGGTGCGGGTCGACGGCGTGGTGTTCTACCAGGTGCTGGACGCGTCCAAGGCCGCCTATGAGGTGTCGAATCTGGAGCAGGCGTCGCTGGCGCTGGTGATGACCAATATCCGTACCGTGCTCGGCTCGATGGACCTGGACGAATCGCTGAGCCAGCGCGACGCGATCAACGCGAAACTGCTCAAGGTCGTCGACGAGGCGACCCATCCGTGGGGCGTCAAGGTCAACCGCATCGAGATCAAGGACATCGCGCCGCCGCGCGACCTGATCGACGCGATGGCACGGCAGATGAAGGCCGAGCGCGAGAAGCGCGCGAACATCCTCGATGCCGAGGGTTTCCGCCAGGCGGCGATCCTCAAGGCCGAAGGCGAGAAGCAGTCGGTGATCCTTGCCGCCGAGGGCGAGAAGGAGGCCGCGTTCCGCGCCGCCGAAGCGCGCGAGCGATCGGCCGAGGCCGAGGCGAAGGCGACCACGATGGTGTCCGACGCGATCTCCGGCGGCAACGTCAACGCGTTGAACTACTTCGTCGCCAACAACTACGTCGAGGCATTGAAGGAAATGGCGAAGTCGCCGAACCAGAAGATGCTGCTGTTGCCGATCGAGGCCACCGGCATCCTCGGTTCGCTGGCTGGCATCGCCGAATTGGCGAAGGAATCGCTGGGCCAGCAGCAGAAGGCGGTGGCGGTCCAGCCGCCGCTGCGCTGAGGTGGATGCCATGTGGGAGCTTTCCGCGCATTACCTGTGGTGGATTCTCGCGTTGCTGCTGATTGCCGGCGAAGTGTTGCTGCCGGGGTATTTCATGCTGTGGATCGGTCTGGCCGCGGCCGCGATGGGTGTGGTGCTGTGGGCCGTGCCCACGCTGGGCCTGCTCGCGCAGGCCGTGCTGTTCGCGTTGCTCGCGTTCGCCTTCTGCGTCGGTTATGCGCGCTGGCTGCGGCCGCGGCTGGAGCGCCGCGCGCCTGGCGACGAGCGCCTGAACCGTCGTGGCGAGCAGATGATCGGTCAGCGCTACGTACTGGTCGAGCCTATCGTCAACGGCCGCGGCAAGGCTCGCGTGGGCGATGGCCAGTGGCTGGTCAGCGGGCCGGATCTGCCGCTGGGCAGCACGGTGGAAGTGGTGGCCGTCGAAGGCACCACCTTACAGGTGCGTGCGGCTACATGAGCGCAGGTGACGCCATCCGTCGGCAGCAGTTCGCCACCACCGCGCCGACGACGCGGATCGCGTTTGTGCTGGAGCTGGCGCGACGGCTGCATCAGTACGGCACTTCGGCGCCGCGGTTGGAGATGGCGGTGGCCGGCGCGGCGCAGCGGCTGGGACTGGCCGCCGATGTGTGGTCCAGCCCCACCGCGATCATCATCTCCTTTGCCGATCTGGCGCAGGGCGAGGACGGTGTGGCGCAGACCACCCAGGTGATGCGGCTGGCCCCGGGCGAGGTGAATCTGGAGCGCCTGTGCGAGGCCGACGATATCGCCGACCGCGCGATTGCCGGCGAACTGGATCTGCGCGAGGGCTTCCGCCTGCTGCGTGCGCTGGGCCGGCCGGATACGCGCCGCGAGAAAATAGGCCTGATCGCCAGCTATGGCCTGTCCGCCGCCAGCATCGCGGCGTTATTCCTGCACAGCTCATGGGTGGATCTGCTGGTGGCCGGCGTGATCGGCGTGATCATCGGCGGCATCAGCATGCTGGCGGCCAACCGGCCGCGACTGGCGGTGGCCAGCGATGCGATCTGCGCGCTGGTGGCCACCGCGGTGACCATCGTGGTGAGCGCGTTCGTGGTGCCGCTGGCGATCAAGTCGGTGGTGCTGGCCAGCCTGATCATCCTGATCCCGGGCATGTCGCTGACCACCGCGGTACGCGAAATCTCCAGCCAGCATCTGGTCTCCGGCATGGCGCGCATGGGCGGTGCGATGTCGACCCTGCTCAAGCTCACCTTCGGCACCCTCGCGGCGACCCAGCTGTGTGGGGCGGTGGGCATCACCGCCCGCGATTTTGCCTTGCCGGCGCTGCCGACGTGGACCGATTACCCGGCGCTGCTGGTGGCGGCGATCGCGTTCGCCATCTTGTTCCGCGCTGCCAGGCGCGACTGGCCGGTGGTGATCGTGGCGGTGATCGTGGGTTATCTGGCGACTCGCTGGGGGGGCGCGATTTCCGGCTCCTTGCCGGGCGCGCCGTTTGGCGTGTTCCTTGGCGGATTTCTGCTCGGTGCCATGTCGAACATCTATGCGCGATTCGCACGTCGGCCGGGTGCGGTGGTTCGCGAGCCCGGCATTCTGTTGCTGGTGCCGGGCAGCGTCGGTTTCCGCAGCATGTCGTTTCTGCTCGAACGGGACACTTCGCTGGGCCTGGATACCGGTCTGTTGCTGCTGACCTTGCTGGTGTCGCTGGTGGCCGGACTGATGTTCGGCGACCTGCTGGTTTCGCCACGCCGATCGCTGTAAGGCGAATATAAAAAAACGCCGGCTTTCAGGCCGGCGTTTTCATGTGAATCGTTGATGTGGGTCACATGCGGATTTACCGATGCAGTGATCCCGATTCGATGATCCGATTTGAAGCGGGACGATCAGATCGCCAGATCCTTTTCCTTCTTGCCGGCCTTCAGCGCGTCGTTATACCAGTGCGGACGCTTGCCGCGGCCGGACCAGGTCTGCGCCGGATTGGCGGGATTGCGGTATTTCGGGGCGACCGTGCCGGTGGTGCGCTTGGCCTTGCCGCGGGTGCTGCCGAAAATATCCTCGAAGGTATATCCCTCGGCCTTGATCAGCGCGTGTACTTTCTCGCGCAGCTTGACGACTTTTTCCTTGCGCAGTTCGTTCTGGCGAACCTGCGCCTTGCTGATCAGATCATTCAGCTGGGTGTGATTGAGATTCTTGATATCGACGGCCATGATGAACTCCGGGGGGTGAGTATCGGCAATTAAAACGTCCTGGCCGGTGTCTGATTATTATCGGGGACTGAGCCAGACGCGCGGAAAGTTGCAGCAGTCCCGATTCTCGCTGATTGACGGAATAGTTGTAAAGCGCAATTCATCCAGAGAAGTACGCGTTCACATTAAACCCGATTAATGGCGCCGCGGTTGATTTGAATAATCGATATTCGGGATTTCGTTGCGTCGAATGCGCAAACGGCCGTGCACGGCGGCCGTTTTTTTGGTTAATTCCGGGTTATCTCCTAAGGTTCAGCCGCGACATTCAGGCAAGCAAGGCGAACAGCTCGTCCTGGCTGAGTGCGCGGCTCTCGCTCTCGCCGCGGGCGCGGTATTCCAGCGTACTGGCGGCCAGGCCCCGTTCGCTGACCACCACGCGATGCGGAATGCCGATCAGCTCCATGTCGGCAAACATGCCGCCCGGACGCAGGCCGCGATCATCCAGCACCGTCTCGATGCCATGCTGGCACAGCGACTGGTACAGCACCTCGGCGGCCGCAGCCACCTCGGGCAGGTTCTTCGGATTGATCACGCATACCGCCAACCGCCACGGTGCCATCGCCTCGGGCCACAGGATGCCGGCGTCGTCGTGGCGCTGTTCGATGGCGGCGGCGACGATGCGGCTGACGCCGATGCCGTAGCAGCCCATGGTCATCACCTGGGGTTTGCCGGTCTCGTCGATCACGCTGGCCTTGAGTACCTCGGCATATTTCTGGCCAAGCTGGAACACATGGCCGACCTCGATGCCGCGGGCGATATGCAGCACACCCTTGCCGTCGGGCGAGAGGTCGCCCTCGACCACGTTGCGCAGGTCGGCGATGCGCGTGATGCGCGCATCGCGCTCCCAGTTCGCGCCGGTGTAATGACTTGCGTCGGCCATCCCTCCGCAGACGAAATCGGCGAGCACGGCAGCATCGCGGTCGACGATGACGGGAATCGAATCGGGCAGGCCGACCGGGCCGATGAAGCCGGGGCGGGCGCCAGTGGCGGCGAAGATTTCCTCTTCGCTGGCGAGTGCCGATTGATCGGGCAGTTCAGCCAGCTTGCCGGCCTTGACCTCGTTGATCTCGTGATCGCCGCGCAGGCATAGCGCGACCAGACCTTCGCGGCCGCGCACCAGCAGGGTCTTGACGCATTGCTGCGGCGATACCTTGAGGAAGCTGCTGACCTCGGCGATGGTTTTCTGGGTCGGTGTATCGACTCGCTGCAACGGCGCCGACGAAGCCGGACGTGCATGGGTCGGCGCCAATGCCTCGGCCTTCTCCAGATTCGCGGCGTAATCGGAGCCGTCGGAAAACGCGATCGCATCTTCGCCGGAATCGGCCAGGACCTGGAATTCATGGCTGGCATTGCCGCCGATCGCTCCGGTATCGGCCTGCACCGCGCGGAAGGTCAACCCGAGCCGGGTGAAAATGCGCACATAAGCCTGATACATCACGGCGTATGTTTCGGCCAGCGACTCCTGGGTGAGGTGGAACGAATACGCGTCCTTCATCAGAAATTCGCGCGCTCGCATCACGCCGAAACGCGGGCGGATTTCATCGCGGAACTTGGTCTGGATCTGATAGAAGTTGACCGGCAGCTGCTTGTAGCTTTTCAGCTCGTTGCGGGCGAAATCGGTAATCACTTCCTCATGGGTCGGGCCGTAGCAGTATTCCTGCTGCTTGCGATCCTTGATTTTCAGCAGCTGGCCGCCGAATTTTTCCCAGCGGCCGGTTTCTTCCCATAACTCTTTCGGCTGAATCGACGGCATCAGCATTTCGATCGCGCCGGCGCGATTCATTTCCTCGCGTACGATGTGTTCCACCTTGCGCAGCACTCGCAGGCCCAGTGGACTCCAGGTGTACAGGCCCGACGCGAGCCGGCGGATCATGCCCGCCCGCAGCATCAGCTGATGGCTGGCGATTTCGGCGTCGGCGGGGACTTCCTTGACGGTGGCCAGATGGAATTGGCTGAGGCGCATGCGAGGCATTCCGGCATAAATGAAGACGCCCATTGTAGCGGGCTGCCGCCGTCGTCGCTGGTAGCTGGGGCGACGGCAGAACTGCCGTCGCCGTGAATCGGGCTATTACTTGGATTGGCAATACAAGTCGTATTGGCTCTGGGCGGCGCTGGTCTGTTGCTTGCGCTGGTCGGCGTCGAGCGCGACGGTCTTGCCATTCTGCTGCATGACTACCTGGCCGCTGCCTTGCAACGCGGTGATATTGGCTTTCAGCGAATTGCACAGCTTGTTGCGGTTTTCCGGGTTGTCCGCCACCGGCTGGGCCGGTGCGGCAGCGGGCTGGCTGCTGCCGGCCGCGCTTGCGGCGGCAGCCGGTGCGGCCAGTGGCTCCACGGTACCGGTGGTGGTTACCTTGGAGAATTTCGTGCCCTGTGCCGGCGGTGTCTCCGAGTAATGCACGGTTCCGCTGGCGTCTGTCCACTTGTAGACCTGGGCGGTGGCCAGGGGGGCCAGCAACAGCAGCGCCACGACGATCAGCGAACGGTGCATGGTGTTCTCCATTTCATGGGAAATCGCTAGCTTTCAAGGGAAATCGCTAGCTGTCTTGTTATCACTGTGGCGGCCGGGACTCAAGCAGCCGATGGTTTACACTGCGCGCATCCTGTCACGGATTGATTCATGAGCGAGATCTTACCCGTACGCCCGCCCCGCCACCGGGGTATTTACCTGCTGCCGAACCTGTTCACCACCGGGGCGATGTTCGCGGGTTTCTACGCGATTATCGCCAGCATCGGCGGTCGTTACACCGAGGCGGCCGTGGCGGTATTCATTGCCGCCGTGCTGGACGGCATGGACGGGCGTGTCGCGCGGATGACCGGCACCCAGACCGAATTTGGCGTGCAATACGACTCGCTGTCCGATCTGGTCAGCTTCGGACTGGCGCCGGCGCTGGTGATGTATACGTGGTCGCTGTCGGCGTTGCGCGATTTCGGCGCGTTGTGGGGCAAGCTGGGCTGGGCCGCAGCGTTCATCTATGCCGCCTGCGCCGCGTTGCGGCTGGCGCGCTTCAATACCCAGGTCGGCGTGGCCGACAAGCGCTATTTCCAGGGGCTGGCCAGTCCGGCGGCGGCGGCGGTGTGCATGTCGTTCGTGTGGAGCGTGGACAAGTTCGGCCTGTCCGGCAGCGAGTTCTGCTTCATCACACCGGTGATCGCGGTGGTCGTTGGCTTGCTGATGGTCAGCCGGTTCCGTTATTTCAGCTTCAAGTCGCTGCCGTTGGGCGAGCGCCAGCGCGTGCCGTTTGGCTGGATGGTCGGCGCCGTGCTGTTGATCGCGCTGCTGATCCTGGATACGCCGCGGGTGCTGTTTGCCGGTTTCACGATTTATCTGCTGTCCGGGCCGGTATGGACGGTCTGGGGTCTGGCCACGCATCGGCGCCGGACAAGGCGCAATCCGGCATGAATGCGAGCCCGCGCCAGCACGCAACCGTCAGCCATCGCGATCGCGTATTGCGCGCGTTGGGCGTGACGCCGTGGGTGCGGAGAACGGCGCCGGAGCTGCCGGCAGGCGCCATCGAGTCGAATCCGCCGATGGCCGATACGGACGCCGGAGTCGCCTGCGTGGTGGTGTTGCCGGAAGGTTGCAGCACGCGCGAGCTCGACCTGCTGGGCCGCGCGCTCAATGCCTGCGGCGCGGCGCTGGCCCGTGCCGCGCGCGTCACGGTACGTGGCGGCCAGCTTGCAGCAGACCTGCCCGAGGCGCGCGCCTATCTGGTGTTCGGCGAGGCGCAAGCACATGCGCTGGGACGCACATTGCCCGCAGCGGCGATGCATCAGGCGCAGATCGTGCTGGCCGATGAGCCGGCCCTGGTGCTGACCAGCGCCGGTGCCAAACGGCGGCTGTGGAGCGCGCTGCGCAATCTGCGCCGCGCGCTGGCCACAGCGGGCGGTTAGCCGTGATGGTCGCGGTCATCAAACCGGTGATCCAGGTACGCGCCATGCGCGCCGAGGACCTGGCCACGGTCAGCGCGATGGAAAATATCTCCTACGACTTCCCGTGGTCGGCCGGCATCTTTGCCGATTGCGTGAAAGCCGGGCATCCGTGCTGGGTGCTGTGCGTGGATGCGGACATCGCCGGCTACGGCATCCTGTCGATGGGCGCGGGCGAGGCACACGTGCTGAACATCTGCATCGGGCCGGATTTCCGCGGCCGCGGGCTGGGCCGGCATCTGCTCGGTCGGTTGCTGGACATCGCGCGCTGGAATGGTGCGGAACGGGTGTTCCTGGAAGTGCGGCCATCGAATCCGCTGGCGAAAGCGTTGTACGAGTCGGTGGGATTCAACGAGATCGGTCGGCGGCCGCGCTATTACCCGGCGCACGATGGGCGCGAGGATGCGATCGTGATGGCGCTGGATTTGTTGCCGTCGTAGCGCAACGCGCTACGACGATATGGACACATGCTCCTCGCGTTTGCCTCCTCTCCCCTCCGGGGAGAGGATTGAGGTGAGGGGTCGGTGCTCGCGGTGCAGCTTCTAGTTTTACGGGATCAGCGCGCCTAGCTTCATGTAGGAGCCCGCTTGCGGGCGATGCTCTTGCTTTAAATCTTTCCAACCATCAGAGCAAAAGCATCGCCCGCGAGCGGGCTCCTACACACATGCAAGGTGGCGGGATCCGCTCGCTTGTTCAGCCCAGCTTCCGCGCCTGCTCGCGCAAGGCCGTCAGCGTGGTGTTCCAGTCGGTGATGCGCTGGCGTTCCTGGACGACGACTTCGGCGGGAGCATTGGCCACGAAGTTGGCGTTGCCGAGCTTGCCTTCGCACTTTTTGATCTCGACTTCGATGCGGGTGATTTCCTTGGCCAGGCGGGTTTTCTCGGCGCCGAGATCGATCAGGCCAGCGAGCGGGATCATCACGCGCAGCGTGCCGACCACGGCCGCCGCGGCGGCCGGTTCGTCGGCTCCGGCTTCGACCCATTGCGGCGAGTCGGTGCGGGCAAGGAAGGCGATCTGGGCGGCGAACTTCGCCACGCGAGCACGATCGCCGGCGTCGCCGTCGGCGAGCAGCAGCGGGATGGTCTTGGCGGGCGAGACATTCATTTCCGAGCGGATCCTGCGGATGCCGCTGAGCACGTTCTTGAACCACTCGATCTCGGCCGTCGCCGCGTCATCCGCAACGATCTCTTCGGCGCGCGGCCATGGCCGCTGCATCAGGCTGCCTTCGGTGAGGTCGAGCTTCGGCGCCACCGACTGCCAGATTTCTTCCGTGATGAACGGGATCACCGGATGCAGCGCGCGCAGCACGCTTTCCAGCACAACCAATAAAGTGTGGCGCGTCGAGGCGGCGGCGATGGCGTCCTCACCGTTCAAGGCCGGCTTGGCCAGCTCGAGGAACCAGTCGCAGTACTCGTTCCAGACGAACTCGTAGAGCGATTGCGCCAGCAGATCGAAGCGGTAGGTAGTGAAGTGCTGCTCGACCTCGCCCAGCGTCTGCTCGAGACGCGTGAGGATCCAGCGTTCCGCCTCGGTCACCGGCGCGCCTGCGGGCGCCGCGATCTCGCCTTCCGGCAGGTTCATCAGCACAAACCGCGCCGCATTCCACAGCTTGTTGCAGAACGCCTTGTAGCCTTCGGCGCGCTTGATGTCGAAGTTGATCGTGCGGCTGTAGCTGGCCAGCGCGGCGAAGGTGAAGCGCAGCGCATCGGTGCCGATCGCGGGGATGCCGGCCGGGTAATCCTTGCGGACACGCTTCTCGACTTTCTCGCGCACCTGCGGAATCAGCAATGACTTGGTGGACTTCGCCACCAGCGGCTCCAGCTCGACGCCGTCGATCAGGTCCAGCGGATCCAGCGTGTTGCCCTTGGACTTGGACATCTTCTGGCCTTCCGCATCGCGCACGATGGCGTTGATGTAGACCTCGCGGAACGGCACCTGGCCAATGAAGTACTTGGTCGCCATCACCATGCGGGCGACCCAGAAGAAGATGATGTCGAAGCCGGTGACCAGCACGGCGCTGGGCAGGAAGATCTTGTCCTGTTCCCAGTTCGCCACGACTTCGCCGCGCTCGTTCTTCACCGGACCATTCGCGGGCCAGCCCAGCGTGGAGAATGGCCACAGCGCCGAGCTGAACCAGGTGTCGAGCACGTCCTCGTCCTGGCGCAGCGCGCCGACCGGTGCGGTCGTGGCGTTGGCGCGCGCGTCCGCCTCGTCCTCGCCCACGAAGATGTTGCCGGCCTCGTCGTACCAGGCCGGAATACGATGGCCCCACCACAGCTGGCGGCTGATGCACCAGTCCTGGATGTTGTCCAGCCACTGCGTGTAGGTGGTCGACCAGTTTTCCGGCACGAACTTGATTTCGCCCGAACGCACGGCATCCAGCGCCGGCTGGGTGATCGCCTGGCGGCCGCCCGGACGTCCATCGGACAGCGTGTCGGTGGTGAGGTCGACGAACCACTGGTCGGTCAGCATCGGCTCGATCACCGCGTCCGAACGGTCGCTCACCGGCACCTGCAGCTTGTGCGGTTTGGTCTCGACCAGCAGGCCGGCGGCTTCGAGATCGGCCAGCACGCGCTTGCGTGCATCGTAGCGGTCGAGGCCGCGATATTTTTCCGGCGCGTTGTCGTTGACCTTCGCGGCCAGCGTGAAAATGGTGATCGGCGCCAGCTTGTGGCGCTGGCCGATCGCATAGTCGTTGAAGTCGTGCGCCGGCGTGATCTTGACGCAGCCGGTGCCGAAATCCTTGTCGACGTAGTCGTCGGCGATGACGGGAATCTCGCGATCCGTCAGCGGCAGCTTCAGCGTCCGGCCGACCAGATGCGCGTAGCGCTCGTCCTCCGGATGCACCGCCACGGCGACATCGCCAAGCATGGTCTCCGGACGCGTGGTGGCGACCACCACGCTTTCGTCGCTGCCCGCACCACTCTTATCACTGACGGGATAGCGGATCGACCACATATGCCCGTCGCGCTCGACGTTGTTCACTTCCAGATCGGATACCGCGGTGCCCAGCACCGGGTCCCAGTTCACCAGCCGGTTGCCCCGGTAGATCAAGCCCGCGCGATACCAGTCGATGAATACCTTGCGCACCGCGGCCGACAGGCCTTCGTCCATGGTGAAGCGCTCGCGCGACCAGTCCGCGGCAGCACCGATGCGGCGCATCTGGTTGGTGATGGTGGAGCCGGACTCCTCTTTCCATTTCCATACGCGCTCGACGAACGCATCGCGGCCCAGGTCGTGCCGCGTCTTGTCCTCGATGGCGAGCTGGTTCTCCACGATCTTCTGCGTGGCGATGCCCGCATGGTCGGTGCCGACCTGCCACAGCGTGTTCATGCCGCGCATGCGCTGGTAGCGCACCAGCATATCCATCACGGTCTGCTGGAATGCATGCCCCATGTGCAGCGTGCCGGTGACGTTCGGCGGCGGCAGCAGGATGCAATACGGCTCGCCCTTGCCCGACGGCTGGAACGCGCCGCTGGCTTCCCAGCGCTCGTACCACTTCGACTCGATCTGGGCGGGTTCGAAACTCTTTTCCATCGGAATTGCGCTCGGTGGCGCGCGCAGGGCGCGCGCTTTGTCGTGGGTTAAAGCCGGTCATTGTACGGGGAGGGGGCTGGGCTGCCAAAAATGACCGGCCGCAGCCTGGGTCGGCTTTTGCCCCCTCTCCCTTTGGGAGAGGGTTGGGGTGAGGGTCCGGGGCTTGCGGGATGCTGGCGCTGACCGACGCCTCAGCCCAATCTCAACCTGAGGTAGGAGCGGCTTCAGTCGCGATGCTCTGGCTCTTTGGTGGTTTGTTTGAAGCGAAGAGCTTTCGTGCGCCGTAGGCGCCCGAGTTACTTTCTCTTTGTGTGGCCAAAGAGAAAGTAACCAAAGAGAAAGGCCACCCCGCTTGGCGCTTGCCGGGCTTCCTGCCCGGCAAGTCCGTGAGCCGGGGCCGGGCTTTTCGACAGGGCTCCTGCCCTGGCGAAAAGGAGTCGACTTCCTGTCGACTCCCGCTTCGCGGCCTGTCGTCCCCGTCTCACCGCCGCACAGGGGCCCCGGGTAGAGCCGCGGGCCATCGTGGCCCGCACTCGGTGAAGAGCTCAGAAGCAACGGCAAGAGCAAAGCCGCTCTGCTGTTGCTTGGCTGTTGCTCTGGCTTTTCTGAAAAGTACGCGCAGGAGGCGCGTTGCTCTACCGGGGGCCCCTCTGCAGCGGCGGGTGGGTGGAGGAACAGCCCGCAGGGTGGTTCGCAGGGATGCGAACCAGTTTGGCGTCAGGGCAGGAGGCCCTGTCGACAAACCCC
>Ga0209026_1000177_pt1 | contig 96629 bp, 98 predicted proteins | sample AraplaCL_Col_mCL_FD_184262 | JGI IMG/M metagenome (GOLD analysis project Ga0209026, IMG submission 184262) | Arabidopsis root microbial communities from the University of North Carolina, USA - plate scrape CL_Col_mCL (SPAdes) (version 2) | ecosystem: Host-associated > Plants > Roots >...
GGCCGCGGTGATCAAAACCCCGACTGGAGCAGCTCCTGCGGTTGCGCCTTCTGCCCAGCCGCAAGCACAGCCGCAGACGGGGAATGCTGCACATGCGCTTCCGGGTGCCAACGGCCAGCCCCTGCCGACGACCGGCAAGGCTCCAGCCACTCCGGGCGTGGCTCCTGCGAAACAGGCTCAGCAGCCACAGGTGGCTCCGAACGCCACGCATAATCCGGCTGTCGCCACCCAACCTGCCCAGCCGGGAGCGAATACCAACGCACACGCGCTTCCCGGCGCCAACGGCCAGCCCCTGCCTGCAACCGGCAATCTTCCGAAGGTGCCGGGTGCGGCACAGACGAAGCAGGCCCAACAGCCTCAGGCGGCACCGAACGCGACGCGTAACCCGGCCATCGCCACGCAACCTGCACAGCCCGGCACGAATGCCAAGACACATGCGCTTCCGGGCGCCAAGGGGCAGCCCCTGCCGCCGGCCGGAAACACGCCTGCCGTGAAGGGTCAAAATCAGATCGCCAAGACCCCGGCGCCGCAGGCGGCTCCGGCCGCGAAGCCGAATGCCGTGGCCACCGCGCCGAAACCCAATGTGCATGTTCAGGCGGTGAAACCAGCCGCACCCACCTTTGCCGCCAAGCCCCCGGTGAAACCCAACGTGGTCAACAATGCCCGGCCACCGGTCAGCAATCAGCCCCGTATTGCGACTGCGCCACCGCGCCAGGTCAATCCGGCCGCGTCTCAGCCAAGGCCCGTGCCCCCCGCTCCGAAGATGCAGGCTCAACCGAAACCCCAGCCGCAACCGCAGCCGAAGATCGTGCAGCAGCAGGTGAGGAAGCCGCCTCCGCCTCCGCCGCAGAAGCCGCCGGAAAAGAAGAAGTGCGGCGCTGCGGGCCTACCTGCATGTCACTGACAGGTGATGCCAAATGTTGATCTGGAGGCCCGCTTCGGCGGGCCTTTGCTCGGAATTGTTGCTTCATTGCCTTGTTGAAATCAGGCGGAGCGTTTGGCACTGATGCATCGGATGCCAATCGGCGCTGCCGTGCATCTTGCAGCGGATTGCAGATATATCATCAAGGCGGGAAAACAGATGAGCGACACCATCATACTCGAAACTCCGCGCCTCATTCTGACGATGTGGGACAAGGGCGATGCCGAAGCGATTCAGCAATTGCATTCGACGATCGAAACGACGCGCTATCTATCGGGCGCGGCCCCCTGGACGCTGGAGAAGGCCGAGGAGCGGCTGAAAAGCTGGTTTGCAGAAGAGGCGCGTGATGGCGTGACCAAGTACAAGATGCTGCGGCGTGAGGACGGTCGCTTTATCGGCCGTGCCGGCTTTTCGCGTTTCCAAGAGAGGGGACGGGGCGAGTTCGAGCTTGGTTATTCGCTTCGTCAGGACGCTTGGGGCAACGGTTACGCCACGGAGATCGCCGGCGCGCTCGCGCAGTGGTTTTTCCGTCGCGGTTTTGCCAATCGGTTCATTGCATTCACACATCCGGAAAACATGGCATCGCAGCGAGTTCTCCAAAAAATCGGTATGCAATACGAAGCACCGATCGTAGTCGGCGGCACCCCGGGACTTTGCTTCGGGATGTCGCGCTAGGAGCAGTTACGGGAAAAGTGCACGGCGAATTTTCGACCGGTATGCGCAAAACAGCAAATTGAGCGTTTCCGTGTTTCAAAGAACGGCGGAAACGCTCTGAAAGCGGAAACAGCCTCTTAGCGGATGCGCTTGGCAGCCGGTTCCGGCACGAGTTCGCCGTTCAGACGGCGATCGAGATAGTCCTCGCATTCGCCGAGCAGCGTTTCGACCTGACCGTTGAAGAAATGGTTGGCGCCTGGGACGACCTTGTGCGTGATCAGGATGCCCTTCTGCGTCTTCAGCTTCTCGACGAGGCCGTTCACGTCTTTTTCCGGAGCTACCTTGTCGGCGTCGCCGTTGATGATCAGGCCGGACGACGGGCAGGGGGCGAGAAAGGAGAAGTCATAGATGTTCGGCTGCGGCGCGATCGACATGAAACCTTCGATTTCCGGGCGGCGCATCAAGAGCTGCATGCCGATCCAGGCGCCGAAGGAATAGCCGGCAACCCAGCAGCTCTTGGAGTCCGGATGAAGGCTCTGAACCCAGTCTAGAGCGGAGGCTGCATCGGAAAGCTCGCCGGCGCCGTGGTCGAATTCGCCCTGGCTGCGGCCGATACCGCGGAAATTGAACCGGAGGGTCGTGAAGCCGCGCTTCTGGAACATGTAGAAGAGCTGGTAGACCACCTGATTGTTCATCGTGCCGCCGAACTGCGGATGGGGATGAAGGATAATCGCGATCGGGGCGCTCTTTTCCTTGGAGGGCTGATAGCGGCCTTCTAGGCGACCAGCGGGGCCGTTGAAAATTACTTCGGGCATCGATACTCCGGCTCTTCTTTTTCTGCGTTCAAACCCAACGGCACGCAGCAAGTTGACTTGACGAATGCGCTCATCTTTTCTAGAACGCAGTTTAGAACAATTCGAAACTTGATGCGGTGGTCCGCGCGTTGTCTGTGCAACGGTTTGTGGAACGTGTCATAAGGCATGCCCGGCTGAAATTTCAAGGAAAATGAGCCGGCCGCAGCAAAGCAAAGTCGTGCAGGAAGAAGATTATGGCGGCAACGCGCCTCTATCTCGACTGGAATGCTACCGCACCGCTCCATCCGGCGGCTCGCGAAGCCGTGCTGCGTGCGATGGATATTCAAGGCAACCCCAATTCCGTTCACGGCGAAGGTAGGGCAGCGCGCGCAGCTGTCGAGACCGCACGCCGGCAGGTTGCGGCTCTTACGGGCGCGGAATCTGCTCATGTGATTTTCACCAGTGGCGCCACCGAGGCCGCCAATATGGTGCTGACACCGGAATTCCGGATGGGGCGGACGCCGCTTGCCATTAGCCATCTCTATATATCAGCGGTCGAACATCCTGCCGTGCGCGAAGGCGGGCGGTTTGCCAAAGACAACATCAGCGAAATACCCGTGACATCAGAGGGAGCCGTCGATCTTGCTGCGCTGGAGACCATGCTCGCCGCCCATGATAAGGCGAGCGGCCTGCCGATGGTCGCCATCATGCTCGCGAACAACGAGACCGGAATTGTCCAGCCTGTCGGCGATGCAGCTAAGCTCGTTCAGGCAGCGGGCGGTCTCTTCGTGGTGGATGCTGTTCAGGCGGCCGGCCGCGTTCCGCTCGATATCAATGCGATCGGTGCGGATTTTCTGATCGTGTCGTCGCACAAGATCGGTGGGCCAAAGGGAGTGGGCGCGCTTATCTCGCGTGGCGAGGTGCTGATGCCGAAGCCGTTGATCCACGGCGGTGGCCAGGAAAAGGGCCATCGTTCGGGCACGGAAAACACGCTTGCCATCGTCGGATTCGGTGCCGCCGCCGAGGCCGCAGCCCTAGATCTCGATGCTCGCAATGCGGCGATCGCTTCATTGCGCGCCCGGCTGGAAGAAGGCATGGAGCTTGCAGCGCCGGATGTCATTATTCACGGCAAGGGCGGCGCACGTGTTCCCAACACCAGCTTCTTCACCTTGCCGGGCTTGAAATCCGAAACCGGCCAGATCGCCTTCGACCTCGAAGGCGTGGCGATTTCTGCCGGTTCGGCCTGCTCGTCGGGCAAGGTAGGCGAAAGCCATGTGCTCGTGGCGATGGGATGCGATCCCAAGCTTGGGGCGCTGCGCATCTCGCTGGGGACGACCACGACCGAAGCGGATATCGATCGCGCAATCGCTGCTTTTGCCCGCATCGCGGCAAGGCGCAAGCTGGCGGGTGCGGCGGCCTGACGGGCATAATTTTGCGGAAACCGAAATTTCCGCTTGCCAATCGGGGTGAAAAGTCCCTTTTGGCCGACTACATAGGGGGCAGACATAAGTCTGCCGCAACGTTGACAAGCTGCCGGACCTTGGATCCGGCGAGATTGGAGAACGAAATGCCTGCAGTCCAGGAAACGGTCGATCAGGTTCGCCAGATCGACGTGGACCAGTATAAGTATGGTTTCGAGACTACGATCGAGGTGGAAAAGGCTCCCAAGGGCCTCTCCGAAGACATCATCCGCTTCATCTCCGCCAAGAAGCAGGAGCCGGATTGGATGCTGGAATGGCGCCTCGAGGCCTATCGTCGCTGGCTGACGCTCGAAGAGCCCAAGTGGGCGCGCGTCGATTATCCGAAGATCGATTTCAACGACATTCACTATTACGCCGCGCCGAAGAAATTCGCCGGCCCGAAGTCGCTCGACGACGTCGATCCGGAACTTCTGAAGACCTACGAGAAGCTCGGCATTCCCCTGCGTGAACAGGAAATTCTCGCCGGTGTCGAAAAGCCGAAGATCGCGGTCGACGCGGTGTTCGATTCCGTTTCGGTCGTGACGACCTTCAAGGAAGAGCTGAAGAAGGCCGGCGTGATCTTCATGTCGATCTCCGAAGCCATCCGCGAGCATCCGGAGCTGGTGCGCAAATATCTTGGTTCCGTCGTACCGACCTCGGACAATTTCTATGCAACGCTGAATTCGGCCGTCTTCACCGACGGTTCGTTCGTCTTCGTGCCGAAGGGCGTCCGTTGCCCGATGGAACTGTCGACCTACTTCCGCATCAACGAGAAGAACACGGGCCAGTTCGAGCGCACGCTGATCATTGCCGAAGAAGGAGCCTACGTTTCCTACCTCGAAGGCTGCACGGCGCCGCAGCGCGACGAAAACCAGCTGCATGCAGCCGTCGTCGAGCTGGTTGCGCTCGATGACGCCGAGATCAAGTATTCGACGGTACAGAACTGGTATCCGGGCGACAAGCACGGCAAGGGCGGCATCTACAACTTCGTTACCAAGCGTGGCGATTGCCGCGGCCATCGCTCCAAGATTTCCTGGACGCAGGTCGAGACCGGCTCCGCCATCACCTGGAAATATCCGTCCTGCATCCTGCGCGGCGACGACAGCCGCGGCGAGTTCTACTCGATCGCGGTTTCGAACGGCCATCAGCAGGTCGACAGCGGCACCAAGATGATCCACCTCGGCAAGAACACGTCGAGCCGCATCATCTCGAAGGGTATCGCAGCCGGCGTCTCGCAGAACACCTATCGCGGTCAGGTCTCGGCGCATCGCCGCGCAACCAATGCCCGCAACTTCACGCAGTGCGACTCGCTGCTGATCGGCGACAAGTGCGGCGCGCATACGGTGCCCTACATCGAGGCGAAGAACTCGTCCGCGCAGTTCGAGCATGAGGCGACGACCTCGAAGATTTCCGAAGACCAGCTGTTCTACTGCCTGCAGCGCGGCATTCCCGAGGAAGCGGCGATCGCGCTGATCGTCAACGGCTTCGTCAAGGAAGTGCTGCAGGAGCTGCCGATGGAATTCGCCGTCGAAGCGCAGAAGCTGATCGGCATCTCGCTCGAGGGCAGCGTCGGCTGACGTCCACGAAACAGAATTAGCTTTGGCGCGTCAGGCGCGCCGCACACTCATTCCTGCGATAGGATACTAAAATGCTTGAAATCAAGAACCTGCATGCCCGCATCGCCGAAGACGGCACCGAGATCATCCGTGGTCTGAATCTGACCGTGAAGGCAGGCGAGGTCGCCGCCATCATGGGGCCGAACGGCTCCGGCAAGTCGACGCTGTCCTACATTCTTTCCGGCCGCGAGGACTACGAAGTCACCGAGGGTGACATCCTCTATAACGGCGAGAGCATTCTGGAACTCGACGCTGCCGAACGCGCTGCCAAGGGTATCTTCCTCGCCTTCCAGTATCCGGTGGAGATCCCCGGCGTTGCCACCATGCAGTTCCTGAAGGTAGCGCTGAACGAGCAGCGCAAGGCACGCGGCGAAGACGAGCTGACGACGCCGGATTTCCTGCGCCGCGTCAAGGATGCCGCTGCCAAGCTGCAGATCAATATGGACATGCTGAAGCGCCCGCTGAACGTTGGCTTCTCCGGCGGTGAGAAGAAGCGGGCCGAAATTCTGCAGATGGCGCTGCTCGAGCCGAAGCTTTGCGTGCTCGACGAAACCGACTCCGGTCTCGACATCGATGCGCTGAAGATCGTTGCCGACGGCGTCAATGCGCTGCGCTCCCCGGATCGCGCCGTGATCGTCATCACCCACTACCAGCGCCTGCTCGACTATATCGTTCCGGACACCGTTCACGTCCTCTACAAGGGCCAGGTGATCAAGTCCGGCGACAAGACGCTGGCGCATGAACTTGAAGCCAACGGCTATGCCGACATCATCGGAGCTGCAGCCTGATCGAGGCGGAAAGGACACGTCGATGAACATTCAGACGACGAACCGCCTGACATCAGCCGAAACGGCGCTGATCGAGGCGTATAACGACCAGATGGGCGATCTGCCCGGCGACGGCGAGGTTTTCGCCGTTCGCGATCGCCTGCTGGACGAGCTGAAGACCGCCGGCCTGCCGACGCGCCGTGTCGAGGCCTGGCATTATACCGATTTCAAGAACCTGCTGCGGCTGGTGCCGAGCGATATCGGCAAGGGTCTGGTAGAGGCACTGCCGGCGACGGTCGAAGGCTCTTCCGTTCTTGCCGTTCTCCAAGGAAAGGCAAGCGAAAAGGGTGCCGTAAAGAATCTGGCGGTCGGACCTTATGCCGACAGCCTGATCAACGGCACGGCTGCAGCCGGGCTCGAAGCACTCGGCAAGGATGACGCTATCGGGCGCATCAATGCAAGCTTCGTCCGCGACGGCTATGTCATCGACTTCCCCGATGGCACGGAACTCGAAGCGCCGCTGGAAGTGCAGTTCATCCATGCCGGCGGACAGATCCATAGCCGCTTGCCCGTTTCCTTCGGCGCCGGCGTCAAGGCAACGGTCATCGAGCGTCACCAGGCGGTCGAAGGAGCTGCGGCGCTTGTATCGTCGGTGAGCGAAATCAAGATCGGCAAAGGTGCTGAAGTCACTTGGATCGTCCTGCAGGAGCAGGGGGCCGAGGACACGCATCTCGGTCAGATCCGTGTGGATCTTGGCGCCGACGCAAAGCTGAAGCTCTTCGTCATCAATGCCGGCGGCAAGCTGGTGCGTCAGGAACTGCATGTGAAGGTGACGGGCGAGGGCTCCGATCTGACGGTGCGCGGCATCAACCTGCTGGGCGGCGATAGCCATACGGATGTGACGCTGGTGCTCGGCCATGACGTTCCGCATACCGGCTCGACCGAGATCGTCCGCAACGTGGTCTTTGATCGTGCTCGCGGCGTGTTCCAAGGCATGATCCGTGTGGCACCCGATGCGCAAAAGACCGATGCTCGCATGGCCTGCAACACGCTTTTGATGTCGGACGAGGCAGAATTCTCCGTCAAGCCGGAGCTCGAAATCTTTGCCGACGACGTTCAATGCGGCCATGGCGCGACGGTCGCCGATATCGACGAGAACCATCTCTACTATCTGATGGCTCGTGGCATTCCGAGAAACAAGGCTCGCGCCATGCTGGTCAACGCCTTCGTGGCCGAGATCGTCGAGGAACTGGAAGACGAAGCCCTGGTCGAGGCGCTGGAAGGCGTTATCTCGGCCTGGCTGGAAAAGCACGCCTGATTGGAGGCAAAGCTCGTGGACAAGATCGTGCCGGCAACGGCCTATGACGTCGAAGCCATTCGCCGGGATTTCCCGATCCTGGCGAAGACGGTGCATGGCAAGCCGCTGGTCTATCTCGACAACGGCGCATCGGCACAGAAGCCGCAGGTCGTCATCGACGCCATCTCGCATGCCTATTCCAACGAATATGCGAATGTGCATCGCGGCCTGCACTTCCTGTCCAATGCGGCTACGGAAGCCTATGAAGCGGCACGCGAGAAGGTGCGCCGCTTCCTGAATGCGCCGTCCATCGACGATATCGTCTTCACCAAGAACTCGACGGAAGCGATCAACACGGTCGCCTACGGCTGGGGCATGCCGAAGATCGGCGAGGGCGACGAGATCGTCGTCTCCATCATGGAGCATCACTCCAATATCGTTCCCTGGCATTTCATCCGCGAACGGCAGGGTGCGAAGCTTGTATGGGTGCCGGTTGACGATGAAGGTGCATTCCATATCGAGGATTTCGAGAGGAGCCTGACGGACCGCACCAAGCTCGTCGCCATCACGCATATGTCGAACGCGCTCGGCACGGTTGTTCCGGTGAAGCAAGTCTGCCGCATCGCCCATGAGCGCGGCATTCCCGTCCTGATCGACGGTTCGCAGGGCGCGGTGCATATGCCCGTCGACGTGCAGGATATCGATTGCGACTGGTACGTCATGACCGGCCATAAGCTGTATGGTCCCTCGGGTATCGGCGTGCTCTACGGTAAGAAGGAGCGGCTCGCCGAGATGCGGCCTTTCCAGGGAGGCGGCGAGATGATCTTCGACGTCACCGAGGAAAACGTCACCTACAATGATCCGCCGCATCGCTTCGAAGCGGGAACGCCGCCGATCGTTCAGGCGATCGGCCTTGGCTATGCGCTCGACTATATGGACGGTATCGGCCGGGACGCGATTGCACGGCATGAGGCCGACCTTGCCGCCTACGCGGCGGAGCGGCTGCGCGATATCAATTCGCTGCGCGTCATCGGCACGGCCCCCGGCAAGGGCGGCATCTTCTCCTTCGAGCTTGCGGGAATTCACTCCCACGACGTCTCGATGGTGATCGATCGCCAGGGTGTAGCGGTTCGTGCCGGCACGCATTGCGCCCAGCCGCTCTTGAAACGCTTCGGCGTCACCTCCACATGCCGTGCATCGTTCGGCATGTACAATACGCGAGCCGAGGTGGATGCCTTGGCTGACGCGCTGGAATATGCACGGAAATTCTTTGCCTGAGGAGGCAAGTGATGTCACTCGACGAAAGCGAACAGAAGATCGACGTACGCGAAGGGATCGTGCATTCCAGCATTCCCGAAGATGAACTGGCACGCCTCAGCGACGACATCATCTCCGCGCTGAAAACGGTTTATGACCCGGAAATTCCCGCCGATATCTTCGAACTCGGCCTGGTCTACAAGATCGATATCGAAGATGACCGCATGGTGAAGATCGTCATGACGCTGACGGCACCCGGCTGCCCGGTTGCCGGCGAGATGCCGGGCTGGGTGGAAAATGCCGTCGGCGCCGTCGAAGGCGTTTCCGGTGTGGAGGTCAGCATGACTTTCGACCCGCCGTGGACGCCGGATCGCATGTCGGAAGAAGCGCAGGTTGCCGTCGGCTGGTATTGAAGCCTCAGGCCGCCGGCTTTACATTGAGACTCGAAGCACCGGATCTTGACCCCGGTTGCGGAAGGAGAATGAGCCCATGGGCTTTTCAGTCATGAGCATGACGGACGCGGCAGCAGCCCGCGTCAAGGCAATCGTCGAAAACTCCGGTCCCGATGCCAAGGGCGTTCGCGTCGGCATCAAAAAGGGCGGTTGCGCCGGCATGGAATATACCATCGACCTGGTGACAGAGCCGAACCCAAAGGATGACCTGATCGAGCGCGATGGCGCGAAGGTCTGGGTCGAGCCGTCGGCAGTGCTTTATCTGCTGGGTACGGAAATGGATTTCGAAACCACAACCTTGCGCTCGGGCTTTATCTTCACCAATCCGAACCAGACATCCGCTTGCGGCTGCGGCGAATCCGTCGAGCTGAAGCCCGCCGATCTCGCTGCCCTCGCGGCTCAGCGTCAGGCCGCCCAGCCCGCTTAAAGCAGATATCGCTGTATTTCCCCTCGCAGCGTTTCCTGCTCTGAGCGCCGCAAGGCTAGGTTTCTGCCCCTTCCTGATCAACCGGCTGAGCTGGACAAAGCCGACAGGCGAGCGAGGGGATTTTATGGCGGCATCGGGCATGGGTCTTATACATTGATCACAGTGATGGCGGCTAATGCTGGCGCTGTGGCTGCAGTAAACACGCGGCCGGCACCGGCGTCAGCCTGAGGCCGAGCGCTTTAACGACTTTCAGGATTGTTGCGAATTCCGGATTTCCATCACCGCTGAGCGCGCGATAGAGCGCCGAGCGGTTCATACCGACGTCCTTGGCGAGCTTGCTCATGTTGCGCGTGCGGGCGACTTCGCCCAAAGCCTTGGCGATCGACGCCGGATCGTCCGTTTCGAAGGCGGCTGCGATATAGCTGTCGGGGTTGTCCGGGCTCAGGGAATTCTCTTGGTCCATGTCATATGCCTTTCCGTATGAGCCAATCGCGGATGATGCACGATCTCGTGCTGATGAAGATCGTGACCGGTCGCCAGCAAATGCGCGATGACATCCGCGCCGGCATTTTCAAATTGATTTTTCATGATTTTCGCATCGCCAAGCTCGCCGCTGATGGAGCTCGTCGGAAATGCCCAAGCACGGGCTCATCCCTGCCGTTCCCATGCAGGAGAAGCAGCTGTGCGAAAGAACGTTCCGCTCGTCCGGCAACGAAATGAAATTCCGGCTGTTCCGGCATAAGTCTGAATTCCAAGCCCCCATTGTCGCGTCATCAAAAACGCCGCGCGTCCTTTCGGACGCGCGGCGTTTTCATAGACAAGTTTCGCGATAGATTTATGTCTATTGCAAGCGAAGCGACTGAACCGCTTCGCTTTTTCAAAAAATCCTATTCCGCGGCCTCGGCGTAGGATTCCAGCGGCGGGCAGGTGCAGATCAGGTTGCGGTCGCCATAGACGTTGTCGATGCGATTGACTGGCGACCAATATTTGTCCACGCGGAAGGCGCCGGGCGGGAAGCAGGCCTGTTCGCGCGAATAGGGACGATCCCATTCGCCGACGAGATCTTCCACCGTATGCGGAGCGTTCTTCAGCGGATTGTTGGCCTTGTCCATCCGTCCCTGTTCGATGGCGCGGGCTTCCTCGCGGATTGCCAGCATCGCTTCGCAGAAGCGGTCGAGCTCGGCCTTGGTTTCCGATTCGGTCGGCTCGATCATCAGCGTGCCGGCGACTGGCCAGCTCATGGTCGGCGCGTGGAAACCGCAGTCGATCAGGCGCTTGGCGATATCGTCGACCGTCACGCCGGCGCTTGCGACCAGCGGGCGCGTGTCGATGATGCACTCATGCGCGACGCGGCCGTCCTTGGACTTGTAGAGCACGTCATAGGCGCCCTTCAGCCGCGCGGCGATATAGTTGGCGTTGAGGATCGCCACCTTCGTCGCCTGCGTCAGGCCTTCGCCGCCCATCATCAGGCAGTAGCTCCAGGAGATCGGCAGGATGGAGGCCGAACCGAAGGCTGCCGCCGATACGGCACCGCTGCGGCCGTCCGTTTCCGGGTGGCCGGGCAGGTGAGGCGCCAGATGCGCTTTAACGCCGATCGGACCCATGCCGGGACCGCCGCCGCCATGCGGGATGCAGAAGGTCTTGTGCAGGTTCAGATGGCTGACATCGGAGCCGATATCGCCCGGACGCGAGAGGCCGACCATGGCGTTCATGTTGGCGCCGTCGAGATAGACCTGACCGCCATGCTTGTGCACGAGATCACAGATCTCTTTCACCGTCTCCTCGAAGACACCGTGCGTCGAAGGATAGGTGATCATGCAGCAGGAGAGGCTGTCGGCATATTGTTCGGTCTTGGCGCGGAAATCGGCCATGTCGATATCGCCATTGTCGCCGACCTTGACGACCACGACCTTCATGCCCGCCATCTGCGCCGAGGCGGGGTTGGTTCCGTGCGCAGACGTTGGGATGAGGCAGATGTCGCGGTGACCCTGCTCATTGGCGATATGGTAGTTGCGGATGGTCAGCAGGCCGGCATATTCGCCCTGCGCGCCGGAGTTCGGCTGCATGGAGAAGGTGTCATAGCCGGTAATGGCGCAGAGCTTGTCCGTCAGATCGTCGATCATTTCGCGGTAGCCGAGCGCCTGGTCGGCCGGCACGAAAGGATGGATGTCGGAGAATTCCGGCCATGTGATCGGCAGCATTTCCGCCGTGGCGTTCAGCTTCATGGTGCAGGAGCCGAGCGGGATCATCGAACGGTCGAGCGCCAGGTCGCGGTCGGAGAGACGACGGATGTAGCGCGTCATCTCGCTTTCGGCGCGGTTCATGTGGAAGATCGGATGTGTCAGGTATTCGCTGGTGCGCAGCAGAGCCTTCGGCAGGCGGTAGGACGGCTCGAAATCGGCAATGCGGAAATTGCCGCCGAATGCGCGCCAGACGGCTTCTACGGTTGCCGGGCGGGTCCGCTCGTCGAGGCTGATGCCGATCTTCGTTTCGCCGACCTTGCGCAGGTTCACGCCTTCGGCAACGGCCGCGCGCAGGACGAGGCCTTGCATATGGCCGACTTCGACCGTGATCGTGTCGAAGAAGTTTTCCGGTTCGACGGTGTAACCGAGCTTTTCCAGGCCTTTGGCCATCAGGACGGCCTTTTGGTGTACCTGCTGGGCAATGGCCTTCAGGCCCTGCGGACCGTGGAAGACCGCGTACATGGAGGCCATGACGGCGAGCAGCACCTGGGCGGTGCAAATGTTCGACGTCGCCTTTTCGCGACGGATATGCTGTTCGCGGGTCTGCAGCGACAGGCGATAGGCGCGATTGCCGCGCGCGTCGATGGAAACACCGACGAGGCGGCCGGGCATGGAACGCTTGTAATCGTCCTTGACGGCCATATAGGCCGCGTGCGGCCCGCCATATCCAACCGGAACGCCGAAGCGCTGCGAGGAGCCGATGGCAATATCCGCGCCCATTTCGCCTGGGGATTTCAGCAGGGTCAATGCCAGGAGATCGGCTGCCATGACGGCGATGGCGCCGGTCTGGTGCAGGCGCGAGATCAGGCCGCCGAAGTCGTTGATATGACCATGCGTGCCCGGATACTGGAAGATCGCGCCGAAGACATCGACCGGATCGAGATCGGTAAAGGGATTGCCGACGATGACGGTCCAGCCGAGCGGCTCGGCGCGGGTCCTGATCAACGCGATTGTCTGCGGATGGCAGGCGGCATCGACGAAGAAGGCCTTCGCCTTGGACTTTGCGACGCGTTCCGCCATCGCCATGCCTTCGGCCGCAGCGGTTGCTTCATCGAGCAAAGAGGCGTTGGCGACATCGAGACCGGTGAGGTCGCTGATCATCGTCTGGTAGTTCAAGAGAGCTTCGAGGCGACCCTGGCTGATTTCCGGCTGGTAGGGTGTATAGGCCGTATACCAGGCCGGGCTTTCCAGAATGTTGCGCTGAATGACGGGTGGCGTGATGGTTCCGTAATAGCCCTGGCCAATGAGCGAGACGAGAACCTTGTTCTTGTTGGCGGTCTCTCGCAGCCTGTCGAGCGCCTCGCGCTCCGTCATCGGGGCGTCCCAGGCGAGCGGTACCTTCTGGCGGATCGCCGGCGGCAGCGTCGCGTCGATCAGCCCGTCGAGGCTCTTGTAGCCGATCACCTTGAGCATATCGGTCATCTCTGAAGGAGACGGGCCGATATGGCGACGATTGGCGAAATCGTATGGCTGGTAGTCGGTGAACGTGAATTCCGTAGGCGTCGTCATTACCCGATCAGCTCCTTGTAACCGGATTCATCAAGAAGAGCATCGACATCGCTCGTATTCTTCAGCTTGAGCTTGAAGAACCAGCCCGCGCCCATCGGATCGGAATTGACGAGCGCCGGATCGGCGGTGATGGCTTCGTTGACTTCGGTGATCTCTCCGTCGAGCGGACAATAGACCTCTGAGGCTGCCTTGACGGATTCGACGGTTGCGGCGTCGTCTCCTTTGGAGAAGCTGGCGCCGACTTCGGGCAATTCAACGAAAACGAGATCGCCGAGCTGCTCGGCGGCGTGCGCCGTGATGCCGACGGTTGCGACATCGCCTTCGACCTTCAGCCACTCATGTTCTTCAGTGAATTTCAGCATGGGAATCCTCTCTGGGAAAAAACGTTCAACGCTTGTAGGTAGGCTTGATGAAAGGCAGGGCGCTGACGGCGACGGGCAGGTATTTGCCGCGCACCTCGGCGTAAACGGTGGTGCCGGATGCGGCGAATTCGGTCGGCACGTAACCCATGGCTACCGGAGCTTCGACACTCGGGCCGAAACCGCCTGACGTGACCTCGCCGATCTCCGTCTTGCCTTCGGCATCGGCGTAGAGCTTGGCATGGCCGCGCACCGGCGCCTTGCCCTCGGGCTTCAGCCCGACGCGGCGGCGTGAGGCGCCGCCGTCGAGTTCGGTAAGAATACGGCTTGCGCCGGGAAAGCCGCCTGCGCGTGCGCCGCCGGTCTTGCGGGCCTTTTGGATGGCCCATTCGAGCGCAGCTTCGGTCGGCGTCGTCGTCCGGTCGATGTCGTTGCCATAGAGGCAGAGGCCGGCTTCCAGGCGAAGTGAATCGCGGGCGCCGAGGCCGATGGGCTGCACGTCCGGATGCTCCAGCAGCCGTTTGGCGATATCCTCGGCCTTGTCGGCCGGGACGGAAATTTCAAAACCGTCTTCGCCGCTGTAGCCGGAGCGCGATACAAGGCAGGAGACATCGTGAAGGCGGCAATGGCGCACGTCCATAAATTTCATATAGGCGATATCGGCCCAGAGCTCGGCAAGCACGTCGACGGCGCGCGGCCCCTGCAGCGCAACGAGGGCGCGATCAAGTAATGTAATTTCGCAGATATCGCCGATATGATCTTGAAGATGCTTGAAATCCTGCTCTTTGCAAGCGGCATTCACGACGACGAAAAGATAATCGTCCATATGGGCGATCATCAGATCGTCGAGGATGCCGCCCTTGTCGTCGGTGAAGAAGCCATAGCGCTGGCGATTTTCGGCGAGGCCGAGAATATCGACAGGCACCAGGCTCTCGAGTGCCAATGCCGCATCCTCATATTTGCCGGAACGGGCGCGGATGGTCACCTGACCCATGTGCGACACGTCGAACAGGCCTGCAGAGGATCGTGTCCAAAGATGTTCCTTCAGCACGCCCGGCGCATATTGCACGGGCATGTCGTAGCCCGCGAAAGGCACCATGCGGGCACCGAGCGACACATGCAGGGCATGAAGGGGGGTGGTCTTGAGGGCAGCGGTCTCGTCCAAATGACGCCTCCGGGGTTTGCGCTCGTTTCGAAGCGCAGAGCTCACAATTTCGGCGCAAATGCGCCTGACGATGAGCCCCCTCTGTCTGTTTGCCTGAGATTGTTATCCCTTCGGCGAACGCTTGCGCGCTTCTCTCCAGAGTTCCGTCTGCCCCTTGCTGGTCCTTTGGCCTGAGAGTTTCCGGGGCGGTTGCTCCTTCGGCACCGGCTTGCGCCGGATTCTCCCAACAAGGTCGATAGCCATTATCCGGTCCCGGTCAAAGATGGCAAGGGGCAAATGTCGCCGCTGAGCAAATTTTTGTCGCGCCGATCAATCCTGCGTTTGGCAATGGTTGCGGGCCTTTGCAACAACCATCAGAGCGGTTATCCCTTTTGCTCGATCGAAGAGCCGGGCAGGAGATGAAGATGAACCACAACCATATCGCCGCATTGCTGATTTCCATCACCGCATTTTCTCTGTCCCTTGATCGGGCAATGGCACAGGACAGCGGCGCGATGAAATCCATGCCGGGGATGCATATGGATGCGGCTGCGGCACCTTCCGGCTCTGCTGGCGCCAAGCTCGGCGATCTCGACATCAGCGGCGGTTATGTTCGTGCCATGCTTCCCGGCCAGCCGGTCGGCGGCGGTTACATCACCATCCACAACGCGGGCAAGAGCGACGACAAGCTGACTTCCGTGACCTCTTCGTCCGCCGGCAGGGTGGAACTGCATGAGATGAAGATGGAGGGCGAGATCATGAAGATGCGCGAAATCAAGGGTGGCATCGCCATCCCCGCCGGCGCCACGGTGACGCTTGCGCCCAACACGATGCACATGATGTTCAAGCAGGTGAAGACGCCCTTCAAGCAGGGCGGCACGGTGCCGATCATGCTGATGTTCGACAAGGCAGGCATGGTCGACGTCAATCTGCCCGTCGTCTCCGCCAAGGGAAACTGAGCCAGAAAATCATTCGCCCCTACAATTCCGGTTTCCACTTTTCCTCGAAATGCTCTAAAGCCACGTCAAAAGGCCGGGAAATCTCCGGCCACGGGGCCAATTGTCCCGTCGTTTGAATTCGCATGATCCCGCCGAACGAGGTTTGGCGATGTCCGGGACGTGCTGCGGTATTTGAAAGAAGAAGAATGGCCGGGATTGAACATATACAGGTCGAGCCTGACGAGGCCGGCATGCGCCTCGACCGCTGGTTCAAGGTGCATTTTCCAGGGCTTGGCTTCGGGCAATTGCAGAAGCTGCTGCGCTCCGGCCAGGTGCGTGTCGATGGCGGCCGTGTGAAGACGGATGCGCGTGTGCAGCCGGGACAGATGGTGCGCGTGCCACCTCTCGATGTCGATGCCAAGGCTCTGAAGAGCGGCCCGATCGCCGGTAACGACCTTAAACATGGTGGCGATGCCGAGCTTCTAGCGCGCATGCTGCTTCATGAAGACGACAAAGTCTATGTGCTGAACAAGCCGGCCGGCCTCGCCGTGCAGGGTGGCTCCGGCCTGACCCGTCATATCGACAAGATGCTTGAGGCATGGACGAACAAGAAAGGCGAGAAGCCGCGTCTGGTGCATCGTCTCGACCGTGATACGTCCGGCGTGCTCGTGGTCGCGCGCACTCGTGGCGCAGCGCAGAAGCTGACGGCAGCCTTTCGCGAGCGCGACACGAAGAAGACCTATTGGTCGCTGGTCAAGGGCGTGCCGCGCAAGCATGAGGACAAGATCTCCACCTGGCTGGTGAAGGAAGCGACGCCGGACGGCGACCGCATGCGCATCGCCAAGCATGGAGAGGAGGGCGCCGATCACGCCATCTCCTACTATCGCGTGCTCGAGACCGCAGCGCAGAGCCTCGCCTGGCTGGAAATGGAGCCCTATACCGGCCGTACCCATCAGCTGCGTGTCCACGCGCTGCATATGGGGCATCCGATCATCGGCGATCCCAAATATTTCGATGATGATCCCAACTGGGATTTTCCCGGCGGCGTCCAGAAGCGTCTGCATCTGCACGCGCGGCATATCGATATTCCGCATCCGAGTGGTGGACGCCTGCGCGTTACCGCGCCTCTGCCGCCGCATATGGTGCAGACCTGGAACCTTCTCGGCTTTGATATGGAATCGGCGGGGGAGCCGGACGACGAATGAAGCTGGTACTTTTCGATTGCGACGGCACGCTGGTCGACAGTGCGCGGCTGATCCATGAGGTCATGGCGCGAACTTTCGTCACCTTTGGCTATAAGCGCCCGGACGTTTCGGCAACCAAGTCGATCATCGGCCTGACGCTCGATATCGCCATTGCGCGGCTGCAAGGCAAGCCGCATGTCGATGACGAAGCGATCGCGATGACGGCGCATTATAAATCGATCTTTCCCGACGTGCGGGACGAAGCCGACATGCAGACGCCTCTTTTCGACGGCATCAAGTCGCTGATCGAGACGCTTGCTGCCCGCGATGAGCTGCTGATCGGCGCGGTGACGGGCAAATCCCGCCGCGGCTTGACCCATATCCTTGAGGTCAACGATTTCACGCCCTATTTTATCGTCTCGCGCACCGCCGACGATTGCCCGTCGAAGCCGCATCCGGCGATGGTGACGGAATGCTGCGGCGAGACCGGCATGGATCCGCATAATACGATCGTGATCGGCGATGCCATCTACGACATGCAGATGGCGAAGGCGGCGGGTGCGACTGCTATCGGCGTCTCCTGGGGTTATGCTTCCGTCGAGGAACTGCTGGCAGCCGGGGCCGATGCCATCGCCCACCATCCGAACGATTTGTTGAGCCATATTCTCTGAGGTGACGCCATGCGCGACCTGTTGAACGATCTTTCCGAGGGTCTCAGCCATCCCGATCCGATCCGCCGCGCGCAGATCCAGATGAAGAAGCCTCTGCCCAAGCGCTTCTACAAGGATGTGACGATCAACGAGGAAGAGGGCGGCCACGCCATCGCGCTTGACGGCAAGGTGATCAAAACGCCGGCAAGGCGTCCGCTGGCCCTGCCGACGGAAGTCCTTGCCAGGCTGGTGGCTGCCGAATGGGCACGACAGGTCGATGTCATCGATCCGGCGACGATGCCGGTGACGCGCCTGGTCAACACGGCGATCGATGGTGTTGCGGCCGAGAGCCAGGCTGTGTTCGGCGAAATCGTCCGATTCTCAGGCAGCGATCTCCTCTGCTATCGTGCCGACGGGCCGGAACGGCTGGTCGAACGGCAGTCGGAGCGCTGGAATCCGGTGATCGAATGGGCTGCGCGGGACCTCGGCGCCCGCTTCATCCTGGCAGAAGGCGTCATGCATCATGAACAGCCCGCTGATGCGATCGCTGCCTTCTCTGCTGCCTTGCGAAAATACGATACGCCAATGGAGCTTGCGAGCCTTCACACGATCACGACGCTGACCGGGTCGGCGATCCTGGCGCTCGCCTTCGCCGAGGGCTTCCTGCCGCTGGCCGATGTCTGGTCGCTCGCTCATCTTGACGAGGATTGGACGATCGAACATTGGGGCAGCGACGAGGAAGCCGAACACCGCCGCGCACAGCGCTTTGAGGAATTTCAGGCAGCAACCGACGTTTTTTCCGCGCTCCGCAGTTGAATATTGTTGATTTCCAGTCCTTTATATCGGTCTTCGCATCTTGCAGGTTCGAAAGTCGGGACAGGTATCATGTTGTTGTTGAGGTCGGGCGTCGCGTTGGCGCTCGTGGGATGTTTGGCGCTGGCGGCATGCTCGAGCTGGTCCGTTGATCCTCCCGCTCCAACCTATGACGTTCGCAGCGCGACCGTCGTGGCCGATGAGGCCTTGCCGCCGGTTTCGCCGGCATTAGTTGCCGCAGTCAATGACCGCCTGAACGCTTCGATAGCCGCAACCGGTCACAACGCGACATTGCCGCCCGTTGCGCTTACCGTCCGCCTGACCGATGTGCGTAAGGCGCGCGGTTTCAATCGTGATCGCAACAGCGCGAAGATCAATATCGATGCCGCGGCGATGAATGGCGGCGCGGTCGTGGCCATGGCGTCTTTCGAGACCAGGACCGTCGCTCCCGATCCTGCCACGGCCGACGAGCTGATGGCGGAAGACATCGCTGCCCGTGTCCGTTCCATCTTTTCGCTGACTATGCCGCGGCTGGCGGATTGAATCGGCGGCTTCAAAGAGAGCTCGCGCCGTGCTAAGCCCGGGCAGCCATGGAGAGAGGGCAGCATGAAGGAAATCCTGCAGGAACTGGAACGTCGTCGCGACATCGCAAGGCTCGGCGGCGGGCAGGCGCGGATCGATGCGCAGCACGCGCGTGGCAAGCTGACGGCGCGCGAGCGGATCGATATCTTCCTGGATGAAGGTTCCTTCGAAGAGTTCGATATGTTCGTCGAGCATCGTTCGATCGATTTCGGCATGGACAAGAGCAAGATCGCCGGCGACGGGGTGGTCACCGGCTGGGGCACGGTCAACGGACGCACCGTTTTCATTTTTGCCAAGGATTTCACTGTTTTCGGTGGATCTCTTTCGGAAGCGCATGCGGAAAAGATCATCAAGATACAGGATATGGCGCTAAAGAACCGGGCGCCGATCATCGGCATCTACGATGCCGGTGGCGCCCGCATTCAGGAGGGCGTGGCCGCACTTGGCGGCTATGCCGAGGTGTTCCAGCGCAATGTGCTCGCCTCCGGCGTCATCCCGCAGATTTCCGTCATCATGGGACCCTGCGCAGGCGGCGACGTCTATTCCCCAGCCATGACGGATTTCATCTTCATGGTGCGCGATACGTCCTACATGTTCGTCACCGGGCCGGACGTCGTAAAGACCGTGACGAATGAAACCGTGACTTCCGAGCAGCTCGGGGGGGCCTCGGTGCACACGACGAAATCGTCGATCGCGGATGCCGCCTACGACAATGATGTCGACACGCTTCTGCAGGTACGCCGCCTCATCGACTTTCTGCCGCAATCGAATACGGGGGCACTGCCCGAAATCGAGTGCTATCAATCGGTCACCGAACCGGATAATTCGCTCGATACGCTGATCCCGGCCAATGCCAACAAGCCCTACGACATCAAGGAATTGATCCTGAAGGTTGCGGATGAGGGTGACTTCTTCGAGATCCAGGAGAGCTTCGCCAAGAATATCGTCTGCGGCTTCGGCCGCATCGAGGGTGCGACTGTCGGCTTCGTCGCCAATCAGCCTATGGTGCTTGCAGGCGTGCTCGACAGCGACGCATCGCGAAAGGCCGCTCGCTTCGTGCGCTTCTGCGATTGCTTCAATATTCCGATCGTCACCTTCGTCGATGTGCCCGGCTTCCTGCCGGGGACGGCGCAGGAGTATGGTGGTCTGATCAAGCACGGCGCCAAGCTGCTCTTCGCCTATGCCGAGGCGACCGTGCCGAAACTGACTGTCATCACCCGCAAGGCTTTTGGCGGCGCCTATGACGTGATGGCCTCGAAGCATTTGCGCGGCGACCTTAATTATGCCTGGCCGACGGCGCAGATTGCCGTCATGGGGGCCAAGGGCGCGGTCGAGATCATTTTCCGCAAGGACATCTCCGAGCCGGAGAAGATCGCAGCGCATACGAAGATGTACGAGGATCGCTTCCTGTCCCCCTTTGTCGCGGCCGAACGCGGCTATATTGACGAAGTGATCATGCCACACTCGACACGGCGGCGGTTAGCGCAGGGCCTCAGGATGTTGCGCAACAAGGACCTGACCAACCCCTGGAAGAAGCACGACAATATCCCTTTGTGAACATGTGACAACAAGTCACGGATTTCACACGGAAAATTGATTGAGTGTCAGAAGCCGTGTTTTCCCGTTTCGGGCAGGTGGCACTATTGCTTCCTTCCGGAGTCAAAACTGGAGTTCAAAATGGCGCTTTCCGATCGGCTGAATCAATATCAGCCCTATGCTCTTACTGTATTGCGTGTCATGACCGGCCTGCTGTTCATCGAACACGGCTTGCAGAAGCTTGTCGGCTTTCCGGCCGGTGGTCAATTTCCAAGCCCGCTGCCGACCTTGATCCTGGTTCAGGGAATCATCGAGGTTGTCGGCGGATTGGCGACGATCGTCGGCTTCTTTACCCGCCCGGTTGCCTTCATTCTCTGCGGCAACATGGCAGTCGCCTATTTCATGGCGCATTCGCCCAAGAATTTCTTCCCGGCCAACAATGGCGGTGACGCAGCCATCCTCTACTGCTTCGTCTTCCTGTTCCTGATCTTTGCAGGCCCGGGTCTTCTGGCGATCGACAATAGCAGGAAGTAATCTGCTTTTCGCCGGGCTCGGCTGATGTTGGGTCCGGCGAATAAATTCGTGTCTCGCGTGTTGATTCCCTTGTCGGCGCAACGGGAGCACTTTCGACAGGATCTCGTTCGCATTGCCTTTTGGAGCGGAGATCTTCATGTCACTTTTCGAGCGCTTGTCGCTTTATCAGCCCGCAGCCCTTGCAATTCTGCGAATCATTACGGCCCTTTTGTTCATCGAGCATGGCACACAGAAGCTATTCGGCTTTCCGCCAGCGCCTTTCACTATCACAACGCTGTTCTTCGTCGCGGGGATAATCGAACTCGTTGGCGGCCTCCTCATCCTGTTCGGTCTGTTCACCCGGCCGGTCGCATTTCTCCTCAGCGGTGAAATGGCGATCGCCTATTTCTTGGTGCATATGCAGATCGACTTCTTCCCGGCCAACAATCAGGGCGATGGCGCGGTGCTGTTCTGCTTCGTCTTCCTGTTTCTGGTATTTGCGGGTCCTGGAAAGTGGGCGCTGGACAATCGCCAGCGCCAATGACCTCGGTCAGGCCGTGAGCTTGAGACCGGCGATGCCTATGACGATCAAGCCGATGCAGAGCAGCCGCACCAGGGTCGCGGGATCGCCGAGCAACCATATGCCAAGCAGAACAGTACCGACGGTGCCGATGCCGGTCCAGACCGCATAGGCCGTACCCATCGGCAGGGTCTTTACGGCAAGGCCGAGCAGCACGACGCTGATGACCATGGAAATGACGGTGAGAATGGTCGGCACGGGCCGCGTGAAGCCATCGGTATATTTCAGGCCGACGGCCCAGCCGATTTCGAACATGCCCGCGAGGAAAAGCAGGAACCACGCCATTTTGCGCTCCTTTGCGAAGAGCGAGGCCGTCCCCGCGATATCTGCGGCAGGCAAGGAGTGCCTGCCGCCGCAGTCGTCTGCGTATTTCCTATATGCCTGTGCCGACTTGGTATTTCAAGGCGGCGGGTATGCCACTTCTACTTTTCGAGCCGTTCGGCATGCCACTTCAGGTGATCGTCCATGAAGGACGAGATGAAGTAATAGGAATGGTCGTAGCGCTCGTGCATGCGCAGCGTCAGGCCTATGCCCGTGTCTTTGATCGCGTCTTCGAACAGCCACGGACGCAGGCCGTTTTCGAGGAAACCGTCAGCCTTGCCCTGATCGACGAGGAATTCGGGGAAGCGAGCGCCATCTTCGACAAGCGCACAGGCGTCATATCGGCGCCATGCGGCCTTGTCGCTGCCGAGATACTTCTCGAGGGCGGGAGCCGACCAATCGGCCGTCGACGGCTGTACAATAGGAGCGAAAGCGGAGCAACTCTTGAAGCCTTCCGGGTTCTTCAGTGCGATCGTCATGGCGCCGTGGCCGCCCATGGAATGGCCGAATATGCCCTGCCGGCTCATGTCGGCCCGGAACTGCTTGGCGATGAGCGCAGGCAGTTCCTCCGTGATGTAAGTATACATCCGATAGTTCTCGGCCCAGGGCGTTTCGGTAGCATCGAGATAGAATCCGGCGCCTTTGCCCATCTGCCAATTGGTCAGCTCGTCCGGCACGTCGTTGCCGCGTGGGCTGGTGTCCGGGCAGACGACGATCAGGCCGAGTTCGGCGGCCATGCGGCGATATTCACCCTTTTCCATGACATTGGCATGGGTACAGGTGAGGCCGGACAGATACCAGAGAACCGGTCGAGGTTCCTTGATCGCCTGTGGCGGCACGAAAACGGCAAAGGTCATCTCGCATTTGCAGGCTTCGGACTCATGCGAGAAGACACCCTGCATGCCGTCGAAAGCGGTGTTCTGGGAAATGATATTCACGGCTGGCCTCCAGGCATCTGGTGAGTTCTTGAACGCCGGCAGAGCCGGTCGAAGGTTTCGAGAAAGGCGGAGCGGTCGCGCGGCGAGAAGGCGGCATTGTAGCCCTTGCTCTCGCCGGTTTCGCGAAGGTGTGCGCCGAGGTCGCGCATGGCGGTTGCCATGCCGATATTGCTCTTATCGAAAATGCGGCCGGTCGGTCCTGTCACCAGCGCTCCGGTCGCGACGCAGCGGCCCGCAAGCGGCACGTCGGCGGTGACAACGATATCGCCAGCGCCCGCGTGTTCGGCGATCCAGTTGTCGGCGGCATCGAAGGCGTTGGAGACGATGACGTTGTGCACCATCGGGTCCCGCGACGGACGCAATCCCGAATTGGCGACGAAGGTCACCTCGATGCCGTGGCGTTCGGCAACCTTCAGGATCTCCGGCTTGACCGGGCAGGCGTCGGCATCGACATAAATCATGATATCAAATCTTTTCAATTATATGCGGCGCTTTTCTCATGCGCCGCATACATCTTGTCGGGTGGCTTTCGGCCTCAATACAGCACGACGCTGCGGATACTTTCACCCGAATGCATAAGTTCGAAGCCCTTGTTGATGTCTTCGAGCGGCATGGTGTGGGTGATCATCGGATCGATCTGGATCTTGCCCTCCATGTACCAGTCGACGATCTTCGGCACATCGGTGCGGCCGCGGGCACCGCCGAAGGCAGTCCCCATCCACGAGCGGCCCGTCACCAGCTGGAACGGACGCGTCGAGATCTCCTGGCCGGCGCCGGCAACGCCGATGACCACCGACTTGCCCCAGCCGCGATGGCTTGCCTCCAGCGCCTGGCGCATCACCTTGGTATTGCCGGTGCAGTCGAAGGTATAGTCGGCGCCGCCGATCTGGTCGGCCCCGCGCTTCGTCATGTTGACGAGATAGGGCACGATATCGTCGCCCACTTCCTTCGGATTGACGAAATGCGTCATGCCGAAGCGCTCGCCCCAGGCCTTCTTGTCGTTGTTGAGATCGACGCCGATGATCATGTCGGCGCCGGCAAGCCTCAGGCCTTGAATGACGTTGAGGCCGATGCCGCCGAGACCGAAGACGATTGCGGTTGCCCCCATCTCCACCTTGGCGGTGTTGATGACCGCACCGATGCCCGTCGTCACGCCGCAGCCGATATAGCAGATCTTGTCGAAGGGGGCGTCCGGGTTGACCTTGGCGACCGCAATCTCCGGCAGCACGGTATAATTGGCGAAGGTCGAGCAGCCCATATAGTGATGGATCCTGTCCTTGCCGATCGAGAAGCGCGAGGTGCCGTCCGGCATCAGGCCTTGCCCTTGCGTCGAGCGGATCGCGGTGCAAAGATTGGTCTTGCGCGACAAGCACGACGGGCACTCGCGGCATTCGGGCGTATAGAGCGGAATGACGTGATCGCCCTTCTTGACCGAAGTCACGCCTGGTCCGACATCGACGACGATGCCGGCACCCTCATGGCCGAGGATCGCCGGGAACAGCCCTTCCGGATCGGCACCCGAGAGGGTGAAATCATCAGTATGGCAGATGCCGGTCGCCTTGACCTCGATCAGCACTTCGCCGGCCTTCGGCCCCTCGAGCTGAACCGTCATCACCTCGAGCGGCTTACCCGCCGCAACCGCAACCGCTGCTCTTACGTCCATGGTCTCGTCCCTTGCTGCTATGATTTGGTCCGCGCGACATTGCCATGGCCACACAGGGCGACTCAAGCCAAAATCAGACACTTAGCGTCGCAATTGTGAGGTTTTAGCCGAACAACCGCCGGACACTTTTCGGGAATTTACCCCGATACCCCGATTTGATCAGGCGAATTCCATGATCACAGCATCGACGGCTAGGCTTTCGCCCGGCTTGGCGTTGATCTTGCCAATAACCAGATCACGTTCGGCGCGCAGGACATTTTCCATCTTCATCGCCTCGACGATGGCGAGCGTCTCGCCTGCCTTGACCTCCTGACCCTCGGCAACGGCGATTGACACGACAAGGCCAGGCATGGGGCAGAGCAGTAGTTTCGACGTGTCGGGCGGCAATTTTATCGGCATGAGCTTGTCGAGCTCTGCCTGGCGCGGCGTAAACACCTTGGCTCTGACGGATAGGCCTTGCCAATCGATGCGCAAGCCGTTCAAGACGGAACGGATCTGCACAGTCAGTTTGCGGCTGCCCACCGTACCGGTCCAGACAGCGTCGCCGGGGCGCCAGTCGGTTGCAACAGTCATGGTCTTGCCGTCCATCCGCATGTCCATCTCGAAGGGAATGGTTACTACACCTTCGAGCAGCGCGACCGGCAGGTAATCCGCGCCGAGCTTGACGATCCAGTTTTCCCGCAACGGTCCGGCCGCGGGACGCAACCGGTCGCCATAGCGCTCGCGGCGGCTGGCTTCGATCAGGCCGCAGGAAAGAGCGACGGCTGCCAGCAAGGCTGTCTGCTCCTCGTCTGGAGCTACAGGCGCGAAACCATCAGGATATTCCTCGGCAATGAATCCGGTGGAGAGGCGGCCGTCACGCCAGCGTGGATGCTTCATCAGCGCCGAGAGGAAAGGCATGTTGTGCTCGATTCCATCGACGACGAAGCCGTCCAGGGCTTCTCCCATCGCTTCGATCGCTTTCAGCCTGGTTGGAGCCCAGGTGCAGAGCTTGGCGATCATCGGATCGTAATACATGGAGATCTCGGCGCCTTCGAAGACGCCGGTATCGTTGCGCACGACCGACGTTTCCGTCTTGCCCTCGCGCGGCGGCTGATAGCGCGTCAGGCGGCCGATCGACGGCAGGAAGTTGCGATAGGGATCCTCGGCATAGAGGCGGCTTTCGATCGCCCAGCCATCGAGCTTAATATCCGCCTGCTCGAACGGCAGCCTGTCACCCGCGGCAATGTGGATCATCTGCTCGACCAGATCGATGCCGGTCACCAGCTCCGTTACCGGATGCTCGACCTGCAGGCGGGTGTTCATTTCGAGGAAATAGAAGTTCCTGTCGCGATCGACGATGAATTCGACCGTGCCGGCACTCTGGTAATCCACGGCCTTGGCCAGCGCCACGGATTGTTCGCCCATGGCCTTGCGTGTCGCTTCGTCAAGGAACGGCGAGGGCGCTTCTTCTACGACCTTCTGGTTTCGGCGCTGGATGGAGCACTCGCGTTCGCCAAGATAGACGACATTGCCATGGGAGTCCGCCAGTACCTGGATTTCGATATGGCGGGGATCGACGACGAATTTCTCGATGAAGACGCGGTCGTCGCCGAAGGAGCTTTTTGCCTCCGAACGGGCGCGCTCGAAGCCGTCGCGCACTTCGTCCTTGCTCCAGGCGATGCGCATGCCCTTGCCGCCGCCGCCGGCAGATGCCTTGATCATGACCGGATAGCCGATTTCGCCGGCGATCCTCTCGGCGTGATCGGCGTCGTCGATAATGCCGAGATAGCCGGGAACGGTCGAGACCTTGGCGGCATTGGCGAATTTCTTCGATTCGATCTTGTCGCCCATGGCTTCGATCGCCTTCGGCTTCGGGCCGATGAAGACGATGCCTTCCTTCTCCAGCGCTGCGCAGAAGGAGGCGCGCTCGGAGAGAAAGCCGTAACCCGGGTGAACGGCCTCGGCGCCCGTCTGTTTGCAGGCGGCGATGATCTTGTCGGCAACGAGATAGCTTTCGGCGGCGGGAGGTGGGCCGATATGGACGGCTTCATCGGCCATTTCGACATGCAGGGCATCCTGGTCGGCATCGGAATAGACGGCGACCGTAAGGATGCCCATCCGGCGCGCGGTCTTGATCACGCGGCAGGCGATCTCGCCGCGGTTGGCGATCAGGATTTTCTTGAACATGCAATCTCCGCCCAAATACTCTATTCAGTCAGTGTTTTAGCCATAAATTGCGTCGGCGGTCCATGCGCAAGATATTTGCGCTCACGCCGCCTTCTCCAATCTTGACTGAACGCGTTCCCGCCAGATGATGAAGAGGCCGGAGCCGACGATGATTGATATGCCGATCCATTTGGAAAGATTGGGAAAGTCGCCGAAGACCGCATAACCGAGCAGGGTAGCGGAAATGATCTCGAAATATTGGAACGGGGCAAGCAGTGAGAGCGGCGCCAACCGGAAAGCCCTGACGACAAGCATGTGCGCATAGCCTGAAATCGAGCCCAGGATCAGCAGCAGGACAAGCCCGAGCGCCGAGGTCGGGAGGGAAGGTTCAAAATCGGCGACGCCGGCGGATGTGCCGGCAAAGAGAGCGAATGCCATGAACAAAGTGCCGCCGGCACCCGCCATGATCTGCATCGTCAGCGGCGAATCCGCTTCGCCGACGGCGCGGTTCATGAAGAGATAGAGCGCATAAAGAAAAGCGCAGGCCACAGGCAGCAATGCCTTCAATCCGAAGATCGCAAAACTGGGCTGGATGACGATCAGCGCGCCGCCGAAGCCGATGACAATCGCAAGCCAGCGCCTCCAGCCGACCTTGTCGCCGAGAAACAGGGCCGAAAGTGCCGTCAGCATGAAAGGTTCGACGAAATAAATGGCAAAGACATCGGCCAGCGGCATGTATTTGACCGCCGCGAAGAAGAGCAGGCTGGCAGCGCCATGCAGGGCGCCCCGCAGCAGGTTCATCCATGGACGCTTTGCCGAGATTGCCGACCTCCCGGCTGCGGTCACCAGCAGCGGCAGCATGCAGACGAGCTGAAAGAAGAAGCGATAGAAGGTCACCTGGCCGGGCGACATGGCTTCGAAACTCGCCATGTATTTGGCGATCGCGTCCATCGTCGGCAGCAGGATCATGGCGCTTGCCATGATCGTCATGCCTCTGAGCGGATTCTTTTGTGTGGGAACGGCGGAAGAGACGGGCATGCGCGAACATCAAACACAGGAAAGGCGTGCAATCAAGGCGCGATCAGGAGCGATGGCGAAGGGCGGAAGCGACCATCCAAAAATGTCACACTTTTCCAATTGGGACAGATCGCGAGGGCGGGATGACGCCCTTAGACCTATCTCGCGCTTTGGAAACGGCTAAAACATGAATGCGCCGCACAAAATCGCCGGCGCGACCAGGAAAGGGATCGCACCGATGTTCAAGCCAGAACAAGAGACGACCGTTTTTTCGGATGAAGGCGGCGACACGCTTGGCGGGCGCCTGTCCATGGCCCGCGATGCCGCGGGAATCAGTCTCGAAATGCTGGCCAGTCAGCTTGGCGTCAGCGAAGAGACGATGCTGGCGTGGGAATCCGACCGCGCCGAACCCACGTCATCCGCTCTCGTCAAAATGTCCGCTCTTTTCGATGTTTCTCCGGCGTGGCTCATGACCGGGTCGGGGGATGGACCGGGAGAGGACAGCGACCAGCGCGCGCTGGAAGCGGTCAGAAATGAACTTTCGCGGCTGCGGACGGCCTATCAGGAGATCGGGCGGCTGATCGAGACGACGACCCGACAACTGGAGCGGCTCGATCATCAGATCCGATTGCGAAATCTCAGCAAGGACGTGGCACACTGAGCCATGCGCAATTCGCGATGGCAGCGTCAAGTTTGCAAGCATTGGAGATAAAAAGAAAAAACCCGCCGAAGCGGGTTTTTCTGTGCCATTTGGTGCGGTCGAGAAGACTCGAACTTCCACGGGTTGCCCCACAGCGACCTCAACGCTGCGCGTCTACCAATTCCGCCACGACCGCATCGTGGTAGGCCGGATTGCTCCGGCGCGGCTGCATGTAGCAAAAGCATTCGGGGGGCACAAGAGCGATATGTCAGTTTTTTTAAATTCCTTCACAGCGCCTCCGATTGCACCCGTCAGAATACGGTGGAAACGCCTTAGATGTTTGAATTCTCGCCCGAATAGCGCCATATCTGGACAACCCGTCGGCACGCAGGATTTCCACAAGTGCGGCCTGCGGCGCGCAAAGGACCGCTGTATGCTTCGCACCGAACTTTCTCACCAAATGTTTCCCGTTCAAGGTACGCCCCCCGTTCGCTGGCGGATCAGCGACGGTCTCGTGCCCTATGAAGAGGCCGTTGCCGCAATGGAAGCGGAAGTGGCCGCGATTGCCGAGGGACAAGCGCCGGAGCTCGTCTGGCTGGTCGAACATCCGCCGCTTTATACAGCAGGCACCAGCGCCAACGCAGCCGATCTCATCGAGCCGGATCGATTTCCGGTTTTCGCGACCGGGCGCGGCGGCGAATATACGTATCACGGGCCGGGCCAGCGTGTGGCCTATGTCATGCTGAACCTGAAGTGTCGGCGGCAGGATATCCGCGCTTTCATCGGCGCGCTCGAAGAAGTCATCATCCGCACGCTCGAATCGATGAATGTCCGCGGCGAACGGCGTGAGGACAGAGTCGGCGTCTGGGTCAGGCGTCCGGAAAAGCCGATCCTGCCCGACGGCACCATGGCGGAGGACAAGATTGCGGCGCTCGGCATCCGCGTGCGCAAATGGGTGACGTTTCATGGCCTGTCGCTGAACGTCGATCCTGATCTCGGGCATTTCACCGGTATCATTCCCTGCGGAATCTCGGCCTATGGCGTCACCAGCCTGGTCGATCTCGGTCTGCCGGTCATGATGGCGGATGTCGATATCCGTCTCCGCGACGCGTTCGAGCAGGTCTTCGGCGAAACGGCCCGCGACCGTTAAGGCAATTCCGGGAAAAGCTGGCAGATCCAGGCATTTTGCCCGATCGCCAAAGCGCCGGTTTGCATCGTGTCGCTCTCGACGGTCGCCAGGTTTCCACGACCATGATCGGCCGTCACGATGCATCAAGCTTTCACAGGATTGATTCTCGTGCTTCTTCTGTAGGCAATCCAGCCTCCGCCGGTCCGTCACGCTTCGATTCCGCCAAGCGCTCCATCTCGGCTTCCGCCTCCAGAAGATAGTGAAGCTCTTGGTCGCTGAGAATATTGTCGCGATTGTCATGCGAGGTCATCCGATTAGCTCCTTGACCTCTGCAGGCGAGAGTATGTCATCTCTCCCAGCCGTTGGCGCCTACGGGTTCGGGTAGCCAACGGTAGACCGAACCTACGCCCTTCAGACAGTTCTGGCGAATCATTTCGGATCGCCGACGAGGGACAGCCATTTTTAGATCCGATAGCTGATTTTTCATTTGCCCAAGAAAAATGCCCTGGAAGGGAGAGCATCCAGGGCATAGAGAGGGGAACTGCCATAAGGAGAGTAGGGCGATGTGCCCGCACTTCAAGGTCCGAACTCACGGCAGCTTGCATTGCGCCGACAATCGCGCCTTCAACTCGCGAAACAGTGATCGTGAGTGGCAAACCGTCCCGTCCCCCGCTGCTTTTTGGGGCGGGATGACAAGAGTATCTTCATCGTGAGAAACCGGGCGAGCCGCAACTGCCTTGCCATCCGGGCGTGGAGCGTCCGCGAATCTGCTTTAGTCAGCGATACAAATTAATGGCAAATGCATCGCTGGACCGCGAACAGCGGGACGAAGACTGACGTCGGGCCACATCGAAGCCGTACCATTACCTGCGGTTGATTCCGGAGCGCCAATGGACCGCCACCAACGGTTGCCTATCAAGCCAAGTCACTCTTTTCGATCGCTATTTTTGTACAGTCTCCGTTCATCTTCGTCCGCATATGGTATGTTCCGTCGCCCCAAAAATCGCGCGTCGATTGACAATCGATAGGGACGATACGATTAATAGTTTCGACATTCGTCATAGAGCGGAGGAAATGCCAATGACAAGTCGTGCCATTCTGTTGATGTCTCTCGCGTCTCTCACAGTTGTAGGCTCGATGGGCCTCGCTTCTTCGGCTTCTGCGCTAACCATGAAAGAGTGCAGTGCCAAATATCAGGCCGCCAAAACCGCTGGTACCTTGAACGGCCAGAAGTGGAACGACTTCCGCGCAACACAGTGCAGCGCCGATGCCAGCGCCGCGACGACGACCACCGCTCCTGCAGCCACCGCACCAGCGGCTACGACGCCTGCCAAACCGGCGAAGACGACTGCTGCCAAGGTCGACGCCAGCGAGCCTGACGCCACCAAGCCGCCGGCAGCAGAACCGGCAAAGCCTACAACGGCTGCTCCGGCCGGTGTAACCTTCCCCGCAAAGGTTGATCCGAAATATGCTACCGAGACGCCTGGCAAGGGCCGCTTCCACACCTGCGTGGACGCATACAATGCCGCCAAAGCCAGCAATTCGCTCGGCGGCCTGAAGTGGATCCAGAAGGGCGGCGGCTATTACAGCCTCTGCAATTCCAAGCTCAAGGGCTGATTGAAGTTAACGTATCATAGAACGGGCGCCTTCGGGCGCCCGTTTCCTTTTACCTGCATTAGTCCTGCGTCTTCTCCCATTTTTTCACCAGCCGGTCGCGCTTGAGCTTGGACAGCCGCTGCAGCCAGAAAATGCCGTCCAGCTGGTCGATCTCGTGCTGAACGCAGATTGCCAGAAAGTCATGCGCCTCCGCTTCCTGCACCTCGCCGGCGATGGTCTGATAGCGAAAGCGAATGGATTTCGGCCTGACAATCTCCTCCGTCGCTCCGGGCATGGAAACGCTGCCCTCCGCATGTCGCATGGTCTGCTCGGACGACCACAGAACTTCCGGATTGATATAGGTGCGGACGCCATCTTCGCGGCTGAGTTCGATTACGACAGCTCTCTGGAGGATGCCGATGTGTGGGGCAGTGATGCCGACGCCAGGCGCAGCTCGCATCGTATCCAACAGATCATCGACAAGCGTCCGCAGAGCGTCATCAAAAGCGGTCACGGCAGCAGAGGGGGTTCGTAATAACGGATTAGGAAATCGGATGATGGGGTGGACAGACACGGCACTCTCTATCGGAATGTAAGAACCTACACAGCGGTCAGGATAAGAGGAAGATAATGCCGACGCCAGAGTCGTAACCGCTGCGCATTCTTTAGTAGCTCTTTTCACTATCCGATTGTTCTATATCGATTTCAAACAGGCACGGAAGGGCAGTGGAAAGTGTGCGCCATTGTGACGAGACAGGTTTACCCGCTAAAAGACAATCGCCGCATTTCGGCATTTCGCACTTTGGCTGTGTCGATTCGAATCTGAACCGCGAGGCGTCACCTATCTTGGCGACCAGCCGCAAACCGATCTTATGAGGATTTTCGCCCTTCCGGCTCATCCAGGCCGGCGGTTTGCACCTTCGGCCGTTCGGGAACCGATCGCCCATTCGCGAAAATTGACTATTACGTAAAAGTCAATATTATGCTGAGCTGCAGATAGGGGCAGATTCTTGGTTGACGGATACTATAGCATAACGGAGCTCACGCGGGAATTCGGGGTTTCGACCCGGACGTTGAGGTTCTATGAGGACGAGGGCCTCATCCATCCGGAGCGCAAGGGGCGCACGCGCCTGTTCCGGCCCGCCGACCGACGCCTTATCGCCGAAATCCTGCGCGGCCGCCGTATCGGCTTCACCATTGCCGAAATCCGCGAGATCATTCAGGTCTACAAAGAGCCTCCGGGCGAAATCGGCCAGCTGAAGCTGCTGATGAAACGTGTTGACGAAAAGCGCGATGAATTGCGTCAGAAACGCAAAGATATCGACGATACGCTGAGCGAACTCGATAACGTCGAGGAAGCTTGTCTCGGACGGCTGGCTGAAATCGGCGTCGGGACGTGATCGGCTACAGGCTTGTTGCTCGTCAAAGCCAGCGGCGCGTGCGTTTGCAGTAAAATTCGAATTCGCAGCCGAATCGCGACAGGAGATGCATCTCCTCACAGCGGATGACGAGCAAGGTCGTCAAAGCAGCTGCCACCGCCCCCGTAGCGAGAAACCAGAGATTGCCGATCAGCAGGCCGAGGCCGGCGGTCAGCAGGGTATAGCCGAGATAGGTTGGATTGCGGGTGAAGCGAAAGGGGCCGGTGGTTACCAGATGGGCTGAACAGCGTTGTGTCAAGACGGTCGTGCGGCGTTCCAGCAGCGTCTTGACGGCCCAGACATTCAATGTCACCGCGAAGGCGGTCAGGAGCGCGCCAACCACCCAAGAAGCAAGCGCCCAAATGAAGGGCAAGGGCAGCGGATACGATCGCTGCAGGTACAGCGCCGCGACAACGGCGAGGCTATAGAGCAGTGGCGGCCACGGAAAACTCAGCGACTTCGAACGATAGGCATTCATAGAATAACCCTGTCATTGCGCTTCATCCGTGCATTGTATCGCGATTCGGCTCACGCGTTCATCGCTATCTGCTTTGATCGCTCCAGATTCCAGCGGCTTGAAGAGATTCTGGGCCTGCAGCTTGTCGAGCGTACATTGGCAGAAGCTGCGGCACATGGTTTCGCTGCCCGATCGCGTGCATGATGCCACGCATTGCCTGATGTAGCCGACGGTCGGATCCTGCGGCGGTGCGGGCGCGGCCAGCGACAGAAGATAGACAAGGCTGAACAGCACCGGCTGGTGGATCAGATAGAATATGAGGCTATGGCGGCCGGCGCGGGCGATGAGATTGCGGCCGGGACCGAATTTCGCCAGGCGCTCGAGCCAGCCGAAGGATGTGGTCAATTGCGCGATACCGAGACCGAACAGGAATGGCGTCAGCCACGGGAAGAGGGGCACATAATCGTTCGAACGCTGGATGTTTTCCGAAAGTCCGACCCACCACAGCCAAGGTGCGTCAAAAAACGTGGAGTGCAGCGACAGAGGTGCGATAACATTGTCGACCACGATGCCGGCCGCGAGCAATGCGGCGATCAGAAGCGTAGCAAATGCCGGCAAGCGCAGGAACAGAAGCCCGATGAAGCTTGCCGCCGCGATGCTATGCAATATGCCGAAGAATATCCATTCGTCGCGCATGCCGATGAAAGTGACGATCGAGATCGCGGCCGCGGCGGCCATGATCATGCCCAGGCGACGCCAATAGGACCGCCAGCGGATTTCCGGCGTATTGGCCAGCACGAGGCTGAAGCCAGCCAGGAACAGGAAAGTGCTGGCGATGGCGCGGGCGTAAAATTTCAGCCAGCCGGTTTCCGCCGTGCCGGAGTCGAGGTAGCCGAAAAACTCGAAATCCCAGGTGCAGTGATAGCTCGCCATGGCAAGGAGGGCGATGCCGCGCGCCGTATCCAGAATGCCGATGCGAGGTCTCTTTTGCGGAGCATCGGCGCTCTCGGCGATGGCGGCCATTACGGGGTCCTTCCAGGCATGAATTCAAATTTTACGCCGGTCGAGCCGGCGTGGCCCTGTCATGGCATATCGCCGTCCATGATGGCCAGACGGGCATCCGAAAAAAACTGCCGCCGGATCAGCACGACGATGATGAAGATCGTCGTCGCCATGAACACGTAGGGGCTCAGGAACCAGCCGAGATAACCGATAGACAGGAAGATCGCCCTCAGGCCGGCATTGAAATTGCGGGCTGCGATGATGTTCATGCGCACCACACGCTCTGCGGCTCGCTCCGCGCCCAGCGGATCGAGAATGGCTTCCTCGCGCATCGGCAGCGAACCGAAAAGAATGGTGCAATAGTTGAACAGGCGATAGGCCCAGCCGAATTTGAAGAAGGCATAGCCGAACAGGCAAGCAAGTCCCGCCACCTTGATCTCGAAAGCGGCGCGGCCGCCATTGAGGATGAACGGCAAGTCGGAGAAGAACGCATTGACCTTGTCGGTGGCGCCGAGCAGCGCAAAGCAGCTGCCGATGGCGAAGATCGAAGTGGAGGCGAAGAAGCCCGTGCCGTTCTGCAGGCCCGAGAGGATTTGGGTATCGATCATTTTCAGATCGCGGCGCAATGAATTGTGGATCCATTCGCGCCGGCGCTCGTTCATCGCCAGCGTCAGGCTGGTGCGATTGAAAAAGCGGGCGCTGGTAGTGATCCAGTTCAGCGCGACCCAGAGAAAGATGAAAAGGGCGAGGGCGACGTAGTCGGCAGTCGTCATATAGGGAAATTCTCCAGATCGGTCCGATGCGGACTCTATCTCAGGACGGGCGGCGCGCAATGGCCTTCTGTTTGCTTCCCCAATGCCTATATGTAATGTCGCTGCCATGAAATCCGATGTCGGCCAATCGCCATGCAAGCTTGCTGCGATAGCGTAGCTTTGCCGGAAAACGATTTGCCTGGAGGCACCAAAGGTCCATGTTTCTTTCCGTTTTCGATGTGTTCAAGATCGGTGTGGGGCCGTCCAGCTCGCATACGATGGGGCCGATGTCGGCCGCGAATCGGTTCCTGGACCTGCTGCTGTCGAACGAGTGGCCGCGTCCGTCCTCGAACGTGCACGTCGAGTCGATCAAGGTCAGCCTGCACGGATCGCTCGCTCATACGGGCATCGGCCATGGCACGGGCAGGGCCGTCATTCTCGGCCTGATGGGCGAAAAGCCCGAGAGCGTCGATCCGGACCATATGGATGGTATTATCGACGAGGTCGAGCGCAGCGGGCGCATAACGCCTCCCGGCCATCCGGCCTATCAATTCCAGCCCAAAACCGACCTCATTTTCGACAAGAAGGTGCCGCTGCCGGGCCATGCCAATGGCATGAGCTTCTCCGCCTTCGACAAGGACGATCGCCTGCTCCTCAAGCGCATCTATTATTCCGTCGGCGGCGGCTTTGTCGTCACGGATACGGAACTGGAGCAGATGAAGGCCGACAGGAAAAAGCCGGCTGCGGCGGGCGAACGCATTCCGTTCCCCTTCGCCAGCGCCAAGCAGATGCTTGAGATGTCCGAGCGCTCCGGTCTCTCGATCGCGCAGATGAAGCGCGCCAATGAAGAGGCGCACATGAGCGCCGAAGAACTCGATGCGGGCCTCGACCGAATCTGGGCCGCAATGAGCAGCTGCATCGACCGCGGCCTCAAGGTGGACGGCATCATGCCGGGCGGCCTGAAGGTGCGCCGGCGAGCGCGCGCCATTCATGACAAATTACAGGAAGAGTGGCGCAGCAACCGCATCAATCCGCTGCTCGCCAACGATTGGCTCAGCGTCTACGCCATGGCCGTCAACGAGGAGAATGCGGCCGGCGGCCGCGTCGTGACCGCGCCGACCAATGGAGCGGCCGGCGTCATCCCGGCGACGATCCGCTACTATCAGCATTTCCATGAGGATTGGGATCAGGATGGCATCCGCAACTATCTGCTGACGGCTGCCGCCGTTGGCGGCATCATCAAGCACAACGCCTCGATTTCCGGCGCGGAAGTCGGCTGTCAGGGCGAGGTGGGCTCGGCGGCCGCGATGGCGGCTGCGGGCCTTGCTGCCGTGATGGGCGCGACGCCTGAGCAGATCGAAAATGCCGCGGAAATTGCGCTGGAACATCATCTCGGTATGACCTGCGATCCGATCGCCGGCCTCGTTCAGGTGCCTTGCATCGAGCGCAACGCCCTCGGTGCCGTCAAGGCCGTCACCGCCGCCTCGCTTGCGATCAAGGGTGACGGCCGGCATTTCGTGCCGCTCGACGCCTGCATCGAAACCATGCGGCAGACCGGTCACGACATGAGCGAGAAATACAAGGAAACCTCGACCGGCGGCCTCGCGGTGAATGTCGTGGAATGCTGAGTGTGGACGCCTGATCTAAAAGCTTGACGCTGCCGGCCAAAAGGACTTCAACGGCATCCATGGCTTTGCATCTCATCAAATTGTGCGTCGGCGCGGATTCGATCGAGGATCTGCGCGAATGGGTTTCCGAGCGGGTGATGAACGCCATTGCCGCCGGGCTGGAGCCGCATACGACCCATACGACGCGCATGGTGCCGAAACGGGTGGAAGAACTGCTGGACGGCGGCTCGCTCTATTGGGTGATCAAGGGGCAGGTGCAGGCACGGCAGAAATTGCTTGGCATCGAGACCTTCACCGATGCGGAAGGCATTCAGCGCTGCCGGCTCGTTCTCGACCCGAGCGTCATCGAGACGACGGGGCAGCCTCGGCGCCCGTTTCAGGGCTGGCGCTATCTGCCACAGGAAGACGTGCCGCGCGATCTCGACAGCCTGGGTGCCGCGGCGGAATTGCCCGCCGATCTGCGGCGGGAACTTTCCGAACTCGGTCTGCTGTAGGGCACCTGCTCAGAGCGGTTCTGCTTGGAGCAAGACCTTATCGAACCGCTCCATCCCATTATTTTCACGCGATTTCAGATGGAAAGCCGCGCAGCGGTTTTCCAGGGCGGCCCTAACGCAGCCGCATCATGATCGGCGCACGGCCGCTCGGGGCCGCAATATGCAGATGAATGTTCGCTTCAGGCTGCGAATAACGCCATGCACGCGCACCGTGGCAAAGCAGTATGCCAATCAGATCTTTCGTCTTGTGGCGCGCGCGAGAACGGCTGAGACCCAGATCCGCCAGCCGCATTGCCGCTTCATGCAGCGGATGAAGAGCGAAGCCCTTCGGTTTCATCTTGCTCCCGCCATCGAGCGAGAAACCGGGAAAGTTCTCGTTCATTGCCATTTCAAAACCCCGTACACGTTACAAACTCAGGGCCGGCCCGTTTGACATTCGGTGCCGGAAGGTCGGGCACCCTTCGGAAAGGCCCGACCGGTGCTCGGATCATGCCGCGCCGAATGGCTTGGCCGCATTCCTATTCCATGCTCGCCCAGCATTTCACGCCGGCTCGCTTGAGCGCCTTGCACGCATTGATCGCCTCGCTCTGATCTTCGAAACCGCCGAAACGGGCGCGATAACCGCCATCGAAGGCAACTGCATAGGGCTTTGCCGCGCGCAGGGCTTTGCCGCCCTTGTTCTTGGCCGTATCGAGCAGGTCGGTTGCGCCATCCTTGCTGGAGGCAACACCGATCTGAACGACCCAGCCGGCCGGCTCGCGTTCAGCCTTCGCGGTTTTTTCGGACTTCTCGGCCCGCTGCAGCTTGACGAGTTTCGTATCGCTCTTGGTCGTCGATGCCGTCGTTACGGTATCGACTTCGTCCTCATCGGCATCGTCAGAAGATGCAGCCGATGTGGCTTCGTCATAAGCGGGATGTTGAGCAGGCTTTGCGGCAAGCAACGGATTGCCGGACTGCGGCGTGACTGCCGCAAAGGCCGCAGCGCTGGACGGACGAGCATCGGCGATCTCCGCCGTCTCGTCATTTTTGACCTTCGCGGTGGTAACGTCGGCCATGCGCGTGCTTGCAGCCTGGACATCGGGCGCGGTGGCCGGCCCATGAGCGATCACGTTGTTTGCAATATGCTTCGTCGACGCAACGGGCAGATAGGTCGCGATCAGCTTGCGCATCTGGTTATCGCGAGCCGGTGTCGAAGCGCCGCCGAGGACGACACCGACAATGGAGCGTCCGTCGATCTTGACGGAGGTTGCGAGATTGTAGCCGGCAGCACGCGTATAGCCCGTCTTGATGCCATCGACACCGCGCACCGAACCGAGCAGATGGTTATGGCCCGGTATGACGCGATTGCCGAGTTTGAAGCTCGCTTCGGAAAAGAAGCCGTAATATTGCGGGAAATGCTCACGCAGGGCGATACCGAGGCGAGCCTGGTCACGCGCCGTCGTCATCTGCGCAGTATTCGGCAGGCCGTTGGGATTGCGATAAGTCGTGCGTGTCATGCCGAGCGCCCGCGCCTTGTCGTTCATCATGCGGGCAAAGCCCTCTTCCGAACCGCCGAGCATTTCGCCAAGCGCCATCGCGGCATCATTGGCAGACTTGGTAACGATGCCGAGGATCGCCTCGCGGACGGTCACGGACCGGCCGGCACCGATACCGAGCTTCGTGGGTGCCTGAGCGGCGGCATTCCTGGAAAACACGACGGGCGTATCGAGAGTGATGCGTCCGGCTTCAAGCGCTTCGAACGTCAGATAGACCGTCATCATCTTGGTCAGCGAGGCGGGATAGTGCAGCGTGTCGGCATTTTCGCTGTAGAGAACATTGCCCGTATTGGCATCGATGACGATGCCGGCATATTTCGGGCCGGCGGCATTCGCGTCAATAACGGTCACGGTGACCGCCGCCGCCGCGATCGAAAAACCAAGGATCGCTCTCGCCAGAATCTTACCGGTTTGAGACGACGAAACGGAAAGAATGGATCTGGACACTAAATTACTCTCTGCTTGCATTTACATTCTCGATTATCGGGCCGCCGCCTCCATGAACGGCCATTCCGTTCGAATGTAGAGGTTTAGCGTTACCAATCGGTTTATGATGAACAGTTGGTTTCAGGTTTCCGCGTCATTTTAGCGGCCGCCCGCAGCCGTCACCGCCAGCTCGGTATTATCTACAAGGCGCATCTTGACGAAATTCCGGACGGCGGCGTCCATGGCGCGCCAATCTCCGAGCTGATTGCTGGAAAAGCGATAGAGAACACTCAAATCCTTGCCGGCCTTGACGTCCCTTTGACAATCGCCGCTGGTCGCCATTGCCGGCGAAGGAGGAAGGAGGCAGCGCACCACGTAATCCGGCTCGCCGGGCCGCTGCGCCGTCAGGAGGACTTCGCCGTTATAGCCGGCATCCGCACGCAGCCGATGCGCCGTCAGGCCGAAGGGACCGGCATAGGCTGCCCCATCCATCAATTGCGAATAGATCGGCTCAAGCCGGCCGGACATGTCGCGGGACATCGTGCTCTGGCTGATCTGCAGGAAGATCAGCGAGGAGGATTGCGAGATATCGTCGAAACGCATCCGATCGGCCTCGCTGTAGCCCTGCATCTGGGGCCAGGTCAGATAGAGATCGACACGCTCAGCCGCGCCGTCCATGCGCTCGCTCGGGAAGCGGATGGTGTTTGCGGCCAGACGCATCGTGTCTTCGCCGACCGTAACGGAGATGGGCTTGGTATCCGTCGTGTGGCCGGCCAGCGAAATCTTACCGCCAAGCCAGTGGCCGCCGATGGATATGGCGACGGTAAGGGCGGCCAGAACGACAATCCCTGCCGCGAGCCGGTAGACAAAGCCGCTCGATATCAGCGGTCTTTCCTCGATCATTGCAGCGGATGACAGAGAGGGAGCCATACTCTTGCCTTCATTTCCTTGCGCCCCAGCTGCCATCATCGATGGCAAAGCTGCCCGGCGCCTGACTTTTTTGAGTCTTGCTGGAAATGATGATTGGCGCCGCGATGGTTAACCGGCAGTTAAATACGCATCGCAACGCATGCTAACGGCACACATAAATCTCAGAAGATTTTTTCCGACCCTTGGCCCTTCTGATGGTCGCACAACGAGAAAGAGCCGTTCCCGGGACAGTGGGAACGGCTCAGAGGCACCGGCCTGGACAGAAATCAGGGGACGAGACCGGGCCTCTGACTTTGATCATCGGCGCTAGGCCGCCGACGATCATGTATGTCGAACGCTTACTTCAAGCTGCCGACCGCGACGGCGCGGCCGTCCTGAATCTTGACCCAGCGGGCCGGATGATCGGCAGACTGACGCTTGAGGAAGGTGTACTCGGTTTCCGACCAGAGCTTTACCTTGCTGCGCATGTTGTCGAGGATGAAGTCGCCGCGGTCCGTGCGAACGGTCAGCACCGCATGGCCTTCGCCGTTCGGCTGCAGCACCACCGTCATGAGCAGGTCGGACGGCGAGAAGCCGGCATCGATCAGCTGCTTGCGCTTCAGGAGCGCGAAGTCCTCGCAATCGCCCGCGGTGGTCGGGATCGCCCACTTTTCCTCGACGCCGTAGAGCTCCATGTCGGTCATCGGCTTGATGGTCGTGTTAACGGTATAATTGATCTTCAGGATGGTTTTCCAGCTGTCCTGATTGAGGATGATCGGACCCGCATCGCCGCCGGCATAGGCACACTCCCGCGGATTTTCCTTGCAGAACTCATAGTGACCGATCGGGGGAGCGGCGTCGCCGGTGATCGTCATATTTGCGGGTGCGGCCTGAGCGGGGCCGAAGATGCCGAGAGTGGAAAATATCAGCGCAGCGCAGCCGCGAAGTACGAATTGAAAGTTCATGTCCCTGTCCCTTTTTTATTGGGATCAGAATGACACGCATGATTTTATCCGACGCAAAATTGCACAGTCAAATTAAAGACTTAGTTGAATCAAATCCGCGTCGAATTTTCATAAAACACGCAGAAAACTTGATTCAAGTTTGCGGCAAATTCGATTAAAATTTGAGTGATTTCGGTATCGGACGGAGGGAGTGGAAACACCGTATCCGGCTGCTTTACAATGATATCGGGCCAGGGAAGTTCTTAACGTCGGGGTGCCAATTCGAACGAAGGTCATGCCGCAATGAAACAAAGTGCGCATGCCGGCATCCGTTTCCGGCATCGATAGTGGCCGCATGAGCCCGAATCTGTGTCATTTTGGGAAAGCCGGCTCGAAAAATAATTTTGATTTTTGTCGATGGATATCGCGACGAAGCCCGTCGGTTACGCGGATGATCGCGTCAGCCATCTCCGCGACGGCCGTTGAGTGGGCTGCGTTCGCAACGACCACCAGTTCCGCTTCCGGCCAAGCCTGCGACAGTTCCCAGGCTGTAACGAGCGGCGCCTCAAGATCCATGCGGCCCTGGATCATCGTGCATGGAATAGTGGCGAGCCGATGGATATCACGCAGAATCTGTCGGTCCTGAAGCCAGGCCAGATGGTTAAAATAATGGGTGATGATCCTGGCGCGTGCCGTCAGATAGCGCGGGTCGGACCAGCGTGGCGACAGCGCTGCGCGCGGATCGACCAGGATGGAGGCTGCTTCCCATTCGTGCCAATCCGTTGCAGCCCTGACGTGGATCGCCGGATTCGGGTCGAGCAAGAGGCGATAATAAGCGGAAACCAGATCTCCACTGCGATCCTCCTTTGGTACCGCGGCGCGAAAGCGCGCCCATTCCTCCGGAAAGAAACGGCCGAGGCCATGATAGAGCCACTCGATTTCCGATTGTCTTGTCATGGTGACACCGACAAGAAGCAAGCTCTCGATCCGTTGGGGATAGGTTTCGGCATAGGCGAGCGCCAGCGTGCAGCCCCAAGAGTTGCCGTATACGATCCAGCATTCCACGCCAAGCAGCAACCGCAACCGTTCGATATCTTCCACTGTATGCCATGTCGTGTTGGCGGTGAGATCGATCGCCGGCTCCGACGCATGCGGAAGACTGCCGCCGCAGCCGCGCTGATCGAACTGGATGATCCGGTAGTATTGCGGGTCGAAATAGCGCCGCGTTCCCGCCGAGCTGCCCGATCCAGGCCCGCCATGCAGGATAAGGACAGGATGGCCTTCGAGGTTGCCTGATTGCATCCAATAAATGCGCTGGCCGTCACCGACGTCAAACAGACCCTCGGCAAAGGGCGTTGGATCCGGGTAGAGCATCATGCCGCCACGCGATGAGAAGAAAGACAGGCGCCGCTATTTCGCGACAGCGCGTGACAGGAAGATGATGATATCAGAGAAATTCGCGCAAGGTTTCGCGCGACTGCAAGGAAAGGAATTCGATCGCCACGCCTTCCATGAAATGGCGCACGATGCGGCCGCGCATGTTGCCGAGGCGCACCGGCGTTCCGATCGCGGGGCGCACTTCGACATCGACGGCAGCACCCGAAAGCGAAAGATCCATGATGCGGCAGACATATTGCGAGCCGTCCTCAAGCGTAAGCTCGCTGCGGATGCTGCGCGGCGTCAGACGGTCGTGGCGACGATCTTCAGGCAGGCCAAGCTCATGCTTGTTGGCGAGCCATGTCAATTGCGCCGCGAGCTTTTCGCGCTTTCGTTCGGTCGCGTTGATCGACATGCTGAAGCCGCGGCCATCGACTGCAACGACGTTGCCTTCGACACGGCCGAGATGATCGATATAGGCGATAACGCGCTCGTCGGCGCGCGGACGTCCCGCACAGGTGACATAAAGATCACCCGGCGACATTTCTGTCACCAGACACTCGAATTCCTCATAACTGGCCAGCATCAGGCGGCCCTGCATGTTGATCGGGACCCGCTGGAAGGTCCGTTGATCATTGCGGATCGCATTGCTTGCCATCTGATTGGGCCGCGTCGCATGGGCCGGCTGAAATGAGTGCATGGAACCGTCTTGAACCCTATTGCAGTCTCTTCCAACTATTAGCCGCAACTCCTTAAGGTAAGGTTGTCTTTCCGGAAGCATAATTCAGGAATGGTCGCCGATTCTGTCCCGTGCTGGATCAATCCCGGCACGATCGCGCCCATTCTTGGCCTGAATCAACTTGTGACGTATCCATTCACCCAGGTTGGAGCCTGCCCGAAGCGGCAGAAGATCGATCGGATCGGGGTGCGGCGGCACATCGACAAGCCGGGCAGGGCGTTCGTAGAGCAGGCGGCTGCGGTCGAGCGCCAAGAATTCCAGACGCTCGTTGCCTAGCGACGACGGATGCGCGGAGGGAGTCAGACAGCCAAGCAATCTATCGCAAGTATCGCTGGATGTGCGAACCGGCAGCAACATCAGCTCAAAAGCCATGCTGCGTCCGCTGATGCAATAGCCAGTGGCATTGATCGAAGCCGGAACGACATGCTTCATCACGCCGGCGGCAATATGCACCGGATCGTCCTGCTGGCTGCCGGCCCAGAGCGCTGCGAAATACTCGCCGCGGATTTCACGTCCCATGAGATTGCAGATCGCGGTGCCGGCCAGCCGGAATCGCGGATTGTTGTCCGCGGTGTTTTCCAGGATGAACAGCTCCGGAAGGATATGGCTCACCGCGGATGGCTGTATCAAATTGCGCAAGGGGGCGTCCGCGTTGCCGCGTATATGCTCCCAATAGGTAAATATCTCTGTGCTCGTCTTCTGGCGCATGATGCGTCCGTGTCCCATTTCAGTTCAATTGCAAAGGCATTCATTGCCTCCGTTTTGGACGTTGCGAAATCCATGCCAGAACCGGTTCATTAGGGTTAATAAAGGGTTGTGGTTGCCTTTGGCGGCAGCGGATGAAAGAAATCGTTCATCACTTCACGAAGTGACCTGCAGCACGAATTTCCGGATGCCGGACAGGCGTTTGAGGCCAAATCCGGAGAAGAACACCCGATACGCCGCCCGTCTTTGCCGGGCGGCTTTTTTTTTGATTTTCGCTGCGCTATGTGTCGCTAACTTCTATCGAAAGCCGAGCAAGACATGGATGATGAACAGCCGCCGCGCCAAGAGCCGGAATATCCGCGGCCGCAGCAGGGTGCAACGGCATTCAATCTGCCTCCTGTCATTCTGGCCAGCCTTACGGTTCTGATCGTCATTTTCGCGATCATGAACCTGCCGTGGTGGTCGGACGATACGCTGAACTGGTTCTATTTCTCCTTCAGCTTCATCCCGGCGCGCTATGCCTTTCCTCTGTCGCAGCAGGGGCTGGAATGGCTTTGGACACCGCTCACCTATTCGCTGCTGCATGGCGGAATCGAGCATATCGTCTTCAACAGCCTCTGGCTGATGGTTTTCGCCGCGCCCGTGGCGAGGCGCATCGGCGCGCTTCGCTATGTCATTTTCTGGGTTTTCTCGTCTGCCGCTTCCGCCTTCATGCATGCCGCGCTCTATTGGGGTGACCAAACGCTGCTGATCGGCGCATCAGGCGTTGTCTCGGCGCTGATGGGGGCGGCTTGCCGCTTTGCCTTCCCGGCAATGGACGGCCGCCGGGCGTCGATACGGCAAGCGCATCTCAATCCGCGCCAGACCATTCTCGGTTCGCTTCGAAGCCGCACCGTCGTCGCCTATATCGTCATGTGGATTGCCGGCAATGCGCTCGTTGCTTTCGGCATCACGCTTGCCGGCGACAGTTCGCAACCGGTGGCCTGGGATGCCCATATCGGTGGCTTTCTCTTCGGATTTCTGCTTTTCGGATTATTTGATCGGCAGCCGCGTGCAGAGGCTCAGGAAGCTTTGCCGCTCGATGAATGAGCTGTTGCTTTCTCGCTGACACAAGCGCACCATTGCCATTCGTGGGTCGCTGGATCGAGGAGACCGACACGACCGACGGGCAAGGCGCCGGTTTGAGCTCCGGGGGTAATTTCGGAACATATCGGACGCTTCAGGTGTTCACCATGCTTTCGAGATCGGAGGATCGAATGTCAGTTTCCGTAAAGGCAATACTTGATGCCAAAGGCCGCGATGTCGTCACCACTGGGGGGAATACGACGCTTGCCGAGGCCGCGAAAATTCTCAATGAGAAACGCATCGGCGCCGTTGTCGTCGTCGGACCGGGCGCCAAGATTGCCGGAATCTTCACCGAACGCGATGTCGTCAATGCCGTCGCCAAGCATGGTTCGGAATGTCTCGACAAGCCGATCGCATCGTTGATGACCGCGAAAGTCCACCGCTGCAAGGAAGATACCACCACCGACGAACTGATGGAGCTGATGACCATGCGCCGCTTCCGTCACGTTCCTGTCGAAGATAAGGGCAAGCTTTCCGGCATCATCTCGATCGGCGACGTCGTCAAATGGCGCATCCGCGAGATCGAACTCGAGGCGGAGCAGATCAAGGCCTATATTGCCGGGTGAGGCGACGAACACGGCGACTCAATGCGAACGGCCGGATTGCACGACATGGGCAGGACCTCTCTCCTTCTCGGCGAAGAGGTCCAAACCGGCATGCCGATATTGATTTGCGTCCTAACGCGCGTAGGCTTCCTGCATGCGGCGGATTTCAGTCAATCTCGCCAATGTTTCTTCGTAGCCACGCTCTATGGCCTCGCCGGCGCGATGGAATTCCGACAGGCCGATATCGCTGAGCCGGGGATGCAATGCGAGATCCGGCGGATCTCCGGCAAGGCGCGCACGGGCGATCCTATCCTGTATGATATTGAAAGCCTGCACCATGACGCCGGTCATGCCGAGTTTCATGGAAGGCGGATCCTCCCGGCGCAACAGATCGCCGTTCGGCGAAGCGACATTGTGTTTGACGACGGCCGAACGGCCGAAGAGATCGTAATTCAGATTGACCGCGACCACCAGCGGCTGCTCATACGTGCGGCATACGGAAACCGGCACGGGATTGACCAGCGCGCCGTCGACCAGGGTGCGGCCGTTGGAGCGGACCGGCTCGAAAATGCCGGGCAGGGCATAGGACGCACGCAGTGCCGTGATGAGGGAGCCGTTGGCAATCCAAACCTCGTGGCCGGTGTTCAGCTCTGAAGCGACGGCAACAAAAGGATGCCCGAGATCTTCGATGGACAGCCCCTCAAGGTGCTCCTGCATGCGCTTGGTCAGCCGCATGCCGCCGAACAGGCCGCTGCCGCCGATCGTCAGGTCAAGGAGGCTCGCGATGCGGCGCATCGTCAGCGAACGGGCAAAGGCCTCGAGCTCATCCAGCTTGCCGGCAAGATAGCAGCCGCCGACCAGAGCGCCGATCGAAGTACCGGCGATCATGCCGACCGCGATATCTGCCTCATCGAGGGCACGCAGAACGCCGATATGCGCCCAGCCACGCGCGGCACCGCCGCCGAGCGCCAAAGCGATCTTGACTTTTTTCGGGGGAGCGGGAGGGAGAAGCGGAGTTGACGTATCCTGAGAGAGGCCTGAACCGGTCGAGTTCTGTCCGCCGATGTGACGATTCAACCCCCAATTCAGCATCTGACGCCTCCTGCGAGGCTCCGTATGCCTCGGCTAAAATACTGTCCCTTTTTCGTTTCCAAATCGTATACTGGTTGTGGCCTGCTGAAACACCAGCACCGATGGATCTACTGTTTGTAGACTTCTTCCGGGTTGAAATGCAGATGATCGTCGACCACGCTCAGCACCGGCTTGCCGTCTTCCAGCGCAACAGTGCGGTAAAAGCAGGAACGGCGCCCAGTATGACATGTTGCGTCATGTCCGGCGACTTCCACCTTCAGCCAGATCGCATCCTGGTCGCAGTCCGTGCGAATTTCCTTCACCGACTGCAAGTTTCCGGAGGTCTCGCCCTTCTTCCAGATCTTTCCGCGGGAACGGCTGAAATAATGCGCTATGCCGGTCTTGATCGTCAATGCGAGCGCCTCGGCATTCATATGCGCGACCATCAGCAGTTCGCTGTCATGAGCATCCGTCACGATCGCAGTGATCAGGCCGCGATCGTCGAAACGGGGCGTGAAATCGCCCGCATCCTCCAGCTCGGACTTGTCTTCTGAAGGAGCATTGAAAATCAGATTCATCCCCAGCTCTTTCGTTGAAGCCTGGCTAGAGCCTTTTCGCTTTTCCTCGAATCGCGAAAACGCTCCATCCCTCTGGTTTTACCCAATTCCGAACGGAAAGCCGCTGCGCACTTTTCCTGGAATTGCTTTGGAGCATGATGCCGAAAAGTGTGATCGGTTTTCGGACGACATCATGCTCCACTTCCTTGTTCCACAACGGATTCAGATTTCTGGTCGAACAGACCTGAAATCATCCGGCTCTAGCGACCCCGGACCATCGACATGAAGCGTACCTGCTCGGCGGGATCGGCCTTGAAGGCGCCCGTGAAGGTGGTGGTCAGTGTCGAGGAGCCCTGTTTCTGCACGCCGCGCATCGCCATGCACATATGCTCGGCGTCGAGCATGACGGCAACGCCGCGCGGGCGCAGTGTCTCGTCGATCGAATTGGCGATCTGCGCCGTCATGGCCTCCTGCGTCTGCAGGCGACGGCCGAAGATCTCGACGACGCGGGCGATCTTGGAGAGCCCGAGGACACGGCCCTTCGGCAGATAGGCGACGTGAGCCTTGCCGATGATCGGCACCATGTGGTGTTCGCAATGAGAGAAAAACGGAATGTCGCGCACGAGGACCATGTCATCATAGCCGGAGACCTCTTCGAAGGTGCGGCCGAGCACGTCCTCTGGATTCAAGTCATAGCCGGAAAAAAGCTCACGATAGGCCTTCGCGACGCGCGCGGGCGTATCTAGCAGGCCCTCGCGCTGCGGATCGTCGCCGGCCCAGCGCAGCAGGACGCGGATCGCGTCTTCGGCTTCCTTCTGGGTTGGGCGTTCAGAAACAACGGTTTGCGGAAAGTTCTTTACAACGGCGTCCATTACCTGTGGTTCTCCTGACCCGCTCTGCGGATATCATTTTGTCGGACTCGCCACTGGCATTCCCCGAGGGTACGGAGTTTTGTACCTTTGGCGGGCTCCGGGGCGTTCTGGCTGGCGGACAAGCCTGCCGTCCTGCACGGTTTCCCATCAAACTTACATAAGACCATTGCATTTCGATGGCCTTCGAACGACATACATATAGTATGGCATCGTCCCTGTGGAAGTGTCCTGAATGGACACGCTGTGTTTTTTGTTACGAAACACTAGAGCCGGATGATTTTTAGGTCTGCTCGACCTAAAATCCGGATCCGCTCTAGATTAAATAAGTAGAGCATGATGTCATCCGAAAACTGCCTACACTTTTCGGCATTATGCTCTAACAAGTGCATCGGAGCAAATCTGTGATGGACGACATCTATAACAGCAAAATCCTGGAGTTTGCCGGTAATATCGGCCGTATCGGCAGTCTTCCTGACGCCGATGCCAGTGCCCAGGCCCATTCCAGACTATGCGGTTCCCGCGTGAAAATCTGGCTGAAAATGGACGGCGATGTCGTGACCGATTTTGCGCATGACGTCAAGGCCTGTGCGCTCGGCCAGGCATCGTCGTCGATCATGGCGCTTCATATCGTGGGTGCTTCGGCGGATGAGGTGCGCAAGGCTCGCGAGGATATGCTCGCCATGCTCAAGGCCGATGGCGAGGGGCCGGACGGCCGCTTCGAGGATATGCGCTATCTGAAACCGGTCAGGGACTACAAGGCGCGCCACGCCTCCACCATGCTGACCTTCGATGCCGTTGTGGATGCGATCGGGCAGATCGAAGCCGCGCGCGAGAGTAAAGTTGTCGAGGCCTTATCGTGAGTCCTTTTATGTGGAGCGCGCATACCCCCCTCTGTCACTTCGTGACATGTCCCCCACATGAGGGGAGATCGTTGGGAGTTTGCCGCGGTCTCCGCCTGGCCCCACCCATTACCAAGGGATAGTGAGTTATGTGCTATCTCTGCTCAATACGAGATGATGATGAAGAAGAGGGTGGAGCTGCGGCAAGCTCCAAACCGATCTCCCCTCATGTGGGGGACATGTCACGAAGTGACAGAGGGGGGTATGCTGCACGGCAAGTCGGCCGAAATTACTCCGGCCCTTTCCGCAAGACGCCGGACCGGCTTTTGGGCATGGGTCTCATTCGCTTGTATCAGCTCACGCTTTCCGGTTTTGTCGGCAATGCCTGCCGCCATATCCCGACCTGCTCGGAATACGGCTATGAAGCCGTCGCTCGCCACGGGCTTTGGGCCGGTGGCTGGATGACGCTGTTTCGCGTGGCCCGCTGCGGACCGGGAGGTACAAGCGGGCTCGATCCGGTCCCCGGCGAGCTGGAGAAGCGCTATCATTGGTGGACGCCCTGGCGCTATTTCCGCCTCGGACGAAAGGTTGCCTGATCCGCATGGCTCGCTACGTGGCCTTGCTCCACAGCATCGTGCTCGGCGCCGGGCGCAGGGTTGTCATGAGCGATCTCAAGGCCATGGCGGAGAGTTTGGGCTTTCGCAATGTCCGCACTCTAGTGGCGACCGGCAATCTCGTTTTCGAAGCCGAGCCACAGCCGATCGCATCGGTCGAGGCACAGTTTGAAGCCGGTTTTGCTGCCGCTTTCGGCAAGCATGTCGATATCATCGCCCGCGATGCCGATGCATGGTTGAGGCTTGCCGAGGGCAATCCCTTTCCCGAAGGAATCGGCAGCGAAGTCATCGTTCGGGTGATGAGGCAGCCGCTTGAACCAGATGCTCTCGATAGGCTTGCGAAATACCGTCAAGGCGAGCGCATGGCCGTCGTCGATGGCGACCTCTGGATCGATTTCGGTCTCAAGGCTAGCGAGACGAAACTGCTGCCGGTCTTGACGACGAAACGCCTCGGCGTCGGAACGATGCGGAATTGGAACACCGTGCGTGGTTTGGCCGAGATGATCCGGTCCTAGCGCCGCTTTTCCTTTACTAGAATGCGAAATACCGTTATCAGGCGCGCGGACATAAGTACGCATTTACTTAGTCCTTATCTTTCGAAACCACCCGCATTCGTTGGCGGGACTGGACAAGGAGAATATCGATGTCCCAATCCGTTTCCCTGACATTTCCCGACGATTCCGTGCGCAGCTTCGCTGCCGGCACGACCGGTCGCGATGTCGCCGAATCCATTTCCAAGTCGCTCGCCAAGAAGGCTGTCGCCATTGCCATCGACGGCACCGTGCGCGACCTTTCCGACCCGGTGACCGACGGCAGGATCGAGATCATTACCCGCTCGGACGACCGCGCACTGGAGCTCATCCGCCACGACACCGCGCACGTTCTCGCCGAAGCCGTACAGGAACTTTGGCCGGGAACGCAGGTGACGATCGGTCCGGTCATCGAAAACGGCTTCTATTACGACTTCGCCAAGAACGAGCCCTTTACGCCCGACGACCTGCCTGTCATCGAGAAGCGGATGCGCGAGATCATTCAGCGCAACAAGCCGTTTACCAAGGAAATCTGGTCGCGCGAAAAGGCGAAGGAAGTCTTTGCCGCCAAGGGCGAGCGCTACAAGGTGGAACTGGTCGATGCGATCCCTGAAGGCCAGGATCTGAAGATCTACTTTCAGGGCGACTGGTTCGATCTCTGCCGCGGCCCGCATATGGCCTCGACGGGCCAGATCGGCAGCGCCTTCAAGCTGATGAAGGTAGCCGGCGCCTATTGGCGTGGGGATAGCAACAATCCGATGCTGACCCGCATCTACGGGACGGCGTTCGCCGAGCAGGCGGATCTCGACAACTATCTGCACATTCTCGCCGAAGCCGAAAAGCGCGATCATCGCCGTCTCGGCCGCGAAATGGACCTGTTCCATTTCCAGGAAGAAGGCCCCGGTGTCGTTTTCTGGCACGGCAAGGGTTGGCGCATGTTCCAGACGCTGGTGTCGTATATGCGCCGGCGGCTGCAGGGCGACTATCAGGAAGTCAACGCGCCACAGGTGCTCGACAAGTCGCTTTGGGAGACTTCGGGTCACTGGGGCTGGTACCGCGACAACATGTTCAAGGTGACGGTTGCCGGCGATGATACCGACGACGATCGCGTCTTCGCGCTGAAGCCGATGAACTGCCCCGGTCATATCCAGATCTTCAAGCATGGCTTGAAGTCTTACCGCGAACTGCCGATCCGCCTTGCGGAATTCGGCGCAGTCCATCGCTATGAGCCTTCGGGCGCGCTGCATGGCCTGATGCGCGTGCGCGGCTTCACGCAGGACGACGCGCACATCTTCTGCACCGACGAGCAGATGGCGGCGGAGTGCCTGAAGATCAACGATCTCATTCTCTCGGTCTATGAGGACTTCGGCTTCAAGGAGATCGTCGTCAAGCTCTCGACTCGTCCGGACAAGCGCGTCGGCTCGGACGAACTCTGGGATCGCGCCGAAAGCGTGATGATGGACGTGCTGAAGACGATAGAGGCGCAGTCCGAAGGACGCATCAAGACCGGCATTCTGCCGGGCGAGGGCGCTTTCTACGGTCCGAAGTTCGAATATACGCTGAAGGACGCCATCGGCCGTGAATGGCAGTGCGGCACGACGCAGGTCGATTTCAACCTGCCGGAGCGCTTCGGTGCGTTCTACATCGATCAGCACTCGGAAAAGACGCAGCCTGTCATGATCCATCGCGCCATCTGCGGCTCGATGGAGCGCTTCCTCGGCATCCTGATCGAGAACTTTGCCGGCCATATGCCGCTGTGGGTTTCGCCGTTGCAGGTCGTCGTCGCCACCATCACCTCCGAAGCCGACGCCTATGGCGAAGAGGTTGCGGAAGCGCTGCGCGATGCCGGTCTCACGGTGGAGACCGATTTCCGCAATGAGAAGATCAACTACAAGATCCGCGAGCATTCCGTTACCAAGGTTCCGGTGATCATCGTCTGCGGCAAGAAGGAAGCCGAGGAGCGCTCGGTCAATATCCGCCGCCTCGGCAGTCAATCGCAGACATCCATGTCGCTCGACGAGGCGATCGCATCACTCGCCCTCGAAGCCACTCCGCCGGATGTCCTGCGCAAGCGCGCAGCGCGTCGGTCCAAAGTCGCTTAACGGCCCTGATATCTGACGGCACCCTCGGGGTGCCGTCAGAGAACTGACATACAGCTTTCATATATTTGATGAATCAACGCGTTGCTGTGGCTGCAACATGGGACGCGACTGAACCATAGGAGCGGGGCAGCCCCGTGGCGCACTTGGAATTCAAAGAATTATCCTACGCCAATGAACGGGATCCGCGCATCAAGCGTTGGTTCATCCGCTCGATCGAAGGCCTTTCCGGTCGTGACCGTTACGCCCGGCTCTACGACATCTGGCGCACCGATATCGTCGGCAAGAGCGAGCGGGTCTTTGGCAAGATGCTCGATCTCATCGATGTGCGTCTGCACATCAAGGGTGAATGGCCGCCAAATCAGATTCCCGAGGCGCCGATCGTCATCGTCGCCAATCATCCCTATGGCATCGGCGACGGCATCGCCGTGCTGGCGCTGGCCGAGCAATTGGGGCGCCCCTTCAAGGTCCTGATCAACAATGAACTGTTGAAGGTGCCGGAATTGCTCGATTATTCGCTTCCGGTTTCTTTCGAGGAAACCAAGGAGGCGATGGCGGTCAACATGAAGACCCGGCACGAGGCCGTTCGCCTGCTCAAGGAAGGCACCACCATCATCGTCTTCCCGGCGGGCGGCGTCGCGACGGCGAAGAAAGGTTTCGGGCGGGCAGAGGATCTACCCTGGAAAATATTCCCCGCCAAGCTCATCCAGGCAGCGCGCGCGAGCGTCATTCCCATCTATTTCGAGGGGCAGAACGGGCGGCTGTTCCATCTGGCGAGCCGCATCTCGATGACCTTGCGCATCTCGCTGCTGATCCGCGAGTTCCGGCGTCTTTCCGGCAGCACCATCACCGCCCATATCGGCGCGCTTAGAAACTGGGAGACGCTCAGCGAGGGCAGCGACCGCAAGGATCTGCTCTCAAAGCTTTACGGGGCGGTTTTTTCCATGGCACCACCGAGAAAAGTGCTGCGGCGCAAGGCTGGGTGAACGGAGTGGGCGCTGCAATCCCCATCTGCGCTGGGCGACTATTGTCATAGCTTCAGTCGGCGGCCAAATGGGGAACGCCGGCGTCAATCCATGCTATCTCCGTCATCGCCGCCACCGGCCGGCGTCAATTGCTCGTAGGTCGGCAAAGGCTGCTGATTGGTGGTCGCCGGCGGCGTCTGGCTCTGGCGCATCGGCGGCATCTGGATCGGAAGCTGGCGGGCAGGCTGTTCGTCGTTGGCATCCTGCGGCTGCTGCTGCTTCATCAGCACCTCCACATCGGTATTCATGCCGGCGGCGACAGTGAAGTCGCGCTGATAGATCTTGTCCTTGTTGCGGGCAACGGCGGTATAGCGGCCCTCGGCAAGCACCATGGTCGGAAAGGCACTGACGCTTTCGCCGACGATATCGCCTGCGGATGTCAAGACCGACCAAGCCGTGTCGGCGATCGCTTCGCCGCCGGCGTCCGACACCAGCTTGAGTGTGATCTTTGCCGCCCTGTGCTGGATGGTCGCCTGCGTCACCTTGCCTGCTTCCACCTGGATATCGGCGCGGATGACGGCGTTGACGTCGCCATATTCGGAAACGATGTGGTAGGTGCCGGCGCTGAGGCCGACCAGCGTATTCGGCTTGACGTCGTCCATGACAAGACCGCGTTCGCCGTCTTCCTTGGCTTCGCTCGAATAGATCGAGAAACTGAGTTCATTTGGTGGAATTCGGACATCGGATCCGGATACGGCATTCAAAACCATGCCGCCGGCATCGAGAACCATCGTCTGCTTCTGCGTATCGCCCGTTTCCGGCACGCTCAGCCTCTTGGTGACGCCGGCGCGGCCGAAGGAGACGTTGACGAAGTAGTCGCCGGGCGGAAGGTGAAAGGAGGCAGAGCCGCCGCGCGAACTGGCAACCAAGGGCAGCTTGCCATCGGCACCGGCTATCGGGCTGAAGACATACCACGATAGACCCTGCTGCTGCGCACCGCTCTGAGGCGTCATCTTGGCTTCGAGGAAAACATCGCGCAGCGTCCGGGCAGCCGAGTTTTCACCATTCGGCGCCACGAAGGCGTTGAGCTTCGGCATCTTCACGCTGCCGTCGAGCTGCTTGAATTCCTTGAAGGCATCCTGCGCCGAGGCGGCCCCGCTCAAACCGGCAAGCATCGCGAAAGCCACGCTCAATCGGCGAGCGGATGAAATGCCTGACATGGATACCCAACCGATTGACTTCCGATAAAACACACGCCACTTCAAAACCAATGCAGTGGCAAATTCAAGACCTACATCCTCCCATAAGCCAAAATGAAAGCAGTCTCTCAATGAAAACCGATATCAAGCTGGTCGATTATCTCGCCGTGCGCCGATCGATTCCTGCATTTCAAATGTCGGAGCCGGGGCCGGAAAAGGCAGAGATCGAGGAGATCATCCGGCTGGCCTCGCGAGTGCCTGATCACGGCAAGCTCGCACCCTGGCGCTTCATCGTCTACCGCGGCAAGGAACGCGCACGCATCGGCGAAGAACTGCTCAAACTCGCACTGGAAACCAAGCCGGATCTTTCCGAGGAGATGATCCAGGTCGAACGGACCCGCTTCACCCGCGCCCCGGTCGTCATTGCCGTCGTCAGCAAGGCGGCGCCGCATTTCAAGATTCCGGAATGGGAGCAGCTGATGTCGGCCGGTGCGCTTTGCATGAACCTGCTGATTGCGGCCAACGCGCATGGCTGGGTCTCCAACTGGCTGACCGAATGGTTTGCATTCGACGAGCGCGCCTATCCGCTGCTTGGCGTCGCACAGGGCGAGAAGGTGGCCGGCTTCATCCATATCGGCTCCACGACCTTCCCGCCGGTGGAACGTCCGCGTCCGGAGCTATCCGAAACCGTGACCTGGGTCGGCGGCGAGGACGCGTGATGTTCTATACGACGGATACCAATCGCCACGGTCTCGCGCACGATCCTTTCAAGGCGATCGTTGCTCCGAGGCCGATCGGCTGGATCGGCAGCAAGGGCAGGGATGGTTCGCTGAACCTGTCCCCTTATTCCTTCTTCAACGCGGTCAGCGACCGGCCCAAGCTGGTGATGTTCTCATCGTCCGGCCGAAAGGACAGCGTGCGCAATATCGAGGAAACGGGTGTATTCACCGCGAACCTCGTCAGCCGCAATCTCGTGGAGAAAATGAATCATTCCTCGATTGCCGTGCCATACGGCGTCAACGAATTCGAGCTCGCCGGACTGACGGCAAAGCCCGGCAAGCTGGTCGATGCGCCTTATGTGGGCGAAGCTTTCGCTGTGCTGGAATGCCGCGTGACCGAGATGCTGCAACCCAAAGGGCTCGATGGCGAGGCGTCGGAAAACATCATGGTCATCGGGCAGGTCGTCGGCATCCATATCGACGAGGCGGTCATTCGCAACGGCAGGCTGGACATGGCACTTGCGCGCCCCGTCGCGCGCATGGGCTACATGGACTATAGCGAAGGCAGCGACGTTTTCGAAATGATGCGTCCGAAGACTCCGTGACGAGCGCCGGAGCGTGATGTCGAAAAGCGCAAGCGAATTCGGATTTTAGGCCGAACAGACCTAAAATCATCCGGCTCCAGTTGCGCCGATATGCGAAAAGTTAACAAGCAAGGTAAACGTCCCGTAAACCTTTCCTCGATAGCGTAGAGGATATGAATTTGCGGGGCAGGAATCGCCTCGTCGATACCGGGGCGTTACGTGATCATAGAAGCATTCCTTCGCTGGGCTGAAACCGCCAAGGCAGAAAGCAGAGCCCGGGCGGCCAACGCACTCGGCAGAGCCTATTTGCAGTCGAATATGCCGAAGGAAGAGCGTGACGCCGCGGAAATGGCGATGACCTATCTGCTCGACGATCCGTCTCCACGTGTGCGGTTGGCGCTCGCAGAAGCCGTCGCCCGCTCGGCCGGCGCGCCGCGAAACGTCATTCTGTCCCTTGCCGAGGATCAGCCCGAGATTGCCGGGCAGATCCTCCTGTTTTCGCCCGTCTTCACCGACGCCGATCTTGTCGATCTTGCATTGCGTGGCAGCGACGTGGCGCGGGTTCTGATCGCCTCCCGCGGACAGGTGTCGCGCGCAGTTTGTGCAGCGCTTGCCGAGATCGGCGGAGAGGCCGAGATCCTGTGTCTGCTTGAGAACGACGGTGCGTTGCTTTCGCAGGCATCTCTGAAACGTATCGCGGAGCGGCTGGGCAGTTGCCCCGACATACGCGGACTGCTTCTTTCCCGCGATACGTTGTCTTCCGAAATCAGGCACCTGCTGATGCGTCAGGTCACTGAAGCGCTATCGGAATCGATGCTCGTTCAGGCTGTTATCGGCAGTTCCAGGCTTCAGCAGGTGACGCGTGAGGCGAGCGAGTCCGCAACCGTCGCGATCGCGGGAGCGGCGCAGCATGAGCAACTGCCCGACCTGGTCGAGCATCTGAGGCGAAGCGGATGGCTGACGCCTGCCTTCCTCATGCATGCGCTTTGCTCCGGCAAGGTGGATTTCTTCGCCTGTGCGATCACCAATCTCTCAGGCTGCGATGAACGGCGCGTGCGCTCGATCATTTCAAGGGGCCGCGTCTATGCCATCCGGGCACTTTATGAGAGCGCCGGACTGAGCAGGGACATCAGCACGATCTTCGTCGAGGCGACAATGATATGGCGCGAATCCTCGCGCAGGAACGGTGCCGCGCTGCTGGAAGACGTTTCTTCGCGCCTGATGCGCAAATTCCGCCTCACGGAGCAACCTCCAGCCGCCGCGACACAGCTCCTCGACATGGTGGAGAAGCTTGCGAATGCCGAACGCCGACAGGCGGCGCGCAGCTTTGCTGCACTGGCGACGCTCGCTGCTGCGTGATATCCAGCGGCCGATCTTATCTTTTCGAGGTTCATCTTGCTGCTGACGATCTCTGCCGAATCCCCGCGTCAGGAAGGCGTCATTCGTCTTCTGGACATGTCGAGCGCTTATGTGGAAGCGCTTTATCCGCCTGAAAGCAACCACATCCTCGACCTTGCTGCACTGGAGAAGCCTGAAGTGACCTTCTGGGTCGCCAGGATCGAAGGAGACATTGTCGGATGTTGCGCCCTTGTGGAATCGGACGACGGCACTGCCGAGATCAAGCGCATGTTCGTCGATCAGGCCGCCAGGGGCCGCAGCGTTGCACGCAGGCTGATGGAGACGCTCGAGGCGGCGGCGCTCGAAAGAAATCTTTCCGTAATCCGGCTGGAAACCGGCATATACCAACCGGAGGCGATAAGCCTCTACCGGAAGTTCGGATACATCGAGATTGCCGCTTTTGGCGACTACCAGCCGGACCCGCTCAGCCTGTTCATGGAAAAGCGGTTGACGCGGGAGTGACCCGGAGATCAGCGCTCGTTAGCGTCCCGGACATGCAGCTGCAGCTCCGGTTCCTGAGTTTGGTGCTGCTCTTCTGTCAATTCGGCTTCACGAATCCATTCCCGCCAGATTGCCACCATGATCGCCATCAGGACCGGGCCGATGAAAAGGCCGAGAAAGCCCATGGTCTTCACGCCGCCGACCAGGCCGAAGAAGGTCGGCAGGAAGGGCAGCTTGATCGGGCCGCCGACGAGCTTGGGGCGAAGCGTCTTATCGACGATGAAAAGCTCGATCGTGCCCCAGAGGAAGAGCGCGATACCGGCCCAGAGCGCACCACTGGCGACGAGATAGATCGAGACGAGCGACATCGAAAGCGGCGCACCGCCCGGCACGAGCGCCATAACGCCGGTGAGTACGCCGAGCGTAATGGCAGAAGGCGCACCGGCGAGCCAATAGGCCACGCCAAGAACGATGCCTTCGCCGATAGCGATCAGCGTCATGCCCATGACGGTCGAGCTGATCGTCGCCGGCACGACGCGGGAAATGCGCTCCCAGCGATTGGGCAGGATGCGCTCGCCGAGCAGATCGACCTGCCGAACGAATGTCGAGCCGTCGCGATAGATGAAGAAGAGGGCGATCAGCATGAAGAGCAAGGTCAGAACGACGTGGAACGCACCGCCGCCGGCCGCAAGCACCGCCCTGTAGATATTGCCGATATGCGCGCCGCTCACGAGCTGCGCCAGCTCGCCGAGCGAGCCCGGGCTGCCGACATATTGCGTCCATTGATCTCCGAGCCACGAGCCGATGACGGGCAAAGCCAGAATCCATTGCGGCGGCGGTGCGCCGTCTCGATTCACATGGATGGCCCAGCCGAACCAGTCACGCACCTCTCCGGCCATGTAGAGGGCGGAGAGGACGATCGGCAGGACGAGAAAGGTCACGATGAACGCAATGGCGATGCTGGCGGCAACTGTCGTATTTCCGCCGGTTCGGCGCACGATGTCGCTATAGAGCGGCCAAGTGGCAAAGCCGATAACTGCTGCGGCCAGAACCGGAACGAGAAAGCCATAGAAGAAATAGATGCCTGCAACGGCAATCAGGATCAGCAGCCAACGCGCAGCGGAGATGGAAGGTATCAGCGGCATGCGCGCATGCGCGCTCGGCCCCAGCCACCGATGTTCTCTCGGCTTTTGACGTTCAAATACACCCACCGGACTTACTTTGCCCCTTTTTCGTAAGATCAACCGGTTATGGGGTATGATCTTGGCCGTTTCAAGAGCGACGGCCTGAAAGCCTCTTTATTCCGCTGCCGTGACAATAGCACGACTGAAGCGTAAACCAGAGCAACGTTGCCGGAAGGAATGCCGGATTATCTTGAAGGCGAAAACTGAGTTTTCTGCGTCGGATCGAAACTATTGTCAGCGACAAGCATCAGCAGGTCGGCGCCACCCTTTGCCTTGCCGCAGATAATACCTTCGATATTTTCGGGAAAACCGCCGAACGCACACAAATCCATGATCCGTGTCTTGCGTACCGGCAGGATGCCCTGAGTAGCACTCGATCGACAATTGTCCGAAAGTCGGCTGCGCCAATCGGCGGCTGGTCTGCCGTCAGATATCCAGATCCTCGGCGAAAGCAGCCCGTTCCTGAATGAAGCGGAAGCGAGCTTCGGCCTTGGTACCCATCAGATTGTCGACGGCATCGCGGGTTCCCTCGAAATCGACCTCGTCGATCTCGATGCGCAGCAGGGTGCGCTTCGAAGGATCCATCGTCGTTTCCTTGAGCTGAGCCGGCAGCATTTCGCCCAGACCTTTGAAGCGGCTGATCTCGACCTTGCCTTTGCCCTTGAATTCCGTTGCCATCAGTTCCTGTCGATGAGCATCGTCGCGGGCATAGATGGATTTCGAACCCTGCGTGATCTTGTAGAGCGGCGGTACGGCCAGAAAGAGATGACCCTGGCGGATCAGCTCGGGCATCTCCTGATAGAAGAAGGTGATTAGCAGCGAAGCGATGTGCGCGCCATCGACGTCGGCATCGGTCATGACGACGATGCGCTGATAGCGAAGATCTTCCTCGCGATATTTCGTGCGGGTGCCGCAGCCAAGCGCCTGGACGAGGTCGGCAATCTGCTGGTTGGCAGAAAGCTTCTCGCGGCCGGCGCTGGCGACGTTGAGGATCTTGCCGCGCAGCGGCAGGATCGCCTGGTTGGTGCGGTTTCGCGCCTGCTTGGCCGAGCCACCTGCCGAGTCGCCCTCGACGAGGAAAAGTTCGGCACCTTCGGCAGCACTCTGCGAGCAATCCGCCAGCTTGCCGGGCAGGCGGAGCTTACGCACGGCGGTCTTGCGGTTGACTTCCTTTTCCTTGCGGCGGCGCATGCGCTCTTCCGAGCGCTCGATCACCCATTCCAGCAGCTTTTCGGCTTCCGCCGGATTGTCGGCAAGATAATGGTCGAAGGGATCGCGCAGGGCGTTTTCGACGATGCGCTGGGCTTCGACCGTCGCAAGCTTGTCCTTCGTCTGGCCGACGAATTCCGGTTCCCGGATGAAGATCGACAGCATGCCGACGCCCGAAATCATCACGTCGTCCGTGGTAATATTGGCGGCACGCTTGTTCTGGGTGAGGTCGGCGTAGTTTTTCAGGCCCTTGGTGAGCGCGATGCGGAAGCCGGCCTCGTGCGTACCGCCCTCGGGCGTCGGGATCGTGTTGCAGTAGGAATGGATCTGCGGGTCGCCGCCATACCAGGTGATCGCCCATTCGAGCGAACCGTGGCCGCTCTCCTTCTCCGACTTGCCGGCAAAGATCTCGCGCGTGACGGTGAACTCGTTGCCCATCGTCGCCTTGAGGTAATCCTTCAAGCCGCCGGGAAAGTGGAACACCGCCTTTTCGGGAACATCGGCACCTTCCGGCGCCAGTTCCGGATCGCAGCTCCAGCGGATTTCGACGCCGCCGAACAGATAGGCCTTTGAGCGGGCCATGCGGAAAACGCGGGCCGGTTCGAAGCGGGCGTGATCGCCGAAGATCTGCGGGTCGGGATGGAAGCGGACGCGCGTGCCGCGCCGGTTGTGCACATCGCCCAGCTCTTCCAGGCCGCCGACCGGCAAGCCGCGCGAGAAGCGCTGGCGATAGAGCTTGCGGTTGCGGGCGACTTCGACTTCCAGATCGTCCGACAGCGCGTTGACGACGGACACGCCGACGCCATGCAGACCGCCTGACGTTTCATAGGCCTTGCCGTCGAACTTGCCGCCGGCATGCAGCTTGGTCATGATGACTTCGAGCGTCGACTTGCCGGGCACCTGCGGATGGTTTTCCACGGGAATGCCGCGGCCGTTGTCGGTGACCGTCAGATAGCCTTCCCGATCAAGATAGACTTCGATGAAATTGGCATGGCCGGCCACGGCCTCGTCCATGGAGTTGTCGATGACTTCGGCAAAAAGGTGGTGCAGCGCCTTCTCGTCCGTGCCGCCGATATACATGCCGGGACGCATGCGGACGGGCTCGAGCCCTTCGAGAACACGGATGGAGCTCGCGCCATATTCCTCCGACGATTGGGTCGTCGGAGCCGCGCGCTGTGCGGGCGCAGGAGCCGGCTTTTCTGTCTTTGCGGCCGGCTTTTCCGCCGCTTCCGGTTTCGGCGGGCGGGGGAGGCCGGAGAAGAGATCGTTGCTGTTATCCATAGAATTTCAAGCTGCTCAGATTTGTTCTGGTGGGGCCAGACCCCTTTATTATCGCATTTGTCGCCGGTATTCGCGAATCACCGTGATTCTGCCAGAAACGGCACACAAGAGCGATGGTGCCCCACGACAGGGCAGATTCATGAAAGAGATTTGCGTTGCCGGGTGAAGAATGGCAAGCCCGATGGCCGATCGGAGGAAGTGTCCGCATGCCAATGTCCACAGCTCATTTGCCCATCCTGTCCGCAATCTCCGGCATTTTGCTTCTGGCGTCCACCCAAGCGGCTTCGGCAGACATGCTGAAGCCTTTCAAGGACGAGCTGTTTGCCAATCAGACAGTCATCGAAACTCACGACAACGGCGCGTTCCAGACGATCGATTACCAGGAAATGCGTGACATTAACGGCCGCGACCAGATTCCGGAAAAGCGTGTGAAGCCGGCCTATGTCGATACCGGCGTGCGCTGGAAGGCGCAGGAAGACGAAACCCTGCAGCTTGGCGACCGTAAAGTGGATGTCACCCGCATAGGCCAAGCGTCGAAGCAGGCCTTTACCGTCATCTTCATCCACGGCCGCGGCGGCGACCGCAGGCTCGGTTCCAACGATTATACATTCGGCGGCAATTTCAACCGGCTGAAGAATCTGGCCTACCGCAATGGCGGCACCTATTATGCGCCGAGCGTCAAAGGGTTCGACAGCAACGGCGTCGCCGATATCGCCGCGCTGATCCGTTATTCCTACGAGCAGTCTGGCGGCAAGCCCGTCATCCTCACCTGCGCCTCCATGGGCAGCTTCATCTGCTGGGGCATCACCCGCGATGGCGAAAGCGTCAAGCGCCTGAAGGGCATGGCGATCCTGAGCGGCGTCACCGATCCGGATTTCACGAAGAGCGCCTTCTACAAGGCCAAGCTGCCGCTCTGGTTCACACATGGCAGCAAGGATCCGGTCTATGCTGCGGCCGACCAGCAGGCGCTGTTCGAAAAACTCTATAAGGCGCATTATCCGACACGCTTCACGCTTTTCGAGACCGGAAATCACGGAACGCCGGTACGCATGACCGATTGGCGCAAGGTGCTGAACTGGATCGTCGATCCACAGGCATCTTAAAACGCTCAGACGCCGGATTATTTTCCGGATAAGCATTTTTCAAACGATTTTAACTGGTTCCGGTCCCGTTCGATAACTTTCCTTTCCTCCCCCTTTTTGTTAGTCCGACTGTTGAAATAGGGGGAGACATTCGGAATGACGAAGACCGTACGGCCGCTCCTGGCCGGAAATTGGAAGATGAACGGCACGCGCGCGAGCCTGGATCAGATCAAGGCGATCGCGGATGGCGTCAAGGCGCCGCTGTCGGAAAAGATCGATACGCTGCTGTGCCCCCCGGCCACATTGCTCTATGTCGCGACAGCGCTTTGCGACGACAGCCCGCTCGCCATTGGCGCCCAGGACTGCCATCAGCAGGTGAGCGGCGCCCACACCGGCGATATCTCGGCCGAGATGATTGCCGACTGCTTCGGCACTCATGTCATCGTCGGCCATTCCGAGCGCCGCAGGAATCACGCTGAAAGCGATATGCTGGTACGCGCAAAGGCGCAGGCAGCGCATGATGCAGGGTTGATCGCCATCATCTGCATCGGCGAGACTGCCTATGAGCGCAACAGCGGCCAGACTTTGGAGGTTCTGAAGCGGGAGCTGCTGGGGTCGATTCCGGATGGCTCGACGGCGGCAACGACCGTAATTGCTTACGAGCCCGTCTGGGCAATCGGCACCGGCGTCGTCCCCACTCAAGAAAATGTCGAGGAGGCACACGCCTTCATCCGCGCCGAGCTGATCCAGCGCTTCGGCAAGGACGGCGCGAATATGCGAATCCTTTACGGCGGATCGGTCAGCGGCGCCAACGCGCGCGATCTTCTCGATGTTCCACACGTCAACGGCGTGCTTGTCGGAGGGCAGAGCTTGAAAGCCGCCGACTTCCTCGCCATTTATGCGGCATTCGAACGGCAGTTCGCCTGAAGCAACGACTTGCCCGAAATTCCGGCCCTAAAAGGACTTGGAATAGGCGAGAGCCTCATGTAAAGAGCCGCGAGCTTTTATTTTTGATGCCCGCACCGGGCAGGACTGGATCTATGCAAACCGTACTGCTTGTCATCTATCTCATGGTTGTCATCGCCCTCATCGGCGTTGTGCTGATTCAGCGCTCGGAAGGTGGCGGCCTCGGCATCGGCGGCGGATCGGGCTTCATGTCCGCGCGCGGTACGGCCAATGCGCTGACGCGCACCACGGCCATTCTCGCGGCGCTCTTCTTCGCGCTCGCGCTCGGCATGAACGTGCTGTCGCGCTTCGAAGCTCGCCCGACCGACATTCTCAACCGTATCCCGAGCACGGCCGGCCAGGGCAACGGCATCCTTGATTCGCTCGGCGGCCAGAAGGGTTCCGCTCCGGCGACGACGCCGGCCAAGCCGGCCGACAATAGCGGCGTTCCGAACAGCGGCGCCGTCGCGCCGCAGTCGCAGGCGACACCGCCTGCCTCGACGAACCAGCCCGCCGCGACGGCACCTGCCCAGCAGGCTCCGGCCGCAACCGGTCAGCAGCCCGCGCCGGCGACGACGACTCCCGCGCCAGCCGACAACGGTGGCGTTCCGACCGGAAAGTAATTCCGGTCGCCGAAGATCATCCCCGGCAGGTCCTCGGATCTGCCGGTTTTGTTTTGTCCATATTCCGCGTTCTGTAGCCAAAATTCCGGAAAAGAATTTTAGGGCTAGCGGAATCATTTGTGAAAAGGTATCCGGTGACTCCCATGGCGCGATATGTATTCATCACAGGCGGCGTGGTTTCTTCCCTCGGAAAAGGAATTGCGGCTGCGGCTCTAGGAGCGTTGTTGCAGGCTCGTGGTTATCGAGTTCGCCTGCGCAAACTCGACCCCTATCTGAACGTGGATCCGGGCACCATGAGCCCGACCCAGCACGGCGAGGTCTTCGTTACCGACGACGGTGCGGAAACCGACCTCGATCTCGGCCACTACGAACGCTTCACCGGCCGCTCGGCCACCAAGACCGACAACATCACCACCGGTCGCATCTACAAGAACATCATCGACAAGGAACGCCGCGGCGATTATCTCGGCGCCACTGTCCAGGTCATTCCGCACGTCACCAACGAGATCAAGGATTTCGTGACCGAAGGCAATGACGATTATGATTTCGTGATCTGCGAGATCGGCGGCACGGTCGGCGACATCGAAGCCATGCCTTTCATGGAAGCGATCCGCCAGCTCGGCAACGATCTGCCGCGCGGCACGGCAGTCTACGTTCATCTGACGCTGATGCCCTATATTCCGGCCGCCGGCGAGCTGAAGACCAAGCCGACGCAGCATTCCGTCAAGGAACTGCAGGCCCTCGGCATTCATCCCGACATTCTGCTCGTGCGTGCCGACCGGGAAATCCCCGAAGCCGAACGCCGCAAGCTTTCGCTGTTCTGCAACGTGCGGGAATCTGCCGTCATTCAGGCGCTCGATGTTGCGAACATCTACGACGTGCCGATGGCCTATCATAAGGAAGGCCTCGACAACGAAGTCCTGGCCGCCTTCGGCATCGAGCCGGCTCCGAAGCCGCGTCTCGAGCAGTGGGAAGAGGTCTGCAATCGTATCCGCACGCCGGAAGGCGAGGTGACCATCGCCATCGTCGGCAAATATACCGGTCTGAAAGATGCCTATAAGTCGCTGATCGAAGCGCTGCATCACGGCGGCATCGCCAACCGGGTCAAGGTCAAGCTCGAATGGATCGAGTCCGAGGTCTTCGAAAAGGAAGATCCGGCGCCCTATCTCGAGAAAGTTCATGGCATCCTCGTGCCTGGCGGTTTCGGCGAGCGCGGTTCGGAAGGCAAGATCCTGGCAGCCCGATTCGCACGCGAGCGCAAGGTGCCGTATTTCGGCATCTGCTTCGGCATGCAGATGGCCGTCATCGAAGCGGCTCGCAATCTGGCCGGCGTCGAACATGCCTCGTCGACCGAGTTCGGCCCCACCAAGGAGCCAGTCGTGGGCTTGATGACCGAATGGCTGAAGGGCAACGAGCTGCAGAAGCGCACGGCATCGGGCGATCTCGGCGGCACCATGCGCCTTGGCGCCTACAAGGCGGCCCTGAAGAAGGGTACGAAGATTTCGGAGATTTACGGCTCGACCGATATTTCGGAGCGCCATCGCCACCGTTACGAGGTCAATGTCGATTACAAGGACATGCTGGAAGAATGCGGCTTGACCTTCTCCGGCATGTCACCGGACGGCGTTCTGCCCGAAACGGTCGAATATGCGGATCATCCGTGGTTCATCGGCGTCCAGTATCACCCGGAACTGAAATCCCGGCCACTGGAACCGCATCCGCTGTTCTCGAGCTTCATCGAAGCCGCGACGGAACAGAGCCGGCTGGTTTAAAAGCTGCAAATCGCTTGCGGTAGTCGCTCGGGCTCACCGCAAGCCTCTCCCGAAAATGATGACGCATGGTGGCGAGCGATCCAAAACCGCTCGCTGCTGCTACATCATCCAGTGAAATGGCTGTCTGTTTTTCGAGCAGATCACGGGCGCGCCGGAGCCGTTCACTCAGCAGCCATTCGCCCGGCGCCATGCCAGTGGTCGCCTCGAAACGACGCTGGAAGGTTCGCACACTCATGCCGGCCCGCGCTGCAAGCGCGGCGATGGGCTGCTCGTCCTGCAGACGCTCGCGCATCCATTCAAGCAATGGACCCAAGCGCGCTCCCTCGCGCTGTCTCAGGACCGGGGTCTCGATATATTGCGCCTGACCGCCTTCGCGATGTGGAGGCACCACGAGACGGCGGGCAACGCGGTTGGCGATGTCAGGTCCGAAATCCCGGCGCACGACGTGCAGGCAGAGATCGATCGCGGCGGCACTGCCGGCGGCCGTGAGCACCTTGTCCTCATCGACATAGAGAACATCGGCATCCACCGATATGTCCGGATAACGCGCAGCGATGGATTCGACGTAGCGCCAATGCGTGGTCGCCTTGCGGCCAGCGAGCAATCCCGCCGCGGCGAGGACCGCCACGCCGGAGCATAGCGACATGATGCGAACGCCGCGGCGGCTGGCCGCCTGCAGCTCGGCAACCAGCGGGGCAGGGACCGGCGTGCCTATGCCGCGCCAGCCGGGCACGACGATCAGATCGGCATCGGCGATGACTTCCAGCCCGCGGTCGACCTGCACTGTCAAACCACCGGCAGCGCGAAGCGAGCCGTCCTCGATGGCGCAAGCGGAAAACCTGTACCAGTCGCCGCCCATCTCCGGACGGGGCAGGCCGAAGATTTCATAGGCGACGCCGAATTCGAATGTGCAGAGCCCATCATAGACGAGGGTTACAACATGCGGGCCGCGGAGATCGGGATCATCTGAGTTTGGCATGATATTGACGCTATATGGCATTTCGGCCAATTTCAACCGCGGGACCGCTCAGGCATGAATGCGCCGAAGCAAGAAGGAGCGTTCCATGTCCCTAGTCAGTGAAATCCCCGCAGCAGCCCCGAACTTCGTCGCCGAACATTATGCCCGCAGGCTTGCCTTCGAGACGGATTGCTCCGACGTGCGTCAGGCCATGACATCGGGCAACGCGGATTTTGTGCTGCTCGATGTCCGCGGCCCAGCCACGTTTCAGGAGAAGCATATTCCGGGCGCGATCAACCTGCCGCATGGCAAAATGACTGCGCGAAAGATGGCGGAATGGCCCGAGGACACGCTGTTCGTCGTCTATTGCGCCGGACCGCATTGCAACGGCACGGACAAGGCCGCCTGGCGGCTCGGCACGCTCGGTAAGCGCGTGAAGGTGATGATCGGCGGCATGACCGGCTGGGCCGATGAGGGGTATCCCTTCGAGATCGGCTAACAGATGAGAAGGCAGACTTGGCATGTGCCGGGTCCGCCTGCTTCTGAAACACTGTGAAAGCGTCGATACCTACGTCATTTGGCTGTCGCGCGGCTTCTGTTTCCGTGCCACTGTGCGAGCAAGCATAACGGGAACAAAAGTATGATCCTCAATCCGTTTGACGATCGCTCGGAGAGACCGAGGACCAAGATCGCCATCACCTTCATGCTGCTGATCGCGTTCAATATTAGCGCATGGATCTGGGCCTGGGCGGTCTTTGCCGAGAGGCCGTCGCTTCTGGGCATTGCGCTTCTTGCTTATATGTTCGGCCTTCGCCATGCCTTCGATGCCGATCATATCGCCGCCATCGACAACGTTGTGCGCAAGCTCATTCAGGAAAAGAAGCAGCCCTATGCTGCGGGCTTCTTCTTCTCTCTCGGTCATTCCTCGATCGTCGTCATCGCCTCTATCCTGATTGCCGCGACCGCGGCCGCCATGCAAAGCCAGCTCGATTCGTTCCACAATATCGGCGGCGTCATCGGCACCGCGGTTTCGGCATTGTTCCTGACGCTGATCGGCATCGCCAATCTCTTTGTCCTGAAGGGCGTGTGGTCCGCCTTCAAGAGGGCGCAAAATGGCGAAGGGATCACCGATGACGATCTCGATGCGCTTCTTGGCGGCGGCGGTTTTCTCGCGCGTATCTTCCGGCCGATGTTCAAAGTCGTCACCCGCTCCTGGCACATGTATCCGATCGGCTTTCTCTTCGGCCTCGGCTTCGACACAGCAACCGAGATCGGGCTTCTCGGCATTTCGGCCGCTCAGGCCGCGCAGGGCATGTCCTTCTGGACGATCCTGATCTTCCCGGCGCTGTTCACCGCCGGCATGTCACTGATGGATACGCTCGACAGTACGCTGATGACAGGCGCTTATGGCTGGGCCTTCGTCAAGCCGGTCCGCAAGCTCTGGTACAATCTGACGATCACAGCGGCCTCCGTCGTCGTCGCCATCTTCATCGGAGGCATCGAGGCGCTCGGGCTGATCTCCGACAAGCTTGGCCTCGAAGGCGGCTTTTGGCGCTTCATCGCCGAACTCAACGACAATCTCGCCAATTTCGGCTTCGCCGTGGTCGGCATTTTCCTGCTGAGCTGGCTGATTTCGGCCGCGCTCTATAAGGCGAAGGGGTATGACAGCCTGCAGATCAATCATTCCTGACGTCAATCGCGCCACATCGGGATGATCGAGAGCACGAGAAGGCAGGCCATAGAGATATTGAGGGCACGCCATTGCCACGGCGCGTTCAGCAGCCGGGCGAATAACTGGCCCAGCGCGCACCACAATGTCAGCGAGAGTGCCGCCATAACGCAGAAGGTCATGCCAAGCAGCATCGCAAGCGTCAACGGATTGTTTGCGAGCGCGGCAAAAGAGGCTGCAGCGCCCATCGTCATGGCCCAGCCCTTGGGGTTGTGCCACAGCATCCAGACGCCCGCCAGAAAGCCCGTCGGCCTTGCCATCTGCCCGGCCTCGCGCGGCTGGCCGCTTCCGCCGATCCGAACGGCGAGCCAGATCAGATAGAGGGAACCCAACGCCTTCATGGCGATCTGCAACATCGGCAGGGCCGTCAATACGCCGCCAAGCCCCACCGCCGCGGCACAGGCCATGGAACCCAGGCCGAAGGCAAAACCGCCCATAACGGGTATCGAGCGGCGGAAGCCGAAATGCGCACCGGACGCGGTCGCAAGTGTCGTCGCGCCACCGGGGGTTATCGTGGAAACCAATGCGAAGAGGATCAGCGGCAGCAAGGATTCGATCGTCATATCCGGCTTTTCTCCATATCGGGAAAAGTCATAGACGGCACTTCTGCATCATGAAATCGAATATTGAAGGATCCAGGCATTAGAAACTATAATGCAGCCATGACCCGAACCTTCGACATTACACTCATCAGAACCTTCGCCACCGTCGCCGAGCAGGCCAGCATGACGATATCAGCCAATATGCTGCATATGACCCAGGGCGCCATCAGCCAGCAGATCAAGCGGCTTGAGGACATGCTCGGCTGCGCCTTGTTCGAGCGTGACAGGCGCGGATTGCGTCTGACGGAAGCAGGCGAACGGCTGCTCGGCAATGCTCGCCGCCTGCTGGTGCTGAACGACGAGATCTGGAACGACATGACGGAAAGGACGGTTCGCGGCAGCGTCCGGCTCGGCGTTCCCTACGATCTCGTCGGAGCAACGCTCGCGCCTGTGCTCAAATCCTATGCCGAACGTCACCCGCAGGTGGAGATTTCTTTGGTTTGCGCTTCGTCTCCCGAGCTTCTGGAAGAGCTGGGGAACGGAACCGTCGATCTCTGCGTGGCGGAGGAACCCTACGGCGCGTCGCAGGGCGAGTGCCTGGCTGTCGAACGGCTCGTCTGGGTCGGCGCGAAGGCCGGCAATGCCCATCGCAAGGTGCCGCTGCCGATTTCGATGGTCGCCGATACCTGCGCCTTCCGCACATCGGTCTTTGCGGCACTCAGCAGGGACGGACTGCGCTGGCGGACGGTCTTTGAGAGCGGCAATATCGAGGCGACCACGGCAACGGTGCGCACCGATCTGGCCATCACCGCCTGGCTCGCTTCGACCGTTCCCTCCGATCTCGACATCCTCAATGTCGAGCATGGCTTGCCCGAACTGCCGGTTTTTGCGATCAACCTGCATTTGCCGAAGGGCGGTGCAACACCGCAAGCGCTCGAGCTTGCCCGCCACATCCGCGAAGGCATGATGCGGCCGCGGCAATCCGCGGCCGCCTGAGTCCCAGCTTCTGGGAGGCCCTTATGCTGCCGTCGGCAGCGGACCGACATAGCGCGATTGCGGGCGGATCAAGCGTCCGTCAAGCGTCTGCTCGCGTGCGTGGGCGATCCAGCCAACCGTGCGGCCAATCGCGAAGACGCCGGTGAAGGAACTGCGCGGGAAGCCGAGGGCGTCGAGCAACAGGGCGGTGTAGTATTCGACATTGACGTCCAAGGGCCGATCCGGCTTGCGCTCCTTGAGCAAAGCCAGCGCCGCAGATTCGATGGCTTCCGCCAGAGCGATGCGCCCGGCGTCGGCCTGTCCGCTGGCAAAGATCGGCTTCAATGCCGTTTTCAGGGCGTCGGCGCGCGGATCACGGACACGGTAGATGCGATGGCCGAAGCCCATCAACCGCTCGCCGTGATCGAGCGCCTGCGACAGCCAGGCGTGGGCATTTTCAGGCTTGCCGACACCGTCGAGCATATCGAGCACCGGGCCGGGGGCACCGCCATGCAGAGGCCCTTTGAGGGCGCTGATTGCCGCGAGAACCGAAGAAGTGAGGCCGGCATGGGTCGAGGCGATAACACGGGAGGCGAATGTCGATGCATTGAGACCATGATCGGAAATCGTTACCAGATAGGCGTCGAGCCCCGCCGTTTGCTCGGCTGTCGGCACGCGACCCGTCAACATGTGCAGGATGTCGGCTGATTGCGAGAGCGAGGCATCCGGCCTGATCGGCGCTTTGCCCTTCTGCAATCGCAATACGGCCGGCAGGAAGACGGCGGGCGCCGCCATCAGGCGGATCGCTGTAGCAAAATCTTCCCCATCCGGGACGCGAGCCAGCAAGGCACGCATAGCGTCCACCGGCGGCAACGCGAGCACAGCGGCATCGGCGGCCTCCACATGCGTAAAGAGGGCAATACGGGCCGCGCCAAGCTTCGCTCGGATGGAAGTTGCGTCAATATGTTCGTCAAACAGGCCATCCAGCAGCAGCGCCGCAACATCCTCGAAGCGGCTGGTCGCGACCAGATCATCCAGCGATACGCCGCGGATAATCAGACGACCGGCAGCGCCGTCGACATCGGACAGCTTCGTTTCGGCAGCAATGACATCTTCAAGACCACTTTTCATCATTGTTCTCCTTTGACTATCCGATTAGATCGGGCCTATTCCTATTGACGTCAATCTTGATGCAATTGATCAATATGAGGACCGATGAGCTGGCTGACGGCGGAGCAGGCGCTGAACCTGCTGGGAACGAAATCGCAGACGCTTTACGCCAATGTCAGCCGCGGTCGCATTCGCGCGAAAGCCGATCCTGCCGACACGCGGCGCAGCCTCTATTTTGCCGATGACGTCAAGCGATTGGCCACCCGCCATGCCGGGAGGCGCAAGACCGAGGCAGTGGCCGCTGAGGCCATTCAATGGGGCGATCCGGTGTTGCCATCGGCCCTGTCGACGGTTTCGAACGGCAGGCTTTTCTATCGCGGCCAGGATGCGGCGATACTTGCCGAAAGCGCGAGCCTCGAAGATATCGCGCTGCTGCTTTGGGATATGAAGCGGCCGTTGCGATTCGAACAAAGCATGGTTCAGCAAAAACTTCCTTCCCTGGATGCTGCGTTTTCAGCATTGGCAGAGCGCATAACAAGCGATCTGCCATCACTCGGACGCTCGCTTCCGGCCCTGCAGAATGAAGCCGAAAACGTGCTCGGTACGGTGGCTGAAGCCCTGGCCCCCGGCGCTTGGGATCAACCGCTGCATCGGCGCCTCGCGGTTGCCTGGAATCGCCCCGATGCCGCCGATATGATCCGCCGCAGTTTCGTCTTGCTTGCCGACCACGAACTGAATGCTTCGACCTTCACTGCGCGGATCACGGCGTCCGCCGGCGCGACCTTATCCGCCGCCACCTTGTCCGGTCTTTCAACTCTGACGGGTCCGCTGCACGGCGGCGCCTGGCAGAGCGTACGCTCGCTTATCGCGCGGGCGGCCGCGACCGGCGTGGATGAGGCGGTCCGCAGCTATCTGGCGGAGGGGCGGCCACTGCCGGCGTTCGGCCATCAACTCTACCCGGATGTCGATATTCGCGGAGAGGCGTTGCTCGGCCGCTTCACGCTGCCCCCGCTTTTTGCCAGTGTTCGCGATGTCGGCGAACAATTGGTCGGCGAGCGCGTCAATGTCGATTTCGCACTGACGGCGATGACCCACGCCTACCATCTGCCGGAGGATGCGCCGCTGATCATCTTCGCTTTGGCGCGAACTGTAGGCTGGCTCGCGCACGCCATGGAGCAGGCGACGAGCGGCAGGCTCATCCGGCCGCGGGCGCGGTATGTAGGGCCGTCAGTACCTTGACCTCATTTTATCGGGAATAGTGCGTCCCCTATTTCACCGGCAAGTGACAAACCGCTTCGATATTGTGCCCATCAGGGTCGAGAATGAAAGCACCGTAATAGTTCTGATGGTAATGGGGGCGCAGACCGGGAGCACCGTTATCGGTGCCGCCGGCGATGATCCCCACTCGATGGAACTCATCGACGGTTTTCCTGTTTGGGGCGGCAAAAGCGATATGCGCGCCCGCTTGCCGGCATCGCGGTGACCAATCCAGAAGAAGGCCTTCCGTTCGGTGCCGTACCCCGCAAAGCTATCGCCTTCGGCATAAAGACGTTCTATGCCGATGGAGCGCAATATCGTGTCGTAGAAGATCTTCGATCGCTCGATATCGCGAACCCCGATCGTCACATGATCAAGCACATCATCCTCCTAACGCCGACGAACGCTGGACCTTAGTCGCGTCGATCCTATATCGAAATCCAACCGCTGCTGAGAATTATTCTGTCAGGCAATGATCGCGAATATTTAAGGTCAGGCGACCACGAAAAATATCGCTTTCCTCAAGGCAGGCGAAGCGCAACCTTGATGCAAGGGCGGGAGGCCCGGCCACACCTATCACAGATGCGTGAACGCGCGAACTTTTCTTCGATGTCCGGCTTGTGCATGGCTCGCCCGTCATTTGTTCATTGGAAAATGCTGCGAAATGTCTCTATTGAACATTCAAACGATTAAAACCGTCCTAGGAGACTGACATATGCAAATCGGAATGATCGGCCTTGGCCGTATGGGCAACAACATGGTGCAGCGCCTGATGAGGGGCGGTCACAATGCGGTTGTTTTCGATGCGCGCCCTGAAGGCATTGCAGCGCTCGAGCAGCTCGGTGCCACCGGCAGCAAGTCACTCGAAGATTTCGTATCGAAGCTCGCGAAGCCGCGCGTCGTGTGGCTGATGCTGCCGGCTGCGATCGTCGATCAGGAACTTGCTGCGATCGTTCCGCTTCTTGAAGAGGGAGACATCGTCATCGATGGAGGCAACTCCTATTATCATGACGATATCCGCCGTGCCGAAGAGTTGAAGCCGAAGGGCATCCACTATGTCGACGTCGGCACCAGTGGTGGCGTTTTCGGCCTGGAGCGCGGCTATTGCCTGATGATCGGCGGCGAGAAGGAAACCGTCGAGCATCTCTCGCCGATCTTCGCGACGCTCGCTCCTGGCGTCGGCGACGTCGCTCCGTCGGCAATGCGCTCCGAAGAGGCCGCCAGGAACAGCACGGCAGAACAGGGTTACCTTCATTGCGGCCCCTCCGGCGCCGGCCACTTCGTCAAGATGGTCCATAACGGCATCGAATACGGCCTGATGGCTGCCTATGCCGAAGGCTTCAACGTTCTGCGTCATGCCAATATTGGCAAGCAGACCGCCGAGAAGGATGCCGAAACCGCACCGCTCTCGCATCCGCAATATTATCAATACGATCTCGACATCGCTGAAATCTCCGAGGTCTGGCGCCGCGGCAGCGTGATCACCTCCTGGCTGCTAGACCTCACTGCCGACGCTCTGCATGGCGACGCAGCCCTTTCGCAATATGCCGGCCGCGTTTCCGACTCGGGCGAAGGCCGCTGGACGATCTCGGCCGCCATCGACGAAGGCGTTCCGACGCCGGTGCTGAGCGCCGCGCTCTACGGCCGTTTTGCTTCGCGCGGCAACGACGATTATGCCAACAAGGTTCTCTCCGCCATGCGTGCCGGCTTCGGCGGCCATCATGAGAAACCGGCGAAGTAATCGATCTTATCCATCGGATAAAATGGAAGCCGGGTGGGGCGAACCTCCCGGCTTTTGCTTGTTCGTCTTTGCCTCACTATTGCCGGACGGAAAACCGCACTGTTTTCGCAGGAGCTTCAGCCCAGCAATTCGGGCCGCAGCAATATGACCGGAGTGTGCAAGCCCGCTTCAAGCTGCGATGCATGCGGCGGGCGGACGACCATGCAGTCGGCGTGCGAGAAGACCTTCATCATTGAGGAATCCTGCTTCGAGAAGGGCTCGGCGAGCCAGCCGCCATCCTCGGTCTTCGTCAGCGTCGCACGGACATAATCCTGTCGCTGATCGTTCGCCGCAAAAGTCACGGCAGCGCGTGCGATACCCTCACGCCGGATCGGCGGCAGGGATGCAAGCTTTCTGATCAGCGGTTCGAGAAAGAGCAGGCCGCAGACGAGGCTGGAGACAGGATTGCCGGGAAGGCCCAGGATATGGATGTCGCCGAGGCTGCCAACCATCAGCGGCTTGCCGGGACGCATGGCAATGCGCCAGAAGTCAAGCTGCATGCCAGCGGCGACCATCGTCGCCTGCACCAGATCGTGATCGCCGACCGAGGCGCCGCCAAGCGTGACGATGATGTCGGCTTTCGCCACTCGAGCCCGGCCGATGGCCGCGGTGATCTCGCCGCTGTCGTCAGCGACGATGCCGAGATCAAGCACATGAGCGCCGGCATTGCGCGCCAGCGCTGCGATGCCGAAAGTGTTCGATGCGATAATCTGCGATGGCCCTGGTTCGTTGCCTGGCGCCACAAGCTCGTCGCCGGTCGCCAGAATCGCAACCAGCGGCCGGCGATAGACATCCAGGGACGGATGGTTCATCGCGGCGGCAACCGTGAGACGCGAGAAATCCATGACCGTGCCGGCGGAAAGCACGGCTTCGCCCTCGAGGAAATCCTGTCCGCGCGGGCGTATATGTTGGCCTTTGCGCAAGGGATAATTGGTTTTTATGCGATCGTCTTCCAGCCGTACGGCGTCTTCCTGCAAAAGTACCGAATCGGCGCCTGCCGGAACGGGGGCGCCGGTGAAGATGCGGACAGCCTCTCCCTTGCCGACGGTTCCCTCATAGGCATGGCCGGCAGCGGAAGCGCCGATGACCTGCAGTTCAGAACCGGGCGTTGCCGCATCCTCGAAGCGCAGCGCATAGCCGTCCATCGCCGAAGCGTCGAACGGCGGTTGCGTCAGGCGAGCAGTGAGGTCTTTGGCCAGGACGCGTCCCTCGGCCATGTCGAGAGGAACGCTTTCGAAACGATGAATTGGCGTGGCACTGTTCAGCAGTCGCGCTTGTGCTTCGGCAACGGGCAATAGGCTCATATATCAGGCCCCCGGATGGCGGAAATCACCCGATTTGCCGCCGGATTTCTCCAATAGCGTAATGCCCCCGATTTCCATGCCGCGATCGGCGGCCTTGGCCATGTCGTAGATCGTCAGGCAGGCGACGGAAACCGCCGTGAGCGCTTCCATCTCGACGCCGGTGCGGCCGGTCAGCTTTGCCGTGGCCGTGACACGCAGGCCGGGCAGGGCAGCATCCTCTTCGATATCGACAGCGATCTTCGTCAGCATCAGCGGGTGGCACAGAGGAATGAGATTGCTGGTCTGCTTGGCCGCCATGATGCCGGCAAGGCGCGCAGTGCCGATGACATCGCCCTTTTTGGCATTGCCCTCGCGGATCAGCACCAAGGTCTCCGGCTTCATCCTGACGTAACCCGCAGCCGTTGCGCTGCGGGCCGTCTCGGCCTTGTCGCCGACATCGACCATATGCGCTTCGCCCGAAGCGTCGATATGCGTGAGACCAGCCTTCGGCGTCGTCATCTCACTCGGCCGCCAGAATGCCGGTTTCGCCGTTCAGCAGCAATTTCGTTGCTGCCGTCACGTCATCCTTGCGCATCAGGCTTTCGCCGACGAGGAAAGTGCTGATGCCTACGGCTTCGAGGCGCTGGCAATCGGCATGGGTGAATATCCCGCTTTCGCCGACCAGCAGCCGGCCTTCGGGAACCATTGCAGCCAGGTTTTCGCTGACCGTGAGGCTGACTTCAAAGGTGCGCAGATTGCGGTTGTTGATGCCGATCAGCGGCGAGGACAGTTTTAGCGCACGATCCATCTCTTCGGCATCGTGTACTTCGATGAGCACATCCATGCCGAGGCCGAACGCTTCGTCCTGGAGACGTTCAGCATCGTCGTCGGAAAGGGACGCCATGATAAGCAGAATGCAGTCCGCACCCCAGGCGCGGGCTTCCTGCACCTGATAAGTATCGAACATGAAATCCTTGCGCAGCGCCGGCAGCGAGCAGGCGGCGCGGGCGGCCGTCAGAAATTCCGGAGCACCCTGGAAACTCGGCGTGTCCGTCAGCACCGAAAGACAGGCCGCGCCGCCGGCCTCGTAGGCCTTGGCGAGGGCAGGCGGGTCGAAATCGGGGCGGATCAGGCCTTTGGACGGGCTTGCTTTTTTAATCTCGGCAATCAAACCGAAAATACCGTCAGCTTTCTTCGCAAGCAGCGCCCTGTGGAAGCCGCGCGGCGCCGATTGCCCGGCCTGCATCGCCTTGAGATCGGCGAGGGAAAGCTTGGCCTTCGCAGCGGCAATCTCCTCGCGCTTGTAAGCTTCGATCTTTCTAAGGATATCGGTCATGACGTCCTAGTCCTGTCCTTCCTCGTTGGAAACGGCAATGAGTTTTTCCAACGCAACGGCGGTGGCACCGCTATCGAGCGAATGGGCCGCGAGCTTCATGCCATCATGGAGCGTTTCCGCCTTTCCGGCAATGACCAGCGAGGCAGCCGCATTGGCAAGAGCGATGTCGCGATAGGCGTTCTTTTCGCCACTTAACACGGCACGAAGGGCCGCAGCATTGGCAACGCCGTCGCCACCCTTGATGTCCTCGATCCGGGCATGCGGCAGGCCGAAATCTGCAGGTGTGAGCTCGAAGGTACGAATCCTGCCGTTTTCGAGGGCCGCGACGGAGGTTTTGCCCGTCGTGGTGATCTCGTCCAGGCCGTCGCCGTGCACGACCCAGACGCTCTCGGCGTTCAGGTCTTTGAGGACCTCGGCCAGCGGCAATATCCATTGCGGCGCGAAGACGCCCAGCAGCTGACGGCGCGCGCCTGCGGGATTTGAAAGCGGGCCAAGCAGATTGAAGATCGTCCGCGTGCCAAGCTCGACACGCGAGGGACCGACATGGCGCATCGAGGAATGATGCAGCTGCGCGAACATGAAGCCGATACCGGCTTCACGGATGCAGCGGGCAATCGTCTCTGGTCCGATATCGAGCTTGATACCCAATACGGATTGCGTGTCGGCAGTGCCGGCCTTGGAGCTCTGCGCGCGATTGCCGTGCTTCGCGACAGGCACGCCCGCACCGGCAACGATGAATGCCGCCAGCGTCGAAATATTGTATGTACCAAAACCATCGCCGCCGGTGCCGACGATATCGATGGCATCGGCCGGCGCATCCACTGGCAGCATCTTGGCGCGCATCGTGGTCACGGCGCCGACAATTTCATCCACCGTCTCGCCGCGGACGCGCAAAGCCATCAAAAACGCGCCGATCTGCGATGGCGTCGCCTCGCCCGACATCAGGATTTCGAAAGCCTGCCGGGCTTCATCCCTGGTCAGTGCCTCACGGTTGGCGACCTTGGCGAGGAAAGGCTTCAATTCGGTCATCGATGATCCATCCTCCCGTTCGGGCTTAGCGGGACATCGCCTGTTCGGCGAGGTTCTGGTTGACCGTGACGGCGTATTTGGACTGCAGCTGGTTGACCATCTGGTCGAGGATGTCGTCGCCTGCAGCATTGGCAATCTGGGCGACCTGCTGATCGTCATTGTTCAGCGCATCGGTCGTCGGATTGTCGTTGACATCGGTAACCTTGAGCAGAATCTGCGTCGTGTCGTCGGCACCGACGGCACTTGCCGCCGTATCGACCGGACCGGAGAAAGCGGCTGCGACACCGCCGCGACCCAGTACAGGATCATCGGTCGATCGCGTAATGCCAGTCTTGTTTTCGACGGCAATACCGAGCGGCGTGGCAATATCGGCAAGCGACTTGCCCTTCTGCGCTTCCTGCTTCAGCTCGTTCGCCTTGGCGGCAAGCGCGATTTTCTGCTGTTCGGCGGTCCAGTCCGCAACGGCCTTTTCACGCACTTCCGCAAGCGGCCGGTCGTGATCGGGCGTGATGTTCATGACGTCGTACCAGATATAGCCGTCGTTGCCGACCGTCAGCGGAGCGGGGTTGCCGCCCTGATCAGCCTTGAAGACCTCCGAAAGCAGCTGCTGGCGTGCCGGCAGGTCCTTGATCTCGTTGCCGTTCTGGTCAAGGCCGGTCTGATCGATCGCATCGATCGTAACGAGTTTCAATTTGAGCTGCGAAGCCGCATCCTGCAGCGATGCGCCGGAACCACGCAGGTCTTCGAACTTGTCGTGAACGCTGGTGATCTCGTTAGCGGCGTTGCTGAGCGCGATCTGCTTGCGGATATCTTCCTTGACCTCGTCGAAATTCTTCGCCGTTTCGTTCTTCACATTGGTCACGCGCAGGATGACCGGGCCGAACGAACCGTTGACGACAGGAGTGGTGCCACCTTCCTTGGAAACGGCAAAGGCTGCTTCGGCAACCGTCTTGTCCGGAACCTGATCCTTGGTAAACGTGCCGAGCAGCACGTCGGACTGCTTCTTGCCCTGATCGGAAACGAGCTGATCGAAGGTCGTACCGGTTTTCAGCGCATCGGCCGCAGCATTGGCGAGATCCTTGTTGGCGAAGGTCAGCTGTTCGATGGTGCGGGTTGCCGGCGTGGTGAAGCTGTCCTTGCGCTTGTCGAACTGCGCGCGAACTTCGTCATCCGTAACGCTTGCCGGATCGGCAATATCCTCGGCCTGCAGTTTCACAAAGGCGAACTTGCGGTATTCGGGCGCACGATATTTCGACTTCACGCCGTCGAACCACTTCTGCAGCACGTCGTCGGCCGGGGCCTTCACGGGGTCGATGTTGGCATTGGTCAGCAACAGGTAATCGATGCTGCGGGTCTCGTCATGATACTGCTTGACGGCATCGACCAGAACCTTAGGTGCGGTAAAGCCGTTCGAGACAGCCTCGACGATCTGGCTGCGGACCGCAACCTTGCTGCGCTCTTTGATGTAGTCGTCAGGCGATATGTTGCTGTTGCGCAGGAGCATATCGAATTTTTGACGGTCAAATGCGCCGTTTGCGGCCTTGAACGCCGGATCGTCGCCAATCAGCTTGGCAAGCCGATCCTGGGAGAGGCCGAGGTTCATGTCGGCAGCAAGCTGGTCGAGCGAGGCGCCGGCGACGAGCTGGGCAACCGTCTGCTGACCGATACCGAAGGCGCGAGCCTGCTCCGGCGTGATCTGCATGCGCAGTTGCTGACCGATGGCCTGAATCTGGCGGCGATAGGCGAGACGGAACTCGTTGGTGTCGATGTGCTGATCGCCGACGGTAACGACCGTGTTGCTGCCGCCACCCGTGATGAGAGACCGCTCGACACCCCACACGCCGAAGGCTGCCGCAAGAAGAAGCAACAACCCCTTTGCAACCCAGGTCTGGGCGATTTTTCTCAGCACGTCGAACATCGGAAAGCAAACCTCATCGTCAATACGTCTTCGCCCGCAGGCAAAACAATCGGAGTTCCTTAGAACAATCCGAACCGGAATTGAAGAGCCAGACGGGAAATCGCCGGACGACACGCGAATGTGCCGGAACCTTTGACGAGCAATGACGTTTTATGAACACCCAAACACAAGGAGCACACGATGGCAGAGACTAAATCGGCTTTCGCCGAGTCCTCTTCGGCGCGCGCGCAGACAGAAGCGGCGATGGAGGATCTGGCAACCCAGGTCGCCGCGTTGCGCGAGGATCTGTCAAGGCTGTCGCAGAGCATGGCGGCGGTGGGGTTGGGAGCGAAATCTGTCGTCGCGGAAGAAGCCCAGGAGATTACGGAGCAGTTGCGCGGAAGAGTTCGCGAAGAGCCGATCTTCATGGTCGCTGCCGCAGCCGGCATCGGCTACCTCATCGGCCTTCTGAGCCGACGCTAGGCGTCAAGCCGAACTCTTTAAGAGTGGGGGCGAGCCCCGCGTACCCATTTCGGCAGTTATCTGCAGAATTGCAGCTTTAGCCTTGCCAAGGCCACGCGCGATGCGAGTACCGCCGCCGTTGCATCTTTGCGACACTGCCTGCGACATCTTCGACCGTCGCCATTTGTTGATCGACCGCCCTCTTGTATCACATGGGCGCTTACTATACGTAGCGATAATTATAAGGTTGCTTATGAATAGTAGGCTTCTCATACATGAATTCGACACCCACACTCGGCTTTCTCCTCCATGACGTTGCCCGGCTTCTTCGGAAGCGATTCGAGCAACGCGCAAAAGACCTGGGCCTGACGCGCTCGCAATGGCAGACGCTCGCCTACCTTGCGAACAACGAAGGTATCCGTCAGGCCGGCCTGGCAGAAATGCTGGAGATCGAGCCGATCACTCTGGTCCGCATCCTCGACAAGCTGAGCGACCGCGGACTTGTCGAGCGCCGGCAGCATCCGAACGACCGGCGGAGCTGGCTTCTTTACATGCGCGACGAAGCCCGCCCGCTGATCGATACGATGCGCAACCTTGGCGACCAGACCCGCAAGGAGGCGCTCGAAGGAACCTCTCAAGGGGACCAGGAGCACCTGTACGCATTGCTTACCCTTATGAAATCGAACCTGCTTAGCGCCTGCCGTTCGAAGGCAGTCGACAAAGAGACACAACATGGCTGATGCATCCTCTCCGCTTCGCATACCTGCGAACGTAAATTCCTCCGAAGAAAATCAAGCACACGTCGCCGAAGCGCCATCCTCGACTCCGGCGCAGCAGTCCCCGCCGATCGCCGCAGCGAGGCCTGCCGCCCCTCCCGAAACGCCGCGCAGGCGCCGGAAGCTGACGCGGTCGGTCCTTTTTGCGCTGCTTCCGGTCGCACTCGTCATCGGCGGCTACTATTACGTCACCGGCGGGCAGATCATGTCCACGGACAATGCCTATATCCAGGCCGACATGGTCGGTGTCTCGACGGATGTCTCCGGCACCGTAATCTCGGTCGACGTGCACGAAAACGAGGCGGTGAAGAAGGGGCAGGTACTCTTCCGCCTGAAGCCGGATTCATTCCGGATCGCGCTCGACGGCGCGAAAGCACAGCTCGGCAATGCGAGGAATCAGATCCTGAACTTGCAGGCGAGCTACAAGCAGGCTCTGGCCGAAATCGCCCAGGCGCAGGCCGACATCCCGTATTACCAGACGGAATTCGAGCGCCAGCAGAACCTCATCAGCAGCTCCGTCGCCTCCAAGGCGGCCTTCGACCAGGCAAAGCACAATCTCGAAGCAGCACAGCAGAAGGTTTCGGTCGCACAGGCGCAGGCGGCGGCGACGCTCGCCCAATTGGGCGGCGACGGCGCCGCCGATCTGCCGGCCGAGCAGAATCCGCTCTATCTGCAGGCCAAGGCTGCGGTCGACAATGCACAGCGCGAGCTTGACGATACGGTCGTGAAGGCGCCCTTCGACGGCATCACCGCCAACGTCCCCTCGCTGCAGGTCGGCGCCTATCTGACCGCTTCCCAGCCGGGCTTTTCGCTGGTTTCCACCACGCATATGTGGATCAATGCCAGCCCGAAGGAAACCGAGCTTACCTATGTGCGGCCCGGTCAGAAGGTCGATATCTCGGTCGATGCCTATCCCGGCGTGACATGGAAGGGCACGGTCGCCAGCATCGCGCCGGCATCCGGCTCGAGCTTCTCGCTCCTGCCGGCGCAGAACACGACCGGCAACTGGGTGAAGGTGGTGCAGCGTATCCCGATGATCATCAATATCGACAGCATGGCAGGCAAGCCGCCATTGCGCGTCGGGATGAGCGTCGTCGCCGATGTCGACACCGGCCATGCCCGCGGCCTGCCTGATTTCGTCACCAGCCTGCTGGGCCATTCCCGCGGTCAGGATCATGAGTAACGCCGCCACTGCTTCTCCCGTGGCACCTGTCGCCAATCGCGGCGCGATCACCGCCTGCGTCATCCTGTCGGTGATCATGCAGGCGCTGGACACCACTATCGCCAACGTCGCCCTGCCGCATATTCAGGGCGACGTTTCGGCCAGTGCCGACCAGATCAACTGGGTACTGACGTCCTACATCGTCGCTGCCGCCATCATGACGCCGCCCTCGGGCTTCCTCTCGGCGAAGTTCGGCCGCAAGCGCGTGCTGCTGGTGGCGATCGCCGGTTTCGTCGTCGCCTCCGTTCTCTGCGGCCTGTCGGAATCGCTGGTGCAAATCGTTGGCTTTCGCTTGTTACAAGGCCTGTTCGGCGCATCGCTCGTGCCGCTGTCTCAGGGTATTCTTCTCGATATCTACAATGTAGAGGAGCGCGGCCGCGCCATGGCGCTGTTCGGCGTTTCGGTCATGGTCGGCCCGGTGCTCGGGCCGGTCATCGGCGGCTGGCTGACCGACAATATCAGCTGGCGCTGGGTGTTCTACATCAACGTACCGATCGGCGCGCTCGCCTTTTTCGGCATCGTCGTCTACGTGACCGAGACGAAACTCGACGCGCTTGCCAAGCTCGACTGGTTCGGCTTCGGCATGCTTTCGATCGCGATCGCCGGCCTGCAGCTGTTCCTCGACCGCGGCGAGCAGCTCGACTGGTTCTATTCGAGCGAAATCATCATCGAGGCGCTCGTCTGTGTCAGCGCCTTCTATCTTTTCCTCGTACACATGTTCACGGCCGAGCGAAGTTTCGTCAATCCGCGGCTCTTCATGGACCAGAACTTTGCCGTCAGCATCCTATTCATCTTCATCGTCGGCGTGACCTATCTGGCTTCGCTGGCGCTGATGACGCCCTATCTGCAGACGCTGATGGGCTATCCGGTCGTGACCGCCGGCATCGTCATGGGGCCGCGCGGCCTCGGCACCATGTTCTGCATGTTCCTGGTGGGGCGCCTGATCGGCAAGGTGGATACACGCTGGCTGCTGTTCATCGGTCTCGCACTGACCGCCTGGGCCATGTACGACATGACGGGCTGGACGCCGGACGTCTCGCAATGGACGCTGATATCCGTCGGCTTCGTGCAGGGCGCGGGCCTCGGCTTCCTCTTCGTGCCGCTGACGACCATCGCCTTTGCGACGCTGCCGGCGCAGATGCGCGGCGAGGGGACCGGTCTCTACAACCTCTCGCGCAACATCGGCTCCAGCGTCGGCATCTCGGTCGTTTCCATGCTGATCACCGAGAACACGCAGGTCAACCATGCCAATATCGCTGCTTATGTAACGCCATTCAACCGCTATTTCGACGCGACGGCGGCGCATGGCGTGAGCCCTCTGACGGCGGTCGGTCGAGCCACGCTCGACGGCATGATCACGACGCAGGCGACCGTCATCGCCTATATGGACGACTTTAAGCTGCTGATGCTGATGTCGATCTTCGCAATGCCGCTGCTGGTCCTCCTGCGCAAGCCGAAGGCGCCTCCGGCTGTCGACCACAGCGTTGCAATGGAATAGCCATGCAGTTTTCCAGTTTCACTGCGTGGCTCAGTGGCTGCAGGGCACCACCTCTGCAGCCACTTTTGTTTGCTCATGGGAAACGACGACTAACGAAACGCGAGCCTGCTGCGCCGAAACGCCAGAGCGGATCGATGTTTTTGGTGATTCCGATGCGCTTGCCGGAGACGACCGGCACCGGTTCGGCGAGAAATAGCGAAAATGGCGCCGCATCCAACGGGCGACCGTCGAGGCTTATATCGACGGCCAGTGCCTGCGAAAGCTTTCCCGGCCCGTTGCATAGCGAAACGATATCGGCAAGACCACGCCGCCGGATCATGTCTTCGATGCCGCTTTCCGGCTCGATCGCCCGTATGAGCGCCGCGCTTGCTTTGCTGCAAACGAAATTCAGGCACCAGTGAATGCCGTAGGAGCGGTAGATATAAACGTGTCCTGCTGGCCCGAACATCGCCGCATTGCGCGTTGTCGGCCCGCGATATGCGTGTGAAGCCTCGTCATCGGGCCGATAGGCCTCCGTCTCGACAATGCGACCGCCTATGCCCGCTACCGTGAAACGCGCCCCGATCAGGTCGGACGCAACAGCGACGGCATCGCGGCTGAAAAAGGCGGTGAGGGCAGGGCCGGAGAGGGGCTTGGAGCCGAGAGACAGGGAGTGATCGTCAGAAGTCATGGCGCGGAAACTATCCAGTAAAGCCGAAGTCATCAACACGACGCCGAAAAATCGCGCGCTTGGCGCCCGGTGCGCTGATAATTGACCGAAACCAACCGTGATTTATGAACAGCTTGCTTCAGTCAGATTTGCTCCCTTGACCTGGCAAAGGTGGCGGGCAGTTTCCAGCGGCCGGGCCGCCATTTCCGCGCTATGACGAAACGAATCTCACATACTGCCCCGCATGCGATCGATATCCCTCAATCATCATTCCATCGGATGTCCAGAATGCGTGAAAGCCCGGCGGAACAAGTTGACGCGGCGGTCAAAGCTGCTAAAAAGCCAGCCGTCGAGTGATTGGATCAAAAATCGGTTGCGACAACCGGTTCCGAAAAATCAAAGAATATAGATTTTTCAGCATTTTCAATTACTTGGAAGAGTGTCCGAGTGGTTTAAGGAACCGGTCTTGAAAACCGGCGTGCGGGAAACCGTACCGTGGGTTCGAATCCCACCTCTTCCGCCAAATACATCTGTGTCCGACCCGGACACATAGGTAACAATCCGTACCTAAGACATAGGTGACAACCTCGTGCCGAACGGGTTGTCGACGGCATCAACACCTCGCTCCAAAAACGAAAAGTGTTCATGTCTCCGGTACAATTCGTCACCTATCTCTCAGGTCTGGCATTTCTCTATATCTTCAATCCCATAAAAAATCCCGGCATGTCACAATCCGCGCCCACGCCTTGTCATGTCCTTCGCAACACCAAATTCGAAGGAGATGACAATGATCCGGCTGAGCATCGCAATCGTGTATCATAGCGGCTACGGACATACCGGCCGACAGGCTGAAGCCATCAAGGCAGGGGTCGAAGAGGTTGATGGCGTGGAGGCGATGCTGTTGACCGTGGACAAGGTGGATCGCCATTGGGGTGATCTCAATGCGGCGGAAGCGATTATTTTCGGGTCGCCGACTTATATGGGCGCGGTCTCTGCGCCATTCAAAGGGTTCCAGGAGGCGACGTCAAACACTGTTCTCGCGAAGGGCTATTTGTGGAAGGACAAGATCGCCGCCGGCTTCACTACCTCTGGGTCACGATCCGGTGACAAGCTTTCGACGCTGATGCAGATGGTGATCTTCGCAGCCCAGCATGGAATGCATTGGGTCGGTCTCGACCTGCCGCCGGCCAATTGCTCTTCGATAGGCTCGGAAGAAGACATGAACCGCCTCGGCTTCTGGCTTGGCGCCGCGGCGCCGGCGAATACGGACGAAGGTCCGGAGACTGCGCCGCCGGCATCCGATCTTGCCACAGCCCATCATCTTGGGCGACGAGTGGCGCTGACGGCGCTGCAGTTCGCGCGCGGCCGCGACGTCAATCCATTCGCACGCGAGTTTGCAGCCCATGAGTAAGGTGACGCCGGACCCGATTTTCTCCGAGCTGCGTCCGCGGCTTGTCAGGCTTGCCTATAGGATGCTCGGATCGGTCGCGGATGCCGAGGATATCGTGCAGGACAGCTGGCTGCGCTGGCTGGCAGCCGATCGTGCCGAAGTCCGCGAACCGGCGGCATTCCTGAGGACCATCGTCATCCGGCTTTGCCTGAACGAGCTGAAATCGGTACGCCGTCGCCGGGAATCCTATGTGGGTTCCTGGTTGCCGGAGCCGATCTTCGATCCGGAGGACGGCGATGCCGCCGACGATATCACCATGCCGCTGATGCTGGCGCTCGAGCGTCTTTCGCCTTTGGAGCGGGCCGCTTTTCTCCTGCATGACGTGTTTGGCATGGATTTCGACGGTGTCTCCTTGGCGATCGGTCGCGAAGCGGCCGCCTGTCGCAAGCTTGCCAGCCGGGCGAGGGCACATGTCACCGCGGCTCGGCCACGCTTCGCCATCGGCAAGGAACAGGGGCTCAAGCTTGCCGCAGCCTTCTTCACGGCGTCGAGAACGGGAGACATGGCCTCTCTTCAGGCCCTGCTTTCCGAAGACGTCGTCGTCTATGCCGACGGCGGCGGCAGGGTGCCGACATCGCAGCGACCACATATCGGGCTTTCCGCCACCATGCGGCTTCATGAGCAGCTGGCGGGAATTTTCCGCGAGCAGCCCTCGCAACTGATCCACTACGCCATAATTAACGGCTTACCCGGCTTCGTCACCATAGAGGGCGGCAATGTCGTGCAGACTACGGCGCTGCAGATAGAGCGGGAAAAAGTCGTCGCCATCTACTGTATCCGCAACCCAGATAAGCTGCAGCACATTATCGGGGCGGTAGAGTCGGGGATATCTATCACGACGAACTGCTGATGCACCTTGATACAAACACTTGAAAGAACTGCGCCAAATCGGTCCATCAAAATCCCACCAAGATGACAAACCGGATGCATCTGTTGCAATCCGGAACGACCGGTGTCGATCAGAAAGCAGACCATTATCGGAGCGAGACGGTCGTGACTGACACGACTTGCAACCAGGAGAGCTTTACTGAGCATTAACCATGATCTTCGGAAATTCTTCGGTGCGCTCAATTTGCATCGCAAAATGGACAAACTGCAATCATGATTAAAGCACCGTTAGGTGATTGGAGCGTAGCAGCATACCGGAATGAGGGACGTACCGGTATCAGACCTCCGTCAAAGTAATGAGTAGCGGCTTGGGAAAGATGAAATTCGAAAATCGCGCAGTGACATACGCAACGGGTATGCGTTGGTTTGCTCTCTCGGTGATGTGCGTGACCATCACCGCCTGCGGAACGTCTCAGAAGGTCGCCTCGACACGCCATCACGGCAAGGAATATTTCTCCGAAAAGGAATATGGCGTGAAGGCGAGCCCTCGCGTCGTCAACAACGGTCCGGTGCCGAAGGGCGGCGGCCGCTTCATGGTGGGCAACCCCTATCAGGTGAAGGGCAAGTGGTACTATCCCAAGGAAGATTTCGGTTATAACAAGGTCGGCATCGCGTCCTGGTACGGCTCGGCGTTTCATGGTCGCCTGACCGCCAATGGCGAAGTCTACGATCAGCAGTCGCTGACCGCAGCACATCCGACCTTCCCGCTACCGAGCTATGCGCGTGTCACCAATGTCGAAACCGGCTCTTCCATCATCGTGCGCGTCAACGATCGCGGACCATACCATCCCGGCCGCATCATCGACCTTTCCAACAAGACCGCGCAGATGCTCGATCTCCAGCACAGCGGCACGGGCGACGTGCGCGTGCAATATGTCGGCCGCGCCCGCATGGACGGCCACGACGAGCCCTATCTGATGGCCTCCTACATCCCGAAGGGTTCGCGCCTGCCCGGCATCAATCCGGGCGGCCAGATCGCGACGGGTGTGATGGTCGCGTCGGCAGGCCGTATGACGGCGGATCAGTTGCCTGATTCCGAAACCCCGCTTCGTGCAAGCCGCCAGCAGCGCCGCTATGATGCGGCGCCGGCGATCGCGCCCATTCCGCGCCAGTCGCCTTATGCGACGACAGCTTTCACCGGCTCGACGCCGGATGCGGGCTATGGCGGCAACAGGCGGAATAATCCGCCACCCATGGAGTGGAACGGCGGCCCTATGCCTGCGGCGCAGTCGATGGATCCTGCTACCGTCGTACTGCCACGGATCGGTCCGATCCCCTATGAGCGGCCGGATATGTCGCGGCGCTTGGCAAGCCGGGACCAATCCCTGGGTTCCGCCGTTGCGGCTTATCAGGAAGCGCCGGTCAAGACCGTTTATGTCAATCTGGCCTTCGATGCCGTCATGGTTCGCAATGACGGGCTCACGCGGGAATCGATCCTCTCGTCCTATCGTCGTCAGCATCAGGCTACGACGCAGGTCGATTGATCGGCGTCATTGCCTGAATCTTAACCCGGCACCAGAATCATAAACGCAGAGCATGATGTCGCCCGAAAACCGCTCGCACTTTTCGGCATCATGCTCGAAAATAATCGTGCCGATGGTCGGATGAAGGGGACGATATGCCAAAGCGCTTGATTGTTTTGTTCCTTTTTCTCCTGGGAATCGGCAATGTCGCGGCGTTTGCGCAGCCGGCCACGCCAGGCGCCTTCGACACGAAAGCCGCACAGGCATTCATGATCGAGGCATCGACCGGCACTATCCTGCTTGCCAAGAACGAGGATCAGCTGATCTCGCCGGCGTCGCTTGCGAAGCTGATGACGCTTGATGTCGTTTTCGACGCGATCGGGCGAGGGGAGATCGGCCCGGATACCGAATATCCCGTCTCCGAGAACGCCTGGCGGACGGGAGGCGCCCCCTCGCGCGCCTCGACGATGTTTGCGGCGCTGAAATCGCGCATACGCGTCGGCGACCTGATCCAAGGTGTCGCCGTCCAGCAGGCGAATGATGCCTGCATCGTTCTGGCGGAAGGCATGTCCATCAGCGAAAGCGAGTTCGCCCGGCGCATGACGGCGCGCGCAAGGGAGATCGGCATGACCCGGTCGATCTTCACCAATTCCACCGGTTTGCCCGACACGAGCGATCCCAACGCCGGCAGCAAGGTCTCCGTGCGGGAGATGGTGATGCTGGCACAGGACCTGCAGGAAAAGCACCCGGATCTTTACAAATATTTCGGGCAGGCCGACTTCACCTGGAACAGGATCTATCAGCGCAACAAGAACCCGATGCTTCTGCTCAATATCGGCGTGGATGGTCTGGGGCTCGGCTTTGCCGAAAGCGAGGGCTTTTCGATCGTCGCCTCCATTCAGCGCGACGGCCGCCGGCTGTTCCTGGCGCTGGGAGGCCTGAAGAGCGACAAGGAACGCATCGAGGAGACGCGCCGCGTCCTTGAATGGGGCCTCAGCAACTTCAAGAGCCAGCGTATATTTGCCGAAGGCGATGTGATCGGCGATGCCAGCGTCTACGGCGGCGCTGTATCGACAGTCGGCCTGCAGGCAAAGATACCTGTCGATGTCTATGTCCCCGTGGAAACGCCGGATCGGCTGTCAGCACGCATCGTCTATCGCTGGCCTCTGACCGCGCCGGTGGCGGCGGGCTACGAAGCGGGAACCCTTCGCGTGTTCCTTGGTGCGCGGCTGGTGCGTGAACTGCCGCTCTACACGAGGGAATCGGTCGCGCAGGGCACATTGGGCCGCCGCGCATTCGATGCCCTGATCGAGTTGACCGAGTCGCTCTTGTTCTCCTGGCTGTGGGACAAGCCTTTGCCCAGCTGAGTGGACCGCACGGTTCGCGAAATCTCTGTTCACACCCATATAGAGTGATGGAGACCGAGACATCTATGGTTCCACCGGGACTTGTCTTGGGTTAAACAGGAGGCGTATCGCGTACCGAACTGACGATACGCGAAAGGTGCAGGACATAATCATTGGCTGACGCAAACGGATTATTCGTAAGCTTCGAAGGCGGGGAAGGGGCCGGCAAATCCACCCAGATCCGTCACCTGGCTGAACGGTTGCGCGAGCGTGGCCATGAAGTTCTCGTCACACGCGAGCCTGGCGGATCGCCGGGCGCAGAAGCGGTGCGGCACGTCCTGCTTTCGGGGGCTGCGGAGATGTTCGGCACGCGCATGGAGGCCATTCTCTTTGCTGCTGCCCGCAACGATCATGTTGAAGATGTCATTCGCCCGGCGCTCGCGCGCGGCGCCATCGTGCTTTGCGACCGGTTCATGGATTCCTCGCGCGTCTATCAGGGAGTGACCGGCAATCTCGAGCCGGATTATATCGAGGCTCTGCAAAGGGTTGCGGTCAATGGGGTCATTCCGCACTGTACGCTCATTCTCGACATTCCCGCCGAAGTCGGCCTTGAGCGGGCGCGCAAGCGCGCCTCAGCCATCGCCGCGCCCGATCGCTTCGAGAAAGAAGAGATGCAGACCCATGAGAAGCGCCGCGAGGCGTTCCTCGATATCGCCGCCCGCGAGCCGGAGCGTTGCCACGTCATCGACGCGCAACGGCCGGAGGACAAGATCGCGGAAGAAATAGCCGGTATCGTGGACAAACGGCTTGCAGCCAAGGGTATCGCCGCAGCAAGATCGGAAGCGGCGCAATGAGTGACGAACGGCCGGGCGTTCTCGACGGCGCTATTCCTCCGCAGGACAACGTGAAGCTTTTCGGCCATGAGGAGGCGGAAGCCTTCCTTGCGCAATCCTATCGCTCCGGCAAGGGTCACCATGCCATGCTGATCGAGGGGCCTGAAGGCATTGGCAAGGCGACACTCGCCTTTCGTTTTGCCAATCACGTTCTTTCCCATCCCGATCCAGCATCGGCACCGGAGACGATCGGCGATCCGGATCCGGCATCCGCGGTCAGCCGGCAGATTTCCGGCGGCGCGTCGCATAATCTGCTGCATTTGAGCCGACCGGTGGACGACAAGACCGGCAAGGTGAAATCCGCAATCACCGTGGACGAGGTGCGCCGCGCCGGAAAGTTCTTTTCGCAGACCTCGGGCACGGGCAACTGGCGGATCGTCATCATCGATCCGGCCGACGATCTCAATCGCAGCGCGGCCAACGCTATCTTGAAAATCCTTGAGGAGCCTCCGAAACGCGCCTTGTTCCTCGTGCTGTCGCATGCGCCGGGACGGCTTCTGCCGACGATACGCTCGCGCTGCCTGCCCTTGAAGCTCGCGCCGCTCGGAGACGATGCCTTGCGTATGGCGCTCGAAAATCTCGGCGTACCGAGCGGGCAGGGGAGCGACCTGCTTCCGGCCGCAAAGGGCAGCGTCAGCGAGGCGCTCAAGCTCCTGAACTACGGCGGCGGAGACATCATCGACGCCTATCGTCAGGTGCTTTCGACCGAAGGGCCGGCCGCCCGCAAGGCGATGCATCGTCTGGCCGATGCGCTTTCCGGCAAAGACAGCGATACGATCTTCGGCTTCTTCCTGTCGCATATCGGCGATGACATCATCGAACGAGCGAGAGCGGCTGCGCTCGACGGCTCGATTTCGACGGCTGAAAGGCTGGCACGGCTGCATTCGGAGACCACCGAGCGGCTGAATGTATCGCAAGCCTACAATCTCGATCGCAAACAGACGCTCATCACCATCCTGGGTGAATTGAAGCAGCAGCTCTCCATGTAGCCAGCTTAGCAGATCGGGACGAAAAGCTGCCGTCTCCTTTTAGCGTTTCGATCGCGTAATGAGCACACGATGCGTGTCGCCTCGCATCAGTTGATGATTTCGCCTCGTTCGTCTGAGCGCAGAGCGGTCAGGCGTTCTCTCCATATTTGTAATGCTTCAGGCGTCAATCTGGTCCAATGCATGATTTCGCCGACGACCTTGATCGGTGCGCTGCTGCGATACGACCGAGTAGGATTGCCGGGAAACTTCTTGTCGGTCACGTTCGGGTCGTCCTCGAATGTTCCTGTCGGCTCTACGACGTAAACACGCGGGACTGCGCCGCCTTCGTTGAGTTCAGCCGCGATTTCAGCGGCAAGGCCTGCACCGTCCACAAGGGCGGTGAAATAGATATGGTTCATCACCACTTCCGGACGATAATTCGATCGGTATCCTGCAGTGAGGAAGTCACCCACGCGCAAATCCGCGATTGTGCCATGAAAGAAGGGGCCTTCGCCCGGCGCTTCGGTCATCATGATCGTCCTTATCTTGTGAATCTGCCTGTAGTCAGTTGGCTAAGCGGCGCCAACGTCCGCGATGGGGTCGAAAGTCGACATTCATGAACGCTTGGAAGGATGCCCGGTTTTGTCGCGATGCGGCCGATCCGGCAGCCGAGTCCACTTGGTAGTACCTGCCGCATAATTTCGCGCTCCGCTTGGAGCTTTTCAAGGAAAGATCAGCTTCCAGGCGACGATGGCGAGCGTAGCGGCGAGGATGATGCGCACGGACCGCTCATGCAGGCGAGGCGCCAGCAGGCTGCCGGTGACAATGCCCGGAATCGATCCCACCAGCAAGGCGAAGAGCATCGTCCAGTTGATCTCGCCGATAAACCAATAACCCATGCCGCCGATCAGGGTCAGCGGCACGGCATGGACGATATCCGAGCCGACGATTTCGCGGACATCCGTCTGAGGATAAAGGACCAAAAGCACGGTGACGCCGAGCGCTCCGGCGCCAACGGACGTCATCGTGACGAGAATGCCGAGCATAAGGCCGAGAATGACGGTCAACAATGCGATGCTGCGCGGCGATATGGCTCCGCGCTCACCGCGCCATTTGCGAATGGCCTCCAGTATCCGGCCGCGGAAAATCAGCATCAGCGCCGTCAGAAGCAAAAGACAGCCCAAAGACAGCGTAATGGCGTGCGCGACGGCAGGGCTCTCGCGATTGACGCCGGCCATGATCCAGAGCATGGCGAGCGCCGCCGGGACACTGCCGGAGGCCAGGAGGCCGACGACCCTCCAATTGACCCGCCCATGCATGCCGTGCACGGCGGTTCCGGCCGTCTTGGTGATCGCGGCGTAAAGAAGATCGGTGCCGACGGCGGTCGCCGGATGCACGCCGAAGAGAAGGACGAGCAGCGGCGTCATCAGCGAACCGCCGCCGACGCCGGTAATGCCGACCAACATGCCGACGAAAAAGCCGGAAAAGGAATAAAGCGGTTGAAAGGAAGCGACCAGACTCAAAATCACGGCCCCTTGAAGCCGCTGGATAAACTACTAAAAATATAGATGAAATTCACGGCGATCTCTGTCCTGTATTCCGGTTTATCGAAGGGGTAAAGGCGAGGCAGGAGCCTGTCAAGCAAGGCACCTCGCAGGAGTTTGGAATGCTGCGGGCGCGAAACTTGATGTTTCGCTCCCGGCAAACATGCGCTAAAGCGAGCGGAGCAAGAATAACAGAGACGCAACCGTAAAAGCGGACCACTGCCTAGATGACCGAAAAAACTCCGTTCTACATCACCACTGCAATCGCTTATCCCAATGGCAAGCCGCATATCGGCCATGCCTATGAGCTGATTGCCACCGACGCGCTGGCGCGCTTCCAGCGCCTCGACGGCCGCGACGTCTTCTTCCTGACGGGCACGGACGAACATGGTCAGAAGATGCAGCAAACGGCGCGGGCCGCAGGCCTGGAACCGCAGCAGCTCGCCAACCGCAATTCGGACGAATTCCAGGCGATGGGCAAGCTGCTCAACGCCTCCAACGACGACTTCATCCGCACGACTCAGCCGCGCCATCACGAGACGTCGCAGAACATATGGAATCTGATGGCCGATGCCGGCGACATCTACAAGGATTCCTACGCGGGTTGGTATTCGGTGCGCGACGAAGCCTATTATCAGGAAAACGAAACCGAGCTGCGCGCTGACGGCGTGCGCTACGGGCCTCAAGGCACACCGGTCGAATGGGTGCAGGAGGAAAGCTATTTCTTCAAGCTCTCCGAATATCAGGACCGGTTGCTGAAGCATTATGAGGAAAATCCTGATTTCATCGGTCCCGCCGAGCGCCGCAACGAAGTTATTTCCTTCGTGAAATCGGGTCTGAAGGATCTGTCGATTTCCCGCACGACCTTCGATTGGGGCATCAAGGTGCCAAATGACCCGGCTCACGTCATGTATGTCTGGGTCGATGCGCTCACGAACTACATTACGGCGACCGGCTATATCGAAGACCGCGACAATCCGCGGGCGAAATATTGGCCGGCCGACCTGCATGTCATCGGCAAGGACATCATCCGATTCCACGCGGTCTACTGGCCGGCCTTCCTGATGTCGGCGAAGCTGCCGCTGCCGAAGCGCGTTTATGCCCACGGCTTCCTGCTCAACAAGGGCGAGAAGATGTCGAAGTCGCTCGGCAACGTCGTCGATCCGGTCAACCTCGTCCACCACTTCGGCCTCGACCAGGTGCGCTATTTCTTCCTGCGCGAAGTCTCCTTTGGCCAGGATGGCAGCTATAGCGAAGAGGCGATCGGCACGCGCATCAACTCCGATCTCGCCAACGGAATCGGCAACCTCGCCAGCCGTTCGCTATCGATGATCGTCAAGAACTGCGACGGCCGGATTCCCGAATGCGGCCCGCTGACGGACGAGGACAGGGCACTTCTCGCACAGGCCGACGCGTTGCTCGCTTCGACGCGCGAAGATATGGGCAAGCAGCTCATTCACCGCGCTTTGGCTTCGATCATATCAGTCGTCTCCGAGAGCGATCGCTATTTTGCCAGCCAGGAGCCCTGGGCGCTGAAGAAGACCGATCCGGCCCGCATGGCGACCGTTCTCTATGTCACGGCGGAGGTCGTGCGCCAGATCGGCATTCTGCTGCAGCCCTTCATGCCGGAATCTTCGGGCAAGCTCCTGGATCTCATTGCCATCCCGGCCGACAAGCGCGATTTCGCGGCGCTCGGCGATGCAGGTCGCCTCGTCGCCGGAACGCCGCTGGAAGCACCGAAGCCGGTCTTCCCCCGCTATGTTGCACCGACCGCCGAATAAGGTTTTCCATGCTGATCGACACGCATTGCCATCTGGATTTCGCCGATTTCGAGGAGGAGCGCGACGCGATCGTCGCTCGCGCTCACGAAGTCGGCGTCAAGCAGATGGTCACCATCTCGACCAAGGTCAGGAAACTCGACGGATTGCTCGCACTCACGGAACGTTATCCATCAGTTTTCTGTTCGGTCGGCACGCATCCGAACAACGCCGACCAGGAGCTTGATATCCAGACGGAAGATCTCGTGCGCCTGGCAAACCAGCACCAGAAGATCGTCGCGATCGGCGAGGCGGGGCTCGACTACTTCTACGACACCGTCAAGCCGGCGGATCAGAAAACCGGCTTCCTGCGCCACATCGCCGCCGCGCGCGAAACGAAGCTGCCGCTCGTTATTCACAGCCGCAGCGCCGACGAGGATATGGCCGCGATCCTGACGGAAGAGACGGGGAAGGGGGCTTTCCCCTTCATCCTTCACTGCTTCTCCGCCGGCCCTGCCCTTGCCCGTACGGGCGTCGAACTCGGCGGCTATATCTCCTTCTCAGGCATCCTGACTTTTCCGAAATCGGAGGATCTGCGGGAGATCGCCAGGACGATCCCGCACGATCGGCTGTTGGTCGAAACCGATGCGCCATATCTCGCGCCGAAGCGGTGGCGTGGGAAACGCAACGAACCGTCCTATGTCGTCAACACGGCCGAGGTGCTGGCCGACACGATCGGCGTCAGCATGGCTGAGATCGCGGAGATCACCACGGCAAACGCATTCCGCTGCTTCTCCAGGATGACGAGGGTCTGACGTCGTGACATTCCGGCGGCGCTTCACCATTTTGGGCTGTTCATCGTCGCCAGGTGTGCCGCGCATTACCGGCGATTGGGGCGCCTGCGATCCCAAAAACGCAAAAAACCGCCGCACGCGCGCTGCCTTCCTCGTAGAGCAGATCGCGCCGGATGGCGGCATCACCACCGTCGTCATCGATACGGGACCGGATTTCCGCGAGCAGATGATCCATGCCGGCGTCAACGCCATCGACGCGGTTCTCTACACCCATGCGCATGCCGACCATATTCACGGCATCGACGACCTGCGCGGCTATTTCCATATTTCGAACGAGCGCATCCCGATCTATGCCGATCCGCCGACCATGGATCGCATTCGCGAGGGCTTCCGCTACTGCCTGGAAACGCCGCCCGGCAGCAGCTATCCGCCGATCGTACGGCCGGTGCTGATCGAAAATCTCGAGAAAAGTTTCACGATCGATGGGGCAGGCGGCCCTATCCGCTTCTGGCCGCACAAGCAGCTGCACGGTGACATCCATTCGCTCGGGTTTCGTATCGGTAAGCTTGCTTATTGCAGCGATATCAGCGACTTCCCACCGGAATCGATAGAAAAAGTTCAGAACCTCGATATCCTGATTATCGACGCTCTGCAGTATCGGCCGCATCCAAGCCATCTATCGCTGGAACAATCGCTTGGGTGGATCGAACGCCTGCAACCGAAACATGCCATCTTGACCCACATGCATACGCCGCTCGATTATGAAACCGTGCTGGCTGAAACGCCCGACCATGTCGAGCCGGCCTACGATCAGATGCAGATCGAACTCGACGTGGAGGATGACGATCTATGAGCGAAGACATCAAGAAGCTTTCCAGCCTGGAGCGCGTCGAGCTTGCAGCGCGCGAGTTGGGGCTGGATATCTCGATCAAGCGCATGGAGCAATCGACACGGACCGCTGAAGAGGCCGCCAAGGCCGCGGGCTGCGCGGTCGGGCAAATCGTGAAGTCTCTTGTCTTCGTCGATGCCGACACACATGCCTTGACACTGCTTCTCGTCTCCGGCGCCCATAACGCCGATACGGCATATATCGCAGCGACTTACGGGCTTCGATTGAAGCGCGCCGATATCGATCGCGTTCGCGATGAAACCGGCTTTGCCATTGGCGGCGTTGCACCGATCGGCCATCGCGTCAGTCTGCCTGTCTTCATGGATGAGAGCTTTTTGGCTTACGATCAGGTGTGGTGCGCGGCCGGGCGGCCGGACAGCATATTTGCGTGCAATCCGAAGACGCTAGCCGAGAAGATTGGGGCCAAGGTAATCCGCATCAAGGCGAACTGAGTACAATACACCGGATCGTTCGGCGCCCGGAAAATCCTCCGAACATAGTGATATCGTCTCGGGTCGGTTCATCGAGATCGCGCCTTACGAACGCATCGTGCAAGCAGTGAATTTCGAATCCGAGGACGCGGCATTCGACGGCACGATGATCATGACCTAGTCCTTGGCAGAAGGACCGTCAGGCACGCCGGTCACGATAACTTGCGAGAACGTGCCTTACGGTATCGGCACGGAGGACCATGATGAGGGCTTGAGATCGACTCTCAACAATCTAGCCAACTATCTGGAATAAAAGAAAAAAGCTTTATTTTTTTGCTTCGCTCAAGTCCATTTTAGTTCCATAATCTATCTTATCTGATATCCCAGTGTAAGGGCTATTTAGTAATGCGACAGTTGGGCCAGTTAGAGATGCGACAGTCTCGCCTCTCGACGCACTGGTCAAAGCCAACGTTGGGAGCAAGGATGACGATCTTCAGCCTGGTTGAGACCATGA
>Ga0209026_1000179_pt1 | contig 95680 bp, 83 predicted proteins | sample AraplaCL_Col_mCL_FD_184262 | JGI IMG/M metagenome (GOLD analysis project Ga0209026, IMG submission 184262) | Arabidopsis root microbial communities from the University of North Carolina, USA - plate scrape CL_Col_mCL (SPAdes) (version 2) | ecosystem: Host-associated > Plants > Roots >...
CGTCAATCGGGCATGCTTATGGCTGTTCATCCGGGCTCCGGTTCTTGGCAGATTGGGTGTTTGGCGACTTCCAGTCTCTCAAACCCAACCCGGATGAACACCGGATACAACCTATTGAAGCATCACATCTAGTCGTCGTGCATCAGGGCCAGCTGGCGCAGGAACTCCAGCGCCTGGCCGCCGTCGTCCAGCTGGCGCATCGGCGGCAGCGCGTCGATCAGGCGCTGGCCGTAGCGCGCGGTGCGCAGGCGCGAGTCGCAGATCACCAGCAGCCCCTTGTCCGAGACGGTGCGGATCAGGCGGCCGGCGCCCTGCTTCAGCGACACCGCGGCCTCGGCGACGAAGCAGTCGTTGAACGCGTCGCGACCCTGCGACTGCAGGCGCTTGACGCGCGCCTCGATCAACGGGTCGTTGGGCGGCGGGAACGGCAGCTTGTCGATCAGCACGCACTGCAGCGCGTCGCCCGGCACGTCGATGCCTTCCCAGAAGCTCTGCGAGCCCACCAGCACGCAACCGCCGCGCGCGAAGCGCTCCAGCATCGCGCGCTTGGGCAGCGTGCCCTGCACCAGCACCTCGAGGGACGCGCCCAGCCTGCCCAGCTCGGCCTGCAACGCCTCGGCGGCGGATCGCATGGCGCGCAGCGTCGTCGTGAGCACGAAGGTGCGCCCGCGCAGCGCCGCGGCGCAGTGCGCGGCGGCGCGGCCGACGCTCTCGGCGTGGTGCGCGTCGGCCGGCGCGGCGAAGCGCGGCGGCACGTAGACGCAGGAATTCGCCTCGTAGTCGAACGGGCTGTCCACGCGCAGCTTGCGGGCGTCGGCCAGACCGGCCGGCTCGGAGAACCAGGTCAGCCCCGCGTCGTCGCCGAGCGTGGCCGACGTGAAGATCCAGGCGCGCGGCACCGCCTCGCGCTGCACGCTCAGCGGGCCGCCGATGTCCAGCGGCGACTCCACCAGCCGCGCCTGGTGCGTGGTGAGGTCGACCCAGCGCACCTGTCCTTCCGGTGCCGTGCCCTGGAAGCGCACGCACAGGCCGCGGTAGGCGTCGGCGCGGCCGCGCAGCTTGGTGAAGTCGGGCCCGATCTCCTGCATGGGCTCGAGCGTCTCGACGAGCAGCGCGCAATGCGATGCGAGCGCCCCGAGCGCATCCGGCAGCAGGCCGTCCGCCTCGACCTGCTCCCACGGCCGCCGCGTGTTGACGGTGCCGCCGCCGCGCGCGTGCGCATGCGGGCCCGCGGCCGCGAGGCGCAGCTCGCGCGCGAGCAGTTCCAGGCGTGCGGCCAGCTCCGTCCAGGGCGCGAGGCCACGCGCCTGCTGCAGGCCCGCGCCGACCAGGTCGCGCGCGAGGTCGATCGCCTGGCCGGTGGCCAGCGTCTGCCCGAGGAACTGCACGCCGATGTCGACCATCTGGTGCGCCTCGTCGAAGACCGCGACGTCCACCGATGGCAACAGCTCCGCCACGCCGCCCTCGCGCAGCGCCATGTCGGCGAAGAACAGGTGGTGGTTGACGACGACGACGTCCGCCGCCATCGCCTCGCGCCGCGCCTTCATCACCGGACACACGGCGAACTTCGGGCACTCGCTGCCCAGGCAGTTCTCGCGCGTGGAGGTGACCAGCGGGATGACCTCGGAGCGCTCGTCCAGGCCCTCCAGCTCGCTGAGATCGCCGCTGGTGGTGGATTGCGCCCAGGTCTCGATGCGCGACAGCGCGCGGATGGCCAGGCGGTCGGCGAACGTCGCCTCGGAACGGGCGCGCTCCATCCGATACGGGCACAGGTAGCTGGCGCGGCCCTTGAGCAGCGCGGTGGTCAGCGGCACCCCCAGCGCCTCGGTCAGCCGCGGCAGGTCGCGGTAGAAGAGCTGGTCCTGCAGGTTCTTCGTGGCCGTGCTGACGAGCGCGCGGCGCCCCGCCAGCAGCAGCGGCACCAGGTAGGCGAAGGTCTTGCCGACGCCGGTGCCGGCCTCGACGACCAGCGTGGCGCGATCCTCGATGGCTTGCGCCACCGCCCCGGCCATGCTCAGCTGGCCGGCGCGCTCCAGGTAGGCATCGTCCTCGCGCGCCAGCGGGCCCTCGGCCGAAAGCGCGCGCAACACGGCCTGCACCAGGGCTGGTGCCGCATCCTCTTGACCTTCGTTCACGCTTTTTCCGGGGGAGACAGTTCGGCCTCGAGCTGCGAGATCTGGTCGCGCAGCATGAGGCGGCGCTTCTTCAGGCGCTTGAGCGCCAGCTCGTCGACGCTGCCCTGCTCGCCCGCAGCGTCGATCAGCTGGTCGAGGTCGGCATGGGCCATGCGCAGCTCGATCAGGTGACGTTGTGGGGAATGCAGGGATTCGTTCATGGCGGCAGCCCCTCGACGGGTGCAATCACAGTTTATATTGACGGTCATGAACACGACCACGCAAGGCTTCCGCATTTCGGCCTCGACCGGCCTGCACAAGGGCGACCGCGCCTACCAGCAGGATCAGATCGAACTGCTGGTGCATCCGCGTATACCCGGATGCGCGCTGGGCCTGGTCGCCGACGGCATGGGCGGCAAGAGCGGCGGACGCACGGCGGCCGACCAGGTCGTGATGACCGCCCGCCAGGTGTTCGAGCGCTTCGCGCCGATGCGCGACGACCCCACGCAGATGCTCACCAGCCTGGTCGTCGAATCGCACCTCATGATCAAGCTGACGGCCATCACCGCCGAGGAGGAGCCGCACAGCACGCTCGCCGCCTTCCTGGTGATGCCCAGCCGCCAGGCGTTCACCGTGCACGCGGGCGACTCGCGCATCTACCACTATCGCGGCGCCGAGCTGGTGCGCCGCACCAAGGATCACTCCTACGTGCAGCGCCTGATCGACGAAGGCCGCCTCACCGAGGAGAAGGCCAACACGCATCCGCAGTCCAACCTGCTGACCGGCTGCCTGGGCACCCAGCAGGATCCGCCGGTGGAGCTCAACCACATCGACTACCTCGAGGTCGGCGACTCGCTGATGGCCTGCAGCGACGGCCTGTGGCACTACCTCACCGCCCGCGAGATCGGCGCCATCATCAACGCGCTGTCCCCGCGCGAGGCCACCGAGATGCTGATCAGCAAGGCGCGCCAGCGCGCCCGCGGATCCGGCGACAACCTGTCGCTCGTGCTGGTGCGCGTCGAGGCGATCAGCTGACGTTGGCTTGCCCCATCGACGGCGCCCGCGAGGCGCCGTTTTTCATGGCGTTGTCGAGTACGCTACGCGTCCATCGACTTCGGCTATCGCCACAGGACAAGCGCATGCACTTCGAGGTTCCGAGCCTGCCGCACTCCGTCAAGGAGTTCGCGGCTCACTATTTCATGATCGTGGTCAGCATCCTCACGGCGCTGGGACTGGAGGCCACGGTCGAACACCTGCACCACAAGCATGCCGCCGAGGCCGCGGAGAAGGCGGTCGAGACCGAGCTGCGCAACAACCTGGTCGACCTGCGCGAGAGCGACCGCAAGAACCTGGAGCGCCTGGGCCCGCTCAAGCAGCTGTGCGACGAGCTGATCAAGGATTTCGACGACGGCGTGCCCACCACGCAGATCAAGCAGAAGATGGTCGAACGCGCGAAGGCCGGCGTCGACTTCGGCGTCTTCTATCCGTCGCTGCAGCACGAGGCCTGGGACGTGGCCGTCGCCAACCAGTCCGCGTCGTACATGGAGCCCGAGACGCTGCGCCGCCTGTCCGCGGCCTATGCGTCGCAACGCGAGGTCAACCAGGCCAGCCTGACCGTCTTCGTCAACGTGCCGGCCTATCTCGACGCGCTGACCGACGCGCGCGTGGGGGCCGCCGATCCGCACGAGTTCCTGCGCGCGATCCGCCAGGCCCAGGCCACGGTGCGCGGCGCGCACTCCAAGTTCGTGAAACTTGAGCACGAGCTGGAGGAAGCGCTGCACGAGGAGTCGGCCACCCCGGCGGCCGCGAGCGCCCCGCCGCGCGCCGCGTCGGCCTGACCACGCGCGCAGACTGGCCGGCGCTGCTGCTCACGCGCCCCTGGCGAAATTCAAGGGAGCGCCGGAACCGCCTGCGCCGGGCCGCTCGCGGCCGGCCGCCTCGGGGGCAGCGAGCGCCAGCGAGCGTGGGGGGCCGGGTCACCAGCTGGCCTCGCGCTCGGGCGTCGCGCCGATGCGGTGGATGGACAGGTCGGCGCCCTCGAACTCCTCTTCCTGGCTCAGGCGCAGTCCCACGAACTTGCGCAGCAGGCCGTAGACGATCCCGCCGGAGGCCAGGCCCCAGCCCACCGCTCCGAGCGTGCCCAGCACCTGGGCGCCGAACGAGACGCCGCCCAGCCCGCCGAGCGCGGTCTGGCCGAACAGGCCCGCCGCGATGCCACCCCAGGCGCCGCACAGGCCGTGCAAGGGCCACACGCCCAGCACGTCGTCGATCTTCCAGCGGTTCTGCGTCAGCGTGAACAGGCGCACGAAGATCGCGCCGGCCACGCCGCCCACCACCAGCGCGCCGATCGGGTGCATCAGGTCGGAGCCGGCGCAGACGGCCACCAGGCCGGCCAGCGGGCCGTTGTAGGCGAAGCCGGGGTCGTTGCGGCCCATCACGACGGCCACCAGCGTGCCGCCCACCATCGCCATCAGCGAGTTGACGGCCACCAGGCCGGAGATCTTGTCCAGCGTCTGCGCGCTCATGACGTTGAAGCCGAACCAGCCCACGGCCAGCACCCAGGCGCCGAGCGCCAGGAACGGGATGTTCGAGGGCGGGTGCGCGCTGATCGCACCGTCCTTGCGATACCGGTTGGCGCGCGGCCCCAGCAGCAGCACCGCCGCCAGCGCCACCCAGCCGCCCATCGCATGCACGACGACGCTGCCGGCGAAGTCGTGGAACGGCAGCCCGAACCAGGCCTTGAGCACGCGCTGGATGCCGAATCGGTCGTTCCAGGCCGCGCCCTCCAGCAGCGGGTAGGCCAGGCCGACGATGACTGCCGTGGCGGCCAGCTGCGGCTCGAAGCGGGCGCGTTCCGCGATGCCGCCCGAGACGATGGCCGGCACCGCGGCCGCGAACGTCATGAGGAAGAAGAAGCGCACCAGCTCGTAGCCGCTGCGCAGCGCGAGGTGCTGCGCATCGACGAAGAAGCTGGTGCCGTAGGCCACCAGGTAGCCGACGAAGAAGTACGCCACCGTCGACACCGAGAAGTCGACCAGGATCTTGACCAGCGCGTTCACCTGGTTCTTCTTGCGCACGGTGCCCAGCTCCAGGAACGCGAAGCCGGCGTGCATGGCCAGCACCATCACGGCACCCAGCAGCAGGAACAGGACATCGCCTTGTCTCGAAGTCTCCATCTTCTTCTTTCACGAAGGGGCGTACCGCATTCCACGATGGTGCAGTTTCGACGCCGGCGCACCAGAACGCAAAATCCGTGCTCGCAAATGAAGCTATGCGGGCGGAGGCCGTAGGCAGCGCGGATCGGCGACGAACACCACGGCAGTGCATGTCGCCCCATGTCGATGCATTGCGCCCCATTCCGGATCGTCCGGTGCGGGTCGGAGAGCCTGGGCAACGCGCATCCGCCGCCAACCGGTCGGCAATGGCCCGCACGCCGCGCGGCCTCGCGCGATGGCATGCGCCGTGCATCCCGAAGGCCGGTCTATAGTCGTCCGACCCCATGGAAGCCGTCGCCTCGCTCCCGCCCGTTCTCGGCCTCGCGCTCGTCGCGCTGGTGCTGGGCATGCGCCATGGCGTCGACGCCGACCACCTGGCCGCGATCGACGCGATGACCCGCTGCAACGCCCAGGCGCGTCCGGCGCTGGCGCGCCGCACCGGCGTGTGGTTCTCCGTCGGCCACGGCGCCGTCGTGATGGCCGTGGCCCTGGCCGTGGCCGCGACGGCCCACGCCTGGGACGCGCCCCCCTGGCTGGCGCCGTTCGGGGCCTGGACCTCGATCGCCGTCCTGCTGCTGCTGGGCACGCTCAATCTCGCCGCCTGGCGACGGGCGGCCCCGGGCGCTCCCGTCGCCCTTGCCGGCTGGCGCAGCCGGCTGTTCGACGGCACGCTGCGCGCCTGCTCGCGCCGCGCCGTGATGGGCGTGGGCATGCTGTTCGCGCTGTCGTTCGACACGCTCACCCAGGCCGCGCTGATGGCGGCCACCGGCGTGGCCCGTCACGGCCTGGCCGCGGTGGCCCTGCTGGCGGGCGCGTTCGTCTGCGGCATGATCCTGACCGACGGCCTCAATGGCTGGTGGGTGGCGCGGCTGGTGCAGCGCCCTGGCGCCGGCTCGGCACGGGCCTCGCGCGTGATGTGCGTCGCGGTCGGTGCGATCAGCCTCGGCACGGCCGCGATCGGCACGGCGGCGCAGCTGTCGGGCCCGGTCGCCGGCTGGTCGCAGGCGCACGGCGAGTGGATCGCCGGCGCGATCGTCGCGATCATGGCATGCAGCTTCGGCGCAGGCCTGCTGCTGGCGCGCCGGGATGCGGCCGCCGCGGCGGCCTGAGCCCCGCGCGCGATCGCGCGGCGGCGCGCGCCCTCGCGGGCCCGCGAGCCTTCAGGTCAGGCTCGTGTCGACGTCGCGCTTGGCGATCGCCAGGTATTCCTGCGACTGCATCTCCTGCAGCCGCGAGATCGTGCGCGGGAACTCGTGCGCCAGCGGGCCGTCGAGGTACAGCTGCTCCGGCGGCACCTCGGCGGAGAGGATCAGCTTGACGCGGCGGTCGTACAGCACGTCCACCAGCCACGTGAAGCGGCGCGCCTCCGAGGCCAGGCGCGGCGACATCTGCGGCACGTCCGACAGCATCAGCGTGTGGAACTGGGTGGCGAGCTCGAGGTAGTCGTTCATCGAGCGCGGCCCGCCGCACAGTTCCCTGAAGTCGAACCACACGACGCCGCCGGCGCGCCGGCGCGCGCGGATTTCGCGGTGCTCGATGTGCAGCAGCGGATCCTCGTCGCGCGCCTCGGCGATGTGGTCGAAGGTGGCGGCCATGTCGGCGTCCGCCTCGGCGCCCAGCGGCGTGTGGTACAGCTTGGCGTCCGTGAGCGTGCGGCGGCGGTAGTCGGTGCCGGCGTCGACGTTGATCACCTCGAGCTTCTCGTTGAGCAGCGCGATCGCCGGCAGGATGCGGTCGCGGTTCAGCCCGTTCGGGTACAGGTCGTCGGGGCGGAAGTTCGACGTCGTGACGAACGAGACGCGGTTGTCGAACAGCGACACCAGCAGCCGGTACAGGATCATCGCGTCGGTGACGTCGGCGATATGGAACTCGTCGAAGCAGATCAGGCGGTAGCGCAGCGAGATGCGGCGCCCCAGCTCCTGCAGCGGATCGGCGACGCCCTTCAGGTCCTGCAGCTCGCGGTGCACCTCGCGCATGAACTCGTGGAAGTGCAGCCGCACCTTGCGCTTGAGCGGCACGGACTGGAAGAAGCAGTCCATCAGGAAGCTCTTGCCGCGCCCGACGCCGCCATGCATGTAGACGCCGCGCGGGATCGGCGGGCGCACCAGGATCTTGGCGATCGCGTTGGAGCGGCGCGACTTGTACGCCACCCATTCGTCCTCGCAGCGCTGCAAGGCCGCGACGGCGTTCAGCTGCGCGGCGTCGGCCTGGAAGCCGCGCTCGGCAAGCGTCTGGTGATAGAGCTCGGTGACTGTAGGCATGGCGGGCCGGGCTCGGAGGGGTCTGGCCCCTCCTCGATGCGCGCAGCGCTTCGAGGCCGGGCCTGACCCCGATCCCTGGGGGACGGTCGTGGCGCAGCCGGGGTCAGGCCCGGCCTCGATCCGCCTGCGGCGGTTCGAGGAGGGGCCAGACCCCTGCGGCAACTCAGAAGTTCAAGGTGCGCTTGTCGATCGCCAGCGCCGCTTCCTTGGTGGCTTCCGACAGCGACGGATGCGCATGGCAGATGCGCGCGATGTCCTCGGCCGAGGCCTTGAACTCCATCGCGACGCAGGCTTCCGCGATCAGCTCCGAGACCATCGGGCCGATCATGTGCACGCCCAGGATCTCGTCGGTCTTCGCGTCGGCGATGAACTTGACGAAGCCGGTGGTGTCGCCCAGCGCACGGGCGCGGCCGTTCGCGAGGAACGGGAATTGGCCGGCCTTGTAGGCACGGCCCTCGGCCTTGAGCTGCTGCTCCGTCTGGCCGACCCACGCGATCTCGGGACTCGTGTAGATGACCCACGGCACCGTGTTGAAGTTGACGTGGCCATGCTGGCCCGCGATGCGCTCGGCCACCGCGACGCCCTCTTCCTCGGCCTTGTGCGCCAGCATCGGACCGCGCACGACGTCCCCGATGGCCCAGACGCCCGGCAGGTTCGTCCGGCACTCGTCGTCGACCACGACCATGCCACGCTCGTCCAGCTTCAGGCCCACGGCCTCGGGATTCAGGCCGATGGTGTTGGCGACGCGGCCGATCGACACGATCAGCCGGTCGACCGCCAGCACCTGTTCGGCGCCCTTGGCGTCCGTGTACGACACCTTGACGCCGTCGCCCGCCGAATCGACCTTCGTGACCTTGACGCCCAGCTCGATCCTGAGGTTCTGCTTGGCGAAGGCCTTGGCCGCTTCCTTGGCGACGGACTCGTCGGCGGCGCCCAGGAACGCGGGCAGCGCCTCGAGGATGGTGACCTGCGCGCCGAGGCGGCGCCACACCGAGCCCATCTCCAGGCCGATGACGCCCGAGCCGATCACGCCCAGCGTCTTCGGCACCGCGGGGATGCGCAGCGCGCCGTCGTTCGAGAGGATCTTGTCCTCGTCGAACGGTGCGCCGGGCAGCGCGCGCGGGTTCGAGCCCGTCGCGACGATCACCTGCTTGGCGACGAGCGTCTCCTCGACGGCGCCTGCGACCTTGATCTCGTAGCCGCCGTCGACCGCCTTCACGAAGCTGCCGCGGCCGTGGAAGAACGAGACCTTGTTCTTCTTGAACAGGTAGAGGATGCCGTCGTTGTTCTGCTTCACGACGCTGGCCTTGCGCGCCAGCATCCTGCTCACGTCGATGGCCAGGTTCTCGAGCTTGATGCCGTGGTCGGCGAAGCCGTGGCCGGCGTGCTCGAAGTGCTCGGACGACTGCAGCAGCGCCTTGGACGGGATGCAGCCGACGTTGGTGCAGGTGCCGCCCGGCGCCGGGCCGCCCTTGTCGTTCTTCCACTCGTCGATGCAGGCCGTGTTGAAGCCCAGCTGCGCCGCGCGGATCGCCGCGATGTAGCCGCCGGGGCCGCCGCCGATGACGACGACGTCGAAGTTCTTTGACATTTCCAATTTCCTTAGTTCGGGCCGCAGGCCTGTTGACCTCGCCGGCGCTGCCGCTCGCACGCTCCCAGGAAGTTCAAGGGAGCGGCGGAACCGGCTCCGCCGGGCCGCTCGCGGCCGGCCCCTCGGGGGCAGGGAGCGCCAGCGACCGTGGGGCTCAAATATCAAACAGCAGGCGCGAAGGATCCTCGAGGGCGTCCTTCATCGCGACCAGGCCCAGCACGGCTTCGCGGCCGTCGATGATGCGGTGGTCGTAGGACATCGCCAGGTAGTTCATCGGGCGCACGACGATCTCGCCGTTGACCACCACCGCGCGATCCTTGGTCGCGTGCACGCCCAGGATGGCCGACTGCGGCGGGTTGATGATCGGCGTGGACAGCATCGAGCCGAAGGTGCCGCCGTTGGAGATGGAGAACGTGCCACCGGTCAGCTCGTCGAGCGACAGCTTGCCGTCCTTGGCCTTCTGGCCGAACTCGGCGATCTTCTTCTCGATCTCGGCGAACGTCATCTGGTCGGCGTTGCGCAGGATGGGCACCACCAGGCCGCGCGGCGAGCCGACGGCGATGCCGATGTCGAAGTAGCCGTGGTAGACGATGTCGTTGCCGTCGACCGAGGCGTTGATCACCGGGTAGCGCTTGAGCGCGGCCACCGCGGCCTTGACGAAGAAGCTCATGAAGCCCAGCTTGACGCCGTGTTCCTTCTCGAACTTCTCCTGGTACTTCTTGCGCAGCGCCATGACCGGGGCCATGTCGACTTCGTTGAAGGTGGTCAGGATGGCGTTCTGCGACTGCGACTGCAGCAGGCGCTCCGCGACGCGGGCGCGCAGGCGCGACATCGGCACGCGCTGCTCCGGGCGGTCGCCCAGCATCGGCACGACCGGCGCGGCGACCGCGGGCAGCGGCGCCCTGGCGGCCGGCGCGGGGGCGGCGGCGACCGGGGCGGCCGCAGGCTTGGCGCCGGCGGCGACCGCGCCCAGCACGTCGCCCTTGGTGACGCGGCCGTCCTTGCCGGTGCCGGCGACGTCGCTCGTCTTCAGGTTGTTGTCGGCCAGCAGCTTGGCGGCGGCGGGCATCGCCACGTCGCCCTTGCTGCCGCCGGCGGCGGGAGCGGCGGCCGGAGCGGGCGCCGGCGCTGCGGCGGCCTGGGCGGGCGCGGGGGCCGGCGCGGGCGCGGTGGCGCCGGCGGTGGCCGCGGTGTCGATCTTCGCGATCAGCTGTTCGGCACCGACGGTGGCGCCGTCGGCCTGCACGATCTCGGTGAGCACGCCGGCGGACGGCGCGGGCACCTCGAGGACGACCTTGTCGGTCTCGACCTCGATCAGGATCTCGTCGACGGCGACCGCGTCGCCGACCTTCTTCTTCCACTGCAGCAGGGTTGCTTCAGTCACCGACTCCGACAGCTGCGGAACCTTCACTTCAACGATGGCCATGAATATTCTCTTTGTGTGTACGTGGACGCGAGTCCGGCCGTGAGACGCCCGTTCCCTTCAGGAACGCGGCGCCACGGCCGGCGAGCGATGTCTTACTTGGACAGGATGAAGCCCTTGAGCTTCGTGAAGGCCTGCTCCAGCAGCGCGATCTGCTGCTCCTGGTGCAGGTGGGCGTAGCCCACGGCCGGCGACGCCGAGGCGGCGCGACCGGCGTAGCCGAGCTTCTGGCCTTCGAGCATGTTCTCGTGGATGTAGTGCTGCACGAAGAACCAGGCGCCCTGGTTCTGCGGTTCGTCCTGGCACCACACGATCTCGGTGGCCTGCGGGTACTTCTTCATTTCGGCCTGGAAGGCCTTGTGCGGGAACGGGTAGAGCTGTTCGACGCGGATGATGGCGACGTCGCTCGACTTGCGCTCGGCGCGCTTCTTGACCAGGTCGTAGTACACCTTGCCCGAGCAGGCGATCACGCGCTTGACCTTCGCGGCGTCGATCGTGGCGTCGAGCTCGGGGATCACCGTGCGGAACTCGCCCTTGGTGAACTCCGACATCGGCGACGTCGCGTCCTTGTTGCGCAGCAGCGACTTCGGGGTCATGATGACCAGCGGCTTGCGGAAGGCGCGCACCATCTGGCGACGCAGCAGGTGGAAGATCTGGCTGGCCGTGGTGGGCTGCACGATCTGCATGTTGGTGTCGGCGGCCAGCTGCATGAAGCGCTCCAGGCGCGCGGAGCTGTGCTCCGGGCCCTGCCCTTCGTAGCCGTGCGGCAGCATCATCACCAGGCCGTTGGCGCGACCCCACTTGACTTCGCCCGACGCGATGAACTGGTCGATCACGACCTGCGCGCCGTTGACGAAGTCGCCGAACTGGGCTTCCCAGATCACCAGCGTGTTCGGGTCCGAGGAGGCGTAGCCGAACTCGAACGCCAGCACGGCCTCTTCCGACAGGATGGAGTCGATGACGACGAACGGCGCCTGCTTGTCGGTGACGTTCTCCAGCGGGATGTAGGTGCCGGTGTCGAACTTCTCGCGGTTCTGGTCGTGCAGCACGGCGTGGCGGTGCGTGAACGTGCCGCGGCCCGAATCCTCGCCCGACAGGCGGATCGGGTAGCCCGAGGCCACCAGCGAGGCGAAGGCCATGTGCTCGCCCATGCCCCAGTCGACGTTGATGTCGCCGCGGCCCATCGCCGCGCGGTCGGCCAGCACCTTCTCGACCAGCGGGTGCACCTTGAAGTTGCCGGGCACCTGCGTGATGCGCTCGGCCAGGCGCTTGAACTCGGTGACGGGGATCGCCGTATCGGCGGCGTCCGTCCACTTCTTGCCGAGGAACGGCGACCAGTCGACGGCGTACTTGCCCTTGAAGTTGGTCAGGACGGGGTCGCGGGTGTGGCGGCCGGCGTCCATCGCGGCGCGGAACTCCTTGACCATGTCGTCGGGACCGGTGTCGCCCAGCACGCCCTGCGCGACCAGCTTGTCGCCGTAGAGCTTGCGGGTGCCCGGGTGCACGCCGATCTTCTTGTACATCAGCGGCTGCGTCAGGCTGGGCGTGTCCTGCTCGTTGTGGCCCAGCTTGCGGAAGCAGACGATGTCGACGACCACGTCCTTGTTGAACTGCTGGCGGTAGTCGAGCGCCAGCTGCGTGCACAGCACGACCGCTTCCGGATCGTCGCCGTTGACGTGCAGCACCGGCGCCTCGATCATCTTGACGACGTCGGTGCAGTACAGCGTCGAGCGCATGTCGCGCGGGTCGGAGGTGGTGAAGCCGATCTGGTTGTTGATGACCAGGTGCACCGTGCCGCCGGTGTAGTAGCCGCGCGTCTGTGCCAGCGCGAGCGTCTCCATGACCACGCCCTGGCCCGCGAAGGCGGCGTCGCCATGGACGATGACCGGCAGCACCTGCGCACCGGTGGTGTCGCCGCGGCGATCCATGCGCGCGCGCACCGAGCCTTCGGCTACCGGGTTGACGATCTCCAGGTGCGACGGGTTGAACGCCAGCGACAGGTGGACGGGGCCGCCCGCGGTGGTGATGTCGCTGGAGAAGCCCTGGTGGTACTTCACGTCGCCCGAGGGCAGGTCCTCCGGCGCGGTGTGGTCGAACTCGGCGAACAGGTCCTTGGGCATCTTGCCCAGCGTGTTGACCAGCACGTTCAGGCGGCCGCGGTGGGCCATGCCGATGACGACTTCCTGCACGCCCTTCGTGCCGGCGCGCTGCACCAGCTCGTCCATCGAGACGATGAAGCTCTCGCCGCCTTCGAGCGAGAAGCGCTTCTGGCCGACGAACTTGGTGTGCAGGTAGCGTTCGAGCCCCTCGGCCGCGGTCAGGCGGTCGAGGATGTGCTTCTTCTGCTCGGCGTTGAAGGTGGGCTTGCCGCGGATCGCCTCGATGCGCTCCTGCCACCAGCGCTTCTCGCCGGGATCGGTGATGTGCATGAACTCGGCGCCGATGGTGCCGCAGTACGTCTCGCGCAGCGCCCGCACGATCTCGCGCAGCGTCATGTTCTCGTTGGCCGAGAAGTACGTGTTCGTCGCCGAGAACGTGATGTCCATGTCGGCTTCGGTCAGGTCGTAGAACGCCGGATCGAGCTCGGGGATGCGCGGACGCTCGGTGCGCTTGAGCGGGTCGAGGTCGGCCCAGCGCGAGCCCAGGAAGCGGTAGGCCGCGATCAGCGACTGGACGTGGACCTGCTTGCGTGCGATCGCCAGGTCGGTGGAGCTCGCCTTGACGGCGAAGGCGTTGGCCTTGGCGCGCTGGGCGAAGGACTCGATCACCGGCGCGTGGGGCACGTCGCGGGAGTCGGAGCCGTCCGCCGCGGGAACGTGCTGGAGCGCGTCGAAATAGGCGCGCCACGTGTCCGGCACGGAGCCAGGGTTCTCGAGATAGGCCTCGTACATCTCCTCCACGTACGGCGCGTTTCCGCCGAACAGGTAGGAGTTGGACCTGCTTTGTTCCATCATTTCTTCGCTCACTTTCGCCCCGGTTTCCAGGGCTACGATGGGTTGGACAACCTTCCGCGGCCCGGCTCTACCGGTAGGCGGATTGCAAACGCCTTGCTGCGGATCGGATGCCAGCAAGGGGACACAGAAGGACTATTGGGGTACTTCAGACCACGAATGTAGCACTTACCCTGAGTCGATGCGTCGGCCCTTCTGCCCTGGATACATGGACTTTCTCCGCGGATTCGCAAGTGAAACAACCTGTCACAGTGGGGACTCATGTCCCGCCAGGTCATCCGGCTCCATCCCGCCGCCCCCGTGAAACCCGCCGAGACCGCGCCGTGCAACGGCTGCGGCGTGTGCTGCGCGGCCGAACCCTGCCCGGTCGGCGTGCTCGTCAGCGGCCGCCGCTCGGGCGCCTGCGCCGCCCTGTCGTGGAATGACGACATCGGCCTGTACCGCTGCGGCCTGGTCGCCGACCCGCGCGCCGTCCTGCCCCGACTCCCCGCCGCGCTGGCCCCGGTCATGAGCCGCCTGGCCCGGCGCTGGATCTCCGCGGCCAGCGGGTGCGACAGCAGCCTGGTCGTCGGGACGCCCTGAGCGGGCCCTTGCCGGCACCCGGCGCGAGGTTCAATATCCCGCTCGAGGACAGGCGCCGCGCCGGCGCCCTGCCCGCCTGGAGGCGGACCTCGCGATGGCCTTCGAGAACATCTGGGAACCCGGAGGGGTCACGACCCATTTCACCGGCTTCGTCACGGCCGCGGAGTACGTGCGTTCGGCCGAGGAGATCTGCGCCAACCCCCTGTTCGACGACCTTCAGTTCGTCATCAAGGACCTGCTGGCCATCACGGGCCACGCGATCGAACCCGAGGCCTGCGACGCGATCGCCGCGATCCGCTACGCTGCGCGCTACTCGAACCCGAACATCTACCTCGTGCTGCTGACCACGGACGAGCGCCTGGTGCCGTTCGCCCATCCGAGGATGGACTCGTTCCTGCACGGGCTGTACGAGACGCACGCCTTCGCGACCGACGCGGCGGCGCGCCGCTGGCTGGCCGCGCAGCCCCCGCTGGCGCGCGCGACCGGACGACCGCGCAAGACCTCGTCGTCATGAAGAAGGCGCCCCGCGGGGCGCCATTCGCGGCCGGGCGCGTGACGCGCGCCGCGCGCGCTCAGGCGAGCGCGAGGCGCCGGCGCGCGGCCGCGTACTCGTCGGACAGGCGCTTGACCAGCGCCACGGTCGGCACGATGGACTTGACCGCGCCCACGCCCTGGCCCGCGCCCCAGATGTCCTTCCAGGCCTTGGCGGCGCCGGCGCCGGCGAAGTTCATCTTGCTGGCGTCGCTGCTGGGCAGGTTGTCGGGGTCGAGGCCGGCCTGCGTGATCGAGCCGCGCAGGTAGTTGCCCAGCACGCCGGTGAACAGGTTGGAGTAGACGATGTCGTCGCTCGTGGAGGAGACGATCATCTTCTTGTAGTCGTCGGACGCGCGCGCCTCGTCGGTGGCGATGAAGGCCGAGCCGATGTAGCCGAAGTCGGCGCCCATCGCCTGCGCGGCCAGCACGCCGTCGCCGGTGGCGATCGCGCCGGACAGCGCCAGCGGGCCGTCGAACCACTCGCGGATCTCGTGGATCAGCGCGATAGGGTTCTTGACGCCCGCGTGGCCGCCGGCGCCCGTGGCCACGGCGATCAGGCCGTCCGCGCCCTTGTCGATCGCCTTGTGCGCGAACGTGTTGTTGATGATGTCGTGCAGCACGATGCCGCCCCAGCCGTGCACGGCGGCATTGACGTCCTCGCGCGCGCCCAGCGACGTGATCACGATGGGCACCTTGTACTTGGCGCACACCTGCATGTCGTGCTCGAGGCGGTCGTTGCTCTTGTGCACGATCTGGTTGATCGCGAACGGGGCCGAAGGCGCCTCGGGATGGGCGCGGTCGTACGCGGCCAGCGTCTCGGTGATCTCGGCGAGCCACTCGTCGAGCAGTTCGGCCGGACGCGCGTTGAGGGACGGCATCGAGCCGACGATGCCGGCCTTGCACTGCTCGATCACCAGCTTGGGGTTGCTGATGATGAACAGCGGCGAGCCGATGACGGGCAGGCGCAGGTTGGCGAGCGCGGCGGGGAGCGGGCGGCGGGGGGCCAGGTCGGTCATGTTCATGGTCAGAATGCTTCCAGGGGCATGGCGAGGGTGCCCTCGGCGCCGTCGACGATCGAGTCGCGGATGCCGGGGGCCTTGCTGAGGATGTGGTCGCCGTAGAAGCGCGCGGTGGCGATCTTGGCCTTCATGAAGGCGGCGTCGTCGCCGGCAGCGGCGCGCTCGGCGGCCACCAGCAGCGCGCGGCCCATCTGCCAGCCGCCCACCAGGTTGCCGGCCAGCATCAGGTAGGGCACCGAGCCGGCGAACGCGGCGTTGGGGCTGCCCTTGGCGTTGCTCGCGATGAAGCCGACGGCGTCGACGAAGGCCTCGCGCGCGGCCTTCAGGCGCCTGCCGAAGGCCTGGGCATCCTTGTCGGCCGATGCGGCCAGCGCCTTCTCCGTCGCCTCGATGCGCGCGGCGATCGCCCTGGCGGCGGTGCCGCCGTCGCGCGCGGTCTTGCGGCCGACGAAGTCGTTGGCCTGGATCGCGGTGGTGCCCTCGTAGATCGTCAGGATCTTGGAATCGCGCATGTACTGCGCGGCGCCGGTCTCCTCGATGAAGCCCATGCCGCCGTGCACCTGCACGCCGAGACTGGCCACCTCGATGCTCATCTCGGTGGAGTAGGCCTTGACCAGCGGCACCATGAATTCGTAGAACGCCTGGTTCTCGGCGCGCACCGCCGCGTCGGGGTGCCCGTGCGCGGCGTCGAACGCGCTCGCGGCCACCAGCGCCATCGCGCGGCACGCCTCTGTGTAGGCACGCATCGTCATCAGCATGCGGCGCACGTCGGGGTGGTGGATGATGGGTGCGGCCGTCGTCATCGAGCCGTCGACGGGGCGCGACTGCACACGGTCGCGGGCGTACTCGACCGCCTTCTGGTACGCGCGCTCGGCCACCGCGATGCCCTGCACGCCCACGCCGAAGCGGGCCGCGTTCATCATGATGAACATGTACTCGAGGCCGCGGTTCTCCTGGCCGACGAGATAGCCGACGGCACCGCCGTGGTCGCCGAACTGCAGCACGCACGTGGGGCTGGCCTTGATGCCCATCTTGTGCTCGATGCTCACGCAGTGCGCGTCGTTGCGCGCGCCCAGCGATCCGTCCGCGCCGACGAGGAACTTGGGCACGATGAACAGCGAGATGCCCTTGACGCCCTCGGGCGCGCCGGCGACGCGCGCGAGCACGAGGTGGACGATGTTCTCGGCCATGTCGTGCTCGCCCCAGGTGATGAAGATCTTGGTGCCGAACACCTTGTAGGTGCCGTCGGCCTGGGGCTCGGCGCGCGTGCGCACCAGCGCCAGGTCGGAGCCGGCCTGCGGCTCGGTCAGGTTCATCGAGCCCGTCCACTTGCCCGAGAGCATGTTGGGCAGGTATTTCTGCTTCTGCTCGTCGGAGCCGGCCGTCAGCAGCGCCTCGATCGCGCCGTCGGTCAGCAGCGGGCACAACGCGAAGCTGACGTTGGCCGAGTTGATCATCTCGCCGCACGCGGCACCGATCAGCTTGGGCAGGCCCTGGCCGCCGAAATCGGTCGGGTGCTGCAGGCCCTGCCAGCCGCCCTCGCCGAACTGCCGGAACGCCTCCTTGAAGCCGGGCGTGGCGATGACCTGGCCATCCTTGAAGAACGACGGGTTGCGATCGCCCTCGACGTTCAGCGGCGCCACCACGTCCTCGTTGAACCGGGCGCACTCCTCGAGCACGGCCTGCGCGGTGTCGAAACCGGCGTCCTCGAACGCGGGCAGCGTCGACAGCTCGTCAATGCCGGCCAGCTCCTTCATCACGAAGAGCATGTCCTTGACGGGGGCACGGTAGGTCATCTTTGTCTCCACACTGGCAAAAAAAGGGGCGCCTCGTCGAGCGCCCCGCTGTTCGAGTTCGACGACGCCCCGCTCAGGCCAGCGCGCGGCCGCTCCGGTTCGGCCTGAGCGCCCCCTCGGGGGGCTGCGAGCGAAGCGAGCTGGGGGTCGTCGGTCAGAGCGCCTCGATCATCTCGGGGACGGCCACGAACAGGTCGGCGACCAGGCCGTAGTCGGCCACCGAGAAGATCGGGGCTTCCTCGTCCTTGTTGATCGCGACGATGACCTTGGAGTCCTTCATGCCGGCCAGGTGCTGGATCGCGCCCGAGATGCCGCACGCGACGTACAGCTGCGGGGCGACGATCTTGCCGGTCTGGCCGACCTGCCAGTCGTTCGGGGCGTAGCCCGCGTCGACGGCGGCGCGCGAGGCGCCGAGCGCCGCACCCAGCTTGTCGGCCAACGGCGTCAGCACTTCGTTGAACTTCTCGCTCGAGCCCATCGCGCGGCCGCCCGAGACGATGATCTTGGCGGCGGTCAGCTCGGGGCGATCGAGCTTGGCGATCTCCTTGCCGACGAACCGGCTCTTGCCGCCGTCGGCGACGGCAGCGATCGATTCCACCGTGGCTGAGCCACCGGCGGCAGCCGCCGGATCGAAGCCGGTGGTGCGCACGGTGGCGACCTTGACGGGCTGCGAGCACTGCACCGTGGCGATGGCGTTGCCGGCGTAGATCGGACGCTCGAAGGTGTCGGCGCTGACGACCTTGCTGATGTCGCTGAGCTGGCCGACATCGAGCTTGGCGGCCACGCGCGGGGCCACGTTCTTGCCATGCGCGGTGGCCGGGAAGAAGATGTGGCTGTAGCCCGAGGCGACGGCCAGCACCTGCGCGGCGACGTTCTCGGCGAGCTGCTCGGCGAGCGATGCGCCGTCCGCATGCAGCACCTTGGCGACGCCCGCCACGGCCGCCGCCGCAGCGGCGACGGCGCCGGCATTGGCGCCGGCCACCAGCACGTGGACATCGCCGCCGACCTGCGTCGCGGCGGTGATGGTGTTGAGCGTCGCGCCCTTGAGGGTCGCGTTGTCGTGTTCGGCGATGACGAGAGTGGTCATGTGAAATCCTGGACTGTTCATTGGGCGAGGCGGCCGCGGCTTCCGGCGTTGCCGCTCACGCGGTTCAACAGAGATTCAAGGGAGCGGCAGATCCGGCTTTGCCGGGCTGCTCGCGGCCGGCCCCTCGGCGGCAGGGAGCGCGAGCGACCGCCGCGAAGCGTCCCCTCCGGGGGTGGGGCTCAAATTACCTTGGCTTCGTTCTTCAGCTTGGCGACGAGCGTCGCCACATCGGGCACCTTCACCCCGGCACCGCGCTTGGGCGGCTCGCTGACCTTGAGCGTCTTGATGCGCGGCGCGACATCGACGCCGAGCGCCTCGGGCTTGACCACCTCGAGCGGCTTCTTCTTGGCCTTCATGATGTTGGGCAGCGTCACGTAGCGCGGCTCGTTCAGGCGCAGGTCGGTGGTGACGATGGCCGGCAGCGACAGCTTCAACGTCTCCGAACCGCCGTCGACCTCGCGCGCGACGGTGACGGAATCGGCCGCCAGTTCCACCTTGGAGGCGAACGTCGCCTGCGGCAGGTCGGCCAGCGCGGCCAGCATCTGGCCCGTCTGGTTGCAGTCGTCGTCGATCGCCTGCTTGCCCAGGATCACGAGGCCCGGCTGCTCCTTGTCGACCAGCGCCTTCAGCAGCTTGGCCACGGCCAGCGGCTGGAGTTCGGCGTCGGTCTCGACCAGGATGGCGCGGTCCGCGCCGATGGCCATCGCGGTGCGCAGCGTCTCCTGGCACTGGGTGACACCGCACGAGACGGCGATGATCTCGGTGACGACGCCCTTCTCCTTCAGGCGCACGGCCTCCTCGACGGCGATCTCGTCGAAGGGGTTCATGCTCATCTTGACGTTGGCGATGTCGACGCCGGTGCCGTCGGACTTCACGCGGACCTTCACGTTGTAGTCGACGACGCGTTTCACGGGCACCAGAACCTTCATGACGCAGAACTCCTCAGGGGCAATTGACGTTAACGTAAACGGAATACGGGTTGATTCTAGTGGTCTGGCGCCCGCGGCAGCCTTCTCGTCGAAGCAACTTTCGGAGAATAAAACGAACGATCGTGCTATTTTAGATGAAACGCTCCAGGATTCCAATAGACTTCGAGGCCATGTCGCGCCAAGCCAACCCTGTTCCCGCCTCGCCGTCCGCGGCGCCCCAGCCGGTGCGCATCGGCATCTTCGATTCCGGCGTCGGCGGGCTGTCGGTGCTGCAGGCCGTGCGCGCCCGCCTGCCGCACGCCGAGCTGCTCTACGCGGCGGACACCGCATTCGCCCCGTACGGCGACCGCACCGAGGAATTCCTGTGCGACCGCTCGGAGCGCATCGCGCGCTTCCTGCGCGAACAGGGTGCGCAGATGATCGTCGTCGCGTGCAACACGGCCACGGCGGCCGCGGTCGCCCGCCTGCGCGCCACATGGCCCATGCTGCCGGTGGTGGGCGTCGAGCCCGGGGTCAAGCCCGCCGTGGCGCTGAGCGCCGCGCACCGGGTGGGCGTGCTCGCCACCACCCGGACGCTCGCGAGCGAGAAGTTCCGCCGCCTGGCCGAGGCGCACGCCGCAGGCGCGCGGCTGGTGCTGCAGCCCTGCCCCGGCCTGGCCGACGCCATCGAATCCGCCGACGACGCGGCGATCGACGTGCTGGTGCAGCGCTACTGCGCCCCGCTGCGCGACGCCGGCGTCGATGTCGCCGTCCTCGGTTGCACGCACTACGTGTTCGCCCGCGCGTTGTTCGAACGCGCCCTGCCCGGCGTGCAGCTGGTCGACACCGCCGAGGCGATCGCGCGCCAGACGGCGCGCTTCGCCGACGAGCTCGTCGCGCGCGGCGAGGCCGATGCGGACGCGACCCGCCCGTCCGTGCTGCGTGCCTGGAGCAGCGGCTCGCCGCATGTGCTCGCGTCGTTCGCGCAGCGCTGGCTGGGCGTGCAGGTCGACGTGCGCGAGATGCGCTGCTGAGGGTGGCCCGCAGGCGCCATCCCCCTTCGTGACCTCGCCCCCGCCCGCCCCCGCGCGCGTCACGCGCGCCGCGCGCGAACGCCCGTCCACGCAGATGCGGCGCTTGCGCCACGCGCCGCTGGGCCACTGCATGTACTGCCTCGCGCCCGGCGGCCCCGGCATCGCGCTCACGGAGGAGCACCTGGTGCCGCGGGCCCTCGGCGGCCGGCTGACGCTGGCCGACGCCGTCTGCGAGCCCTGCCGCCGCCTGACCGGGCGCCGGGAGCAGCTGACGCTGGACCGCGAATTCGCGGTGCCCCGCACGCTGCTCGCGATGAAGCGGCGCCGGGCGCGCGCGAAGGGCCCGAGCCGCCTGCCGCCTGTCGTGCTCGCGGGCGGCGGCGCCTCGCCCGTGACGCTGGCCGCCGACGCCTTCCCGCGCACGTTCGCGCTGCCCGTGTTCGGGCGCGCCGGGCTGCTGGCCGGCGTCGACCGCGCCGCCGTGCCGGCCCGCGTCGACTTCGTCGCATGCACGCTGGATCTCGGCACGATCGGGCGCCGCACCGTGGCCGCATCGCCGGCCCTGCCCGACCCCGCGGCCTACGCGCATTCGATCGCCAAGTGGGCCTACGCGCTGGCCGTGGCCGAGCGCGGACCGCAGTGCGGCGACACGCGGGCGCTGCGAGACCTGATGCTCGGGCACCGCGAGGACGTGTTCACCTTCGTCGGCACAGCCCCGCAGCGCACGCCCGCCTCGCGCGAATGGCTGCACGACGTCACGTTCCACGAGCAGGACGGCTGGCTCGTGGCGACGCTGGCGCTGTTCGCGTCGGCGGGCATGGCGCCCTACGAGATCGTCATCGGGCGATCGACCGGCCCCTGAGGCCGGCGGTCGCGGGCGATCACTTGGCGATGGCGCCGATGTCGACGGCGCTCTTGCGGGCCGTGCCGTAGAGGTCGTCCTTGACCAGCGTGGCCGCCGTGGTGGCGCCCATGCCGAGGGCCGGGCTGCCCGTGGCCAGGTGGAAGTCGGTGCCGGCGGCCACGAACTTCGGATCGGCGGTCACGGCGCCCACCGCGAAGGCCGGAACGCCGTCGCTGCCGTTGAACCAGAGGTCGTTCAGCCAGGCGCCTTCCAGCCCGTTGAAGCCCACGCTGCCACCGAGGAAGGTCTTGCCGCTGGCCGGGTAGAAGATGTTGTCGACGAAGCTCACAGAGCCCGCGGACAAGTTCCAGTCGTTCGACACTGCGCCATACGCGTCTTTGACGCCGGTGATGCTGTTGTTGTAGAACGTGTTCGACCAGACCTTCGCGCCCGACAGGTCGGTCGTGTTGAAGCGCAGGCCCGAGTACTGCGTGTTCGTCACGAGGTTGTCGTAGACGCGGATGTTCGCGCCCGTGCCGTCGGCCAGATTGATGCCGTGCTTGCCGGTGCCGTCGATGATGTTGTGGTGGAAGGCGACGTTGTTTGTGACGGTCGAGAAGCCGCCGTTGGTGTAGATCTGCAGGCCGTTGCCGCCGGTGATGCGCTCGATCACGTTCCAGCCGACGTCGTACGAGCCGTCGTCGTCGATGTAGATGCCGTGGTTCTCCAGCGGGCTGCTCGACTGCCCCTGCGCGCACGCGATGTCGTGGATGTCGTTGCCCAGGATCACGACGCCCGCGCCCTCGCCGCTGATCGCGCCCGCCTTCGCGTTGCCGGGCGACGCGAGCGTGGACGGCCAGGGTCCGAGGTCGTTGCCGACGATGCGCCACGGGCCGGCCGCGTACTGGAGGTTGACCGGCGCGCCGTCGGTCATGGTCGTCGCGCTCGCCTCGAGGTGGAGGTTCGAGATCGCGACGTACTCGCCCGTCACGCCGTGGTACGCCGAACTCGGCCCCTCGATGCCGCCGCGATGGGCCGCCGGCGTCACGTAGTGCACGTCCTCGGGCTTGTTCCCGTTGACCGGCCCCGGATAGGACGTGACGTGGATCCAGCCGGTCCGGGCGACGCCGGTAGGCGCCGTGCCCTTCTTGCTGGTGTCGCTGCCGCTGAAGCGCAGCCAGGTATCGTCCACGCCCGTGACGTCCGTCCACGTGCCGCCGCGCACCACGACCTGGTCGCCCGGGTGCAGCGACGCGTACGCGCTGGCGCCGGACGAGCCCACCTGCAGGTGCCGGAACGGGTGCGTGATGTCGTCGACGACGGCGGTGCTGTCGTTGCCGTTCTGGGCGACGAACAGGATGTGGCCCGGGTTGGGCGTGAACGTGACGTCGGAATTGCTGGCGGTGCCCCCCACCGAGACGACGATGGGCTGCGCGGTGCCCAGCGGCTTGCCGGAGAGCGCACCGACCTGCACGATGATCTCCTGCAGGCCCAGGCGCGCGGAGACCTTGGACGGCCCGAGGTAGCGGTAGTTCGCGACGGCCACGCCGCCGATGGTGACCTTCGTGGTCGCGCCCAGTCCGGAGGCGCCGCCGAAGTTGCGGCCGAAGATCGACAGGTAGGCGCCGAGGTTGTTCTCGCCGCCGCTGACGGGCCCGCTGGGGACGTCGGTGAACAGCACGACCGGGCCCCCGCTGGGGGCGGGCGCGGGGGGCGGCACGGGAGTCGGGGTGGGCGCAGGGGCCGGTGCGGGCGTCGGGGTGGGCGCAGGGGCCGGCGCGGGCGCGGGCGTCGGGGTGGGCGCGGGCGTCGGGGTGGGCGCGGGTGCCGGCGCGGGCGTCGGGGCAGGCGCAGGCGCCGGCGCCGGAGTGGGCGCGGGTGCCGGCGCGGGCGTCGGGGTGGGCGCGGGTACCGGCGCCGGCGTCGGGGTCGGCGCAGGCGTCGGGGTCGGCGCGGGTGCAGGCGTCGGCGCGGGGGCCGGAGCCGGCGTCGGGGTGGGGGCCGGAGCCGGCGCGGGCGTCGGAGACGGCGCGGGCGTCGGCGTCGGGGCGGGCGTGGGCGCGGGTGCCGGCGCAGGGGTGGGACCATCTGCGGCCTGCGCCACTGCGCCATCGCCGCCGCCGCCGCAAGCGCTCAGGGCAACGCAGCCCATGAGCGCGGCCAGTCGCGCCATCGCGCCGTGTCGAATCATCGTCTGTCCCTCTCGTGCCAGGCGCCCAACGCGCGCAAGGACGCAGTTCTACAGGCTCGAGCGCGCAGCGCGGGCGCGAAGATGTGTGCAAACGTTCAGCCCGACAGCGCGGGCGAGGGGCTCACCGAAGACCCCCTTCGGGGCACTCCGCACGAGGGGCGGGGCGCTGCGGTGCGTGCGCGGACCGGGCGTGTCGGCGCTCGCCGCACGGACACGTCCTGATGCTTCCAGGTGGTGCCCCGGGCCGGACTCGAACCGGCATGCCCGTGAGGGCGCGGGATTTTAAGTCCCGAGTGTCTGACCAATTTCACCACCGGGGCGCCGGCGCATTGTGGCAGCAGCCGGGCGCATGGATGGGATGGCACACCACTTGCCCTGTCGAGCAGACGACCGCCTTCAAGGAGCCGGCCATGGATTGGCATTGCATCAAGTTCGACCGCCGCGGCGCGCATGAATCGGAGGCCGCGGAGCTCGTTCTGGCCCTCGAGGACGCCTACGGCAGCGCAGGCGAGCCGCCGGCGGCGGAGGTGTTCATGGCGCACGGCCGCGTGGGCGACTACGCGTTCTACCTGTCGCCCGAGGCGGCACGGATGGCGCCGGCCGTGCTGCAACGTTTCCATGCGGTGCTGTGCGAACCGCCAGTCGACCTGCATCGCTGCACGCCGATGATCCTGTGATCCGCGGGCCGGTCGCGATAATCGCGCCCCATGTCGAACGATGATTCCCGCGTCCTCGCGCACCACGAGATATTCATGGCCTGGATCCGCGGCTGGGCCCACAGCCGCGAGGTGCCGCCGCCGGTCCCGCACGCCGACGGCTTCCGCATCGAGGTCGGCCTGCCGCTGCAGGCCGCCCGCTACGTCTTTCCCCATCCGTCGCCCGCGCTGCGCGAACTCGGCCGGACGGTCGTGCAACCCTGGGTCTTCCTGAAGGCCTGCGCCACCTCCGAGCAGCTGCGCGAGCTGCTTCCCGCGCACTGGCGCATCGAGGACCAGCACTGGATGATGACCTGCGACGCGCGCCCGTTCCCGGGCGCCGCCGCCGTCCCGCCGGGCTATCTGCTGCAGATCGAGGACGACAGCGCGCGCACGGGCCGCGGCCACGTGCGCATCGACGCGCCCGACGGCACGCCGGCCGCGTCGGGCCACGTCGGGTTGCACGATCCGCTGGCGATCTACGACCGCATCGTGACCGACCCGGCGCACCAGCGGCGCGGTCTGGGGCGCGCGGTCATGCACGCGTTGCAGGCGCTCGCGCACGCGCACGGGCGTCACGCGGGCGCGCTCGTGGCCACCGACCAGGGTCGCCGCCTCTACGAATCGCTGGGATGGCGCCTGCACGCGCCCTGGGCAGGCGCCGTCATTCCCGGGACGAGCGACGTCGCCTGACCGGGCGCGATGCCGGCCGCGACTTCGCGCCATGGGGGAATCGTCCCCGCGCTCAGGCGGCCAGGTGCTGGCGCGAGTCGTTGGCCGCGGTGGCGGGCTTGCCGATGCCCGCGGTCGCGCGCGCCGCGACGCGCCGGGCGAGGACCGCGCGCATGCGGCGGCGCAACGGCCACAGCATGGCCAGCACCACCAGCGCGAGCCCGGCCAGCAGCGGCGCCCTGTCCCGCCAGCCGTCCGAGTGCGCCGTCGACAGGCTGAAGCGCAGCAGGTCCTGCGCCTTGCCGATGTCGGCCGCGAAGCCGGCGACGGCGGCGGCGCCGATGCGGTCCTTCGTGATCTCCAGGACGTCGTCGGACTCCAGCTCGCGGCCATGCACGCGCACCGACTTGTGCAGGCTGAACGCGTCGTTGGTCACCGACTGGTCCATCTTGCGATCGGGCCAGGCCAGCGGCAGCCGCACGTGCAGGTGCTCGTGCACCGACTGCGGGCCGTGCAGCGCGAGCGGCATGCTGCGGATCGGCTCGGCAGGCGCCTGCAGCTCGTTGTCGATCTCCGGCGCGCGGAAGCGGGCCTGGTGCGCGCCGTGGCCGTCGTCGGGCCAGAAGTCCTTGACGGCGTAGTGCTCGGTCACGACCACGGTGTTGGCGCCCGGGTCGTCCTGCACCTCGAACGGCGCGGCGACGCGGATGCCCGGGTAGCTGGCGGCGTAGAAGTTGAGATAGCTGCGCTGCAGCTCGCCGCGCTCGCCGTTGCCCAACTGGTCGCGCATCATGTCGGCCGAGAAGCCGCGGTACGTGGTGTGCACGTCGTAGCGCACCGGCTTGTCGAAGCCGTCGCGGCTGTCGACGTCGATGCGCACGTCGCGCGCATGCGCATCGACGGCGGGCGCGGGCATCGCAGCCAGCGCGCTGCTGCGGCCGTCCAGCACGAGGGCGCGCGCGTAGCCGGGCTGCGTGACCGTGGCCAGCGTGCCCTGCTGCGGTGCGCGCGTCGGGTCGAGCCAGGCGTCGCGGCCGTCGTGGCGCACGCGCACGATGACGTGGTCGAACGAACCGGCGCCCGGCAGGTCGCGCGCGATGTCTTCCTGGCGGTCGGTGTTGACCAGCGCCGGGCTGGCGTCGATGCCGAGTGCGCGCAGCATCGTCACCATCAGCAGCGCCTTCTCCTTGCAGTCGCCCCAGCGGCGCGCCCAGACCATGTCGGGCGCGGTCGGCGCATGCGTGCCGGCGCCGATCTCGACGCCGAGGTAGCGCACCTGCTGCTGCACCAGCCGCAGCACGGCCACGACGCGCTCGTCGTCGCGCGAGACCTGGCGCGCGACGCCGTCGACGGCCGATCGCAGCCCGGGGCCGAGGCGCGCGGGCACGGCGTACAGCCGCTCGGCCCAGCGCGCGACGTCGGCCCACGACGCGAAGTCGCTCCACTCGACCCACGGGTACGGGTTGTACGAGCCCGGCACCGACGCTTCCACGCGCAGGGCGGGCACGTCGCGCAGGTCCCAGGCGCGCTCGACGAAACCGCCGGCCTGCGACAGCTGCGGGGCCGGCGCGCCGCTCAGCGCCGCGACGCGCACGTCCAGGCCCGCCGCGGCCGACAGCCGCCGATGCACCTGCGCGACGGGCAGCTCCCACTGCATGTCGAAGTCGCTGGCATGGTGGCCCTGGAACACGGGGTTGATGCCGGCGCGCGCATAGGCGAATTCGACGGTGTCGCCGACGCGCACATCGGGCACGTCCAGCACCACCGACTTGCGGCCGTCGTAGATGCGCGACTCGAGCCCGCGCTCGCGCTGCAGCACCTTCACCCGGGCCTCGCGCAGCCGCGAGATGCGCCGGCCGTCGCGGATCACGTCCAGCCGCACCAGCGTCAGCGTCTCCCACGACGGGTCGAACGCGATCTCGTGGTGGCTCAGCGCGTCGATGCCCTTGTCGGTGACGGCCTCGCTGATCTCGCGGTGCCAGCGGCCGCCGGTGCCCGGCCCGAGCCGCACCTGGTCGTCGATGAGGTCGTAACGCAGGCCGTAGGCCACGTTGGCCGCATCGGTCCGCGGGGGCGGCAGCGTCGCGAGCGCGACCGGCTGGACCCAGGCGGGCGCCGGCCCGATGCGGTACTCGGCGGCCCGCGCCGCGGCGCAGGCCAGCAGGCCCGCCGCGAGCGCCAGCCGCGCCGCGCCTGAACGCTTGCCTGCGGGCATCCCGATCTCCCTTGCGACTGTCGAAGGCGCGCCCGTTCATCGGGCGTCGTGCGAGCCTCGATTTTCGCCGCCCGCGCGTGGCGCATCGATCGGGGCGCGCCCGTCCCCAAAAAGGGTGGGCGCGCCCTGCACGCCGGCCTCAGGCGGTGGCCGGATCGCTCACGCGCGGACGCCCGTTCTCGACCCGGCCCGCCACGCGGCGCAGGAACGCCGGGCTGGCGTCGCAGGTCACGGACAGGTCGTACCAGCCGCAGGTCTCCTCGACCGGCCAGCGCTCCTCGGCCGACTGGCCCGGCACCAGGTGGACGCGCCGCGCCGGCGAGCGCGAGTACGCGTTGGGTGCGACGGTCAGCGTGACGGCGGTCGTGCCCTCGTTGGACAGCCGCAGCCGCACGCAGTCGTCGCCGAAGCCGCCGTGCTCGACGCGTGCTTCCGGCGCGATGCTCGCCCGGCCCGACGCCGCCGCCGCGTCGCCCGCGAACTCGCGGTGGAACGCGCCCGGCCCGGTCACGACGAAGGCGTAGCGGCCGTTGGCCGGCACGGTCGTCCACGTGTCGTGCAGCGCCTTGCCCGGCTCGACCGTGTACGTGCGCGGGGCATCGGCGCTGCCCGCTACGCTGACGCGCAACACCGCGCCGGCATCGCCGCGGTTGGCGAAGTCCAGCACGAAAGTGCGGTGCGCCGGGTCGATGCGGCCGTGCACGGCCAGGTTGTACGGCAGCGCGCGCGACCACTTGAGGCCGCGCTCCTGCCTGGGCATCGCCTGCACCGACGGCGGGATCGGCACGTAGCTGTCGTGGCGCAGCGCGTCCTGCGGCAGGTAGCCGGCCGTGGCGGGCAGCACCGGCACGGCGTCGTTGGGGCTGGCGAAGTTGAAGGCCGAGGTCAGGTCGCCGGCGACCGCGCGGCGCCACGGCGTGATGTTGGTCTCGCGCAGGCCCGGCCGGCCCTGGCCGAAGCGCCGCTCGATGAAGCGGATCAGCGACGTGTGGTCGAACACCTCCGAGCACACCCAGCCGCCCTTGGTCCACGGCGAGACCACGATCATCGGCACGCGCTGCCCCATGCCGAACGGACCGGCCGGGTAGCTCGCGTTGCCGGCGAAGAAGTCGTTGGCCGTCGGCACCGTCGACTGCCCCTGCGCGGGCGTCTGCGCGGGCGTGGGCGGCACCACGTGGTCGAAGAAGCCGTCGTTCTCGTCGTAGGTGATGAACAGCGCCGTCTGGCTCCAGAGCTCCTCGTTGGAGGTGAGGATGTCCAGCACCTGCGACGTGTACCAGGCGCCGAAGTTCGGCGCCCAGTTCGGATGTTCGCTGAACGCTTCGGGCGCCACGATGTACGAGACCTGCGGCAGCGTGCCCCTGGCGACGTCGGCCTTGAGGATGTCGAAGAAGGTCTGCGTGGCGTCGCCCGCGACGTTGGTGCCGGTGCGCGCGCCTTCGTACAGCGGCGAGCCGGGCTGCGCGTTCTGGTACTGGTGGAAGTACAGCAGCGAGTTGTCGCCGTAGTTGCCGATGTAGGGATTCGAGGTCCAGCCCCAGAAGCCGTCGGCGGTCAGGCCGGTGCCGATGTCCTGGTAGACCTTCCAGCTGATGCCGGCGGCCGTGAGGCGCTCCGGGTAGGTCGACCACCCGTAGCCCGCCTCGGCGTTGTCCACGACGGGGCCGCCGCCCGAGCCGTCGTTGCCGACCCAGCCGGTCCACATGTGGTACCGGTTCGGGTCGGTCGGGCCCAGCAGCGCGCAGTGGTAGGCGTCGCACACGGTGAACGCGTCGGCGAGCGCGTAGTGGAACGGGATGTCCTGGCGCGTGAGGTAGGCCATCGTGTTCGTGCCCTTGGCCGCGATCCACTGGTCGTAGCGCCCGCCGTTCCAGGCCAGGTGCGTGGTGGACCAGTTGTGCGGCGTGCCGTCGAGGAACTGCAGGCCCAGGTTGGGCGCGTCGGGATGGAACGGCAGCAGCTCGCCGCCGTTGTTCGGCTGGTGCCACACGCTCTTGCCGTTGGGCAGCGTGGCCGGGCGCGGATCGCCGAAGCCGCGCACGCCCTTCATCGTGCCGAAGTAGTGGTCGAACGAGCGGTTCTCCTGCATCAGGATGACGATGTGCCGGACGTCCCTGATCGTGCCCGTCTCGCGATGCGCCGGGATGGCCAGCGCCTTCTGGATCAGGCCGGGCACGGCGTTGGCGCCGACGGCACCGGCCGAGGCGGCGAGGCGGAGGAAGTTGCGGCGATTCGATTGGGTCATCGGGGGCTCCTGGCGCGTGGCGACGCGTTGCTTGTCGAGCCCCGGATGCTCGGAAGGTGCGATGTCAGCGCGGTGACATCGCACCCACCCCCCTAGCCTGCCTTGCGTGAAGCTTTCCGTGGGGTGACGGCCCCGCCGATGGACACGCCGTCGTCATATGGGCTGCCCACGATCGCGGCTCGGCCGGTGGTGGCGCATTCCCGCGAACCGCCCGCCGCGAGAACCACAAGTCAAGCCAGGAGCCAGACAGCCATGAAGAAACTCTTCCTCGCCGCGTGCATCGCGGCGTCGTTCGTCGCGGGCGGCGCCCATGCCGCGCAGGGCCGCGTGCCCGAGGGCATCCCGTCGCTCGACCATGTCTTCGTGATCATGATGGAGAACCACGCGTACGCGCAGGTCGCGGGCAACCCGCAGGCGCCGTTCATCAACGCGATGATGGCCAAGGCCAATGTCGCGAAGAACTACTACGCGATCGCGCACCCCAGCCTGACGAACTACCTCGAGGTGGTCGGCGGCTCCAACTTCAACAACCTGTCCGACCAGTACCCCGACTGGCACGACACGGCCTGCATCTCGAGCATCGCCCCGGGCCGCGCCACCAACACCGACAGCCCGGACACCGGCACCATCTGCCCGATCGCCGGCCATCACGGCAGCGATGCGCCCACGCCGGCGCTGGACCTGACGATGAACGAGACCTCGGCCCCGCCGCTGACCAACATCGACGGCACGCGCTCGATCCCCGCCAGCAACGACATCGACGGCATCACCATCGCCGACCAGCTCGTGCGCGCCGGCAAGACGTGGAAGAGCTACCAGGAAGGCCTGCCCGAGACCGGCGCCGACGGCGTCAACATCAGCGACGGCTTCTACAGCGTGGGCGGCAAGAACGCGAAGGGCGTGGGCGTCACGTCCGACTTCGCGGCGCTGTCGACGGCCGGCAACCCGGTGTCGGCGGCCAACGTCGTCGCCCTGTACGCGGTCAAGCACAACCCGTTCGCCTACTTCGCCTCGGTGCAGGAAGGCTGGAACCCCGAGCTCAGCATGCACCGCATGGCCGGCTTCGACGGCGAGAACGGCCTGTACGCCGACCTCAAGGCCGGCCACGTGCCCAACTTCGCCTTCATCGCGCCGAACCAGTGCGAGGACATGCACGGCCGCGGCAACGGCACGGCGTTCTGCAACTACGACGCCGACGACAACGGCACGCAGACCGGCCTGAACCCGTCGCTGATCCTGCAGGGCGACATGGCCGTTCAGCGCATCGTCACCGCGATCAAGGCCTCGCGCACCTGGGCCGAGCGCCGCAGCGCGATCGTCATCCTGTGGGACGAGAACGACTACAGCACGCGCACGTCCAACCAGGTCGTGACCATCGTCGACACGAACTACGGCCAGCACCGCGTCGCCAGCACGAGGTTCTACGACCACTACTCGCTGACGAAGACGCTGGACGCCGCGTTCGACCTGCCCTGCCTGAACCACGCCTGCGACAACGGCGTGGAGGTGATGTCGGACCTGTTCCGCCCCTGATGCGATCCTGCCGCGCCCGGGCGGGCCGCACTGCCCGATGAGCCGCGCCGCGCTCGCGCTGGCCCCGCTGCTGCTCGCCGTGTCCGCACCCGCGGATGCGGCGGGCAGCGCCGTTCCCGCGGTCCCGCCCCCCGCGGCGAGCGCGCCGGCGGACGCCCTGCCCTTCGACCCGCGCAGCACCGGCACGGCACCGTGCGGCCGCGGCGTGCCCGCCCCCGGCCACGCGATGCCCGAGCTGCGGCCGGCCGCCGGCGGCGCGACGCTCGCCGTGCGGCAGGACGGCATGCGCCTGTGCTACGTGGCCGACGGCGTCGCCGACGCGCCCGTCCTGCGCGCGCGGCCCGGCGGCGAGCTCGTGCTGACGCTGCGCAACGAGATCACCGACCCGTCGCGCATCGAGGCGGCGATGGCGCCGGGCAAGCTGCGCATCGCCAACGACCCGGTGCCGGAGTCGCCCGGCTTCTACGAAGTGCAGCCCGGCATGCACCACGCCGCCACCGGCGCGACCAACCTGCACGTGCACGGTTTCGCGGTGCCCCCGGTCGCGCCTCAGGACGACGTGCTCACCGTCTGCACCGATCCGGCCAGCGGGCCCGCCGGTTGCGGCCGGCGCGAGTTCACCTACCGCTGGCGCATCCCGGCCACGATGCCCGGGGGCCTGTACTGGTACCACCCGCACATGCACGGCGAGGTGCAGGCGCAGATGCTGATGGGGCTGGCCGGCGCCATCGTCGTCGAAGGGCCGGAGCACGACGCGCGCGCCCGGGCCGGCATCGTCGAACGCGTGCTCGTCGTGCGCCAGACGCAGGACCAGGACGCCGGCAGGACGCCCGCGCAATCGATGACCGCCGCCGCACGCGCGCCGGCGTCCGCGCCCGGCGCGCCTGCCGTGCCCGGCAACGCGGTCGACACGGCGCACGAGCTGCTGTGCACCGCCAGCTCGGGCATCGACCAGATCAGCCTGAACGGCACGCCGGTGCCCCTCGGCGACGCGCCCGACGAATCGCTGGCGCGCTTCGAGATCGACGCCGGCACGCGCCAGTACTGGCAGCTGCTCAACGCCGCCACCGACGCATTCCTCAGCCTGTCGCTGCAGGACGAGCAGGGGCGTGCGCTGCCGCTGCAGGTCGTCGCGCGCGACGGCAGCCCGCTGACCGACGACGCGGGCCACCGGCTGCAGCCGGCGCCGACCATCGAGGCGCTGCCCGTGCCGCCCGGCGGGCGCCTCGAGTTCTGGGTCGCCGCGCCGCCGCCGGGCGTCAAGGCGACCCTCGTGACGCACGCGATCGACACCGGCTGCGCCGGCGACCGGCTGCCCGAACGCCGGCTCGCGGTGGTCGTCGCGCGCGGGGACGCGCCGGCGCGCGTCACGCCCGCGCCCGCGCCCGCCCCCGCCCCCGCGCACGCGGCCGGCGTGCACGACGCGTTCACCGGACTGTTGGCACGCCAGGTCGACCGCCGCCGCGTCATCGCGCTGGCCGAATACCCCCGGCCCGGCGCGGACGACCAGACCGACTTCTACATCGCCGAGCGCCGGCCAGGCGCGGTGCTACGGCCCTACATGATGGGCGACGCTCCCGCGATCACCGTGAGGGCGGGCACGACCGAGGAATGGGTGATCGAGAACTGGACGAACGAGCTGCACACCTTCCACATCCATCAGCTGCACTTCCGCGTGCTGGAGGTGGACGGCCGGCGCGAGGCCGCGCCGCCGTTGCTCGACGTCGTCGAAGTGCCGTATGCCACGGCCACCGGCTTGCACAGCAAGGAAGGCCCGGTGCGCCCGGGGCGCGTCCGCATCCGCATGACCTTCCCGGCGGCATTGGCCGGGGATATCCCCTTCCATTGCCATTTGGTCGACCACGAGGACAACGGCATGATGGCAGTGCTCAGAATCGAGAAGCCCGGCGCGCCGCCGCGGCACGCGGAAGCGCTGCCGATGGCGGCCATGCATCACGGGCAGTGACCGTCGCACCGCTGACACGGACGCCGCGCACGCTCGCCGCATCTCGTTGCCAGGGGTCCGCCATGTTCCACCGTCCGCCACGCGCGCTCGTCGCGCTCGCCATCGCCCTGTCCGCCACCGCCGCTTCGCCGTGGGGCGCGGACGGCCATCGCACGGTCGGTGCGCTGGCCGACCGGCTCATCGCGGGCACCCACGCCCAGGCTCGGGTGCGCGCGCTGCTGGGCGATCTCACGCTGGAGCAGGCGTCGGTGTGGGCCGACTGCGCCAAGGGGGTCGATCCGGCGAAGAACTATGCGTACACCTCGGCCGGCAAGTTCCCGGAGTGCGCGGTCTTCGAGACGCCCGAGGGCGAGGCCGAGATGATCGACTTCGTCCGGCGCAACGACACGAACTGCCCGCGCGCGCCGGGCGACGCGCCGTGCCATGCGCAGTACCACTACACCGACGAGTCCTTCCAGCGCCGGCGCTACCACCGGGGCGACGTGGGCACGCGCGACTACGACGTCGTCGCGGCGATCGCCGCGAGCCTCCACGTGCTCGAGGGCGAGCCCGCGCCCGCGCCGTTCGACATCAAGGACAAGCGCGAGGCGCTGCTGCTGCTGTCGCACTACGTGGGCGACATCGCGCAGCCGCTGCACGTGGGCACCGCCTACCTGCAGCCGGACGGCACCGTCGTGGACACGCAGGCGAGCACCTTCGATCCGGCCACCGACACGCAGGGCGGCAACAGGATCGTCACGATCCGCGTGGCCACCAACCACCGCAGCGAGACGCTGCACGCCACCTGGGACGACATCCCCGAGGCCCTGCACTCGAATCACATCGATGCCGGGTGGCTCATGCTGGCGCGCGCCGAGCCGGCTCCGCGCGGCGACATGCAGGCGTGGCCGGCGCAATGGGCGAGCAGCACTCTGACGCAGGCGCGGCTTGCGCTGAAGGACCTGCGCTTCGGCCCCGAGCAAGGCCCGCAGTGGACGGTGCCGCTGACCGGCCGCTACGACGATTCGATGGCACCGATCAAGAAGCGCCAGCTCACCGCCGCGGGCGCACGCCTGGCGCGCACGCTGATGGCGATCTGGCCGTGACCGGGCGTCGCCGCGCGGTGCGCGCCGGTCGAAGCCTTCGCGGTCCGCGGGCGCTCTTGGCGCCGGGTCAATCGACCAGTTGGCCCATCGTCTTGGCACCCAGCGATTCGCCGTGGGCGCCCATGACGCGCGAGATCTCGCGATAGGCGCTCGCCTGCACGCGCTCGGGCAACGGCACGAACTTGGCCTGGCGTGCCAGCGCGTCGCCATGCAGGTAGGCCCAGGTCAGGAAGCGCAGCGTGCGCTCGGCGCGGTCGCCGGCCGCCGCGACGCGCGGCACCGCCACGTAGGTGCCCATCGTGATGGGCCAGGTGCCGGAGCCTCCGAGGTCGTTGAGCTCGGTCGAGAAGTCGCCCGAGGTGTACCAGGTGCTGTGCGTCACGGCCTGGTGGAAGCCGTCGACACCGGCGCTCACCCACTGGCCGTCGGCGTTCTTCACGGACACGGCGGTGAGCTCGTCGTCCAGCACGTAGTTGTAGTCGATGTAGCCGATCGAGTCCTCCGTCGCCTGCACCGTCTTCGCGACCTCGCCGCTGCCCTTGACGGCCAGCGTGCCCGCGGGCCAGTCGAAGTGGCTGGCCACGCCGTACTTCGCCTTCCAGGCGGGGCTGGTGCGCGAGAGGTAGTCCGAGAAGTGGTACGTGGTGCCGGAGCCGTCGGCACGCGCGACGACGCGGATCGCATGGCCGGGCAGCTTGAGGCCGGGGTTGAGCGCCTTGATCTCCGGCGCGTCCCATTGCGTGACCTGGCCCGAGAAGATGCGGCCCAGCAGGTCGCCAGTCAGGTGCAACTGGTTCGGGCCGACCTTGCCGACGTTGACGACCGGCACGACGCCGGTGATGACCGTCGGGAACATCACGAGGTCGTTCTTCTTCAGGTCGGCCGCGCTGGCGATGACGTCGGACGCGCCGAAGTCGACCTCGTGCCTGTTGATCTTGGCCATGCCGGCGCCCGAGCCGACCGGCGCGTACTCGAGCATCGCGCCGCGCGCCTTGGCGTACTCGCTGCCCCAGATCTTGTAGACGGGGGCGGCCGCCGAGGAGCCGGCGCCGGTGATGGAGTCGGCAGGGGCCGCCTGCGCGGCGCCGGCCAGGGCGGCGCCGACGAGCGCCAGGGTGAGGAAGGTGCGGAGGTTCGTCATGGAGAGGGAGGGGCCAACGACTGTTTTGGGGGCAACCCGGCATTTTCCCTGATCCCGATGACAAGGTCATGTGCACTCGTCACAACGCGCCTGGACTTGCCCCTCCGGACGCCGGACCGACCCCTCCCGCCCGGTGCGCGCCGGCCATCGAACTAGGGGGCGTCGAGCGCCGACACGAAATGGTCACGGCGCGGTCACGGCGCGCTCCGACAGTCGCAGATCCCGCGCGTCCCACGAGGTCGCGCGCCATGAACGACAACGGAGTGAGAGCAATGAACAAGCACCTGATGGCCGCGGCGATCGCTGCCGCCATGATCGCGCCCGCCGCGCACGCGACCACCGTCGCCCTGCCCGGCAACGACAGCTGGGCCGAGTTCGACGTCGACGCCACCATCGCGCAGGATTTCGGCAATGGCTGGATCGACACGAACGACGGCTCCGCGCTGAACTTCACGTTCACGGTCGCCCCGGGCATGCACGGCGTGCTGACCGTCGTCGACGCCGGCTTCGCCGGCGACACGTTCACCATCGCCAACTCGGGCAGCGTCATCGGCACGACCTCGAGCGTCCCCGCGGGCCAACCCATCGGCGCCACCGTCCTCGACTACGACGACGCGCTGGCGAACCCGGCCTACAGCCGCGGCGTGTTCACGCTGGCCCCGGGCAGCTACAGCATCAGCGGCTCGCTACTGCAATCGGTGCTCGGCGACGAAGGCGCGACCAGCGGCGGCGTTCGCCTGGCCGTGTCGGCCATCCCCGAGCCAGCGGGCCCGACGCTGCTGCTCGCCGGCCTGGGCGTCGTCGGCCTCATGGCCCGCCGCCGCAAGTCGGCCAACGCGATCTGAGGAGCCCCGCCCCATGAAGACTTCCCTGTCCGCCTTCGGCCGCACGCTCCTGGCCGCCACGCTCGCCGCCGGCTTCGCCACGGCCGCCTCCGCGCAGACCGCCCCCGCGCCGATCAACGTCAAGATCATCGGCTTCAACGATTTCCACGGCAACCTGCAGTCGCCCGGCACCTTCGGCCAGAACACCCTCGTTCCGTCCGCCCAGCGCCACGCCGTGGGCGGCGCCGAATACATCGCGGCGTATGTCGCGCAGCTCAAGGCGCAGAACCCCAACAACGCGGTCGTCGGCGGCGGCGACTTCATCGGCGCCTCGCCGCTGATCTCCGCGCTGTTCTTCGACGAGCCTGCGGTCGAGGTGATGAACCACGTCGGCGTCGACTTCACCTCCGTCGGCAACCACGAGTTCGACAAGGGCTCGGTCGAACTGAAGCGCCTGCAGAACGGCGGCTGCAAGATCACCAACGGCCAGCCTGATCCGAACAGCTGCAAGGGCCTGGGTTCGGCGACGCCCGGCACGTTCGACGGCGCGCACTTCAAGTGGCTGTCGGCCAACGTGATCGAGAACGCCACCGGCCGCACGTTGCTGCCGCCGTACGGCATCAAGACGTTCAACGGCGTCAAGGTCGCGTTCATCGGCATGACGCTCAAGGGCACGCCCGGCATCGTCACGCCCACCGGCGTGGCGGGCCTGAGCTTCCAGGACGAAGCCGACACCGTCAATGCGCTCGTGCCGCGCCTGCGCGCGCAGGGCATCGAGGCGATCGTCGTGCTGGTGCACCAGGGCGGCTTCCAGACCAGCCCCAACGTCGGCGACATCAACGGCTGCGACGGCAACCTGAAGAATGCCGACGGCAGCAAGTCCGACATCGAGAACATCGTCAACCGCCTCGACGACGCGGTCGACCTCGTGATCAGCGCGCACACGCACGCCGCGTACAACTGCTCGGCCAACACGGTCGACGTGAAGAACGTCGGCGGCAGCGCGCAGTCGACGCCGCGCCCGACCGGCCTGGCCAACAAGGCCGGCCGCCTGATCCCGGTGACCAGCGCCAGCGCGTTCGGCCGCATCGTCACCGACATCGACCTGCAGCTCGACCCGAAGACGCACGACGTGACCTCGGTCAGGCCCACCAACCGCCTCGTCGACCGCACCGACCCCGCGATCAACGCCGCGATCACGGCCGACCCGACGGTGCGCAGCATCGTGAACGGCTACAACGCGCTCGTCTCGCCGCTGGCCAACGCGGTGGTCGCGACGATCACCGGCCCGCTGCCGAACTCGGCCAACGGCGCCGGCGAGATGCCCGCGGGCGACCTGATCGCCGACGCGCAGCTGGCGGCCACGCAGCCGGCCTCGCTCGGCGGGGCGCAGATCGCGTTCATGAACGCCGGCGGCGTGCGCAACCCGGGCTTCGTCACGGCCACGAACACGTACCCGTACGCGCTGACGTATGGCGACGCGTTCACGGTGCAGCCGTTCGGCAACAGCCTGGTCACGATGACCGTCACCGCCATGCAGCTGAAGGCGCTCCTCGAGCAGCAGTTCAGCGGCTGCGCCGGCCAGACGGCCAACCGCGTGATGCAGACGTCCAACGGCCTGAAGTACTCGTGGAGCGCCAGCGCGCCGGCGTGCTCGAAGATCGTCGATGCCAGCTACACGCCGACCGACGTCACCGTCGCGCCGCCGGTGGTCACCGGGCCGACCGAGATCATCGTCAGCGGCGGCGCCGTGCAGAACCCGGGCAAGACCTACCGCATCACCGTCAACAACTTCATGGCGACGGGCGGCGACGGCTTCGGCGTGCTGCTGGGCGGCACCAACGTCCAGGGCGGCGCGCAGGACATCGATGCGCTGGTGGCCTACCTGGCCAGCTTCAAGTCGCCCAAGCCGGCGTACGACCCGAGCCTGCCGGCGATGGGCATCCCGCGCGTGACGCAGCTGCCTTGAGCGTCGTCGCGCTGGCGCGGCGCGGGAGCGTCGCGCTGCTGATCCTGGGGGCGTGCGGCGCGCTGCACGCCCACGACGGCGAGGCCGCCGCCGCGGCGCGGATGCCGCAGCGCGTGGCGCTGCTGGCACGCGCGCAGGCCGAACTCGAACACGGCGACGCCAGCGCCGCGCTCGACGACTTCGAGCGCGCCGCGATGATGCTGCATGCCGCGGACGCCGAGCTGGGCCTGATCCGCGCCGCGATGCAGGACGGCCAGTACCGCCGCGCGCTCGCGTTCTGCGCCCACACCGCCGGCGAGCACACGGACGACGCCGACGGCGGCGTGCTGTACGCCTGGCTGCTGCGCATCGGCGGCCAGGCGGTGCAGGCCTCGCGCACGCTCGCGGACGCGCGGGCACGCGCGCCTGGGGATGCGCTGGTCGCCGCGGTCGACCGTGCGTTCGCGTCGCCGCTGCCCGTCGCCGATGGCGTGCTGCTGCAGCCGGCGCATCGGCTGGCGCCGTGGCCCGTGATTCTGGGCACGCAGGCGCCGCCGCCGGCGTCCGCCCGCTTCGCCTCGAACGCGGTGCTGGTCGACGACGGCGGCGCCGCGCTGCTGCCCCTGTCCGCCCTGCCGTCGCTCGCGAACGCGCGCGTGTGGGTGCGCAACGGCCTCGGACAGGCGACGGCAGCGACGCCGGACGCCGGCGACGCCGCGCTGTCGGCGCGCGGTCTCGCTCGCCTCGTGCTGGCCGCCCGGATGCCGCTCGGCGACTCGAAGGCGACGACCGGCCGCGTGCCGTTCGCGGGCAGCCCGGGTTACGCCCTGCAATTCGGCAACGGCGACGCGCCCGCCTGGCCGGTGCTCACGCAAGGCTTTCTCGGCGGCCTGGTGCGCGACTCCGAACTGCGCAAGCTCGGCTTCGACGGCGGCGCCGGTGCGCCGGTGCTCGACGCCAAGGGAACCCTCGTCGGCATCACGCTGGCACCGGTCGATGGCGATGCGACGTGGCGGCCCCTGCCGTCCTTCGCGGCGTCGCAGCCGCCCGCGCCAGCGCCCGCGGGGCCGGCCCTGGTCGCGCCCGACCAGGTCTACGAATCGGGCCTGCGCCGCGCGCTGCAGGTGCTCGTCGACGCGCCGCGCTGAGGACCTTGTCGCGATTGCCCGCGCGGGCCTGCCGGTCGCATCGCCGGTGATACGCTGGCCGCGCGCGGTGCCGCGTCGACGCGGACCATTGGCGCTCTCCCGCAACGAACCAGGATCACCGACATGACAGACAAGGTAGCCCTCATCACCGCCGGCGGCAGCGGCATGGGCGCCGCGGCCGCGCGCCGGCTCGCCGCGGACGGATACCACGTGGCCGTGCTCTCGGCATCGGGCAAGGGCGAGGCGCTGGGGCGCGAACTGGGCGGCCTGGGCGTGACCGGCTCGAACCAGTCGGAAGACGACCTGCGCCGGCTCGTGGACCAGGCCCTGGAACGCTGGGGCCGCATCGACGTGCTGGTCAACAGCGCCGGCCACGGCCCGCGCGGCCCGGTGCTGGAGATCAGCGACGCCGACTGGCACCTCGGCATGGACACCTACCTGCTCAACGTCATCCGCCCGACTCGCCTGGTGGTGCCCGCGATGAAGCGCCAGCGCGCCGGCGCGATCATCAACATCTCGTCGGCCTGGGCGGTCGAGCCGGCAGCGATGTTCCCGACGTCGGCGGTATTCCGCGCGGGACTGCACGCGTTCACGAAGATCTTCGCGGACACGCACGCCGCGGACAACATCCGCATGAACAACGTGCTCCCGGGCTGGATCGACAGCCTCCCCGCCACCGAGGAGCGGCGCGAGAGCGTGCCGATGCGGCGCTACGGCAGCAGCGAGGAGATCGCAGCGACCATCGCCTTCCTCGCGTCCGGCGGCGGCGCGTACATCACCGGCCAGAACCTGCGCGTCGACGGCGGGCTCACGCGGTCGCTGTGATCGAGCGCGACGCGGCGTGATGTCGCGCCGCACAAAGCAAAACGCCTCGCGACTGCGAGGCGTTTGACTTTGGAGCGGGAAACGAGGCTCGAACTCGCGACCTCAACCTTGGCAAGGTTGCGCTCTACCAACTGAGCTATTCCCGCAAATTTTGGAGGCGCGATCCAGAGTCGAACTGGACTAGACGGATTTGCAATCCGTTGCATAACCGCTTTGCTATCGCGCCGTGGGTCTGCACCTGTGAACCGACGGTGCCGATCGTCGATTCTGACAAAAAAGGGAAGCATGAGCTTCCCTGTTTCGTGAATCCTGGAGCGGGAAACGAGGCTCGAACTCGCGACCTCAACCTTGGCAAGGTTGCGCTCTACCAACTGAGCTATTCCCGCAGGTCACTGCAATTCGACTACTTCTTCGACGTTTTGCGTCGTTGTTTTGTCGTCTTGCTGAAGCTGGCAGTATATGCCGGTTTTGTTTGCCTTGGCAAGCTCGACTGATTCAGTCTGGTTTGCACGACACCGGAAGAACTGCGCCCGGCCGCCTTTCGACGGCCGGGCGCGCATTCTAACTCGCGTTCAGTGCTTGATCGACTCGAGGCCGTCGGCCGGCTTCACGGGCGCTTCCACCACCGGCGCGGCGGCGGCCTCCTTGGCCACCTCCTCGTCGGGCAGCGGCAGCGGCTGTGATTCCAGCGCCACTTCCAGCACCTTGTCGACCCAGCGCACGGGGATGATCTCGATCTGCGACTTCACGTTCTCCGGGATGTCCTGCAGGTCCTTGACGTTCTCCTCGGGGATCATCACCGTGGTGATGCCGCCGCGGTGCGCCGCCAGGAGCTTCTCCTTCAGGCCGCCGATGGCCGTGACCTCGCCGCGCAGCGTGATCTCGCCGGTCATCGCCACGTTGGCGCGCACCGGAATGCCCGTCAGCGCCGAGACGAAGGCCGTGGCCATCGCCGCGCCCGCGCTCGGGCCGTCCTTGGGCGTCGCGCCGTCGGGCACGTGGATGTGGATGTCGCGCTTCTCGAACAGCTCGTCCTTGATGCCCAGCCGCGCGGCGCGGCTGCGGATCACGGTGCGGGCGGCCTCGACCGACTCCTTCATCACGTCGCCCAGCGAGCCGGTGCGGATGATGTTGCCCTTGCCCGGCATCACGGCCGATTCGATGGTGAGCAGGTCGCCGCCGACTTCCGTCCACGCGAGGCCGACCACCTGTCCGACCTGGTTCTTCTTCTCGGCCCGACCGAAGTCGTACTTGCGCACGCCGAGATAGTCGTTGAGGTTCTCCTCGGTGATGACGGCCTTGCCTTCGTGCGTCTTGAGCTGGATGCCCTTGACCACCTTGCGGCAGACCTTGGAGACCTCGCGCTCGAGCGAACGCACGCCGGCTTCCCGCGTGTAGTAGCGGATGATGCCGCGGATCGCACCTTCGGTGAGCTCGAGCTCGTCGGCCTTCACGCCGTTGTTCTCCTGCTGCTTGGGCAGCAGGTAGCGCTGGGCGATGTTGAGCTTCTCGTCCTCGGTGTAGCCCGCCAGGCGGATCACTTCCATCCGGTCCAGCAGTGCCGGCGGGATGTTCATCGAGTTGGACGTGGCGACGAACATGACGTCGGACAGGTCGAAGTCGAGCTCGATGTAGTGGTCGCTGAAGGTGTGGTTCTGCTCCGGGTCGAGCACTTCCAGCAGCGCCGACGACGGGTCGCCGCGGAAGTCCATGCCCAGCTTGTCGATCTCGTCGAGCAGGAACAGCGGGTTGCGCGTGCCGACCTTGGTCAGGTTCTGCAGCACCTTGCCCGGCATCGAGCCGATGTAGGTGCGGCGGTGGCCGCGGATCTCGGCTTCGTCGCGCACGCCGCCGAGGGCCATGCGCACGAACTTGCGGCCGGTGGCGCGCGCCACGGACTGGCCCAGCGAGGTCTTGCCGACCCCCGGGGGTCCGACCAGGCACAGGATCGGCGCCTTGACCTTGTCGACGCGCTGCTGCACCGCGAGGTACTCGAGGATGCGGTCCTTGACCTTCTCGAGGCCGTAGTGATCCTCGTTCAGGACGTCGGACGCGTGGCCAAGGTCGTGCTTGATCTTCGTCTTCTTGGCCCACGGCAGGCCGATCAGCGTGTCGAGGTAGTTGCGCACCACCGTCGCTTCGGCCGACATCGGCGACATCAGCTTGAGCTTCTTCAACTCGCTGTCGGCCTTCTTGCGCGCTTCCTTGGGCATGCGCGCGGCCTTGATCTTCTTCTCGAGCTCCTCGAGGTCGGCACCTTCCTCGCCGTCGCCGAGTTCCTTCTGGATGGCCTTGACCTGCTCGTTGAGGTAGTACTCGCGCTGGCTCTTCTCCATCTGGCGCTTGACGCGGCCGCGGATGCGCTTTTCGACCTGCAGGATGTCGACCTCGTGCTCGAGCAGCTCCAGCAGCTTTTCCAGGCGCTGGGCGATGTCGAACAGGTCGAGGACGGACTGCTTGGCCTCGAGCTTGAGCGGCAGGTGCGCCGCGATGGTGTCGGCCAGGCGGCCCGGATCGTCGATGCCCGCGATGGAGGTCAGGATCTCCGGCGGGATCTTCTTGTTGAGCTTGACGTACTGGTCGAACTGCTGCGTGACGGCGCGGCGCAGCGCCTCGACCTCGGGCGACGTCTCCGTCTGCGGCGCGACGGGGATGGCGTCGGCGACGAAGTGCTCGCCGTTGTCGTTGATGTCTCGCGTGGAGGCGCGCTGGATGCCTTCGACCAGCACCTTCACGGTGCCGTCGGGCAGCTTGAGCATCTGCAGGATGCTCGAGACGCATCCGATCTCGAACATGTCGTCCGCGCGCGGCTCGTCCTTGCCGGCGGCCTTCTGGGCCACGAGCATGATCTGGCGACCCGCCTCCATCGCCGCTTCCAAGGCCTTGATGGACTTGGGACGGCCGACGAACAGCGGAATCACCATGTGCGGGAACACGACGACGTCGCGCAGCGGCAGCAGCGGCAACGTGATCGGTTCGGAAGGCAGGATGGGATGTCCGGACATGGGGGGAAACCTCTCTTTCTCGGGCCCAGATGCGGCCCGAGCATTCAATTACAAGACACCAACCCTATCCTGCGGGATTGCCGCAGGGCTTGCAGCGAGATCAAGCGCTGGCTTTGGCCTGTTCTCGATAGACCAGCAGCGGCTTCGCGTTTTCCTCGATGATGTGCTCGTCGATCACGACCTGCGCCACGCCGTCGAGCAGCGGGAGCTCGAACATGGTGTCGATCAGGGCCTGCTCCATGATGGAGCGCAGGCCGCGCGCGCCGGTCTTGCGCTTGAGCGCCTTGCGCGCGATGGCCGCCAGGGCCGTGGGGCGGATGTCCAGCTCGACGCCGTCCATCATGAACAGCTTCTGGTACTGCTTGACCAGCGCGTTCTTGGGCTCGGTGAGGATCTGCACCAGGGCGTCCTCGGTGAGCTCGCCGAGCGTGGCCACCACCGGGAGGCGACCCACCAGCTCGGGGATCAGGCCGAACTTGATCAGGTCTTCCGGCTCGACCTCGCGGAACAGGTCGGAGACGCGGCGCTCGTCCTTGCTGTGGACGGTGGCCGAGAAGCCGATGCCCGAGCGCTCGGTGCGGCCGCGGATGACCTTCTCCAGGCCGTCGAACGCGCCGCCGCAGATGAACAGGATGTTGGTCGTGTCGATCTGCAGGAAGTCCTGGTTCGGGTGCTTGCGGCCGCCCTGCGGCGGCACCGAGGCCATCGTGCCCTCGATCAGCTTGAGCAGCGCCTGCTGCACGCCTTCGCCCGAGACGTCGCGCGTGATCGACGGGTTGTCGGCCTTGCGCGAGATCTTGTCGATCTCGTCGATGTAGACGATGCCGCGCTGCGCCCGCTCGACGTCGTAGTTGCAGTTCTGCAGCAGCTTCTGGATGATGTTCTCGACGTCCTCGCCCACGTAGCCGGCTTCGGTCAGCGTGGTGGCGTCGGCGATCACGAACGGCACGTTGAGCAGGCGCGCGAGCGTCTGCGCGAGCAGCGTCTTGCCCGAGCCCGTGGGGCCGATCAGCAGGATGTTGCTCTTGGACAGCTCCACCTCGTCCTTCGAGGTGGACATGTGCTTCAGGCGCTTGTAGTGGTTGTACACCGCCACCGACAACGTGCGCTTGGCCACGTCCTGGCCGATCACGTAGTTGTCGAGGCTCGCCTTGATCTCCGACGGCATCGGCAGGTCGGACTTGGACGTCTTCGCGGCGGCGCCCTCGGCGGGCACCTCGTCGCGGATGATGTCGTTGCACAGTTCGATGCACTCGTCGCAGATGAACACCGACGGGCCGGCGATCAGCTTCTTGACCTCGTGCTGGCTCTTGCCGCAGAAAGAGCAGTACAAGACCTTTTCGGCGGAGGTGCCCTTCTTATCTGCCATGGACGTGCTTCGGATGCCTGGAAATGGGGGGATGCAATGGAATGATAGACCAAGCGGCGGGACGCCCCGCCGCCGTGCTCAACCGCGGTTGGCCACGACCTGGTCGACCAGGCCGTAGTTCCTGGCCTCGTCGGCCGACATGAAGTAGTCGCGCTCGGTGTCCGCCTGGATCTTCTCAAGCGGCTGGCCGGTGCGCTCGGCCAGGATCTTGTTGAGCTGCTCGCGCGTCTTCAGGATCTCGCGGGCGTGGATCTCGATGTCCGTCGCCTGGCCCTGGGCGCCGCCCAGCGGCTGGTGGATCATGATCTTGGAGTTCGGCAGCGAGAAGCGCTTGCCCTTCTCGCCCGCCGACAGCAGGAACGCGCCCATGCTGGCGGCCAGGCCGATGCACAGCGTGGAGACGGCGGGCTTGATGAAGTTCATCGTGTCGAAGATCGACATGCCCGCGCTGACGCTGCCGCCCGGCGAGTTGATGTACAGCGAGATGTCCTTGTCCGGGTTCTCGCTCTCCAGGAACAGCAGCTGCGCGACCACGAGGTTGGCCGAATGGTCGTTCACCGGGCCCACCAGGAAGACGATGCGCTCGCGCAGCAGGCGCGAGTAGATGTCGTAGGCGCGTTCGCCGCGGCCGGAGGTCTCGATGACCATGGGCACCATGCCCAGGGCTTGCGTTTCAAGTGCGCTCATGGAGGAGTACTTTTCTTCAGGTGAAAGGGGTCTTTCGGAGACCATTATGTCGCGTCGGGCGCGACCCCACCGTCGGAGATGGCGGTGGAACCCCCCATTGCAAGCTCGACTCCCGAAAAGCGACGGCCCGACCGGAACGGGCGTCCCGCGGCCGCTCCCGCTCCCTGCCCCCGAGCGGCCCGGGGACGCCGGATCCGCCGCGCCCGCCAATCGCGTCCGGAGCTTCCCGGCGGCAGCGCCGGCGAAAGAAAAACGCCCGGCGGTGCCGGGCGTCCTTGTCGAGCCGAACGGGACTCAGGCCGTCATCAGCGCGTCGAACGGCAGTTCCTTGTCCGTGACCTTGGCCTTGGACAGCACGAACTCCGTGACGTTGTTCTCGACGACGATGGCTTCCACCTCGGCCATGCGCGAGCGGTCGGACAGGTACCAGCGCTGCACTTCCACCGGCTTCTCGTAGCTCTGCGACATCTCCTCGATGTGCGCCTGGAGCTGCTCCGGCTTGGCCTGCAGGTTGTTGGCGCGCACCAGTTCGGCGACGACCAGGCCCAGGCGCACGCGGCGCTCGGCCTGGGGCACGAAGATCTCGGCCGGGATCGGGGCCTTGTCGGCATCCTTGACGCCGCGCTGCTTCAGGTCCTCGCGGGCGTTGGCGACGAGGCGCTCGGTCTCGCTCTGCACCAGGGCCTTGGGGAGGTCCAGCGTGGCGGTGGCGGCCAGGGCGTCCATCGCGGCGGCCTTGTTGCGCGCGAGCACGCGGAACTTCACTTCGCGCTCGAGGTTCTTGCGCACGTCGGCGCGCAGGCCGGCGACGGTGCCGTCGGCGATGCCCAGCGACTTCGCGAACGCGTCGTCGACCTCGGGCAGGTGCTGCGCCTCGATCTTCTTCATCGTGACCATGAAGTCGGCTTCGCGGCCGGCCACTTCGGCGCCGTGGTAGTCGGCGGGGAACTGCAGCGGGAAGGTCTTGGACTCGCCGACCTTCATGCCGCGCACGGCCTGGTCGAACTGCTCCAGCATCTGGCCTTCGCCGACCAGGAACTGGAACGCCTCGGCCTTGCCGCCTTCGAACGGCTCGCCGTCGATCTTGCCTTCGAAGTCGATCGTGACGCGGTCGCCGGCCTGGGCGCCTTCGGCGGCCGGGCGCTGGGCGAACGTGCGGCGTTGCTTGCGCAGGATCTCGACCGTCTTGTCGATGGCGGCGTCGTCGACCGTGGTGGTGACGCGCTCGACCTCGGCGGCAGACAGGTCGCCGATGACGACTTCCGGGTAGACCTCGAACGTGGCGTCGAAGTCCATCGAGCCTTCGGCCGACTTCTCCTTCTCGGCGATGCGCGGAGCACCGGCGACGCGCAGCTTGGCCTCGTTGGCCGCGGCGTTGAACGCGGCGCCCAGCTTGTCGTTCATGACCTCGTACTGCACCGAGTAGCCGTAGCGCTGGGCGACGACCGACATCGGCACCTTGCCCGGGCGGAAGCCGTCGGCCTTGACCGTGCGCGACAGCTTCTTCAGGCGGGATTCGACTTCCTTGTTGATCTCGTCGGCCGGGAGGCTCAGGGAGATGCGGCGCTCGAGCTTGTCGAGGGTTTCAACGTTGACTGCCATGATGGGACTCTTGGTTCGCAAATTCTGGTGCGCGGGGCGGGACTCGAACCCGCACGCCGGTGAAGGCGTCAGGACCTAAACCTGGTGCGTCTACCAATTTCGCCACCCGCGCTTCGTGATCCAGGAGCTGGGGACAGGATAGGACGCAAACCCCCCGCTTTCCGGTGAACCGGGGATTCTAACTGCATCCGGCCGGGCGGCCGGATTCTTCACGCAGCAGTTTGCACCGGGCGAACCCTGAACGCGGCGGCGTACATCGCCGGCAGGGCCAGCAGCGTCAGCACCGTGGCGATCAGCAGGCCGCCCATGATGGCCACCGCCATCGGCCCCCAGAACTCGCTCTCGGACAGCGGGATCATCGCCAGCACGGCGGCGGCGGCGGTCAGCACGATCGGACGGAAGCGGCGCACGGCCGACTCGATGATCGCATTCCACGCCGGCACGCCCTGGGCGCGATCCTGCTCGATCTGGTCGATCAGGATGACGGAGTTGCGCATGATCATGCCCATCAGCGCGATCACGCCCAGCAGCGCCACGAAGCCGAACGGCCGGTTCAGGGCCAGCAGCGCGCCGGCGGCGCCGGCCACGCCCAGCGGGCCGGTGGCGAACACCAGCAGCGCACGCGAGAAGCTGTGCAACTGCAGCATCAGCAGCGTGAAGATGATGAACAGCATCACCGGCACGCCCGCCGCGATCGCGCCCTGCCCCTTCGACGATTCCTCGACCGCGCCCGCGACCTGGATCTCGTAGCCCGGCGGCATCTTCTTCATCAAGGCCTTCAGCGGCCCGACGGCGTTGCCCTTGCCCCACAGCTCGTCGGTGACGGTCGGCCCCTGCATGCCCTCGACGACGTCGCCCTGCACGGTCACCGCATAACTGCGGCCCTCGCGCCACAGCACGCCGGGCTCCCAGCCGAGCGACAGTTTGGCGATCTGGGCGAGCGGGACCACGCCGCCGTTGCTGGTGGCCACGTAGGCGCTGGACAGGTTGGAGACGGCGCTGCGCTCGGCCAGCGGCTGGCGCAGCACGATGTCGATCAGCTGGTCGCCTTCGCGGTACTGGCCGATCGTCGAGCCCGAGAACTGCGTCTGCGTGGCCTGCGCGATGGCCTGCGTCGTCACGCCGAGCGCGCGCGCCTTGGCCTGGTCGATGGCGAGCCGCATCGCCAGCACGTTCTCGTTCCAGTTGTCGTTGACGCCGCGCATGTGCGTGTTGGCGCGCAGCACGGCCTTGGCCTCGTCGGCCCAGTGGCGCACCTGGTCGGCGTCGGCGCCCACCACGCGGAACTGCACCGGATAGGGCACCGGCGGCCCGTTGGGCAGCAGCTTGACGCGGCTGCGAATCTCCGGGAACTCGGTGGCCAGCAGCGCCGGCAGCTTCTTGCGCAGGCTCTCGCGCACCTTGAGATCCTTCGGCTCGACGATGGCCTCGCTGACGTTGCTCTGCGGGAACACCTGGTCCAGCGGCAGGTAGAAGCGCGGCACGCCGCTGCCGACCCACGTCGTGACCGTCTTCACGCCGGTCTCCTTGAGCATGCGCGCCTCGAAGCGCCTGGCGACCTCCTCGCTCTGCTTGACCGTGGCCCCCTCGGGCAGCCACAGGTCGACCATGATCTCCGGCCGGCTCGAGTCGGGGAAGAACTGCTGCTGCACCAGTCCCATGCCCATCAGGCCCAGCACGAAGATGCCGATGGTCGCGCCGATCGTGAGCCAGCGATGGCCAATGCACCACGCCACGACGCGCCGGAAGCGCTCGTAGAACGGCGAGTCGAAGGTCTCGTGCGGCTTCGCCGACAGGCTGCCGTCCGGCTCGTGCGCCTTCATGCGCGTGTGCAGCAGGCGCGCGCCCAGGTACGGCACGAAATACACCGAGACGAACCACGAGATCAGCAGCGCGGCCGCGGTGACGGCGAAGATCGCGAACGTGTACTCGCCCGTCATCGACTTCGCCAGGCCGATCGGCAGGAAGCCCGCGGCGGTGATCAGCGTGCCGGTGAGCATGGGCATCGACGTCACCTCGTACGCGAACGTGGCGGCGCGCTCCTTCGAGTAGCCCTCCTCGAGCTTGCGCACCATCATCTCGACCGCGATGATCGCGTCGTCGACGAGCAGCCCGAGTGCGATGATCAGCGAGCCCAGCGATATCTTGTGCAGCCCGACACCCCAGTAGTACATCGTGACGAAGGTGATCGCCAGCACCAGCGGGATCGTGATCGCCACGACCAGGCCCGGCCAGATGTCGATGCGCAGCGGCTTGAAGTGCAGCCCCAGGCTCACGAAGCTGACGCCCAGCACGATCACGATGGCCTCGATCAGCACGCGCACGAACTCGCCCACCGAACGGCTGACCGCCTCGGGCTGGTCCTGCACCTGCGCCAGCTCCATGCCCACCGGCAGCTGCTTGCGCACCTCAGCCACCTGCTGCTGCAGGCCCTTGCCGAGCGCGATGATGTCGCCGCCCTTGGCCATCGACACGCCGATCGCGATGACCTGCCTGCCGTTGGCGCGCACCTTGACGTCGGGCGGATCGGAGTAGCCGCGCCTGACGTCGGCGATGTCGCCCAGCTTGATGCTCGCCGCCTGGCCCGTGGCCGGGTTGACGACGCGGATCGGCAGCGCGCGGATCTCGTCGACCGACTGGAACGCTCCGGCGACGCGCACCTGCACGTTCTGCGTGCCCGAGTCGACCACGCCCGAGCCCTGCACCGCGTTCTGCGCGTTGAGCTGGCTGATGACGCCGTTGACGTCGACGCCCATCTCCGCCGCGCGCTTCTGCGACAGCTCCACCCACACCTTCTGCGACTGCACGCCGAACAGCTGCACCTTGGCGACGTCGTGCACGCGCAGCAGCTGCGAGCGGATGTCCTCGGCGCGCACGCGCAGCTCCTCGTCGCTGAAGCCGTCGGCCGACAGCGCGAAGATCGAGCCGTAGACGTCGCCGAACTCGTCGTTGAAGAACGGGCCGATCACGCCCTGCGGCAGCGTGCCGCGCATGTCGCCGATCTTCTTGCGCGCCTGGTACCAGGTGTTGGCGACCTCGTGCGGCGGCGAGTTGTCGGCCAGTTGCAGGATGGTCAGCGACTCGCCGGGCTTGGTGTAGCTGCGGATCTTGTCGGAGTACGGCACCTCCTGCAGCGTGCGCTCGATCTTGTCGGTCACCTGCTCGGCGACGTCCTTGGCGCTCGCGCCCGGCCAGTAGGCCTGCACGACCATCGCGCGGAAGGTGAACGGCGGATCCTCGTCCTGGCCGAGCTGGAAGTAGGCCACCAGGCCCAGCAGCATCAGCACGATCATCAGGTAGCGGGTGAGTTCGGGGTGCTGCAGCGCCCAGCGCGAGACGTTGAAGCGTCCGCCCTCGACCGCGCCGGAGGCGGCGGTCGGCATCGTTTGTTCGTTGCTCACGCGGGCCTCAACGCTTGGTCGGTTCGACGTACAGGGTGACCTGCTGGCCGGGGTTCAGCACATGGGCGCCCGCGGTGACCACGGTGTCGCCGCTCTTGAGGCCCCCGTCGATGACCAGCGCGTCGCCCTCGGGGCGCAGCACGGTGACCGGCTGCTCGCGCACCTTCATCGTGGACTTGTCCAGCACCCACACGTGGCTCTCGTTGCCGCTGCCGGCCACGGCCTGCATCGGCAGGCGCAGCTTGCCGTCGGCCGGCGCGAGCTCGACGTGCACGGTCGCCGTCTGGCCGAGCTCGACCGAGCCGGCGGGCAGGTCGGCCTTGACCTGGAAGGTGCGCGACGCGGGATCGGCGGCGGCGGCCACCTCGCGCACGGTGGCGGGCAGCGTCGTGTTGCCGCCCCACACGGTGACGCTGACGCCGCCCGGCTTGCCCTGCAGCTTGCGGAAGATCGCGAGTTGGTCTTCCGGCACCGCGAACACCACGTCGCGCGGACCGTCGTGCGCGAGTCCGACCACGGGCGAGCCGGCGCCCACCACGGCGCCGACATCGGCGAAGACGGCGGTGATGACGCCCGGGGCGTCGGCCGTGAGCGCGGCATACGCGGCCTGGTTGGTCTGGAGCCCGGCCTGGGCGCGCGCCTGGTCGAACTGCGCCTTGGCCGCCTCCAGCCCGCTGTTGCGCCGTTCGAGCTCGGCGGCGCTGATGAAGCCCTGGGCACGCAGGTCCTGGTAGCGCTTGAAGTCGGCGGCTGTCTGCTCGAAGTTCACCTTCGCCGCGGCGAGCCCGGCGCGCGCGGCGTCCTGGCCGAAGCGCAGGTCGGCCGGGTCGACCTCCGCCAGCGCCTGGCCGGCCTTGACGCGATCGCCGAGATTGACGGGACGCTGCACGATCTTGCCGCCGACGCGGAACGCCAGGCGCGATTCGACGCGGGCGTGCACCTCCCCGGCGTAGTCGCGCACCGTGGCGCCGGACAACTGGCCCACGGTCATCGTGCGCACCGCACGGATCGGTTCGGCGGCGGCCGGTTCCTTGCCGCAGGCCACCAGCACCAGGCTGGCGGCCAGGGACAGCATGAGGGGCAGTGCAGCGCGGGCGCGGCCGGCCGGAGGACGATTCGGGGCGAGGGGCGTGTTCATGGGTGTTCGATCTAGTTACTGACCAGTCAGTCAGTAATGTACGAACAGCGCGGCGACTCGTCAATGGACTTGTCCGCCGGAAATCAGGGAAAACAGGGGTTTCGCGTGAGAAGGCAGCGGCGGCGGCTCGCCAGGCCGTGCGCGCCGGGCACAATCGCGCGCCGTGAGCGTCGAACACTACGAGAATTTCCCTGTTGCGTCGTGGCTGTGCCCGCCGGCGCTGCGCCCGGCCGTGCGCGCCATCTACTGGTTCGCCCGCACCGCCGACGACATCGCCGACGAGGGCGACGCGACGCCGGCCGCACGCCAGGCGGCGCTCGCCGCCTACCGGGACGACCTCGCCCGCGCCGCCGCCGGCGAGCCCCCGTCCGCACGCTGGCGCGGCGTGTTCGAGTCGCTGGCCGTGGCCATCCGTGTCCACGCGCTGCCGCCGGCGCTGCTGGCCGACCTGCTCGACGCCTTCGAGGAAGACACGCGCCATGCGGGCTACCCCGATCGCGCCGCGCTGCTGCATTACTGCAGCCGCTCGGCCAACCCGGTCGGCCGCCTGCTGCTGCACCTGCACGGACTCGACGACCCCGAGCTGCAGCGCCGCAGCGACGCCGTCTGCTCCGCGCTGCAACTGGTCAACTTCTGGCAGGACCTGAGCGTCGACCTGCCGCGCGGCCGCGACTACGTGCCGCGCAGCGATGCCGCCGCGCACGCGACCACGTCCGCGCAATGCCTGCGCGCCCCGCACGCGGACGCGTCACGCGCGCTCGTGCGCGACCTGTGCGCGTGGGCGCGCGAGCTGATGCTGGAGGGCGCCCCCATCGCGCCGGCGGTGCCAGGCCGCGTGGGCTGGGAGCTCCGGCTCGTCGTCCAGGGCGGACTGCGAATTCTTGCGAAAATCGAGGCCATGAACTTCGCGAGCTTCGCCCGCCGTCCCAGACTCCACGCCGTCGATCACCTCATGATCGGCCTTCGCGCGCTGACGATGCGCCCCTCCCTGCCAGAACGAGCGCGCATCGCATGACGCCGGAACAGTACGTCCAGGACAAGGCCCAGAAGAGCGGCTCGTCGTTCTACTACGCCTTCATGTTCCTGTCGCCGGCGCGACGACAGGCGATGACGGCCTTCTACGCGTTCTGCCGCGAGGTCGACGACGTCGCCGACGAGGTGCAGGACCCGGGCGTGGCCGCTACCAAGCTCGACTGGTGGCGCCGCGAGGTCGACGCCTCCTTCGCCGGCAATCCGTCGCACCCGGTGACGAAGGCGCTGATGCCGCACGTGCCGCTGTACGGCGTTCGCGTCGACCACCTGCACGCGGTGATCCAGGGTTGCCAGACCGACCTCGAGCAGACCCGTTTCCTCGACTACCCCGGCCTGCAGCGCTACTGCCACCTGGTGGCCGGCATCGTCGGCGAGGTGGCCAGCAACATCATGGGCCGCACGCAGGGCCAGACCGTGAAGTTCGCGCACCAGCTGGGCCTGGCGATGCAGCTGACCAACATCATCCGCGACGTCGGCGACGACGCGCGCCGCGGCCGCATCTACCTGCCCATCTCCGAGCTGCAGCAGTTCGACGTCAAGGCCTCCGAGATCCTCAAGCGCGAGGCGCCGTGGGGCTACAGCGAGCGCTTCACCGCGCTGATGAAGTTCCAGGCCGCCCGTGCCGACGCGCTCTACGACGAGGCGCTGGCCCTGCTGCCCGCGGAGGACCGCTACGCCCAGCGCCCCGCGCTGATGGTCGCCAACATCTACCGCCGCCTGCTGCGCGAGGTCGAGGCGACCGGCTTCCAGGTGCTGCACCAGCGCATCTCCCTGACGCCACTGCGCAAGCTGTGGATCGCCTGCCAGACGCAATGGCGCGGGCGCTGAAGGCGGCCATCGCTCCGCGTCGCGGGGCGCGGGCGCCGGAGGCGGCCATCGCTCCTCCGCGAGGGGCGCGGGCGCTGAAGGCGGCCATCGCTCCGCGTCGCGGGGCGCGGGCGCTGCAGGCGTCTCCGACATGAGGATCGCCGTCGTCGGCGCCGGCTGGGCCGGGCTCGCCGCGGCCGTGCGAGCGACCGAAGACGGCCACGCCGTCACGCTGTTCGAGGCGGCCGGCATGCCCGGCGGCCGCGCCCGCTCCGACGACGACGGCGACGGCGCGACCGACAACGGCCAGCACATCCTGCTGGGCGGCTACGCGCGGACGCTGGATCTGATGCGCACGGTGGGCGCCGATGTCGAGCGCACGCTGCTGCGCGTGCCCTTGCGCCTGACCTACGCCGACGGATCCGGCTTCGCGCTGGCGTCCGCCGGCCCGCGCCTGCTCGCGGCCGCGCGCGCACTCGTGGGCGCGCGAGGCTTCGACATCGACGACAAGCTGTCCGCCGTGGCGATGACGCTCGACTGGCGGCGGCGCGGATTCCGCTGCCCGCCCGCCATGACCGTCGCCGAGCTGCTGCGGCGCGGCCCCACGCGTCGCGTCCGTGCCCGCCTGGTCGAACCGCTGTGCGTCGCCGCGCTGAACACGCCGATGGCCGAGGCGAGCGCCGAGGTCTTCCTGGCGGTGATGCGCGACAGCCTGTTCGGCGCGCGCGACGCCTCCGACCTGCTGCTGCCGCGACGTCCCCTCGCGCAGTTGCTGCCGCTGCCGGCCGTCGACTGGCTGCGCGCGCACGGCGCGACCGTGCACCTGCGCCGGCGCGTGATCGGGCTCGTGCCCGACGCGCAGCGCTGGCGCGTCACGTGCGCATCCGGCGCGGACGATTCGCGCAATGCGGGGCCGCCATTCGATCAAGTGATCCTCGCGACACCGGCCGGCGACGCCGCGCGCCTCGTGCAATCCCTCGCGCCCGCGTGGTCGGCCGTCGCCGCGGCGCTCGCGCACGAGCCCATCGTCACCATCACGTTGACGACGCCGCCGCGCGCCTGGCCCGCGCCCATGCTCGCGCTCGACGCGAACGACGCCGACGCGCCCGCGCAGTTCGCGTTCAAGCTGGGCGAGCAGGCGGCCGGCGCCGACCGCGTCACGCTGGTGGTGAGCGCCGCGGGGCGCTGGCTGGCGCGCGGCAGCGACGCCGTCGCCGCAGCCGCCGTCGCGCAATGCAGGCGCACGTTCGGCATCGCCGACGGCGAGGCGGTCGACGTCGCGAGCGTCCGCGCCGACAAGCGCGCCACCTTCCGCTGCACGGCCGGCGTGGTCCGGCCCGGCATGGACATCGCGCCGGGCCTGCGTGCCGCAGGCGACTGGGTGGCCGGCCCCTACCCGGCGACGCTGGAGGCGGCGGTCCTCGCCGGCGAAGCCGCGGCCCGCGCATCGGACGGTTGGAGCCGCCTGTCGTGACTCGCAGGGTGAAGCCGGGTTTCACCATGCGAGAATAGGCATCCCACAGCCCAGGCCGACCCCATGTCCAAGTCAGAAGGCTCCGGACCCACCATCCAGGTTCTCGCACGCGCCTACGCGCTGCTCGACGTCCTGGCCGCCCACACCGACCCGGTGCCGCTGAAGGAGCTCAGCGCCCGCACCGGGCTGCATCCGTCCACGGCGCACCGCATCCTCAACGACCTCGCCGAGGGCCGCTTCGTCGAACGTCCCGAGGCGGGCAGCTACCGCCTGGGCATGCGCCTGCTGGAGCTGGGCAACCTCGTGAAGGCGCGGCTGGACGTGCGCGAGGCCGCCATCGGCCCGATGCGCGAACTGCACAAGCTGACGCACCAGCCGGTGAACCTGTCGGTGCGCCAGGGCGACGAGATCGTCTACATCGAGCGCACCTACAGCGAGCGCTCGGGCATGCAGGTCGTGCGCGCCGTGGGCGGCCGCGCGCCGCTGCACCTCACCTCGGTCGGCAAGCTGTTCCTGGCCAACGACGAGCCCCAGCGCGTGCGTGCGTACGCGACGCGCACGGGCCTGACCGGCCACACGCGCAACAGCCTCACCGACCTGCCGATGCTCGAACGCGAGCTCGACAAGATCCGCCGCACCTCGATCTCGCGCGACGACGAGGAACTCGAGCTGGGCGTGCGCTGCATGGCCGCGGGCATCTACGACGACCAGGGCCGCCTGGTGGCGGGCCTGTCGATCTCGGCGCCGGCCGACCGGCTCGAGGAGACGTGGCTGGATCGCGTCAAGGAAACGGCGTCCAAGATCTCGGCGGCGCTGGGGCACAACGTCGCTGCCTGAGACGGCTCGCTGTTGCCCGAGGCGGGCAGACGACGCGCGTCGCCGATGCAGGCGTGTCGTCCTGCGCGAAGTCGCAGCGGCTACCCCGGCCATGAGGTTGGCCGTACCGGGACGTCGCGGACCTTGGCCGAGGTGGATGCTGCAACTCCGCTTCGCTCCGCGCAGAATGACGGCCTTCCAGATGGCCGCTCGACGGCGATTCCATCGTTCGCTCTGCAAATTGAAAGAGCCGCCCTTGGCGAACTCTTTTTTGCGCCGCAATTGAAAGGGCCGGCGGATTGCGCCACGGGCCTCATTTCCCATCGGCGTGTCATCCTGCGCGAAGTCGCGGGATCCACCTCCGCCATGAAGTTGGCCGTACCGGAACGTCGCGGACCTTGGCCGAGGTGGATGCTGCAACTCCGCTTCGCTCCGCGCAGAATGACGGCCTTCCAGATGGCCGCTCGACGGCGATTCCATCGTTCGCTCTGCAAATTGAAGGAGCCGCCCTTGGCGAACTCTTTTTTGCGCCGCAATTGAAAGGGCCGGCGGATTGCGCCACGGGCCTCATTTCCCATCGGCGTGTCATCCTGCGCGAAGTCGCGGGATCCACCTCCGCCATGAAGTTGGCCGTACCGGGACGTCGCGGACCTTGGCCGAGGGGGATTCTGCGACTCCGCTTCGCTCCGCGCAGAATGACGGCCTTCGGCAAGTTGAAAGGGCCGCCTTCGGCGGACCCTTTTATTCGCGCCCCAAATTGAAAGGGCCGGCAGCTTGCGCCACCGGCCCTTTTCCCATCGCGTTGTTGTTCTGGCGATCGAGGAGAAACGTTGCGGCTCAGCTCGACGCTTCCGCGGTGCGGGTCGTCGGGGCCGGGGTCTGGGAGGCGCCATGATTGGCCGTCACCCACTTGCGGATGCGCTCGGCGTCGGCGATGCGCGAGTACTTGCCGGCGGAATCGAGCAGCACCATGATCAGCTTGCGGCCGGCCATCTGGGCCTGCATCACCAGGCACTGGCCCGCTTCGTTGATGAAGCCGGTCTTCTGCAGGCCGATGTCCCAGGTCGGGTTGGCGACCAGGCGGTCGGTGGTGTGGAACTGCACCTGGCGGCGGCCCAGTTCGACGTCCAGCGACGGCGTCGTGGAATATTCGCGCAGCAGCGGCACCTGGTGCGCGGCGTTCACCAGCACGGCGAGGTCGCGCGCGCTGGACTTGTTCTGGCTAGACAGGCCGGTGGGCTCGACATAGTGCGTGTCGTTCATGCCCAGTTCCTTGGCCTTGGCGTTCATCGCCGCCACGAAGGCCGTCAGGCCGCCCGGGTAGTTGCGGCCGAGTGCGTTGGCGGCGCGGTTCTCGGAGGCCATCAGCGCGAGGTGCAGCATCACGCCGCGGCTCAGCGTGGTGCCGGGCTTCAGGCGCGAACGCGTGTTCTTCTCGGTGTCGATGTCGTCGGTCGTGATCGTGAGCTCTTCATCGAGCGGCTGGTGCGCCTCGCTGATCACCAGCGCCGTCATCAGCTTGCTCAGCGACGCGATCGGCAGCACCGCTTCCGGGTTCTTGCTGTACAGGACTTCCTTGGTGTCCTGGTCGAGCACCAGCGCCGCGCCGGACCGCAGGAGCAGCGGATCCTCGGTCGTGTGCAGGCCGGCGGCGTAGCCGACCGACTGCGACGGCACTTCGGTGACGCGGGTGGTGGTGCGCGTGACGGTGGTGGTGCGACGCACGGAGACCACGCGCTTGCCGTGCGCCGCAGCGTGCGCCGAGGCGGCCGTCTTGCGGTGGTGCTTGGTGGACGTGCCGCTCTCGGTGACGGTGGCCGAAGCGGCGAACGAGGCGCAAACCAGGGCACCACCGACCGCGCAGGACAAGATCCAACGCGACAGTTGCTGGAATTTCCGCAGAACGGAAGAGCTGGAAGCCAGTTGCATCACCATTTGTTTCAGTCTAAAGCAAAGGAAAAATCCATGCAAGATCAAAAGCTTGCGTGGAATTCCTCAACCGGACGTCGAACGAGCATACCAGCCGTCGACCGGTCTAGGGATGGTCAGACCGCCGGTTAAAGCTGTCTAACGCGGATGACCCGGTTCTGGCTGACGCAGCGACGAAAAATGAGGTGTTCGGATCCACGCCGGGACGGATGGTTCACATTGAAGAAAACACAAGTCCAGTCCTCAGGTACGGATTTTCCGCGTCCGGCCTGAGTCGGATGGTCCGAAAAGCGGGCATTTGCCACGGTAATCCGGGCGAGCACGTGACTTAAGGTAACGCGAGGCCGGTCCGCGTTTCCCAACGCAACGGGCCTGTACCGACTTTCCCGGATGCGGGACGTCGCGCGAACCCGGCGCCCATGGGCGAGCCGGGATCGCGGGCGTGCTCAGGCGACGGCCTGCGCCGCGCCTTCCTCGACGACGACGGGGCCGGCACCGCGCGACGTCGCCGAAAGCACCGCCAGCAAGGTGGCGCGCACGATGTTGGCGTCGATGCCGACGCCGAACACCGGCGCCGCCTCGCCGACGCGCACTTCGACATAGGCCGCCGCGCGCGCCTGCGCACCGCCGCCCATCGAGTGCTCGTGGTAGTTCAGCACCTTCACCGGCACGCCAGCGGCGCGCGACAGCCCGTCGACGAACGCGTCCACCGGCCCGTTGCCCGCACCCTCGAACGCCATCCGGCGGCCGGTCACGGCGGCCTCGACGGCCACGCTCACGCGGCCTTCGCCGACGTCGGTCTGGGTGAGGTCGGAGATCGTGACGGCCCCTTCGGCCAGGCGGTATTCGGATTCGAAGATCCGCCAAATGTCCGAGGCCGTGACTTCGCGGCCCTGCGCATCCATGACGGCCTGCACCACCTGGCTGAACTCGATCTGCAGGCGGCGCGGCAGCTCGAGCCCGTACTCCGACTCGAGCAGGTACGAGATGCCGCCCTTCCCGGACTGGCTGTTGACGCGGATGATGGCCTCGTAGCTGCGGCCCAGGTCCTTCGGATCGATCGGCAGGTACGGCATCTCCCAGACGTCGCCTTCGCGGCGCGCGGCGAACGCCTTCTTGATGGCGTCCTGGTGCGAGCCCGAGAACGACGTGAAGACCAGGTCGCCGACGTACGGATGGCGCGGATGCACCGGCAGCTGGTTGCAGTATTCGACGACGCGGCGGACCTCGTCGATGTCGGAGAAGTCGAGCTGCGGATCCACGCCCTGCGTGTACAGGTTCAGCGCGATGTTGACGATGTCGACGTTGCCCGTGCGCTCGCCGTTGCCGAACAAGCAGCCCTCGATGCGGTCGGCGCCGGCCATCATCGCGAGCTCGGCGGTGGCGGTGCCGGTGCCGCGGTCGTTGTGCGGGTGCGCGGAGATCACGATCGAATCGCGGCGCTGGATGTTGCGGCACGTCCACTCGATCATGTCGGCGTAGATGTTGGGCGTGGAGTGCTCCACCGTCGTGGGCAGGTTGATGATGCAGGTGCGCTCGGGCGTGGGTTGCCACACCTCGGTGACGGCGTCGATCACGCGGCGCGAGACCTCGAGCTCGGTGTCCGAGAACATCTCCGGCGAGTATTCGAAGCGCCAGTCGGTGCCCGGCTGCTTCGCGGCGAGTTCCTTGATCAGGCGCGCGTGGCTCGCGGCCAGCTCGATGACTCCCTCGACGTCCACGCCCAGCACCACCTTGCGCATGATGGGCGCCGTCGCGTTGTACAGATGCATGATGCACTTCTTCGCGCCGACCACCGCCTCGAAGGTGCGGCGGATCAGGTGCTCGCGAGCGGGCGTCAGCACCTGGATCGTGACGTCGTCGGGCACCAGGTTGTCCTCGATCAGCTTGCGCACGAAATCGAAGTCGGTCTGCGAGGCCGACGGAAAGCCGATCTCGATCTCCTTGAAGCCGGTGCGCACCAGCGTCTCGAACATGCGCATCTTGCGTTCGGCGTCCATCGGCTCGATCAACGCCTGGTTGCCGTCACGCAGGTCGGAACTGCACCACACAGGCGCCTTGGTCAGGACGACGTCGGGCCAGGTGCGATCGGACAGCCGCACGGGGGCGACGGGACGGTACTTGGCGGCGGGGTTCTTGAGCATGGACATCGCTGGTTCTCCAGGAGGGATTTTTTGGATGGCAACGCCGCGCGAAGAAAGAAAAACGGCCCGCTGCGTTGCGCAAGGCGGGCCGTTGATCGGAATTCGGTTCAGACGTGACTGATCAATGCACCCGCGGTACTCCGGCTAGGGATAGCGTGATCGGCGCAATTCGGGACGTCATGCGAACAAATATAGCACGGCGATTTCGGCTTGTGGGAACGAATTCTTCGCGTTGGACGAAGGGATGCTTCGCCGCACCGCATCTTTCACTGCTGCTGGAATGCCACGCGCACGCCCAGCGTCATGAAGATCGTTCCGATCAGCTTGCCTTTCCAGCGCTGCAGCCAGCGCAGCCGGCCCACCGCCCGGCCGAGACGGCGCGCCACGATGGCCAGCGCCGACGAGTACACGAGGCTCATGGCCACGAACACGAGGCCGAGCACCAGGAACTGACCCAGCGCCTGGCCGCGCTCGGCATGCACGAACTGCGGCATGAACGCGAGGAAGAACAGCGCGGTCTTCGGGTTCAGCACCTCGGCAGGAATGGCTTGCCAGAACGCGCGCCACGCGGACACCGTCGGCGCGGAGGCGTCCGCGGCATCGGCCGCCGGCGCCGGCTTCTCGAGGAACGCGCGCACGCCCAGGTACAGCAGGTAGCCCGCCCCGCACAGCTTGACGATGCCGAACGCGAGCGCGGAGGTCATGAGCAGCGCCGACAGGCCCACGGCCGCCAGCAGCGTGTGCACGAGGTCGCCCATCGCGATGCCCGCCCCGGTGGCGATGCCCACGCCCCGCCCGCCCTGCGCGGTGCGCGTCAACACGAGCAGCACGGCCGGGCCGGGCACGAGGAAGAGTCCGAGGACGACGGCCACGAAGGCGGCCAGTGTGGCGAGGTCGATCATGGCGGTTCGGACGGCGAAGTTCGGGTCCGCCGATTGAACCAGATCGCGCGCGGACGCGCTCGCGCCCGCGCGGCGGCCCACGCGCGATCCCGGTTCAGCGGTGCAGGCCGACCTCGTCGGGCTCGTCGGTGGACAGCGCGATCGCGCTCACCGGCCGACCCTTGGCGCGCTTGTACGCGTAGACGAAGTAGCCCGAGACGCCGTACAGGCAGAAGATCGCGAAGATCATGCGCGCCGGCTGCAGGCTGATGATGCCGATCGCGAGCGCGATCAGCACGATCACGATGAACGGCACCGAGCGCTTCAGGCTCAGGTCCTTGAAGCTGTAGAACGGCACGTTCACGACCATGGTGACGCCGGCGTAGAACGTGGCGATGGCGGCGGCCCAGGACAGCACCATGTCGCCGTTGACGTCGGTGTTGGCGGTGTCGACCACCACCCAGATGAAGCCCACCACCAGCGCGGCGGCCGCCGGACTCGGCAGGCCCTGGAAGTAGCGCTTGTCCACCACCGCGAGGTTGGTGTTGAAGCGCGCCAGGCGCAGCGCCGCGCAGGCGCAGTAGAAGAAGGCGATGCCCCAGCCGGCCTTGCCCAGGCCCTTGAGCGCCCATTCGTAGACGATCAGGGCCGGTGCGGCGCCGAAGCTGACCATGTCGGACAGGCTGTCCATCTCGGCGCCGAACGCGCTCTGCGTGTTGGTCATGCGCGCGACGCGGCCGTCCAGGCTGTCCAGCACCATCGCGCAGAAGATGCCGTAGCACGACAGCACGTAGTGCCCGTTCATCGCCATCACGATGGCGTAGAAGCCGCCGAACAGCGCGGCCAGCGTGAACAGGTTGGGCAGGATGTAGACGCCCTTGCGGCGCGGGCGCGGCGCCACGTGCACGTCGTCGTCGACCTCGTCGTCCGGAGTCGGGAGCAGGTCGTTCATCGCGCAGGCATCGGAAGAAAATTCATGGTGCGGGAGGATACCGCAGAGAGATGACGGCCCCACGGTCGCCAGCGCTCCCTGCCCTCGAGGGGCCGGCCGCGAGCGGCCCGGCAAAGCCGGCTCCGCCGCTCCCTTGAACTCCGGTGAAGCGTACGAGCGGCAGCGCCGGGAATGGAAAAGGGCCGCATTCGCGGCCCCTCGGCATCAAATTTTCCGCCAGTTCAGTTCCTGGACTTGTCAACGAGCTTGTTGGCCTTGATCCAGGGCATCATCGCGCGCAGCTGCTCGCCCACGACCTCGATCGGGTGCTCGGCGGTCAGGCGGCGGCGCGACAGCAGCGTCGGGGCGCCGGCGCGGTTCTCCAGGATGAAGCTCTTGGCGTAGTCGCCGGTCTGGATGTCCTTGAGCGCCTGCTTCATGGCCTTCTTGGTCTCATCCGTGACGACCTTCGGGCCCGTCACGTATTCGCCGTACTCGGCGTTGTTGGAGATCGAGTAGTTCATGTTGGCGATGCCGCCCTCGTAGATCAGGTCCACGATCAGCTTGAGCTCGTGCAGGCATTCGAAGTAGGCCATCTCGGGCGCGTAGCCGGCTTCGGTCAGCGTCTCGAAGCCCGCCTTGATCAGCTCGACGGCGCCGCCGCACAGCACGGCCTGCTCGCCGAACAGGTCGGTCTCCGTCTCCTCGCGGAACGTCGTCTCGATGATGCCGGCCTTGCCGCCGCCGTTGGCCGCGGCGTAGCTCAGCGCCAGGTCGCGCGCCTTGCCGGTCTTGTCCTGGTAGATCGCCACCAGGTGCGGCACGCCGCCGCCCTGCTTGTAGGTGTTGCGCACGGTGTGGCCGGGGGCCTTGGGCGCGACCATCCAGACGTCGAGGTCGGCGCGTGGGGTCACCTGCCCGTAGTGCACGTTGAAGCCGTGTGCGAACGCGAGCGAGGCGCCTTCGCGGATGTTGGGCTCGACGTCGTTCTTGTAGACCTCGGCGATGTTCTCGTCGGGCAGCAGGATCATGACGACGTCGGCGGCGCGCACGGCGTCCGCCACTTCCGCGACCTTCAGGCCGGCCTTGGCGACCTTGTCCCACGACGCGCCGCCCTTGCGCAGGCCGACGGTGACCTTCACGCCGCTGTCGTTCAGGTTCTGCGCATGGGCATGGCCTTGGGAGCCGTAGCCGATGATCGCCACGTTCTTGCCCTTGATGAGGGAAAGATCGGTGTCCTTGTCGTAGTAGACCTTCATGATGTGCTCTCTTCTTTCGTCGTCAAAAACCGTGAGGGGATGCGCCGGTCAGGCGCGGAGGATGCGTTCGCCGCGGCCGATGCCGCTGGTGCCGGTACGGACCGTCTCGAGGATGGCGGTGCGGTCGATCGCCACGATGAAGGCGTCGAGCTTGGAGGCGTCGCCCGTCAGCTCGATGGTGTAGCTCTTCTCGGTGACGTCGACGATGTGCCCGCGGAAGATGTCGGCCATGCGCTTCATCTCCTCGCGTTCCTTGCCCACCGCGCGAACCTTGATGAGCATCAGCTCGCGTTCGGTGAACTGGCCTTCCGTGAGATCGACCACCTTGACCACGTCAATCAGGCGGTTCAGGTGCTTGGTGATCTGCTCGATCACCTCGTCGGAGCCGGTGGTGACGATGGTCATGCGCGACAAGGACGGGTCTTCCGTCGTCGCCACCGTCAGGCTCTCGATGTTGTAGCCGCGGGCGGAGAACAGCGCCACGACGCGCGACAGGGCGCCAGGCTCATTCTCGAGCAGCACCGCGATGATGTGTTTCATGTCGGATTCCTTCGCCGCGAGGCCCGTCCCGGAAGCGGTAACCGCCGGGCTGCCAGGTGGCAACTAGATCGATGGGAGAAATGTTCCGGAAGACCGGACGCCGGCTACTCGCCGCAGGCTCCGGCCGGGGCGGTGACCCGCGGCCTGTCATGCGGCTTTGGTGGGCGTCCTTCAGAGGTCCTCGGAACCCAGCAGCATCTCGCTGATGCCCTTGCCCGCCTTGACCATGGGCCAGACGTTCTCGGTCTGGTCGGTCTGGATGTCGAGGAACACGGTGCGATCCTTCAGGGCGATCGCCTCGCGCAGCGCGCCGTCGACGTCCTCGGGCCGCGTCACGCGGATGCCCACGTGGCCGTACGCCTCGGCGAGCTTGACGAAGTCCGGCAGCGCGTCCATGTAGCTGTGCGAGTAGCGGCCCTGGTAGTCGAGCTGCTGCCACTGGCGCACCATGCCGAGATAGCGGTTGTTCAGCGAGATGATCTTGACCGGCGTCTGGTACTGCAGGCAGGTCGAGAGCTCCTGGATGCACATCTGGATCGAGCCCTCGCCGGTGATGCAGAACACGTCCGCGTCCGGCTTGGCGAGCTTGATGCCCATCGCGTACGGCAGGCCCACGCCCATCGTGCCCAGGCCGCCGGAGTTGATCCAGCGGCGCGGCTGCGCGAAGCGGAAGTACTGCGCGGCCCACATCTGGTGCTGGCCGACGTCGGAGGTGATGTAGACGTCCTTGTCCTTGGTCATCTCCCACAGCGACTCGATGACCGCCTGGGGCTTGATGACTTCCGTGCTCTTCTTGTAGGCGAGGCAGTCCTTGCGCCGCCATTCGTTGATCTGGCTCCACCACTGCGACAGCACGGCCTGGTCGGGCCGCTGCTGGGCGTCGCGCAGCTGCGAGATCAGCTCCTGCAGCACATCCTTGACGTCGCCCACGATGGGGATGTCGACCTTGACCCGCTTGGAGATCGACGACGGGTCGATGTCGATGTGGACGATCTTGCGCTCGACCGAGGCGAAGTGGCCGGGGTTGCCGATCACGCGGTCGTCGAACCGCGCGCCGATGGCGAGCAGGACGTCGCAGTGCTGCATCGCCATGTTGGCCTCGAAGGTGCCGTGCATGCCCAGCATGCCCAGGAACTTCGGGTCGAGCGCGGGCATCGCGCCCAGGCCCATCAGCGTGTTGGTGACCGGCACGCCCAGCAGGTCGGCCAGCTCGCGCAGCTCGGCCGAGGCATTGCCCAGCACCACGCCGCCGCCCGAGTAGATATAGGGGCGCCTGGCCTGCAGCAGCAGGCTGACGGCCTTGCGGATCTGCCCGCCGTGGCCCTTCTTGACCGGGTTGTACGAGCGCATCTCGACGTGCTCGGGGTACGCGAACGGCGTCGTCTGCTGCGAGACGTCCTTGGGGATGTCCACCACCACGGGGCCGGGGCGGCCGGTGCGGGCGATGTGGAAGGCCTTCTTGAGCGTGGACGCGAGCTCGCGCACGTCCTTGACCAGGAAGTTGTGCTTGACGATCGGACGCGTGATGCCGACGGTGTCGCATTCCTGGAAGGCGTCCAGGCCGATGGCCGGGGTGGGCACCTGTCCGGTGATGATCACCATCGGGATCGAGTCCATGTACGCCGTGGCGATACCCGTGACCGCATTCGTGACGCCCGGGCCGGACGTGACCAGCGCGACGCCGACGTCGCCCGTGGCGCGCGCATAGCCGTCGGCCGCGTGCACCGCGCCCTGCTCGTGGCGCACCAGCACGTGCTGGATGGACTGCTGCTTGTAGAGCGCGTCGTAGATGTAGAGCACCGCGCCGCCGGGGTAGCCCCAGACGTACTTGACGTTCTCGGCCTGCAGGCAGCGCACGAGGATCTCGGATCCGTTCGGATCCTGGGCGGGATTCGGGGGGGTGCGCGGGTGCTGCGCACCCTGCGGACTCGCGGAAGCATTGCGCTTCACGTCCGCGGCGGACATGTCTGCCATGGGGAACCTCTGTGAATTTCTCTGACGAAAAACCATTGGTGCTCCTCTTCTCGCCCTCGTGAGGCGGATTCAGAACCTTGAGATCGAAACGTGCCGGTGCCCGCGTTCGGGTCGGCTTTCAGACCAGCTCGCATTTGTGCGAAGCACCATTATTGCACCGATCCCCCGGCTTTTGTTCGGCATCTGCCCCCAATTCGTGTCGAACACAGCCTTCGCACAATACGAAGCCTGCAAGGCTGAACGCAGGGTGTCGGCCGCCCGTCGCCCGGCTGTGGCGGGGTGACATAATCCGCCGCGTCCTTCCGACCGGGCGCGCCGCCGCTTCCAGCTCCCACCTTGGCCACCGACAAAGAACTTTCAGACTTCCTCAAGAGTGTCGAGAAGCGTGCTTTCAAGCGCACGGCCTTCGCCGTGCGCGACGACGACGCGGCGCTCGACATCGTGCAGGATTCGATGATCCGTCTGGCCGAGAAGTACGTCGACCGGCCCGCGGCCGAACTGCCGCTGCTGTTCCAGCGCATCCTGTCCAATGCCACGATGGACTGGTTCCGGCGCCAGAAGGTGCGCAGCGCGGTCGTGCACAACTTCTCGGAATTCGGAGGGGCGGGCGACGAGGACGGCGAATTCGACATCCTGGAAGTGCTGGACAACCTCGAGGGAACCGTCGGCACCGAGAGCGCCTCCGATTCCGTATCGCGGGAGCAGATCCTCCGGATCATCGAAGTCGAGGTCGGCGAGCTCCCGACGCGTCAACGCGAAGCGTTCCTGCTGCGTTACTGGGAGGAACTAGATGTTGCAGAGACGGCTTCCGTGATGGGATGCTCGGAAGGCAGCGTCAAGACGCACTGCTCGCGCGCCGTCCACGCGCTGGCCAAGGCGTTGAAAGCCAAGGGACTCGCACCATGACCAGGAACACGACATCGACCTTTTCCCTGCCGGATCGCGACGGCCTGGAGGCGCGCTTCGGCGTGCGCGTCGCTTCGATGCTTGGCGAGCGCGCCCAGTCCACCGCCCCCGACATCAGCGAACGCCTGCGCTTCGCCCGCGAGCAGGCCCTGTCCCGCGCCCAGGCGGCACGTCGCCAGGTGCAGGCGGCCACCGCGCCGGTAGTCGTCAGCCGCGGCCGCAGCGCCGCGCTGGCCAGCCCCCTCGGCTGGTGGTTCAAGCTCGGCTCGGCCGCGCCGCTCGCGCTGCTGGTGCTCGGCCTGGCCGGCATCGCCCACGTGCACGACAAGGCGCAGATCGCCGCCGTGGCCGAGGTGGACGCCGCCCTGCTGTCGGACGACCTGCCGCCGGACGCGTATACGGATCCGGGCTTCGCGGAGTACCTCAAGACCACCCGCGAGTGAGGGACGAGTCTTGGCGCGTTCCCGGTATTCCCGCCTGATCGAATCGCTCGCCGCCGCGGCCCTGGTCGCGGCGGTGGGCTTTGGTGCGTCCGCGGCCATCGCCGCCAACGGCAGCCAGGCGGTCGCCCAGTCGGCCAAGGGCGATGTCGGCGGCCCGACCTGGGGCGAACTCTCGCCCGCCCACCGCCAGGTGCTGGCCCCGTTGGCCAACGACTGGAACGGCCTGGATTCGCGCAGCAAGGAGCGCTGGATCGACGTCGCCGGGCGCTTCCACAAGATGCCGCCGGACGAGCAGCAGCGCGCCACCCAGCGCATGGGCGAGTGGGCCCACATGTCCATCCAGCAGCGCACCCAGGCGCGCACGGTGTTCCAGGAGACGCGCGGCCTGTCCAAGGAAGAGCGCGAGGCGCGCTGGAAAGCCTACCAGGCGCTGCCCGAGGAAAAGAAGCGCGAGCTCGCCGCCAAGCGCGCCGCCGCGCCGGCCAGCGCGTCGTCCAACGTCGCCTTCGCCCGCCGCCACGCCCCGCCGGCGGTGGACGTGGTGCAGCCCAAGAACAACCTGATCGGCGGTTCGGCCACCGCGCGCGCGCCCGCCGGCTCGGCGCCGCTGCTCGTCGAGCCGAAGCGCCCCGGCGTCACCACGACGCTGCTCACCCGCCGCGCGACCCCGCCGGCCCACCAGCGCGAGGGCGCGCCCAAGATCGCCGTCGGCCCGAATGCGGTCGACCGCACGACGCTGCTGCCCAAGCACGCGACCGTGGCCGCCGCCCCGGCGTCGGCGCCGGCGTCCGTGCGCCGATGAGCGAACCGACGGCCGGCGCCGCCGCGGCGGGCCGCCTCGACGCCCGCCCGACCGCCGCCCCGCTCCTGCGCCGCATGGCCGCGTTCCTCTACGAGGGCGTGCTGCTGTTCGGCGTCACCTTCGCGACCGGCCTCGTGTTCGCCGTCGCGATGCACCAGAACAATGCGATGAAGCTGCGTTCGTCGCTGATCGCCGTCGAGTTCGTCGTCGTCGGCCTGTACTTCATCGTCCTGTGGGTGCGCAGCGGCCAGACGCTGCCGATGAAGACGTGGCACCTGCGCCTGCTTACCGACGACGGCACGCCCGTCTCGCCGCGCCGCGCGCTCGCCCGCTACCTGGCCTCCTACGCGTGGTTCCTGCCGCCGCTGGCGCTCGCCGGCATGCTCAAGCTGCCCAGCGCCTGGGCCATCTTCGGGCTCGTCGCGGCCTGGATCGTGCTGTACGCGCTGGCCGCCCTGCTCCACCCGCGGCGCCAGTTCTGGCACGACGCGCTGTGCGGCACCGCCATCGTCTCGGCGCGGCCTCTCGCGCCGCTGCCGCAGTAACGTCGCACGGCCGGGCGACAATCGTCCGATGTTCTCACTCTGTGTCTATTGCGGCTCGCGCAACGGCGACGATCCGCGCTACGCCGAGGCCGCGCGTGCGCTCGGCACGGCTCTCGGCGAGGGCGGCCACCGGCTCGTCTACGGCGGCGGCCACGCCGGCCTGATGGGCGCCGTGGCCGACGCCACGCTGGCCGCCGGCGGCCAGGTGCTCGGCGTGATCCCGCGGCGGCTCGTCGCGCGCGAGCTCGGCCATCGCGGCATCCAGGAACTGCGCGTGGTCGACACGATGCACGAACGCAAGCTGCAGATGGCCCAGGTCGCCGACGCCTTCGTCGCCCTGCCCGGCGGCCTGGGCACGCTGGAGGAGCTGTTCGAGGCGTGGACATGGCAGCAGCTCGGCTACCACGCACGCCCGATCGGCCTGCTGGACGCCGCCGGCTTCTACCGTCCGCTGCTGGAGATGCTCGCGCACACGCGCGACGCCGGCTTCGTGGACGCGGCCCAGGTGGACCGCCTGCGCGTGGACACCGACGCGCGGCGCCTGCTGCAGGCCCTGCGCGACGAGGCCGTCGCCAGCCCGGCCGGCAAGGACTTCAACCCGGTCTGAACGCCCGCGGCATCAGACGGCGGACTCGTCCGTCTCGCCGGTGCGGATGCGGACGACCTGTTCCACCGCCGTCACGAAGATCTTGCCATCGCCGATCTTGCCCGTCTTGGCGGCCTTGACGATGGCCTCGATCGCGCGCTCGACGTCGCTTTCCTTGACGACGACCTCCACCTTGACCTTGGGCAGGAAGTCGACCACGTACTCCGCGCCGCGGTACAGCTCGGTGTGGCCCTTCTGGCGGCCGAAACCCTTGACCTCGGTGACGGTCAGGCCGGAGACGCCGACCTCGCCGAGCGCCTCGCGCACTTCCTCGAGCTTGAACGGCTTGATGATGGCGGTGATCTGTTTCATGGTGGGCTCCGGAGTTGAAGGCGGGAAGGACGGATGAATCGATTTAAGCACGGAAGCGCGAGGTGATGGGGTAGCGCCAGTCACGCCCGAACCCCCGGTGCGTGATGCGGATGCCCACCGGCGACTGCCGGCGCTTGTACTCGTTGATCTTGATCAGCCGCGTGACGCGCTCCACATCGGTGCGTTCGAAGCCCGCGGCGACGATGTCGTCGATCGCGACGTTCTCCTCCATGTACGCGGCGAGGATGGCGTCGAGGATCTCGTAGGGCGGCAGGCTGTCCTGGTCGGTCTGGTCGGGGCGCAGCTCGGCAGACGGCGGCCGGGTGATGATGCGCTCGGGGATCACCGGGCCGACGCTGCCGTCGGCGCGGCGCGTCGGCTGGCGGTTGCGCCACTCTGCCAGCCGGTAGACCAGGGTCTTGGCGACGTCCTTGATCACCGCGAAGCCGCCCGCCATGTCGCCATACAGCGTGCAGTAGCCGGTGGCCATCTCGCTCTTGTTGCCGGTGGTCAGCACGATGGCGCCCGTCTTGTTCGACAGTGCCATCAGCAGCGTGCCGCGCACGCGGGCCTGGATGTTCTCCTCGGTCGTGTCCTCGGCCAGGCCGGCGAACTGCGGCGCGAGCGCGTGGCGGAAGGCGTCGAACATCGGGGCGATGGCGATCTCGTCGTGGCGCACGCCCAGCCGGTCGGCCATGTCGCGCGCGTCGATCCACGAGATGTCGGCCGTGTAGGGCGACGGCATCATCACGGTGCGCACCTTGTTGGGGCCCAGCGCGTCCACGGCGATCGCCAGCACCAGCGCGGAGTCGATGCCGCCCGACAGCCCGATGAGCACGCTGGGGAAGCCGTTCTTGCCGATGTAGTCGCGCACGCCGGTGACGAGCGCGGCCCAGGCCTGGCTCTCGGGCTCGGGCAGCGGCACGACGGCGCTGCCGGCAGCCGGCACCAGCGCGCGGCCGGGCGCGACGTCGACCATCAGCGTGCCGGCCTCGAACAGCGCGGCACGCGCGACGACGTTGCCGTGCTCGTCGAGCGCGAACGAGCCGCCGTCGAACACGACCTCGTCCTGGCCGCCCGTCATGTGCGCGTACAGCAGCGGCAGCCCCGTCGCGCGGGCGCGATGCGCCATCTGCGCCTCGCGGTCGGCGGGCTTGCCGAGGTGGAACGGCGATGCATTGATGACGCACAGCACCTGCGCGCCCGCGCCCTTGGCCAGCAGCGCCGGCTCGTGGAACCAGGCGTCCTCGCACACCAGCACGCCGAAGGTCGTGCCGCCCGCCTCGAACACGACCGGCGCGAGGCCGGCGTCGCGGCCCGAGACGAAGTAGCGGCGCTCGTCGAACACCTGGTAGTTGGGCAGCTCGCGCTTGCAGTACGTGGCGGTGACGCGTCCCCCCGCCAGCACCGAGGCCGCGTTGAACACGCGCGGCACGCTCACGGACTTCGACCTAACATCGTCGCCATGACCCGCGGCCCCGCCGTCCCAAGGATGACCGACCACCAGATTCAGCCCCTCGCAGTCGGCCAGCGCGCCGGCCAGCGACTCCAGCGCCGCGGCGTTGGCCTGCAGGAACGCGGGCCGCAGCAGCAGGTCTTCGGGCGGGTAGCCGCACAGGGCCAGTTCGGGCGCGAGCGCCACGCGGGCGCCCTGTTGCCAGGCGGCGCGCGCGGCGCCGGCGATCAGGCGCGCGTTCCCGTCGAGATCGCCGACGGTCGGGTTGATCTGCAGCAGTGCGACCCGCACGGAATCTGGCTCGGACATGACTGGAAGCACTGGAAGCGCGTTGACTGAAAACGATTATGTCATCGAGGTTCACCCCGGCGTCGGTGCGGTCGCGGCGCGCGAGTGGGACGAACTGCTGGCCACCCAGGCCCGTCCCACGCCATTCATGTCCCACGCGTACCTGCGGGCGTTGGAGACCTCGGGCAGCGTCGGCGGCGACACCGGCTGGGAGCCGGCCACGCTGGTCGTGCGCGAGCGCGCGGACGGCGCGCTCGCGGCGGCCGCCGCCGCGTACCTGAAGACGCATTCGTACGGCGAGTACGTGTTCGACTGGGCCTGGGCCGACGCCTACCGCCGATACGGGGTGCCGTACTACCCGAAGCTGGTCGTGGCCGTGCCGTTCACGCCGGTGCCGGGCTCGCGCCTGCTGGCGCGTGGCGCGCCCGCGCGCAAGCTCCTGCTGCGCGCGCTCGGCGCGCTGGCGCGCGAGACGGGCAGCTCCTCCGTCCACCTGCTGTTCGGCGACGACGCCGACTACGACGCCGCCCGCGCGGCCGGCTGGATGATGCGCCAGGGCGTGCAGTTCCACTGGCACAACCGGCACGACGCGGCGCCGACCGGCGACGCCTCCGCGCCCGCCGGGCCGCCCTATGCCGACTTCGCCGAGTTCCTCGCCGACCTGCAGCGCGACAAGCGCAAGAAGATCGCGCAGGAGCGCCGATATGTCGCCGACGCGGGCGTCGCGTTCGAGACCATCGAGGGCGGACACATGAGCGCCGCCGACTGGGACTTCTTCCACGCCTGCTACCGCAACACCTACGCGCAGCACTTCTCGACACCCTACCTGACCCGCGAGTTCTTCGCCGCCATGCAGCAGGCTATGCCCGACAACTGGGTGATGTTCGCCGCCTCGCGCGGCGGACGGCGCGTCGCGTGCTCGCTGATCGCGGTCGACCGCGCGGCCGGTGCCGCGTTCGGCCGCTACTGGGGCGCGCTGGAACACATCCCGCACGTGCACTTCGAGGCCTGCTACTACCAGCCGCTGCAGTGGTGCATCGCCAATCGCCTGCGCCGCTTCGAGGGCGGCGCGCAGGGCGAGCACAAGATGGCGCGCGGCCTGCTGCCGGCGCGCACGCAGTCGGCGCACTGGATCGCCGAGCCCGAGTTCGCGCGCGCCATCGGTGCGCACCTGCGGCAGGAAGGCGGCGCGATCGACGAGTACCTGAGCGAGCTCGACGACCGTTCGCCGTTCAGGCCCGCGTCGCCAGCGCCGGCTCCAGGCCCGGCTGCACCAGGCGAAGAAAGATCGCGTTGATCTCGGCCGGCGTGCGGTCGATGCCGCCGCCGAGCCACCACACGGTCACCGACCAGAAGGTGCTGACGACGAACTGCGTGGCCAGCTCGATGGACGCGTCGTCACGCCGCCCGCCGCGCTGCGCCACCAGCTCGTCGCGCGCCAGCTCGCGCAGCATCGCGCGGATCAGGCGCTCGACGGAGACCTCGCTTTCGCGCTCGAAGGTGCTGCGGTAGATCGCGCGGTGGCTGTCCAGGTGGTCGAACAACGGCGGCATGAAGGCGAACGGCTGGCGCGGCGCCGGCGGCCGCATGGCCTCGAGCCAGGCGCGCAGCCGGCCGACGCTGGCGGCGAGCAGCTCCTCCTTGTTCTCGAAGTGCGCGTAGAACGTCGCGCGGCCGACGCCGGCGCGGTCGATGATGTTCTGCGTCGTCAGGCGCTCGAAGCCGCGCTCGGCCATCAGGCCGGGCAAGGCGTTCAGCAGCAGGTCGCGCGAGCGGGCGGCGCGGCGGTCGAGGGAGGCGTCAGCGGTCACGGTGGCGGTTGATGTCGAACAGCGCGAGGCGATCTGTTCGGTAGTGAACGACGGGACGCGCGCTGTTCGGGCATTGCGCGCTGTCGAACAGTATGTTCGGCTTCTCGTCGCATCGCAAACAACGCCTCCATGCTCCTCACCGACTCCCCTGCCCTCGTGCGCCTGCGTGGCGCCACCCGTTGCCATCCCACCGCCGCCGGCGAGTTCCGCGCACTCGACGGCGTCGACCTCGACGTGCGCGCCGGCGAATGCGTCGCCGTCGTCGGGCCTTCCGGCAGCGGCAAGACGACGCTCGCGCACCTGCTCACCGGCATCGAGCAGCCGACCGGCGGCACCGTCGTCGTCGACGGCCAGCCGCTGCACGCGCTGTCGCAGGATGCCCTGGCCGAGTGGCGCGGGCGGCGCGCGGGCATCGTGTTCCAGTTCTTCCAGCTGCTGCCGACACTGACCGTCGCCGAGAACGTGATGCTGCCGATGGACCTGCGCGCGACCTGGCCGCGCCGCGAACGCCGCCCGCGCGCCCTCGCGCTGCTGGAGCGGCTGCGCATCGCCGACCAGGCCGACAAGCTGCCCGCGGCCCTGTCCGGCGGCCAGCAGCAGCGCGCCGCCATCGCGCGCGCCCTGGCCAACGACCCGGCCCTCATCGTCGCCGACGAACCCACCGGCAACCTCGACTCGGCGACCGCGCTGGAGGTGATGGGCCTGCTGGCCGCGCTGGCGCGCGACGGCAAGACCGTCGTCGTCGTGACCCACGAGCGCGAGCTGGGCCGCTTCTTCACGCGCTCCGTCACGCTGCGCGACGGCCGCGTGCTGGCCGACACGGCCGCGCCCGCGGTGCCGCACGCGAGCGTGCGCGCGGAGGCCCGCGCATGATCGCGCCGCGCTGGATCAAGCTGTGGCGCGACGCCGTCGCCGCGCGCGGGCGGCTCGCGCTGATCGTCGTCGCGGTGGCGGCCAGCGTCGCAGCGCTCGCGACGATGGCCGTCGCGAGCGCGGTGCTGGGCCGCGAGGTGCCGCTGAGCTACGTGAGCTCCAACCCGGCCTCCGCGCAGCTGGAGTTGTCCGCGCCGCCCGACGCCGCGCTGCTCGATCGCATCCGCCACCGGCCCGAGGTCGCGCAGGCGGATGTCGCGGCCACGCTGCGCGGCCGGATCGAGTTCGCGCCGGGCGAGCAGGCGCCGCTGCTGCTGTTCGTCGTGCCCGACCTCGCGACGCTGGCGATCAACGCCGTGCATCCCGAGGCGGGCACCTGGCCGCCGGCCGACGGCACGCTGCTGGTCGAACGCAGCGCGCTGCCGCTCACGCACCACGCGATCGGCAGCACGATCGCGCTCGAGCTGCCGCACGGCGGGCGGCGCACGGTGACGCTGGCGGGCACCGTGCACGACCCGGGCGTCGCGCCCGCGGGGCAGGAGCAGACGGTCTACGGCTACGTCACGCCCCGCACGCTCGCGCTGTGGGGCGGGGCGGTGCCGATGACGCTGCTCAAGGTCGTGGTGGCGCGCGACGCCGGCGACGCGGGCGCGATCGAGCGCGCGATGCGCGGCCTGTCGGGCTGGCTGGCGACGCAGGGCTGCGCCGTCGAACAGATCCGCATCCCGGCGCCGGGCCGCCATCCGCACCAGGGCCAGATGAACGCGATCCTGGCGATGCTGACCGGCTTCAGCGCCCTCGCGCTGGTGCTGGGCGCCGTGCTGTGCGCCACGGTGATCGGCGCGTGGCTCGCGCAGCAGGTGCGCCAGATCGCGATCATGAAGGCGATCGGGGCGCGCACGCGCCAGGTGGCGGGCACCACGCTCGCGCTGGTGGCGGCGCTCGGCGCGATCGCGACGGCCCTCGGCCTGCCCGCGGGTGTCGCGGCCGGCAATGCCTTCGTCCGGGCCATCGCGCAACTGCTCAACCTGCGCATGCAGGACAGCGCGCCGCCGGCCGCCCTGCTCGCCGCGCTGGCGCTGCCCGGCATCGCCCTGCCCACGCTGGCCGCGCTGGGACCGGTGCTGGCCGCCGCCCGCCGCAGCGTGCGCGCCGCGCTCGACGACCACGGCGCGACGCCGGACAGCGGCGCGATGCCGCACGCCGTCGCCCGCCTGGCCACGCGCAGCCTCGCGCTGACGCTGGCCCTGCGCAACGCGCTGCGTCGCCGCTCGCGGCTGCTGCTGACGCTCGCCCTGCTGGCGTGCGCGGGGGCGATGCTCGAGACGACGCTGGCCGTGCGCGCGGCCTGGTCGGACAACGTCGACCGCGCCGCGATGCAGCGGCGCTGGGACATCGAGCTCACGCTGCCGCCGCAGGCCGCGCCGGCCCGCGTCGCGGACCTGCTGCGCGCGCTGCCGCAGGTGCGCGCCGTCGAATCGTGGGACGCCGCCGGCGCCGCGCCCGCCGGCGATGGCGTCGAGGTCGTGCACACCTATCCCGACGGCGGCCACGGCGGCTTCACGCTGCGCGCGGCGCCGCCGGCCACCGCGATGATCGCGCCGCAGCCCGTGCAAGGCCGCTGGCTGCGGCCCGGCGACGACGGCGTGGTCGTGCTCAACACGATGGCGCGCGCGATCGCGTTCCGTGGCGCGCAGGTGGGCGACAGGGTCACGCTGTCGATCGACCACCGGCCGGTCGCGCTGCGCCTGGTCGGCGTCATCGACGAGACGCTGACGCCCGGCGCGGCCTACGTGAGTCCGTCCACGTTCGCGCGGGCCGCGGGGCAGGACGCCAGCGGCGTGCTGCGCGTCGCACTGCGCGACCGCGCGGCGGACCGCTCCGCCCTCGTCACGATCACCCAGGCGCTGGCGCGCGCGGGCATTGCGCCGCGCGGCGCGATCACGGCGCGCCGCTTCGCCGCCGCCCAGGGCGGGCACGTGGCCATCCTCGTGGCCGCGCTCGGCTTCATCGCGCTGCTGATGGCGGTGGTGGGCCTGCTGGGGCTGGCCTCGGCGCTCTCGGTGGCGACGGCGGAACGCACGCGCGAGTTCGGCGTCCTGCGCGCGCTCGGTGCGAGCCGCGGACTGGCGTTGCGCGTCGTGCTCGCCGAGGGCGCGCTGATCGGCCTGGCGAGCTGGGCCGCCGCTGTCGGCCTGGCGCTGCCGCTGTCGGCGGTCGTCGCGCGCGTGCTCGCCTCCATCGCCGCGCAGGACCTGGCGCCGCGCCTGGACCCCGGCGCCGTCGCGCTGCTGCTGGCCGCGCTGCTGGCGGGCGCCTTCGCGGCCAGCCTCGCGCCGGCGCTGCGCGCCTCGCGCTGGACGGTGCGGCAATCCCTCGCCCTCGCCTGAAATCCCCTCTCATTTCGCAAGGAAATCCATGAACAAGACCCGCGTCCTGTGCCTCGCCGGCGTGCTCGTCGTGATCGCCGCCGTCCTCGTCGCCCTGCACGTGTTCGACCCGATCGGGCTGATCCGCCACCTGCACGGCCTGGATTGAATTGAAGCCCCCGAAACGGCGAAGCCCTCGCGCGGAGGGCTTCGTGACGGGCCTGCGGCGGTGCGGCCGCCGCGGCGGACCTACTTGCCGGCCTTCTTCGCCTGGCTGGCCTCGTAGGCTTCGTAGGCCTGGATGCCCGAGGTGATCTCGGCCTTGGCGGCGTCCGGACCTTCCCAGCCCTTGACCTTGACCCACTTGTTCGGCTCGAGATCCTTGTAGTGCTCGAAGAAGTGCTGGATCGCGTTCAGGCGCATCTGGTTGATGTCCTCGGGCTTGGTCCAGTGCGAGTACATCGGCAGGATCTTGGTGGTGGGCACCGCCAGCAGCTTGGCGTCGCCCCCGGCCTCGTCGTCCATCTTCAGCACGCCGATCGCGCGGCAGGTGACGACCACGCCCGGCGTCAGGGGGAACGGGGTGATGACCAGCACGTCGACCGGGTCGCCGTCGTCGGACAGCGTCTTGGGCACGTAGCCGTAGTTGCACGGGTAGTGCATGGCCGTGGTCATGAAGCGGTCGACGAACAGCGCGCCGCTCTCCTTGTCCACTTCGTACTTGATCGGATCGGCGTTCATCGGGATCTCGATGACGACGTTGAATTCTTCGGGCGCCTTGGCGCCGGGGGAAACGAGGTGCAGGCTCATGATGCTCTATTTTGAGGCAGGGTCGCGGGAATACCCGGATTCTACGGGGTCGGCCGTGCCGCCCTGGCACAGCCACGCCCCTGTCACGTCGGCGAGCAAGAGTTGCGCCACCGAGGAAAACACCATGTCGAAGCGACGTGAGCGGCCGCTAGGATCGTCCGGCGACCTTGCTTGCAAGATTGACCCGAGTAGACAGCCGAACCACGCAGTGAGGCGCATCCGAACCACACGACGGGAAGGAGACCACTCTTGATGTCATCGATTCTGGCGCTTGAAATCGCGCTTGCCTGCGGCGTACTGGCCGTGCTCTACGGGTTCTTCCAGCGCGCCTGGATCCTGAAGCAGGATGCCGGCAACGCCCGCATGCAGGAGATCGCGGCCGCCGTGCAGCAAGGGGCTGCAGCCTATCTGTCGCGCCAGTACCGCACGATCGCCATCGTCGGGGTCGTCCTGGCGATCATCATCGCCTGGTTCCTGGGCGTGAAGACGGCCGGCGGCTACGTCCTGGGCGCCGTGCTGTCGGGCGCCTGCGGCTTCATCGGCATGAACGTCTCGGTGCGCGCCAACGTGCGCACCGCGCAGGCGGCCACGCAGGGCATCGGGCCGGCCCTGAACGTCGCGTTCAAGGGCGGCGCCATCACCGGCATGCTGGTGGTCGGCCTGGGCCTGCTGGGCGTGGGCCTGTTCTACTGGTTCATCAGCGGCGGCACGTCGGCCGACGCGGCCACGCTCAAGCCGCTGCTGGGCTTCGCGTTCGGCTCGTCGCTGATCTCGATCTTCGCGCGGCTGGGCGGCGGCATCTTCACCAAGGGCGCCGACGTCGGCGCCGACCTGGTGGGCAAGGTCGAGGCCGGCATTCCGGAGGACGACCCGCGCAACCCGGCCGTGATCGCCGACAACGTGGGCGACAACGTCGGCGACTGCGCCGGCATGGCCGCCGACCTGTTCGAGACCTACGCCGTCACGCTGATCGCCACGATGACGCTCGGTGCGCTGCTGATGAGCAGCAACGCGCTGTCCGCGGTGGTCTACCCGCTGATGCTGGGTGGCGTCTCGATCGTCGCGTCGATCATCGGATGCTTCGCGGTCAAGGCCTCGCCCGGCATGAAGAACGTGATGCCCGCGCTGTACAAGGGCCTCGCGGTGGCGGGCGTGCTGTCGCTGATCGCATTCTGGTTCGTCACGAAGGCCGTGATGCCCGACGACGCGCTGGGCGCGGGCACGCAGATGCACTTGTTCCTCGCGTGCGCCGTGGGCCTGGTGCTGACGGGCGCGATGGTGTGGATCACCGAGTACTACACCGGGACGCAATACGCCCCCGTGCAGCATGTGGCCAAGGCCTCCACCACCGGCCACGGCACCAACATCATCGCCGGCCTCGGCGTGTCGATGAAGTCCACCGCCATCCCGGTGCTGCTGGTGTGCCTGGCCATCTACGTTTCGTACATGCTCGCGGGCCTCTACGGCATCGCGGTGGCCGCCACGTCGATGCTGAGCATGGCCGGCATCGTCGTCGCGCTCGACGCCTACGGCCCGATCACCGACAACGCCGGCGGCATCGCCGAGATGGCCGAGCTGCCCGACAGCGTGCGCGACATCACCGATCCGCTGGACGCCGTGGGCAACACCACCAAGGCCGTCACCAAGGGCTACGCGATCGGCTCCGCCGGCCTGGCCGCGCTGGTGCTGTTCGCCGACTACACCCACGGCCTCGAGGGCCGCGGCATGCACGTCACGTTCGACCTGTCGGACTTCAAGGTGATCATCGGCCTGTTCATCGGCGGCATGATCCCCTACCTGTTCGGCGCCATGGCCATGGAGGCCGTCGGCCGCGCCGCGGGCGCGGTGGTCGAGGAAGTGCGCCGCCAGTTCCGCGACATCAAGGGCATCATGGACGGCACCGGCAAGCCCGAATACGGCAAGGCCGTCGACATGCTGACCACCGCGGCCATCAAGGAGATGGTCGTGCCGTCGCTGCTGCCGGTGGTCGTACCGGTGCTGGTGGGCATGCTGCTCGGCCCGGCGGCCCTCGGCGGCCTGCTGATGGGCACCATCGTGACGGGCCTGTTCGTGGCGATCTCGATGTGCACCGGCGGCGGCGCGTGGGACAACGCCAAGAAGTACATCGAGGACGGCAACTTCGGCGGCAAGGGCAGCGAGGCCCACAAGGCCGCGGTCACCGGCGACACCGTCGGCGACCCGTACAAGGACACCGCCGGCCCGGCCGTCAACCCGCTGATCAAGATCATCAACATCGTCGCGCTGCTGATCGTGCCGCTGCTGCCGATCTCGACCGCCACGTCGGCGGCCACCGAGCCGGCGGCAGCCGTCGCCCCGGCCGCATCCGATGCGGCTTCGGCGCTCAAGCCCACGCCCATCGCGGCACCGCTGCCGTCGATGGACGGCGTGACCGCCTCGACGCCGTCGGCATCCATGCCGGCGTCGGCCGCTTCGGCACCGTAAGCGACATGCTTCGCGCGCGCGTCACGCGCGCGCCAAGCGCCAGGCCGCCCCCGGGCGGCCTTTTTCGTGCGCCGCTCACGGAGGGGTCTGGCCTCTCCTCGGATCGCGTCGAGCTCTTGCCGGCAGTCGCACCGCTGAACGCGATTAGAGGACAGGCCAGGCCCCTTCTACGACGCCAGCACCTCGGAGTTCAACGCCGTCGGTGGCTTGCCCGCGTCCGGCCCGACGCCCAGCGCCGCCAGCAGGTTGTCGACCGCGAGATTGGCCATCGCGCGCCGCGTCGGCACGCTGGCGCTGGCGATGTGCGGCGTGAGCACCACGTTGCGCAGCGCGAGCAGCGCGGGGTTCACCACGGGCTCGCCCTCGAAGACGTCCAGGCCCGCGGCCGCGATCGTGCCGGCGGCCAGCGCCTGCGCCAGCGCCGCGTCGTCGACCACGCCGCCGCGCGCGATGTTGGTGAGCGTCGCGGTCGGCTTCATCAGCGCCAGCTGCGCGGCGCCGACCAGATGGTGCGTCTCGGGCGTGTAGGGCGTGACGACGACGAGGTGGTCTGCCGTGCGCAGCAGCTCGGGCAGCGTCATCCACGTCGCGCCCAGCGAGGCCTCGACCTCGGCCGCGAGGTGGCTGCGATTGTGGTACGCCACCTTCATGTCGAAGCCGCCGTGGCCGCGCCTGGCGATCGCCTGGCCGATGCGGCCCATTCCGAGGATGCCCAGCGTGGCGCCGTGCACGTCGCCTCCCGCGAACATCTCGACGCCCCAGTGCTTCCACTTGCCCTCGCGGAGGAACCGTTCGCTCTCGGAGATGCGGCGCGCGGTGGCCATCATCAGCGCGAAGCCGAAGTCGGCCGTCGTCTCGGTGAGCACGCCCGGCGCGTTGGTGACGATCACGCCCCGTGCGGTGCAGGCGGGCACGTCGACGTTGTTGTAGCCGACGGCCATCGAGCACACGGCCTTGAGCTGCGGGCACGCGTCCAGCAGCACCGCGTCGATCCTTTCGCTGCCGGTGATGAACACGCCGGCGCAACCCTGCAGCGCCGCGATCAGCTCCGGCTGCGACATCGGGGCGTCGCCGTCGTGCGTGCGCACGTCGAAGTGCGGGCGCAGGCGGTCGACGATGTCGCCGAACACCTGGCGGGCGATGAGGACGGTCGGCCGGTTCATGCGTGGAAGGTGGTGAATTCGTCGACGGCCGCGCGTGCGGTGGTCAGTCGGTTGGCGACGGCGTCGGGGTCCGCCACGCCGAGCGCCATGCCGCAGACCACCATCTCGTGATCGGCCAGCCCCAGTTCGCGCTTGATCACGCGATGGAACTGGGTGAACGCGGCCTGCGGACAGGTGTCGAGGCCGCGGCCGCGCGCGGCGACCATGATGTTCTCCAGGAACATGCCGTAGTCCAGCCAGCTGCCCTGCGCCAGGATGCGGTCGATCGTGAAGATGAAGCCCACGGGCGCATCGAAGAACACGTAGTTGCGGCCGTGCTGCGCATGCATCTTGTCCTTGTCCGTCTTGCCGATCTCCAGCAGGCCGTACAGGTCCCAGCCGATCTTGCGGCGGCGGTCGATGTAGGGCGACACCCATTCGCGTGGGTAGTAGTCGTACTCCTCCGAGTGCTGCGCGCGCTCGGCGGGGTCGTTGTACGCGGCCAGGATGGCGTCGCTGAGGCGCTGGCGCGCGGCGCCGGTCAGCACGTGCACCCGCCAGGGCTGCGTGTTCGTGCCCGAGGGCGCGCGCGCGGCCACCTCGAGGATCTCCCGGACCGTCGCCTCCGAAACCGGCGTGGGCAGGAAGGCTCGCACCGAGCGGCGCGACGTGATGGCGCCGTCGACGGCGGCCTGGCGTTCGTTGGGTGGGAGCTCGCTCATCGCTGTTCCGTTCGGGTGTCCGGGTCGACCGTCCACGACTGCAGCACCGCCTTCAGCGGCGCGGGCAGGGGCACCGGCCGCCGCGTGGCGCGGTCGACGTAGACGTGGACGAAATGGCCGGCGGCCGCGCTCTCGGGGGCGTCGCCGGCGTACAGGCCGATCTCGTAGCGCACGCTCGAGCGCCCGAGCTGCGCCACGCGCACGCCCGCGGCCACCGGCTGCGGGAACGCGATCGGCGCGAAGTAGTTGCACTGCGTCTCCACCACCAGGCCGATGACCTCGCCCTGGTGCGCGTCGAGCACGCCCGCGTCCATCAGCAGGCCGTTCACGGCCGTGTCGAAGAAGCTGTAGTAGACGACGTTGTTGACGTGGCCATAGACGTCGTTGTCCATCCAGCGCGTGGTGATGGGACGCCACGCGGCGTAGGCGGCGCGTGGCTCGGGGCCGCGGCGGGTCGGTTCGTGGGCGGGCAAGCTCATCGGGCGGTCGGTCGATCCATCACCCCATTGTGTGCGACCTCGCCTCGTTCGACGCCGACGGTCCGCCATGCCCGCTGCGCGCGCTCGGCGATGCGCAGCGTCTGCAGGTGCACGTCCACCGTGGTGTCGACGACATGGCCATAGCCGCCGGCCATCAGGACCACCGCCGGGATCCGCCGTTCGACCAGCTGGCCGAGCACCAGCTCGTCGCGCGCCGCCAGGCCCGCCGTCGTCAGCTTGAGCCGGCCGAGGCGGTCGCCCTCGTGCGGGTCGGCGCCCGCGACGTAGAACACGAGTCCGGGCGGACGCTCGGCCGTGCGGCGCCAGAGCTCGTCCAGCGCCGGGCGCAGCGCGTCCAGGTAGCCGGCGTCGTCGCAGCCGTCGGGCAGGCCGACGTCGAGGTCGCCCGGCGACTTGCGGAACGGGAAATTGCGCTCGCCGTGCATGGAGAACGTGAACACGGTGTCGTCATCCGCGAAGATGGCGGCCGTGCCGTTGCCCTGGTGAACGTCGAGGTCGATCACGGCCACCTGTAGCAGCGTCCGGTGGCGCCGGTGCCATTCCGCCTGCATGAGCCGCGCCGCGACGGCCACGTCGTTGAACACGCAGTAGCCCGATCCGGCCGCCGCGCTCGCGTGGTGCGTGCCGCCGCCCAGGCTGGCGGCGATGCCGCCGTCCGCGCCGTCCGACAGCGCCACCCGCCCGGCCGCGATGGTCGCGCCGACCGACCAGACGGCGCGCGCGGCCAGCGCCGGCGTCCAGTCGAAGCCGATCTCGCGCTGCCGGGCAGCGCTCAGGGTGCCCGCCAGGACATCGGCGATGTAGCCGGGCTCATGGGCCAGCGCCAGTTCGCCCTCGCTGGCCGGGCCGCCGACGCGCAACGCGACGCCGCGCGGGTCGGCCGCCACCCGTTGGCGCAGCAGGCCGTACTTGCCGATCGGGAACCGATGACCCGGAGGCAAAGGCAGGATGTGCGAATCGAACTGGAAAGCGATCACGGACCGGTGTAAAAAGAATGACGCCTGGAGGGATGCCCCTAGAACGTGCTGCACTGCAGCAGATTAGCTTGCAAACGGGTGATCAAGCCCTATACTTCGATTCATGTTGCACTGCAGCAATCGATTTGCTCGCGCGATGCAACCCTGTTTTCCCATAGAAACCCAGGAGATCCTCCATGCTGACCGCTGAACAACTCGTCGCCGCCCAGAAGGCCAACCTCGAAACCCTGTTCGAACTGACCAACAAGGCGTTCGAAGGCGTCGAAAAGCTCGTCGAACTGAACCTGCAGGTCGCCAAGGCCTCGCTGGGCGAAGCCCAGTCCACCGCCGCGGCGGCCCTGAACGCCAAGGATGCCCAGGAACTGCTGGCCCTGCAAGCCGGCCTGCTGCAGCCCGCCGCCGAGAAGGTCACCGCCTACGGCCGCCATTTGTACGACATCGCCGCCACCACCAACGCCGAAGTGAGCAAGATCGCCGAAGCGCAAGTGGCCACCGCCCAGGCCAACTTCAATGGTGCCGTCGACACCGCCATCAAGAACGCGCCGGCCGGCACCGAGTCCGCCGCCGCCCTGGTGAAGTCGGCCATCGCCGCCGCCACCAACGCGATGGAGAGCGTGCAGAAGGCCACCAAGCAGGCCGCCGACGTCGCGGAAGCGAACTTCCAGACGCTGACCAACACCGCGGTCAAGGCCACCTCGGCCCCGGCCAAGGCTGCCAAGAAGACCGCCGCCTGATCTCCAGGTCGCGTCACCAGAAACCCGGCCGCGGCCGGGTTTTTTCATTGCGGCGCGGCCTCGCCGGCCAGCCAGCCTGCTGCGTCGGGCCCGTCAAGGCCGGCCCGGCACCTTCGGCGGCCGGGGATCGTCGGGCAGCGGCTGCAATGATTTCTGGAACCAGGCCACGTCTCGCCACTGGCCCGCCTTGAAGCCGACCTTCTCGTAGACGCCGAGCCGCTCGTAGCCCGATGCCTCGTGCAACGCGACGCTGCCCGCGTTCGGCAGCGCGACGCCCGCGAACGCTCGGACGTGGCCGAGCGCCACGAGGCGCCGATGCAGCTCGGCATGCAGCGCCGTGCCCAGGCCGAGGCCGCGCGAATCCTCGCGGATGAAGATCGAGGTGTTCACCGACCACTGGTACGACGGCGCATCGCGATGCGTGTTCGCGTAGGTGAAGCCGGCCACGTCGCCGCGATCGTCGAGCGCGACCAGCCAGGGGTACTTCGCGGTGACCTTCTCGATGCGGGCCCGGAAGTCGTCGTCGGATGGCGGCTCCCACTCGAACGAGATGCCGGTCTCCAGCACGATGGGGCGGTAGATGGCCGCGCACGCCGAAGCGTCGTCGGGCGTGGCCGGCCGCAGGCGGGCGGCGGACAACAGCGACAAGGTCATGAACGTCGCACTCGCGGGACACGCCCCGCGAAACTCCGCCGACACCTGCAGCGACTCCGGCGCGGCCGCGCGCTGGCGCGCCCGGAAGCCGCGGCGCGCGAAATAGGGCGCGGCGGTGGTCGTGAGCAGGTGCAGGCGCTTGAGGCCGCGCGAGCGCGCCATCGCCTCGACGGCATCCACCATCGCACGGCCCAGCCCGGCGCTGCGCACCTCGGGCGACACCGCCACGGACCGCAGCAGCCCGTCGGCGCCCCGCGCCTCCAGGCCCGCGACCGCCACCAGGCGGCTCCCTTCGTCGGCGACGACGAAGTCGGCGAGATGCTCGGCGGCACCGTCGACCGGCAGCGCGCAGGCCCGCAGCAGCGCCTCGACGGCCGGCCAGTCGTCCGGCCGGGCGCCCCGGATGCGCGGCTCACCGGCCACGCCGCACCCCGTCGTCGACGACGACCTCGCCGTCCTCCTTCGTGAACGGCGGCAACGGGCCGACCGGCAACAGCGCCAGCACCGCTTCCGACGGCCGGCACAGCTTCGTGCCCAGCGGCGTCACCACCACGGGACGGTTCATCAGGATCGGGTGCTGCACGATGAAGTCGAGCAACTGGTCGTCGCTCCACTTCGCGTCGCCCAGTCCCAGCTCCGCGTACGGCGTGCCCTTCTCTCGCAGCAGCGCGCGCACCGGTTCGCCGGTGGCGGCCGCCAGTTCGCGCAGCGCCTCCCGGGTCGGCGGGGTCTTCAGGTACTCGACGACGACCGGCTCGATGCCGGCGTGGCGGATCAGGGCGAGCACGTTGCGCGACGTGCCGCAGGCGGGGTTGTGATAGATGGTGACGTCAGTCATGGGCATTGACGGTGGAATGGGCAGGAGTGAGCGCGGAGGCCGACAGCGCCGGCGCCGGCGGGCTGAGCAGGCGATGCACGAGGACGGCCACAGCCGCCCCGGCGAGTTCCGCCACGACGAAGGCCGGCGCGCTGGCGGGCGCGATGCCGGCGAAGGTATCGCTGAGCATGCGCCCGAACACGGCCGCGGGGTTGGCGAACGACGTCGACGACGTGAACCAGTAGGCCGCGCCGATCCACGCCGCCACCATCGCGACGGCGCGGCCCGCGGGCGCGCGCAGCACCACCAGCACCAGGCCGAACGTCGCGACGCCTTCGGCGATCCACTGTCCGGCCCCGTCGCGGACGTGGTGCGACCACTGCAGCACGTCCAGGCCGAACATCGCGTGCGCGACCCAGGCCCCGGCCGCGGCACCGAGCAGCTGCGCGGCGACGTAGGGCATCAGCGCGGCACGCGGCAGCGCCCCCCGCACGCACAGGACGAGCGAGACCACCGGGTTGAAGTGCGCGCCGGACACCGGCCCGAACAGCTCGATCAGCACGTAGAGCCCGGCGATCGTGGCGAGCGTGTTGGCCAGCAGCGCGACGGCGACGTTGCCGCCGGCCAGGCGCTGGCCCATCACACCCGAGCCGATCACCACGGCCAGCAGCAGTGCGGTGCCAAGGGCCTCGGCGAGCAGTCGTCGAGGCAGCACGGTCAGCAGCACGACGACTTCGCCGCCGCGACGGGGATGCCGAGCGGCTTGCCGCGAGGCGCCGCGGTCGCACAGCAGGCGGCCTGCGGCGGGTCGTCGACCTGGCGCGCCTCGCTGAAGGTGGGGATGGTGGCCAGCGTGTGGAACTGCTCCCAGGCCACGCCGTCGGGGTCGGTCAGCCAGTACTTGTCGCTGCGTGCGTAGCAGCACGTCGTCTCGCCTTCGTCGAGCAGCGTCATGTCGGCGGCCTGGGCGCGGGCCTTGAGCTCGACGAGTTCCTCCTCGCTGTCCGTCTGCAGGCCGAGGTGGTCGACGCCGGGCTTGCCGCCGCGGTTGGAGATCGCGAAGTTGATGCGCGGGTCGTCGAGCATCCACTTGGCGTAGTCGCTCTCGACCCGCGCGGGCTCGGCGGCGAACAGCTTCGAGTAGAAGGCGATGCTGGCGGGCAGGTCGTCGACGTGGACATGGACATGGAAGCGCTTCATGGCGGTCTCCGTGGGGGGTGGACGTGGGATCAGCAGCCGCAGGACGCGGCCGCGGGGGCGACGGCGCAGGCGGTGCCGGCGCAGCAGTTCTCGGTGAGGTAGCCGATGACGCCGTCCATGCGGTCGTAGTCGGCGCGGTACAGGACGTTGCGGCCGGCGCGGGCGTTGGCGACCAGCCCCGCCGCGACGAGCTCCTTCAGGTGCGTGGCCAGCGTGCTCTGCTTTAGCTCGGGCTGGACGAGCGCGGCGAGCGCGGTCGGCGTGACGCCCTCCGGCCCGGCCTGCACGAGCGCGCGGAACACGTCGAGGCGGACGGGGTGGGCCAGCACGGCCAGCGCCGCGAGGACATCGGGTTTGGAGACAGTCATCATCGTCATATCGCGTTTTCTCGATATTAAACGAGGCGACGCCGAGACGCAAGTCCCGTCATCGCGTCTGGGTACCATGCCGCCGATGCCATCTCCCTCCGCCGACGCCGCCCTGCCCGCCGACACCGCGGCCCAGGCGGCCGCCATGCCGCCGCGCCGCGAGGCCTTCGCCTTCTGGCTCAAGCTCGGCTTCATCAGCTTCGGCGGTCCCGCCGGCCAGATCGCGGTGATGCACGAGGAGCTGGTCGAGCGCCGGCGCTGGATCTCCGAGCAGCGCTTCCTGCACGCGCTGAACTACTGCATGCTGCTGCCGGGCCCGGAGGCGCAGCAGCTGGCGACCTACGTCGGCTGGTTGATGCATCGCACGCTGGGCGGCATCGTGGCCGGCGGCCTGTTCGTGCTGCCGTCGCTGTTCCTGCTGATCGGGCTGTCATGGGTCTACATGGCGTTCGGCCACGTGCCGTCGATCGCGGGGGTGTTCCACGGCATCAAGCCGGCCGTGACCGCGCTCGTGCTGCACGCCGCGTGGCGCGTGGGCTCGCGCACGTTGACCAATGCGTGGCTCTGGAGCATCGCCCTCGCCTCCTTCGTGGCCATCTTCGTGCTGCACCTGGCGTTCCCGCTGATCGTGCTGATGGCCGCGGCGGCCGGCGCGATCGGGGGACGGCTCGCGCCGGAGAAGTTCCGCCGCGGCAGCGGCGGGGCCGGCGTGTCCGGCCCCCACGCGCCCGCGCTGATCGACGACGCGAGCCCGGTGCCCGCGCACGCGCGTCACGCGTGGCCGCGCGCGCTGCGCATCAGCGCGGCGTTCGCGGCACTGTGGGGCGGCGCGATCGCGGCGCTGGCCGCCGCGACGGGTTGGCACGGGACACTGACGCAGATGGCCTGGTTCTTCACGAAGACGGCATGGCTGGGCTTCGGCGGCGCGTACGCCATCCTGCCCTACGTGATGCAGGGCGGCGTCGACCACTACCACTGGCTCAGCGCGGCGCAGATGATGGACGGCCTGGCACTCGGCGAGACCACCCCCGGCCCGCTGATCATGGTCGTCGCCTTCGTCGGCTTCGTGGGCGGCTGGACGCAGGCCGTGTTCGGGCCGGGCGAACTCGCGCTGGCCGGCGCGGCCGCGGCGACGGTGGTGACGTTCTTCACCTTCCTGCCCTCGTTCTTCTTCATCCTGGTGGGCGGCCCCGTCATCGAATCGACCCACGGCAAGCTGAAGTTCACGGCGCCGCTGACCGGCGTGACGGCGGCCGTCGTCGGCGTCATCGTCAACCTCGCGGCGTTCTTCGCGCTCCAGGTGCTGTGGCCGCACGGCGTCGGCGGCCGCTTCGACGCGGCGGCGCTCGCGATCGGGGCCGCCGCCGCCCTCGCGCTGTTGCGCTTGCGCAGCGGCGTGATCCCGGTGATCGCGGGCGCCGCATTCGCCGGGCTGCTGCTGGCCCTGGCTGGCGTGGCGGCGCCCTGAGCCTCAGCGCGCGTCGAAATCGGTGCCGCGGGCCACAGGCTCCCACGCAGCGAGGTCGGCCAGCAGCGCCTGCGCATGGGCGCGCACCGCGTCGACCGAATCGCCGCCCAGTTGCAGGCGCAGCGGCGTGACGGGTACGGCCAGCGCGCGCTCGATCGCGGCGGCCGCCTTGCGCGGGTCGCCGGCCTGCGTCTGGTGCATGTCGTGCGCGAAGGCGCGCGTGCCGCCCACCGTCGCGGCGTAGGCCTGCAGCTCGGGCATGTGGCGCATGCCGGCGCCCGCGAGCTGGGTGCGGAACTGGCCCGGCTCGACGATCAGCACCTTGATGCCGAACGGCGCCACTTCCTGGGCCAGCGCCTCCGACGCGCCTTCGAGCGCGAACTTGGTCGCCGAGTACGCACTGAAGCCGGCGAACGACAGCTGTCCGCCCAGGCTCGACATGTTGACGATCGCCCCGCCCCGCTGCTCGCGCAGCACCGGCAGCGCGGCGCGCGTCAGCGCGAGCGCGCCGAAGAAGTTGGTGTCGAACAGCGCGCGCAGCTCGGCGTCGGGCGTCTCCTCGAGCGCACCCACCACGCCGTAGCCCGCGTTGTTGATCAGGACGTCGATGCGTCCGAAACGCGCGACGGCCGCGCCGACCGCCGCCTCGGCGGCACCCGCGACGTTCACGTCGAGCGCGACCGCGAGCACGCGCTCGGGCGCCTGCGCGACCAGATCGGCCAGGGCGTCGACGCGGCGCGCCGTGGCGACGACGTTGTGGCCCTGCGCGAGCGCGTGCTCCGCGAACGCGCGGCCGAAGCCGGAGGAGGTGCCGGTGATGAACCAGGTCTGGGCGGTGGTCATTGAGACGATTCCTTCTTCGGTGGGGCGCCCCGGGGTGGAGCGCATGGCCTCACTGTCGCCGCAGCCGATCAATCGATAAAGGCGCATTGATCGAATGCCTTGTTCGATATCATTCATGAATGGACCGTGCCCTGCTCCTGCATCTGCCGATCGTGCTCGCCGTGCACCGGCGCGGCGGCTTCGCGGCCGCGGCCAACGACCTGGGCCTGAGCCCGTCCGCGGTGAGCCACGCGGTGCAGCTGGTGGAGGCCGGGCTCGGCCAGCCGCTGTTCGCGCGCACGACGCGCAGCGTTCGGCTGACGGAGGCCGGCGCCGCGTTCGTCGCCGGCATCGGCCCGGCGCTGGCCGAGATCGACGACGCGGCCGACCGGCTCGGCGCCGACCAGGGGCGCGTCCGCGGCACGCTGCGGCTGAATGCGCCGCGCACGTCCCTGCCCATCGCGGTCACGCCGGTGCTGGCGGAGCTGGCCCGCCGCCATCCCGAGCTCACGGTCGAGGTCACCGCCGACGACGGCCTGGCCGACATCGTCGCGCAGGGCTACGACGCCGGGGTCCGGCTGGGCCACACCGTGGCGCAGGAGATGGTGGCCGTGCGGCTGACACCGCCGTTCCACTCGATCATGGTGGCCTCGCCGGCCTACCTGGCCGCCCACGGCGTGCCGCGCAGGCTCGACGACCTCGATCGCCACAACTGCATCGGCTACCGCTTCGTCACCTCGGGGGCCGTCTACGACTGGGACCTGCGCGACGGCGGGCAGGCCGTGGCGAAGGCGGTGGCCGGCAGCGTGCGCGTGACCGACGCGGTGCACGCCAAGGAGCTGGCCCTCGCCGGCGTGGGCATCGCCTACGTGTTCGAGCCGCTCGCACGGCCCGAGCTGGACGCCGGACGGCTGTGCCAGGTGCTGCCGCGCAGCGCCTACGAGGAACCGGGGCTGTTCCTCTACTTCCCGCGCCGCGCGTCGCAGGCACCCAAGCTGCGCGCCTTCATCGACGTGGCGCAGGAGCGGCTCAACGCGTCAACGGCACGGGCGTCGACACCTTCGACTTGATCAAAGGCAGCATCGCGAGGGCGGCCTCCCGGCCGGCCTCGATGTTCTTCTTGCGCAGCGTGAAGTCGGTGCCGGCCACGCCCACCAGGCGCGGATGCAGCGCGACTTCCGCCTCCTTGAGCTCGAGCTCGTTGATGCTGCGGCTCATGATCGAGAAGGTCTGCAGCAGCATGTGCAGCGCGTCGCCGGTGGCGCCGCCGTCGGGCAGCTGCGAGATGTCGACGGCGATGATCACGTCGGCGCCCATGTCGCGCGCCGCGCGCACCGGCACCGGCGAGGCCAGGCCGCCGTCGACGTACTCGTGCGTGCCGATGCGCACTGGCTGGAACACCGCCGGCACGGCGCTGGACGCCCGCACCGCGGTGCCGATGTCGCCGCGGCGGAACACGATGGGCCGGCCGCTGTCGAGGTCGGTGGCGACGATGCCCAGCGGGATCTTCATCTGCTCGAGCGGCTTGTTGCCGGTGGTCTCGCGCACGTAATGCGCCAGCGCCTCGCCGCGGATCAGGCCGCGGCCGGGAAAGGACCAGTCGGTCAGCGCCGACTCGTCCATGTTGATGGCGATGTTCTCCAGCTCCTTGCCGGTGTGGCCGGAGGCGTACAGCGCGGCCACCAGGCTGCCGGCGGACGTGCCGGTGACGATGTCCGGGCGGATGCCGTTCTCCTCCAGCACCTCGATCACGCCGATGTGCGCGAAGCCGCGTGCGGCACCGCCGCCCAACGCCAGCGCGACGCGTGGCGGACGGGTGGGCCTGGGGGCGGGGACGACTTCGACCGCCGACGCGACCGGGGCCGGGGTGCAGCCCGCCAGCGGCAGTTCGGTGACCGGCCGTGGCGTGGTGCCGCAGGCCGCCAGGAGCATCGATCCGACCACGACCAGGGCTGCCGCCGTCCGGCGGCGCCCCGACGCCAAGGTCGGAAATCGCATTTCCATATTCCTCACAAGCATGATCCCATAAAAAATGTGTAGTTCCAGTTATGAAGGAGCTTCAATACATTGTCTCTTCAATAGGGTGGGAGCGCGTGCCTCCTGCCGAGCAAAGAGACCACGACGATGTACCAGTACACCGATTTCGACCGCCAGTTTGTACGCGCCCGTGCTGCCCAGTTCCGTGACCAGCTGGAGCGCAACCTGGCCGGCGAGCTGAGCGACGACGACTTCCGTCCCCTGCGCCTGCAGAACGGCTGGTACATCCAGCGCCATGCGCCGATGACGCGCATCGCGATCCCCTACGGCGAGCTGTCCAGCCGCCAGCTGCGCCAGCTCGCGCGCGTGGCCACGGAGTTCGACAAGGGCTTCCTGCACTTCACCACCCGCACGAATGCCCAGTTCAACTGGATCCCGCTGCCGCGCGCCGCCGACGCCATGGACATGCTGGCCGACGCCGACATGCACGGCATCCAGACCTCGGGCAACTGCATCCGCAACATCACCACCGACGCCTTCGCCGGCATCGCCCCGGACGAGATCGTCGATCCGCGCCCGTACTGCGAGGTGATCCGCCAGTGGAGCACGCTGCAGCCGGAGTTCGCGTTCCTGCCGCGCAAGTTCAAGATCGCCGTCAGCGGCGCGGCGGAAGATCGTGCCGCCATCGCCTGGCACGACATCGGCCTGCAGCTCGTGAAGAACGACCTGGGCGAGGTCGGCTTCAAGGTGCTCGTGGGCGGCGGCATGGGCCGCACGCCGGTGATCGGCTCGGTGGCCACCGAGTACCTGCCGTGGAACCAGATCCTCGTCTACATCGAGGCGATCGTGCGCGTGTACAACCGCTTCGGCCGGCGCGACAACGCGTACAAGGCGCGCATCAAGATCCTGGTGAAGGCCGAAGGCCGGAAGTTCTTCGACGAGGTCGAGGAGGAGTTCCGCAAGATCCTCGCCGACGACGTCGGCGGCCACGCCCACATCATCCCGCAGGCCGAGTTCGACCGCGTCGCCGCGTTCTTCACGCGTCCGGCCAAGGTGCATCCGGCCATCGGCGGCTTCGACCCCAACCGCACCGGCGCCGCGCCCGTGCCCTTCCTGCGCTGGCTCGACCGCAACGTGCATGCGCACCAGGTCGACGGCTACCGCGCGGTCACGCTGTCGCTCAAGCGCCCGGGCCTGCCGCCCGGCGACATCACCTCCGAGCAGATGGAGGCCGCCGCCACGATGGCCGATCGCTACTCGCTGGGCGAGCTCCGCGTCTCGCACGACCAGAACCTGGTGCTGCCGTGGGTGCGCGAGGCCGACCTGCGGGCCGTCTGGCACGCGGCCAAGGACGCCGGCTTCGCCACGCCCAACATCGGCCTGCTGACGGACATGATCTCCTGCCCCGGCGGCGACCTGTGCGCGCTGGCCAATGCCCGCTCGATCCCGATCGCCGCCGCCATCACCGAGCAGTTCGACGACCTCGACGCGCTGCTCGACCTCGGCGACATCGACCTGCACATGAGCGGCTGCATGAACTCCTGCGGCCACCACCACACGGGCCACATCGGCATCCTCGGCATCGACAAGGACGGGGCCGAGTGGTACCAGGTCAGCGTCGGCGGTTCCGACGGCAGCACCATCAGCGGCACGTCGGCGCCGGGCAAGGTCATCGGCCCGTCGTTCGCGGCCGAGGAAGTGCCGGGCGTCGTGCAGGCGCTGATCGACACGTACCGCGAACACCGCGCCGGCAACGAGCGCTTCGTCGATACGGCCCGCCGTATCGGTGTCGGCCCGTTCCGCACCGCCGCCGACCTGGTTCGCCGCGAAACCGCGGTCGCCGCCTGATCCGAAGAGTCCCCCATGAAGTTCATCGACCGCTCCACCGACCCCTGGCTGCTGCTGCCCGATTCCGAGATCGCCGGCCCGGCCCCGCATCGCCTGCTGCCCCTCGCGCAATGGGAGGCCGTGCGCGAGCACTGGCCCGCCGACGTGCCCGTGGGCGTGCTGCTGCCCAACACCGCCGACGTCGAGACGCTGGCCGCCGACCTGCCGCGCATCGCGCTCGTCGCTCTCGAGTTCCCGAAGTGGGTCGATGGCCGCGCGTACTCGCAGGCCCACGTGCTGCGTGCGCGCCTGCGCTACGCGGGCGAGGTGCGCGCGACGGGCGACGTCGTCGTCGACATGATGCCCCTGCTCGAGCGCTGCGGCGTCGACGCGGTGGTGCTGCGCGAAGGCCAGCGCCAGTCGTCGGCCGAGCGCGCGCTCGGCTTCTTCCCGATGGGTCACTACCAGGGCGACGTCCTGCAGACCCAGCCCCGGTTCGCACGCGAGGTGGCCTGACATGGACGCGGTCTCCGAACTCCCCGGTTTCTCGTCGCTGCAGGCGCCCGCCCGCGCCTCCGCCATCGAGCTGTATGCCCGCCCCAGCGCCGACTTCGCCGCCAAGCTCGACGCCACCATCGACCTGCTGCGCCACGCGGCGCAGGACCACGGCGGCCGCATCGTGCAGGCCACCAGCCTGGGCGCCGAGGACATGGTCGTCACGGACCTGATCGCGCGCCTGAACCTGCCGATCGCGATCGGCACGCTCGAGACGGGCAAGCTGCATCCGGAGACGGTGGCGCTGATCCCGCGCATCGAGCAGCGCTACGGGCTGACGGTGGAGGTGTACCGGCCGCGCGAGGAACAGGTCGTGCACTTCGTCCGCGCCAACGGCGAGGACGCGATGTACAAGAGCATCGAGCTGCGCAAGGCCTGCTGCGGCGTGCGCAAGATGGAGCCGCTGTCGCGCATGCTGGACGGCCGCGTCGCGTGGGTCACGGGCCTGCGCCGCGAGCAGTCGAACAACCGCGGCGCCGTGCCCTTCGTCGAGACCGAGGCCAACGGCCGCAGCAAGTTCAATCCGCTGGCCGCGTGGACGTGGAACGACGTGTGGCACTACATCGCCTCGCACGACGTGCCCTTCAACCCGCTGCACGACGAATTCATGCCCAGCATCGGCTGCGCGCCCTGCACGCGCGCGATCGCCGTCGGCGAGGATTTCCGCGCCGGCCGCTGGTGGTGGGAAGACGAGGCCGCCAAGGAATGCGGCCTGCACGCCACGAAGACGGCCGAGCCGGTCGCGGCCTGAAGCCCGGCGTTCGCCGCCTGACACGACAGCCCGGGCGCCGAGGGCGCCGGGATTGCCATTCCTGCTTGCGGGCGGATGCCCGCTGCACTACCGTCCCACACCATGACGACCCGAGTGACCATCGTGGGCGCCGGCCCCGGATCCGCCGACCTGATCACGCTGCGCGGCGCGCGCGCGCTGGCCAGCGCGACCGTGGTGCTGCACGACGCGCTGATCGACCCGTCGCTGCGCGAGATGGCGCCCGCGGCCGAGTGGATCGACGTCGGCAAGCGCGGCTTCTGCGACTCGACCGCGCAGGCGCGCATCAACGCCCTGCTGGTGCAGCACGCACGCGCCCCCGGCCATGACATCCACGTCGTCCGCCTCAAGGGCGGCGACCCGAGCGTGTTCGGCCGGCTCGACGAGGAACTCGAGGCGCTGGCCGCCGCCGGCATCGCGTGCGAGGTCGTGCCCGGCGTGACGGCCGCCATCGCCGCCGCCGCCGACCTCCAGCGCCCGCTGACGCGGCGCGGCGCAGGCCGCAGCGTCGCGCTGAGCACGGCCATGACCCGCGCGGGCGAGCTCGTCGCCACGCGCGGCGCCGACACCGAGGTCTTCTACATGGCCGGCCGCCAGCTCGCCGCCCTGTCGCGCCGCCTGATCGCCGCCGGCTGGGCGCCGGACACGCCGGTGGCCGTGGTCTCGCGCGCCGGCTGGCCCGACCAGCACGGCAGCGACCACCGCGTCGAGACGCTGCCCGAGGCCGTCGTGCTGCACGGCGGACGGCCGACCGTCGTCATCGTCGGCGTCGGCGCGACGGCATCGCCATCGACGTTGTCGACCGTCAACGAACCCTTGACCATGACGCCCGTTCCTGCCGCGTCCAAGCCTTAGAATCCCGGCTGCTCCAGCCTCTGCCCGCCACGCACCTCGCTGCCATGACCCACGTCGTTACCGAAGCCTGTATCCGTTGCAAGTACACCGATTGCGTGGACGTGTGCCCTGTCGACTGCTTCCGCGAAGGCCCCAACTTCCTGGCGATCGATCCGGACGAGTGCATCGACTGCGCCGTGTGCATCCCCGAGTGCCCGGTCAACGCGATCCTGCCCGAGGAAGACGTGCCGGCCGACCAGCTCGTCTACATCAAGCTCAACGCCGACCTGGCCAAGAACTGGCCCAGCATCACCAAGCGCAAGCCGGCGCTGCCCGATGCCGACGAGTGGAAAGACAGGAAGGACAAGCTGGGCGAACTGATCAAGTGATCGTTGCCCGGCCCGCGCCGCCGCGATGCCCCCCATCCAGACCGACGCCCTGATCATCGGTGCAGGCCCCGCGGGCCTGTTCCAGGTCTTCGAGCTGGGCCTGCGCGAGATCTCCGCCCAGGTCGTCGACGCCCTGCCCTTCGCGGGCGGCCAGTGCGTCGAGCTGTACGGCGACAAGCCGATCTACGACATCCCCGCGCTGCCCGCGTGCACCGGGCGCGAGCTCACCGAGCGGCTGCTCGAACAGATCAGGCCGTTCGATACCTCGTTGCACCTCGACCAGTTGGTCAGCCACGTGGCGCGCCGCGCCGACGGCCGCTTCGACGTGCGCACGAAGGCCGGCCTGCAATTCGATTGCGGCGCCATCGTGCTGGCGGCGGGCGTCGGCGCCTTCGTGCCGCGCACCCTGAAGCTGGCTGGCCTCGAGGCCTTCGAGGACCGCCAGCTGTTCCACCACGCCGATCGCGTGCCCGCCGCCGCGATCGCCGGCAAGCACATCGTCATCTCCGGCGCCACCGACCAGGCGCTCGCGTTCGCCACGCGCCTGTGCAGGACGATCGGCCAAGGCGGGCCCGAGGCGCCGGCGCGCGTCACCCTCATCCACCGCCGCGACGTGTTCGACGCCGAGGACGACACCGTCGCCGGATTCCGCAGCGCCTGCGCAGCCGGCGCGCTGCATTTCGTTGCCGGCCAGCCCACGGGCCTCGCGCTGGACGACGAACGCCTGGCTGCCCTGATGCTGCTCGACGCCACCGGGGCCACCGTCTCGCTGCGGGCCGACACCGTCGTCGTGCTGCAGGGCCTGTCGCCCAAGCTGGGGCCGCTGGCCGACTGGGGCCTCGCGCTGGAACGGCGCCAGGTGCATGTCGAGACCGCGAAGTTCGCGACCAGCGTTCCCGGCATCTTCGCCATCGGCGACGTCATCCACTACCCCGGCAAGCAGCGCCTGATCCTGTCGGCCTTCCACGAGGCCACGCTCGCGGCGGCCGGCGTCGCCGGACACCTCAGCCCGGGCGACGACGGGCCGCTGGAATACACCACCAGCAGCCCGCGCATCCACAAGCTGCTGGGCGTCTAGCGCCTGCTCACACTCAATGCACGCCCGCGCCAGTGGCCTGCGAGGCTGCAGGCCAGGCGGACGCGACGCGGCGGACTAGTTGTGAACCGTCAACAGGTCGTGTCTTGAAGTGCTGACCCTGGAGATGGGCGACACGCCACCGATGCCGCTATGAGGCCGATGGCAGTTGTAGTGGTGCTGCCAGCTGGCGAGAGCCTTGGCGCGGTGTGCTGAGTTCTGGTATGTCCAGCCGTAGGCCCACTCGCGCAAGGCGGACTGGATGAAGCGCTCGGCCTTGCCATTGGTTT